>Ga0209164_1000191_pt1 | contig 195752 bp, 206 predicted proteins | sample MTBNYHSulfiMetaG_FD_187458 | JGI IMG/M metagenome (GOLD analysis project Ga0209164, IMG submission 187458) | Enrichment culture microbial communities from rom New York Harbor, USA that are MTBE-degrading - MTBE-NYH (New York Harbor Sulfidogenic)... | ecosystem: Environmental > Aquatic > Marine...
CACTCCTCCAGACGTATCAACTGACCCCTCCCGGCCGCAACGGATGCTTCCGGGAGCGTGTCCCTGCTGTGCAGGGGGGTCAATTTCAAATCGTCAGTACGGGGTGAGTTTCACATCGTCAGCCACACTCGTGGACTGGGATCAACTCGAAGTAGCCTCGGTTTCGTCTGGGCAGTACGTGTACTTCGAGATCAACAACTGGGACATGCAGAATGACTCGGGAGACACATGGCGCATGGCGTACAACGGGAGTCTCATGAAGTCTATCTGGCTGCCCATGACCCATGCGAAGGCACTGTGCTCTTCAGAGCGCTACTACTCGAGCGACGACATGCGGAGTTCATTCCGCGATTTGAAGATCAAGAGCAACACGGGTACTTGGTCGTACTGGAACAACTGTCAGGAGATAGCCAGAGGGATCACTCCCACCAAGTGGGGCTCCTACTCGGCGTCGCACTGGTACCACTTGGACTACTAGGGGGCAACCACGATGAATCGACGAGTCTTTGCAGCATGTCTACTCGGGGCTCTTGCCGTCCTTGTTGCCGGATGTTCTACGGAGCCCGGGGCGCGATCCTCCAGCGCGGCGGGAGTAGAGACTGTCGCGCCTGCTTCGTCGGAGTCCGTACTGTACGTCGGAGATGCGAAACCTGGTGTTGATCGGGAGGCGCTGGCTGGTCAAGCGACTCAAGCCAAGACGGTCGAGGAGGCCGCGAAGAGCATGGGGATACCGCTTACCGTGCTCGAAGATGTCTCAGGAACGTCTGTCGCAGGCGTCTGGATGTCAAAGCCTGAGATTGAGCCGCCGTTCTTGCTGGTCGAGTACGATGACGGCACCCTCGTGGATGTGACCGTACTCCAGACCGAGGAGGAAGCTGCGCGCCTTGCAGATCCAGGTGCCGGCGATCCTCAGATAGCACCCCTGGTCAGCGAGGTCGACCTGGATGGGACGAAGGCCCATGCCATCGGCCGCGTCGATGTTCCGGCGTCGTACACAGCTGAGGGCGATGTCGTCCCGGGTACTGGAGTCCGCCGTGGGACAGCCAAGATATCGTGGGCAAGCGGTGTGTTCGCCGTGCGGGTCATGAGCGAGACCAAGAGCGTTGACGACCTGCTGCCGATTGCGAGAGCGGCGCGAATCATGGCCCCGCAGCGTCAGCGTGACAACGTGGACTGAGACGAGCCCACCCACCAAGATCCGATGCGGGCCAGGGGGTAGACTGTGCGACCCTCTGGCCCGAGGACATGAGAGTCGAGGAAGATGAAGACTTGGGCGTCGGAACCACCATGATGGGCAGACAGGAACGCGAAGGACTGAGTCTCAGCGAGCGTCATCACGAAGAGGTTTTCGCTGTGACTTTCCGCCAGGCTCGAGCGACATACTAATGGGACTGGCAGGAGGTGAGCGGCTCTTGGAGGCAGACTGGTTCATTGAGGCGTGGGATAGTCACGCTCGAGGAATCATTGCGTACTGTGTCTTCGCCACTGGGTCTAGGACTGACGGTGAGGACATTGCATCAGATGTGTTCGTGGCACTTCTGGAGACTACCGACAAGAAGGGTGTTCCTCCCGATTGCGTAGAGGCGTGGCTGTACACCGTGGCGAGGAATCTCTGTGCGAGTCATCACCGACTAGTCAGGCGTCGCGTCGGGCTGCTATCGCTCCTTAGGGCCGAGCCCGATTTCCGGGAGGAGTCGGATGTGTGGAATAGCGAGGAGCTGTGGGCGGCTGCACGGCGCCTGGATGAGCACGCTCGATTGGTGATTTACCTCCGGCTGTTCGAGGACAGAGCGTTTGCAGACATTGCGAGAGTGCTGGACCGCAAGGAGAGTGCAGTGAAGATGACCTACTACCGTGCACTCGATCGAATGCGACGGTTTCTTGGGTGCAAGGAGCCAGAAGACGTCGGCCGGGCAGCACATGGAGGTGTTCGAAATGCAGACTGAGTTTCAAGCATACCGGGAACTTGAATCACAGATTGTCGGGAGCGTGAGTGTGCAGCCATCCGATTCGCAGGTGAGTGTGGTTCTGGAGGGTGTCAGGCAACGGTATGAGTCGAGTGTGGACAGCAATCAGAAGAGTCGGCGCATGATGGCCATGGCGGGAGTCGCTGTGGTCGTAGGTACGGTAGCCGCGGTCACCCTCGGACTCGGTCTGGCATACCGCAGCAATACGGGCTCCGCTCCGTCCGCCGTGCAGACGAGTGCAGGCACCGACACCGCTTACGTCGGAGATGCGAAACCTGGTGTTGATCGGGAGGCGCTGGCTGGTCAAGCGACTCAAGCCACGACGGTCGAGGAGGCCGCGAAGAGCATGGGGATACCGCTTACCGTGCTCGAAGATGTCTCAGGAACGTCTGTCGCAGGCGTCTGGATGTCAAAGCCTGAGATTGAGCCGCCGTTCTTGCTGGTCGAGTACGATGACGGCACCCTCGTGGATGTGACCGTACTCCAGACCGAGGAGGAAGCTGCGCGCCTTGCAGATCCAGGTGCCGGCGATCCTCAGATAGCACCCCTGGTCAGCGAGGTCGACCTGGATGGGACGAAGGCCCATGCCATCGGCCGCGTCGATGTTCCGGCGTCGTACACAGCTGAGGGCGATGTCGTCCCGGGTACTGGAGTCCGCCGTGGGACAGCCAAGATATCGTGGGCAAGCGGTGTGTTCGCCGTGCGGGTCATGAGCGAGACCAAGAGCGTTGACGACCTGCTGCCGATTGCGAGAAGTATCTGGGTCGAGTACTAGATCTTCGGAGGCAGATGGTGTCGGACCAGGCTGAGAACGCGAAACGCGCTACAGGATTCGCCCTACTCCCACCGGAAGAACCGCCACGCGAGCACAACGCTCACGAGCGCGATCCCGCCGAAGATCCACCACGCGTTGCCCGGATCGAGCCCCAGCCACGGCTGGTGCATGATCCGCACGGCGTGCCACAGGGGCGTGAAGTCAGACATCGCCTGCATTTCCGAGGTCAGCACCTCGCGCGGAGGACCCGCGCCGCCGAGCATCATCATGATGAACCAAGCCAGCAGGCCGACCGCTTGCGCCGAGCGCGCCGTCGGCGATACCGAACCCAGAAAGATGCCGAACGCCGCGAAGCCGAGCGCGATCACCACGAACGCGCCGAGTGCGCCGGGCACCGAGTCGGGCCAGCTGAAGTCGTAGACGAGCTCTGCGGCGACCAGTAGCAGCACGCTCGAGATCGTCGAGAGCACGAACGACACGACGACCTGGGCACCGGCCACCGTCCACACGCTCACGCCGGAGGCGTGGTAGCGCTTGAGTACACCGCGCTCCCGGTTGCCGGCGATGTGCACCGGGATGCTGATGAGCGACACGGAAAGCACCACGAGCGCCACGTACGCGGGCACGTAGTAGGTCATCGGCCCGACGCCTGCGTACACGAGCATCCCGTCTTCGGCAGATGAAGGTTCGTTGCCGAACACGCCGCCGAGCACGAGCAGGATGATGACGGGCAGGGCGAGCGAGAACAGCGCGGTCATGGGGTCGCGCACGAACAGCTTGATCTCGACCCAGGACAGGCGCAGGAGCGATCGCACCTAGGCTCTCCCTCCCGTGATCTGCAAGAAGACGTCTTCCAGGCTCGCGCGGCGTACCTGCAGGTCGGTGGGCGCGTGGCCGTGGGCGACGAGCGCGGCGCCCACGTGCGCGAGCAGCGGGCCTTCGCCGGTGACGGTGATGCGCGGGCCGGTGCGCGTGGCCTGCGCGGTGCCGGGGACGGAATCGAGGAAGGCGAGGTCGGGAGCGGTCTCCTCGGCAAGTGTGAATGTGACCTCGACGCCGTCGGAGTACCGGTCGATCAGCTCGCTCGGCGTGCCGATGTCGACCACCCGCTTGTCGGCGATGACGGCGAGCCGGTCGCACAGCGTCTCGGCCTCGTCCATGAAGTGCGTCACGAGCACCACGGTCGTGCCGCCGTCGCGCAGCTTGCGCACGAGGTCCCACACCACGCGGCGCGCCATCGGGTCGAGTCCGGTCGTCATCTCGTCGAGGAACACGAGCCGCGGCGCGTTGAGCACCGCGAGCGCTATGAAGAGCCGCTGCTGCTGCCCGCCGGACAGGCTGCCGAACGATGCGTTGCGCTTCTCGGTCAGCCCCCAGTCCTCCATGACCGTGTGCCAGTCGACACCCTCGGCCCGAACCGACGCGAAGAACGACAGCGCCTCCCACACTTTGAGGCGGTCGGGGAGCGCGGATTCCTGCAGCTGCGAGCCGATCTGTCGGCGGAGCTTGTCCTGCTCGCGCCACGGGTCGAGCCCGAGCACGCGCGCCTGACCGCCGTCGGCCTGCCGCAAGCCCTGCAGACACTCGACGGTCGTGGTCTTGCCCGCCCCGTTCGGCCCCAGTATGCCGAAGATCTCACCCTCCTCGACCGAGAAGGACACGTCTTCGACCGCCGTGAAGTTGCGGTACCGCTTCGCGAGGTGTTCGACCTCAAGGACGTGCGGCATGCCATCACCCCCGTGGGGGAGTGTAGCGGAGGGGGTGCGGGCGAGTAAGCCTAGCCGGCCTGATCCAGCAGGACGAGCCCCTCGGACGCCCTCGAGACCGCGCGCCTTCCCTCGGCAATGGCTTGCTCGGCCTTCTGAAAGTCGAGCAGGCTGAAGTGTCCCAGGCGGGGCGCGATGGTGATGTCCGGTGGTTCCCCTGCCATCCGGCTGCGCGTGATGCGCACCTGCATGATCGTGATGCTGGAGAGCACAACATCGATCGCCGAGGCGTTCGGGAGAGCGCGGTCCGAAGTCTGCTTCTTGCGCCAGCGGCCCATGTAGTCGGAGTTGAGGTCGACCGCGATCACGATGTCGGCCCCCATCGCCCGTGCGAGCGAGACCGGGACGGGATTGACGAGGCCGCCATCGACGAGCAGGGTCTCGTCCCGCATCACTGGCGGCAGCAGACCAGGCAATGCGATCGAGGCCCATACGGCGTCGAGCGTGCTGCCGTCTCGCAGCCAGACCTCCGCGCCGGTGTGAAGCGTCGTCGCTGTCGCGGCGAACCGCACGTCGAGCTCTTCGATCGGCCGGTCTTCGAAGTTCTTCCGGAAGAAGGCCAGCAACCGCTCTCCCTTGAGCACTCCGCTGCCCGGGCGGACGTCCATCAGTGCGGCGACATCGCGCTTCCTCAAGCCCAGGGCCCACTGCTCCAAGCGCTCAAGCTCTCCGGCGGCGTACGCCGCGCCCACCACCGCGCCGATCGACGATCCGCACACGAGGTCCGGACGAATCCCCGACTCCTCTAACGCGCGAATCGCGCCGATGTGGGCCCACCCCCTGGCCGACCCGCTGCCCAGGGCCAGTCCTATCCGCTGGCGCCTCCCGCTGCCCGTACCCTGGTTCATTGTGACTCCTTCCAGCGCTTCCCACGGGTTCTTCGGCGGTCTGCAGACACGATCGATGCGAAGTGCCAGACTGCCACCAGAAAGACGAGGAGCAGCAGCCCGTTTGCGGCGTAGCTCATCCACGACGGGAGCGCGGCTTGACCTGTGGTGAGCGCAATCGCGATGGTCATGGCCGAGAGTAGGATGGTGAGCGAGACTCGGTTGACCATGAGCTCGGCGCGATCGAGCATCTGATCGGTGTCGTCCGCCTTGATCCGCACCCCCAGCTCGCCGGTACTGAGGCGGGTGAGGATGCCGTCGAGCGCGTCGGGCAGATGCGCGGTGAAGCGCAGGTACTGCCGCGCCTGGCTCAGGATCCCCGCACCGATCCGCTCGGGCGTGTACCTCTGGAGCGCGATCCGCCTGATATGAGGCTGGATGTGGTCCTGCAGTCTCGTCTCGGGATCGAGGCGTAGAACGGTCCCCGCCAGGACACCGAGTGTGGTGAAGAGCATCGTGTACTCGGAAGGCAAACGCAGATGATGCTGCCTGAGGATGTCGAGGATCTCGGTGATTGCCGACAGACCCATCGTGTCGGCGATCTCTGCCCGGTGGTAGCGGTCCATCACCTCTTGGACCTGCAGCCGCAGCGAGGAACGATCCACGTTCGGACCTGCGTACGTCGCCTGAAGAACCACCTCGGTGAAGCTCGCGGCATCGTTGTGCTCCAACGCGAGGAGACAGTCGGCGGCCTTGTCCAAGGCATGCTCGGATATGGTGCTCACGCGTCCAAAGTCGACGAACCCGATCGCATCGCCCGGCAGAGCCATGAGGTTTCCGGGATGCGGATCGCTGTGGAACCGTCGAAGGTCGAACACCATTCTCAGATAGGCGCTCACGCCATGCTCGACGAGTGCGTGCATCTCGCCACCGGCCTTGCGGATGTCGTCGGGCCGGTTGAGAGCGATCCCCTCGAGCCGGCTCATGGTCAGGACGCGGCCTGTCGTAAGGGTCCAGTGGACGGTCGGGATGCTGACAGAGTCGTCGCCGGCAAAGAACGCGTCGAAACGATCGAGGTCGCGCGCCTCGGCCGAGAAGTCGAGCTCCGAGCGAACTGCCTCTGAGAACTCTGCCAGAACGCCGACGAGATCCACGTCCTCGGCCCAGGGCGTGCCGGAGAGCATGCGCGCGGCCTGAGCCATGAGATCGAGGTCGAGATCGATCAGCGTCGGCGCTTCTGGGCGCTGGACCTTCACGACCACAGCTGTGCCGTCGTGCAGTTGCGCGGCATGGACCTGGCCGATTGATCCGGACCCGAGAGGCGTCGCCGAGAAGTCCGCGTAGACATCTTCTGCAGGAGCCCCAAGTTCGCGTTCAATCACCTCGCGGACTGTCTCCAAAGGCATCGGTGCGATAGCGTCTTGCAGTCGCTGGAGCTCCGAGATGTACTCAGGGGGGACGAGGTCGGGTCGCGAGGAGAGCGCTTGTCCGAGTTTGACGAAGGCGCCTCCTAGCCGCTCGTGTGCGGCCTTGAGACGCGCGGGCCGATCGGACTGGGTCGCAGAATCCCCTACCATCAGGCGCGATTGCGGCCGGAAGGGGACGTGCTGCGCGAACCCGGAGCGAACGAGCACGTCCACGAAGCCGGCTTCGGCGAACGCCTTGACGATGGCTCCGCGCCGCTCGATCAGCTGCGCGTGGCGCGATGATGGCTTCGGCCGGGCGTCTTGCCACAGGTGTGTCGGTTCCACGACTCTTCCTTCCTTCAGTGCTCGCAGCACAAGAACGCAACGGGGTGCCGAAGCACTCTGGCCCCAGCACCCCGTTCCACGCTCACGGCTAGACCGCAAGCTTCTCCTTGAGGGATTCGACCCTCTGGTCCCACTTGGCCTCGATCTCGTCGAGCTTGGCCTTGGCCTCCTGCTTGCGCTCCTCGCGCATGATGCGCTTGGCTTCCTTCTGAGCAGCCTTCGCTGCCCTCTCGGCCGTTTCGAGCGCCGCGAGAACCTCGGCAGCCGGGGTCCGCACGATGGTGCCGCCGAGCTGCAGCATCTCGCCGTCGACGACCTCGACCGCGTACTCGCCGACCTCGGCGACGAGTGCCGTGCTCCCCGCGGGAACCGCAGCGGCCACCGTCGCGAGAACGCTGCTCTCGCGGTCAGCGCGCTCGATGTCGAAGTAGCCACCGGTCACGCTGCCGATCCCGAAGCCCAGGATCATGCCGAGCGGTCCGCCCAGCATGCCCAGCAGCAGGCCGAGGAGCCCGCCGCCGGCGAAGCCCATGCCGATGACGGCGTCGCCTGCCTCCGGCACGGAGATCTCGCCGTAGTCGTCGCGCTTGAGCACCGCCGCGCTCATCACGTCCACCCGGCCGGCGCCGCTGGCTTGCTTGAGCCTGCTGAGCGCCTCATACGCCTTGCTGTCGTCCTCGAACGAAACCACGATCAAGTTGTGTCCCTCTTTCATTTGAGGTCCTCCTTCTTCCGATTGACAACTGATCGCTGTCGATGATGCACTGCGCAGTTGCCCGATACCATGTCCCAGCGGCTGAAGTTGCTCGCGGGATTGTGCACCGTGCACAATAGGGCCGGGACTGGGCTTGCCGCGTGATCGAGAGGAGTCGAGCGTGGAATCCACAGAGGCATGGTGGCCGTTGGCTGAGCGGGGGGATGAATTCAAGGCACTCATCCAGCAGGAGTCGGCCTCGCTTGTGCGCGAGACCATAGAAGTGATCGCGGCGGAAGTGCCGGAGCTCGTCGGGCCGGATCCGCGGCTGCGTGAGCTGCTGTCGAACGTGGTCAACTCGGGTCTCGAGAACTTCGCCGCAGTCGTGGCGTACAAGATTCCGACCGAGACGCCGTTCGAGCCGCCCTCGGCAATCGAACATGCACGGATGCTCGCTCAGCGGGGCATTCCCGCAAACTCGATACTCCTCGGCTATCAGGTGATTCAGCGGGCATTGACCGGTCCGGTGATCCAGGCGGTGGAGGCATTCGTGGAGGACCGCGCCGAACTCGTGCGGACGATCGAGGCAGTGCTGACGCATCTCTTCATACAGGAGAACAGCGCTTCGCGCGCGGCGCTGCGGACGCACACCAACGAACGCGATGCGTGGCAGAGAGGGCGCGGAGCTGGCCTCTCAAAGCGCCTCGACGCCGTCTTGGACCGAACGGTGACCGATGCGCAAGCCGCCGAACGCGCTTTGAACTACGCCGTCTCTGGAAACCACGTCGCGCTGATTGCTTGGCTGGATGACCCGGACAGACCCCTCGACATGGCGGAGGCCGAACGGCGCGTTGCGCAGATGCGCGGGGTGAGAGACACCTTGCTGGTCCCGCGAGACGAGCGGACCCTCTACTGCTGGATCAACGTCCCCGACGACTCTGAGATGGACCAGTGGCTCGCTGTGGCCAGGGAGGTCGTGAACTCACGCATCGCGTTCGGTGAGATCGCGCGCGGGATCGAGGGGTTCCGGCTCTCGCACGCTCAAGCGCGATCAGTCGGGGCCACCATCAACGCCGCTCGACGACAGGACAACCCCATGGTCGCCCGCTACCGTGATGTCGCCCCGCTCACCTTTCTCATCGATAGACCGACCGAGGCGAAGGGTTGGGTGCAGGAGGTTCTCGGAGAGCTTGCCGATGAGGGGGAGAGTCGCGAGAGACTCCGCGAAACCCTGCGGGTGTTCCTGGACGAGGGCGAGAACGCCATCTCGACCGGCGAGCGCCTCTTCGTACACCGCAACACGGTGAGGTACCGGGTCGACCAGGCCCTGTCGTTGCTACCCATGCCGGTCGGCGAGAACCGTCTCGAGGTGGCGCTGGCGCTCAGATACCTGGACTGGGTAGGGGAGTTGTAGGGGGAGTCTTCCCATGTGGCGAGCCGCACATGATGAAACACGGAGTCACCGCAGAGGAAGTCGAAGAGGTTTCAGGGGCCTCTCGAAGACCGCCCTGGCCTCGACGGTTCGCGGGTCGCGTTGGGAAGGTCACTGGCCGGGCGGTATATTCGTGTTGTGTACGTTCCCGAGTCTGATGGTTCATGGTTTGTCGTTACAGCGATGGACCTCTCGAAGAGAGAGAATCAGGCGCTTACTCGTCGCCTGAGGAGAAGAAGATGAGCGACAAGAACAAGTTTCCAGAAGGCTGGGACGAGAACCGTGTGCAGGAACTGCTCGGCCATTACGAGAGCCAAAGTCCAGACGAGGCAATCGCTGAGGACGAGGCTCTTTCAGAGCTCGAGGGCTACACCATGATGGAAGTGCCCACGGGCCTCGTGCCCGAGGTACGCAGACTCATCGCGGACAAGGAGCGCAGCGCGTAGTCTCCCGCATGGGCGATCAAGCCCCTGCAGAATCGCCATCCAGACCCCGTTTTAGGCAAAAGGGCGCTCGGGGACACTACTCACAGGGGGATGCAAGGCGACGACCTGCCGTGTCCGGTGGCGCAGTTGGATGTCGACGTCGGGGAGGTTCGCATGATTGCTCTTTTATTGGGACATCTTGTCTTCGGTACGATCTGGGTCGGGGGCGGCTTCTACTACAACTTCATTCTCATGCCGAAACTCCGACGCATGCAGGCCGGGACCGAAAAAGCCGTGAACGATGCGGTCACGAAGACCATGGGGCCCCTGCTCGGAATCAGCGCACTGATCACGATTCTCAGCGGCGGGGTGCTGCTCGGGCTATTGCGCGCGGAGCACGAGCCGAACTTCATCACGACCACGTGGGGCATCTCGATGATGGTGGGCCTCGCGGCTTCGGTGCTCGCCGTGGCCCTTGTGTTCGCCGTCGAAATACCGACAGGCAAGAAGGTCGACAGCGTGAGGGCCGAGGTAGAGGGGCGAACGCCCACGGAGACTCAGACCCACGAACTCGAGAGGCTCTCGCGGAGGTATGCGTCGCTCGGCAAGCTCGGGACCGGGCTTCTGTTCGTCGCGCTCGCTTCGATGGCTGTAGCCAGGTTCGTCTAGGCTTCCCACAAGGGCGACGCTCGCCGCTGACCGTGTGTCTACTCAGGGAGCCCCGGCATGGTGAGGCGCAGGACAACAGCGAATGCCAGCACCGCTGCAAAGGCCATCACCCCAACTAGGCGGCGCCCCTGACCGTCCCTCGCAGCAAGAATCAACAGAACGTACGCTGCGACGACTGCGAACGCCTGGACGAACAGGACCTCCACGACATTTGACAGGCTCTGCTCGCCGACGCCCACAGCGACCAGCGCCACCCAAGCAGCGACACCCAGAGCGGGGAGGAAGAAGACGACGCGGCCAACAGCGTGCCCTCGTGGCAACGAAACCCAGCCGGGCACGATGAGTAAGGCGCCCCATATGCCTGCTGCCGCCATGAGGATGAACACGGTCGTCCGCCTCTCCATGAAGCAATGCCCACCGTCTGCGTGGCCTGAGGGTACGCCCACGCTCTTCGCCACTCGGTCGAAAATAGCCTTTGCGTCGGCTCGGGGCCAGAGCGGGCGTCTCGAGGACGGCAGCGAGTGATCCTCGCGAGGGTACATACCATAGGTCGTCGGACTTTCGGTGTCTGTGACGCGGGGCACGCCAGCGAAGGAAGTTGCAGATGGAGGTACCCGCCTGGGTCGACCGGGCCGAATACCCTTTCACACCCGAGAGTTTCGATGTCCCAGCGGGGTCCTTTCCACGTTTCCATTCCGAACGGCGAGAGGTGAGCGGTGTCGTGATGGTCGAGCAAGTGAGGTCGGTCGACTTGCGCTCTCGTGACGCGAAGCGGATCGGCGGAGCGCCGGCAGCCGTCCTCGCTGAAGCGCTCTCAATACTCGACGCCTGCATCTACTGACGAAACTCGATGCGCCTCGGCATGCTTGCTCTGACTGTCAGCTCGATGTATGAAGAGGGCTGCAGGGCCCGAAGTGTGAAGGTGACTACGGGCAAGGAGCGCAGCGCCCAGTCTGCGCCGCACATGGGGGTTTGCGTGGTCCTCTGGCAGACGGCTGTCATCATTCTCGTTGGGCTCGCCGCCCTGGGGTGGCTGTTCTCTGCCGTCATCCGGCTGTTCTCAGCCCGTGCGTCGGTCAGCGGCGCAGTGCGCGAAGGCAGCGCGGTGGAGTCCGGTCTCGTAGGCGGCGTCGTTCCGCCGGGTGCAGGGGTCTTCGATGGCTGGTCCTATCGCGTGAGCGCCCGCTTCGCAGGTAGGGTGCGCATCGCCGTGTACCCCGACTCGATCGCCGTCTGTGGGCCCCGCGTGCCTTCGGCGCTGTACAAGGCGTGGATCGTGCTGCAGACGCTTCTGCTCGCCGCCGTCCTCCCCGCACTCGCGGCGGCGATCGTGCTGCTCGACTGGCGCTACCTGTTGTTGAGCATTGGCCTGTTCGTGCTCAGCTTCACGGTGTCGATCGGCGGTGCGGGGCTGTGGCCTGGCCTCGGCGAGCTGACGTCCGAGGGCGATGAGGGCCATCTCGCCGCGCTGGAGTTCCCGCGCGACGCCGTCAGAGAGATCGACATCGGCAAGGGTTGGTCCAAGGGCGGCCTCGATGTCATTCTGTTTCCCTACAAGGCAGGCGTGGACAAGATGGCGGAGGGCCGTGCGGTCTCCTTCTTCGCGCCCGATGAGTCCGGCCATGAGGTGCGGTTCGCACTGGATATGTACGCCACGACCAAAGCCTATGAGCTTGCGCGCCTGCTGAGCTCGTCCGACTTCCCCGGGGAGGAGACCGCAGATGTCTGAATCGTCTAGCGCTGGGTTGTCCGGTTCGGCACCGCCCTCTCGAGTGTTGTCTCTTCCGGCGAGCAGACTCGGGCGCTGGTCCATGTGGCTCGTCGTCGTGTTCATAGCGCTGTTCGTCATGAACGTGCTCGTGATCTCTCCGCTTGCCGACGATGCTGGTGGCAGGGTCGAGTTTGCCGCGGCGCTCATGCCCGCGTTCGCCATCGCAATGCTACTGACCGGATTCTCGGCAGGTGTAATCGGGCTGGTGAGCATCATCCGGCACCGCGAGCGCTCTTGGATCGTCTGGCTGGCACTCATTGTGACGGTGTTGATCACGTGGTTCGTCCTCGGTGAGATCCTGGTCCCGCACTAGGCGCTCTCCGGGCCACCGCCCCTGTGCTAGGGTGGACGGCGGCGAAGGGGGAGGCGTCTGAGGTTGGCCGGGCAACGCGGATACCGCATCGAGCGATTCACCGGCAACCGGCAGGTCGTGGCCGCGGCCTCGGCCGTGAGTCGCGAGACCAACACGATTCACCTCGTGAGCGAGGTGGCCATCTCCGAGCCTCGGCGCCTCATCACCGAGTACCGTGAGCGCACGGGCGAGAGGCTGTCGCTGACCGGGTACGTGGTCGCGTGTCTGGCACGGACAGTCGCCGAATTCCCGCAGTTCAACTCGTTCCGGAAAGGCAGCCGCCTTTTCGTGTTTGACGAGGTAACCGTTGGCGTGCTCTACGAGCGAGAGATGGACGGAGAGCGGGCACCTGAGTCTGTCCCGATTCGAGACGCCACGGCCAAGACGTACCGCCAGATCAGCGACGAGATCCGCGCTGTGCAGTCCAAACCCGCGGAACGCGTCGGTTCCGGTTCGGGCATGGCGTGGATCCGCTTCATTCCTGGCTTCTTGCTGAGGACCTTCGTACGCCTGGCGAACCGGAGTGTCGCGATGAAGCGGAGGTTCGGGGTTCTCGGTGTGACCGCGGTCGGCATGCACGGCTCGGGGGCTATGTGGCTCGTACCGCTCTCGAGCGCGACGGTGGCCCTTGCGGTCGGTTCCGTGGTCCGAAGACCTGTCGGAACACAAGGGGTGGCCGAACACCTCTGCGTGACTCTGTCCTTCGACCACGACATCGTCGACGGGGCGCCCGCCGCTCGCTTCGCCGCCCGGTTCGCCGAGCACGTATCGAGTGGAGACGAGGTTCGGCAGGCCATCGCCGTAGACTGCTAGTGACGAGACTGGCTTGCGGAGGGAGTGCGGCGTGGCGTCTGAAGTCGATGAGCTTCACTTGGTGACCAGAGACGAGATCATCCCAGCGGCGGCGGTTCTCGCCCGGGCCTTCGAGACCGACCCGGTGTGGTCGAAGCTTTTCGAAGACCTGCCTTCGGACAAGATGGCGGTCTGGTTCGAAGGTCCCGTGCGCTACTGCCTCAAGTACGGGCGTGTCTATGCGACCTCGGAGCGGCTCGAAGGCCTTGTCGCCGTAGTGCCCGGCGACCTGTCGAACATGACCGCGTGGCGGTCGTTGCGATCCGGCACCTTGACGATGGCCACCCGAATGGGTCTGCAGATGATGCGTCAGGCCTCACGGCTCATGCGGGTCTTTCAGCCGATGGACGCCGATCGCAAGGAGCACATGGCGGGACGCGAGTACACCTATGTGATGATCGTAGGGGTGGATCCGGAGCACCAGGGGCAGGGCTTCGGCGGCAAGATGCTGCGCGCCCTCATAGAGGAGAGCGACCGAACCGGGGTGCCCGTGTACCTCGAGACCGAGACGGAAGAGAATCTGAGGATGTACGAGCATTTCGGCTTCGAGTTGCTGCAGGTGATCACGCTGCCGGAGATCGAGCTGCCCCTGTGGGAGCTCCTGCGCGAGCCGAGGCGGGACGGTTGAGCCAGCCGAGGGTCTACAACGTCTACGTGATCGAGCTGGACGACGAGATCCTGTCCTGCCCGAGATTCCGCGCCGCCAACCCCGACTACACGGGGGAGAAGATCTGCGTGTACGTCGGCTCGACGTACCTCACCCCCGAGGAGCGCTTCGACCAGCACCGGACCGGCTACAAGGCCAACCGTTACGTCTACCGCTACGGGCTGCGCCTCAAGCCGCGCCTCTGCCGGAACTACCAGCACTTCGAGCGCCGCAAGCAGGCTGAGGCTGCCGAAGAGCGTCTCGCCAACCGTCTGCGCAGCCGGGGCTACGCGGTCTGGTGGGGGTAGCGGACAGCGGTTGGGCGCAGCCGTTTTCGCCTGAACGCGGTCGACACCGCGGGTCCCTTGTGCGCCGACCCTGTTTGCAGTTCGTTAGGGTCTGTTTTGGCTTGTGTTAGACACGTTTTACCGTCACGTCCACGCGAGCGGCCTCGGTCGACGCGGTTGCGCCATCTTCACGGCTACGCGTGAGCATGACACGGGGGCGCACCTGGCGCCCTCGGCCCGACGCCACCGCACACCTGTATCCTGTTGTCGGCAGACAAAGGTGACTCTCACTTCAGACCCGGGCGTATACTCCGCAAGGGAACGTCGGACAGAGGAGGTGTTGTTGTGGGAGAGACGAACGAGTCGCTCAGACTTGTTGCCGTAGTCCTCGTGATAGTGGGCACCACCGGCCTCTTGGCGAACGAGTTCATAGCCGACTGGGGCAGAACGGCAACTCTCGCATCAGCGGCCTTGAACGTGATTGGACTCGCAATCCTCGGATACGCGTTGATGCGTGACCGGACGCGGTCGAGCAAGTAGGGGGCGACGGTTTTGGGAGCACGCAGGAAGCCCATGTTCGCAGCGGCAGCAGTCATCTGCTTCGGGATTGCTGTTCTTGCACTCACTGGGGTGATACTCGCCGGCGACCTGACGGGGCGCATCATCTTCGGCGTGGTGTGGACCGCGCTGGGCATTGTCTGGCTCGGATCGTACTTTGGTGCGTTCTTCGGTCACCGGGGAACCGGTGGCGGCGACGGCACGACTTAGCCGGCGCACGGAGCAGGTTCGCGCGGTCACTCGTCATTCCTCCGACTCGTGATGCTGTCAGGCGTGCCGTGGCTCGCCGATTGTGCGACTCCCGACGCAGGCTTCCGGCACGCCGGACGCGCGACCGCCCTTTCGGAGATTCGCATGGGTAGACACAAGATGCTCAGCTGGTCCTCTCGTCGGGCCGCCTACCTCGGCGTGGGCCTGGTTGCGTATTGCCTTACGGAGATAGGTAGGTACGTCTACAGGCCGTTTGTCTACGAGCGCGGTCTGCACGACTTCGGCTTCGCCGCACGATGGGAAACCATCTGGGCGCAGTCACGTTGGTCTTCCTGATCCTGTTTGTGATGCACGCCACCCGTCTTGAAAGCTACATCGTCCTGGGCGTTGTGACGTTCGGCTACGTCGGATATGAGTTTGCGCAGCGGTTTCTCCCTGGTTCCACGCTTGATCCGAAGGACATGGTGGCTTCCTTGGTCGGCGGAGTCGTGGCGCTCCTGCTGTTGAGGTTGATTGACTCCCTCACGCGCCAGGGTTCGCCGTCTGGCTAGCCTCGGCCTCGAGCCTGCTCCCTACACGATTGCTCGTCGACGACTCGCAGCGAACAGCGTGCGGGAGGGAATGAGTGAAGGAGGAACCGGAGTCCATCCGGCAACCAGCTCTAGGAAGGGAAAGCCATGGCCGAGACAAGAGAAGCGAAGCAGGCGGCCAAGGCGGCGGAGGCGGAAGCCGAGGTCCTGGCGAACATCGCCGAGATGCCCGAGCACGACCGCGCGATGGGTGAGCGGATCCACACGATAGTGAAGGAGAACGCGCCCGACCTCGTGCCACGACTGTGGTACGGGATGCCGGCGTACGCTCGGGACGGCAAAGTCGTGTGCTTCTTCCAGAGCGCGGCCAAGTTCAAGGCGCGGTACGCGACGTTCGGCTTCGATCAGGAGGCGCATCTCGACGAAGGCAACATGTGGCCTACCTCGTATGCGCTGCTGGAGTTGACCCCCGCCGAAGAGAAGAAGATCGCCGAGCTCGTGAGACAGGCTGTGACCTGACGTGCTCGCGGGGGCAGCGGAACCCGAGGAGGCCATGCCGAGCGGAAGCGCTCTCATCGACGAGCTGATCGCAGCGACTCCCGACTGGCGCGGGGAGACCCTCGCCGGTCTTCGGCAGATCATCCGCGACGCCGACCCGGAGATCATCGAAGAAGTGAAGTGGAGGCGGCCCAGCAACCCCTTAGGGGCTGCGGTCTGGGAGCACAACGGGATCGTCTGCACCGGAGGCATCCTCAAGGAACGGGTCAGACTGACTTTCGCAAACGGGGCGAGTCTTCCCGACCCGCAGAACCTCTTCAACGCCGCGCTGGAAGGCAACAAGACGCGCGCAATCGATTTCTACGAGGGTGACCCGACGGACGAGGGTGCGCTGAAGGACCTCGTCCGCGCCGGTGTCGAGCGCAACCTCACAAAGGCGAAACCGGCACGCAAGAAGGCGTAGAGCTGAGTTCTGGGTGCGCACTTGCGAACGGAGAATCCCATGGGACTGGTAGTCGCGGTCCTTCGGCATCGACATACCTAGCACCGCCATGTATAGTGCTCCTATGTACTTCTCGCATCAGGCAGCACGCCACCGGGCCCGCGGGTGAAACCATGGAGATCAACAAGGACCTCGTCGCCGCCTCATCGACCCCAATCGTCCTCGCCATCCTCGCCGAGGAGGACAGCTACGGCTACGCGATCATCCAGCGCGTACGCGAGCTTTCCGGGGGAGCCTTACAGTGGACGGACGGAATGCTCTATCCGGTCCTGCATCGACTCGGACGGCTCGGCTACGTGGAATCGAGGTGGGAGGTGGCGGAGAGCGGCCGCCGCCGCAAGTACTACCGCATCACGTCGCGCGGCCGTACGCACCTCGCCCAGGAACGCAAGCAGTGGGACGCGGTCGATTCCACCCTTCGCAACCTCTGGCAATCGCTGTCGCTGTCGGTCGCGTCCGGGGGAGCCGTACCCTGCCTTTCGCCGGCACAGGGAGCGTGACACATGGGGGATCCTGAACACTCTGCCGGGCTCGAAGAGCAGATCGGGCAGTGGCGGAGTTACCTCCGCCGTCGGCAGGCGATCCACCCCGTCGACATAGAAGAGCTCGAAGACCATCTGCGCGAGCAGGTAGCCGCCCTGACCGAAGCAGGACTCTCCGCCGACGAGGCGTTCCTGGTGGCGGTCAAGCGCATGGGAGACCTTGACGCGCTCTCCCGCGAGTTCGCGAGGGAGCACTCCGATCGCCTGTGGAAGCAACTCGTGGTCGTTGCTCCCGAGTCACAAGAGCCGCGTGGGCGCTCACGCACGGACGCCATCGTCGCCGTCTGCCTGGCGGTTGCGGCAGCCGTGCTCATCAAGGTGCCGGAGCTCTTCGGCATTCAATTGACCGAAGACTCCGCGTTCTACACCCGCAACCTGAGCTTCTTCGTGCTGCCGCTGCTGACCGGCTATTTCGTTTGGAAGCGTCGGCTCAGCACCTCGACCGTCAGGTGGCTGGCACTGGCGTTCGTAGTGGCGGGGGTGTTCGCGAACGTCTACCCGTTCACGCCTGGCGGCCACACCCAGGTGCTGACGGCACTACACCTGCCGATTGCGTTGTGGCTGGTCGTCGGCATCGCTTACGCCGGCGAGCGGTGGAGCCGGGTCGAGGGCCGCATGGACTTCATCCGCTTCTCGGGCGAACTGTTCATCTACTACGTCCTGATTGCGCTGGGCGGCGGACTGCTCACCGCGTTCGTGGCGATGATCTTCCAGTCGATCGGCGTCGATGTCGGTGCGTTCCTCGAGTCCTGGCTGTTGCCGTGTGGAGCTGTCGGCGCGGTCGTGATCGCGTCGTGGCTGGTCGAGGCCAAACAGAGTGTGATCGAGAACATGGCGCCTGTGCTGACGCGCCTCTTCACGCCGCTGTTCGCCGCAGTCCTCATCGTGTTCCTGGGGACGATGCTTCTCACCGGCCGGCCGATCGACATCGAGCGCGAGGTGCTCATTGCCTTCGACCTGCTGCTGGTCATCGTCCTCGCGCTGCTGCTCTACTCGGCGTCTGCCCGCGATCCCGTGTCTCCCCCGGGTGCTTTCGATGTGCTGCAGGTGGTTCTGGTGATCAGCGCACTGGCTGCCAACGCAGTCGCGCTGTGGGCCATCGGCGCGCGCATCACGGAATTCGGCTTCACGCCCAACCGGGTCGCGGCGCTAGGGGAGAACGTGATCCTCCTGGTCAATCTCGCGTGGTCCGCCGTGCTCTATATCCGCTTCCTAGGGCGGCGAGGACCTTTCGCGGCGGTGGAGCAATGGCAGACAAGATACCTCCCGGTTTACGCCCTATGGGCCGCGGTCGTGGTCGTGGTGTTCCCACCGCTGTTCGGCTACGTGTGACGGGGCGGCCAGTGCCCATTCGGACTCGAGATCCTGAGGGACGCGGACCTCGAGCTTCTGCTGGACAGGCGTATTGGCGCCGGGTTTGGTTCGCCTCAAGCTCAGGATCGCGAGATCGTCTCGCAGCTTGTTGCCGGCATACGAGAGGACGTTCTCCACAACCACTTTGAGCACCTCGTGCACATCTCGACCGGTCGTCGAGGTCAGCAAATCGAACAGCCGGCCTTCACCGTACAGTTCACCGTCACGCCGTGCTTCGGTCAGACCGTCCGTGTAGAGAAACAGAAGCTCGCCGTCGCCGAGCGACGACTCTGCCTGCTCGAAGGTGGCTTCGGCGAACGCGCCGAGCAGCGGACCGTTGGACGGCAGCTTCCTCACGGTGCCGTCGCTGCATAGGAGGGCCGCACTGGTGTGACCGGCGTTTGCGTACACCAGCCTCCCGTCGCGGCAGTCAAGCATCCCGAAGAAGAGCGTCACGAATGACTCGTTAGGTGTCGCCTTGAACACGATGTCGTTCGTGAGTTGCAGAATCTGTTTCGGGGTCTTACCTTCCTCGTTGGCGTGCGCCCGGACGGTGTTCTTCACCATGGATGTCAGCACGGCGGCATCCAGGCCTTTGCCAGCCACATCGCCGATGACCACTCCGACGTGGCCATGACTGAGCTCGAAGAGATCGTAGAAGTCACCGCCCACGCGGGTCGTGATGGTCGCCGAGTGGTAGGCGTGTGCGAATTCGATCCCCGGCAATTCGTCCGGCAAGACCAGCAGTGCCTCCTGAAGCCGGTCTGCGATCTGGCGCTGGGCCTCGAAAAGCTGCGCATTCCCGAACGCGATCCCCGCATGGGCTGCGACACCTCGGACGAGCTCTATCTCCCTATCGCCGAACTCCGCACGGGTGCCGGGGTCGTCCAACACGATCAGGCCGACGGTGTCACCGCGGTGGACGAGTGGGACGTACAGGGCGTATCGAAGTCTGTAGTCGCGTGCGGGAATCCCTCGCTCGTCTTCCGGCAACGCGTCGATGTCCCAGATCCGTGTGTCCTGCTTCACGATCGCGTGTCGGGCGGCCGCAGAGACTTCGTCGACCGGCCACCGGCTTCCAGCGTTGAACGGCGTCTCACCCTCGGACGCGACGACTTCCATCTCCCGCTTCGCCTCGTGCCACGCGACGACCGTGACGCGCGAATGCGAGGCGAGTCTCAGCAGGATTCGCGCGAGTCTCCGAGATAGCTCCTCGACATCGGTCCAGCGTGCGGTTTCCTCGGCAGCCTCGAGGAGTTTCTTCGTGATCGACAACTCCCGCTGTCGTGCCTCGCTCAGTTGCCTTATCTCACCGACGCTGTCCCGCAGCGCTGCCTCGGCCGCCTCGCGTTCGGCGATCTCGACCTCCAGCTGGGTCTTCGACGCGGTCATACCCCTCAAGTCCGCTGTCATCTTGTTGAACGCACGCGTGAGGTCGCCGATCTCATCGTCCCTGCTTACGGGAATGCTGTAATCGAGACGCCCAAGCCCGATGACGCCGATGCCGGCTTGCAACTCGGCGAGCGATCTCAGAGCGCGGCGGTAGACTATGAGGTAGTTCACGACGAAGTAGGCGCCGAACAACACCACCAACGTGAAGATCGCCAGGGAGTTCCGCTCCTGGACGGCGGCCTTCTTCTCTCGCAGTACTTGCGCCAAGCGAACAGCGTGAAAGGTGAGACTGCCGTTCTGGACGGCCATCCGACTCCACGATACGGACGCTAGCTCTTGGGAAGGGTCACCCGATGTCGCGGCAACGTCGTCGAACACGTCTCTGAGGCGAGTGAGGTCAGACTCAAGGCTGCCAGCGATCGCGCGCGTCTCGGAGGACCGAGGCGAAAGGCGGGACAGTTCATCGGAGACTGACTCCCACAGTGACTGCCAACGGTCCCTTTGCTGGTCTTCCCGGTACAGAACGTAGTCGCCGGCAAGGTAGCCCAGTTCGCTCGCCCCGCGGCCGATTTCCACCGCGATCTGCTCTTGTGCCTCGATGCGGGCGACCTCGTTGCTCGTGGCCAGCACCGAGATCGCTATAACGGCGAGCGTCACGCCGAAGAGGGTCATAGTGATGATGAACTGCGTACGAACCCTCACGCGACCACCTCAGCGAATGATGTTCACCGCATCTGGTTTGAGTTGTTCGAGGCTGTCCGTATAGACGTAGTCGGAGAAGTCGGGGACGGCCGTCATCGAGGTGAGCTGACTCCTGATCATCCATCGCGCTTCGTCTTCCATCGCGATGATCAGTGACTGGTCGAGCGACAGCGTGAATGAGTTTTGGACCCTCACCACATCCATATACTCCGAATCGAGATCGAGCTTCTCCCGGATGACACGCATCGCCTCATCGGGGTTCTCGGCGACGAATTCCTCGGCCTCTGCCAGTGAAGTAAGGAACCTCGTCACTGAGTCCGGATTCTCATCGATCCACTCATTCGTAGCGATGGCCAACGTGTACACCGGTTGGCTTTCCTGCACGGAGAAGAATGCAGCATTGCCGCCAAGCCGACCTTGCACAGTGCTGGCTTCGGGTTGCGCCAGGACCACGGCGTCAACCCGACCGTCGACGATTGCCTGCCGCCATTCTTCCGGCGTCCGCAGGTCGACGAAGTCTATGTCATCGGCGGTCATGCCATTGAGTTCGAGGAAGCGGCCCAGGTAGAACTGCGCGATCGACCCGGCGACGGTGCCTACACGTTTTCCAACGAGGTCTGACGGTCCGTCGATGCCGTGGTCTTTCCTCCCGACCAGGTAGATGAAGTCCGGTCTATCGATGCACGCGAACGCGCTGATCTGTGCTCCTTGGAACGCCTTCTCCACCAAGGGATACTCAGCGGTGCCGACAGCGATATCCGCTTCGCCGTCAAGGACCCCATCAAGAGCGCCGACGCCGGTATCGTATTCGCGGTACGTCACATCGAGACCGTTCTCCGAGAACATGTCCCGGTCTTCCGCGACGTAGACAAGGCCAAGCGATTCGAAGGGAGCGTACGCCACGGTGACGGATTCGGTCTCTTGAGCAGGCGAGGCGCATCCAAAAGCCAGGGTGGGCAAAGTGACTAGTACGAGTATCAGCAGGATTCGCTTCATGAAGCCATATTCCCCTACGGGTGGCCTACTGGCTAGCGAGGGTGACGCGCGCCTTCGCGGCGATGCCGTGATTCGTGCCCCGGGACGTGCCATCGCTCACAGCGAACCCCGGGCCAGACGTGATAGGGGGAATAGGGTCTACATGGACCTGCCGATCATGCCTCACGTTGCTCCCATGCTCGCCAAAGCGGTCGAGGACATCCCGTACGGCGAGTTCAGCTACGAGCCGAAGTGGGACGGCTTCCGCGCGATCGTGTACCGCGACGGCGACGAGGTGGAGATCGGCAGTCGGAATGCGCGACCCATGAGCCGCTACTTCCCCGAGCTCGTGGCCGCACTCGGCTCAGGGCTCCCCGAACGCTGCGTGCTCGACGGGGAGATCGTCGTTCCCGACCGGGCGCGCGGCCGACTTGATTTCGAAGCACTACAGCAGCGGATCCATCCCGCCGAGAGCCGCGTGAAGCTTCTGTCGCAGCGCACCCCCGCGCACTACGTCGCGTTCGACGTGCTCGCGATCGACGACCGCGACCTCACCGGCGAGCCCTTCAGGGAGCGACGTCGCCAACTCGAAGATTCTCTGTCGGGCGCACAGTCTCCGATCCACCTGACTCCCGCCACGCACGACGTTCGGACGGCGCAAAGATGGTTCAACGAGTTCGAGGGAGCAGGCCTCGACGGCATCGTCGCCAAACCGCTGGACAGCACCTATCAGCCGGACAAACGCGTGATGTTCAAGATCAAGCACATCCGTACCGCGGACTGCGTGGTGGCCGGCTACCGGGCGTACAAGGGCGACGCGCAGGCCGTGGGATCGCTACTCCTCGGCCTGTACGACGACAGCGGCAACCTCGTACATGTCGGAGTCGTCGCCGCTTTCCCCATTCAGCGGCGCCGCGAGCTGTTCACCGAGCTGCAGCCGCTCGTCACGACGCTCGAGGACCATCCCTGGAACCTGGCCGAGGAATCCGCGCCCGCGCGCACGCCGCGCAGCTCCGAGTTCAGCCGCTGGAGCGCAGGAAAGGATCTTACATTCGTGCCGCTCAGACCCGAGCGCGTGGTGGAGGTCCGCTACGACCACATGGAGGGCGATCGCTTCCGGCACACGACCCAGTTCGTGAGGTGGCGTCCCGACCGGGACCCGCGGTCGTGCACGTTCGAGCAGCTCGAGACGCCCGCCGGCTTTGACCTCGCCGTTGTTCTCAAGTGAGGGCGACTGACCGGCAGCCAACGCCCCCGGGGTTTGGCCGCGTTTCGTGCTGACAACACTCGCCCTGGGAGCTACGCTCTGAGCGAGAAACGGGCACGCTGGAGGCGCCCTTGCGCACGATCGGCCTCATAGGCGGCATGAGCTGGGAGTCCACGCTCCCGTACTACCGGCGCATCAACGAACTCGTCCAGAAGCGACTCGGCGGCCTGCATTCCGCGCGCGTCGCTCTGATCAGTGTCGACTTCCATGAGATCGAGGCACTGCAGACGGCGGGCGAGTGGGGCGAGGCGGGTCACCAGCTCGCTCAAGCCGCACGTTCGCTCGAGGCGGCCGGCGCCGATTGTGTCGTGCTCGCCACGAACACGATGCACAAGGTAGCTGCAGCGATCCAGGAGGCCGTCGACATTCCGCTGCTACACATCGCTGACGCCACTGCCGCGGCCATTCAGCGGGCACGGCTCGAGGTCGTCGGTCTCCTCGGCACGCGATTCACGATGGAGGAGGACTTCTACCGGTCGCGTCTGGAGGAATCGTACGGCCTGTCGGTCCTGACACCCGGTGCTGCGGAGCGGGAGCTGGTCAACCGCGTGATTTACGAAGAGCTGTGCTGCGGCGTCGTCTCCTCGGCATCTCGTGAGGCGTTCGTGGAGATCATCGGCCAGCTTGCCGACCGCGGCGCCCAGGGGATAGTCCTCGGCTGTACGGAAATCCCGCTGCTGGTATCTCAGGCCGACGTCGCCGTACCCTTGTTCGACACGGGAGAATTGCACGCGCGGGCGGCTGTGGATTTCGCGTTGGCCGACGTGTGATCTTCTCGCGCATCGGGTTGCCGTTCCGTGCGACGGGCACCCCGTCACCGGGAATACTCATGGTAGCCAGGAAAGTGGTCCATTCATCTATTCCAGATGGGGTGGATCCGGTGGTTGTCGAATGGAACGAGTCACTGGCAACCGGGAGCGCTGAGTTGGACCGGCAGCATCGCAGATTGATCGACCTGGCAAATGAGCTCGATGCGGCGGAATCCGATTCTCACATCTCAGAGGAGAGACTGCGCACGTTCGTGGAGGAAATCATCGACTTCGCCAACGATCATTTCTTGCAGGAAGAGGAGTTCATGCGCGAGGTCGGCTATCCCCCCGAGCTGATACAACGGATGATCGAGGTCCATCGTGGCTTCACCGCTCGTGCGCGCGAGCTCGTTCTCGATTTCAGGGCAGCGGAATCCGTCGACCTCGAGGCCGTTCACGCCTCCGTCACCGATTGGCTGGTGCACCACGTGTTCACGATCGATCGCGAGCTCGGCGAGTGGGTCCGCAGTCGGGACAAGGCGCGGAGCGAGTAGTGGGGTCGCCGCTTGCGCACCACATTGTCGTACCCTGTAGGAGCCGGGTCGCGCGGCTGCCGCGCACTCCTCGTTCGCTCCGAGACGTGAGGTCAGGATGAAGATCGGACTCGTCGGCTTCGCCGGCTCAGGCAAGACCACGGTGTTCAACACGATGACCGGGCTCGACGTGCCGGTTGGCTACGGGGGCGAGGTGCGGCTCGGGACCGTCCGCGTACCCGACGAGCGAATCGATCGGCTCTCCGCCGTCTTCAAGCCCAAGAAGACCACCTACGCCGAAATGACGTTCTGCGACATCCCAGGTGAGCATGGTGCGGAGCGGAAGGGGCTGTCGACCCAGGCCCTGACCACCATTCGCGAGCAAGAGGCCCTTGCGCTCGTTCTGCGCGACTTCGACAACCCCGCAGTGGAAGGCGACGCCGATCCCTTGAGGGACTTGAACGCGTTCTCCGACGAATGCATCCTCGCAGACCTCGGCATCGTCGAGACGCTGCTCACGCGCGCCCGGAAGGAGAACCTCCCACCCGCCGACCGCGCCAGGTTCGAGATGATGCAGGCGGTCCTGGAGCAGGGTAGACCGCTCAGGACCGTTCCTGCCGAAGAACTCGACCGCAGCGCGCTCAAGGGCTACCAGCTCCTCTCGGACCGGCCGCTGCTCGTGGTCGTCAACCGCGACGAGGGTCGCGCATCGGAGGCGATGCCCCCGGACCTGGCGGCGCGCATCGCGGAGCTAGGTGGGGCGGGTCTCGCGCTCTCGGCGAGCGTAGAGGCCGAGATTGCGGCACTCGACCCCGACGACCAGGCGGCCTTCTTGCAGGACCTGGGCCTGACGGAGTCCGCGCTCGCTCGCTTCATTCGCACCGCCTATGGGCTGCTCGACCTCATCAGCTTCTTCACGGTCGGGGAGGACGAAGTCCGCGCTTGGACGATCACGCGCGGTACCAACGCCCGGGCGGCCGCGGGGAAGATTCACTCAGACCTCGAACGCGGCTTCATCCGCGCAGAAGTCATGCCTTACGAGTTGTTCATCGAGTACGGTAGCGAACACGCGCTCAAGGAGGCGGGCAAGCTCCAGGTGGAGGGTAAGGACTACATCGTCCAGGACGGAGATATCCTGCACGTGCGCTTCAACGTGTAGCCGGTCACAGGCAGGTGGGAGGCACTCGCCCATGGACTCCAGGCCCGGCTTCGCGCTCGCGGCGGTCGTGTTGGCGCTCATGCTGCAGGCCGGCTGCGCGTCGCCGGATTCTACGGCAGACTCGATTGGCTCGAGCCCGCAGGTATCGCTCGGCGACATCCCTGAGGGCTGGGGCGACCCGGACACCTGGGTCAAGGCCGACCCCGCCTACCTCGTCGAAACGAACTTCGTCGTCGGCGTGGACAACCCGCGTTTCCCGCTCGTTGCGGGGACACGATGGGTCTACGACTCCGACACGCGCGAAGGCACCGAGCGCATCGAGGTCGAGGTGCTCGAGGAGACGAGAACGGTTTCGGGCATCGGATGCATCGTCGTGCGCGACACCGTCAGTGTGGACGGTGAACTGGTCGAGGACACTCATGACTGGTACGCCCAGGACCGGGACGGCAACGTCTGGTATATGGGTGAGGACTCCAAGGAGTACGAGAACGGCAAGGTCGTGAGCACCGCCGGTTCGTGGGAGGCCGGCGTGGACGGGGCCTTGCCCGGAATCAAGATGTGGGCGGAACCACGCATCGGAGGCACTCCCTACTACCAGGAATACTACGAGGGAGAGGCCGAAGACCTCGCACGTGACATTGAAGCTGACGGCAGCGCTGCCGTCCCGTTCGGCCGTTTCGTCGACGTCCTCGTGGTCGAAGAGTGGAATCCGCTCGAGCCTGAGACGATCGAGCTCAAGTACTACGCGCGCGGCGTCGGTGTCGTGATGGAGGAAGTCACCCGCGGTGGAGGTGGTGTGGTCGAGCTCGTGGAGTTCGAAGCGCCCTAGCACCTGCCGGCCGGCTACCTACTCCTTTCGCTCCCGCCCCTTCCTGGGCACCCCGCGCCTGATCGCCTCGTCGCCGAACCGCTCTCGCACTGCATCGAGCGAGTCGAGGAGCATCGCGTCGCGCGAGTCCTGCGCAACTCGCTCTTCTGCGAACAGGTCTAGCTGCTCGGCGGATTCCTGGAAGTTGCTGAGGCCGACTCCGAGAAGGCGTACGCCGATGCCCTCCGACCACGCGGTCCCCAACAGCTCCCGCGCGACCGCCGCGATCGCGCGCTCGGAGTCCAGCGGCGCATCGAGCGTGCGCTGGACGGTTCGGGTGGTGAAGTCGGCGTAGCGGATCTTGAGGGTGACGGTGCGTCCCGCTAGAGCGGCGGCGCGCACTCGCTGGGAAACGCGCTGCGAGAGCGAGTCCAGGACGTCGTGCACGCTGTCTGAGTCGCGGATGTCCTCGGCGAAGGTTCTCTCGTTCGAAATCGACTTGGCGGCCTCACGCTCGTGAACCGAACGCCCGTCGATTCCCGCCGCTCGCCCCACGAGGCCTGCTCCATGCACGCCGAAGAGCGACCGCGCGTCCTCGGCGTCAAGTGATGCGAGGTCCCCGAGCGTCTTGATGCCGACGCCGCGCAGGCGCGTCGCGCTCTTGGGTCCGACGCCGGGAAGCGTCTCGACCGGCAGAGGAGCGAGGAACGCGGCCTCCTCACCGGGTCGCACTACCGTGATGCCGTGGGGCTTGTCGTGGTCCGACGCGATCTTGGCGACCGTCTTCGATGTAGCGACCCCGACCGAGCAACTCACGCCGAGTTCGTCCACGCGCGCCTGGACCTCGACGGCGACGTCAACGGGGTCGCGGTACTCCGACGTCCCCGGCGTTACGTCGAGGTAGGCCTCGTCGATCGACACCGGTTGGACGTGCGGGGTGATGTCCTCGAAGATCTGGCGCACCTGGCGGGACACCTCGCGGTAGCGGTCGAAGTTGCCGCGCACCCAGACGGCGTCGGGGCACAACTGAGCCGCGCGCACCGACGGCATCGCAGAGCGCACGCCGAAGACGCGCGCTTCGTAGGAACACGTGGAGACGACTCCTCGGCCCTCTGGCGATCCGCCCACGATGACCGGCTTGCCGCGAAGCGAGGGGTCGTCGAGCTGTTCTACCGCGGCGAAGAACGCGTCCATGTCCACGTGCAGGATCGCGCGGCCCTGCCACTTGCGAGATTCGGCGCTCATGCGCCGAAGTGTACTCCGCGGCTCTGACATGGGCCACGCGTGTAGAATCGCTGGAGCCGGCTCGCGCGGCGGGCGACTGAGCACGCGACTAGGTTGGCGCGCTCCAAGCAAGGAAGTGAGGCGAAGTCAGCATGCGCATCGGGGCCCACATATCGGTTGCCGGTGGGTACGCCAAGGCCGTCGAGTACGCGCTCGAAGTAGGTTGCGAGTGCGTGCAGATATTCGCCAAGTCTCCTCGGCAGTGGGCCGCTGTGCCGACGGACTCGCATGCGGCCGAGGACTTCGCGGAGCTGCGTGCGAGGCGCGGCTTGGGACCGCTGTACACGCACACCGCCTACCTCATCAATCTGGCCACGAACGACGCCGAGATGTGGCGCAAGAGCGTCAACGCTCTTGCCGACGAGATCTCGCGCGGCCGTCTCCTGCAGGCCGATGGCGTCATCACCCACCTGGGCAGCAATCCCGACCCGGATCGGGCGTGCCGGAAGATCGCAGAGGGCATCGACCAGGCGTTCGAGCTGGCCGCGCGGCTGCCGGGCGCAGGCCACCCTTCAGGCACGCGGCTCCTCCTGGAGAACGCTGCCGGCGCGGGCAACCACTACGGCAACACGATCGCGCAGCTAGGCGCGGTACTGGCGCACAGTGAGACGCCGCGGGAGTTCCTGGGCGTGTGCCTGGACACGTGTCACGCGCACGCGTACGGCATCGATCTGACCGGCTCCGATGCCTGGCGAGGGGCGCTCGCGGAGATCGCCGATGCGTGCGGCGAGGGTGCGCTGCGCGTCGTCCACGCCAATGACTGCATGTTCGAACGCGGTTCGCGACGGGACCGTCACGCGTGGATCGGTGACGGCACGATGGGGGAGGCCGCGTTCGAGGCTATGATGCTCACGCTCGGGGCTTCGGACGTGTGCGCGATCACCGAAATGCCTGGCGAAGTGCCATTCAAGGACATAGAGAACCTGCGACGCCTCAAGCACATCCGCGAACGCGCCGAAAAACACCAGTAAGCGCAGGTTGAACCACACCGCAATGGATTCTAGAGTGAAACGGACCTGCCGAATACCATCGTAGGGGCCGACACTCCTGTCCGAGGAGATGTGTGACGCATGGGATTCTTCCTTGTGGGGCGCAGGCGCGATGGGGGCGCACTGCGACTGATCGCCGACACCGAGTTCGCGTTGCGGCAAGAGGCGGTGGAAGCGCTCGCAGGCGTCGCGCACGACCCCTCGCTCGAGGCAGAGGTCTTCATCGTCGACCTCGACGCCGCGACCCCGGTCCTGTTGGTCGAGCGTCAGGCAGCGGGCGACGACGAGGAGGCGCCCGAAGTCGCTGAGACGCTCCCGGTCGTCCCCGAACCGGAGCCTGAGGTCCCCGAACCGGAGCCTGTGCCGGAACCCATCGCTGAGGCCGTGGTGGCAGACCTCGACAGGCACGCCGAAGAACCGGAACAGCCGACCCCTCCCGACGAGCCTCAGGATCCTGCGTCTGTCGCGGAGGACGAATCGCTCTCCGACGCGCTGCGTCGCGCAACCGGCGCCCTCGAGGCCGAGAGTGTTCCCGCTGCGGAGTCGGTGGTAGCACAAGCCGAAGACGCCGGGTGGCCCTGGGCCGCGTCCGACGCGAAGACCGAGACATCGCCGGCGAGCTCGGCACCTCCCGACGCCCCGCCTCCCGCCGCAGCCGACGCGTTCGTGCCCGACGCACTGGAGGAGCCTGCCGCCACGGAAGAGCCGCTCGTGTCCGCGTCCTCCGACGACGACTTGGACCTGCGTCGCCCGGTCGTGCTCGGTGCGTACCCCGAAGAGTCGGAGAATCCTCCGCCGATGCCGTCTCCCGCCGAGGAGCCCACGTCGGCTGCAGGAATCCTCGGCGATCTGGAAGTCGACATACCGCCCGCGCCTGAGATGCCCGCTCCCGAGGCATCCGTGCCGCCGGTGGCTTCACCGGCACTTGAGGCACCCGCGCCGACGGTGGCAAGCGAGGAGCCGCAGCTGGAGGCCGTGGCTGCCGCCCCAGAGCCTCAGGCCTACGAACCGGGTGACTCCGACCTGTCTGCGATGACGTGTGACGACTGCGTGTACGTGAACACGTGCCCCAACAAAGACGAGCGCGACCCGTCATCGTGCGGGTCGTTCCAATGGAAGGCGTCATAGGACTCCGCACAACGCACTAAATATGGGGTTCTCCTGTGAGCCTGGCTACGATATATTGTAGTCAGGCTCATCGGCTTGGAGGGGTGCGTGGCCACGCGACCGGCGCATACGTTTCCGTTCACCGCGATCGTGGGCCAAGACACCCTCAAGCTCGGACTCCTCCTCAACGCTGTGGACCCTCTCGTGGGAGGCGTCCTGATCCGCGGCGAGAAGGGGACTGCGAAGTCGACCGCCGTCCGAGCGCTCGCCGCCATTCTGCCCGACATCACAGTGGTGGACTCATGCCGTTTCGGATGCGACCCCGCAGATCCGGGCGCCTGGTGTAACGAGTGCCGCGACCGGCGTGAGGACGGACCTCTCCCGAAGGCATCTCGCCCGCCGACGCTCGTGGACCTGCCCGTGTCCGCCACCGAGGACCGCCTGGTCGGCACGCTCGACCTCGAACACGCGCTCAAGCACGGTCAGCGCAGCTTCGAGCCCGGCCTGCTCGCCCAGGCGAACCGCGGGATCCTCTACGTCGACGAGGTCAACCTCCTCGATGACCACCTCGTGGACACCCTCCTCGATGCCGCAGCGATGGGTGTGAACACCGTGGAGCGCGAGGGGATCGCGTTCTCACACCCCTCACGATTCATCCTCGTTGGCACGATGAACCCCGAAGAAGGCGACGTGCGGCCCCAACTGCTCGATCGCTTCGGCCTGTGCGTGGACGTGACCGGTGAGCGGGACCCGGCCGACCGGGTCGAGATCGTGAAGCGTTGCCGGGCCTTCGACGACGACGCCACCGCCTTCTGTCGCGATTGGATCGATGCCGAGGACGAGCTCAAGGTGCGCCTCCGCCACGCGCGGGTTCGCGTCACGTCCGTCGAGATCGCCGAAGACACCCTCCACTCGATCGCCCGCCTCTGCGCCGACCTCGGCGTCGACGGGCACCGCGCGGACCTCACGATCGCACGCGCCGCAGTGGCGTTCGCCGCGCTCGAGAACCGCACGCGCGTCACCGACGAGGACGTGCGAGTCGTCGCACCACTGGTTCTGGCGCACCGGCTGCGCAAGACACCGTTCCAGGAGGAGTCGCATCCCGAGCGGCTTTCGCAGGCGCTCTTACATGCATTCTCCTCGGCAAAAAGCAGCGATCTTGCGCAGGATCGGGCCACAGGAGGCTCTCCGGGTGACGGCGAGCGGGCGGGAGTGGCGGTCGAGCCGCACGAGGCGGCTTCCGCGACAGACCCCTTCGTCCCTGCCGAGGATTCCCTTGTCGCATCGCTGGACCGCGCCCGACGCACGATGAACGGCCGCCGCCAGGAGACGTACTCCGGCGACAGTCGCGGTCGGTACACCAGGTCAGAGCCGGCCAAGGCATCGACAACCTCGGCGGATGTCGCACTCGACGCCACCATACGGGCCGCGGCGTCGCATCAGTCAGGCGGCCGCGAGGGCGACATGGCGATCAACGTCAGGCAGGAGGACGTGCGCGCCAAGGTGCGTACGCGCAAGGTCGGGGCCACAATCGTGTTCTGCGTCGACGGGAGCGGCTCCATGGGCGCAGACAGCCGCATGCAAGCCGCCAAGAACGCCGTCCTTGAGCTCCTGCGGGACGCCTACCAGCGACGCGACCGCGTAGGGCTGGTTTCGTTCAGGGGCAGCGACGCGGAGACGGTGCTCGGACCCACCACCAGTGTCGAGCTGGCTCAACTGAAGCTCCGGGACCTGCCGACCGGCGGGGCGACGCCTCTCGCCGCGGGGATGGTGCGCTCCCTGGAGGTGCTCGACGCCGAGATCCGCCGGAACACGGACGTCGTGCCGTGGCTCGTTCTCGTCACCGACGGGCGCGCGAACGTCGGACTGAACGGCGGACTTGGCAGCGAGGACGCGCGTGCCGTGGCAACGCGCTTGCGCGCATCGAAGGTCAACGCGGTCGTCCTCGATACGGGGAGCGGACCCCGTGCAACGAGCGCGGCCCGCGATATCGCCCGCGCTGCCGGTGCGGAGTACGTACGCCTCACGGCTCTCGACGGCGCCGCAATCGCGAGAACAGTGCGCCAGCGTTTGGGCGGCTGACCGGCGCGGACTGTACCCCGCGTTGCGTGGTGCTTAAGAGCGCCGCCGTCCCCACCGATACAACCTCTGATGTATACTTCTGACAGCAGCAGCCCAGTCGTAGCAGTGAACGGGGGAGTACTATGTTCTGGCACCGTCGTAGTCGGGTAGCGCTGACATTCGTGTGCGCGCTCGCGCTCATTCTCTCATTCGCCGGCTCCGCGGTGGCGTACGACAAGCCGCTCGCGTGGGACAACATCAGCAACTGGCCCGAGAGCGGGCTGGGGTTCTCTTCGACGAACCCCGGGAGTGTGCTGGACGCAGAGGCATGGTGGCGCGACTTCTGGGGTAACTCGACCAGTGCCAGCTACGAGCTGGAGATCCCTGCAGGCTGTGTGCCCGAGCACTTCTCGGACGGACAGCGAAACTACGATCCCGGTACGGGACTTCCGGTAGAGCCGATCGTGCTTGGCGCCATCTATGTCGTCGACAAGAGTCCCGACACGGACATCAACGAGAACGCCCCCGCCTTGTACGAACATGCCACTGGGTTGTGGACGCCCCAGAACCTCCTCATTCTGAAAGCAGACATGCTGAGTACCGCAGCAGGGAGCCCGACTTTGCCCAACGCCCGCTTCCCCTGGGAGGGGGAGTGGTTCCTGCACTACAGCTTCTACTCGGAAAGCGACGTCTCCACCCTAACGATAACCGTCCCGCTCAACGTGGACGTCACGCCGCCCGCGCCCGTGCGAAAGGTCGTAGCCCGTCCTTCCGCGAAGTATTCCGGCGCGACCGGCGGCTGGTTCGAATCGAACCGCGCCCACGTGACCTGGGAGGACATGGAGTACGACGCGATGTCCGGCATCGCCTACTACAAGATCGTGGTCAACGGCGAGGAGTTCGACCAGAGGGTGTGGCACCTCGGTCACACGTCTACGTCGATATCCGTCGAGGACCTTCCTCCCGGAGAGAACGTGATCGAGATCATCCCCATCGATCGCGCGACGAACGAGGGTCCCGCGGAGAAGGTCACGTTCAAGTCGGATCCGGACTACCCGGTGGTCAAGATCACTACCCCGTCCGCAGAGGGACAGACCCTGCCGGTGAAGCCGACGTTCGCCGCGGACGTGACCGACGGCGCGGGCATCCAGTGGGTCGACTTCGCGATCGACGGCAAGAGCATCTACACGGATCTCGAGGCTCCATACGCGGTCACCTGGAACATGGCCTCGTATTCCACCGGGCCTCATACCCTCACCGTCCGCGCCAAGGACATGTACGGGCACGTCACTGAGGCCAAGCGGACGTTCTACGTGGACAAGACCATTCCTATCGTCTCGTCCCTGAGCGATGCTCCGGACCCGTTCTATCCCGTGCTGAAGGATGGCTACAAGGACGCAATGACGGTCAACTTCTTCACATCCGAAGGCGGCAAGTGCGCGCTGTACGTCTACGACTCTGCCGGCAATCTGTGGGCCAAGCGCACCAAGCGCTGCATCGGCTCCGGTTGGCAGTCGATGAGTTGGGACGGCGTAGGAGGAGAAGACGAAGTCAAGGTGGGCACCTTCACCTACAAGATCGAGGTGCGTGACGCGGCCGGCAACCCGGGCTACAGTGCGACGGGATACACCACCATTCGTGACTACGAGATCGTGCGCGTGGCACCGAACGCAGTCCAGATCGTGCCTCGCTAGCGCATCCCAAATGGAGCGCACACCATGCCGAAGGGCGGCCCCTAGGAGCCGCCCTTCGTGTTCGCGCAGTTGGAGTGGGTCTGTAAGCCGGATTCTGTCGCGGACGATCATCTATCTGGGACCGCAGTCGCCTGCGGCCTCGAGCGAGCAAACCCGAGCGACGGCCGGGCCAGCCTTGACCGCTCCTATTTGCTCTTGCTCCAGGTGGGGTTTGCCAAGCCGTCGGGTCGCCCCGACGCTGGTGCGCTCTTACCGCACCGTTTCAGCTTTCCTCGGCCTTGCGACCGGGGGTTTTCTTTTCTGTGGCACTTTCCGTCGCGTCGCCGCGCCCTGCCGTTAGCAGGCACCCTGCCCATCGGAGTCCGGACTTTCCTCACACCTTTCAGTGCGCGATCGCCCGACCCACTCCACCAGCGATGATACCCCGCCTTTCGAGCGAAAGACATGCCGAAGAGTCCTCGGGACCGACACACGCATGGATTCGCGTTGGCCCGGACAAGCGAAACGACCGCCCTTGTGAGGCGGTCGTCGAGAATGCTGGTAGCCCGTACGGGGTTCGAACCCGTGCCTCCGCCTTGAGAGGGCGGTGTCCTAGGCCGCTAGACGAACGGGCCGGCTGGCTGGGGTACTAGGGCTCGAACCTAGACTCTCCGGAACCAGAATCCGGCGTGTTGCCAGTTACACCATACCCCAGCGTATCCGCAGGTAAAGCCGCGAATGGCGCGATTTGGTATCCTACCTGCCCACCTTGGGGCTGTCAACCTTGCGACCGTACTCGGCGAGCCGGTTCAGCCGCACCTTCTGCGACGGCTCTTTGGGCGGCGTGCCGCCCCGGTATCCACGGGGAGTACCTATTCGTCAATGTCTCATCCTGAGACATATGTCACAAACTGTGACATCAGCGAAACGCAGTCCAAGCCGTCTGATTAACCCGGGTTTGCGAGACGTCGGAAGGTATGCGTGAGGATCAGTCCGCCGCGAGAGGACGCGCGGCATCGATCCTTGCCAAGACAGCGTCCTTTCCGAGCAGCGCGATGGATTCGAAAAGCGGGGGAGACACCGTCGTCCCCGAGATCGCCACACGCACCGCCTGGAACACCACCTTCGGCTTGACCTCAAGCTGCTCGGGCACTGCGCGCAAGGCCTCCTCGACGGCCTCCGCGGTGAAAGGATCAATCGAGCTCAGCGTCTCGCGCGCGGCGTCCAGAGCTCTGCCCGCGCCCTCTTTCTCGAGCACCTTCAGCCGCGCCGGCTCCTCGATGTCGACCGACTCGGCGAACAAGAAGCTCACGACCGGCACGATCTCGGTCATGCGCTTGACGCGATCGGCGACCAGGGGAGCCAGCTCCCGTAGCCACTCGCGTCGCTCAGCGGCCTCTTCGGCGGTCATCATTCCTGCTTGCACCAGCCGATCACCGATGCGCTCGGCGAACACGTCGCCCGGCATCTCGCGGATGTAGACGCCGTTCATCCACTCGAGCTTCTCCGGGTCCCACACTGCCGGATTTCTGGACACGCGCGAGAGGTCGAACTCGCGCACGAGCGTGTCGCGGTCGAAGATGGTGGTCTTGTCGTCGATCGACCAGCCAAGGATCGCCAGGTAGTTGAGGAGCGCCTCGGGAAGGATTCCCTCGTCACGGTACGCCTCGACGGATGTCGCACCGTGGCGTTTGGACAGGCGCTTGCCGTCCGCGCCGAAGATCAGCGACATGTGGCCGAAGGCCGGGACGGGCGCCCCGAGCGCCTCGTACACAACGATCTGCCGAGGAGTGTTCGACAGGTGGTCGTCGCCACGGATGATGTGCGTGATGCCCATTCGCCAGTCGTCCACCACCGTTGCGAACATGTATGTCGGCGTGGTGTCCGTCCGCACCAGGATGAAGTCGTCCATGGCGTCTCTCGGCCAGGTCACCGGACCGCGAATGGCATCGTTGACGGCAATGTCGCCGCGAGTGTCGGGGACCTTCACCCGCCAGACGTGCGGCTCGTTGGCCGCCATGCGAGCTGCGGCATCTTCGGGCGCGATAGCGCGGCACGTGCGGTCGTAGCCGGAGAAACCCCCGCGCTCCCGGGCGGCCTCGCGCATGGCCTCGAGTTCGGCCGGCGTGCAAAAGCACGGATACGCACGGCCGTTCGACTTGAGGACCTCCAGGGCCTCGCGGTAGATCGCCGAGCGTTGGGTCTGGAAGTACGGTCCGTGAGCGCCTCCGACCTCCGGTCCTTCGTCCCAGTCGAGGCCCAACCAGCGCAACGCCCGCAAGATGGCCTGTGTGTTCTCCTCGGTGGAACGTTCGCGGTCGGTATCGTCGATGCGCAGCACGAAAGCTCCGCCGTGATGGCGTGCGAAAGCCCAGTTGTAGATGGCGGTTCGGGCGCCGCCGATGTGCAAATGGCCGGTCGGACTCGGTGCGAATCGAACTCGGACGGCTTCGGTCACGTGTGCTCCTCACGGTCGCGTACCCGCATATCCTACCCGTTCGGCCGGTCCTCGCGGGAATCCGCCCACTCCGGCATCGGGGTACACGCAGGTTGCCCGCACGTGTGCCGCCGTGTTACTGTTCCTTCGTTCTCATCACGAGGCGGCCGTATGCGGCCGCAGAGGGTCGAGGGACCGCGCCCTACGAAACCCCGGCAACCGACGCAGAAAGCAGCGCACGGTGCCAAGTCGCGGCAGGTGTAAGAGCCTGGAAGATGAGGGAATAGCTGTGGCGTCCGGTAGCGCCGAAACGGCTGAGGCCCTTGTCCGCACAGGCAAGGGCTTTCTTGATGCCCCGACGGGCGAAGCCCTTGACGCAGACGATTGGAGCGAAAGCATGCCGGACCGAGAGTACCTGTTCACCTCCGAATCGGTGACCGAGGGTCACCCCGACAAGATGTGCGACCAGATCTCTGACGCCATACTCGACGCGATCATCTCGCGCGAGGCCGAGCTGGCCGAGGAGGACTACGTCACGGACAAGGGGTCGAAGGCATCCCCGGACTACGTGCGTGTTGCGTGCGAGACGCTTGCGACGACAGGGCTCGTCGTAGTGTCGGGTGAGATCAGGACGCACGCGTACGTGGACATCCAGAAGGTCGTCCGCGATGTGGTGAAGGATATCGGCTACACCCGTGCCAAGTTCGGTTTCGATTACGAGACGTGCGGCGTCGTCACGGCGATTCACGAGCAGAGCCCGGATATAGCGATGGGTGTGGACGAGTCGTTCGAGGTGCAGCACGGCGAGGGCGTAGACCCCCTGGACCTCATCGGGGCCGGTGACCAGGGAATGATGTTCGGCTATGCGTGCAACGAGACGAGCGAGCTCATGCCCATGCCCATCTATCTTGCCCATCGTCTCGCCGAGAGGCTCACAGCCGTCAGAAGGGGCGACGTGCTCGACTACCTGCGCCCGGACGGAAAGACCCAGGTCACAGTGAAATACGTGGACGGTCGCCCCGTGGGTGTGGAGAAGATTCTGATATCCACCCAGCACGCCGACGGCGTCAGCATCGAAGACCTGCTCAAACCCGACCTCATCGAGCACGTCATCAAGCCCGTGTTCGAGCTCGAGGGCATCTCGTATGCCGACGCGGAGATCTACGTGAATCCGACGGGCCGGTTTGTCATCGGAGGCCCTATGGGCGACACGGGCCTCACGGGTCGCAAGATCATCGTGGACACCTACGGGGGAATGGGCCGACATGGCGGAGGCGCATTCTCAGGGAAAGACTGCACCAAGGTCGATCGTTCCGCGGCCTACGCGGCACGCTGGGTCGCGAAGCACATCGTGGCGGCCGGCCTTGCCGATCGCTGCGAGTTCGGCTTGGCATACGCGATAGGTGTCGCTCATCCCCTTTCGGTAATGGTCGAGACCTTCGGTACTGAGAAGGTGTCGATCAGCGCCATCGAGTCTGCGGTGAACGAAGTCTTCGACCTTCGGCCGGGCGCGATTATTCGCGACCTCGAGCTGCGGCGGCCGATATATCGCAAGACTGCTGCGTACGGCCATTTCGGCCGCGCCGACAAGGACTTCACCTGGGAGCGCACCGATCGCGCTGACGCGCTGGCTACGGCGACCGACTTGAACGACTAGCGTCCGGGCAGGCCGAAGATGGTGTTGCGGCCACTGACACCCGCGCGGGTGTCAGTGGCCTTCTGTATCCTGAGGCCGCACCACGGAGATTGGAGAAGGCCGGATGTCCGTCGCGCGGGTGGTCGTCGACATAGCTTCGCGCTCGCTGTCCGAGCCGTTCGACTACGAGGTGCCGCAGCATCTTCAGGCGACGGCCCGCGTGGGCTGCCCGGTCGCCGTGGACTTCGGGAACCGGACAGCAGTCGGATACATCGCCGATGTGGCCGATACGTCGCAGGTGGAGCACCTGAAGCCGTTGCGAGATGTGATGGGGGAACCGCTTTTCGACTGCGTATCCGCGTCCATTGCTGATTGGATCGCCCGGGAGTACGTATGTCCGCTGTCAGAGGCCTTGCGGCTGTTTCTTCCTCCCGGCGGGACTCCGCGTGTGCTCCGCGATGACGATGGCACGTGGCGGCTGAAGCCGCCCCGCGTCGGTCACATCGAGCGACGCTGGGTGAGCCTGGTCCCTGATTCCGGCTACCGGCCACCCGCGAACGCGCATCTCCAGCGTTTGCTGCTCACCGCGCTTGCCGAGGGTCCTGTCGCGGTGTCGGAACTCGCTGCGGAGTTCGGCGCGGTGTCCTCGGCGATCAAACGTCTCGTGCAGGTCGGCGCCGTGATCGTTGAGTCGCGGTGCGCGCGACGCGCACCCGACGCCTATGTACGTTCGGCGCCACGACCCGCTCACCTCACGCGTGGGCAGCAAGAAGCGCTTGATGCGATAGTCGCTTCCGACCCGGGGCATGCGGTAGTGCTCGACGGGGTGACCGGCTCCGGAAAGACGGAGGTGTATCTGCAGGCCATCGAGCGGACGCTCGACGAAGGGCGCCAAGCGATCGTCCTAGTGCCTGAGATCTCTCTCACTCCGCAGACCGTGGGTCGTTTCCGGGCAAGATTTGGAGACGACATCGCCGTGCTCCACAGCCGTCTCGGCGCCGGCGAGCGGTTCGACGAATGGGAGCGCATCCGCCGCGGTGAGGGCCGCGTCGTTGTCGGCGCGCGCTCAGCACTCTTCGCACCGGTGCGCAATGTGGGCCTCATCGTCATCGATGAGGAGCATGAGGGCTCCTACAAGCAGGGTTCGGCGCCTCGATACCACGCGCGCGATGTAGCCGCGCGCCTGGCTTCAGAGCGGCGCGCGGTTCTCGTGCTGGGTTCGGCGACGCCCTCGATGGAGTCTCTGCAGAGGTGCGAGGCGGGGGAGTGGCGTCGCCTGGTGCTTCCGGACCGCGCCACAGGTGCCCCGCTTCCCGACGTTCACGTCGTAGACATGGCCGCCGAGTTCCAAGCGGGTCACCGGTCCATGTTCTCCCGGCCCCTCGCCCAGGCGCTAGCGGAGTGCGCTGCGGCCCGCGACAAGGCGGTTCTTCTTCTCAACCGCCGAGGATACGCGTCGTTCGTGCTCTGTCGGGAGTGCGGACATGTTCCCACGTGTGACTCCTGCTCGACTTCGCTCACGTACCACGACACCACCAAGAGTCTGGTCTGCCATCACTGCGGATCGTCGCGGCTCATGCCCGGAACGTGCCCTGTGTGCGAGAGTCCGTTCCTGCGTGTGTTCGGTGCCGGGACCCAGCGGGTGGAGTCCGAACTGCGCTCTCTGCTGCCGGAAGTCCCGGTGGTGCGAATGGACGCGGACACCACCACAGGAAAAGGAGGGCACGAGCGCCAGCTCGCCGCGTTCGAGGCTGCGCCGTACGGCATTCTGATAGGGACACAGATGGTCGCCAAAGGGCTCGACTATCCCGAAGTAACACTCGTTGGGGTCCTGAACGCCGACACCACCCTGCACATGCCCGACTTCCGGGCAGGGGAGCGCACGTATCAGCTGCTCGCCCAGGTTGCCGGACGGGCGGGCCGTGGGACGCGGGTGGGCCGGGTCATAGTCCAGACCTACTGGCCGGCGCACTCCGCCATCGTCGCTGCCTCCACCCATGACCCGTCACCACTCGTGGCCGAAGAGCGGCAGACGCGCGCAGAACTCGAATACCCGCCTTTCGGGCGGCTAGCGAATGTGCTTGTGACCTCGCCCGACGACCGCGCGGCGCGCCAGCACGCCGAGGCGCTTGCCGCAGCCATCGTGTCACGGCTGCCGGAAGGCTGGAGCCTCCTTGGCCCCAGCCGGGCCCCGCTGGCCCGCATCAAACGCGCCTACCGGTGGCACGTGCTACTCAAGGCTCCGGCAGGGGCGCCCATCTCTCGAGTCGTCAGCGACGCCATCGCCGAATCCGGTCGCGCTGAGGGTGTGACAGTGGCGCCAGATGTGGACCCGGTCGATCTCCTCTGACCGCCACGGTTGCCCGAGGTCGCGGTATCATCATTCAGGCAGGCCGCTTGCTTGCAGACCCGTCGAGAGAGCAGAGAGGGAACACAGACCCGTGGAGATACTCGAACACCCGAACCCTACACTGAAGCAGACCGCCGGCGAGGTGGACCCGCGTGACGCGGACCTGCCCGAACTCGTGGCGCGTCTGGCGAAGGCCATGTATGATGCGCCCGGTCTCGGCCTGGCGGCCACGCAGGTCGGGGTCATGAAGCGGGTTATCGTCTACGACGTGGACGAAGAGCTGGTCGCGCTGTGCAACCCCCGAATCACTGCCGTGTCCGAGGAGACCGAGGTGGAGGAAGAGGGCTGTCTGTCGGTCCCGGGCATCGCCATTCCGATCGAACGCGCTTCCAACGTCACGTGTGAGGCATACGAACTGTCAGGCAAGCCTGTCAAGATCGACGCCTCGGGTCTGCACGCGCGCTTGCTGCAACACGAGGTCGATCACCTGGATGGAATAATCATCCTCGACCGCGCGACTCCGGAGGAGCGCAAGGCCGCGCTGCAGAGGTATCGCGAGGTTCAGTCCGTCCGATAGGGACGTCCGTCACTCGCTGAGGGGGAACGCGAATGAGGGTAGTGTTCATGGGCACTCCCGAGTTCGCCGTCCCTTCACTGCGTGCGGTGGCCTCTGCCCACGAGGTCGTCGCGGTATACACCCAACCCGACCGTCCGCGCGGCCGGGGGAGGGAACCTCGGCCTTCGCCGGTCAAGGTCACCGCGCACGAGCTCGGCCTGCCCGTGGAGCAGCCTTCAACGCTCAAGGATGCCGACATCGTCGACCGGATGCGTTCGTACGCCCCCGACATCATCTGCGTTGCCGCTTACGGTCTGGTCCTGCCGCCCGACGTCCTCGCGATCCCGCCACATGGATGTGTGAACGTGCACGCATCGCTCCTGCCCCGCCATCGAGGAGCGGCGCCCGTTCATCGCGCCATACTTGCAGGCGATGAGATGACAGGCGTGACCATCATGCGGATGGAAGCCGGACTCGACACCGGCCCGTACGCTGCCGTTCGCACGGTGCCGGTGAACGCCAAGAACGTGACTGGGCTCACGGAAGAACTCGCGCAGGCGGGAGCCGAGGCCCTACTCGAGAGCCTCGACGCCATCGAGAAAGGTTTCGTCGAGTGGACGGAGCAAGACGACGCCCTCGCTACGTATGCGGAGAAGGTCACTGCGGAAGATGTGGCGTTGGACCCCGGTCTCACGGTGGAGGAGGCCTTGCGCCGCGTGAGGGCGTCGAGTCCGAGCGCACGCGCGCGAATCAGCGTGGCGGGCCGGACCCTGGACGTGCTTCAGGCGGCCGCACATGAAGACTACGTTGCCCCCGGGGAAGTCTCCGCAGACAAGGACACGTTGGCGATCGGCGTGGCCGACGGCGCGATAGCCCTCGGGCAGGTGCGGCCTGCGGGCAAGCCCGCGATGGATGGCGCCGCATTCGCGCGCGGAGCGCATCTGGGTCCCAACCCGCGGTGGACGGCCGCCCGGTGAGCGTGACGCCGGCACGCCGCGCGGCGCTCGAGGTCATCGCAACGACGCGCGAGCGTGAGGGCTGGTCCCACGATGTGCTGAACTCCGTACTACGTCGTCGGGACCTCTCGTCGCGGGACGCAGCGTTGGCGACGCGTCTTGCATACGGAACGCTGCAAACCGTCGGGATTCTCGACGAGGCGATCGACCGCCACGTCCCACGACCGTCCGGCGTCCACCCCCGCGTACGCGATGCGCTCCGTTTGAGCGCATACGAGCTGCTTTTCGGAGGCGGTTCGGCGTATTCCGCCGTCAGTGAGTGCGTCGAGGCCGTGAAGTCGTTCGCGCCTCATGCCGCCAGCTTCGCCAATGCGGTCATGCGACGGATCGCCGAGGACGCCGCGTCGTTTCCGTGGGGGGACCCGGCCACGGACGACAGTGCCCTGGCGCGAGCGACCGGGCATCCCTTGTGGCTCGTGCGGGCACTGCTGAACCAGTACCCGCGCGAGGTCGTGTCTGAGGTCCTTCGGGCGAACAACGAGCCGGCGCCTCTCTATGTGGCGCACAATCCCTTCGCCGGCTCCCACACGGCGCTGCTGAAGTCCCTTCAGGCAGACGGGGCCGAACCCGTCGAGACCCCGGTCCCGGGGTGCGTGGTATGCGCGAACGCGCCGGCCGCGGTCGGCGGGGAGTCGCTGCGCTCGGGCTTGTGTGTGGTCGCCGACGCAGCCGCTCAGCTCGTCCCCCGTTTCGCGGCCGTAGAGCGTCCGGGAACGGTCGTCGACATCGGCGCCGGCCGAGGGACCAAGACTCTACTCATCCAGGCCGCATGCGACGGTCGAGCTCGCGTTCTTGCCGTGGACGTCCACGAGTTCAAGCTCCACGTCCTGCGCGAGCGCATGGAGACGCTCGGTGTGCCCGGAGTCGACACGCTCAACGCTGACGCTACAGACCCCGAATCCCTGCTCGCCGCTCTCGGAGGCCCTTCCGCCGATGCGGTGTTCGTGGACGCCCCCTGCAGCGGACTCGGCACTCTCCGGCGCGCCCCCGAAAAGCGCTGGCGGTTGTCGCCAGACGACCCCGCCCGCCTTGCTGGTTTGGCTGCGCGTCTGCTCTCCTCGGCAGGGACGCTTGTCCGGGCGGGCGGAGTCGTGGTGTACTCGACGTGCACCGTCCTCGCGCAGGAGAACGGGGATGTCGTTCGGGGGTTTCTCGCAGGCGAGCGTGGCGCTGGTTTCGGTGTGCGCGATGTGCGCGATCTCATCCCTGACGCATGGAGCGCTTTCCGCACACACGACGGGTTCTTCCAGTCACTGCCCGCTGTCGGCGGCCCGGACGGCCACTTCGCGGCGGTGCTGACGAAGGCGACAGTGGAGTAGGCCGAAGCGAAGGGACACGGCATGCGCACAACGCGGATCGTCCAGATGCTGGAGGTAACGGAGGCGGCGGCGCTCGCGGCCGGACGTTGGATGGGCAAAGGCGACAAGCACGCCGCAGACGACGCAGCAGTGGAAGCCATGCGCAAGGCCTTCGAGGAGATCGACATCTCGGGGCGGATCGTGATCGGCGAGGGCGAACGCGACGAGGCGCCGATGCTCTACATCGGCGAGGAGGTCGGGCGTGGGGGAGAGAAGATCGACATCGCCGTCGACCCGCTCGAGGGGACGAATCTCACCGCGTACGGCCAGCCCAACTCGCTCGCCGTGCTTGCATTCGGCCCTGAGGGCTCGTTGCTCCACGCTCCGGACACGTACATGAACAAGGTCGCCGTGGGCCCTCAGGCGTTCGAAGTCGTGCACATCGACGCTACTCCCACGGAGAACGTAAAGGCAGTCGCGAAGGCACTCGATCGCGATGTGGAAGACATCGTCGTTTGCATCCTCGACCGGGACCGTCACCAGGACCTGATCGCAGAGGTCCGGGCAGCCGGAGCGCGCATCCGGCTGATCTCAGACGGCGACGTGTTCGGCTGCGTGGCCACTGCGATAGAGGGCACGGGCATCCACTTGTACCTCGGCATCGGCGCCGCACCAGAGGGAGTCCTGGCCTGTGCCGCCATGAAGTGCATCGGCGGATGCTTCATGGGTCGCTTCGCGTGGCGTAGCGAAGAAGAACGCGCACGCGCCGTCGACATGGGCACGTGCGAAATCGACGGCGTGCTCACCATGGATTGCCTGGTGAACACCGACGAGGCCGCGTTCGTGGCCACCGGCGTCACAGACGGCGAGCTGTTGCGTGGTGTGAAGTACTTTGGCCGAGGAGCCAGGACCCATTCGGTAGCCATGGACAACGCCACACGGACGGTACGCTTCTTCGAGACCGTTCACCGGACAGGCACCGAACAGTTCTGGGTCCGCCGCGACTAGAGACGGCCGCAGGGATCTGCGCCCTCAGTCGCCGGCGGCGGGACAGCCCGAGCACTTGGACGATGAGTCCTGTGAAGGGCACGCCGGGGCCTCGGACTTGGGCGCGGCCTCGGAGGCCGCCGGAGGCTTGGGCCGGTAGTCGGTGTTGTGGAAGCCCGATCCCTTGAACACCACGCCCACCGGCGTGAAGACACGCTTGGCCGCCGCACCACAGTCGGGGCAGCATACGTCGTCCAAGTCACCCGGAGATCGGCGGACCTCGAAAACGGTATTGCATTCGCTGCATCGCATGTCGTAGGTGGGCATCGTTCCTCCGAAGTCTTGCATGACGATGGCGAAGAAGGATAACGTGCCTGGGGCTGACCGCGCAACCTTCACTCGACTAGACTGAGACACATGACGGAACGCCAGAGGCCTCCCCGAAGGCCACTCATACCGCATTGGATGCTATACGCCCTGCTGGGCACGGTCGTAGTAGCCGCAGTCGCCATCATATGGGTCTTGCTTGCCGGCTACGGCGCGCGCGTCGAAGTGCCTGATGTCGTCGGACTATCCGAGGACGTTGCGTCAGCGCGTCTGGCCCAGGCACATCTCGTGCCCAGTGTCGACGAACGTCGCTTCGACGCCTCACCGGCAGGCACGGTGCTCGACCAAGAGCCCTCTCCCGGCACAACGGTCCGGGAGGGTGACATTGTCGGGCTGATCGTCTCGGCGGGAACCGAGCAGTTCGAGATGCCCGACGTCATCGGCCTCAGCTCACGCGTTGCCAAGGCTCAGCTCGAGCAGCTCGGGCTGGTGGTCCGCCTCGACCCCACCCCGTCGGAGGCGCCCACCGATACGGTCATAGCATCGAATCCCTCGCCTGGGGCGACTGTTCGGACCTCGGACATCGTTCGGCTCGTGATCGCGGCACAGTCCGATGCGTCCTCCGCACTGCTGCCATACCGCATGGAAGGCGTCTCCGTCGTCATAGATCCCTCGCCGGTCACCTCCGCAATCGATGCACCTATGGAGGTCTCCCGCCGTCTGCAGTCACTCCTTGAAGCGTCGGGGGTCGACGTGACCGTGACTCGGTCAGCGGTGAGCACCGACAGCGCTCCCGACGCCCGGGCCGCTGTGCTCGCCGAAGTCACACCTACAGCCGTGATCGGCCTCGATGCTCCCGACACAGGACCCGGTGGCTTCTCGGTCACGACGCTGACCGAGGCGCTTGCGCCCGATTCCTATCAGACGTCACGTGCGCTCGCCGACGAGATCGCTCGCCAGCTGGGCACTATCACTGACGTCACCCGCGCCACGATCGCCGAGGACCCGGTCCTCACGGCAACGACGTCGGCAGGTGTGCGCGTGCGGTTGGGGTCGTATGCCTCGCCCGATGACGTGTCGGCGTTCAGCGACCCCGGACACAGCGATGACGTCGCCCGCGCAATCTACCGGGCGCTCGGCGAGCGCTTCGGATCGCAGTAGTCCGCTATGATGGTCTACGTCGAGGTGAGTGGATGAGGGGCCACATCACATATGCCATCCGCGCCGTCGCTCTGCTCGTGTTGGTCGCTCTCCTGGGCGTGCCGACCACTGCGACCGGCGCAACCAGCAAGACCGCACGGCTGCAGGCCGAACTCGAGGATATTCGCGCGGACCTGATGAAGGCAGGCCGCGAGTACGACAAAGCGTACTGGGAACTCAACGAGGCGGACGTGCGGCTTGATGCTGTGAACGCCGACATCGGCGAGACGGAGCAGCAGCTTGCTCACGCTCGCGGGCTACTCTCCCAGCGCATCGACATGATGTATCGGGCAGATGCTGCCGACTATCTCGCCGTCCTTCTGGGCTCCCTCACGTTCGAGGAGATGGTGACGCGCCTGGACTTCTTCCAGAGGATCGGGCAAGCGGACGCCAACGCCATCGAGGCCGTCGAGAACCTCCAGACCCAACTGAACGAGCAAAGGGTCCAACTCGAAGAAGAGACCGCGGCGCGCGCTGACGCGCTGGAGGGTCTCAAGGAGAACCGCGACGCGTTGCAGCGGCGTCTTAAGTCCAAGCAAGCGGAGTATGAGAAGGTCAAAGCCCAGCTCGCAGGAACGAGTTCGGCGTCCACGCGGCGGGTGGCAGCCGCTCCCGGAGCCAACGGGATGGTCTTTCCTGTTCAGGGCGTCAACTACTACAGCGACACGTGGGGTGCGTCCCGCTCGGGCGGTAGGCGCAGGCATCAGGGGACCGACATCATGGCCCCAAGGGGCACTCCATGCGTTGCCGTGCTCTCAGGCACCGTGTCTTCGAAGAGTGGCGGCTTGGGCGGCAAGACCATCTGGCTGCATGCCGACACCGGCTGGACGTTCTTCTATGCCCACCTCGACAGTTACGCTGTGACCGGGGGCAGAGTGCGGGCCGGCCAGGTAATCGGCTACGTCGGGTCGACTGGCAACGCGGCCGGCGGATCGCCCCACCTGCACTTCGAGATCCATCCCGGGGGCGGAGGGGCCGTGAACCCGTATCCGTATCTGCGAGCGATGCAGTAGCGGATCGCCGTGGGTTTACGCCAGGTACGGCGTGTGTCACTATCTGGCTGTAATCATCCGAGTCGGGAGCTGCCACGAGGCGGCTGAGAGGCGGTCTGCCCGGACCGCGACCGAAGTGACGGCCCTGGTAATTCAGGGAACGGACCCGGTTCTTGCGCGCCTCTCGATGCGTCACACGGCTTCCGCGAGCTTAGTTACGGGAGGACACATGCGCAATCGCACACTCCGTGTCTCAGTCGAGATCGCTCTGGCGGTCGCCCTCGCGGCCGTGCTCAACATGCCGCCGCTTCGTCTCTGGACTATGCCTCAGGGCGGAGAGATTTCCCTGGTGATGCTTCCAATCTTCGTCATCGGGCTGAGGCACGGCCTCATGCCCGGGCTGCTTGCTGGACTCATCGCCAGCGTTCCCGTCTACTTCACCGAGCCGTTCGTGGTCCACCCCGTCCAATTCGGACTCGACTATCCCGTCGCGTTCGGCTTGCTGGGCCTATCCGGCCTGTTCGCACCCGTCTGGGCGAACGCAACCGCCGAGGATCGGCTCGGGCGGGCCGTCTGGACAGCGATCCTGCCCGCGGTCGTGGTGGGCGGTGCCGGCCGCTACATCGCGCATCTCGTCTCCGGTGCTGTCTTCTTCGGCGAATACGCGCCTGAGGGCCAGCCGGTCTGGGTCTACTCGGCTGTCTACAACCTCGTGGTGCCTATCTCCATGGTCGCGTGTTTCGTGGCAGCCGCTATCGTGTTGCCCGTTGTGACGAGGGTCGTGCCCGCGAATAGACATGCCCAAGAGGCACGGTAAGGATGGAGTGCCTCGTAGTCGCGGGCAGCGCCGCTGAGGACAGACTCGACTTCTATCGAGCGCTGCTCCGGCAGGCAGACGATGTAGTTGCGGCCGATGGTGGGGCTGCGTTGTGCCTGGCCGCCGGCCGGTTGCCCGACTTGGCTGTCGGAGACTTCGACTCCCTTGCCGAGAGCGACGAGAAGGCGCTGCGAATGGCGGATGTCCTTATCGAGAGGCATCCGGCCGAGAAGGACGCCACCGATCTGGATCTCGCCCTCGACGCGGTGGTGCGTCGGGGTCATCGCCGCGTCACCGTGACAGCTTGCATCGGCGGCCGCCTGGACCACACGCTGGCCGTCCTTGGCTCGATGGCACATCACGCATCGTTGGAGATAGATGTACTTGAGCCTGATGTGAGCGGTTGGGTCATCGGGTCGCGCAACGGCAGGGCAGCGACGCTGGACTTGGCCGGACAGGAGTCCCTGGTCTCCGTCTTCGCGATGGACGCGGGGGTCACGGTCACGCTCGAGGGTTTCCGCTACCCCTTGAACGAGGCACGCCTGCCGGTCCTGAGTTCGCTCGGAGTGAGCAACATCATCGATTCTAAGCGTGCACGTATCAGGTCTCGTGGCGGTCGCCTTGTGGTCCTGTCACCCAGCGCGGAGGGCCACAGCGCAGCTCAGAGGGCGGTTCAGGGACCTGAGGTTGTATAATCCGAGGTGAGTTACCCGCCGCCGACCAAGAGGCCTCGCCTTGTCACATGCCTTCGTCTTCGTCGCTGCCATACTCTCCATCGGACTCTGGGCTGCTTCGTACGTGAGCGGCTCGACCTTCGTTGCCGTCATTGCCGCTCTTGCGTCGGCGTTCACACTGGGCGGGTGGACCTTTGGGATTCGCAGACACGACGAAGAAGACGAAAAGAAGCCGCTGCCCGTCAGAGAACCTGCGGCCGCCCCACGTGCGGAGACGCAGAACGCCGACTCCTCTCGCGTTGCGTCCGCCTCGACCGAGCCCACAATCACCCGTCGACCCGCGCCTGGTCCGGCACCGGAGCGCACAGTTCCGACGATGCGTTTCGTTCAGCCGGACGCCGTGAACCCTTCCGCTGTGGTGAGGGCGCTGCTGAGGAACGCCGGCCTGGCTGGCCGTCCAGTCTCCGCGCACCTTTGGCTCGAGGACCCTGCGACCGCGACGCTGCGCCTCGTTGCTGCTGCAGGAGACCTGCGTCCGTCGAACGAGCCGATTCCCACCAAGGATGACGACCCCATCGCTCAAGCGTTGCGTACCGGTTCCTCGAAGCGCGCCGCCATCAACAGAGTCTCGACTGGTACTGGAGCGGAAACGCTGTGGCGCTATGCCGTTCCTGTCGGCGCCGAGAATGCCTCCGGCGCTGCTGCCATCGACATCGCCCAGGCCGAGGAACCGGATCTCGCGGTGCTCAACGAGATAGCTGCATCGCTGCGACTCTCCTTGTCGGGCGCCCTGGCGCTCGATGTTGCACGCCGCCGCGAGGAGACGACGAAGACCCTGATGAAGGCGGTTCACTCACTGTCGCGGACGTTCGACCCCGACCAGGTCGTACGCGACGCCCTTGCCACCGCGATGCATCTCTCCGATGCAAGTACGGGCAGTGTGATGTTGCTTGACGAGGAGCAAGGCACGTTGCACATCGCAGCCGCAGAAGGATTGCCCGCCGACATCGTCGAGTCGACCGCCATCGCTGTCGGAGAGGGCATCGCCGGCTGGGTTGCCGCGTCCAGGCAAGGACTTCTGGTAGAGGACCTCCCACGTCGCCCCGGGAAGGGGGAGCGACACGGGGTACGATCTGCTGCGTCCGTCCCCATCGTGGACGAGGAGGGACTCCTCGGCGTGCTCAATGTGGGCAGCAAGTCGTTTCCCGCGCGGTTCACCGCCGAGCATCTCGATACGCTCGAGCTCCTAGGCAAGCAGACCGGCGTCGCTTTGCGAAACGCTCGTGCCGCGACTACTGCCGGGGAGCTGTACTTCGATTCCCTGAAAGCGCTCGCGCTCGCGTTGGAAACCAAAGACCCGTACGCACAGGGTGGGACCGAGCGCATATTGGAGCTCACACGGACGCTCGGAAAAGCGATGGGCATACGCGGGAACGAGATGCACGCCCTGGAGATCGCGGCCATGCTCCACGACATCGGCATGGCGGGTCTCGCCGAGTCCACCGCGGCGTGTTCTCGTCCGCTTTCCACCGTAGAGCGCGCGCTCATCAAGATGCACCCGGTGATCGGTGCCGACATTCTTCGGCAGGCGCCGGCGCTCAAGGACGTGGTGCCTATCGTGTACCACCACCACGAGCACTACGACGGGACGGGATACACGGGAGGGATCGCCGGGGAGGAGATCCCACTCGGGGCACGGGTGCTGGCGGTCGCCGATGCGTATGTGGCCATGACGTCGGATCGGCCGTACCGCGCGGCGATGTCGCACGCAAGCGCCGTTGGAGAACTCACAGAGAAGGCAGGGACCCAGTTCGACCCCGACGTGGTGCAGGCCCTGGTAGACCTGCACGGAGCGGGAGCGGACCGGGCCCCGAAGCGCGAGCGATAGGGTCGCGCGTCAGCTGCGCTTGACGCGACCCGATTTCATGCATCGCGTGCAAACGCTGATCTTGCGCGGCGAACCGTCCACCATCACGGTGACCTTCTGGATATTCGGCCGGAACATCCGGTTGGTCACGCGATGCGAGTGGCTCACGTTGCGTCCGGCGGACGGCTTCTTGCCGCAGACGCTGCATACCTTCGACATCACGAACCCTTTCGATCGAGACATCCGGGGAAGGTCCCCGGGAAGTGTTCGGGCGCAAAGCGCGACGATACTACCACAGGCCTCCTGACCTGCACAAGCCGCTACGAGCGCACGACCGGCGTGCTTGCGGCTTCGGCTATACTGTGGCGTATCCGTCGGCCCGGTCGCCGCCGGGCGTTCGACAGACGGCCCTGTCGTCACTCTGACCGGCCACGACGTTGGAGGTCCGTTCATGAGCCCGACCGTGCACGGAGAGATCAACATCGCTACCGACGTTCTCGCCGACCTCGCGGGATTCGCTGCTCTGGAGTGTTACGGGATCGTCGGGATGGCGAGCCCGTCGCTCAAGGACGGCGTCGCTCAGCTCCTGTCGCGCGATAAGCTGCGCAAGGGCGTGTCGGTTCACACCTCGGACGAAGGCGTCGTCGTCGACCTGTACGTCGTCATCGAACACGGCACCAACCTCACCGAGGTCTCTCACAACCTCGTCGACCGGGTGAGACACGTCCTGACGACGATGGCAGACGTCAAGGTCTCCGCCATAGACGTCCACGTGCAAGGCATCAAGGTACGAACCTGAGACGCGGAGCGCACATGCCCAACGAGCCCGTATTCGTCACCTTGGTCAACGCCGCTGCCGCGGCCCTCAAAGACCGCGCCGACGAGGTCAACCGCCTCAACGTGTTCCCCGTCCCTGACGGCGACACGGGCACGAACATGTCGCTCACGATGGATGCCGTCCTCGCCGAGCTGCAAGAGCTCCAGCCAGGCGCGGACGTCGCCGCAGTGTGCCGCGCCATCACGCAAGGCAGTCTCATGGGAGCTCGAGGCAACTCGGGGGTCATTCTCAGCCAGGTACTGCGCGGCCTGTGCGACGTCATCGCGACCTCGACCGCGTTCGACACCCAACTGGTGGCCGACGCCCTCGCAAGGTCGACCACGGTGGCCTTCCAGGCGGTCCGCAGACCCGTCGAGGGCACGATGCTCACCGTACTCCGCGACGCATCTGATGCCGCGGCGGCCGGTCTCGAGCAGGGGATGGACCTCGACCAGCTCCTGCGACACGTTGTCGATTCCGCGTTCGAATCGGTACGTCGCACCCCCGAGCTTCTCCCGGTGCTCAAAGAGAACGGCGTCGTCGACGCGGGGGGCTATGGCCTTGCCATCCTTGCCGAAGGGCTCCTGGCTGCCTATGAGGGACATGAGGTCCGAGAGATGGAGTTCGCAGTGGCGCCGCCCGACCTTGTGCTGACCGTAAGTCCCGAGGACGACTGGGACGACCAGGAGTACCTGTACTGCACTGAGTTCCTGCTCTTGGGCGAGGACCTTCCAGCGCAAGCCGTTGAGGAGTACATATCCTCGGCGGGAGGTTCTGAACTCGTGGTCGGCGGCGGCGATACGCTCAAGATCCACGTCCACACGAACGACCCGGGTACGGTCCTCACGAAGATGACGGAGTTCGGCGAGGTCGCCGATGTGCACATCAACAACATGCGACGCCAGACGCGCGAGCGTTCGGCGGCCCTCCGCGCCGAATCCGGCGCCCAGGCGGCCAAGCCCTACGGATTCGTGACGGTCGCTCCGGGTCCGGGCCTCAAGAAGATTCTCGAGAGCCTTGGCGCCGATGTCGTCGTGAACGGCGGCCAGACCATGAATCCGTCCACGGCCGAACTCCTCGAAGCCACACGTAGCGTGAACGCCGAGACGACCATCATCTTGCCGAACAACAAGAACATAGTCATGGCCGCGCAACAGGCGGCCGACAACGCGGAAGGTGAGGTCCTCGTGGTGCCTACGGCCTCGGTGCCCGAGGCCTTCTCGGCCCTCCTCGCCTTCGACCCCGATGCATCTCCCGGGGACAACGCCGCGGCGATGACCGACGCCGCTCAGGCAGTCACTACCGGCGAGGTCACGATTGCCATCAAGGACTCGAAAGGCAAGGCGGGCCGCATCAGGGAGGGCCAGGTCATCGGCATCACCGACCATGAGATCGAAGTCGTGGGCGACGACCTCACCGACGTGACGCGCAGGCTTGCCGACATCCTGCTCGACGACGCCGAGACGCTCACCGTGCTCGCGGGCGAAGACCTGGACGATGCGGCGCTCGGCGAGCTCATCGAAGCCTTGCGCGAGGACCATCCCGACGTGGAGGTGGACGCCCATCGCGGTGATCAGCCGCTCTATCCTGTGATCATGTCGGCAGAATAGGCCGGGGGAGAGGGAAGTCATGTCCAAGATAGGGATCGTCTGTGACAGCACGTGCGACCTGGGTCTGGAATGGTTCGAGCAACATCAGGTGCGCATGGTCCCGCTCAAGGTGCTCTTCGGCGAGGACACGTATCTCGACTGGATCGATCTGAGCCCCGATCAGTTCTACGAGAAGCTTGCCGCGGCCCCCAGCCTCCCCAAGACCTCGCAACCGTCGCCCGCGGATTTCGCTGCCGCGTATTCCGGACTCGCCGAAGAGGGGTTCGAGGAGATCGTATCGGTGCACCTGACCGCCGCGCTCTCCGGCACATTCGAGTCGGCTACTCTTGCGGCGGCCGATTCGCCGGTCCCCGTGCGCGTGATCGACACCAAACTCGTTTCGCACGCCACAGGCCTGGCCGTGAAGGCTGCCGTCGCGGCTCGCGATGCGGGAGGCGACGCCGACGCGATCGAAGCGGCCGCCCTCAAGGTCTCCCGGAACGGACGGCTGTTCTTCATCCTCGACACACTCGAATACCTCGTGAAGGGCGGTCGGGCCGGGAAGGCTGCGGGGCTGGCGGCGGCCATGCTGAGCATCAAGCCTGTCCTGACGTTCAACGCGGAGGGCACCATCGAGCCGTTCAAGAAAGTGAAAGGACTGCGCAAAGCCATAGCCGAGCTTGCCGCGCATGTGGCGCAAGACTCCGCCTCAACAGGAAGGATGCGCCTTGTGGTCATCCACGGCTGCTCACCCGACCTCGCCGAGGAACTCCGGGCCGCCCTCGCGAACGCAGGCGCCGACATGGAGTTCGAGGGTTTCGGAGAGATCGGGGCGGTCATCGGCACGTACGCGGGACCCGGAGCCGTCGGGTGCGCGTACCACCCCGTGGAGTAGGTCTCTGCGTTGACCTCCGCTCGGGCACATCCGGTAGACGCGTTGCTCGCGTGGTGCCGGCCGGTGTCGACCGTGCGATTCGTCGACGATGCGCGAGCGGAAGCGTTCGAGCGACTCGGGATCCGCACCGTCGGTGACCTCATCCACCACTATCCGTTCCGCTATCTCGACCTGACCCGCACCCCCAGCCTTCGGGATGTGAGTCCGGGTGAGGACGCAACGGTCGTCGGCCGGGTGCATGCTATCAAGGTCAAGAAGCCAAGACCGCGGCTGACCATCGTAGAGGTAGCGCTCGTGGACGGAACGGGCGTGGTCCTCGGCGTATGGTTCAACCAACCCTACATGGCGCAGCGGTTCGTGGAGGGCGAGACGGTGGCTTTCGCCGGGCGCGTCGAGATGGAGTATGGGTTCAAACAGATCAAGAACCCCTACGTGGAGAAGCTCGGAGCCGATGACGATCCGGCGGACGTGGGACGCATCTTGCCTGCTCACAGGGCGACCGAGGGGCTCACCACCAACTGGATCCGCCGCCTTGTGGCCACAGCGCTGGAAGACACTGGGCGCATACCCGATTTCCTGCCGGTAGGCATTCGCATCGCGCGCGACCTGTACTCCTTGAGTTCCGCCCTTCGCGCGATCCACTTTCCCGCGACCTTCGAGGAGCAGGCCGCGGCTCGCCGGCGGCTTGCCTACGACGAGCTCTTCGTGCTCCAGCTCGGCATGGCTCTTCGGCGTCACAAGGCCGTGATGGAACGCCCCGGGGTCGGTCACACCATCAACGGTCCGCATCTCTCAGCACTGAGGTCGTCGATACCGTATGACCTCACGGGCGACCAGGTCGCCGCGGTCGACGAGATTCTCCACGACGTGTCGCGCGAAGAGCCGATGAACCGGATGCTCCTCGGCGACGTGGGTACCGGCAAGACGGTGGTGGCTGCGCACGCGTTGTGCGCGGCGGTGGACTCCGGCGCGCAGGCGGCCATGATGGCGCCCACGGAGGTACTGGCGACTCAGTATGCCGACAAAGTAGGTCCCCTGCTCGACGAGGCAGGCGTCTCATGGGCGCTCCTCACGGGATCGGCGGGAGCTGCGGACCGCCGAGACATGCTCGCGCGACTCGCCGACGGTGCGATAGGGGTCATGTTCGGCACCCATGCGCTGCTGGAGTCCGAAGTCGAGTTCAAGCGACTCACGCTCGCGATCGTCGACGAGCAGCACCGCTTCGGCGTGGAGCAGCGTCTGGCACTACGCGCGAAGGGCGCGGCGGCCGATCTCCTCGTCATGACCGCCACTCCGATCCCGCGAAGCCTCGCTCTCACCCTCTACGGTGACCTGGCAGTCTCGTATCTCCGCGAACGCCCTCCGAGCGTCTCGACGACGCGTGTCACACGGGTTGCGGACCGAAGGCATCGTGGGGAGGCATACGAAGCTGTACGTGCCGCCGCTGCCGCCGGCAATCAGGCGTATGTGGTATGCCCGCTCGTTGAAGAGTCCGAAGCCGCACAGGCCCGCGCCGCGGTCGACGAGGCAGACCGCCTGGCTACGAAGGTGTTTCCGGACTTGTCCGTGGGTCTGCTGACCGGGCGTATGCGTCCCGCGGAGAAGGCCGACGTCATGAGGCGTTTCCGGAGCGGCGAACTGCACGTGCTTGTCACCACTACCGTTGTCGAGGTGGGAGTCGATGTGCCCAACGCCACCGTGATGATCGTCGAAGATGCCGAGCGGTTCGGACTCGCGCAGCTGCATCAGCTTCGTGGACGCGTGGGCCGCGGCGAGCATCCCGCCGAGGTCATCTTGTTCGCCGATCCCAAGACTGAGGAAGGCCGCGCCCGCATGGAGGCCATCGTCTCGACCGACGACGGTTTCGAACTCGCCGAGTACGACTTGAGACTCCGGGGGGAAGGTCAGATCCTCGGCGAGCGGCAGCACGGGATGCCGGAGCTGCGGCTCGCCTCCCTCGCCGAAGACGCCGACCTGCTGGAGAAAGCCCGTCAGGACGCGCGGGAGCTGGTGCGGAACGACCCGCATCTCGAGGCCCCTGAACACGGTCTCCTGCCGCTCGAGCTCGAGCGCAGGTTCGCGAGCGCGTGGACGTGGGTGAGCAGCGGATGAGGGTCGTCGCAGGGACGTACAAGGGCAGGCGTCTTGCCGCGCCCCCGGGAAGGCGCACCCGGCCGACTGCCGACCGGGTGCGGGAGGCGCTCTTTTCGAGGATCGTTGCGCTCGAAGGCGAGCCATCCGACCTTTCGGTCCTGGACCTGTACGCTGGCTCCGGAGCCCTCGGCATCGAGGCGATTTCGCGAGGCGCTGCGCACTCGACGTTCGTTGAGTCGGACCGCCGCGCGTGCGAAACGGTGCGACGCAATCTTGCGGCTCTCGAGGCGCAGGACCGTGCTTCGGTGGTGTGCTCGGACGTCCGGGGCGCCGTCCGTCGGGGGCTTTGCGGGGAACCGTTCGGATTGCTCTTTCTCGACCCTCCTTATAGAATCAGGAAGTCCGAGGTCAGGGGGTTAGTCGAGACGCTCGCGGCGAGAGGCGCGCTCGCAACCGGCGCCCTCGTCGTGTGGGAGCACGACGCGGCCTCGGCGGCCGAATGGCCGGAGGGTTTCGAGGACCTGGGTTCGCGTGTGTACGGCTCGGCGCGAGTCTCGGTCGCTCGGTTCGCGGATTCCAGGGAGGCGTAGGTGAAGCGCGGAGTGTCGCCGGGGACGTTCGACCCCGTAACATCGGGCCACCTGGACATCATCGAGCGGGCCTCCGCGATTCTGGACGAACTGGTGGTAGGAGTCGCCCACAGTCCGGACAAGGGCGGCGGACCGCTGTTCAGCATCGACGAGCGCGTTGGCTTCATCGAGCGAGCGACCGCGCACTTGTCTAACGTGACTGTGCGTCCTTTTGATAACCTGTTGGTGAATTTCGCGCGCGAGGTCGGAGCAACCGTCATCATCAAGGGGCTGAGGGCTGTCACGGACTTCGAGCGTGAGTTCCAGATGGCCCAACTGAACTACCGTCTAGACCGGGACATCGAGACCATGTTCATCATGGCGATCCCGGAGTACATGTACTTGAGTTCTTCGGCAGTGAAAGAGATAGCGAGGCACGGGGGGTCGGTGCGTGGGCTCGTGCCCGACGAGGTGCACGAGGCCATGCAAGAGCGGCTCAAGCGGTCGCGCTAAAGGAGGGCGTTCATGGACATCATGGCCTTGATCGACAGGATCGAGGAGCTGGTCGACTCCGGCCGCCAGTTGCCGTTCTCGAGCAGCAAACTGGTCGATCCCGAGAAGGTCTACGAGATCATCGACGAGATCCGGGCCACGTTCCCCGACGAACTCAAGCAAGCCCGCTGGATCGTCAAGGAGCGCCAAGAGATGCTGGAAGAGGCCGAGAAGGAGGCCAACCGCGTCCTCGAGGAGGCGCGCGAACGCGCGCAGGCTCTCGCCAGCGAACAAGAGGTGGTCAAACTCGCCGAACAACAGGCCGCCGCTATCCTCGACGATGCTCGCACGAAGGAGCGCGAGATCCGGCTGGGTGCCGAAGACTACGCCGACGAGATGCTCGCGAACCTGGAGGTCAACCTCGGCAAGCTTCTCACTGCGGTGCAGCGCGGTCGTGACCGGCTGCAAGGCAAGGTTTCTCAGCGTCAGTAGCGAGGCACCGTTACGCTATGGAGCACCTCGTTATCGACATCACCCCGCTTCTGGAGGAGCCGGGGTCCACGATCGACGTTCGCACCGACTACGCCATCGAGCCGTTCGATGTCGGTGGCGCGGTGTACGTCCCCGTCGCACCCGCGACGGTGGATCTTACGCTGCTCGACTCAGGCAGCGGGATCGTAGCTACCGGCTCGATACGAGCGGACCTGTCGGTCGAATGCTCGCGTTGCCTTGTGCCGTTCAGCCTGCACGTGGAAGCGCCGGTCGACGGCCTGTTCCTCGATGAAGCCCAGGCCGCGGCCGCTGGCGAAGATGAGGAATTCGAGCGGCTGCGCGGGCACCGTGCCGATCTCCGTCCACTCCTGGACGCGTCGCTGCGTATAGAACTGCCGTTCGCGCCCGTCCATGACGAATCGTGCAAAGGCATCTGCCCGCATTGCGGATGCAACCTGAACGAGGAGACTTGCGAGTGCGAATCCGAAGCCGAACCCGGCGGCCCCTTCGACGCGCTGCGCGGACTCCTCGAAGAAGAGGACTAGGCGGCTCGGAGTCGTCCCCAGCGGCACGCGTGTGCTATCATTTCCGCTCGTGCGACTCGGATGAGTGACGCACTATCGGAGATTCTGCGCCCGTTCGGGCGCTCGAAAGGAGCCGGACATGCCCGTCCCCAAGCAACGCAAGACGAGTGCGGCGCGCGACATGCGCAGAGCCACGCACAAGCTCGATGCCCCGACCAAGTCGGTGTGCCCGCAGTGTCACGAACCGAAGCCTCCGCACAGGGTGTGCCCGTCGTGTGGGTACTACAACGGTAGAGAAGTGATCGACACCGAGTAGACCCTCACTGGGCCCACGGGCGCAGTGAGCCCGTGGGGAGGCGAGCACGGCCGTGCTCGAAGGGTTCTTCCACCCGAAAGCGGTAGCAGTGGTCGGCGCAGCCCGGGAGCCGGGCAAGGTCGGCCACTTCGTCTTTCACAACCTCCTGGACGCCGGATTCGAAGGCCCTGTCTATCCCGTCAACCCCAAGGCCGACACCATCGAGGGGTACGAGGCGTACCCGTCGGTCGCCGATTGCCCTCCCACGGATCTGGCCGTGGTGGTGGTGCCGGCCCCGGCCGTGCCAGGGGTGATCACCGAGTGCGGGAAGGCCGGCGTCCATGCTGCTATCGTGATCTCCGCCGGATTCACTGAGGCAGGGCCGACGGGTTCCGCGCTCGAGCGCGAACTCGTGGCACGGGCGCGCGAGGGCGGGGTGCGCGTGCTCGGACCCAACTGCCTTGGTGTCATCTCCTCGGCTGCGCGGCTGAACGCGTCCTTCGCAGCCGGCTTCCCGCCCGAGGGCCCGGTGGCCTTCATGTCCCAGTCCGGGGCGCTCGGAACGGCCATCCTAGACTACGCGAGCGGCGAGGGCATCGGGCTGTCGCACTTCGTCTCGCTGGGCAACAAAGCAGACATCACCGAGACCGATTTGCTCAAGGTCTGGCACGACGACCCTGAGACCTCAGTGATCGCGGCGTATCTGGAGTCGGTCTCCGACGGCAGCGCGTTCGTCGAAGCGGCGCGCGAAATCACGCAAGAGACTCCGGTGATCGCCCTGAAATCCGGCACCTCGGACGCGGGCGCAAGAGCCGTTTCCTCACACACCGGGTCTCTCGCCGGATCGGATGCCGCGTACGACGCGGCGTTCCGGGCAGCGGGGATCGTGCGGGCCGATTCGGTTCAGCACCTCTTCGACCTGGCTGCCGGACTATCGCTGCAACCGGTACCCAAAGGACCCGGCGTCGCGATACTCACGAACGCAGGCGGACCCGCCGTCATGGCCACCGATGCGTGCGATCATCTGGGGTTGTCGCTCGCTTCGCTCGAGGGAGACACGATCGACGCCTTGCGCTCGCTCCTGCCCGAACATGCGGCACTCTACAACCCCATCGACATCCTGGGCGACGCGGACCCAGACCGCTACGCCAAGGCGTTGAGGGTCCTGCTCCACGATCCGAACGTGCGTGCGTTGATCGCCATCCTCACCCCGCAAGCCATGACCAGGCCCACCGAGACTGCGCGTCTGCTCGTTGACGTGGCAAGTGACAGCGATGTCACGGTGTTGGGCTGCTTCATGGGTCGCGACACCGTCGAGGAAGCCTGGGAGGTCCTGCGGGAGGGCGGAGTGCCGAACTACCCCTTCCCTGAGCGTGCAGCCGCTGCGCTTGCCGGCATGATGCAGTACGGCGCCGTCCGCGAGCGCCCCCGGGTGACTCTTGGGGAGCAGAGCGAAGGTGCGAGAGCCGTGCGTGACGCGGTCGCGGAGGCGCGCGAGCGCGGTCTCTCTTTCCTCACCGAGCAGCGAGCCGCGGACTGCGTGAAGGCGTATGGGGTGTCCGTTCCGGACGGGGGTGTCGCGAAGGACTTCGAGACCGCGCGCGCCCTTGCCCGCGACATCGGCTACCCGGTGGCCGTCAAGATCGCGAGTCCCGATATCCTCCACAAGAGCGACATCGGTGGGATACGACTCGGGATCGGGTCCGACGAGGCGCTGGCCGAAGCGTACGACGCGATTCTCGGCCGGGCGCGCACCTACGCACCGGGTGCAGCGGTGGACGGGGTGCTCGTCCAGCGGATGGTGCCTGAGGGTCGCGAAGTCATCATCGGCGTGGACCGCGACCCCACCTTCGGCCCACTCCTCATGGTGGGCTTGGGAGGTGTCTTCGTCGAGGTGATGCGCGACGTTGCTTTCCGCTTGGCTCCCGTGACCGAAGAGGAAGCTCGCGGCATGCTCGAGGAGCTTCGCTCGTACGGCATGCTGCGGGGAGCCCGCGGACAGCGGCCGGCCGACATCGACGCCATAGTCGCCGTCGCAGTGGCGGTTTCCCACCTTGCGGCCGATGTCGAGCAGATCGTCGAGCTGGACATCAACCCGTTGATCGTAGGAGATACCGGCGAAGGCGCCATCGCCGCCGACATACGCATAGGCATCGGAGGAAGACCATGAAAACCCTCATCGTCAGCTCAACAGGACCGTTCGCGGGGAAGAGCGGGATCTGCCTCGCCGTCATCGGCGTGTTCGACGACAAAGGCGTGACGACCGCGTACTACAAGCCCTATGGCACTCTGCCTGTGAGCGAGAGCGGAGAGCCGGCCGACCAGGATGCCACGTACATCGCAGGGCGCGCGGACCATCGTCTCACTCCGGAAGCGGCTACCGGCGTGGTGACGACACCAGGTTTCGTGGAAGACGTGCTCGCCGGACGCCGCACCGGTGTTGCGGAAGCCGTGCACCGGGAGTTCCTCGCATCAGTGGGCGATGCCGGTCTCGCGGTCGTCGAGGGCCCGAGCTCGCTTGCTGAGGGCTACACCGTCGGCCTCGCCCTCTGCGCGCTGAGCGAACTCATCGACGCGTCGGTCCTCCTCGTGGACAGGCCTCACCGGCCAGAACTGCCCGACGAGATTCTCTGGGCCAAGGAATGTCTCGGCGACCGTCTTGCCGGAGTCCTGTTCAACGCCGTTCCCTCGTCGATCACCGGCTTCGTCTCCGATTCCGTAACGCCGTATCTCGAGCGGTCGGGCGTTCCGGTCTTCGGCAGTATCGTTCACGATCCGGTGCTGTCTTCTGTCGCGGTGTCGGAGATCGTCGAGGCGCTGGGCGGTACGGTGCTGTGCTGCGAAGACCGCCTTGACGAACTCGTCGAGAGCTTTCTTGTCGGGGCGATGGGCCAGGACAAAGCGCTGCGTTACTTCCGGCGCAAAGCACGCAAGGCGGTGATCACCGGGGGGGACCGCGCTGACGTGCAGCTCGCGGCACTCGAGACCGACACGACGTGCATCGTCCTGACCGGCAATCTCCCGCCCAGCCCGCTCGTGCTGTCGCGTGCCGAGGAACTCGGTGTGCCCGTGATCCTCGTTCCCGCCGATACGCTCACCGCCGTGGAGCGCATGGAGTCGCTGTTGGGGCGTGTGAGGGTCCACGACGAACGCAAGGCTGCTAGAATACGCCGGATGTTCGAAGAGGGGATCGACCACGCTCGTCTCGCCGAGGTCCTCGGCTTGTGACGCGGCCGGCGACCCAGCGATCGAGAGGACCGCGATGAGCGAACCCGCACCGGCGCGGGTATGCGTCGACGTCATGGGCGGGGACAATGCACCCGGCGAGATCCTGACAGGCATCGAGATTGCGCTCCAGACGGATTTCGCGCTCGAGGTGGTGCTCACCGGCCTTGCCGACGTCGTCACGTCTGCCGCCGCGCGTCTGCCGCGAACGCGTGCCGTGTCCACGTCCGAGGTCATCGAGATGGACGAGCATCCCGCGAACGCCGTGCGCAGCAAGAAAGACTCCTCGATCGTGGTCGGCTGCCGGCTGGTGAAGGAGGGGGAGGCAGACGCATTCGTCTCGGCAGGCAACACCGGTGCGTGCATGGCTGCGGCCACTCTCGTCATGGGCCGTGTCCCTGGGGTGCTCCGGCCGGCCATCGCCGCCGTCTTGCCGACAGGAACCGCGCCGGTCGTCCTGCTCGACGTGGGAGCGAACGCAGACTGCAAGCCGGAGTACCTCGTGCAGTTTGCCCACATGGGCGCCGCTTATGCGCGAGTGGTCCTCGGAGTCGACGAGCCGCGCGTAGCCCTCCTCAACATCGGGGAGGAGCCTACCAAGGGCTCGCAGCTCGCCGTCGAGGCACACGCGCTCATGGCCGATGGGGTGCCGCGGTTCGTTGGGAATGCCGAAGGCCGCGACCTCACGACCGGATTCACCGATGTCATGGTCACCGACGGCTTCACGGGCAATGTTGCGCTCAAGCTCCTTGAGGGCGTCTCGAAGTCGATGCTGGACCAGATCAAGCATGCCATGACCTCTACCGCGCTCACCACAGCGGCTGCCGCGCTCATGAAGCCTGCGTTCCGTCGCCTCAAGGACACACTCGACCCGGATACATACGGGGGCGCTCCGCTCCTGGGTGTCGCGGGCACATGCATCATCGGCCACGGCAGTTCGCGCAGCACCGCCGTGGCAAACGCCATCCGTGCCGCTGCCGACGGAGTACGCGGCGACCTGGCCGGCAACATCGAACGGGCACTCGGCGGCGCCTGAAGCCCTTCCCGCTTGCCCGGTGTCATGTGTACACTACTCGGACACCTTCATCCCATTGTTCGCCGAGGCGAGGAGTATTCGCACCTATGCATTCGCATGCCGAGATGATCGGCGTCGGTTCATACCTGCCCGAAAGGCGTCTCACGAACGCCGACCTCGAGGGGATGGTCGACACGTCCGACGAGTGGATCGTCACTCGCACGGGAATCCGCGAGAGGCGACTAGCCGAGAAAGGCGAGAGCACGTCGCACCTGGCGGTGGAGGCCGCGCGGCGAGCCATGGCTGATGCGGGCGTGGGCCGGGACGAGATCGACCTGCTCGTCCTGGGCACGTCCAGTCCGGATATGATCTTCCCCGCGACCGCGTGCCTCGTGCAGGCCGCGCTCGGCCTTTCGTGCCCCGCTTACGATGCGATGGCAGCCTGCACAGGTTTCGTGTACGCCCTGCATGCGGGGACGACCGCGATCGAGTCGGGCCGTGCGCGTACGGTACTCGTGGTGGGCGCCGACGCCCTGACGCGCCACGTCGACTTCACCGACCGGAGCACGTGCGTGCTCTTCGGCGACGGCGCCGGCGCGGTCGTCCTGCGAAGCTCGGAGCGCCCCGGCGTGTGTGGCATCGCTCTCGGTACGGACGGGTCTGGCGCCGATCTCCTGGGCATTCCCGCCGGCGGGTCGGCGCTGCCGGTTACGCACGAGCGGATCGACGCGAACCTGCACAAGGTCAAGATGAACGGCAACGAGGTCTTCCGCTTCGCCGTGCGCGTGACCCCGAAAGTCGCGCTCGACGCGCTCGGACAGTCCGGCATCGATGTGGGCGACCTCGCGTACGTGATACCTCACCAAGCGAATCAGCGCATCATCGACGCCATCGCGGAGCGCCTCGACATACCGCGAGACCGGGTCTTCTCGAACATCGCCACCACGGGAAACACCTCTGCGGCGTCGATTCCGCTCGCACTCGACGAACTGTATACTAGCGGGCAACTCTCGCCGGGTGACCTCGTGGCGCTCATAGGCTTCGGGGCTGGGTTGACCTGGGGCGCCGCCGTCGTCGAGTGGACGAAGGCGACACCGAGCAAGGAGGCGTGATGGCCCTTCCCACGCGGCTGACGGAGCTTCTCGAGATCGAGCACCCGATTATCCAGGGTGGCATGGCGTGGACGGCCACCGCGGAACTGGCCGCCGCGGTCAGCAACGCCGGTGGTCTGGGGATCATAGGCGCCGGTCACATGCCGACCGACATTCTGCGCGAGCAGATCCGCCGGGCGAAGGAGCTCACCGACCGGCCCTTCGGAGTCAATCTCATGCTGCTCACTCCGCACATCGACGAGCTCGTCGCCATGGTGCTCGAGGAGGGCGTCCACGCCGTGACGACCGGTGCCGGCAATCCGGGCAAGTACATGAGCGCGCTCAAAGAGCGCGACATCAAGGTCCTGACCGTCGTTCCTTCCACGGCGCTCGCCAAGCGGATGGAGTCCATCGGCGCGGATGCGATCGTGGGCGAAGGCATGGAAGCGGGAGGGCACATCGGCGAACTCACCACGTTCGTGCTCACTCCTCAGCTTGCCGACGCGGTTTCCGTCCCAGTGGTCGCTGCCGGCGGCATCGCCGACGGCCGAGGGATCGCCGCCGCCTTCGCGCTCGGCGCGGAGGGCGTCCAGGTTGGCACGCGCTTCATGTGCGCGGAGGAGTGCACGATCCACCCGGACGTCAAGGCGCGCATCATCAAGGCGAAGGACCGCGACACCGTGGTCACGGGCTATTCGACCGGACATCCGGTCCGTGTCATCAAGAACAAGCTCTCGCGCATGCTCGAGGAGCTCGACCGTGAGAACAGGCCGGAGGAACTCGAGGCACTGGGAAGCGGCAGGCTCGCCCTTGCGATGCGGGAAGGCGATCTCGAGATGGGCTCAGTCATGGCAGGACAGGCGGCGGCGATGGTCTGCGAGATACAGCCCGCCTCCCGCATCGTGCAAGAGATGATCTCTCAGGCCGAAGACGTGATGCGCCGCCTCGGCGCACCTGCGTCGGTGTAGGGGGCCTGCCATATGTCAGTTGCACGTACGGCACTCGTCTTCCCCGGCCAGGGGTCGCAACACGAGCGCATGCTGGAGTCCGTCCCGTACAACGACGCCCTCGAGCGTCTTCTCGACGCAGCGGAGGCGCTGTCCGACATGCAGCTTCGGCAGATCGTGAGATACGCGGAGGAGTCCGACCTCGCAGATACCCGCGTCGCCCAGCCCCTCCTTTATCTGGTGGACTGGGCATGGGGAGTCGCATTGCTCGAAGCGGGCATCGTGCCTGACGCCGTCGCGGGTCACAGCCTTGGCGAGCTCGCTGCACTGGCCATCGCAGGCGCGATCTCCGTTGAGGCCGGACTCGAACTCGTGGTGGAGCGGTCCAAGCTCATGAGCGCCACAGCGGCAGCGACTCCCGGGACGATGGCTGCGGTGTTGGGCATGGATGTGCGAGTCATCGAAGAGACGTGTGCCGCGCTCGGCGGCGTGTGGGTCGCAAACGACAATTCGCCTTCGCAAGTGGTGATCTCGGGCACCTACGAAGGGGTGGAAGCCGCGACGCGACAGCTCACCGGAGGCGGGGCGCGACGTGTCGTCCCTCTGAGAGTCTCAGGCCCGTTCCACAGTCCGCTGATGCAGCCGGCCGGGGAAGCCTTCGAGAGGATCGTCGCCAACGCTCAGTTCCGGACTGCCACGATTCCTGTCGTGCAGAACACCGATCCCGTCCCGACGACCGATGCCGAGACCATCCGGCAACGCCTGACACGCCAGATCACCGAACCCGTCCGATGGGCGGAGACGATGCGAGCGCTGGCCGCCGACGGTCCCGTCACACTCATCGAGGCGGGCCCGGGTTCCGTGCTCACCGGTCTTGTGCGCGGCATAGAAGATGTCAGCGCGATCGCCGCGGAGTCCACCGGAGTCGCGGGCTTGATCGAGGAGGTCTCTTCGTGACGCGGCTCAAAGGCAAGGTCGCGCTGGTCACCGGAGGATCTCGCGGCATCGGAGCCGCGATCGCGCGCAGGCTCGCCTCCGAAGGAGCCGCCGTGGCGGTGAACTTCGCCGGGAGCCGGGAAGCGGCCGAGGAAGTCGTAGCCGAGATCGAGGCCGGTGGCAGTCGAGCCGTCGCCATCCAGGCCGACGTCAGCGATACGTCACAATGCGCCGCCCTCGTTGTCGAATGCATCGAGCGGCTCGGCGGCCTCGACATCGTCGTGAACAACGCGGGAATCACGCGCGACGGCCTTACCGTGCGCATGTCCGATGAGGACTGGGACGCGGTACTCGACACGGATCTCCGAAGCGCCTTTGCGATCGTCCGGGCCGCTGCCCGTCACCTGATGAAGCAGCGCTCGGGATCCATCATAAACATGTCGTCGGTCGTGGGACTGGTCGGCAATGCGGGGCAAGCGAACTACGCCGCCGCGAAGGCGGGCCTCCTCGGCCTGTCGAAATCTCTGGCGCGCGAATTCGCATCCCGCAACATCCGGGTCAACGCCATAGCCCCCGGATTCATAGAGACCGAGATGACCGGCGAGCTGCCGGAAGGCGTGCGCGAGACCGCGCGCGCCCAGATCGCACTCGGGGACTTCGGCACGTCTGATGACGTAGCCGCCGCGGTAGCGTTCTTCGCGTCCGACGAGTCGCGCTACATAACGGGTCAGGTGCTCGCTGTCGACGGAGGCATGACCTTCGTTTAGAGTGTCGCACGAGTCTATTGGAACGCCCGCTTCTTTCGCGGGGGAGGGAGGTGTTTCCGTATGGAGCACGAGGAGATCTACGACAAGGTCAAAGATGTGATCGTCGACCAGCTCAACGTCGATGAGACGGACGTGTCCGAGGACGCAGCATTCGTCGACGACCTTGGCGCCGATTCGCTCGACATCGTCGAGCTCGTCATGGCGCTGGAAGAGCAGTTCGGCATCTCCATCCCCGACGAGGAGGCCGAGACGATCAAGACCGTCGGCGACGCCGTCAAGTACATCGCGGCGAATGCCTGATCACTACTGATGCCTTATCCGGCGCCGGGCGGGCGAACACCCTGCTCGGCGCCGTTGTACACTGAAATGCCCGTCGGAGCAGTCACCGTGAAGGATCCCTGTGCAGATGCCGCCTCTGACCATAGGCCGCCGCACCGCGCGCCTGCCCATCATCCAAGGCGGGATGGCGGTTCGCATCTCGATGTCGCCGCTCGCGATCGCCGTCGCCGAGGCAGGCGGCGTCGGCGTCGTAGCCGGCTCCGGACTGGAGCCCCAAGAGCTGGAGACAGAGATTCGTACAGCTCGCGCGGCGACGGGGGGCGTGATCGGCGTGAACATCATGGTCGCGGTACGCAAGTTCAAAGAGCTCGTGCAGATCGCCATCGCCGAAGGCGTGGACCTCGTCATCGCAGGGGCCGGCTTCTCCCGCGACGTCTTCACCTGGTGCCGTGATGCCGGCGTCGAGATGGTTCCTGTCGTCGGGTCGGAGCGAGTCGCCAGACTCGCCGAGCGTTTCGGCGCTTCGGCTGTCGTGGTGGAAGGCGTTGAAGCCGGAGGGCACCTGGGTACCGACGAGCGCCTGAAGGACCTGCTTCCCAGAATCGTCGACAGCGTCGACATCCCGGTCATCGGAGCGGGCGGCATCGTCACCGGAGCCGACATCAAGGAGACGCTCGACCTGGGGGCCGCCGGTGTTCAGATGGGATCTCGCTTCGCGGCGACAAGGGAGTCCTCGGCGAGTGAGGAATTCAAGCAGCTCTACGTCGATGCAGAGCCCGAAGACATCGTGCTCATGAAGAGCCCGGTCGGGCTGCCGGGACGTGCGATCCGCACCGCCTTCATCGAGCGTCTCGAGAGAGGCGACGTGCCGCGGATCGAGAAGTGCATCGCGTGCCTCAAGGAATGCGGGAAAGACTACTGCATCATCGACAAGCTCATCAAGGCGCAAACAGGCGACCTTCAAGGCGGGTTGTTCTTCGCCGGTGAGTCCGCGGCGCGGGTGCACGACGTACCGTCGGTCGCTGAACTCATGACGAGACTGGTCGAAGAGTGGCAGGCGGCCACAGAAGGAGCGGTTGCATGAGGCGTGTCGTGGTCACGGGCATGGGAGCAGTCTCGCCCGTCGGAGTCGGGGCGCACGCTATGTGGGACTCACTCGTGGCGGGCAGGAGCGGCATCCGCCCCATCGAGCATTTCGACGCCTCCGACTACACCTCGAGGATCGCGGGGTATGTGGGAGACTTCGACCCGTCGTCGGTCCTCGACAGCAAGGAGGCGCGACGCATGTCGCGGTTCCAGCAGTTCGCGATCGTCTCTGCTGACGAAGCCGTTTCCCAGTCCGGCCTCGAGATCACCGAGCGCAACGCCACCGAGGTCGGCGTGATCGTGGGCTCGGGCATCGGCGGGCTGGGCACGATGGAGGAACAGCACGACGTGCTTCGCGAGCGTGGGCCGGGACGCATCACCCCGTTCCTGGTCCCCATGATGATCACCGACCTGGCCGCCGGACTGATCTCGATCCGGTACGGCGCCCAGGGGATCAACTACTGTCCGGTTTCCGCGTGCTCGACAGCCAACCACGCGATAGGTGAGGCGGGCGAAGCGATTCGCCGAGGAGCCGCCAACGTCGTGATCGCCGGGGGCTTCGACGCGGGGGTCACGGAGCTTGGCCTTGCGGGGTTCTGCGCCGCGCGTGCGCTTTCCACGCGGAACGACGATCCCGAAGGCGCCTCCCGGCCTTTCGACTCCGGTCGTGACGGGTTCGTGATCGGGGAGGGCGGCGCTGTCCTCGTCCTCGAGGAACTGGAACATGCTCTCGCTCGCGGCGCTGAGATCCTTGCGGAGCTGCGCGGCTACGGCGCAACCGCCGACGCGTACCACATCACCGCTCCCGCACCTGACGGTCGTGGGGCCAAGCGCGCGATGCGGCTCGCGCTGGACCAGGCGGGCTTGCCGACGAGTGCGGTCGGCTACGTGAACGCCCACGGCACTTCCACCCCGGCAGGAGACCTCGCCGAGACCAACGCCATCAAGGACGTCTTCGGAGCCGAGACGCCGACCGTCTCGTCCACGAAGTCCATGACTGGGCACCTGCTCGGCGGTGCCGGCGCGATCGAGGCAGTGGCGTGCGTGATGGCGCTACGCGAGGGCGTGCTGCCGCCGACCATCAACCTCACCGATCCCGACCCCGAATGCGATCTGGATTATGTGCCCAACGTCGCCCGCGAGAGCCGGGTCGACGTGGTGCTTAGCAACTCATTCGGTTTCGGGGGCCACAACGCCACGCTCGTGTTCGGCAGCGTGTGATGGCCGGGACGCCCGACAGGGACCTCGAGGAGCGTCTCGACCAGGCCGAAGGGCTCGCGGGACACAGATTCGCCGACAGGGGACTACTGCGACGCGCGCTCACACACCCCTCGTACACCGACGAGCCTCATGCCGTGCAGGACTACGAGCGGCTGGAGTTCCTGGGCGATGCGGTGCTCGGCCTCGTGGTGGTGCGCGAGATATTCGACCGCTTCCCGGACATGCCCGAGGGACAGATGACCAAACTCAAGATCGGAGTGATCTCCGGCAGCACCCTCACCGACGTGGCCGCGTCCCTCGGTCTCGGTGAACTCCTCCTGCTCGGCCCGAGCGAAACCGGTACCGACGGCCGAGGGATGGCATCTGCGCTGGAGAACGGCCTCGAGGCGCTCGTGGGGGCGCTCTACCTCGACGGCGGGCTCGATGAGGCGCGCCGCTTCATCTTGCGCGTCTTGGGCGACAGGATCGATCCCGAGGTCACCACGATTCCCGAGCATCCCAAATCGATGCTGCAGGAAGCGCTTCAGGCCCGGGGCATGGCGCCGGCGTACGAGGTGACCGACACCGTGGGACCGCCGCACCGCCGCGTGTTCCACGTGCGGGTCTTGGTGGACGGCCGGGTCGTGGGCGAAGGTTCCGGTGGCTCGAAGAAGGAAGCCGAGATGAATGCGGCCGCTGACGCGCTCGCCTCGCTCGACCTGCGATAAAGCGTGCGCGACACCGTCCGTTTCGGGCACCTTGGCGCGAGTCCGCCTGTGATAGAATCCTCACGTCTTTCGCTGTCCGCCGGACGCTCGTCCGGGCCGGCGCCGGCAATGCGTTCGAGAGGGCCGGTTTGTACCTGAGATCGCTCATACTCAAGGGCTTCAAGTCCTTTGCAGACAAGACCGCGCTCACCCTCGAACCCGGCGTGACCGTGGTGGTCGGGCCGAATGGTTCCGGGAAATCCAACATCTCCGATGCGGTGTTGTGGGTACTGGGGGAACAGTCCGCCAAGGCCCTTCGCGGACAGGCGATGGAGGACGTCATCTTCGCTGGTTCCTCGGCGAGGCAGGCGGTAGGCATAGCCGAGGTGGACCTCGTGCTCGACAACCGCGACGGCACTCTCCCACTCGAATTCACCGAGGTCACCATCACCAGGCGTATGTACCGCAGCGGGGAGAGCGAGTACCTGGTCAACCAGTCCCCGGTCCGGCTTATGGACGTGCACGAGCTGCTCCATGACTCGGGACTCGGCCGAGGAACGCACTCGATCATCAGCCAAGGACAGCTCGACGAGATCCTGAACTCCAAGCCCGAGGACAGACGCGCGCTGATCGAGGAGGCGGCGGGAGTCCTAAAGCACAAGAAACGTCGCGAGAGGGCATTGCGAAAGCTCTCCGGAATGGATGCCCACCTCGAACGAGCGAAGGATGTCGCAAACGAGATCGACAGACAGCTTCGGCCGCTGCAGCGACAGGCGAACCGGGCGCAAGAGCACGCCGGTCTCACCCATGAGCTCCGCGAACTCGAACTCGCACTCGCCGTGGACGACCTCCGTCGCCTGCAGTCCTTCTGGGACGCCCTCGCCAAGCGGGAGAAGGAGCGCGACGCCGAGATCGACTTGCTGCGCTACCGGCTCGACGAGAAGAAGCGTGAGCTCGACAAGTTCCAGGCGCTTCTCGAGGAGAAGGGGCTCTTCGTCGGGGACCTCGGGGAGCAGAGGCGGCGCCTGCAGTCGGTGCTCGAGCGGCTGAACTCCGGTCTGCTGCTCCTGGAGGAAAAGGGCAAGAATCTCGTCGAACGCCTTTCCGAGCTGCGCCAGAAACTCCACCAGAGCGAGACGCGCGCGGCATCGCGCGCCGACGAGCTCGAGCGGCTCACCTCCGAGCGCGGCCAGACCGACGCGCGCCTGAAGGCCCTGTACACGAGCCTGTCCGCCCTCCGCAAGGAAGCGGAGGCGGTCAAGAAGGAGCGGCTCGCGTCGGATGAGGAGATGTCGGCGGTCACGGGCAAGATCCGCCGCGCGCGCAAGGAACTCGAAGACGCGCGCATGGAGCTGTCCGTCCTCGACCAGAATCTTGCGCAGGCCCGCCTCGAGCTGGAACTCGTTTCCGAGCGACAAGACGCCCTTGCCGAAGACCGCGCTTCGATCGCCGGGACTCTGACCGCCCGTCGAGGACGGCTCGAGCAACTCGAGAACGCCCTGCAGCACACTCGCAAGGAACGCGCTCTGGCCGACGCCGACGTGGACCGCAGGGTCCGCGTCGTTGAAAGTCGCCGCCGCGACCTCGTCGAGCGCCGCGACGCGCTCGCGGCGGTCAGGGCTGAGATACGCGGGCTCGAGGAGGTCGACCGGGCGCTCGCTTCCGCCACCCCCGGGCTTGCCTGGGCGCTGGCTCGCGAGCGCGACCTGCCCGGGATCCTGGGCCCGCTCGCGGAACACATCGAGGTCGCGCCCGGTCGCGAGAAACTCGTGGAGCGCGTGCTGGGCGCCGACTTGTTCGCGCTCCTCGTCGAAGACGAACACGCTGCGACCGCCGTGGCGAAAGCGTTCCGTTCCGAAGCCGAGGGCGACGTCACGCTGATCCCGCTCAACGCCCACGCCCCGGCGACGCGCATCCCTGACGGATGCACGCCGCTCACCGCATCCGTGAAGTACGACGAGAGGATCTCCTCGGCAGTCGACCTCCTGCTCGGCGACGCCTGCCTTGCCGAGGACCTGGACGCCGCGATCTCGCTTGCCGCCAAGCACCCCGGTTTCCGCTTCGTCACGCCGGACGCGGAGGTCGTGTGGCCGGGAGGCAAGGTCACCGTCGGCGCGACCGCGAGCGACAGCGCCAGCGTGCTTGCACGCAAGCGCGCCTTGAACGAGCTGCGGGACGACGTCGAGGGCCTCACCGTGAACGTCGGTGAGGCGGAGGCCTCGGTGGCGGAGGCCGAGGAGGCGCTCGCGGCCGCGCAGCAGGATGCGCTCGAGCTCGGTCAGCGCCTCGCCGCGCTCACGGGCGAGCAGGACTCCTTGCGCGAGGAGGCCGGGCGTCTCGAGCAATCGCTCACGACGGCCGACGCAGATTCCGGCCGCCTTGCTGCGCGACGTGAAGAACTGGACGCGCGGCTTGCGAAAGACGAGCCGACCCGCGCCGGGATCACCAAGCAGATCACCGCCGGGGAGCGCGAACTCGAGGAACTCGAACAGCAGTCGGCAATCGCGCGTGACGCGCGCGACGCCAAGTTCCGCGAGGAGGCTGCGGTCAACGAGCGCCTCTCTGCGTGCCAGGTCGACATAGCCACGGTGTCCGAGCGCGAGGTCCATCTCAAGCGCCAGGTCGGTGCGGTGGCAGCGGAGATAGACGAGCTCCGGCGGGTCGTCGAGCAATCCCGCCTGACGGAGGAAGCGCTCGAGTTGCTGCGGGAGCGCATCCAGCCCGTACACGACCTTTATGCGGCGCTGCTCGAACGCGCCGAGCACTGGGCCGTCAAGCTTCGCGACCGTGCGCGCTTCGAGCAGGCCGATTCCGAGTCGCTGCGTACCACGATCCACGACGCCCAGGATGCAGTGCATGAGGTCCAGGCGGATATCGATGAGAAGACCGCCGCGATGGGCGACCTCCGCGTCGAGAAAGGACAGATGGAGGTACAGGTCAAGTCAGCTGCTGCGCGCATCGTAGAGGAGCTCGGCACGCCGCTGGAGCAGGCCCTCGACACGCCCGACCTAGAGGACCGTGGGGCCACGGAGGACTCGATACACCGTTTGCGCAAGAGGATCGAGAACATGGGTCCGGTGAACCCGATCGCGATGCAGGAGTTCGATTCTCTCAGAGCGCGACGTGACTTCCTCACCGAGCAGATCGAAGACCTCGTCGAGAGCCGTAAGGCGCTGTCCAAGATCATCGCGGCGATCGACCGGAAGATCCGGGAGCGGTTCCTGGAGACCTTCGAGGAGGTCGACGCACATTTCCAGGAGATCTTCGCCGTGCTGTTCCCCGGCGGACACTCGTCGCTCGCACTGACCGAGCCGGACGATCCCGAGACCACTGGCGTCGAGGTCATCGCACAGCCACTGGGCAAGAAGCTCGCGAAGATGTCGCTCATGTCGGGCGGGGAGAAGTCGCTCACCGCACTGGCGCTGCTGTTCGCGGTGTACCGCACCCGCCCGTGCCCGTTCTACATCCTCGACGAGGTCGAGGCTGCGCTCGACGACACGAATCTTCGGCGGTTCATCGCGTTCGTGGACAGCATGCGCGCGCATACCCAGTTCATCGTCGTCACCCACCAGCGGCGGACCATGGAGATGGCCGATGTGCTGTACGGCGTCTCCATGCAAGCCGACGGCGTAAGTAAGGTCGTCAGCCAGAAGCTGGACCGGGAGGCGGGTTCGGAGACCGCGGATGACCACGCCTTGGTATAGGCGCCTGACCCACGGGCTGTCTCGCAGTCGTGAGCAGCTCGAGGGACAACTCAACGTGCTGCTTCGACGCGGTCCCGACCTCGACGAGGAGTTCTGGTCCGACCTAGAGGACGCTCTGATCGGCGCGGATATGGGTGTCACCGCGGTCACCGAGATCGTCGAACGGCTCCGGGACCAGGCGTCACGCCGGGCGCTCCCTGACGCCGACGCCGTGCTCCACGTCCTTGCCGAGGAGCTGGCGCAAGAGTTTCCGCAGGGTGAGGACATCCTCGGCGAGTCGCCGGTGATCGTACTCGTGGTAGGCGTCAACGGCACCGGGAAGACCACGACCATCGGCAAGATCGCCAAACAGGCGTCCGACGCCGGGCGACGGGTGCTTCTGGGCTCGGCCGATACGTTCCGCGCGGCTGCCGGCGAGCAACTCGACGTATGGGCCGAGCGTGCCGGCGTTCCGATAGTACGCGCCGAGCGCGGTGCCGACCCTGCGTCGGTGGCCTTCGACACCGTGAGCAGGGCGGCTCGCGAGGGATTCGATCTCACCCTGATCGACACGGCCGGACGGCTTCACACGTCCACCGACCTGATGCGTGAGCTCGCCAAAGTCAAGCGGGTCACCGAACGCGAGAGTGCGGCCCCGGTGCGTACGCTGCTCGTCATGGACGCGACCACGGGACAGAACGGTCTCGCTCAGGCGCGTCAGTTCCAGGCCGCCCTCGGCGTGGACGCCATCGCACTCACCAAGCTCGACGGGACAGCCAAAGGCGGGGTCACGGTAGCTATCGCGCGCGAGCTGGGCCTTCCGATCACGCGCATCGGGGTAGGAGAGGGCATCGACGACCTGCATCCGTTCGACGCCCACGAGTTCGCGCGCGCACTCTTCGCGGACATGTGACCGTGATGCAGCAGCGATCGGAGGTCCGGCCGTCTCAACGATCCGAGCGGCTGGTCGTGTTCGTGATGCTCCCCCTCACTGTGGTGCTCATCCTCGCCGTCGCGTTCATGTACTTCTTCTTCACGACAGCGAGGGTCGAAGGCGCGTCCATGCATCCGACCTTGCGTGACGGCGACCTCGTTCTCGTTGCCACGTCCTACGAAACACCCGTTCGCGGAGACGTGGTCGTGTTCACCCCCACGCCCGGCGAGAACGGCGATGAACTCGTGAAGCGCGTGGTCGCCGTCCCCGATGATGTCGTGGAGGTCGAGCGGGGCAGTGCGATCGTGAACGGTTTCGCCGAGGTCGGCGGCTACGAGCTGCGCACCGACCCCGAAGACGTGTCCACATTGCCTTACACGGTCCCGGACGGGCACGTGTTCGTGCTCGGCGACAACCGCCCGGACTCGCTCGACAGCCGATTCTTCGGCCCGGTTCCTGTGGATGTCGTCGTGGGAAGAGTGGTGCTGGTGCTCTGGCCCGCCGACAGGTTCGGCATCGTTGACGCTCGTCTGGCTTCCGACTAGCCTGGACGAACCGCCCGCGACCGGAAAGACCTTCATGTTCGACAACCTCACTCAACGCCTCCAAGACATCTTTGCGAATCTCACCGGCAAAGGCCGCTTGTCGGAGGAGGACGTGGACGCCGCGATGCGCGAGATCCGTCTCGCGTTGCTTGAGGCCGACGTGAACTTCAAGGTGGTCAAGGAGTTCGTGGCAGGAGTCCGCGAGCGCGCGGTCGGCCAGGACGTGACAAAGAGTCTCACGCCCGGTCAGACGGTCGTGCGCATCGTGCTGGACCAGCTTACGGAGCTCCTCGGTACGACCGAGACACGGCTGGTCCTTTCGGGACGCGTCCCGAACGTGGTCATGCTCGTCGGCCTTCAGGGATCAGGCAAGACCACGGCGGCCGCCAAGCTCGCGAACCTCATGCGGAAGCGCGGTAAGCGGCCTATGCTGGTCGCCGCCGACGTCTACCGGCCCGCCGCGATCGATCAGCTCGAGACGCTCGGCCGCGAACTCGGAGTGCCGGTGTATCGCGGCGAGGGGACGGCAGACCCGGTCGCAATCGCCCGAGAGGGCGTGAAGCACGCGGTTGCCGACATGCGCGACCTCGTGATCGTGGACACCGCAGGACGGCTTCACATCGACGAGCAGATGATGGACGAAGCGGCAGCGATCAAGGCGGAGGTCAAGCCCGACCAGGTGTTGATGGTCATCGACTCCATGACCGGACAGGACGCGGTGAACGCCGCCAATGCCTTCGCCGAGCGCGTCGACTTCGACGGCGTCGTCGTCACCAAGCTGGACGGTGACGCACGCGGCGGCGCGGCGCTGTCGGTCCGCGCCGTCACCGGCAAGCCGATCGTGTTCGCCAGTCTCGGCGAGAAGCTTGACGCGCTCGAGCCCTTCTATCCCGACCGCATGGCGAAGCGGATCCTCGGCATGGGTGACGTCGTATCGCTCATCGAGAAGGCCCAGGAGGCCGCGGACACCGAAGTGTCTCAGGAGATGGAGGAGCGCCTCCGGAAGGCCGAGTTCACGCTCGAGGACTTCCAGACCCAGCTTGGACAGATCAAGAAGATGGGTGGGATCGGAGACTTGCTCTCGATGCTCCCCGGCGCCGGCAAGATAAAGGGCATGAAGGACCTCAACGTCGACGAGGGACAGTTCGACCGCATCAGCGCCATCATCAACTCCATGACGCTGGCGGAGCGCCGGAAGCCGGCCATCATCAACGGCTCGCGCCGCGAGAGGATCGCCAGGGGTTCCGGCACGAGCGTGTTCGAGGTCAACCAGTTGCTCAAACAGTTCACGCAGGCCAAGAAGCTCATGAAGCAGATGCAGAAGGGCGCCGGCAAAGGCCGCCGCGGGATGAAGCTGCCTCCCGGACTCGGCGGGCCGATGTAGCCGTCGCAACCACCAGGTCCCGAGCATTCCAGGGGCGGGCCACGCTTCCGCCACACGTTCTTTGACCCCCTGACAGGGTATGACGTATCATTGCAAGTCGCTTTGCTTGCCCAGTGTGGCCCGCGGGCCACCTTGCACGGAGGTGAACGTTTTTGGCAGTCAAGATCCGCCTGGCGCGCGCAGGCGCCAAGAAGGCGCCCTTCTACCGCGTTGTAGCAGCCGATTCTCGCTCTCCGCGTGACGGTCGCTTCATCGAGATCCTCGGCCGGTACAATCCACGGTCTAACCCGTCGATGGTCGAGATCGACACCGACAAGATCGACGCGTGGGTGGCCAAGGGCGCCACGATGAGCGAGACCGTGAGCAAGCTCTATGAGATCGCCAAGAACCCGGACGCCGTCGCGCCCGAGGGCAAGACCAAGCTTTCCGCGAAGGACAAGGCGCGCGCCGAGGCCGAGAAGAAGAAGGCCGAAGAAGCAGCCGCCGCTGAGGCCGCTCCAGCCGAGGAGCCGGTCGCCGAGGAGGAAGCTCCCGAGGAGGAGGCTTCTGCCGAGGAGCCCACTGAAGCCGCTTCCGCGGAGCAGCCCGAAGCTGAGGCCTCGGAGGAGGAGCCGGTCGCCGAGGAGGAAGCTCCCGAGGAGGAGACCCCGGTCGAGGAACCCGAGCCTACCGAAGAGTCCGAGGAGTAGTTGGACATGGCCCGCACGGCCGATACAGCGGCGTTGCTCGAGTACCTCGTGACCTCCCTGGTCGACGACCCGGAAAGCGTCAAGATCGAGCGTACCGAAACCGGCTCGAGCATCGGCTATGAGATCTCCGTGCATCCGGATGACGTCGGCAAGGTCATTGGCCGTCAAGGGCGCATCATCAAGGCCATCCGCACCGTCATGCGGGCTGCCGGGAGCGTCAACGACGAGCAGGTGGACGTCGACGTACTCGGATAGACCGATGGAAGACCGGCCCTTCGTCACAATCGGCCGCATCATCAAGACCCACGGAGTCAAAGGGGAGGTCTCCTTCGCACCCGCGGGCGGCCTCCCTTTCGAGTCTCTGCAGGGCTTGACCGTGTGGGTGGTGCCACCCACATTGACGGTTCGAGAAACGAGAATCGACGCAGTCCGGCCCGGACCCAAAGGACCGCTGTTGACGTTGAGGGGAGTCGAGACCGTCGAGCATGCCGCGGAATTGCGAGACCATGAGTTGACAGCGCGTGCCGAAGACTTGCCCGAGATCACCCTCGTGAATCCACTGGACATGGTCGGGTGGCATGTGGTGGACCTGACCCGCGGGGACATCGGCTCGGTGACGGACGTGATAGTGACGGGCGCCAACGACGTGTGGGTGGTCGAGGGTCCTTACGGACAGGTGTGCGTGCCGGTCATCGACGACGTCGTCGAATCGCTGGACGAGGCGGCGCGGGTCGCCGCGGTCAAGCTCCTCCCGGGCCTCATGGACGAGGATGGCGCGCCGTGAGGATCGACGTCATCACCATTCTCCCGGAGATGTTCGAGTCGACCATGTCTGCGTCGATGATCGGCATCGCGCGCGAGAAGGCCCTGCTCGAGCTCGAGATCCACGACCTCCGGGAGTACACCCACGACGCACATCGCACGACGGACGACTATCCGTACGGCGGAGGACCCGGCATGGTGATGAAGCCCGAGCCGATCTTCGAAGCGATCCGCGCCGTGAGTGGCATGGGTGAGATGCCGCCGCACATCGTCTTCCTGAGCGCCGCGGGACGGCCATACACGCAGGCGACCGCCGAACGGCTTGCCGGTCTCGACCGCTTCCTGCTCGTGTGCGGCCGCTACGAAGGCATCGACGAGCGCGCTCTCGAACTCGCCGACGAGGCGCTGTCGATAGGGGACTACGTGCTGACCGGCGGAGAGCTGCCTGCCATGGTCGTGATAGATTCAGTGACTCGCCTGATACCGGGCGTGCTCGGTCACCAAAACTCCACAGCCGAGGAGTCGTTCACATCGCACTTGCTCGAGTATCCTCAGTACACACGACCGGCCGTGTTCGAAGGTCGTGCCGTCCCTGAAGTCCTGCTGAGCGGCAATCACGCCCGCATCGCCGCATGGCGACGCGAACAGTCGATACGCAAGACCGCGAGAGTCCGGCCCGAATTGCTCGACAGCGCGGATCTTACGACCGAGGAATACGAAATCGCACGACAAGAGATGCAGCGGAACGGAGAAGCGAGTGACTGACGAGCCGAACGACTACCTGCCAGACACCCCCTCGACGGCCCATCGACCGCCGGTTGCGGCATACTCCGGCCCCGGGGAAGACCGCGTATCGCCGAAGACCGAGAGCGCCGACCAACAAGCCGGCTTCGGCAGGTGGCTCATCGAGACGGTCCTCATGGTTGCGCTCGCATTCCTGCTCGCCCAGGGCATCAAGACCTTCATCGTCCAGCCGTTCGTTATCCCGACGGGGTCTATGGAGCCGACGATCATGACCGGCGACCGAGTGTTGGCCGAGAAGATCTCGTATCGCTTCGCCGATCCACAACGAGGTGACATCGTGGTCTTCGACGATCCTATGGGCCAGCACCCGCAGCTGATCAAGCGAGTGATCGCCGTGGAGGGCCAGACCGTCGACATCCAGGACGGTCAGGTGCTGATTAACGGCGCGCCCATCGACGAGCCCTACCTCCATGGTGTCGATACGCAGCCGGGGACCGAGGCGCTGCCATTGACGATTCCGGAAGGACAAGTCTGGCTCATGGGCGACAACCGCCCCAACAGCGGTGACAGCCGGTACATCGGAGCTCAACCTGTGAGCGCGATCCGAGGGCGCGCATTCGCCGTATACTGGCCGCTGGGACGGATAGGCCCGCTGCGTTAGGTTCTGTTATCCGGCGACTATCGTCGTTTCTTGGCTAGTGGGTCACACACACACGAGCTGGGGCGAACGCGCGAGTTTGCCAGCCAGGTGACCTGTGGGTATACTGTGCAGCCGTGCCGTAAACGGCTCACAGACGGTCAGTGGCTATTCGAAGGACTTCACGATGGACACCATCAGGGCGATAGAGCAGCAGCAGATTCGCGACGACCTCCCGGTCTTTCAGGTGGGGGACAACGTCAAGGTGCACTACCGCGTCGTCGAGGGCAATCGCGAGCGCGTACAGGTGTTTCAGGGCACCGTCATCCGGCGTCATGGCGCGGCGAACCGCGAGACCTTCACCGTCCGCAAGGTGAGTTTCGGTGTCGGTGTCGAACGCACCTTCCCGGTGCATTCCCCCAAGATCGTGAAGATCGAGATCACCGGCAGGGGCAAGGTCCGTCGCTCCAAGCTGTACTACCTCAGGGACAAGGTGGGCAAGGCAGCACGCTTGAAGGAGACGCAGTACTAGCGCTCTCCAGCGACCTCATCACGACTCACCGCGAGCCGCCCCCGTTGGCGGCTCGCGCGCTATACTGGCGCTTAACGACCGCCGCGAAGCGAGGACCCGAGGTGGCACGAGCGAACGTTGCCGCATGCAAAGCCGAATTGGACGCCGCCTCTCTAGAGGACCTTCCGCGCCTCATCCGACGCTATTCGAAGGACGATCGCGAAGGCGTGCGCACTGCGGTGGCGCAAGCCCGACGCCGTCTCAAGGCTGAGCGCGCCGAGGCGGAGCGCCTTCTTTCGCTCGCTGAACTAGAGGCGTCACTCCACGCACAGGGGTTCGCCCTGGTGGCTGGGCTCGACGAGGTCGGCCGAGGAGCCCTGGCGGGGCCGGTGACCGCCGCCGCTGTGATCCTGCCCGACGACACTGTCATCCCAGGGTTGGACGACTCCAAACGCCTTGGGCCGGAGAAGCGCGACGAGCTCGCGGTCGTGATTCAGGAGGTAGCCGTGGCGTGGCGCATCGCGCACGTGTCGCCCGAGGAGATCGATGCGCTGGGCATCGCCGGCGCCACGCGACGCGCGATGTCGATCGCGTTCGAAGCTCTTGACCCCCGACCCGACCACATCGTGGTGGATGGCAGGGGGATCGGGCTCGGCGTACCGGAGACTCCTGTGGTGGGAGGAGACGGGAAGGTCGCCGCCATCGCCGCCGCCTCCATCATCGCGAAGGTCGCGCGTGACGGTCTCATGCGGTCACTTGCCTGCGACCACCCTCACTACGGTTTCGACGTCAACAAAGGGTATGGCACCTCCGACCACATGGAGGCGCTCGCGACACACGGGCTGTGCCCGCTGCATCGCCGGAGTTTCACCCCCTGCGAAAGCACGAGTCGACTCTTCTAGAGCTCCTCCAGGGACGTGATCGGATGAGGCTCTCCTGCTGCCCCGCGCTCCGTCGCCCGGTCTGTTTCTGGTAAGAGCTCGTTTGTGACCCGCTCTCACACTGGTTGCTACACGTGAGAGGGGGTCCCTATGAACAAGGCAGAGATCGGGCGACGAGGCGAGGATGCCGCGGCCGCCTACCTGCAGAACGCCGGCTACACGATCGTCGAGCGCAACTGGCGGTGCAAGGGCGGTGAGATCGACATCGTGGCCATCGACGGCGAGACGCTCGTCCTCGCCGAGGTCAAGACGCGGCGTTCATCGTCCAAAGGCTCGCCTGAGGATGCCGTGTCGCCGACGAAGCAGAAGCGCATCTCCCGCTGCGCCGCAGCTTACATGCAAAGCGCTGGAATCGAACCGTGTTGCGTGCGCTTCGACGTGATAGCGATACGGCCGATCGCCGAAGACCGAGCACTTCTCAGGCATCACCGGGCAGCCTTCACGCTCACATGACGCGATACGGTCGTGCAAGCGCGGACACCGCCACACTGGTCGGTATTGAAGCAGTGCCGGTAGAGGTGGAGGTGGATGTAGGACCCGGTCTGCCCACCTTCCAGGTGGTCGGGCTGGCGGACACCGCGGTGCTCGAGGCACGCGAGCGCGTGCGTTCTGCAGTGCGCTCGGCTGGTTACGAGTTCCCTAACGCTCGCGTCGTCGTGAATCTCGCGCCCGGGCGGCTCAGGAAACACGGAACGGGGTTCGACCTACCCATCGCATCAGCACTGCTGGCATCGACCGGCCAGATCGATCCGGGCCTGCTGCGTGAGACGCTGTTCGTCGGCGAACTCTCCCTTGACGGTCAGGTACGACCGGTCGCAGGATTGCTCGCTCACGCGAGAGGAGCGCGCGATCGCCGCCTCACTTTGGTCGGGCCACCAGGAGTAGACGCGATCGCCGCTGCCCTGCCGGGGTTGCGCGTCCGGCCACTGGACCGGCTGTCGGGCATAGGTCGGCAAGAGTCCGGCTGCCACCGGGTCCAGGCCGCATGGAGCCCGAGAGCGGCACATCCCGACCTCGGCGAAGTCGTGGGACAGCATCTTGCGAAGCGCGCGCTGGAGATCGCTGCTGCCGGCGCACACAACCTGTTGCTCCTCGGCCCGCCGGGCTCGGGTAAATCGATGCTCGCCAGGCGCTTCTGCGGCATCCTGCCACCCCTGACAGCCGAAGAGAGCCTCACGGTCGCCATGCTGCACTCAGTCGCCGGGTTCGACGAACGCCCCGCCCTCGCCGGAGTCCGTCCGTTCCGCGATCCGCACCACACGTGTTCGATCGCGGGCCTCGTGGGTGGGGGCGCGCCACCGCGCCCAGGCGAGGTGAGCCTTGCCCACCAGGGACTTCTGTTCCTCGACGAGCTGCCCGAATTCGGCCCGTCTGCTCTCCAAGCGCTCAGGCAACCCATGGAGGACGGGTTCGTGACGCTCGTTCGTGCGGACGGGCGAGTGCGCTTCCCGTCGAGGTTCGCGCTTATAGCTGCTGCGAATCCGTGTCCCTGCGGGTTCCTCGGCGATCCAGAGAAGTCCTGCGCGTGCACCGCGGCGGTCATCGCGCGGTACCAGGGACGTGTCGGGGGGCCGCTCCTCGACCGGATCGACATGTCGGTCTGGATGCCTCGGACAGACCCCGGGTCTCTTCTGAACTGTATTGCCGAAGAATCGAGCGCGTCGGTCCTCGAGCGTGTGATGGAGGCTCGGGAGCGTGCCATCGCCCGAGACGGCGTGCCGAGTTCCGCGCTCACAGGCCGGCTATTGAGGGAGTCGTGCGCCATGACCGCAGCGGCTGTGGACGAACTCACCGATACCGCTCGTCTGCGAGCGGTGTCCGGCCGCGCCGTGACACGCGTGCTAAGGGTTGCCCGGACGATTGCGGACCTCACCGGGTGCGACAGAGTCGATTCGGACCACGTGTCGGAAGCCTTCGGCTACCGCAAGGCGGAGGGGCGAATGACGTGAAGAGCCCGCGGTTCGAACTCAAGATGGGCGACGCGGAGTACCCCGCATGCCTGCTCGACCTGCCGCGGCCGCCGAAGATACTCTACGGCATAGGCGACGTATCGCTTCTCAACCCGGGGCTAGGGATCATCGGCTCGCGCAAGGCCACTCCCTACGGCCTTTCGTGTGCGAGGCGATTCGCGGGTTGGGCGGCAACTCGCAGCGTGACTGTCGTGTCCGGAGCCGCCATAGGCTGCGACCAGGCCGCACAACGTGCTGCGATCGGCGGCGGAGGACGGAGCCTCGCGGTCATGGGCTGCGGGGCCGACGTTGACTACCCTCGCGGTGCAGCGACCCTATTGGAGCAACTCCGCACAGAACATGCAGTGGTCTCCGGGTTCCCCTGGGGTACTCCGCCGAAGCGCGGGCACTTTCCTCAGCGCAACCACCTCATTGCGGCCTTCTCGCGAGCGCTTCTGGTCGTCGAGGCCGCTCTGCCAAGTGGGACGTTCATCACGGCGGAAGCCGCCGGGAGCATCGGGCGAGACGTGTTCGCCGTTCCGGGGTCGATCTTCGCACCGGAATGCCGAGGAACGAATCGTCTGATCTCGCAAGGCGTTCAGCCGATCACGGACGTATCCGATTTGTCGATAGCCCTGGGATTGCTGCACATGACCGTTCCGGATGACGACGGGGAAGGCAGGGAAGATCCCTTGGGCAGAGCCCTCATCGCCAACCCCATGCGTCCCGATGATGCCGCGCGTGAACTCGACCTCGACATCGTCACCGTGATGCGCGCACTCGGTCGACTCGAGAAGGCGGGGATCGTGGGAAGATATCCGGACGGGAGATACGGCCCGTGTTGAGGCTCGGCGCCGACGCGGGACACTCAAGGTGTGACGTACAATGCGGCCATGCACGCACCTGCACCCACAGAGAGAACGTCCGTGGCGGAAGATGCCGTCGTCATCGGCGGGGGGCTCGCCGGTTGCGAGGCCGCGCTGCAGCTTGCCCGGGCGGGACATCGCGTCGTCCTTTACGAAATGCGCCCCGTGGTGTCCTCCCCGGCGCACCACACGGACCTCCTGGGGGAGCTGGTGTGCTCCAACTCGCTCAAGAGTTCCGATCCCGTCACCGCAGCAGGACAGCTCAAGCGCGAGCTGCGCGCGTTGGGTTCTCAGTTACTCCAGATTGCCAGGGAAACCGCCGTTCCTGCGGGGGGTGCCCTTGCCGTCGACCGCAATCAGTTCGCTGAGGCGGTAACGAGGACCGTGGAGAAGCACTCGCTCGTTCACGTCATCCGTCAGGAGATAACCACCATACCTGAATCCCGCGCGGTGATCGTCGCCACGGGACCTTTGAGCAGTGAAGGGATTCAATCGGCGATCACGGAGCTCATTGGGCCGCACCGTCTTGCATTCTTCGATGCCGCAGCACCCATCATCGACGCCGACACGATCGATCAGCGCCGCGCATTCCCTGCGTCACGGTACGGGAAGGGTGGAGGGAGTGACTACCTCAACTGCCCGCTGTCCCAACCACAGTATGAGGCTTTCGTGCAGGAGCTCGTCCGAGCTGAGCGCATGCGACCCCACTCGTTCGAATCCGCCGACCTCTTCCAAGCGTGTCAGCCGGTAGAGGAGATCGCCCGTCGAGGACTCGATGCGCTTAGATACGGTTCGCTCAAACCCGTCGGTCTCACCGACCCCTCGACGGGTGAAAGGCCCTGGGCTGTGGTTCAGCTGCGGCCGGAGAACGCTGCAAAAACCGCGTACAACCTCGTCGGTTTCCAGACCAATCTCACATTTCAGGAGCAGCGAAGAGTCTTCCGTATGGTCCCGGGACTCGAGAACGCCGAATTCCTCCGCCACGGCGTGATGCATCGCAACACCTTCATAGACGCGCCGCGTTTGCTCGACAAGACGCTGGCCCTGCGCGCCGATCCCCGTATCTCGTTTGCGGGACAGATCACCGGCACGGAGGGCTACACCGAGGCGATAGCTACGGGCCTACTGGCTGGGGCCAACGCTGCCGCACGTCTCTCAGGTTGCCCGAGCGTCGTGCTCCCGGAGACTACCGCACTCGGCGCCCTCGTCTCCTACGCGACAGACCCGGAGACCGAGCACTATCAGCCCATGCACGTAAACTGGGGCCTCGTGCCGCCCCTCGACCAGCGCATCCGCGGACGGCGTGAGCGGTATGCAGCATATGCGGCCCGCGCGACAGACGACCTCGAGCGCTACCTTCGCAGTCGACGACCCGGGACGGTCTCCGATGCCTGCTGAGCACCATCAACAGCTTGCAGACCGCTTCCTTCAGCACCTTCGGGTGGAGCGATCGCTGTCGCCTCATACGATCCGTGCGTACGGTTCGGATCTCGCCCGCTATTTCGACTGGTCAGAGAGAGCGTCTCTCGACCCCATGCGCGTGACTCACCGGCAGCTTCGTGGGTATCTCGCCGAGATGGACTCTGCGCGATACTCCCGTCGCACGATAGCCCGCCGCCTCTCGGCGGTGCGATCCTTCTTCTCTTGGGCCTTCGCAGAAGGGCTTCTCGATTCGGACCCCGCTTCGGTCCTGAGCACCCCCAGGCTTTCCAAGCGACTGCCACGCGCTCTACCCGCCGATTTCGTGGCCGCACTCCTTGACGCTCCGGCAACCGACACGCCCGCGGGTCTGCGGGACAGAGCGTGGCTCGAACTCCTTTATGCGACGGGGATGCGTGTCGGGGAGCTCTCCTCACTCGACGTCAGGTCCGTGAACCTGGGCGATTCGAGCGTGCGCGTCATGGGAAAGGGGAGTAAGGAACGGATCCTCCCACTCCACCGCGTCGCCACGCACAGGCTTGCCGAATACTTGGCCGAAGCGCGTCCAGGCCTTGTCAAGCGCCCGACGGACGCCCTCTTCCTCTCCAACAGAGGCAATCGCATGACCGCTGACGCGTTCCGTACGCGTCTCAAGCACCACATAGCGTCTGTTGGAACTCGACTCGATGCGTCGCCCCACCTCATCAGGCATACGTTCGCGACCCATCTTGTCGAGGCCGGCGCCGACCTGCGTACCGTTCAGGAGCTGCTCGGTCACGTTGCGCTGTCTACTACCCAGATTTATACTCACGTCGGCAGAGGGCGGCTTCAGCGCATTCACGGAGACTCGCACCCCCGAGCCTGATGCGCCGGCCGCGAGAAGGGGCTCAAACGCATGAAGACCGACCCACGGACGGACGTCTCCGCCCTTTGGGCTACATTCAAAGACACCGGTGATCAGCAGGCCCGCGAGAGTCTGATCCTCAACTACTCGCCGCTGGTCAAGTACGTCGCCGGGCGTCTGTCTTCGAGCCTGCCACAGACGGTAGATACCGCAGACCTCATCTCCTATGGCATCTTCGGCCTTATCGACGCCATCGAGAAGTTCGATCTGGACCGCGGCATCAAGTTCGAGACGTACGCGATCGCGCGCATCAAGGGAGCGATCATCGATGAGTTGCGATCGATGGACTGGGTGCCGCGATCGGTGCGCTCCAAGGCTCGCGAGGTCGAACAGGCATATGTGGCGCTCGAAACCCGGCTCAAGCGCGCGCCCGAGGACGCCGAGGTAGCCGAGGAGATGGGCATCGGAGTGCAGGAACTCCACGACATCTTCTCGAAGCTTGCATACACCTCCGTCGTCTCATTCGAGGAGCTGTGGGTCGGCGGAGATCGCGACGAGCGGCAGAACGTCATGGGATCGATTCGTGACGACGGTGCCGAAGACCCGGTCGCCATCTTCGAGAGCGAGGAGATCAAGGACATCCTCGCTTCCGCGATCGAGAGGCTCCCCGAGCGCGAAAGGATCGTCATCGCGCTGTACTACTACGAGGGCCTGACGCTCAAGGAGATCGGTCAGGTGCTCGGTGTGACCGAGTCGCGCGTGAGCCAGCTCCACACGAAAGCGGTGCTGCGCTTGAGGGCCCGGCTTCACTCGGCCCAAGGGTTCGGCGCCTGACCGAAGGGGGACCGCCGCATGGCAAGTACCGTCCTCGTCGTTGAAGACACCGACCTTCTGCGCACCATCTACACCGACAAACTCGTTCAGGACGGTTACGAGGTACTCGCCGCGCCAAACGGCCTCGAGGCGCTCAACCTCCTGAGGTCCAACAACGTCGACCTCATCCTCCTCGACCTGATCATGCCTAAGATGAGCGGCCTCGAGGTTCTCGAGTCCGTCAAGGCCGATCCGCGCACTCGCGATATCCCCGTTCTCATCCTGAGCAACCTCGGGCAGGAGTCCGACGTCGAACGAGGCCTGGCCCTGGGCGCGGTCGACTATCTCATCAAGAACGAGGCGAAGCCGGCCGAGGTGGCCGACAAGATTCGTGAGACCCTTCAACTTGCCGCCACTCACGAGCTCGCTTCCGAGTCCTACAAAGTCTTTGTGCGGGACCATGAAGGCGACGCCGACGCGCTTGTTGAAAGCGCAGGACTCTCCAGGCGGTTCTGGTGCCCCGCCTGCGAGGTCGAGCTCCAGCTGGAGCTCTTGCCGGAGCCTGAACGCCCCGGCTGGTACGACGCCCACTTCCTGTGCCCTGGATGCGACAAGGAGTACTAGACCGCTTGCTTCTCTGAACCCCCACCCTGTGGTATCCTACCCGGGCTCTTACATCACACACGCCCGCTGACTCCGATGCGGGGTGCCCTCGGCATGACATGCCGAACGGGTCGCATTCGGGGGAAGACGCGGGCGGAGGATCAACCACAGGAGGTTCATAGTATGGCTACGGTTTCGATGAGAAGCCTGCTCGAAGCAGGCGTCCACTTCGGCCACCAAACGCGACGGTGGAACCCCAAGATGCGTCCGTACATCTTCACGGAGCGCAACGGAATCTACATCCTCGACCTCCAGCGCACCCTGCGTGAGATCGAGGACGCCTACACGTTCGTCCGCGACATAGCCGCTCGCGGCGGGCAAGTCATGTTCGTCGGCACCAAGAAGCAAGCCCAAGAGGCCGTACAATCCGAGGCCGAGCGCTCGGGGATGCCGTACGTGAACCATCGCTGGCTCGGCGGCATGCTCACCAACTTCGTCACCATGCGCACTCGCGTCGACCGCCTCGTCGAGCTGGAGACGATGGAGGAAGACGGCACGATGGCCAAGCTGCCGAAGAAGGAGCAGATTCAGCTCCGCAAGGAGAAGGAGAAGCTCGAGCGCAATCTGTCCGGCGTGCGCAACATGAAGGACACTCCTGCGGCGATTTTCGTGATCGACACGAAGCGCGAGGCCATCGCCGTCGCTGAGGCGCGTCGTTTGCGCGTGCCTATCATCGGCCTGGTAGATACGAATGCCGATCCCGACGAAGTCGATTTCGTCATTCCCGGCAACGACGACGCCATCCGCTCCGTTTCGCTCATGTGTCGCATCATCGCGGACGCCGTTCTCGAAGGCCGGGTTGCCAGCGAAGGCCCCGCCGTCATCGACGCCGGCGAGCGCACGCCGCCAAAGGTCGTGACCGAGCCCACTGCCGAGGAGGCATCCGCCGCCGAGGAAGCCCCGGCAAGACAGCCGGTTCCCCAGGCGGCCACCGACGAGGGGACTCCCCCCGCTCCCGAAGCGGAAGCCTCCGAAGAGGCGCCCGCGGCCGAGGAAACAGCGGCCGAGCAGGCACCCGAGGCTGAGGCGTCGACCGAGGAAGTCCCCGACGCTGAGGCGCCGACCGAGGATGTTCCCGCCGAGGAAGCGGTGCCGGAGGCGACCGGCTCCAAAGATGCAGACGCCTCGGAGGAGCCCGAGACTTCAGCCTAGGCTGCTTTCGGGAACATTCCACCAAGACAGCCCGACACGAACAACCGACTCACTCCAGGAGGAACGTCCCATGGAGATCACTGCCAAGATGGTCAAAGACCTGCGCGAGACGACCGGCGCCGGGATGATGGACTGCAAGAAGGCCCTTCTCGAAGCCGACGGCGACATGGACGCCGCCGTCGACCTGCTGCGTACCAAGGGCCTGGCTGCGCTTTCGAAGAAGGCCGGCCGCGCGACCAATGAGGGTGTCATCGGCGGCTTTGTGAACTGTCACGCACGCGTCGGTTCGCTCGTCGAGGTCAACTGCGAGACGGACTTCGTGGCCCGCAACGCGGACTTCAGGGCGTTCGTGTCGCTCGTCGCGGAGCACGTGGCGAACGCGGACCCGGCCGATGCCGCCGAGTTGATGGGTCAGGACTTCCTCGGCCAGAGGCACTCCTTCGAGCAGGTGCTCGGAGAGCAGGTCGCGAAGATCGGCGAGAACATGGGTGTAGCCAGATTTGCCCGCTACGAGCTCCAATCGGAGTTCGGCGCCGTCACCGTCTACATCCATGGCGTCGGGAACATCGGCGTCATGGTCGAGATTGGCGCCGACAGTGCCGAGGCGGCCGACAGCGAGGACTTCATGGCACTCGCCAAGGACCTCGCGATGCAGATTGCCGCCGCAGCTCCGCTGGCTGTCGACCGGGACGCCATCGATCCTGAGCTTGTCGCCCACGAGATGGAGATCTACAAGGCCCAGGCCGCCGAGTCAGGCAAACCCGAGCAGATTCAGCAGAAGATCGCAGAAGGTCGTCTAGACAAGTACTACAAGGACGTCGTTCTGTTGGAGCAGGCCTTCGTGAAGGATCCGGACCTATCGGTCAAGCAGCATGTGGACGAGGTTGCGAAGAAGCTCGGGGCGCATCTCCGCGTCGCGCGGTTCGAGCGCTTCGTCCTCGGAGAGACCGCACTCGCCGAGTAGTCGCAGGTAACGGACGTATGACGCGCGGACCGGCACCCACCGTGCCGGTCCGCGTTGCTGTATCCTGTTTCAGATGACGGTCAGCTGATACCCCGGCCCGTCGGAACGTGGCTGACCGAACGAGATGGCCGAGAGGGGCGATTCGTGGCGAAGTACCGGTTCAACCGCGTCCTGCTCAAGCTGTCCGGCGAGGCTCTCATGGGCGACGCCGCGTACGGCATCGATCCCGAGGTGCTCGAATCTCTGTCCACCCAGATCGGCCACGTGAGTGAATCGGGTGTCGAGGTCGCGATCGTGGTGGGCGGGGGCAACATATTCCGCGGACTCGCTGCTTCGGCGGAAGGCATGGACCGCGCGCAAGCCGACTACATGGGTATGCTCGCCACCGTCATGAACGCCCTCGCTCTGCAGGACGCACTCGAACGCAACGGCGTCTTCACTCGCGTGATGTCGGCGATAGAGATGCAAGCAGTCGCTGAGCCCTACATTCGTCGGCGGGCGATCCGGCACATGGAGAAGGGCCGCGTCGTCATCTTCGCTGCGGGGACCGGCAACCCGTACTTCACAACCGACACCACTGCCGCTCTTCGCGCACTCGAGGTCGGCGCGGACTGCCTGATGAAGGCCACGAAGGTCGACGGCGTCTTCGATGCAGACCCCGTCTCAAATCCCGATGCGGTCAAGTTCGACGAGCTCACATACCTCGATGTCCTCAATCGCGGACTCAAGGTCATGGACACTACGGCGATATCGCTGTGTATGGACAACGGCCTGCCGATCATCGTGTTCAACATGGAAACCGCAGGCAACATCGAGCGCGCACTCGCGGGAGAGCGCGTTGGGACGATCGTGAGGGGAGACCAGCCATGATCAAGGAGACACTCGACGACGCGCGGGAGCGGATGGACAAGTCGCTCGCGGCTCTGAACCACGAGTTCGCCTCCGTGCGCACGGGCCGTGCATCGGGGAACCTGCTCGACAAGATCACGGTCGACTACTACGGTGTGCCGACGCCGCTCCAGCAGATCGCCTCGATCACTGTTCCTGAGCCCCAGCTCCTGGTGATCCAGCCGTACGACAAGAGCGCCATCACCAATATCGAGAAGGCGATACAGGCTTCGGACCTGGGGCTCACGCCCAACAACGACGGCACAGTCATCCGCCTGCCGTTCCCTCCGCTCACCGAGGAGCGCCGCAGGGAGCTCGTCAAGCTCTGCAAGCAGTACGCCGAAGAGGCCCGGGTCGCGGTCCGCAACATCCGGCGCGAGGCCAACGACAAGCTCAAGCGCGCCGAGAAGGACCACGAGATCAGTCAGGACGAGCTTCACAGGGCGGAAAAAGAGGTCCAGGACCTCACGGACTCGCACATTGCCAAGATCGACGAGGCGCTCGAGCGCAAAGAAGCCGAGATCATGGAGGTGTGAGGGCGTGAGCCCTGCCCCTTCGTCGCTCGCCGCGTTCTATGCCGACACCCCCGGTGCAGCTCTCGTCGCACACCTGGATACGGCCTCGGTTCCTCGGCATGTCGCCATCATCATGGACGGCAACGGCCGCTGGGCGCAGCAGCGCGGGCTACCGCGGCTCGCCGGGCACCGCGCCGGCGCCAAAGCCGTTCGCGAAGCCATCGCCTCGGCTATCGAACTCGGGATACGCTTCCTCACGATCTACTCGTTCTCTTCGGAGAACTGGAGCCGGCCCGAGGAGGAAGTCCGCGGACTGATGGATCTCTTCGTCGAAGTTCTCGAGCGCGAGCTCGAAAACCTGCAGCGCATGAACGTGCGCGTGAAGGTTGCCGGCCGGATCCAAGACCTGCCCAGGAAGACCGCCTCGGCATTCCGCGCTTGCGAGCAGCAGACCGCGGGCAACGAAGGTATGACCCTGGTCGTGGCCCTGAACTACGGCGGCAGGGTCGAGCTGCTCGACGCAATGCGCGCGATTGCCGAGCAGGTGAGAGCGGGTACGCTTCAGCCGGACGGCATCACGGAGCAGACGATCGCCGATCACCTCTACACAGCCGGCATCCCCGACCCCGATCTCGTCATACGCACCAGCGGCGAGATGCGGGTGTCGAACTTTCTGCTGTGGCAGATCGCCTACGCGGAGCTGTGGGTGACTGAGACGCTGTGGCCGGACTTCGACCGCACCACGTTGCTCGAGGGCGTCCTCGACTTCCAGGCGCGCGCCCGTCGTTTCGGTGGTGCGTGAGGCGTGGCGAGACGAGACGCGTTTTCGAGCGCAACCCACGCGAACAGACGGTCAGGACTCTCCACCCTGCTTCCGCGCTTGGGAACGGCCGTCGTATACGCGGCGATCATGCTGGCGGCGATCATATGGGGTGGCCCGCTCGGACTGGGCATCGTCATAGGCATTGCGGGCATGGTCGCGGTCGCCGAGCTGTACTCGATGACCCGTAGGGAGTACAGGCTGCCGAACGAGGTGTTCGGGATCCTTGCCGTCGGTCTCATGCCTGTTGGCGCCGCAGTCTGGGGACGCCTGGGCCTGATGGCGGTGGTCACCGGACTCGTCGCCGCCGCGCTCGTGTGGCACGTGCTCTTCCGGCAGGTCCGCACGGCCGATACCGCCGTGACGGTCTTCGGCGCCATCTACGTGGGTTACATGCTTTCCCACCTCGTGCTGATCCGTTCGTTGCAGGCCGGAACCGAACTCGCCCTGGCGACGCTGTTCAGCGTCTGGGCCAACGACGTGTTCGCATACCTCGTCGGCTCCACGATCGGGTCGCACAAGATGGTGCCGAAGATATCTCCGCACAAGTCGTGGGAGGGTTTCGTTGCCGGCACGGCCTTCACGATAGCGGTGTGGGCCGGCGTGTATTACGTGATAGACGCGCCGCTCAGTCTCGGATGGCACGTCGCGACCGGCGTGGCGGTCGCCGTTGCGGCAGTCGTCGGCGACTTGGCCGAGAGTCGTTTGAAACGCGAGGCGGGAGTGAAGGATTCGGGTTCGCTGCTGCCCGGGCACGGGGGGTTCCTGGACCGCTTCGACAGTCTGATCTTCGTGTCGGTGGTCGCGTACTACATGGTCGTCTTCGGCGGCGCTCTATGAAACCTCTGCGAGTTGCCATACTAGGTTCCACGGGGTCGATCGGACGGCAAGCCCTGGAAGTGGCCTCGAGGTTCCCGGAACGCATACAGGTCGTATCACTGGCGGCACACTCGAACGCGCGACTTCTCAGCGAGCAGGCGCGCGAGCACGGGGTGTCTCGTGTCGCGCTGTCCGATCGCGCGGCCGCCGAGGAAACACGCGCGCTGCTGGGCGAAAGCATGGATGTCTCGGCCGGGCCGGGCGCAGTGGTCGCGCTCGCCGCCCATTCGGACATCGACGTCGTCCTGAACGCGCTTGTAGGCGCTGCCGGCCTGCGAGCCACCCTCGCCGCACTCGAGGCCGACGCCGTCCTCGCCCTCGCCAACAAGGAGTCGCTCGTAGTGGGAGGGGAGCTTGTCACCTCGCTCGCAAAGCCCGGCCGCCTCGTCCCAGTGGACAGCGAGCACTCGGCGATCTTCCAATGCTTGCTCGGCGAACCGGCATCCGACGTAGGCCGCATCTGGCTCACGGCGTCGGGGGGGCCGTTCCTGGGTCGCACGCGTGCGCAGCTGGCCGGGGTCACCCTCGGCGATGCACTCGCGCACCCCACATGGTCCATGGGACCCAAGATCACGGTCGACTCGGCGACGCTCATGAACAAGGGACTCGAGGCCATCGAGGCCCACCACCTGTTCGGGGTGGACTACGACCGCATCTCCATCGTCATCCATCCACAGTCCTGCGTGCATTCGATGGTGGAGTTCGCTGACGGTTCCGTGAAGGCCCACCTGGGCGCGACCGACATGCGGATCCCTATCCAATATGCGTTCAGCCACCCGCGGCGATGGGAAGCACCGCTGCCGCCGGTGGACTTCACCACCCTGGGAGCACTGGAGTTCGCGGCTCCGGACTTGGAGACCTTCGGCTGTTTGCGTCTGGCTCTTCAGGCCGGCCGCGCAGGCGGCACGACCCCAGCGGTACTCAACGCGGCGAACGAGGTTGCGGTGGCAGCGTTCCTCGGCAGGCGTTGCGGGTTTCTCGATATCGAGCGGGTCGTGGAAAGCGTGCTCGAACGCCATGACTCAGAGCCGATCCGCTCCGTCGATCACGTCGAGTCGGTGGACGGATGGGCTAGAGAAGTGGCTGAACGGCTGCTGGCTGGGTAACGACAACCCGTGGCGTGCGCTTTGCTCTCTTCGTCTGGAACGCAATGCCTGGGTCCACGCAACGACTGTGAAGACGGGAGACCGATGATCACCGACGCGTTCAACGTGCTGTTCTGGGGTGTGGTGACCTTCTCTATCCTCGTCGTGATCCACGAGGCGGGGCACTTCGTTGCTGCGCGCGCATTCGGACTCCACGTTCACGAGTTCATGATAGGACTCCCCGGACCGGCGGTCCGCTTCCACGGGAAGAAGACCACGTACGGTATCACCGCGATACCACTCGGCGGTTACGTGCGAATCGCGGGAATGGAGCCCGGCGCCGAGGACGAACTGCTGCCGGACGCATTCTTCGCCGTGCTCGAGAGCGGAGCGACGGACGCCGCGACACTGGCGCAGAGGCTCGGTGTCGATAAGGAGCGCGCTGCAGGCCTTCTCTTCACGCTCCAGGACTGGGCAGCGATCGTGCCCGCCGAAAGCGCCGGCAGGGAGGCGCTCGCAGCAGCGGCCTCCGAGTTCGGGGCTACTCGGACCGTCGCCAACATCTCGTCGGAGAACCTCTACGTACCGGCGCAGCATCCGGACGATGGTGAGTCCTCGGCCGATCTCTACTCCCGGATCCGTCGCGCGACCTTTCGGGGTGTGAGCGCCTGGAAGCGTGTAATCATCCTCTCGATGGGCGTGGTCGTGAACCTGTTCGCAGCATTGCTCGTGTTCACCGTCGTGCTGAGCACGTTCGGCTACTACACGCAGTCCCTCACGCTTGCCGATGTGGTGGACGGCGGCGCGGCCGACACGGCGGGCATACGGGCGGGGGACGCCCTCGTTTCGGTGGCGGGCGAGCGGGTGAAAGACTGGATGCAGCTCGTGGGGGCGATCGGCACTACAGAACCAGGCGAGCAGGTCACTGTGGAGTTCGAACGGGACGGCGAAGTACGCAAGGTCGCCGTCGAGATGGGGGAGAGCGAAACGGGTGAGCCGTTCCTCGGCGTGGAATCGGACGTCGAACATGTGACTCTGAGCCCGTGGGCGGCACTGGTGGAGAGCGTCACCTGGACGGGGCTCGTGTTCGCCGCCATCGTGAGTTTCTTCAACCCGGCGACGTTCTCCCAGGCCGTCGAAGGGGCTCGCGGGGTAGTGGGGATCAGCATCGAGGCGGCCGAGGCCGTGAAGAACGGGCCGCTGGACTACGCGTGGCTTGTGGCATTGCTGTCGCTTTCCCTGGGCGTCATGAACATTCTGCCGATACCGCCGCTCGATGGTGGCAAGATCGTGCTCGAGATAATCGAGAAGTTCCGGGGCAGGCCACTCAACCGGAGCGTCGTGGTCGGATTCTCGCTGGCCGGGGCACTGCTACTGTTCTCGTTCATCGGCTACATTATGTACGCTGATGTCATGCGCTACTTCGTGAACACATAGCGCGACACGACCGGACGCCTTTGTTCGCAGAAGCGGGAGACACGTGATCCAGCGCCGGGCAACCAGACCTGTGAGCATCGGTGGCGTGCCGGTGGGCGGCGGGTCGCCTATTGCGGTGCAGTCCATGACGTCGACCGACACGAGAGATGCGCACGCCACCCTCGCCCAGATCGAACGTCTTGCCACGGCAGGATGCGAGATCGTACGCGTCGCCATACCGCGGTTCGAGGCGCTCGACTGCTTCCAGGAGGTCTGCGCCGCATCCCCGCTGCCGGTCGTTGCCGACGTTCACTTCGACGCACGCCTCGCCACCGAAGCGGCCGCGCGCGGTGCCGCCAAACTGCGCATCAACCCGGGCAACATCGGCTCACTTGACCGTGTCGACGAGATCATCGACGCGGCGGGCGAGGCAGGGATCCCGATTCGCATCGGCGTGAACGCCGGTTCTCTCGCCGAGGAATACCGCGACCGTGACTGGCCGCTCGAAGACAAGCTTGCGGCAAGTGCTGCGGCGTTCTGCCGCCACTTCGAGAGCCGCGGCTTCGAGGACATCGTGGTCTCGGCCAAGGCCTCCAGCGTGACGGCTACGATCGCCGCATACCGCAAGCTCGCCGACGAGGTCCCGTATCCGCTGCACATCGGTGTGACCGAAGCAGGGACGAGGCTCACAGGAACCGTCAAGTCGGCGGTCGGCCTCGGCATACTGCTGTTCGAGGGCATCGGCGACACCTTGCGGGTGTCCCTTACCGCGGATCCCGTCGAAGAGGTCGACGCGGCGTGGGAGATACTCGCCGCCCTCGACATCCGGCGCCATGGCCCGGAACTCGTGAGCTGCCCGACATGCGGACGTTGCGAGATAGACCTCATCCCGATCGCCGAAGAAGTCCAGGCCCGCCTGCGCGAGCGCTCGACACCACTCAAGGTAGCCGTCATGGGTTGCGTGGTGAACGGCCCCGGCGAAGCCCGCGAGGCGGACATCGGCGTCGCGGCGGGCAAGGGCGTGGGGCTGATCTTCGCGAAGGGGCAGCCTCTGCGCAAGGTCGAGGAGTCGGAGATAGTGGACGCGTTGATGGAGGAGTTGGACCGCCTCGAGTCCTGAGTGTCGCGAGCGCGATCTCCCGCGTCACGCCCCCTACAGCGTCCCCGTTCAGTACCTGGTTGCGTTATCCTCGACAGGAGTTCGAACCCGCGTGCGTGAGTCCGGTGCGCGCGCTCGCAGGCGAGGAGGAGACATGTCGGAGAGGATTCGCATCGCAGTAGTCGGCGGAGGTCGGACGGGGGCACCGCTGATCGAAAACCTCATCGAGATCCCGTATGTCGACCTCATGGGTGTCGCCGACGTGGATCCGGAATGCCGAGGTGCCGAACTCGCGGCGCGCTACCGTATCCCCTTTACTGAGGATGCGCTTTCCTTCGTAGACCGCGGAGACGAGATCGACGCGGTGATCGAGGTCTCCGGCGACCCGGAGATGAAGCCCCGGCTCAAGAAGGCCTTCATCGACCATGGCAACACCACCACCATCATCCTGCCCGACCTCATCGCTCGCTTCGTCTTGAGCATCGCGACGGGCCGAAACGAACTCGTCCAGACGTACCACCCGGATGACCGGGGTATCGGCGAGTCGGTCGGCGACTGAGAACACGGGCTGACTGAACGACTCGGCAACCCCGAACAACCGGTCTCGGTTCCTCGGATGCCTGACGACCCATCGATCTGAAACGGAGAACGGCGCACATGAAAGTCGCCCTGCGAATGAGTCAGCTGCACGTCCCCACCCTCAAGGAAGACCCCGCTGAAGCTGAACTCGCGTCCCATCGCCTTCTTCTCCGTGCGGGCTTGATCCGCAAGGCGGCGGCAGGGATCTACACCTTTCTGCCGCTCGGCTGGCGGGTCCTGCGCAAGGTCGAACAGATCGTGCGCGACGAGATGGACGCCATCGGCTGTCAGGAGATGCTGATGCCGGCGGTGCAGCCCGCCGAGTTGTGGATCGAGTCGGGCCGGTGGGACGTCTACGGGCCCGAACTCATGCGTCTCAAGGACCGCCACGGACGCGATTTCTGTCTCGGCCCCACACACGAGGAGATCATCACCGCGACAGTGCGCGACGAGCTTCGTTCATACCGACAGCTTCCGATCTCCCTCTACCAGATACAGGTGAAGTTCCGCGATGAGGTGCGACCCCGTTTCGGGTTGCTGCGCGGTCGCGAGTTCATCATGAAGGACGCCTACTCGTTCCATGCCACGCAGGAATCGCTGCAGGAGCACTACGATGCCCAGGCGCGCGCGTACGGGCGCATCTGCGAGCGTCTCGGACTCGACTATCGGCCCGTCGTTGCAGAATCCGGCCAGATCGGTGGCTCGGTCACGACCGAGTTCATGGCTCTTGCCGAGAATGGCGAGGCAGCTCTCGTGTACTGCGACTGCGGATGGGCGGCCAACGTCGAAGCGGCAGCCACCGTCGTGCCGCGCAACCCGGCCGCCACCGAACCGCGTGACCTGGAGAAGGTCCACACGCCCGACATACGCACGATCGCGGAGTTGAGCACTTTCCTCGGCATAGCGGAGCACGACACCGTGAAGACGATGGCGGGAAAAGTCGCAGTGGAGGGCGAAGGCGCGGGGAAGCGAGACTCGACGGACGAGCGTCTCGTGTTCTTCTGCGTGCCGGGCGACCGGGAGCTCAACCCGGTGAAGGCAGGCTGGGCAATGCCCGGCGTCCAGCTGCTCGATGAAGCGGATTTCGAGAAACACGACCTGCCCAAGGGCTCGCTCGGGCCCATTGCTCCGCCCGAGGGGGCTCTCGTGATCGCCGATCGTTCCCTCGAGGGCGAGGTGTCGTGGGGAATCGGAGCCAACGAGAACGACTACCATTTCCTCGGCGCGATGCCGGGACGTGACTTCGAGGTCGACGAGTGGGCCGATCTCGTGATCGCAGAGCCCGGCGACGGGTGCCCGGTGTGCGGAGGCGAACTCAAAGGTGCTCGGGGGATCGAGGTGTCCCAGGTGTTCCAGCTCGGCACCAAGTACTCCGAGGCGATGGGGGCCACGTTCTCTGACGAGCAGGGCAACGAGCGTCCCTTCATCATGGGTTGCTACGGCGTCGGCATCACCCGCTCCCTGGCCGCGGTGATAGAGCAGCACAACGACGAGAACGGCATCGTGTGGCCCATGAGCGTCACCCCGCTCGAAGTCGCGATCATCCCGCTTGGTATGGAGCCCGAGGTATTCGGCCCTGCCGAGGAGATTTGGCGCGCGCTGGCAGACAATGGTATCGAAGTCGTCATCGACGACCGCGACGAGCGGGCGGGCGTCAAGTTCGCCGACAACGACCTCATCGGCTTCCCGTACCAGGTCGTAGTGGGCAAGAAGGGCCTCGCTGAAGAAGCGGTAGAACTCAAGAACCGCCGTACCGGAGAGCGCTCCATGGTCCCGCTCGCTGACGCCGTGTCACGGGTCGCGTGGCTCGTCGCCGAGGAACGGGAGAAGTTCTGTCACTAGCGTCTGCCCACACGTCGTTTCGGCAGCGAGAGGGGGCTCGATGAGCGAGACGGTCATCCGATGCGAGGGACTGACCAAGTACTACGGGAAGAGCCGGGGAGTAGAGAACTTGAGCTTCGAGGTCCGTCCCGGGCAGATCTACGGTTTCCTCGGCCCGAACGGCGCGGGCAAGACCACCACTATCCGCTGTCTGCTTTCGATGCTTCGGCCGACCGCCGGCAAGGCGTTCCTGTTCGACCAGGAGGTGGGCGTTGACGGGCGCGATCTGCGTAAGCGAATCGGATACGTCGCCGGGGACGTCGCCTTGTTCGAGAAGCAGTCGGGCCAGTGGATAATCGACTACGTGTCCGGGCTGCGTGGCAGGTCCGGCCCCTCCACGAAGGAACTCTGCGAACGCCTTCAGTTCGATCCCAAGCGCAAGGTCAAGGAGCTCTCCAAAGGCAACAAGCAGAAGCTGGCCCTGATTCTCGCACTCATGCACGACCCGGAGCTGATGATACTCGACGAACCCACGAGCGGCCTCGACCCCCTCAACCAGCAAGTGGTCTTCGACATCATCGAGGAAAGGACGGCTGCCGGAGCGACACTCTTCCTCTCGAGTCACATCCTGTCCGAGGTGGAGCGCGTCTGCGAACGCGTCGCCATCATACGGGCGGGAACCGTGGTGGCCGAAGAGTCCGTTCACTCGCTGCTCGCCAAAGCCCTGCGCACCGCGGAGGTCACCTACGCAGACGCGGTCACCGACGACATGCTTCGCGACATCCCGGGCACAGCGAGCGTCGAGCGGATGGGGGAGAACGGGATCGTCGCCACGATCACTGCCGACATAGATGGCGCCTTGCGGGCACTCATGCGTAAGCCTATTCGGGACATCCAGATCGAACACGCGTCTCTCGAAGAGATATTCCTCGAATACTACGGCCACATAGAGGGGGAGGTGGGGCAGTGATGAATTGGACGATACTGAGAGCGTCGCTGCAGCTCCGCCGCACCTCGCTCATCTGGTATTCCATCGGCCTCACAGCATACGGGTGGATGATCGTCGCGTTCTATCCGCTCGTTCTGGAGAACGTAGACTACGCGCAGATGGTCGAGCAGCTGTTCTCCGAGGACCTGCTTGCCGCCTTCGGTGGTGCCGGACTCGAGTTCACGACCTTAGGTGGGTTCCTTGGCATCGAATATCTGAGTCTCATCTGGGTCTTCATCGTCGCAGCGGCTGTGATCACGTTCATCGCCGGCGAACTCGGCGGCGCCGTGGAAGACGGCACCATGGAAGTGACCCTCTCGCAGCCGGTGTCGCGAACGAGCGTCGCTTTCACTCGTTACGTGGCAATGGTGATCTATGCCGCGGTTCTCAACCTCGTGACGGTGGCGACGATCTACCTGCCCGGCCTCCTTCACGACGTCGACGTCCCGCTCGACGCCATGGCCCTGCTCTTCGTCGCCGGTCTGCTCGTGACTCTCGCCATCGGAAGCATGGCGTTCGCGATCTCCGCGCTTTCATCGGGGAAGGGACGCACTGTGGCAATCACTCTCGGAGCGATGATTGCGATGTATCTGGCCGATCTCTTGGGCAATCTGACCGAAGAAGCCGATTGGCTCGTCAACTTCTCGATGTTCCACTACTGGAAGCCGAACGAGGTGATCGACGACCTCACTCTGCGCGCCGAGACGTGGCTCGTGTTCGGCATCGCCACCGTGGTCTTCTTCGCGGTGGGTATGTACGGCTTCTTGAGGCGCGATGTGGTGTAGGCCCGGACGGAGTTGGGCGTCGTGCACAGCCCAGACCCCGCAATGAACCCAGACGTGTGTCGGACGACTGTCGATTCCGCTTCGTTTGGACCCGTGGTGCTCTTCTGGACCGAACTGGACCGCGGGCCGGTAGTCACGCGCGTACTACTGTCTCGACCGGGTGTGCCTGCCACAGACCGGGCGTCAGCCGTGGTCCCCGCCGCGCGAGTATGCTCTCGCGCTCCCGTCGAGGACCTCGCCAACCGGATCGCCGGGTACCTGGAGGGCGAGGACGCCGAGTTCCCGCTCGCGCTGGTCGACCTGGACTCCTGTCCGGCGTTCCAGCAAAGGGTCCTCCGAGCTGAACACGCTATTCCACGCGGCAGCGTAAGTACGTACCAGCTCATCGGTGCGCATATCGGCGTCCCGACAGGAGCGCGCGCGGTGGGCAACGCTCTCGCTCGCAACCCGTTCCCACTCTTGGTGCCCTGTCATCGGGCTGTGCGCTCGGATCGTCAGCTCGGCGGGTTCCAGGGTGGTTCGGCGATGAAGCGCACGTTGCTCGAGCGCGAGAAAGTTCCCTTCGATGAGGCGGGCCGGGTGGAGGTCGGACGATTTCACTACCAGGAAGCGGTCCGGCACGCCCCGTGACCGCAATGCTCAGGAAGAGGGATGCGAGATGTGCAGGAACATCAGGCCGCTCTTCAACTACGACCCGCCGGCGACCGCGGCGGACATACGCGCCGCGGCAGAGCAGTACGTGCGCAAGATCAGCGGTTTCCCTCGGCCTTCCGCGGCCAACTCGCACGCATTCGAACGAGCCGTCGACGAAGTTGCGGACGCCTCGGCGCGCTTGATCCAGTCCCTTGTGACTTCGGCCCCGCCCAGGAGTCGGGAAGCCGAGGTCGCCAGGGCCCGCGAACGCGCACTGCGCCGCTTCGGAGGATGAGGAAGGTTCCCGCACTCCTCGGCGGCCACATTGAGGGAGTCGCGCATGTTCGTTTAGACTGTCCCCCGGACCGTGTGTCCCCCAGGCGACCTGATGTCTCTTCGCGGGAGGAGGGGAGCGCTCTGCGGCTTTCCGGCATGTGCCGGCGTCCAATCGATACGCTAGTCAGGAATCGAGGCGAACCAAGTTGAAACGTAGTTCAATTCTGATTGCTCTCGTGCTGATCTTTGCGCTGGCACTTACGGGTTGCGCCGCCGAGGGCGACGATGACGGCGGAACCACGACTTCCGATGGCGGCGAGGAGCCGATCATCATCGGCGCCGCCCTGTGCCAGACCGGCATCCAGGCCCCGCTCGACGAGCCCGCCCTTCGCGGGGCGCAGCTCGCGGTAGACGTGCTCAACGAGAACGGCGGAATCCTCGGCCGTCCCGTCGAGCTTGTGAACATGGACGGCAAGAGCGACCCCGTGACCGTCGGCAACGTGGCCAAGCAGATGATCGACCAGGGTGCCGTCGCCATCATCGCCCCGAGCGACTTCGACTTCGGCGGCCCCGCGAGCCGCGAAGCACAGAACGCGGGTCTCGTGGGCATCTCCCCGTGTGCGTCCTCCCCGCTGTACGGGTCGGCCGCGCTGGGAGACAAGCAGTTCACGATGTCGATGTGGAATACGACGATGGGCGCGGCCGTGGCCGAGTACGCTTGGGACCAGGGCTTCAGGTCTGTCTACGTAATCACCGACGACTTCATCGACTACACCAAGAGCCTCAGCCGCTACTTCATCGTTCGCTTTGAGGAACTCGGTGGCGAGGTCATCTTCGAGGACACCTACACGCAGGGCCAGGCCGATGTATCGGCGCAGCTCGCGCGCATCAAGGCTCTCGACGAGATGCCCGACTTCATCTACATCTCGTCGTACATGCCCGACCTCGCGCTCATGATCCGCACCCTGCGTGAGTCCGGCATCGACGTGCCCGTCTACGGCGGCGACGCCTACGACGATCCGGGCCTGTTCGAGGCGCTGGGCGCCGAGTACGGCAGCGACATCGTGTTCGACACGCACGGCTTCCTGAGCGAAGAGGGTCACCCGGACTATCCTGAGTTCGCCGAGGCGTACGAGGCGAAGTTCGGCGATGCCCCCGACGCTGTGTGGATCATGCCGGGCTACGATGTCGTCATGCTTCTGGCCGAGACCATGGAGATCGCAGGCTCCACCGACGGTGCCGAGATGGCGAAGGTCATGGAGGAGACGACGTACGACCTTCTGACCGGCCAGCTCGAGTGGTCGGATGCAGCCTCGGGTCACGAGCCGAACAAGGCTGCCGCGATGGTGGAACTCGTGGACGGCGAGCCGCAGTTCATCGGCTGGGTGATCCCCGAGAAGATCCCGGCACCGTAGAGGTACCGGCACCGCACTGCGTATGGCGGTCGGGAGACGGGTCGATGTGAGCTGTCTCCCGACCGTGCCACGCAAGCCGGATAGTCATGGCATCAGTGGGACTGCGGGGAGATGGATGGAACAGCCTCGGAGCGAGGGCAGTACGCTCGAAATCCGCAACCTGAGTAAGTCGTTCGCAGGCCTGAAGGCCGTCGACGATGTGAGTTTCAACCTTGCCACAGGAGATATCCTCGGCTTGATCGGTCCGAACGGCTCCGGCAAGACAACGCTCATCAACGTCGTCACCGGGCTGCTTCCCGCAACGAGCGGTGGAGTATTCGTGGACGGAGTCGACGTCACCAAGAAGCCCGCGCACCGGGTCGCGCGAGCGGGGATTGCGCGCACGTTCCAAACCATCCGACTCTTTCACGAGTTGACCGTGCTCGAAAACGTCGAAGTCGCCGCCGTGAGCATGGGCCTGTCCCGACGCAAGGCCGTGCATGTCGCGCGTGCGTTGGTGGAGGAGATGGAGCTAGGTCCGTGGAGTGACCGGCTGGGCGCAGAGATTCCTTTCGGCCATCAGCGGAGACTCGAGATCGCCCGCGCGCTTGCGACCAGCCCCAAGTTCCTGTTGCTCGACGAGCCGGCAGCCGGACTCAACGAGGAGGAGAGTGACGCTCTCCTCGAGATGCTGGTTGCGATGCCGGAGGCAAAGCAGATTGGGCTGCTCATCGTCGATCACGACATGCGACTGATGATGAGCCTGTGTCCCACCCTGCACGTCCTCAACTACGGGCGGACGATCGCACACGGTACGCCCGCTCAGGTCAGGGCGACTCCCGAAGTAGTGACCGCGTACCTGGGCAGCAGCGCCTGAGAAGGGAACCCATGCTCACCGTCAGCGAACTGCGTGCGTCGTACGGGATGGTAGCCGCCCTGCACGGCGTCTCGCTCGAAGTCACAGAGGGGGAACTCGTTGCGCTGCTCGGCACCAACGGAGCGGGCAAGTCGACGACGCTCAAGTCCGTTGCAGGCGCACTGCGCCCAGTCCAGGGATCGATCACCTTCCTGGGCGAGGAGATCGCAAGCTCGAAGCCTGAGGCAATCGTGAAAAAGGGGCTTTCGCTCGTGCCGGAGGGGCGCGACATCTTCACCAGTCTGACTGTCGCTGAGAACCTGCGCCTCGGCGCGTTCGCCTCATACGACCGCGCACGCTACCACGAGGACCTCGAAGAGGTGTTCGGGCTCTTCCCGATTCTCAAGGAGCGCCTCACCCAGGCCGGCGGTCTGCTTTCAGGCGGCGAGCAGCAGCAGCTGGCCATCGCACGGGCACTGATGAGCCGTCCCAGGCTACTCATGCTCGACGAGCCATCACTGGGCCTCGCGCCGGCGCTCGTCGACCAGATATTCGAGCTCATTGCATCTCTCCGCGAGCGGAATGTGACCATTCTCCTCGTAGAGCAGAATGCCGAACGCGCGCTTGAGATCGCTGACCGCGTCTATGTCCTCAAGACCGGGAACGTGGAATTCGCGGGCACTCCCAGCCAGCTCGAACGAGAACTCGACATCACCGAGGTGTACTTCGGCGGGGAAGGCGGAACGAGCGAGGTGACGGTATGATCGGCGGCGAGTTCCTGATCAACACGCTGAGCCTGGGAAGCCTCTACGCCCTGATCGCTCTCGGTCTCGTCTTCGTGTACGGCATTCTCAAGCTGGTGAACTTCGCCTACGGCGAATACATCATGATCGCCGGCTATGCCATGTTCATGCTCGGGACGCTCACCGGACTGCCGTTCTACGTGACGATGGTGCTTGCGGTGATCGTTGCGGCTCTGACGAGCTATCTCACCGAACTCGTTGCGTTCCGCCCGGTGCGTACCAAGTCGTTCAACGCGATGCTCGTCACCTCCTTCGCTGTGAGTGTCATGCTTCAAAACGCTGTGGTGATCCTCATCTCGCCTCGTGCACGTGCAGTCCCGCTGCCACCCGCATTCAACGCGTCGATCAACATCCTCGGGGTCGTAACGCCGTTGCGTAACGTGCTGACAATCATCACGGCGGTCACGCTGCTCACGGCGTTGACGTTGATCATGAAATACACCGTGCTCGGCATTGCGATGCGCGCGGCAGCCGACAACTTCGGCACGACGCGACTGATGGGCGTGCCGGCGAACCTGGTCATCTCCGTCGCGTTCATCATCAGCGGGTTCCTGGCCGGGACCGTATCGATCTTCTGGGTCGGCCGCTCTGCGTCGGTAGAGCCGTTGATTGGATTCACGCCGCTACTGATAGCCTTCATCGCCACTGTCATCGGCGGGATGCACTCGCTCGTGGGAGCCGTCGTGGGCGGTTTCGTCTACGGACTACTGTTCAATCTGCTCAGCGTTACGCTGCCGGCATCTATGATCACGTATCGTGACGCGTTCATGTTCGCCATCGTCATCCTGTTCCTTGTACTCAGGCCCGAAGGCTTGGTGCGAGGCAGCTATACCGAGGAGCGTGTCGGATGATGACGCTGCAAGAGGCTGTGGCAGCCCTCCGGAAACGTTCCACTGTGTGGATGTTCGCGATTCTCCTGCTCGTTGGGACGCTGTTGGTGAGCGCGTTCGCGCCGCGCGTCTTCATCGACATCTACACATACTTCTGCGTGACCCTGATGCTCGTACTGGGTCTGCAGGTGTTCATGGGTAACTCAGGCATCCTCAACTGGACCTACGTGGGTTTCGTCGGCATAGGGGCCTATACGTCATCGATCCTCTCGGTCTTGCCGTCCGTGAAAGCCATGGCTGTGCCGAACATGTACCCGGCGCTCGTCGAGCTGAGTCTGCCGATCCTGCCGGCGATCCTTGCGGGAGCTGTGGTCACTGCGCTCATCGCCGCGATCATCTCCTGGCCGCTCATGCGGTTGTCCGACGCCGCCGGAGTGATCACGCTTTTCGCCATGCTCATCGTGATGCAAGTGATCATGACCCAATGGGACAACGTCACCAACGGTCCGCGGACGTTCTTCGGCATCCAACCGTTCACGACCGTGTGGGTCGCCGTCATCGCGGCTGTCGTGACGCTCATCGTGACGGACTACTTCCGCGAATCGTCGCTCGGGCTTCGTTTGAGGGCATCGCGTGACGACAGGCACGCAGCGGCGTCGATCGGCGTGAACGTGGTAGCGGTCCGGTACTTCTCGTTCGTGTTCAGCGCATTCGTAGCTGGTCTCGGTGGAGGATTCTGGGCCCACTACATCACGTCGTTCTCGCCCAAGGCGTTCTACGTGATCGAGATGTTCCTCCTGCTCACGATGCTCATCATCGGGGGGGCGGGCAGCATCTCGGGGGCTGTGACGGGTGCAGTCATCGTGACGATCATGCGTCAAACCATGCGTCAGGTCGAAGGATGGATCAACAACTCCGGGGCGGTGTCCTTCGAGGTGTATGGACTGACCGAGTTCTCGGTGGCGATCATGCTGATCTTGATCTTGATATGGCGACCACAGGGCATAGTAGGGGGAAGAGAGCTGAGGCTGCCATCGCTCGGGAAGAGACACCAAGCTTCGGCTGGCGCAGACGAAACAGCCGAGGAGCGGTAGCCCCATTCGGCCCACGACTTCGCGAGGAGGTCCAACATGACGACCGAACTGACCCGGGACAAGGCGTTCTTTGCGTTCTCACCCGACGTAGACCCTGTCGTGCGCGTGCGGCAGGGCGACGAGGTCGTCCTCCAGACCCACGACTGCTTCAGCGGCCAGCTCAAGACTCCCGCCGATACACTCGAGACTCTGGACTGGAGCATCACGAACCCGGCCACTGGTCCCGTCTACATCGAAGGCACAAAGCCCGGTGACCTGCTCCGTGTCGATCTTCTCGAGGTCCGGGCCACCGGTCCGTCCGTGATGGTGGCCGTCCCCGACGTCGGAGCCCTCGGAGACGTCATCACCGAGATGGAGACCACTATCCTGGAACACACCGACGACGCAGTCGTCTACAAGGACCGCGTGAAGGTGACGCAAAAGCCGATGGTCGGCGTTATCGGCGTGGCGCCGGCGGAGGGCGAAGTTCCGAACAGCACCCCCGGTGGTCACGGCGGCAACATGGACTGCACGCTCGTGACCACCGGTGCGAGCCTGTACTTCACTGTCGGCGTCGAGGGTGCCCTCTTCGGCTGCGGAGACATGCACGCAGTGATGGGCGACGGCGAGGTCGTCATCTGCGGAGCGGAGACCCCGGGCATCGTGCGCATGGTTCCTCAGGTGGTCGACATCACGGGCCTCCCCACGCCCTTCCTTGAGAACGACGAGCTGGTCGCTGTCATCGCGTCGGCCGAAACCGTGGACGAAGCGTACAAGATGGCCCTGTACCGTATGCACGGATTCCTGACGGACGTAGCAGGCATGTCGACCAACGACGCTGCCATGCTCATGAGTCTCACGGGCGACCTCAAGTTCTGCCAGGTCGTCGACCCGCTGATGACGGTGCGCTTCGAGTTCCCGAAGTACGTGCTCAAGGAGTTCGGCTTCGAGATGCCGCGCTAGCGGCGTTTGTCGCCACCCCCACCCGGGTAATCTGACTGCATGACGCCGCTCGGCCGGCGTTCTTTGAGCGTGCTCTTCGAAAGGAGCTGGGGGACATGGGACACTGGGGTCCGTTCTCGCTGCACGAAAAGGGAGCCGCCGTCACCGGAGGCGCAATGGGGATCGGACGTGGGATCGCCGAACGGTTGGCGGAAGCCGGCGCAGGCGTGCTGATAGCGGACATGAACGCCGAGGCGGCTTCAACCACTGCCGACGAGATCACCGCCAAAGGCGGCGGCAGGGCGGTAGCCCTGCAGTTGGACTGCACCGACACATGCGCGGGTGACGAGATCGTCGCCGCGTGCACCAAGGAGTTCGGCTCCATCGACATACTCGTCAACAACGCCGGCATCTATCCCCAAGTGCCCATGCTGCAAATGGGGGAGGACTTGTGGGACAAGGTGCAGGCGGTGAACCTGAAAGGCCTGGCTTTCATCTCCAAGGCAGTAGCGGCGAAGATGGTAGAGCAGGGAAAGGGCGGCAAGATCATCAACATCGCTTCTATCGATGGCATTCACCCGTCGATGGTGGGCCTGGCCGCCTATGACGCCTCCAAGGGCGGCGTGATCATGTTCACGAAGAACTTCGCGCTCGAACTCGCTCCTCACGGCATTTGCGTGAACGCAGTCGCACCTGGCGGGATTGCCACTCCGGGAACCGCCGCGCCCCTGGAGGGCAGCGGCATGACCGAAGAGGAGATGGCAGAGATGATGAAGGGGTTCCTCGCTCAGATCCCACTCGGGCGCATGGGCGAGCCCGACGATATCGCCAAGGTCGTCGCCTTCCTGGCGTCATCGGCAGCTGACTACATGACCGGCGAGACGGTTGTGGTGGACGGCGGCTACCTCCTCGGTTAGGCATGCGGTGACCTCCCGCAGATTCTTCGGCAGGCTCCCGGCGGCGTATGCGGCGCTGGCGGGAGCCGCCCTCCTGGCCTGGTGGGCCGTCGCCTTGGTCGACCTGGCGCCTGCGGCACTGAGGCCTCCGGAACTGCGAGCAGGCCACGTAGTCGCAGAGGTAGTCCTGGGAATCGCTCTTCTTGCCGGCGCCTGGCTGGATCGTCGCCGCACCGGGTGGCTTCTCTCCGCAGCTCTCGGCGGCCTGACCTACGCAGCTCTCAACGTGCTGGGGGAGTACCCCGATGCGCCCTGGTTGGCGGTGGTCCTGATACTCGTCGCGACTTGTTCGGCCTTTCTGCTGTTCATCCTGGCCAGACGCGGGCTCGGCAGACCTATCGAGTAGGCCGCCTTGAGTGCTCTGGCCGTCGTCTTTCCCGACTTTGACCGCCCCTGGTCAGTGGGGTAGAATCCTTCCCGACAGAGTGTGTCCTGCGAGAAGTGGGTAACCCCCGCTTCTTTTCGTCTGGAAGGAGGGGCGCCGTGACCGCCTCGCTCGCTGAGCAGGTGGAGGGCGTGCTTGCGCCCGCGGCCGAGAGCCACGGCTACGAACTCGTAGCGGTGGAAACGGCCGGCGGACACAAGCAGCCGATCGTGCGCGTCTTTCTTGACAGGGAAGGCGGCATCGACATCGACGCCATTTGCGAGGCAAACGACTGGGTGGCGACGGAGCTGGAGCGTCTCGAGACGCTGTCCGGTCCGTACACGCTGGAAATCTCCTCGCCTGGCATCGATCGGCCGCTGCGGACTCTCTCGGATTTCGAGAGATTCGCTGGAGAGACTGCGAAGCTCAAGACGCTTCCGGTCGAGGGTCGTTCGGCCTTCACCGGACGCATAGAAGGCGTCGACGGCGATGTGATCGTCCTCGACATCGAAGGAACGACCGCTCGCATCCCGTTTGAGGCAGTGAAGAAGGCGCGCCTCAAGCCGGATGTCGACTTCGGATGATAGAAGGGAGCTTGTCGGCATGAGCTCTGAACTCATGGAAGCCCTCAAGCAGCTCGCGCGAGAGAAGAACATCGACGAATACGAGATGCTCGACAAGCTCGAGCAGCAGCTCGCGGCCACGTACAAGCGCATCATGGACCTCGAGAACGACACGCGCGTCACCCTGGACCGGGAGACGGGGCGGATCTACGTCTACGAACTCGTACCGGTCGGCGGCACGGAAGAAGAGCCGATCTTCGAGGAGAAAGACATCACGCCCAAGGACGTGAGCCGTATCGCGGCGCAGGCGGCCAAGAACGTGATCATGTCCTCGATCCGGGATGCGGAGCGCGAGAAGATCTTCGAGGAGTACTCCGACCGCGTCGGCGAGTCCGTGACGGGCACGGTCCAGCAATCCGACAGCCGCTACACGCTCATCAAACTCCGTGAGGGCGTCGAAGCGCTGCTGCCGCCCAGCGAACAACCGCACAATGAGCGATACGATCACAACCAGCGCATCAAGGCGTACATCATCGAGGTCCGCAAGACGTCCAACGAGCCGTCCATCGTGGTGTCGCGTACCCACCCGGGGCTGATACGCCGCCTGTTCGAGCTCGAGGTGCCTGAGATCTACGACGGCATCGTGGAGATCAAGAGTGTGGCCCGCGAGCCCGGCATGCGCTCCAAGGTCGCGGTCTCGAGCCGTGAGAGCGGCCTGGACCCAGTTGGGGCGTGCGTGGGACCGAAAGGCAGCAGGGTCCGGATGATCGTGAGCGAATTGCGCGGGGAGCGCATCGATGTCGTCCCGTGGTCGGAAGAACCTGCGGACTACGTCGCCAATGCACTCTCGCCGGCGAAGGTGACGCGGGTCGTGACCGACGAGGACACGCATACGGCCACCGTTATCGTCCCCGACGACCAGCTGTCGCTTGCCATCGGCAAGGAGGGGCAGAACGCGCGCCTCGCCGCAAAGCTGACCGGCTGGCGTATCGACATCAAGAGCCAGAGCCAGGCGGCGGAAAGCGGTCTTGCAGCGGTCGTGGCAGGTGAGGAAGGCGCCGAAGAGGAGCACTTCGATGGGCGCTGCGTAGCCATCACCTCGTCGGGCCTGCGCTGTCGCAACAAGGCAGTGCCGGGCTCGGTGTACTGCCGCATCCACCAGCCGAAGGAGGCCGCCTCGACGTGACCCGCACGCGCAAACCGCCGCTGCGAAGCTGCATCGGCTGCGGCCGCACCGCCGACAAGCGCGAACTTGTGCGCGTCGTGCGGACGTCGGAAGGCGACGTGGTCGTCGACCCTTCCGGCAAGGCGAACGGCCGGGGCGCGTACCTGTGCCGCAAGCAGGATTGTTTCGATGCCGCCGCTCGCAGGCGACGCTTCGACTCCGCCCTGCGTGTGGGCCTGAAAGAGGACGACCTAGACAGATTGCGACGCGAATTCGACGAGGCGCTCGGCTGCGCCAGCACCTCGCAGCAAGGAGAGTGAACCCGCTAGATGGCGAACATGAGAGTCCATGAGCTGGCCAAAGAATTCGGGATGACCTCGAAGGAGCTTCTCGAACACCTGAGCCGGCTCAAGATACCGGCAAAGAACCATGCCTCAACGCTTGTCGAGGCCTACGTGGACAAGATCCGCAAGGACCTGGCGCCCATCATCGCGGAGAAGCAGGCGGAGCTCGAGGCTAAGCGCGAAGCCGAGGAGGAGGCCGAACGCAAGAAGCGGGAGGCCGAAGAAGAGAAGGCTCGCAAAGAGGCCGAGGAACGCCGCAAGGAGGAAGAGGCCGCCCGTAAGGCACGCGAGGAAGAGGCCGCGGCGAAGCGGGAGGCAGAAGAAGCCGTTCGGCGTGAAGAAGAAGAGCGCCTTGCCCGCGAAGAAGAAGCGCGACGCAAGGAGCAAGAGGAGCGCGAAGCCGCTGAGGCTGCCGAGCGCGCACGCAAGGAAGCCGAAGACGCCGCCCGCCTCGAGAAGGCGGAGGAGGAGCGGTACCGCCGCATGGCGCGCGAGGCCGAGAAGCAGGCGCACACCAAGGTGATCGAGGAGGCCCGCAAGGCCGTCGAAGCAGCTCAGGGCGAAGGCAGCAAGCGCAAGAAGCGCAAGGAGAAGAGGGCTGCGGAGAAAGAGGCAGTCGCGGAGAAGAAGGCGGCAACACCAGGTGCTCCCGTCGCCGAGCAAGAGGGCGTCATCACCGTCACCGAAGGCGTGACGGTGGGCGAGTTCGCCGAAGCGCTCGAGCTGCCTCCGAACGAGATCATCAAGCGACTCATGATGCTGGGTCAGCCGCTCACAGTGAACCAGCCCATGATGTCGGACGTTGTCGAGGTCATCGCTGACGACCTCGAACGCAACGTCCAAGTCGTCTCTCCCGAAGAGGAGGCCGGCTGGGTGTTCGAGGACGCCGAAGAGGACCTCGAGCCGCGTCCGCCGGTCGTCACCGTCATGGGCCACGTCGACCACGGAAAGACCTCGTTGCTCGACGCAATCCGGGAGACCGGTGTTGCCGAGACCGAGGCCGGCGGCATCACGCAGCACATCGGTGCGTCGGTGGTGCATCACAACGGCAAGCAGATAACGTTCATCGACACGCCCGGTCACGAGGCGTTCACGGCGATGCGGGCACGCGGCGCGAAGGTCACCGATGTCGCGGTTCTCGTCGTCGCGGCGGACGACGGCGTCATGCCGCAGACGGTCGAAGCCATCCACCACGCGAAGGCAGCAGGCGTCCCGATCATCGTGGCCGTCAACAAGATCGACAAGGACGGTGCGGACCCGAACCGCGTGAGACAGGAACTCACTGAGCACGAAATCGTTCCCGAGGAGTGGGGCGGCTCCGACATCTTCGTGGACGTCTCGGCCAAGAAGCTGCTCAACATCGACGACCTGCTCGAGATGATCCTGCTGCAGGCCGACGTGCTCGAACTCAAGGCGAACCCGAACGCTCATGCCAGCGGCATAGTGATCGAGGCCAAGCTCGACAAGGGCCGCGGCCCGGTCGCCACCGTGCTCGTGCAGCGAGGCACGCTGCGCTGCGGCGACGCGCTCGTCGCAGGGACCACCCACGGCCGGGTGCGCGCATTGATCGACCCGCTTGGCAACAACGTCGACGAAGCCAGCCCTGCCGATCCGGTGGAGGTCCTCGGCCTGTCCAGCGTACCGAGCGCCGGCGACGAGTTCATGGTGTTCGAGGACGAGCGCGACGCCCGTAACCTCGCCGAAGAGCGCGCGCTCAAGCAGCGGCTCGTCGCCCAGAAGAAGGCGCACGTGTCCCTCGACGACCTGTTCGCCCGAATCCAGGAGGGCGAGCTGAAGGACCTCAACCTGGTGGTCAAGGCCGACGTCCAGGGTTCGATCGAGGCCCTGAAGGACGCGCTGGACAAGATGGACCAGACAGAGGTGCGCATCAACATCATCCACTCCGCGGTAGGCGCGATCACCGAGACCGACGTGGGGCTCGCCGATGCTTCCGACGCCATCGTGATCGGCTTCAACGTGCGCCCGACGCCCAAAGCCAAGGCCATGGCCGAGGAAGAGAACGTCGACATCCGCACGTATCGAGTGATCTACCAGGCCATCGAAGAGATAAACGCAGCCCGCGTGGGCATGCTCGCACCCGAGTACAAGGAAGAGGAGCAGGCGCTCATCGAGGTCCGTGAGACGTTCAAGGTGCCAAAGATGGGAACGATCGCCGGCTGCTACGTACAAGAGGGCGAGGTCCACCGCGACGATGAGGTACGGATCGTCCGCGACGGCACGATCATTTTCGAAGGCAAGATCGGATCGCTGCGCCGCTTCAAGGACGACGTCAAGAGCGTGAAGTCCGGATACGAATGCGGTATCGGCATCGAAGGCTTCGGCGACATCAAGATCGGCGACATAATCGAGGCGTACAGGACGGTCGAGGTCGCCCGCGAGGCGTAGTCCACGTGAAGCAGACACCGCGTACACGCAAGCTCGGCGAGAACGTGAAGGAGGTCATCGCGACCATCCTTCAGGACGAGATCGCCGACCCTCGTCTCGAACTGGTCACGGTGACCGGTGTCGACGTCTCCGGCGACCTGATGCTCGCCAACGTCTTCGTGACCGCGCACGGCGGGCCCGAGCGGTACGAGGAGGTCCTGGAAGGGCTGGACTCTGCGAGCGGCCGCATCCGGGCGATCCTGGGCAGGCGGATCAAAGCGCGGTTCACCCCCGAACTGCGGTTCTTCATCGACGAGAGCGTGGACGCCGGCATGCGCATGTCCGAGGCACTGAGAGACGTGCCGCCCACGCTCGAGCAGACGCGACATGCCGAAGACACCGGGGCAGACGATACCGGGGACGCTGACGTCGCCGGCCCTACGGGGGAGCCGCGGGGCCGTGACTCCGCCGCCAAGGAGGGCGCGTGAGCACGCCGTACCACCGCGCGGCGGTGCACCTTCGGCATGCACGGTCGGTGGTGGTGTGTGGACACGTGCGACCGGACGGAGACGCCGTCGGCGCGGTCCTGGGCCTCACTCTGGCGCTGCGCGACGCGGGCATCCCTGCGGTGCCGACTCTCGCTGACGAGGCCCCTCCTCCGCGCACGTACTCTTTCCTGCCCGGCTTCGCGCTGTACGTGCCGGTTGGCGAACTCGAGCAGCCGGACGTCTTCGTGTCGTGTGACGCGCCCTCGTTCGACCGCGTCGGACTGGCTGAGCCGATGGCACGGGAGGCGGAGACGGTGATCGTCATCGACCATCATCCCGACAACGCCGAATTCGGTACGGTGAACCTCGCAGACCCGCAGATGTCGGCCAGCGGGCAGATCGTGTGGCACCTTCTCGAACGGCTCGAAATCACGCCGTCCCCTGAGGTCGCCATGTGTTGCTACGTCGCACTCATGACCGATACGGGACGCTTCCAGCACGACAATACGACTGCCGACGCGCTGCGGGACGGCGCCGCCATGATCGACGCCGGCGTCGATCCCTCCGAAGCCGCGCGTCTCGTGTACCAGGAACGCTCGGCCGGCTCGCTGGCCCTCGAGGCCTGTGCGATGTCGCGCCTGACCTTGGCCAACAACGGCCATGTCGCGTGGTCGTGGGTCGCCGACGAGGACTACATCGACTGCGACGCCCGCCCCGAAGACGCTGAGTACCTGCCTGACGCATTGCGCAGGATCGGCGGCGTGGACGTCGTCGTGCTTCTTCGGCACACCCGCGGTGAGATCCGCGGAAACCTTCGCTCCAAGACCGGCTTCGATGTGGGAGCGGTCGCCCGCGAGTTCGGCGGGGGCGGGCACAAGGCGGCATCGGGCTTCACCTTCGAGGGCGCGGTGGACGAGCTGCTCCCGCGACTGCTCGCCGCACTCCCCGGGGGCGCCGCCATCTCCGGAGGCGAGTGAGATGACCGCCCGCCGAGGAACGAGCGGGCTGGCCGGGATTCTCGCCATCGACAAGCCCGCCGGAATGACCAGCCACGACGTGGTGGCTGCCGTTCGCCAGGCCACCGGCGAGGGCCGCGTCGGCCACGCGGGCACGCTCGACCCGCTCGCGACCGGCCTGCTCGTGGTCCTCGTGGGCCCCGCGACTCGCCTGGCGCCGTACCTCATAGCCGCGAACAAACGCTACGAGGCGCGAATCGTCTTCGGCGAGCAGATGGATACCGACGATGCGGCAGGGGCGGTCGTCGAGAGCGTCCCGGTCCCGCCGCAGGTCCTCGATCCCGACCGCGCACGTGCCGCTCTCGCGTCGGGAGTCGGCGAATTCGAGCAAGTACCGCCCGCGTACTCAGCGGTCAAGCTCCAGGGGCGCAAGGCCTACGAGATCGCCCGCGCCGGTGGCGAGCCCGAGATGGCTTCTCGTCGCGTCGAGCTGCTGGAGGCGGCCCTGATGGCGGTCGACCCCGGACCTCCGCCACTATGGGATGTCCGGCTGACCGTCTCGAAGGGGTTCTACGTGCGCTCCTTTGCGCGAGACCTGGGACGGGAACTCGGCACGGCCGCACACCTGGGCGGTCTGCGCCGACTGGCCTCCGGCGCCGTGACTCTCGACGACGCCCATCCTCTCGAGGCCGTCACCACCTCCGACCCTGCGAGTATCCCCACGCTGTTCGCCGACCCCGTCGCAGCGCTCGGGCTGGGCGAGCTGCCTGTGGACGACGCGACCGCGGCGCTTGTCGCCAACGGAGGCGCCATTCCCGCACCGGAGGGACTCGTCGTCGCGCCCGCGCAGGAACGCGTCACACCCGGGTCCCCGCGGCCGGCACGGCCGCTTGCGATCACGCACTGCGGTACGCTCTTGGCGGTCTATCGGCCTGCCGAAGACGGCGCGTCTCTCAGGCCGGCCGTTGTGATTCCCGGGGGAGTGAGGGGAGGGGAGTCGTGAGCGCCACCGTGGTCGAGTGGCATGATGGCATGGACGCCCTCGGCAGCGCGATCGCCGCGATCGGCGTGTTCGACGGCGTGCACGTGGGACATGTGGAGCTCATCCGCGACACGGTCCGGCTCGCCGCGGAGCGGGGCGTGCGTTCGGCAGTCGTCACCTTCGACCGTGATCCCGAACAGGTCGTGGTGCCTGACCGGCACGTACCCCAGCTTCTCACACTCGACGACAAGCTCGCGCTCGTCGGTGGACTCGGCGTCGACGTCATACTCGTGATCCCGTTCAGCGTGGCGATGGCGCAGATGCCCGCCGAGCGTTTCCTCGGCGATGTCCTTCTGGGCGCCTTGGACCCAGTGGCCATCGCCGTGGGCCAGGACTTCCGTTTCGGGCACCACGCGGCGGGCAGCGTGACGACGCTGGAGCGTTTCGGCGCTTCACACGGGTTCGATGTCGTCGCCTACCCGCTGGTCGAACGCGACGGCGCGCCAGTGACGTCCACGCGCATCCGCGCCCTCATCGCGGCAGGCGACGTCGCCGGAGCCGCTCGTCTGCTCGGCAGGCCGCATCGCGTGAGCGGCACCGTCGTGCATGGCCGAGGAGAGGGCGTCCCGGTCACCGGCGTGCCAACTGCCAACGTGATGCCTTGGGCGCACGCAGCGCTGCCCGCAGACGGCGTCTACGCCGGAAGTGCCTTGGTGGACGGGGACTGGTACGCTGCGGCGATATCGGTGGGCCGTCCGCCCATGTTCCCTGCCGCCCTCGACCGCCTCGAGGCCCATCTCCTGGACTTCGACGGTGACCTGTACGGGACCGAACTCGTGCTCGAGTTCGCCTCGCGCCTTCGTGACCAGCAGTTCTTCGATTCGTCCGCGCAACTCCGCGAGGCGATACTCGCCGACATCTCGCGCGTGCGGGCGGAGCGGCAACCGTGAGCCCGCGCGATGAGCCAAGGCCCACCGGGCCGCCAGATGACGAGCTGCCGCCCGATCCATTCCCTGCCGAGGAGGTCGACGACATCTTCGCGCTCGAACGCGCCGAGGAGCTTGCTCGGCGCGACGCAGAAGGGTTCGACCCGCGCTGGGACGACCTGGGAGGCGAGCCCACGCTCGACGATTTCGACGACGCGCGCCACGAGCTGAGTGACGAGCGACGGCGCCTGAGCGGCGCGGCTTCCCCTGATGACGAAGCCACCGGCCCCTTCACCGCACTCCTGCCGTGGGTCGGCGTGATCGCCGCGATTCTTGCGCTTGCGATGCTGCTACTGTACGGCTTGCGGTGACGGCGCTTGGGGTCCGAGCTCGGAATGGGTCAAGCGTTGCGCCTCCTTGTGTGACTGCTCCGGACGAAGCGGGAGGGCTGTGCGCTGCGTTGGCGGTGCTGCCGGACAGGCCGATACGTCCCGGTGGTAGACTCCGTGAGAGGGGAGCGGCGCAGATAACCCGCGATATTCTGGTTATCCAGACTGCTCATTCATGGGTTGGCCAGGCAGCGGGCCAGTTCGACCAGGGGGCTAGTTGGATCCGACGTACATCATCTGGGGAATCACTCTGGTCGTAGCCGGCTTCCTGTTCGTCCTCTGGGCACGCGAGGTCTCTCGCATGAGGAAGACAGGGGACAGGTTCTCGATCCGTCTTCTTCTGATCGTCGTAGGCATCGTCGGCATCTTGTTCGGTGGCATCGTCGGGCCCACCGAGGTCGATGAGGCCATGTTGCACCGACAGTTCGAACCGCTTCTGCTGAAGGACTATCCCGGCTGGGACTTCAGTGCCTTCTCCTATTGACGTGCTGCCAAGTGCGGCGGCCACGGTCGTGGCTATCTCCTGACGAACTCCTCGTATCCGGGATTGCGGGTAAGTGTCGACTACCGTCTCGAGGACCAGTTCGTTGATCATGGGATTCCCTATACCGTGGTTGCACCCGGCATCCTCTCCGACGACGGCTACTTCAGCGATGCCACCGACATCGAAGCGTTCCTCGTCGCATGGGCGACCTCGAGGCCCGACCCGGACTCCATTGTCGGATGCGTATCGCCGCTCGGAGACGAGGACGGTGCGAATCGCTTCTCGGTATGGGCCACCGACGGGAAGAACTCCAGCGGATTCGATTCCCCCGTCATTGAATGGCACGCGGAGTTCGCTCGTGATCCTGAGACCGGGGAATGGACTGCAAGCGAGTTCAGGCGAGTCGACTAGGCCGGTCGTGCTGCTGGCCAACCCAGGTTTCCAGCAGAAAGCCCGCCCGAGTGAAGTACACTCGGGCAGAGAAGCGCGGGAGGGCGCGCTTCTGCTGAAACCTAAGAACGTTAGGCCTAGAGGAGGGGTCGCATATGCCGGACTTCTACGTAGGCCAGGACTACACACGGAGGGCTATCAGCGGCCGCATCGGCGGTGGGACGCAGAACGCGCTGCCCACCGTGAACAAGGTTGTCGTCGCTGCGTGCCTTCATCCAGAACCCGCGTACAACCCAGACGCCCCCGACGTCATCTTGTGCGGGAGGGGCCAGCGGGTGTCTGCCGCCGGTGAATGGCTCGCGGTGCAAAGGGACCCGATACACGTGTTCACCTATCTGGAACCGAACCGATGGGAGTACCACGGACTCTTCTCGGTCAAGTCGTCCTTCACCCACGGCCCTGAGTTCAGGAAGTGGGTCTCGCGAGGTACCCGCCCAGCAGCGGACATCTCTCGTGTGGTTTGTCTGAGACACCTCCCTCAGCCCTAGCCCGCGCTTCCACGCAGACGGCGCGGCCCCGCAAAGGTATGCTGAGTTGACAGCGACGCGTAGGGCCGCGCCGCTGGTGAAGCGCAAACCAGTCCGACGGCCGGACGTTGGGAGTAGTCGTGGAAAGCCGGGAAGAAGCGGGGCCGAGCAAGCGGGAGCCTCCGAGACCATGTGCGAACCCAGCTATACTTCAAGCGGCGATACTCTCGGAGTACAACTCACTGCGAGATGAGATATCCGCACGGTCTCGGGACCAGCTCGTCTGTGTCACCGCATCGCTTCTCGCAGTCGGGGCCCTGCTGAGTACGGTTGCGGCCGACCCGGCTAGATTCTCGGGTTTGCTTGTCATCGCTCCGTGGATCCTCGCGGTCTTCGGAATACTCTGGTGCGACCATGCCCACGCGGTGCATCTGATCGCGCAATACCTAAGAGATGAGCTCGAGCAGAAGAAGCTTCCCAGGATACTCGGCGTGCAGACCGAGGCGAACACGATCGGCTGGGAGACGTATCTGCAACAGAAGCGGGAGGCCTCGAGCTTCCTTGGCTACGTGAACATTGTGCTTCCGTTAGTCTACTTCGCTCTCCCGTCGATTGCGGCGATAGCCGCGTACTTCCTCCTGCGATTCGGCGGCGGCGCTGCTCTTCCTCGAGTACTTGAGTACAGCTTCGTAGGGATTGGTGTACTCCTGCTCGTTGCGATGTATCTGTCCTGGCGTCGAGCCTATCGTCTCACTGCATAGAGCGGCATTCGACACTCGGCACCGTAGAACCCATGTTTCGACCCTGACAAGACTCGGCCCTGAGAGCTACGCTCTCATCAAGACTCGGCCGGGCCAGCTGAGCTCGACAAGAAAGGCAAAGCACGGGCCTCGTCTTGCAGGTCAAGCGTTAGAGCATTGGGCCGACCCTTCTTGATTCACGGGAGTCTCGATGGCGAATTCGAGCGGAGTGTCGCATCTGCGGGTCGTACTCACCACTCGTGAGTACGCCTCACTCGTCGACTTCTTCTGCGCGGGACTTGGGCTGCAGACGGCGGCGTCTTGGACGCACGACGGTGGTCGAGGAGTGCTCCTGGAATTGGGCGAGGGTTCACTCGAAGTCTTTGACGAGCAGTACGCCCAATTCGTGGATGGCGTCGAAGTGGGCCATGTAGTCGGTGGGTCCGTGCGACTGGCACTGCAGGTCCCAGACGTTGTCGCGGCCGTTGAGCGACTCGTGAAGCACGGTGGCACGCTCGTCCACCCCCCAGTACTGACTCCGTGGGGCGACTTGAACGCTCGGATCGAATCACCTGATGGACTGCAACTGACATTGTTCGAGCCGAAGGTGGACCTGTAGCTGTTCGTGGAAGCCTGACCCGTGCTTTCGCCCAGACGGCCCGGCCCGTGCGTGCAAGCGCCGGCTCGTGGCCCGTGACGAGGCCACCTTTCTCGAACTGAAGCTGGACCGTCTCGACCTGACAGAAGTCGGCCGGGTGAGCTAAGCTCGACAGAATGAGGCGCAGGCCGGCCTCGTCTCGCAGCTCAAGATGTCACAACGCTGGGCGGAAAGCCGAAGCCGCGAGATAGGGCTTGCACGGTATCTCCCGCTCGGGGGGGCGACATGTCCAACGGCAATTCGGGTTCCGGCGCTCCAGTCTCTGCACCTACTCGATCCCACGTGATTCCGAGCCATGCCGTCGGCTGGTGGGCAATCGGCCTGGCCTTGTTGGGCCTTGCCGCCTGGGTCGTTCTGCCTATCATCACCATGACCTTCCGCGAGACCTATCCGATCACGGATACAGCCGTCATGCCGATGATCGGTGTGTTGCTGGTCGACGTTGCTGCGGTGTTCAACCTCCTGACCGTCTTCCGCTGGAAGGAGGGCTCAGTGCTGAACATCGTGGCGACAGTAATCACGGTTGCAGCAGCCCTGTTCTTCACCTTCGTGGTCGTCGGCGAACTCTTATCCGGGGTGTAGCCTCAACCGCGGAGACAGTCCCACAGAACCGCAGACAAACCACGACCTTTCTTCGGCGAACCCTGTGCTATACTTCATCGGTTGTCATAACGATTACCCTCGTACCGGGTCCGGCGACTCACCACCGCTTCACTCAGTCGAGGGCGGATTAAGAACAGGAAGGTGGAACTGAATATGCCGCTACCCAAGGACGTCAAGTCCGAGATCATTGCCGAGCACGCCCGCGGTGAGGGCGACACCGGCTCCACGGAGGTCCAGATCGCGCTGCTTTCCAAGCGTATCAGCGACCTCACAGAGCACCTCAAGACGCACACGAAAGATCACCACACGCGTCGTGGACTGCTCAAGCTCGTCGGCCAGCGCCGGCGGCTGCTCAACTACTTGAAGAAGACCGACATCGAGCGCTATCGCGAACTCGTGCAGAAACTGGGCCTTCGCGGGTAGCTACACATCGGGACGTCCGAAGGCGGGGAGTGCCCCCGCCTTCGTGCTAGCAGGCTCGCCGGATGCGGGCCGCACATATGTCCTTCCGCGCACGGGGCGCGGGAGAGAGGGAGAGAAGAGAAGTAGATGTCTAAGGTCGTCGAGAGTTTCGAACTGTACGGCAAGGAGTACTCGCTAGAGACCGGAGAACTCGCAAGGCAGGCAGGTGGGGCGGTCGTGATCCGCCAGGGCGACACCGTGGTGCTCGTGACGGCAACCACCTCTCGAGAGCCGAAAGACCTGGATTTCCTGCCGCTGACCGTCGATTTCGAGGAGCGTATGTACGCTGCGGGCAAGCTCCCCGGCGGCTTCATCAAGCGTGAAGCCCGGCCCAGCGAGAAGGCCACGCTCACAGCCCGCATGATCGACCGCCCGATCCGCTCAGCCATCGCGGAAGGCTTCCGCAACGAGGTGCAGATCATCGCGACCGTACTGGGCGCGGACCAGGTGCACCAGCCCGATGTCATCTCGATCGTCGGGGCGTCGGCTGCCATGACGCTCGCCGGCATCCCGTTCGAAGGACCGCTGGCCGGCGTGCGTGTCGCGCGCGTTGACGGCGAATTCTGCGTCAACCCGACGTTCGACGAGACTGAGGTTTCCGACCTCGACCTCGTGGTCGCCGGCTCCAGGGACGCGGTCTTCATGCTCGAGGCCGGTGCCGAAGAAGTCTCCGAAGAGGACATGCTCGCCGCAATGGTATTCGCGCAGGATGCGATCGCCGACTTCTGCGACGTCCAGGAACGCCTCATCGGCAAGCTCGGTGAGATCGAGCCGCTCGACGTGCCGCTGCGGACGCTGGACGAGACGCTCGTCGAGCGGATCACCGCCGCCGGCGCAGACAAGATGCGGGCAGCTCTGCACAACCCCGACAAGCACTCACGGATGGACGCGGTGTCCGCGGTCAAGGACGAGATCTTTGCGACGTTTACCGAGGAGGAGCTTGCCGAGGTCGGACGCGACGTGAAGGCGGCCCTCAAGCTCCTGGAGAAGAAGACCATGCGCGCCATGGTCCTCGAAGAAGGGGAGCGCGCCGACGGCCGCAAGGTCGACGAGATCCGGCCCATAAGCTGCACCGCAGGCTACCTGCCGCGCAGCCATGGCTCCGGCTTGTTCATGCGCGGCCAGACCCAAGTGCTCTCCGTGCTCACCCTCGGCATGCTTTCCGAGTGGCAGCGCATCGACACGATCGACATCGCGGAGGGCAAGCGCTACATCCACCACTACAACTTCCCGCCGTTCTCTACCGGCGAGACCGGCTTCATGCGCGGGCCGAAGCGGCGTGACATCGGTCATGGCGCGCTTGCGGAGCGTGCGCTGCTCCCCGTCGTGCCTGTGGAAGACGAGTTCCCGTACACCATCCGCATCGTGAGTGAGGTGCTCGAGAGCAATGGGTCGTCGTCCATGGCGTCGGTCTGCGGCTCCACGCTCGCTCTCATGGACGCCGGTGTCCCGATCAAGGCCCCGGTTTCCGGAATCGCGATGGGACTCATCAAGGAGGGCGACGACGTCGCCGTCCTCTCCGACATCCAAGGCCTCGAGGATTTCCTCGGCGATATGGACTTCAAGGTCGCGGGGACGCCGAACGGCATCACGGCGATGCAGATGGACAACAAGGCCAAGGGCCTGTCGGTCGAGATCCTGCGCCACGCACTGATGCAGGCCAAGGAGGGCCGCGGGTTCATTCTCGACAAGATGCTCGAGGAGATCTCGGAAGCACGTGAGGAAATGAGCCAGTACGCTCCGCGCATCCTCACCATCAAAATCCCTTCGGACAAGATCCGCGAGGTCATAGGTTCGGGCGGCAAGGTCGTGCGCGGCATCCAGGAGGAGACCGGCGCCCAGATCGACATCGAGGAAGACGGCACGATCTATATCGCGTCGCGCGACCTCGGTGGTGAGGAAGCGCTCAAGCGCATCCAGGCCATCGTGAAGGAGCCGGAGATCGGCGAGGTCTACGAGGACGCACGCGTCGTTTCGGTGCAGTCCTTCGGCGCGTTCGTCGAGTTGACTCCCGGCAAGGACGGCTTGTTGCACATCTCGCGTGTGGCACAAGGTCGCGTGGACAAGGTCGAAGACGTACTCAACGTTGGCGACACCGTGACCGTGAAGATCCTCGACATCGACGACCGGGGCAAGGTTTCGCTCGACCGCCTCGACAAGCCCGAGGCGCCACCGTCGTCAGGCGGTGGCAGCGAGCGCTCTGGTGGCGGCGAGCGCAGGGACCGCGGCGACCGCTCCGGTGGTGGCGGTCAGCACAGGCGGCCGCGACGCCGGCACGAATAGCTGCATGTTCTATCGCAAGACCATACTCGAGAACGGCATCACCGTACTGTCGGAGCAGATGGATACCGTGCGCTCCGTCGCGCTCGGCATCTGGTTCGCCGTCGGAAGCCGCGACGAGTCCGCCCCAGAGGCGGGGATGTCCCATTTCATGGAGCACATGATGTTCAAGGGGACCCCCACCCGCACGGCTGCCCAGATATCCGAGACCTTCGACGGGCTCGGCGCCGAGCTGAATGCTTTCACCTCCAAAGAGTACACCTGCTACTACTCTCGCCTGGTCGACGAGCACCTGCCCGTCGCCGTCGAGGTCCTCTCGGACATGGTGTGCAACGCGCTTCTTGCCGAAGAGGCTTGCGAGAGAGAGCGCCAGGTGGTGATCGAGGAGATCGCGCGCATGGAGGACACGCCCGACGACCGCATCCACGAGATCTTCGCGAACGCTCTGTGGCCGGGCCACCCCATCGGCCTGCCGGTCCTCGGCAATCGAGAGACTGTGGGCGGTTTCGGGCACGAGGCGTCCGTCACCTTCCGGCAGCACCACTACCTCACCGGCAACTGCGTGGTGGCGGCAGCAGGCAATGTGGACCACGACGCGCTGGTCGCACTGGTGCGCGAGCACCTGGCGCTGCCACAGGGTCCGCGTTCGGAGAGACCCGCGGCACGCGAAGCAGCGGCCTCGCGGCTGACCGTGCTCGAGAAGGACACCGAACAGACGCATATCTGTTATGGCGTGGCGGCGATGAACGCGCACCACGAGGACAGGTTCATCCTCACCATCATCGACACAGTACTCGGCGGCGGCATGTCCTCGAGGCTCTTCCAGGAGATACGCGAGAAGAAGGGCCTGGCGTACGCGGTCTACAGCTTCCACGCGCTCTACCAGGACACCGGCCAGTTCACCGTGTACGCCGGCACGCGCCCCTCGAACACAGAGGAGGTCGTGCGCCTGATCCAGGCCGAAGTCGAGCGGATGCGCACGCAAGGCGTCTCCACGGAGGAGCTCGTACGCGCTAAGGAGTCCATCAAAGGGCATCTCGTCCTCGGCTTGGAAAGCACGCGCAACCGCATGACGCGCCTGGGAAAGAACGAAGCCACCGGCGGGGAGCTGCTCTCCGTCGACGAACTGGTCGAGCGCATCGACGTCGTGTCGAAGGACGACATCATGCGAGTCGCCGAAGAAGTCTTCTCCCAGCAGCGCGTGCTGGCGCTGATAGGCCCGCACGGCACGGCTGACGTCGAGCATCTGGTCGTCGGATAGCGAAGTGGGGCGAGGGGCATGATCGACGTTCTCGTCACAGGAGCGGCCGGCAAGATGGGCCGCGAGGTCGTCAAGGCGATCACCGCGGCTGAAGGGATGCAGGTCGTCGCGGCGGTAGACCCCGGCTACGACGGCAAGGCGCTCGATGACGGCGCCGGCGGCGAGGTCCTGGTCGTCGGCGACCTGCTCGATGCCATAGAGCACGCCTCGCCTCACGTGATGGTCGACTTCACTGCTCCGGCCGTGGTCGAGGGTAACGTGCGCATGGCTCTGGCGTCGGGGGTCGACTGCGTGGTCGGCACCACGGGCCTTGCCGAGGACACCCTGGAGGCCCTGGCTGCCGAAGCCCCGGACGGCACGTGTCTGTTCGTGGCGCCGAACTTCGCGATAGGCGCGGTACTCATGATGCGCTTCGCGCAGGAAGCCGCCCGCCACATGCCTCACGCCGAGATCGTAGAGCTGCACCACGACCGCAAGGTCGACGCGCCTTCGGGCACCGCGATGCGCACGGCATCGATGATCTCCTCGGCGCGCGCGGAGGTGCCGCCCTCGCCGGGACCGGAGACCGAGATCGCGCAGGGCGCTCGCGGCGCCCTGGCGAGCGACGTGCGCGTGCACTCCGTCCGGCTGCCCGGGCTGGTCGCGCATCAGGAAGTCATCTTCGGCGGGCAAGGGCAGACGCTCTCCATCCGGCACGACTCGATCGACCGAACGTCCTTCATGCCCGGTGTGGTGCTGGCGATTCGCAGCGTAGGCTCGATGTCGGGCCTGGTGATCGGGCTCGAGCACTTGTTGGAGACTCGGTGACAGCCGATCGCCCTGTGGTCGTCATGAAGTTCGGCGGTACGTCCGTCGCCGAGCCGCCCGGACGCCAGGCCATCGCCGACCGCGTTCGCGAGGCGCTCGAGAGCGGCGACGCGCCCGTACTGGTCGTGTCGGCCATGGGCCGCGCGGGCTCGCCGTACGCCACGGACACCCTCCTCGCCCTCGTGGACGGCTTGCCCGGCGACCCGCGGGAGCGTGACCTCCTCATGGCGAGCGGCGAGACGATCGCGGCAGTCGTGGTCGCGCACGAACTCAGAGCGGCCGGCGTGGCCGCCAGGGCGTTCACGGGACCCGAGGCCGGCATATCGACCGACGGCGCGCACGGGTCTTCGGCAGTCAACGAGATACACACAGGGACGCTTTATGCGGCGATTGCTGACCGCGTGGTGCCGGTGGTCGCCGGTTTCCAGGGAATCGCCGAGGACGGCCGCCTCACCACACTGGGACGTGGCGGCTCCGACACCACGGCATGCGCCCTCGGGGTTGCGCTCGGCGCCGACCGCGTCGAGATCTACACCGATGTGGACGGGGTGATGACCGCCGACCCGCGCGCGTGCGACGGCGTCCGGGTGCTCGAGACCATTCGGGCCGACGAGCTGTTCCAGATGGCCAGGCACGGCGCTCGCGTCGTGCACACCCCCGCGGCCGAACTCGCACTGTCGAGCGGGCTGGCGGTGCGCGTGCGGAACACCTTCAGCGACCACCCCGGGACGCGGGTCGTGGACGTCGACGCGTACCGCCCCTCGCGCGTCGCCACCGCCGTGACCCACTCGGAGGGCATCGCGCGCGTGCGCGTGGTGCTACCCGCCGACGAGGCGACCCGGGAGAACACGGCCGCCCAGGCGCGCGTGTATCGGGCGATGGCCGACGCGGGGATCTCGCTCGACATGTTCACCCCGGTGGGGGAGACGCTCGTGTTCTCCGTGAGCGAGACCGCTCTGGTGCAGGCTCGAGACGTGCTCCGCGAGCTGGGATTCGACCACAAGGAACTCCCCGGGTTGGCGAAGGTCACCCTCGTGGGCGCTGGGATGCACGGCGTGCCCGGCGTCATGGCCAAGATGGCCGAGGCACTCGACGACGCCGGCGTGACCGTCCTCCAGACCGCCGACAGCCACACGACCATCTCCGTTCTCGTCCCCGCCGAAGACTCCCGCAACGCCATCGCCGCCTTGCACGAAGCGTTCGCCCTCGCCTCGGCCGGCGAGCCGGCTGCGGAAGGGGCGAACGCGTGACGCTCCGATGACGGCCGTGCCGCGTCATCCGTCCTTGGGCCGGGTTGTGGCACAATACTGGCACGTGAACGCGCCTTCAGCGGGCGACCGTGCCCGCTTGGTCAAAGGGAGTTCGAACCATGACTGAACCGCGATTCGGCCGCATGCTCACGGCGATGGTCACGCCTTTCACGAAGGACCTGGAGCTGGACCTCGACCGGGCGCAGCAGCTGGCCGACAGACTCCTCGACGAGGGCACGGACGGCTTGATCGTGTGCGGGACCACCGGCGAATCTCCCACGGTCTTCTACGATCAGAAGATCGAGCTCTTCCGAGCCGTGGTCGACGCCGTGGGAGGGCGCGCACCGGTGGTCGCCAACGCCGGCGACAACTGCACCGATGACTCCGTGGACTTCGCGCGCAAGGTCGTGGAACTCGGCGTCGACGCCATAATGGCCGTGGTCCCCTACTACAACAAGCCGCCGCAGGAGGGTCTCTACCGGCATTTCTGCGCAGTCGCCAACGCCGTCGACGTGCCCGTGATCATCTACAACATCCCCGGCCGCTGCGTGATCAACATGGAACCGCAGACGATCTTGAGGGTCGCGCGCGACTGCCCGAACGTCGTGGCGGTCAAACAGGCCAATCCCGACCTCTCGCAAACGGCGGCGATCCTTGCCGAGGCCCCCGACGGATTCGAGGTCCTCGCGGGAGACGACGAACTCACCCTGCCGATGATGGGCCTCGGTGGCAGCGGCGTGATCTCCGTGGTCAGTCATGTGGCCGGCACCCGATTCAAAGAGATGATCCAGGCCCAGGCCGCGGGAGATCACACCCGCGCGCTGCGGATCCACCTCGAGCTCATGCCGCTTATGAAGGCCCTGTTCATGACTGCCAACCCCATCATGGTCAAGAAGGCCCTGGAATTGCAGGGCTTCCCCGTAGGCGGACTTCGTCTGCCGCTGATAGACGCCAACGCTGAGCAGACCGCCGAACTCGAACGCGTCATGCGCCATACCGGCGTCCTGCCCATGTAGACAAGACGGATTCGCGTCGCCCGTGCACGGCGACGCGCGACATGAACGCATGCGCGCGCTGAGCGCGCATCATAACGAAGGAGCTACGAAAAGACCGAATGACACAGAAGAAGAACCGCCTTCGCATCATCCCCCTCGGGGGACTCGATGAGATAGGCAAGAACATGACCGTGATCGAGTACGGCAACGACATGGTCATTATCGACGCGGGCATCATGTTTCCCGATGAGGACCACCCCGGCGTCGACCTGATACTCCCGGACTTCAGTTACGTTGCGAAGCGCAAGGACAAGCTCCGAGGCATCATCATCACTCACGGGCACGAAGACCACACCGGCGCAGTGCCCTACCTGCTCAAAGAGGTAGGGGAGCGCGTACCGGTCCTCGGCACGAAGCTTACGCTGGGCCTGATCCAGGTCAAGCTCGAGGAACACCGGATCAAGAAGGCCAAGCTGCGCGAGATCGCGGGCGGCAGCCACGTGAGCCTGGGGATCTTCCGCTTCGACTTCCTGCCGGTGAACCACTCGATCCCCGACGGTGTCGCGGTCGTGATCAGGACGCCGCTCGGAAACATCCTGCACACCGGCGACTTCAAGTTCGACCAGACCCCGATCGACGGCAGGCTCACCGATTACCAGATGCTCGCGCGCGTTGGGAAGCAGGGAGTGCTGCTGCTCATGAGCGACTCCACCAACGCCGAGACGCCCGGCATCACGCGCTCCGAGGCCTCCGTCGGCGACTCTCTTCGGCGGATTCTCTCGGAAGCCGACAAGCGGGTCATCGTGGCCTCGTTCGCAAGCCACATACACCGCATTCAGCAGGTCTGCGATGCAGCCGTGGCGTGCGGACGCAAAGTGGTGGTCACGGGCCGCTCGATGATCAACAACACACGGATTGCGCGCCAGCTGGGCTACCTGCAGATCGACGACGACGACATCATCGATGCGTACGACATGGGTGACCTGCCGTCCGACGAGGTGTGCGTGTTGTCCACGGGAAGCCAGGGAGAGCCGCTGTCGGCACTGGCGCGCATGGCGAACGCCGACCACAAGACAGTGCAGATCGAGCCCGGAGACACCGTGGTGATCGCCGCGTCGCCCGTGCCCGGGAACGAGAAGGCGGTGGGCAGGGTGATCAACCGCCTCGCGAAGGCCGGCGTGCATGTGAAGCACAAGGGTTCTGCGGATGTGCACGTGTCCGGCCACGCTGCCGCCGAAGAGCTCAAGTTGATGCTCAATCTGGTGCAGCCCGAGTACGTGATCCCCATCCACGGCGAGAGCCGGCACCTGCGCGCCCACTCGAACCTCGCCCACTCGGTGGGCATACCTGAAGAGAACGTCTTTGTCATGGAGAACGGTCAGTGCCTGGAGATCCGGGACGGGTCCGCCCGCATCTCGGAGCACGTCGAATCCGGAGTCGTGTACGTGGACGGCCTGTCTGTGGGCGACGTGGGGCAGGTCGTACTGCGCGACCGGCAGTTGCTGTCACGCGACGGGATAGCCACGATCGTCATCGCCATCGACGCCCAGACGGGCAAGCCGATGGGGGAGCCTGAGCTCGTTACGCGGGGAATCATCTTCGGCCCGGAGTCCGGGCCTCTGCTCGAGGAAGCGCGCGCCCGCATCGCCAAGACCCTGGCAAAGACCGCCCGGGAAGGCGCGACCGACCATGCGGTGATCAAGAATGCGGTGAGGGAGTCGCTTTCGCAGTTCATGTGGGAGAAGATACGCCGCCGTCCCATGATCATCCCCGTGGTCATGGAGGTATAGGTGGAGGTCCTACGGGCTGTCGCACTCGGCGTCGTTCAGGGGATCGCCGAGTTCCTGCCCATCTCGTCCTCCGGGCACCTTCGGCTCCTGCAGGACGGGTTGGGCTGGAGCGACTTCGGTCTGGCATTCGACACGCTGCTGCACGTCGCGACCTTGCTCGCGGTGCTCGTGTACTTCCGGGCCGACATCGTGCATATGGTCGGCGCGGCCTTCTCGCGGGATGATGCGCGCTCCGACGACCGCAGGCTTGCATGGCTGGTCGTCATCGCCACCATCCCCACCGGCATCATCGGCCTTGCCGGCAACGACTTCTTCGAGGGCGCCCCGCTTCTCTACGTGGGCATCGCCTTCCTGATCACTTCGGCGACGCTTGCGCTCACCGACCGGCTCTCCCGTCACACGCTCCACAGCGCCTCCCGTCTGACGTGGGGGCGCGGGGTGCTCGTGGGTATCGCGCAAGGCATCGCCGTCATGCCCGGTATCTCGCGTTCGGGTGCGACGATGGCAGCAGGCATGGGTGTGGGACTCGACCGCGAGCAAGCGGCGCGATTCTCGTTCCTGCTGTCCGCACCGATCATCCTGCTCGCGGGCGCCAAGCAGGCGCTGGACGTGTTCTCCGGAGACGCGAGTCTGCCGGGGTTCGCTGCGAGCGCGCTCGGGTTCCTCGCGGCGGCCGTGACCGGCTACATCGCGATCGCCGGCCTCATGTCGTTCCTGCGCAGGCACACCTTCCTGCCCTTTGTGGCATACACCGCCCTCCTGGGCGTCGCCGTGATAGTCTGGCAATTGACAGGCTGACGAGGAAGAATCATGGCGACCAGGGACTCACGTCAACAGCCCAGGCGATCTCGCGGTTCGGCACGTTCCAGCGGGCCGAAGAAGAACGCCCGTCGCGACACGCAACCTGCGTCCGTGCTGGACGAACAGTCACGCAACGACATCTTCGGCGTGGCGATAACCGCGACCGCCATCGCCGTTGCCGTTGCCGTCCTGTCCGAGGGGGCAGGGGTCCTCGGCAATGCCTTGGCCACCATGCTGCGTCTCGGCGTCGGCATCGGCGCGTACATGTTGCCGGTGGCACTCCTGCTTTGGGGCGTGAGCTTCTTTGTGCGTGCGTTCGCGATCAGCGAGCAGCGGGTCGGAGCGGGCCTCGGGATAGTCCTCGCGAGTTTCATTGCGATGATCGCGGTGGCCGGACCCCTCGAGACCATGTGGGAGCAAAGCGCGCTCGAGACCCACGGCGGCTACGTGGGCGCAGTGATCGCCTGGGCGCTGCGTTCTCTCGTCGGCGACACGATCTCCTACGTGGTGCTCTCGGCGACGATGATCATCGGCCTCGTCATCACCGGCCTGTCCATCACCGGTTTCGTGGATTGGCTCGTGGAGACGTTCGCACCGCGCCGTGCCGAAGAACCCTCCGAGCGACCCCGCCGCGAGAGATCTCCTCGCACGGTTCCTCTCGAGGACGTCGACACCGACCGGCTTCCGGACATCGCGCACTCCCCGGCGGGCTCACGAGCCGCCCATGTCAAGGCCGGCGATCCCGAGGCAAGACGAGCAACGGTTCCCACCACCCAGGCGGCGACCCCGCGCCGCATGGAAGGGTTCGAGCTGCCTCCGATGTCGTTGCTCGCTCGCACCACGGAGCAGGCCTCGAAGCATCGAGCGACGAACCGGGAGCTCAAGTCCACCGCTACGGTCATCGAGGACACGCTCGCCACTTTCGACGTTCCCGCGACCGTGAGGGAATGGGTGCCGGGGCCGACCGTCACCATGTTCGAAATAGAGTTGCCTCGGGGTATCAAGGTCAACCGTGTCACCGCTCTCGCTGACGATCTCGCCCTCGCTCTGGCCGCTCCCACAGTACGCATACTTGCGCCGATACCGGGCAAGTCACTGGTCGGCATAGAGGTGCCGAACGAAAGGCGCTCTACCGTCACCCTCGGCGATGTGCTGCCTGAGCCGTCCGCGCACGAAGCGGGCCCGCTACTCCTGGGCATCGGGAAGGACGTGCACGGCGACGCGATCACGGCCGATCTCTCCACGATGCCGCACCTGCTGATCGCCGGCTCCACCGGAACGGGCAAGTCGGTATGCATCAACGCCCTGCTCACGTCGATCCTCATGCGGTCCACGCCGTCCGAGGTACGTCTCATCCTGATCGACCCCAAGCGCATCGAGCTTTCGCTGTACAACGGCGTCCCGCATCTGTACGTCCCGGTCGTCACGGAGGCGAAGGAAGCCGCCTCGGCCCTGGCCTGGGCCGTCACCGAGATGGAGACGCGCCTCCGGCGCCTGCAGAAGGCCGGGGCGCGCAACATCGGCACGTACAACTCGATGGTGCAGGAAGGCGTCGCTCCCGAGAATGCCGAAGAGATGCCGTACCTCGTGATAGTCATCGACGAGCTCGCGGACCTGATGATGGTGGCCGCCAAAGAGGTCGAGGACTCGATCTGCCGCATCGCGCAGCTCGCGCGAGCTGCAGGCATCCACCTCATTGTCGCGACTCAGCGCCCCAGCACCGACATCATCACCGGGCTCATCAAGACCAACATCACCAACCGCATCGCCTTCGCCGTCGGCTCGAGTATCGACTCCCGCGTGATACTCGACCAACCCGGGGCCGAGAGGCTCGTCGGCCTCGGTGACATGCTGTTCTCCACGCCACAGTGGTCGAAGCCCAAACGGATTCAAGGCGCCTTTGCCTCAGAGGCGGAGATCTCGGCGGTTGTCGACCACCTCAAGACCCAAGCTGAACCCGAGTATCACGAGGACATACTCCATCTCAAAGTAGCCGCGGCGGGCGGCGGGGTGGACACGGGCGAAGAAGACGACCCGCTCTTGTGGGACGCGGCCGACATCGTCGTGACATCGGGCATGGGTTCGACTTCACTCCTCCAGCGCCGGCTCAAGGTCGGTTATGCTCGTGCGGGCCGAATCATGGACATGCTCGAGGCCAAGGGTGTGGTCGGCCCGCCAGACGGCAGCAAGCCTAGAGAGGTGCTTGCCGATGTCGAAGACCTGGAGGCGCTCAAGGCCTTCGAGCGCAGTGACGAGCTGGGGGAGGAGTAGCCGCCATGAGCGATACCGTCGGCGAGACCCTCGCCGCCGCCCGCCGGCAACAAGGCATCACTCTTACCGAGGCCGAAGTCGCCACTCGTATCAGGGCACGCCGGCTCGAGGCGTTGGAGAAGGACGACTGGGAGGCGCTGCCGAACCCTGCGTACGTCAAGGGCTACATCATCAGCTACGCCAAGTACCTCGGAATCGATCCGGCACCCCTGCTCGAACGGTTCCGCCGGGAGGTCGGCTTCACTCCAGTCCCTGAGCAAGTCGCACCTCGTGAGCAGGTCGTCGCTCCGCGCGATCAGGCTCATGCGCTCCCTTTGCGCGCGGTCCTCGCAGTAGTTGGAGTAGTGGCTGTGGGAGCGCTCGTCGTGTGGGGTATCGGACGCGCGATATCCGGGCCTGACCAACCTCTGCCGATCCCCAACACACCCTCGGAATCCACCGCCACCACCGCGCCCGCAGGCGATGCCGCCCCCGGCGTCGCGTCCACGCAGACAGCCCCCGGTACCGGGGAGCCGACCGGCGTCGCAGACCTCGGCGAACCCTTCACGCTGGAGATCGAGATCGCGCCCACTGAGGCGTCATGGCTCCGAGTGACCATAGACGGACTCATAGCATACGAGGGGACGCTTCCAGGCGGGGAGTCCAGGGAATGGGAGGTCACCGACACCGCGGTGATCAGGATCGGGCGAGTCTCGGCCGTCACCGTGTTCCGTGACGGAGAAGAGCTCGAGATACCGCCAGCCGCAGACGTCCCCGAACTCACTCTCACGACGCAGGACTAGCACCTGCGCCGCGGGGCCGGCGCCGCTGCTCAGCCGCACCACGAGGAGGAAGACAATGGCCAAGGACCAAAGCTTCGACATCGTGTCCCAGGTGGACATGCAGGAAGTCGACAATGCGGTCGGGCAAGCCGCGAGGGAACTCGCGACGCGCTACGACCTCAAGGACAGCGGTGCGTCTATCGCGTTGGACAAGTCCGCGGGAACGGTCACCATCGCTGCCCCGAGCGAGTTCGTAGCCAAGCAGGTGCGCGACGTTCTCGAGTCGAAACTGGTCAAACGCGGCATCGACCTCAAGGCTTTGAACTGGGGTACCCCTGAGCCGGCCTCGGGAGGCACAGTCCGGATCTCGGCCCGCGTCGTGAACGGCATCGAAGCCGAGCTGGCCCGCAAGATCAACAAGGACATCAAGGAAGAGAAGTTCAAGGCCAAGGTTCAGATCGAGGGCGATAAGCTCCGGGTGTTCTCGCCAAAGCGCGACGTGCTTCAGGAGGTTATCGCCTTCCTCAAGGAACGAGACTACGGCATCCCGCTGCAGTACACCAACTACCGGTGACTACCCCTCGTAACACGCCACAGGAACCAGAATCCGACCCTCCGGCCGTCTATTTCCTGACCCTCGGCTGTCCCAAGAACGAGGTCGACACCGACCGGATGCATGCGCTCGTCGCGGGATCCGCGTTCTCGGTCGCCGACGACCTCGACGATGCTGACCTCGTGGTCGTGAACACATGCGCGTTCATCCAAGACGCCGTGGAGGAGTCTATCTCGACCATTCTCGATCTCGCCGAGGACTGGCGCCCCAACGGCTCCGACCGCCACATTGTGGTCGCCGGTTGCATGCCGTCCCGCTACGGACCGGACCTCGAATCCGCGCTGACGGAGGCCGACGCTTTTGTTCCCGTAGCGGAGGAAGCTGCCCTTCTCGAGGTCCTCGAACGCCTGACTGGGCGAAAGCCGGGGGAGAGCCGCGGCCCCGCCCGTTCAGCTCCGGCCGGCCCGTCGGCGTACCTGCAGGTCTCGGACGGTTGCCATCGCTCGTGTTCCTACTGCACCATCCCCGCGATTCGCGGACCGTACCGGTCCAAGCCATTGGTGGAAATACGATCGGAGGCCGAGTTCCTCGCGGCGAACGGAGCTCGCGAGATCGTGCTCATCGGCCAGGACATATCGTCATGGGGTCGCGACTTGAGAGCGGCCCAGGCGCTTCCCGATGTCGTGCGAGCCGTTGCGCTGACCGAGGGCGTGGCCTGGATACGTCTGATGTACGTGCAGCCCGACGGTGTAACGGACCTGCTCCTCGAGACGATGGCCGGCAGCGACGGCGTTTGCCACTACCTCGACATGCCTCTCCAGCACGCGGTGCCGCGCGTCTTGCACGCCATGCACAGACGGGGGTCCGCCGACGAATTCCTCGCGCTGATCGACCGCATCAGAGCCTGTATGCCGGATGTCGCCCTTCGAACGAGTCTCATGACCGGCTTCCCGGGTGAGACCGAGCAGGACCACGAGACGTTGCTCGACTTCGTAGCCGACGCACAATTCGACTACGTGGGCGTCTTCCCGTTCTCTCCCGAGGACGGAACACCGGCAGCAGACCTGCCGGACATCCCTCCTCCCGAGGAGCGGGCGGCCAGAGCCCAAGCTCTGCGCGACGCCGCCGACGCTGTCGGCGTCGCTCGGGCCTCCCGGCTTGTGGGTGCGACGCTCGAGGTGCTTTCGCTCGGGCTGGACGAGGACGGCGTGCCTGTGGGACGCTGGCGCGGGCAGGCACCTGAGGTCGACGGACTCGTTCTTCTGGACACGCACGTCCCGCCCGGAGAGCTCGTGAGCGTGTCTGTCACCGATTCGTACGGCTACGATCTGGAAGGTCGCGTGACACGTTGAGCGGTTCCCACAACGGAGTCATGACGTGGGCCAACCGGGTGACGATCCTTCGGATGCTGTTCATCCCCGTGTTCGTGGTGGCCCTGCTGGCGCGGCTGCCGAACTGGGGACCGTGGTGGGCTGCGGCACTGTTCGTGCTGCTGATGTCGACTGATGCCGTCGACGGCTACTTGGCGCGTTCGCGAGACGAAGTCACTACCTTCGGCAAGCTCATCGACCCGCTCGCGGACAAGCTGCTCGTGGTCGCGGCGCTGGTTGCGCTCGTGGATCTTCAGACGCTGCCCGCCTGGATCGCGCTGGCCATCATCAGTCGCGAGTTCATCGTGTCCGGACTTCGCATGGTGGCTGTGGCGGAAGGCAAGGTCATCGCGGCATCGTCCTTCGGCAAGACCAAGACCTTCCTTCAAAGCGTCGCGATCGTGGGATTCATCCTGAAGGACAGCGACCCCATTCTTCGATTCGGCGAAAGCTTCGCCTCGGCCTTCCAGTGGCTATCCTGGGCGGTCATGGCGCTTGCCCTTGCGCTTACGATCTACTCGATGCTCGACTACTTCTATCACGCCCGCGAGGTCATCACGGGCCCGTGGAACCAGCGCAACGCCGGCTAGACACCGGCACGGAGGTCGGACCATGTCCCAGCGCGCCGCCGTCGTCACGGTGGGAAGTGAACTCGTCCGAGGACTGAGACTCGACACCAACGGCCAGGAGGTCGCCTTCGCCCTGGCCGCTCGAGGCTACGACGTCATCGAATCCGTGAGCGTAGGCGACGACGAAGAAGTTCTCGCAGCGACCCTGTCGCGGCTGCTTTCCAGCGTGCCGATGGTGGTCGTGACCGGCGGCCTCGGACCGACGCACGACGACATCACGAGGGAGGCGGCAGCCCGCGCCCTCGGTGCGCAGCTCTCCTCCGACGAGCAGCTCTCCGAGTTCCTGCGTGGAGTCGCCCGGCGGCACAAGGAACCGGACGCGGCCGTGAGCATTCTTCGGCAGGCCATGGTGTTCGAAGGTGCACACGTCTTGCGCCCCACTTCAGGCACGGCGGCGGGTCAGGTGGTGAGAACCGCGCAAGGCGCGACCCTCGTGCTGCTCCCGGGCCCGCCGCACGAGATGCGCCCGATGCTCGCCGAGGCGCTGGGGAGCGAGACGCTGACGGAGCCGCCGGCCATCGTCCGCTGTGTCGGGATCACGGAGTCCGACGCGCAGGTCACCGCACAGCGCGTGCTGGGAGACATCGAGGGTCTGACTCTCACGGTGCTGGCGACTCCCTCTCTCGTGGACGTCGTGTTGTTCGACGCGGGAGGCGGTCCGGAACCTCTTGCCGAGGGACGGAGGCGCGTCGTCGCCGCCCTCGCGGAGCACGTGTACGCCGAAGGGGAGAGGCGTCTCTCCGACGTGGTCCTCGCACTCGCCCGTGACGCCGGCGTGACCCTGGCGTTCGCCGAGTCGTGCACTGGCGGTCTTGCATCGGCCGTGCTGACGGACATCGCAGGCTCGTCAGATGTGTTCCTGGGCGGCGTGGTCGCCTACTCTGATGCCGTCAAGACCGGCGTCCTTGGAGTGAGCCCCAGGACACTCGCGTCTCACGGGGCAGTCAGTGAACAGACCGCAAGCGAGATGGCGCAGGGAGCGCGCGAGCGCCTGGGTGCGGACATCGCGGTGTCGATCACAGGCATCGCAGGCCCTGGCGGCGGCACGAAAGAGAAGCCGGTGGGGACTGTATGGTTCGCGCTCGCGCGGGAGCAGCAGACGACCGCCGTCATGCGTGTGCTTCCCGGCGACAGGGACGGCGTGCGCACGAGGGCTGCGATAGCCGCCCTCGACATGATCCGCCACGCCCTCGTCGCGAGGCGCTGATGCGGGCTTTTGTGGGAATCCCCTTGGACGAACGCTGGCGCGCAGCCCTCGCCGCGGCCTGTGAACATGTGCGGGAGTCGGACCCCGAATGGCAAGCCGCGTCGTGGGTCGCGCCACACAACATGCATATCACGCTCAAGTTCCTCGGTGACATAACGGATTCGACCGCGCAGGGCCTTGCCGAGGACCTCGATTCGCTGGCAGAGATGGAGTGCTTCGAGCTCCCTCTGGGCAGAGCGGTCTACGCCGTTCCGTCGCTTGCCAGAGCGAAGATGCTTTGGGCGACCCTCCAGGACCCCGAATCACGCGCGGCTGACCTTGCGCTCAGCGTTGACGACATCGCGGCTGCATACGGCATCCCACGCGAGCAGCGGGATTTCCGCCCGCATGTGACGCTTGCCAGGGCGAAACGTCCCCGCCGGATCGCCGATCCGCTTGCCGCCGAAGAAGTGGCTCGCGCCATCCTAGGCAGGGAAGATGCGATGTCAGTGGTGAACGCTAAGCTGTACCGCAGCAACCTGACCCCGAGGGGGCCGATCTACGAGGAACTCGCCTGCGTGCAGTTCGCGGCGAGTGATTGACACCGAACATTTGTTCGTGTACGTTCAGAGCGGCCCTTGGGAGTCGCCCAGACTACGGCGAGGAGCACCAGGAATGGATTCTGAGAAGGCCAAGATCCTCGATGTCACACGCGAGCAGATCGAGCGCAAGTTCGGCAAAGGATCACTCATGCGGCTGGGGGAGGAAGACGCGGTCGCACACGTAGCGGCGATACCGACCGGGTCGCTCGCTCTGGATGCCGCTCTCGGCATCGGCGGGGTGCCCCGGGGGCGCGTCGTCGAGATCTACGGACCCGAGTCCTCGGGTAAGACCACGCTGGCACTTCAGATAGTCGCGGAGGCTCAGGCCCTTGGCGGAATCGCCGCGTTCATCGACGCGGAACACGCTCTCGACCCCGCCTATGCTTCCCGGATCGGCGTAGACATCGAGGAGATACTCATCAGCCAGCCGGACACGGGGGAGCAAGCCCTCGAGATCGCGGACATGCTCGTGCGTAGCGGTGCGGTCGATGTCATCGTTATCGACTCAGTCGCGGCTCTCGTCCCTCGAGCCGAGATCGAGGGCGAGATGGGGGATGCGTCGGTCGGGCTCCAGGCGCGCCTCATGAGCCAGGCCCTCCGCAAGCTCGCGGGCTCGCTCAGTAAGTCGCGGACGACGTGCATCTTCATCAACCAGCTCCGCGAGAAGATCGGGGTCATGTTCGGCAATCCGGAAACGACCCCGGGCGGACGCGCGCTCAAGTTCTTCTCCACCGTACGTATCGACGTGCGCCGAATCGACTCCATCAAGCAGGGAACCGAGATCCTCGGCAATCGCGTCCGAGCGAAGGTCGTCAAGAACAAGGTCGCCGCGCCGTTCCGTCAGGCCGAGTTCGACCTGATGTACGGAACCGGCATCTCCAAGGAGGGCAGCCTGCTCGACCTCGGCGTAGAGGAGGGCATCATCGCCAAGTCCGGTGCCTGGTACACATACGGCGACGATCGCCTGGGCCAGGGCCGCGAAGCAGCGAAGGACTATCTGCGCGAGCACACCGATTTGCGAAACGAACTCGAGCGCAAGATACGCGACAACCTGGGGTTGCCGGTGAACGGTTCCGCCCCCGCTCCCTCCGACGAGAATGAGCCCGCTCCGGTCAAAGACACCGCCTCCGACGACTAGGAAGAGCAGTGACCGGGAACCCGCACACGCGATTCCGGCGCACGCGCAGGACTTGCCTCGAGCTTGACGACGGCACCGAGCTCACCACTTCGCGTGACGTGCTCAAAGCAATCGGCCTTGCCGAGGAGCCCGACCGGCTGCCGGCAAGTGCACGCGATACAGTCGCTGCCGCGGAACCGAAGGCTGCACGGGAGCGGGCACTTCGCCTGATCGCCCATCGGGAGCGCTCGGCCCATGAGCTTACCGAACGGCTCATCGATGACGGCTATCCTTCGGCCGTCATCCACCCCCTGATAACGCACCTGACCGACCTGGGGATGGTCGACGACGAGAGATTCGCGGGCATGTTCGCGAGGTCTCGGATCGCCCGGGGGTGGGGCCGCTCGAAGGTCGAACGCGCCCTTTTCGAGCACCGTGTAGATCCTGGTCTCGTGGAGCATGCTCTGGAAGAGGCTTGTCCGCTGACAGAGGAGACTCAGCGAGCTGCGGCAACCCTCGGGAACCGCCGTCTCGAGACCTCGCGAGACCGCGAGCGTGCGCTTCGCCTCCTGCTGAGCCGTGGGTTCACGTTCAGCGAAGCCCGCGAGGCTATCGACGCTGCTCGCGGCAGCGATGAACGTTTCTGAGCAGCCAGATCGGTTACGTCGCAGGAACTCGCGTCTTGACGCTTTGACCAGCGAAGACGTACGATGACTCCGGCAAATGTGATTCTCCGCGGCACCGCCAACGCGGTAACGCCGACGGTTCTATCGTGTTACGGAACGAAGAAGAAGCGATAATGAGGCCGTGACCCGGCCATTCGTCGGCTATCTCGGTATCACGCGTAACGTGCACAGGTAGGTCACATCTGCCGGACGCATCGGTCCGGTTTTTCTGCTTTCTAGCAGGGTCTTTTGACTCTTCATCACGCGAGGACCGCACCGAGTGGCCCTTCCGGCCGGCGTCCGACACATGACTTGAAGCGCCGCACACTGGAACGGAAGGAGGACACCTGGTGGACATCGTCATTGCACTAGTGGCGGTCATCATCGGTGTCGCTCTCGGCTTCGCTATCGATCGCTTCCTCGTCAAGGGACGCGCCGCTCGTGCACGTGAAGACGCCGAGCGCATCGTGCAGGATGCAGAGAAGCAAGCCGAGACACTGAAGAAGGAAGCCCTCATCGAGGCGAAGGACCAGATCTTCCGCATGAAGCAGGAGATCGAGGACGAACAGAAAGAGCGGCGTAAGGAGATCGGCGCACTCGAAGCTCGTTTGGCCCAGCGGGAAGAAAGTCTCGACAAACGAGTCGAGAACCTCGACAAGCGCGAGCACCAGCTGTCGAGCATGCAAGGGCAGGTGCAGAAGCGCGAGCAAGAACTTGAATCGATGGTCGAAGAGGAGCGTCAGCGCCTCGAAGCGCTCGCCGGTATGACCGCCGATCAAGCCCGGGAAGTGCTGATGTCGCGCATCGAGGAAGACGTCAAGCGCGACGCCGCCGGCTTCATCCGGGAGACGGAGACTCGTGCGCGGGAAGAGGCGGACAAGAAGGCGCGCAACATAGTCGGTATAGCGATCCAGCGCGTCGCCGCCGATCACACCGCCGAATCGACCGTTTCGGTAGTGGCGATCCCGAGCGACGACATGAAGGGCCGGATCATCGGCCGGGAAGGCCGGAACATCCGTGCATTCGAGCAGCTTACCGGCATCAACCTAATCATCGATGACACACCTGAGGCGGTCATACTGTCCAGCTTCGATCCGGTCCGCCGCGAGATCGGGCGCATCACGCTCGAGTCCCTGATACAGGACGGACGCATTCATCCGGCCCGCATCGAGGAGATGTTCAACAAAGCAGAGCAGACGGTCGCGCAGCAGATCCAGGAGGCTGGCGAGCAGGCAGCGTTCGACGCCGACGTGCACGGTCTGCACGCCGAACTCATCCGCGTCCTCGGCAGGCTCAAGTACAGGACGAGTTACGGGCAGAATGTCCTCAAGCACTCCATCGAAGTCGCACACCTGGCATCGGTCATGGCAGCTGAACTCGGCGTGGACATGAAGCTGTCCAAGCGCGCCGGGTTGCTGCACGATATCGGGAAAGCGATCGACCATGAAGTGGACGGTCCGCACGCCGTCATCGGCGCCGACCTTGCTCGCCGGATGAACGAGTCACAGGCCATCCAGCACTGCATCGAAGCGCACCACGGCGACGTCGAGCCTACTACGGTCGAAGCCGTCCTTGTCCAGGCCGCCGACGCGATCTCGGCCGCAAGGCCCGGTGCGCGCCGCGAGACCCTCGAAAGCTACATCAAGCGACTCGAGAAACTCGAGGCAGTGGCAGAGTCGCATTCGGGAGTCGAGAAGTGCTACGCCATGCAGGCCGGCCGCGAGGTTCGCGTGATGGTAAAGCCGGAGCAGATCGATGATACCGCTGCAGTGGTGCTCGCTCGCGATATCGCCAAACAGATCGAGGACGAGATGGAATACCCCGGCCAGATCCGCGTGATGGTTATTCGCGAAAGCCGCGCTGTGGACTACGCAAAGTAGGACGCGGGGCGTTACACTCGAATATGGCTACCAGCCATGCGGAGGGCCGCCTTGTGTCGGCCCTCCCTGCACGATGGGACCGCTCCCAGAGAGCGTGAGGGTGGCAGGCACCGTATGACGAACAAAGACGCACTCATCGATTTCGTGTCCGCCGTGTCCGGCGACGACTTCCTCAAGGTCGAAGAGAACCTCGGTGATGGATTCGTGCGTCTCAAGGTGGCCGAGGCCGAGCGGCGGCAGGCGCAACACGATATCCGCAGCTTCGAGGATGTCGTGGTGGAGCTGCTGCGCAACGCCCGCGATGCCCATGCCCAGCGGATCTTCGTCGCGACCTCCCGTGAGGGCGATACGCGTACGCTCACGATGGTCGACGACGGTATCGGAATCCCCCCGTCGCTACACCAAGCCATCTTCGAGCCGCGTGTCACGTCCAAGCTCGAGACAATGGTGATGGACAGGTGGGGGGTGCACGGGCGCGGCATGGCGCTCTTCTCAGTACGCTCGAACGTCACGACCTGCCGTGTCGCAGCCTCCGATGTCCACCGCGGCACGTCGATCCACCTGGAAGCCGATCTCGTGAATCTCAGCGAGCGCAGCGACCAGTCGTCATGGCCGGTCGTGGAGCGTGACGAGAAGGGGTTCCTTGCGGTTGCGAAGGGGCCCCACAACGTGATTCGACGGGTGGTCGAATTCGCTTGCGAGCACCCCGAACTCGACGTGTACCTGGGGTCGACGGTCGAGGTACTTGCGACCCTCCACTCCCTCGCGAGGGATTCCCTCGATGCGTCCGAGCTGCTGTTCTGCGACGACATCGAGCGCCTGCCCGTGTGGCAGAGGCCGGCCACCGCATCGGACACGTCCGACCTCGTGGAGGTCGCTCGCCTATTGGGACTGACCATCTCTGAGCGGACCGCACACCGGATCTTCGCCGGAGACATAGCTCCTCTGGAGCACGTCCTTGGCCAGTTGAGGGCTGCCGAAGAAGAACCGCAGGTCGCCGCTGCAAAGCCGGACATCTACAAGGACCGTCGCGGCCTCCAGATACATCATGGGGACCTCACCTCCTTCAAACGCGAACTCACGAAGGCTTTCGACACGCTTGCGGAACGCTACTACCTGCATCTGAGGGGAGAGCCGCGCGTCTCAGTAGGCAGAGACGGAATCCGCGTGCGCTTCGAAGTCGAGAAAGAGGACTGAGAAACACCCGTACGGTATACTTCGAAACGTGCCGATAAACAGCATGTTTGCTACTGACGAAGCACCGCCGCTCTCATGCGGCAGACGACGCAGGGTACGCAGCCGGAGGAACACTAGTGGAAGTCCTCAAGGTTTCCAGTAAGTCCAACCCGAATTCCGTGGCCGGTGCGCTGGCTGGCATCATCCGCGAGCAGGGGGCTGTGGAAGTGCAAACCGTGGGCGCGGGTGCCCTCAACCAGGCGATCAAGGCCATAGCGATCGCCCGAGGGTTTATCGCGCCTTCCGGCATGGAGCTCACCTGCATCCCCGCCTTCGCGGACATCACGATCAACGGCGAGGAGCGCACGGCCATCCGGCTGCTCGTCGAACCTCGTGACATGCACCACTAGCGCCTGCGAGGTCCCTTGCGCCTCGACCTCCACACACACAGTACCGCCTCGGACGGATCCCTGACGCCCCGGGAGATCGTCCGCCTTGCGTCCGACATGGGCCTCGAAGCCATAGCACTCACCGACCACGATTCCGTAGAGGGAGTCCAGCCCGCACGGGACGCCGCCAGTGGTCTCGACCTGCTCGTCATCCCCGGAGTCGAACTCTCCTCAGTCCACGAAGGTCTGGACGTGCACGTCCTCGGCTATTTCGTCGACATCGCCGACGCGGCGTTCTTGGAGCACCTGGAGCAGTTGCGCAGCGCAAGGCTCAGACGCGCACAGACTATGGTCCGCATACTAGGTGACGCCGGGTTCCACGTGACCATCGACGACGTGTTGCTTCTCGCCGAAGGGGGCAGCGTGGGCCGCTCGCACATCGCACGAGCGCTCGTCAATCGTGGACACGCCGACTCGGTCGCCGAGGCGTTCGAACGCTTCATCGGCCGCGGGCGCCCGTACTACGTGCCGAAGGACTCGGCAACCCCGGCCGAGGCGGTCGGCATCATCCTCGAAGCCGACGGCCTTCCGGTGCTCGCCCATCCTGGTGTCACCGGCGTCGAGGACCTCATCCCCGAGCTCGTCGCCGACGGCCTTGCCGGTGTCGAGGCATATCACGCCGAGCACACTCTCGAACAGGCCGCTGCGTTCGCTGACCTGGCGCGCAGACACGGACTCATAGTAACCGGCGGTTCCGATCACCACGGCCCGCTCTCTCCGGGCGCGTCCCTGGGCACGGTGGAGCTGCCCGACGACACCTTGGCGAAGCTGCTCGCCGCCGCAGGCCTCACCGCAGATGAGCTGCGCTCTGCTTAGCTGACGCGTGCTACACTTTCTCGGCTATGGATACGTCTTGTCCCAGATTCAGCGTGCGCACCTTCGGCTGCCAGATGAACAAGCACGACGCCGAGCGTGTCGCTGGCATGCTCTCGGCGGCGGGCATGCATGCCGCCGACGAAGTCGAACAGGCCGACGTAATCGTCTTCCTCACGTGTTGCGTGCGCGAGAACGCCGACGAGCGCCTCGAAGGACAGGTGGCATCGCTGAAGGCGTTGAAACGCCGGCGTCCCGAGGTCCTCATCGCAGTGGGCGGCTGCATCGGCCAGCGTGACGGCACAGAGCTGCTCCGCGCCCTGCCGCACGTGGACGTCGTCTTCGGCACTCACAATCTGGGAAGACTGCCCGCCCTCTTGGCCCGCGCACGAGAGTCGTCGACGCCGGTTGTCGAAGTGCTCGGAGGCTCGGACGAGTTCACGAGCGACTTGCCTTCCGAACGCGAGCACCGCTGGCATGCCTGGGTCCCCATCGCGGTGGGGTGCGACAACTTCTGCTCCTACTGCGTCGTCCCATACGTGCGTGGTCCGGAGCGCTCGCGCCATGCCGAAGATGTCGTGGAAGAGGTTCGCTCCCTGGTTGCCGACGGCGTGCTCGAAGTCACTCTACTGGGCCAGAACGTAAACTCATACGGGCGTGACCTGTATGGAGAGCCCCAGTTCGCACGGCTTCTCGGGGCTGTGGCGCAGACCGGCATCCGGCGCATCCGCTTCGCCACCAGCCACCCCAAGGACCTATCCGAAGACACCATCAGGGTCATGTCGCAGACGCCGGAGGTCTGCCGGGCGCTTCACCTCCCGGTACAGTCCGGGTCCGACCACGTGCTTGAATCAATGAACAGGCGTTACACCTCCTCGGCATATCTCGGACTCGTGGACCGGCTCTATCGCGCCATGCCGGACCTCGCCCTGTCGACCGACATAATCGTCGGCTTCCCTGGTGAGACGGCCGAGGACTTCGAAGCCACGCTCGATCTCGTGCGGGCTGCCCGGTTCGATCAGGCGTTCACTTTCATCTACTCCTCGCGGGAGGGCACCGCGGCGGCAGCGTTGGGTCCCCGAGTACCTCGCGACGTTGCGCAGGAACGCTTCGATCGGCTCGTAAGCGAGGTGCAGCGGCAGGCTCTGGCAAAGAACAAGGCACTCCTCGGCTCCGTGCAGGCAATCCTCGTGGAAGGAGCTTCGAAACGAGACGCGACGGTGCTTGCCGGGCGCTCCGAAGGCAACAAGGTCGTCCACGCTCGCGCACCGGGTGATTCGCCCGACTCGCTCGCCGGCACCTTCGTGGACGTGCGAATCACCGAGGCGCACACGTGGTTCCTCTCGGGCGAGCTCGCCGGAGGCCACACGGGTATACAAGCGGGGTAGGGGAGCATATCAGAGGAGGAACCGATGCCTGGGCGCATCTTCGGCATCATGGCGCCGCATCCGCCGATCATGGTCGAGCAGGTCGGTGGCTCGCGCTCGGCGGTGACCGAACGCTCCGCGAAGGCCATGCGTCAAGCCGCCCACATGCTCGACGAGTACGGGCCCGACACTGTCGTGGTCATGTCGCCACACAGTCCGGCGATGTCCGACGCCTTCGCCGTCGACACGGCAGAACGCCTTTCCGGTTCCCTGGCGCAGTTCGGAGCGCCCGACGTCACGCTCTCATACGCGGGTGACCCCGAACTCGCATTGGAGCTGCTTTCGCGACTTGACGAGAACTCGATCCCGGCGGTGGACAGAGCCGCTGTCCCCGCGCTGTCGTCCGGGCATCTGGACCACGGCGTGCTCGTTCCCATGAGTTTCCTCGACCCTGAAGGCCGCTGGAGGCTGCTCAACATCTCGCTGTCCTTCCTCCAGTACGAGGCCCATCGTGCCCTCGGGGAGCAGGTCGCGGTGTCTGCGCATGCCCTCGGAAGAAAGATCGCGTTCGTTGCCAGCGGGGATTCCAGCCACCGGCTGACCCCCGACGCACCCGCGGGCTACTCTCCCAGGGGCAAAGAGTTCGATGCTGCCGTAGTGGAACTGGTGTCGAAAGGAGACCTCGCGGCGCTATCGGACCTCGATCCGGACCTCGTGGAAGACGCCGGCGAGTGCGGGCTGCGTTCGTTCATCACGCTCGGCGGGGTGGTCGGGCCCGACGCCACGGCCGACGTACTCTCCTACGAGGGGCCGTGGGGTGTCGGCTACATGACCGCCGTCGTGAATCCACCGACTCCGGTGTCCGGTTCGAAGGGCGGTATGCCCGGCTCCGACGGTCACGAGATCGTGGCGTTGGCGCGCAAGGCGATAGAGGACTACGTCACGGCAGGCAGAGTCGTGACGCCCGAGCCTCTCAAAGACCCGGAACTCCCGGCGCGAGCAGGCGCGTTCGTCTCTCTTCACCGCGATGGCCGGCTGCGGGGCTGCATCGGGACGATCGCACCGGTCGAAGACACCTTGGCCGAAGAGGTCGTCCGCAACGCGATTCAGGCCGCGACGGCCGATCCGCGCTTCCCGCGCCTGTCCCCGGACGAGCTCGGCGACCTCGATGTGAAGGTGGACGTCCTTCACGTCCCTGAGGAGTGCACGATCGAGGAGCTGGACCACACCACGTACGGCGTGATCGTGGGCTGCGACGTACGCCGAGGGCTCCTGCTACCCGATCTCGACGGAGTGGAGTCAGTGGAACACCAGGTCCAGATCGCGTGCCACAAGGCAGGTATCATGCTGCACGAGGAAGTCAGCCTGCAGCGCTTCAAAGTAGACAGGTATGCCTGACACCCGATCGGTGCCCGCCGACACGCCGGCGGCGACCGGAGACCCCGCTGAGCGACCCCGGGTAGTCGCGGTGGTCGGTCCCACGGCGACCGGGAAGACACGCCTTGCCGAGGACATGGCGGTAGCTCTCGACGGCCAGGTCGTAACTGCGGACTCCATGCAGGTCTATCGGGGTCTGGACATCGGCACCGCCAAGACCACGGAGTCCGAACGCCGCGTCCCGCACTACTGTATCGACCTGGTCGAACCGGACGAACCGTTCTCCGCGGCGCTGTACCAGCACTCGGCCCGTCGGGCCATCGACACCATAGCGGCCGCGGGCAAGCTGCCGGTGGTCGCGGGAGGGACCGGCCTGTACGTTCGTGCCGCCCTTGACGACATGCACTTCCCGTCGGGAGACGCTACAGGAGGCGTCCGCGAGCGACTCGAGGCGCAGGCCGCTGAGAAAGGCGCTCCGGCCATGCACGCGCTCCTGGCGGAGCGAGACCCCGAAGCAGCCGCACTCATCCACCCGAACAACGTCCGGCGCGTCATACGCGCGCTCGAGATGCTGGAAGGCGGCGAATCCTACGCGCGATTGGCACGGCGATTCCGCGAGCGCGCCCAGTTCTACCGCACGAGCTACATCGGACTCACGCTCGACCGCGAGCTCCTCTACGCGCGGATCGACGCCCGCGTGGACGAGATGCTCGACGGGGGTCTCCTCGGCGAGGTAGAACGTCTGCTCGACGCCGGTTTCCGGGAGGCCCTGACGGCGCCGCAGGCGATCGGCTACAAGGAACTCGTCCCCGTACTGACCGAGGGCGCGCCGCTGGACAAGGCGGTGGAGTCGATCAAGCGTGCGACGCGCCGCTACGCCAAGCGGCAGCTCACATGGTTCCGCGCGGACCCCCGCGTCACGTGGCTCGACATCACCGGCATGTCTGCCGAAGACGTCGCGCGAACCGCGCTCGACCTGCTAGCATCGGACGCACTCCTGAGAGTACGTAGGGAAGGCGAGGACACCTGATGGAGGTCTCCTTCAGCAAGATGCACGGCCTGGGCAACGACTTCGTCGTGATCGATGACCGTACCGAAGAGCTGGACCTCACTCCCGAGGCAGTGAGCTGGTTCTGCGACCGCCATTTCGGGATCGGTGGCGACGGGCTCATCCTCGTTCGTCCGGCCACGCGGGACGATGCCGACTACTACATGCTGTACTTCAACGCCGACGGGTCGATTGCCGAGATGTGCGGCAACGGTGTCCGGTGCTTCGCCAAGTACCTCGTCGATCACGCGATCCTCCCTGCTGGCGCCGACACGGTCAGGGTCGAAACGCTCGGTGGCGTCAAGCAGATCAAGCTCTCGCGTGACGAGTCAGGGCGTATGGAGACGGCGACGGTGGACATGGGGGAGCCCGTTCTCGCGCCATCACTCATACCCGCCGACTTCGAGGGCGACCAGGTCTTCGAGTGCGCCATCGAGACCGAGTTCGGGACCCACCAGATCACGGCGGTCTCGATGGGTAATCCCCACGCCGTTATCTGGGTCGACGACGTGGACTCGGCGCCCGTCGATACAGTCGGTCCCGCGATAGAGACTCACAAGAGGTTCCCGAACCGCACCAATGTCGAGTTCGCACAGTACGCCGGTGACGACCGTATCCTGCTGAGGGTGTGGGAGCGCGGTGTGGGGGAGACGCTCGCGTGCGGGACTGGCGCGTGTGCCGCCTTGGTCGCGGGCACGCTGGCGTGTGTGGTGGGCAGGGAATCCATCATCGAGCTTCCCGGGGGCGAATTGTTCGTCAGGTGGGACGAGGACGGACACGTTTACATGACCGGTCCAGCGACCGAAGTCTTCCAAGGGAACCTCACCATCGAGGAAGAAGGAGCCTAGCGCCTCGGAATCGCCTGCACGCGAACTCCCCCTCGTCTGATACCATCGTGTACCGATACCCGGGGCCGCAGGTCGCGCGCCTCGGCAAGTGAACGTGCGTAAAGGGATGGAGAACACCGTGAGGACCGCTGAGCGCATCGCGAACCTGCCACCGTACCTGTTCGCCGAGATCGACCGCAAGAAGGAGGCGAAGCAGGCACAGGGCATCGACGTCATCTCCCTGGGCATCGGCGACCCCGATCAGCCCACTCCCGGCAACATCGTCGACGCCATGGCCCAAGCGATCCGGAACCCCGCGAACCACCGCTATCCGAGCTACTACGGCGCGCCGAGATATCGTGAAGCGTGCAGCGAATGGATGAAGCGCAGGTTCGAAGTCGAGGTCGACCCGAAGGACGAGGTCGTGGCACTGATAGGCAGCAAGGAAGGGCTTGCGCATATCTTCCTTGCCTTCGTCGACCCCGGAGACTACACGCTCGTGCCCGGATGCGGCTATCCCGTCTACCACACCGGCGGAATCCTGTCCGGCGGCCTCTCGCATTTCATGCCGATGACCGAGGAGAACGACTTCCTCGCGGACTTCGAATCCACCCCGGCCGACGTACTCGCCAAGGCCAAGATGATGTTCCTGAGTTACCCGAACAACCCGACCTCGGCAATCGCTACCGAGGAGTACTTCGACAAGGCGATCGCGTTCGCCAGGGAGCACGACCTGCTCATCATCCACGACAACGCGTACTCGGAGATCGGCTTCGACGGATACCGGCCCCCGAGTTTCCTTGAGCGCCCCGGCGCCAAAGACGTCGCCATAGAGCTGTTCAGCTGCTCGAAGGCGTACAACATGACCGGCTGGCGTGTCGCGTTCGCCGCCGGGAACTCCAAGGCGATCAGGGCCCTCGGGACGGTCAAGAGCAACATCGACTCCGGTGTGTTCACCGCCATCCAGGACGCCGCTATCGAAGCCATGCTGGGACCGCAGGACATCACCTTCCAGCTCTCGGGGATGTACCAGCGCCGCCGGGACATGGTGGTGGAAGCACTTGCCAAGCTCGGCATGGCTGCACGTACGCCAAAGGGAACTATCTACGTGTGGGCCCGAGTCCCGGATGGCTACACCTCGGGCGGCTTCGCCGAGATGGTCCTTGAGCAGGCCAACGTGATCGTCGCTCCGGGCAACGCCTACGGCCCGAGCGGCGAAGGCTACATCCGCATCTCCTTGGCAACACCCGACGACCGCCTCACAGAGGCCATCGAGCGCATAGAGAACTCACTGTAAGGGGGCGTGCGCCCTTGGCGCGCCGACGCCAGTATCCCGAGACTGCCGAAGAACTGAACGAGCACCGCGAGCGCGCGGTGCTCGTCGGCATCGACCGCGGAAACACCGAATGGCCGGTCGAAGAGTCGCTGGCCGAGCTCGAACGTCTAGCGCATACTGCGGGGACGGACGTGGTCGGCACCGTCACCCAGCGTCTCGACAGGCCGAACCCGCGCACGTTCATCGGTTCAGGAAAGGCCGAGCAGGTCGCGTCTCTCGCCGACTCCGCTGGCGCCACCACCGTCATCCTCGACGACGAGCTCACTCCCAGCCAGCAGGCGAACCTCGAGGCGCTACTTCCGAACGTCAATGTGCTCGACCGGACACAGCTCATCCTCGACATCTTCGGTATGCACGCCACGAGCCGTGAAGGCAAACTCCAGGTCGAGCTCGCGCAACTCGAATACCTGTTGCCGCGATTGCGCGGCATGTGGAGCCACCTCGAGCGCGAACGGCTCGGTGGCGGGCGAGGGGCGCGGTTCGGCGCGGGCGAGTCGCAGCTGGAGGTCGACCGCCGCCTGGCGCGCAAGCGTATCAGCGAGCTCAAGCTGGACCTGGCGGCCGTCTCCGGTGAGCGCGACCTGCAGCGCAAGCGCAGAGCGCGCTCAGGCGTGCTGAGGGTCTCCCTCGTCGGGTACACGAACGCCGGCAAGTCCACCCTGCTGAACGCACTCACGAACGCGGGAGTCGTCGCGGAGGACATGCTCTTCGCCACCCTGGATTCCACCACCAGGCGGCTCACCCTCGCCGAGGGCCGCGAGGTCACGCTCACCGACACCGTCGGGTTCATCCACAAGTTGCCTCACGGGCTCGTCGAGGCCTTCAAGTCGACTCTCGACGAGGTCCGTGACGCGGACCTGCTGCTGCACGTGGTGGACGGCTCGGCCTCTCAAGCTGAGGCGCAGATGCGTGCAGTGGACGAGGTGCTGCACGAGATCGGAGCGCACCGGACTCCTCGGCTCTTGGTCGTCAACAAGACCGATCGCATGTCCGCCGAAGACCGCGCTGCCATTGCCCGCCGCCACCCGGACGCGGTCTTCGTCTCGGCGGCGCGCTCCGAAGGCCTGGACGAGCTCATGCGACGTATCGCGGGAGAGGCATCTCTCTCGAGCCCGACACTCACCATGATGGTGCCGTACACCCGCGGAGACCTGGTGCAGCTCGCGCACGAACGCACTCATCTGGTTTCGGAGCGGCACACGCCGGAAGGAACGCGCATCGTAGCGAAGGTTCCGCAGGAGCTCGTGCGGCGTTTCGAGGAGTTCCAGGTGGACGACGGCCAGATGAGCGGGCGCAGCGCTCAACGCAAGACCGGCGGGAGCTAGATCCTGCGGAACAGCGCCACCACTCTGCCGAGAATCCGTACGTCCCGCGCATAGATCGGCTCCAGCGACGGGTTCTCGGGCTGAAGCCTTACCCGGTCTGCCTCTTTGAAGAACCGCTTCACGGTTGCTTCGTCCTCGAGCATCGCAACCACGATCTCACCGTCGTTTGCAGTGTTCTGTTGCCGAACGACCACGTAGTCGCCGTCCAGGATACCGGCCTCGATCATGCTGTCGCCCCTGACCCTGAGGATGAACGTGGGATCCTCGGCCATCTCGGCGGGAAGTGAGACCGTGGCCTCGATGTTCTCGGCAGCGAGGATGGGCTGGCCTGCGGCTACCTGACCGACGAGCGGCACCGCCCGGACCTGGCCGTAATCAACCGCGAGATCCGTGTCGCGGAAGTCGAGCACTTCGAGCGCACGCGGCTTCGACGGATCGCGGCGTAGGAAACCTTTGTCCTCGAGGGCAGCGAGATGAGCGTGGACCGTCGAAGAAGACGACAGGCCAACCGCCTCTCCGATCTCGCGCACGGACGGCGGGAATCCTCGGCGGTGAATCTCCGCTCGGATGAAGTCCAGTATCTGCCTCTGTCTATCGGTGAGTTCTCGCGCGTACGCCACGGCGGCCCCCTTACCGAAAGTATGTTCGCCCCAGTGTAGTCGCTATCCAACGACGCTGCAAACAAGCGTTCGGTCTATCACGCATTTTCCAAAGGTTGCGCGTGCGAACATGTGTTCGCTATACTCTTGTCGAACATACGTTCGCCCGCCGGACGAGGCGGATGTCAGACTGGGCAGTTAGGATCCGCTTCAACAGCCCAGAACGTGATCGGGGGAACCATGCAGGTGGCGGTAGGACCGGTACACGATGACCACGGTCGGCTCCGAGCGAGTGGCAAGGCGCGCCTGCGTCGAGACGCCAGGCGCAGCACGAGCCGCGTGTCGTTCCTGGAGTACTTCGTACTGGCGGTGGTTGCCCTCGTGGTCTTGTACGCAGCGGTGTACGGGCCGGTCTCGGACATCGAGCAAGCGGCAGCGGGCATTCAAGAGGGCACCGTGGCAGTTCGCGTGGGAGACGGTCAGACCCTGTGGGAGATCGCCTCACGGTACCGGACCGCAGGCATGTCCACCGCTGCGACAGTGGAACACATTCGGCGAGTCAACGGATTGGAGACCTCCGCGGTGACCGCGGGACAGGTACTCGAGATACCGGCCCCATCCAAGCACCTCGCGGTCGCTGCGCGGTAGCGCCCGACCGCTCGGCGCCCAACTTGTGCCGCTCGTAGGGAAGAAGCGCCAATCACCTCACGCGTCGTTGTAACCCAATATCTTGTGTGTTAGGCTCCATGACAGCCTAGATATAGGGGTGGAGCCATGAGATGTCCGTTCTGCGGCCACGATGAGACCAAGGTCGTCGACTCTCGCGTATCGGAGTCCCAGGACGCCATCCGCCGCCGGCGCGAGTGCCTCGCCTGCCAGCAGCGTTTCACCACCTACGAGAGGCGCGAGGACGTCCCGCTGATGGTGCTGAAGAAGGACGGGAGTACCGAGCCCTTCGACCGCGGGAAGCTGTTGCGAGGACTCGTGGTCGCCACTGCGAAACGGAACGTGCCCAAGGAGAGGCTCGAGGAACTGATCGACGACATCGAGAGCGAGCTCCACAACACCTTCAACTACGAGATTCCTGCCAAGCACCTGGGGGACATGGTGCTCAAGCGCCTAAAGGACCTCGATCGTGTCGCCTACATCCGATTCGCGTCTGTATACAAGTCGTTCCAGGACTTGGACGAGTTTTACACGGAGTTGCGGAATCTCAAGTAGTCGTCGGCCTTCCGGGCCATCGTCACGAGGGGCAGGAGAACGCAATGGTCATGGAGCGCGTTGTCAACGTCATTCGCGAATCGCTCGCACCCGCCGGCGCCGACGCCACGGACATCGCGCTCCTGGTCTCGACCAGCTCACGGCAGGAAATCGACGCGTGGAACCGCACCAAGATCAGCGACTCCCTCGTCAAGGAGGCGGGAATCGCACCTCACCTGGCGGAGGAGATAGCGCTCGCTGTGGAGGACCGCATCGACAGAACGAACCTCGGGACGGTCACCACCGCCATCATCCGTGAGATGGTCGACCTCGAACTGCTCGAGCGCGGACTCACCGTGGCGCACAAGCGACACAGCCACCTGGGACTGCCCATGTGGGACGTGGAACAGATCATAACGAACGCAAACAAAGAGAACTCGAACACGACCCACAATCCTGAGTCGATCAACCTCACACTTGCCGAAACGATTCTCAAGGAGTTCGCGCTTCGGAAGGTCTTCTCCGACGACATAGCCCAGGCCCATCTGGTAGGCGATATCCATCTCCACGATCTCGGGTTCATCATCCGCCCCTACTGCGGCGGTCATTCTCTTGAGTACGTGAAGAAGTACGGGCTGAGTCTGCCGAACATCACTTCGGTGTCGAGACCGGCGAAGCATGCCGAGGTCCTGATCGGTCATATGGTGAAGATGGCCTCCGCTCTCCAGGCACACTACGCGGGAGCCGTGGGCTGGGAGGCGGTCAACGTCTTCCTGGCCCCGTACTTGGTCGGCAAGAGCCCCGACGAGCTCGATCAGCTCGCTCAAATGCTTATTTTCGAGTTCAACCAGCTGGCAGGAGCTCGCGGTTCGCAGGTCGTGTTCACCGACTTCAATCTCTATTACAACGTCCCGCGACACTTCGCCGACACGCCGGCGATCGGGCCCGGGGGCGAGTACACCGGCAAGACCTACAGGGACTACGAGAAGGAGGCGCAGGCCTTCCTCAAGGCTATGTTCCACGTGTACCTCCGCGGTGACGCACACGGCAAGACCTTCGTCTTCCCGAAACCTCTGCTGCACATCTCAGAGGACTTCTTCAAGACGGCGGGATGGGACGACTTCCTCGACCTCGCGTGTGAGGTTGCATCAAAGCAAGGCATCACGTACTTCGTGTTCGATCGCGGTGACGAGGTCACGGTGTCCCAGTGCTGTAGGCTCAAGTTGCGCCTGAGTGATGAGCAACTCGCGGAAACCGCCACCCCCGAGAGGATGCGTTTCTCGGCCCTGCAGAACGTCACTGTCAACCTGCCTCGCATCGCATACAAGGCACAGGGAAGCGATCAGGCGCTGTTCCTCGAGATCAACCGGGTGCTCGAGCTGGTGGCGAAGGCTCACGCACAGAAACGTGACTTCGTACAGGGACTTTTCGACTTGGGCGCCCAGGGCCCGCTCGGACTTCTGACCCAGCGGTTGGATGGAGAGCCGTACCTCAAGATGGACCGGCTCACATACCTGGCCGGGCTCATCGGCTTGAACGAACTCGTTCAGATCCACACCGGGCATCAGCTCCACGAATCCGACACCGCTCTCAGGTTTGGGTTGAGGGTTATCTCCGCCATGAGCCTGAAGTGCAGAGAGTTGTCCGAGCGCTACGGGCTCAACCTCGTCTTGGAGGAGAGCCCAGCCGAATCAGCGGGCTATCGCCTGGCAAAGCTCGACATGAAGTATTGGCCCACGCAGACCGCGGCAGCCGCCAAAGGTGATGTTACGTCTGACCACTACTACTACACCAACTCCGTGCACCTGGCCGTGGATGCGGACGTCGACTACATCGAGCGCGTGGAGAAGCAATCCCGCTTCCACCCGTTGATCGAAGCCGGCGCTATCGTCCACGTCTGGCTGGGCGAGCACGAGCCCGACTCGGGAGCGATCAAGTCCTTCGTGGAAAAGACGTTCCGGCACACGCAGTGCGCCCAGATAGCCTTCAGCCCTGAGTTCACCGTCTGCGAGTCCTGTCAGCGAACGAGCAGAGGCCTGAAGACCCAGTGCCCCCTTTGCGGGTCGATGGACGTATATGGCGTCACCCGCATCGTCGGCTACTTCTCGAAGATCCAGACCTGGAATCGCAGCAAGGTAGGAGAGTTGTACGACCGTGTCCGCACCGACCTGGACCTGACGTCCGCGCCTTAGCGCGATCGAACGCCGGGCGGCACACAAGAGGGAGGGAACGTGCAGATCAAGCTCTTTGTCAGGGACGATTGTCCACGCTGCCCCGCCGCAAAGCGCGCTCTGGCTGAGTTCGACACGGTGGAGATCTACGACGTGGATGACGTCGAGGGACTCGCCGAGGCGTCTTTCCACAGCGTGCTCTCGACACCGTCGGTGTTGGTCATCGATTCTGCCGGCCGGGAGGTCGGCGCCTGGAGGGGAGAGATACCGTCGCCAGCCGATGTACGGAACCTCGTGGCGCAGTAACGATGAGCCCGGCGTACGTTACGACACACGTCGACAAGGCGAGCATCGCGGCCTGGATGCCCGCCGGAATGCTGGATTGGCCCGGCAGGCTGGCTGCAACCGTCTTCTTATCAGGATGCAACCTCCGCTGCCCGTTCTGCCACAACCCCGACCTGCTGACATGTGCCCGGGAACCAGACGCCTACGATTCGTTCTTCGAGCACCTTCGTTCACGCCGTGCGTGGATCGATGGGGTCGTCGTAACCGGGGGTGAACCCACGACGGACCCCGTGCTCTTCGGCCTGCTCGAGCAACTCGCCGCACTTGCCGTCCCGGTGAAACTCGACACTAACGGTACGCGCCCGGACGTCCTGTCGCAGGTCCTCGGACGGCGACTTGCGGAGTACGTGGCGCTGGACGTGAAGGCCGCGCCCGATCGGTACGACTCGGCAACGGGGATTCGGGGGGTGTGGGCCGGCGTCTCACAGACCATCGACATGCTTGCCGCAAGCGGTGTCCGGCACGAGTTCCGTACGACGGTGTATCCCGATGCCGTGGCCCTCGAGGACCTCCCACGGCTGGCCGAAAGGCTGCGTCGTGGCGAGCGCTACGTCATCCAGCAGTTCCGACCACAACGGACGCTCCTTCCACGTGCAGGCGCAGCGGAGCCCTACCGCCACGATGACCTGCTACTCGCCGCAAAGCGCTGCTCCACCTTCCTGCCCACCATCGTCCGAGGAGCCTGAACACGTGGATCTCCAGATCAAGCGACTTGACGGCGGCCTGCCTTTGCCATGTTACGCACACGAAGGTGACGCCGGCATGGATCTGTTCTCGGCCGAGGCCGTCAGGCTCGGTCCCTTCGAACGCGCCCTGGTGCCTACGGGCATCGCTGTCGCCATTCCCGAAGGCTACGCGGGTTTCGTGCAACCGCGCAGCGGACTGGCAGTCCGGCAGGGACTCGGAATCGTGAACACGCCGGGGCTTATCGACAGTCACTACCGTGGAGAGATCAAGATCATCGTCATCAATCTCGACCCTGAGGTGCCCATCGAGATAGCTCGCGGCGACAAGATCGCCCAGCTCGTGATTCAGCCGGTCGCTCGATGCGCACTCGTGGAGGTCTCCGAGCTCGACGAGACCGCAAGAGGGGAGGGCGGGTTTGGCAGCACAGGCGTCTGATGCTCCGCGCGTCCGCGTGGCCGCATTGATCGAACTTGACGGCAATGTCGTTCTCGCACGCCACAGAGCGGACTCAAGGGTGTACCACCTGCTCCCGGGCGGCGGTGTGGACTGGGGCGAGACGCTGCCGGACGCGCTCGTCCGCGAAGTCGCCGAAGAAACCGGTCTTCACTGCACCGTCGGTCCGCTGGTCCTCGTGAGCGACACGATCGCCCCGGACCGTTCGCGGCACGTCGTGAACGTGGTCTTTCGCGCGGAAATCCTCGGCGGCCACGTCACCGCTTCGCCTGCCGACGAGCGGGTGGAGGCAGTCGACCTGATCGCCCCCTCCGCGCTGGCATCGCTCGATCTTCGCCCTCCACTTGCCGCCGAGATTCTCGAGGCTCTGCAGACACCACAGTTCGCAGCGAGATATGTGGGCTCCGAATACGCCGAAGAACGCAAGCCGTGACTCGGACTTTACATAAGTCCGCCTTGCTCAGCGTCCCGCGGGACGCGGGACGGGAAGCCATGCCGCCACGCTCGCCGGCATCGTTCCCAACCTCATCCTGCCGAAGGAGACGAGGACCCTGGCTGCCGAAGCGACAGCCGACTTCGGCGGAAAGGCCGCAGTGGAGACGGCCGCCCAGGCCGCCGCACGTGAATAGCACCGCTGAAGGCGCTTCTTCGATAGGCCGAGCGCCTCGGCGGGCAGCGGAAGGCCCCGGACCGCGTTGGGCGCGCGCGGCCCGGGGCCTTCGATCGTCGGACAGGCGGATGCACCGGGCGCATACGGTTTGTCGCGCGTGCGCATCTTGGCGCGGAATGGCGGGGCGCGCCGTCTGACGGAGTTCGGTGCTCAGCCCGTCTGGGCTCTTGGCGCTTGCGGGAGTAGTTGCACCACTTGTGAGAGGCGGGGTGCTCACTGTGTTTTTGCTGCTTGGGCAGTCTTTCCGGCGTGATTTCCCACCCTGCCCGTAACTCGGATAATGTATCTTATGTAACGTGCGTTTCACCGCACTTAGGGTTCAATCTCTACCTCGCAGTACCTCTCCTCGAAAGCAGACCGAGTCATCTGCTCGAGGTCCTCCTGTGCGGACTCGACGAACGCGCGCGCCTCGTCGGCGTCGTCGAACATGGCGATGAGGGTCACGTCCTCGTCGTCATCCACACTGACGGCCTCCACACGCCATTGCGCTTCAGCGCTCAGTGGCTGCCGAGGAGGCTCCCGGTACAGGATGTCGTCGCGCCATTCCAGGTCTGGTTCGTCGGTCACGTCGAGACGCGTGAGCCGGAGGCGGTAGAAGTCGGAAGCATCCCCGATGATCATGGCTGGCTCCGTCCTACTGCTGCAGCTGCGTGTACTGGGGACTCGCGGAGACGTAGCCTTCGGTACCGTCGTTCGTGCGTACCTTGTACCAGCCGTCTTCGGTACCCAGATGGGTCAGCTGGGTCCCCCTGTCGAGACCTTGGATCAAATCGGCTTCGCGTGACGGCCCCGTGCGGAAGTTGAGCCCGTCTATCAGTACGACGACCGTACCCAAAGACTCCGTAGTGTCGGGCACGCTGGAATCGCCGGACTCCCCTTCGCCGCTTTGCGTCGGCTCGTCGCCCGCTTCCGCACCCGCAGTACCTGTGGCATCCACCGTGCCTGTCGTCTCTCCCTGCCCCTGCGCGTCTCCCGTCGACCTGTACTCACCCCAGTAGCTCAAGACAAGCATGAGCACCACGAACAGCACGATAATCGCGATGACCGGCTTGAGCAGTGCGGGTCCGGGCGAAGCTGCAGGGCTCATATGTACAGACCTCCACCGTAGACGGCAGCATCTTCGACGTCATAGTACTCGGCGGCCTCGTTAACGAGGCGATCCGCGCGTTCGAAGTCGCTCTCAGCTCGCGCAAGATCGATCTCGCCGAGAGCGACCAGCACCTTCTCGGGTTCGAGCAAGTCATGAATGTGAGCGGCCTCCTCCCCTATCGTGGCCGCCGCGTCCCCCAGCGCCTCACCGGCCGGCCACAAGCGCTTGGGCAGAGGCATCGTCCACAGTTCGTCGGCTAGCATCGTCATCCGTTGGGCGACCTCGGTCAACGCCTTGCGATCCTCGGCCTCCGGGTCTTGGGCGAACTCCATCAGTTGGTCCGCCGACTCGTCGGCGAGATGGCGCATCACAGCCTCCAGCGTGCGCAGCGACGACAAGGTGTTCTCACGACGTCCGATCAGCGACACCAGGTAGCGCCGGGACAGCTTGTACCAGACCCATCGCCAGCCGAAGTAGCCTGCCGCCGCGAGCACGGCGACACTCACAAGCGCGACGATGAGCCACAGCCACCATGGAACGCCGGCCGCCTCAGGCACTTGAGGTCCTTTCGAATCACGTCGCCGGGAGAATCAGCACATCTCCCTACGGTCCAATACTCGCTGCGCCTTGCCCGCCGTCCGCTCGATAGAGCCGGGTTCGACGAGCGTGACCTTCACGTGCAGTCCGATAACGGCATGCAGCCGCTCGCCGACGTGCCTGGTGAAGTTCACCATGTCCGCCATGATATCCGAAAAGACCTCTTCGGCGACCTCGATGCGGACCTCCATGTCGTCCAAGCCGTGCTTGCGATCGACGACTATGAGGTAGTGGGGCCGCACGCCCTCGATCTTGAACAACACGTCTTCGACCTGACTGGGAAACACGTTCACGCCTCGGATAATGAGCATGTCGTCGGTTCGCTGGCGGACCTTGTCCATTCGTGCCAGTGTCCGGCCGCACTCGCAGGGATCGTTCGTGATCCGGGTGATGTCATGCGTGCGGTAGCGTATGACGGGAAACGCCTCTTTCGTGAGCGACGTGAACACGAGTTCCCCCTCCTCCCCTTCGGGGAGCGGCTCTCCGGTCGCCGGATCCACGATCTCTGCCAAGAAATGGTCCTCATTGACATGCAGGCCGCAGGCGCACTCGCACTCTCCTGAGACACCCGGGCCCATCACCTCGGAGAGGCCGTAGTTGTCGGTGGCCCTGATGTGTAGCGCCTCTTCGATCTCTCGGCGGGCAGCGTCCGTGCACGGCTCGGCGCCGAACAGCCCGAGCCGTAGCGCCAAATGCGAGAAATCGACGCCCATCTCCTGTGCCATCTCAGCCATGTAGAGCGCGTAGCTCGGAGTCGAGATGAGCACAGTGGTACCGAAGTCTTGCATCATCATGATGTGACGCTCGGTGTTCCCCGCGCTGGCCGGAATCACCGTCGCCCCTATCCGCTCGATGCCGTAGTGCATGCCGAAACCTCCGGTGAACATGCCGTAGCCGAAGGCCATCTGCGCACGGTCGGCGCGGTGTACGCCGGCTGCCGAAGCCACCCTCGCCGTCAGCTCGGCCCAGGTGTTGAGGTCTCCCTTCGTGTATCCCACCACGATGGGCTTCCCGGTCGTCCCGGACGACGAATGGATACGCACCACCTCGTCCAGCGGCACCGCGAACAGACCGAAGGGGTACGTGTCACGCAGTGCCGCCTTGTCGGTGAAGGGGAGCTTCACGAGGTCTTCGTGCGACCTGATGTCCTTCGGCTTCACTCCACGCGCGTCCAGGGCTTCCTTGTAGTGCGGCACCCGTTCGTAGACCCATCCGACAGTGGCCTGCAAGCGCCTCAGTTGCAGTTCCCGCAATGCGTCACGGGACATGCTCTCGTATTCGGGACTCCAGATAGGCATCGTGAGACTACCCCCTCGTGTCTTCCGGGTCGTCTTGGGCATCCGATTCTCCGCGCCATGCGCCCAGGTAGATAAGGCGTACGTCGTCGTTAGACAGCAGCTCGTCGGCAGCTCCGCTCAAAGCTACGCTGCCTGTGCGCAGCACATATCCTCGGTCCGCGTGTTTCAGGGCAATCTTCGCATCTTGTTCCACGAGGAGGATCGTGAGTCCGCGTTCCCTCAGGGTGTCGAGCACGGAGAAGATCTCGGCGATCACTTTCGGAGCGAGACCGAGCGAGGGCTCGTCGAGAAGCATCATCTTCGGCCGGGACATGATGGCTCGAGCGATCGCGAGCATCTGCTGCTCCCCGCCCGACAGCGTTGCTGCCGGCTGCGACGCGCGTGAGGCAAGCACAGGGAAGAGTTCATGGACCAGGGCGAGATCCTCGGCGAAGGCGTTCGCGGCGTCCGGACGACGCCGAACGGCGTATGCCCCGAGCTCGAGGTTCTCCCGCACAGACATCGGACCGAACAGTTTGCGCCCCTCCGGGACGAGTGCGAGTCCTCGGCGGACCACATACTCGGGCGCGCGCCGTGTCACGTCTTCACCGGCAAACGTGATCGTTCCGTCCCACACGCCGATCAGGCCCGACAGAGCCCGGAGCAGCGTGGACTTCCCGGCGCCGTTCGAGCCGATGAGCGTGACGACCTCGCCCTGCCTCACCTCGATCGTGACTTCCCGCAGGACTTCCACGCGTCCGTAGCCGCACGTCAGCGATTCCGCGCGGAGCATGATATCGCGCTTGCTACTCATATTCCGGCTCCCCGAGGTAGGCCTCGATGACGGCGGGGTCTTTCTGTATCAGCCGCGGCGGGCCCTCAGCGATCTTGCGGCCCTCGTTGAGAACGACGATCTCGTCCGAGATCTCCATCACGAGGCCCATGTCATGCTCGACGACCACCAGCGTCACTCCCATGTCGCGGATGCGGTAAAGGACCTCCGCGAGCGCGGACGTCTCGGCGGTGTTCAATCCCGCCGCCGGTTCGTCGAGCAGCAGCAGCCGTGGGCCTGTGGCCAGCGCTCGGGCGATCTCCAGCGCTCGTCGTAGCCCGTGCGGCAGGTCCGCAGCGAGCGCGTCGGCGTGATCCTCCAGCCCGACCAGGCGCAGAAGCCGCTCGGCTTCCTCCCTCGACGCGCGCTCTTCGGCAACCGTGCCGGGCAATCTGAGTGCTGCGGAGAGCATGCCGGTCCGGGTCAAGGGATGGCGCCCCACCAATACGTTCTCGAGGGCGCTCATCTCCTCGAAGAGCTGCGTGTTCTGGAACGTGCGCGCGACGCCGAGTCTGACGATCCGGTGAGGGCCGATCCCTGAGAGGTCCTGCCCGTCGAACAGCGTCGTACCCTCGTCCGGACGCTCGTACGCCGTGAGCACGTTGAACAGCGTGCTCTTCCCCGCTCCGTTCGGGCCGATGAGAGCCTTGATGCTTCCTTCTACGACGTCGAACGACACGGCGTCCACCGCTACCAGTCCGCCGAAGCGCTTTGTGACGCTGTCCACTTGCAGAAGCCTCATGCCGCCTCACGCCCCTTCTCGACGCGCGTGCGGCGGACGCCGGCTCGCCTGAGCAATCCGGCGACACCCCCGGGTGCGAACAGCATGACCACGATGATTGCGAGACCGTATATGTCCGTTTCCCAATCCGAGAGAAAGGACGCGACGGACTCCGGCACGCCTGGCAGGACGGCATCCACATACGGAAGCAACGTCAGGAGCGATGCCGCCACAACGGGACCCGCTATAGAATTCGTGCCGCCGAGGACGGTCATGGCTAGGAGAATCACCGAGAAGTGTAGGGTGAAGATCGACGGTGAGATGAATCCGACCAAATGGGCGTAGAGCGCGCCGGCCAAACCCGCAAGCGCCGCCGAGAGCACGAACACCTGGACCTTGAGTCGGACGATGTCGACCCCGCACGCACGGGCACCGAGCTCCGACCCGTGCAGTGCCCGCATGGCCCTCCCCGGTCTCAGCCGCACGATGTTGTACGCGACCGCAGCAGCCAGCAGAGTCACTCCCCAGACAAGCCAGTAGTTCTGTGCCGGCGTGCGGAAGTCGAATCCCGCCACAGACGCGAATTGTATGCCCGTGAAACCGTCGACTCCGCCCGTAAGCGACTCTGCCTCGACGAACGCGATGAACATGATCTCGCCGAAACCCAGCGTGGCCATGGCAAGATAGTGCCCCCGCAGTCGCAGACTGGGAAGCGCGAGCAGAAGGCCTCCCAAGGACGCCACCAGGGCAGCGGCCGCCATCCCCCCCAACCAGGGCCAGCCGAGCCGGACCGTAGCGTACGCGGAGGTGTACGCGCCGAGACCTACGAAGCCGGCGTGTCCGAGCGAGACCTGACCCGCGTACCCGAAGAGCAGCGCGAGTCCAACGACCACGAGAGCGTTGATGCCTACGAACGTAAGCACCTTCAGGACGAAACGGTCTTCCACCAGGAGCGGCGCGACCATGACCAGCAGCACCGGAATGCCGTAGGACATCAGTCTGACGGCCGGCCGCCTCATCAGACCTTCTCCCTTTCGCGGCGGCCAAGGATGCCCTGCGGTCGCACGAACAACACGAGGAGCAGGACCACGAGAGCGATGACGTCTTTGTACGTCGACGAGAGGAAGGCGACGGACAGGCTCTCGATCAGGCCCAGGAGCAGTCCTCCGATCACCGCTCCGACTGGATTGCCCAGCCCGCCCAGAATCGCTGCCGCGAATCCCTTGAGCCCAACACGTGCGCCCACGTTGAAGGCGGTCTGGGTGAGCGGCGTCGTGGCAATCCCGGCTAACGCGCCGAGCATGGCTGCGAGCCCGAACGAGGCCGTCACCATCATTCGCGTGTCCACACCCATGAGACGCGCACCGTCGCGATCGATTGCGCACGCGCGCATGGCCTTGCCGAAAGCAGTCCGCCGGTACAGGACCGTGAGAGCGACGACCGCAGCGGCGGTCAGTGCCCACATCCACAGCGTCTGGCGCTCGATGGCCGCGCCGGCCACCAATATCGAGGGGCCTGGCGTGAACGCCGGGAACGGGAGCTCGTCCGGGCCCAGCGCATGGCGGGTCAGTGATTGCAGCAGGATAGACCCGCCGACGGTGATGATAATGAGAGCGAGCGGGTCGCCGTCTTTGCGGGGCCGGATGGCCAGAAGTTCGAAGACGACACCGATCGCGGTCGTCGCCAAGACCCCAGCGACCACCGCCAGGACGAGCGGAAAGCCCAGCGCCTGCAGCGCGAAGACGCTGAGCATGCCGCCGAGCATGTAGAACTCTCCCTGGGCAAAGTTGATGACGCCCGTGGAGGCGAACACGATGGTGAACCCAAGCGCCACGAGCGCATACACGGAGCCGTTCTTCAGCCCCGCTACCGCGAACTGCAGCAGTTCGGAGAGTTCCATCCTCTAGGCTTCAGCGTTTCTACTCGTCAAGTGCGACCCAGTCTCCGCCGCTGATGCGGTAGGTGAACAGGTCGTCTTCTGTCAGACCGTTGTGGTCGTCGGCGGAGAAGGTGAAGGTCCCGTCCATCCCCACGAAGCCCTCGGTTGCCTCTATCTCGTCCCGCAGCGCCTCGGAGGTGAACTCGGCGGGAAGCCGCTTCAATGCCTCCACAGTAAGGTGTAGCGCATCGTACGCGTGCCCGGCGAAGATGTCGGGTTGCTCTCCAAAGCGCTCTTCATACCGGCCGATGAAGTCGGTCACCACTTGGTAGGCTTCTGTGTCCTCGCCGTACGTCTCGGGAAGCAGTATCTTGCCTGCAGCGAGGATGACGCCCTCCGCGTCGCCGCCGGCGCCTTCGGCGAACTCCCTGCGCGCGATGCCGGGGCCGCCCACGAGCGGCATGTCTATGCCGAGCTGGACCCGGTTCTTGGCGATCGTCACGGCCTCACTGCCTGCAGTCCACATGAGGATCGCATCGGGCTCGGCGGCCCTGATCTTCGTGAGCTGCGCGCTCATGTCGGTGTCACCGGGGTTGAAGGTCTCGTCCGCGACGATTGTGGCGCCCGCCTCATCCACCGCTCCAAGGATGACGTCTCGGCCGTCCTTCCCATAGCCACCCGCGTCGGTGATCAGAGCCACTTCCGTCCAGCCCTGCTCGGCCATGACATCCAGGATATATGGAACCACGAGCCTGTTTGGCCAGGGTGTCTGGAACACCAGAGGGTCGAAATCATCCGTGATCACCGAGCCGCCGGCCATGGAGACCAAAGGAATACCGGCACGCCGGACCTCGTTGCGGACCGCCATCGTCTGGCCCGTACCGGTAGCACCGAGTATCGCGACCACCTCGTCCTGGTCGATGAGCTTGGTCGCGGCAGCGACGGCTCTTGCCTCGTCGGTGCCGTCATCCTCGATGATCACCTGGATCTCGCGGCCGTTCACGCCCCCGGCCTCGTTGATCGCGTCGACTTCGAGCTGAATCGCGTTGATCTCAGACTCCCCCAGACCGGCGTAGCTGCCCGTCTCGGAGAGTATCGCCCCTATCTTGATCGGTTCTTCAGCCGATCCCGCCCCGTTCTCGCCGTCCGCTGCGCAACCGCTGATTCCAGCGACCACGAGCGAGGCGACCGCCACACAGACGACCCCCAGTCGCATACGCACTCTGTAGTCTCCTTCGCTTTCCAGTATGCACTCGCTCGCACGTTACACGCCCGTGGACGGGCGACCCACGTGGGACGCCCGTCCACGTCCTCCTCCCCCGACCGCCACGATCGCGGTCGCGGGGCGTACCACTACTCTATGACGACCCAGTCCCCATTTTCGACCCTGTAAAGAACGAGATCGTCTTCTGACAGGCCGTTGTGGTCGTCGGCGGAGAAGGTGAAAGTCCCACCTATGCCCACGAATCCGTCAGTGGCCTCGATCTCGTCGCGCAGCTCTTCGGCGGTGAAGCCCTCATCCAGGCGGCCCATCGCTTCGACGATCAGGTACAGGGCATCGTAGGCGTGTCCCGCGAACGTGCTCGGCGCAGCTCCGAACTGCTCCGTGTACCGGTCGATGAAGTCTGTGGCGACTTCGAAGCCATCGGTCCCCTCGCCGTAGCTCTCCGGCTTCAGAACCTTGCCTGCCGGGAAGACGAATCCCTCACCAGCGGTGCCGGCGCCATCGATGAACTCTCGACGGGCGTTGCCGTGGCTGCCATACAGCGGGATACCGAGTTGGAGCTGCTCCGCGTTCTTGGCGACCGTGCTCGCTTCGGCACCGGCATTCCATATCACAAGCGCTTCGGCCTCCGTGCCCTTGATCTTGGTGAGCTGTGCGGTCATGTCCGTGTCGCCGGCATTGAACGACTCCGTGGCAACGATCTCTATGTCGAAGTCGGGTGCATTCGCCGTGAGCACGTCAACACCGTCCTTGCCGAACCCTCCGGAATCCGCGATGACCCCGATTCTAGTAACGCCTTGCTCCTGCAGATAGCCGAAGAGGAACGGCACCACGAGCGTGTTCGACCACGGTGTCTGGAAGACGAGCGGGTGGAAATCCGCGGTGATCACGGTACCGCCGGCCATGGAGACCTGCGGAATTCCCGCGCGGTCGATCTCGGTGCGCATCGCCATCGTCTGACCTGTGCCCGTCGCCCCGATGATCGCAAGAACCTCGTCCTGCTCGATCAGCTTGCTCGTTGCGGAGACTGCCTGAGCTTCGTCGGTCGCATCGTCCTCGATGATGACTTCGATTTCATGCCCATTGACGCCTCCCGCCTCGTTGATGCGGTCCACTTCCATCTCGAGAGTGTTCTTCTCAGGTTCTCCCAAGCCCGCGTACGTGCCGGAGAGCGACACGACCGCCCCGATGCGGTAGGGCTCTTTCGCCTCCTCGGCGCCATCCTCGGTGTCTGCGTCCCCCGTGTCGGTTGTTCCACACCCCGCGAGAGGGACGATCGCCAGCGCGAGCACGAGCATCAGTGCCAGCACTGTCTTGCCTGTCCTTGTCCTCATGACGGTCCCTACCTCCTTCGCTTCCTTAGTCGTACGCCGGCTCACAAGACCCCCAAACTCCTCACCGGAGACGCCGGCTCTTCTCTCCTACGGCCGATCGTGTTCGACCCGCCTGCCAACCCTATACCTCCAGTGCCTCACCTCCGAGATCGTGTGCCGGTCAGATAGTCGCAATCTGCTCCTGCGATACAAGCTCGACCGGCTGGTCGGCAAGCATCTGCAGCGCCCTGTCGACGTCCGAGACGTTGATGACGACGTATGTGGATACCAGGGAGTATACGTACTCGATGTTCACTCCAGCGTCCGAGACGATCTTCAGTGCCTGCGCAAGGCTGCCCGGGGTGTCGGGCAGCTTGATGCACACGACATCGCTCTCCTTGACCGTGAAGCCGGCTTGGTGAAGAGCGTCTCTTCCCTCGTCGGGCTTGTCGACGACCAACCTGAGAATGCCGTACTCCGCCGTGTCCGAGACTGAGAAGCCCCGGATGTTTATGCCGGCGTTCCCCAACACCGACGTCACCTCGCTGACGCGTCCGGCCTTGTTCTCGATGAAGACCGACAGCTGCCTCACCTTGCTCATAGCAGGCACTCCCCCTTCCTGCACGCTTGGCGTCCCAACTCGAACGCACGCAGGTTCGTTTCGACAGTCTTGGGTGGAACACGCGTCGCTATCACGCCGTGCCAGGCTTCTTCGGGGAACTGGAGCCCCGTGGACAACGCGCCCATCAGCACAATGTTCGCCGCCTTCTCGCTACCCGCCTCGCACGCGAGTTCCTCCGCGTCGATGAAGATTGCACCCTGCTCGGCCAGTCTTGCCTCGAGGTCCTCGGGCATGTCCGCAGCCCCTATCAGTACCGGCAGTGGTTCGATCAGCCGTGTGTTCACGAGCAATCGCCCGTCCGGCTTCAGGAACGGAATCCTTCGGGCGGCCTCGATCATCTCGAAAGCCACGAGGTGATCGGCGCCCCCGGGATCGGTGATCGGGGAGGCGACGCTCTCACCGAACCGTACTACGGTGTCGACGGACCCTCCGCGCTGCGCCATGCCGTGCACTTCGGACAGCTTGACGTCCAGACCCGCCGCAGCCGCGACCTTGGCCAGTACGTCGGCGGCGAGAATCGTGCCCTGGCCCCCGACTCCGGCAAGCATCACGGTCGTGGGCGCGGTCATCACACGCCTCCGATGTCGCACACGGGGCCTACGGGCCGGATTGCATCGAAGCGGCACACCTGGACGCAGTCTCCGCAGCCTACACACAACGAGACGTCGATGACCGCCACGCCGCCCTCGCCCGTGCCTATGGCGGGACATCCGAGTCGTATGCAAAGACCGCAGGCCGTGCAGGCGTCCTCGTCCACAGCCACCGGCTGCTCTTCGGTGCGAAGGAGCAACGCACACGGGCTCCGGAACACGATGACGCTCAAGTTCTCTTCGGCCGTCTTCTCCCGAAGAACGGCTTCCGTTCGATCCAGGTCGTGAGGGTCAACGACGGTCACGTCCTCGATTCCGAGGGCCTCGCACAGCTTCTCCACGTCGATCTCGACGGTCTCGTTCCCCATCAGGGTCTGGCCCATCATCGGATTGCCTTGGTGCCCCGTCATAGCGGTGATGCGATTGTCGAGAATGAGGATGGTGCCTGCGCCGCTGTTGTAGGCCATATGAGTGAGGCCGGTGATGCCGCTGTGGGCGAAGGTGGAGTCCCCGATGACGCCCACGACCGGTCGCCGGCCCGTATCGCCTCCGGACAGCCGTACGCCGTGGGCCATCCCGATACTCGCTCCCATGCACACGCAGCTGTCCATCGCGGAGAGAGGAGGCGTCGCGCCAAGCGTGTAGCATCCTATGTCCCCGGTCACCACCGCCTTCATCTTGCGAAGCGCATAGAAGACCGAGCGATGCGGGCATCCGGGGCACATCAGCGGCGGGCGGGCGGGAAGCCCCTCGACGGGTGCCCGTGTGGGGCCCGGCTCGTGGCCGAACGCGGTGGCGATCTTCCCCGGAGACAGCTCGCCGGTCTTCGGCAGGCCCACGTCTTCGACGTCGATACCGAGGGCACGGATCGAACGAGCGAGGTAGTGGTCGCCTTCCTCCACCACCATCAGTCTACGCACCGAGGACGCGAACCGAGCTAGTGCGGCCGCCGGAAGCGGGAACGACAGCGCGACCTTGAAGACCGAGGCCTCGGGAATCGCCTCCCGCACGTACTGGTAGCAGACGCCCGACGTCACGACCCCCAGGGTGGTGTCTCTCATCTCCACCCGGTTGATATCGGTTTCGTCGGCGAACACGCGAAGCGCCGACATGCGCTCTTCGAGGAACTCGCGCCGAAGACGCGCGTTCGCAGGCAGCATCAGCCACTTCGCGGGATCGCTCTCGTAGGGGGTCGCCGGCCTCTCGGCGCGCTCCCCCGTTTCCACCAATCCTTTGGAATGCGCGATGCGGGTGCTCGTGCGCAGGATCACCGGCACGTCGAAGCGTTCCGACAACTCAAACGCGCGGAGGGTGAGCTCCCGCGCTTCCCCGCTGTCTGACGGCTCCAGGACCGGCACTCGTGCAAACGGTCCCCAGTTACGCGAGTCCTGCTCGTTCTGGGAGGAATGCATGCCCGGGTCGTCCGCTGCCAGGATCACGACGCCGCCCTTCACACCCGTGTATGCGAGAGTGAACAGCGGGTCGGCGGCGACGTTCACGCCAACGTGCTTCATCGTCACAAGCACCCGGCTGCCACCCATGCTCACACCGGCGGCGACTTCCAGCGCCACCTTCTCGTTCGGCGCCCACTCTGCGTACACGTCAGGAAGTCTCGCGAAGCTCTCGAGTGTCTCGGTAGACGGCGTTCCGGGATAGCCGACGCCTACAACGGCACCGGCCTCCCACGCGCCTTGTGCTACGGACTCGTTGCCTGACAGGAGGGTTGGCGGCACCCGATCACATCCCTGCCCCTGCACGACGAGACGGTTAGGAATTGGACGAATGATACCACAGGAAAATGCCCGAATCCTGCGGAAATCGGTCAAAGGCATTCACTGAACCGTGTACGGAGCACGACGAGAATCACGTCGGCGCAATGCCGTTTCGTGCGTGAGAGGACGTCGCTGCCCTCTCCGATGTCATGGGCGACAGGCGCCCACGAAGTCCGCGCGGCTCGAGATCCTGTCCAGCAAGGAAGATACCTGAACGGTCGAACCGGTCTGCGGTGCGTGGAGGAAACCGCCCTCACCGGCATATATCCCCACGTGGTGGATACGGTTCGGATCACCACCATAGCCAAAGAACACCAGGTCACCGGTCACGAGGAGGTCGAGTCTGTCGGCCGGGATGTATTGACCCGCGCGGAATTGCTCGCGACTCGTGCGGGGTAGGGAGATGCCTACCTGCGCGTACGCGTACTGAGTGAGACCGGAACAGTCGAATCCCTCCGGGCTCGCGCCTCCCCACACGTAGGGGACCCCGACATACTGGAGACCCGCCGCCAACGCCTCCGGATGGCCTGCGCCAAGCGACCCCACATCCGCCGCGATCGGCGCGCCGGCGCTCCAGCCCACGGCTTCCTGCGCCCGTCGGGCTGCCTCCGCTGCTTGACGGGCGCGCTCGGCTGCGAGTTCCTCTTGCCGCTTGCGTTCATCTTCCACCAGCCGGGCAATCTCGGTATTGAGGCCTTCGAGGAAGGCCGCCTGTTCCGCGACAGCACCCTCGATCTCCTTCTTCTTCACCGCAGCTTGGTCCCTGAGCGTGATCTGCTCCTGCTCGCGCCTCTCGAGCGCCTCTTCGGTCTCGATGACTCGCTGGCGCGCCGTCTTGACGGCAGCCGCGATCTCGGCGTCGCTCAGGTTCACCCGCCGAAGCCAATCCACCCGAGTGAGGAAGTCCTGGAACGATGTCGTCCCCAGCAGGACATCCAGAATCTCGACATTCCCGTTCCGGTAAATGCCTGCGGCCCTCTGTTCGAGCTGCTCAAGGGCACGGGCGAGTTCGGCGTCCGCCTTTTCGAGCGCGGCGCGCGTCTCTGCAATCTCGTCGCGGGTACCCTGAAGCTCGAGGGTGATCGCTCCGTACTCTTCCGCACGGAGCTCGAGTTGTGCCTGAAGCTCGTCGAGCTGGTCCTGGGCGGCAACGCCTTCGGCTTGCTTCGCCTGGATTTCCGGAGTGCTCGGGACGCCTGCGGCAGATGGGGGGAAGGCTGCGACGGCAGTCAACGCGAACGCCGCAACCAAGATAGCCATCGTCCGAGTGAGGAGTGACACGCGAGCCTCCTGCTGCATCTTGTTCTGCGTCTGAGGCGCTCGGCCGGAGCCGCCGCCACTCGGTACTGCCATCATGATATCATACGGTGTTGAAGTCTTCCCTGGTCTGGGCCGCGATTCGGCCTCTCCACCGGAGGCGGTGCGATGTTCCGTAGCACGCGACGTAGCCTCATCGCAGCGGCCACAGCGGCAGCGCTCCTTGCAGCCGCAGTCGCCCCAGCCGCGGCCTCTCCCGGCGAGGCCGAGTCTGACTCTCTCGACGACGCCACCTCGCGCGCCGTCGTACTCGAGCGCGAGATCGACGACCTTCGCGGCGAGCAGATCGCCATCGAAGAACGCATCTCGGTCACCAATCTGCGTATATTTCACCAGCAAGAGGTCCTCACGACTTCTCGCGCCGCGCTCCGGAGAGCCCAGGACGACTATCAGAGCCGGCTCGTACGCATATACAAGTCCGGTGACAGCGCACTCTCCCTCCTCTTATCGGCAGAGACGCTGTCAGACTTCTACGCTCGCGCCGTTATGCTCACGCGGATTGTCGCGAAGGACCGTCAAGCGTTCCAGGACGCAGCCATCGCGTCGGCCGAAGCCGAGTATCATGCAGCCTACCTCGACGAACTCAAGGCGCAGGATGTCGAGTTGCGCCAGGTCAAGCGCCACCGCCTCAAACTCCTGGAGGATGCTCTTGCCGAGCAGAAGGAGATAATCGAACGATTGACCGAAGAGCAGATGGCCATCGTGAGCCAGACCCGGGCGAGCATCTCGCTCACCCGCCGGCAATGGCGCGACTCGAGCATCCCGACCAGTCAGACGATCGAGCTGCGACCTGTGGTCGTCGAGCCCCACACCGACCGCACGTACCTCGGTTCCGAGCACCATCCCCAGCGATTCCGCGCGACGGGGCAGACGATGGTGGCCGTGTGCTCCTGGTACGGCAACGAATTCAACGGACGACCCACCGCCTCGGGCCAGATCTTCAACCAAGACGACCTCACGTGCGCGTCGCGCACGCTGCCCTTCGGCACGTGGCTGGCGTTGACCCGCGGGGACCGCCGGGTGGTCGTCGTGGTGACCGACCGCGGCCCCTTCGTCGCCGGCCGCGACCTCGACTTGTCGCGGCGCGCGGCACGCGAACTCGGTTTCTCGGGGGTCGCGTCGGTGAATGTCGAGTTCGTAGAGCCCGTGGGCGCAGCCACACAGGCGAGCACGGGCGTTAGGTGACGTGAATCAGCGACCGGACCTTCGCATCGCCGAGCTTTGAACGACCCTCTAGGAAGTCCAGCTCGATCAGGAAGGCGAAGCCCGCAAGCTTCGCGCCCGTACTCGTCGCGAGCTGAGCCTTCGCGGCCGCCGTGCCGCCGGTCGCGAGAACGTCGTCCACGATGAGCACCACGTCATCGGACGTGATCGCGTCCATGTGCATCTCGAGCGTGTCGGTCCCGTACTCGAGAGCGTACTCCGCCTTCGTCGTCTCCCACGGAAGCTTCCCAGGCTTTCGAGCAGGTATGAATCCGGCGCCAAGACGATACGCCAGCGCCCCGCCGAAGATGAAGCCGCGCGCTTCGGCGCCAAGGACCTTGGTGACACCGAGGTCTTCGTACTCGACAGCAAGTATGTCTACGGCCTCGCGAAACGCGTCCGGATCAGCAAGAAGAGGCGTGATGTCTTTGAAGACCACGCCTTCTTTGGGAAAATCAGGGATGTCGCGAATGTAAGAGTCCAGGTCCACCGAGAATCCTCCTTGTCCGCTGTCGTACAGCCCAACCGTACCGCATAGCTGCTGTGACCGCATCACCTAAGCAAGTGCTGCAGAGCCAGGGTACGCGAGTCGCCCCCGCTCACACCGATGCAGGCGCCCCCGAACGCACGAGTGCGTCCTCACGAAGGGTGGCGACGTACGGCAGGTTTCTGTACAGGCCGTCCAGATCGAGCCCATAACCGATCACGAACCGGTCGGGAATCGAGAATCCTCGATACGTCACCGGCAGATCGACTATCCTTCGGACGTCCTTGTCGAGAAGGGCGCAGACGTTGACCGACGCCGGTTTCCGGTTCCGCAACATCGACAAGACGTAGTTGAGCGTAAGTCCTGTGTCGATGATGTCCTCGACGACGATCACCGACGCGCCCTCGACGTCGTCGTCGAGGTCTTTCGTGATGCGCACTACGCCCGGGGCCCCTCCTGCGTAAGACGAGACGGCCAGGAAGTCGAGATGCAGCGGGGCATCCACCGCACGACACAGGTCGGCCAAGAAGAACGCCCCGCCGCGCAACACGGTGATAAGCCTGAGGTCCTCACCGGCGTGGTCCTCGGCGATGGCCGAACCCAACTCCCTCACCTTGCGGGCAATCTGCTCCTGCGAGACCAGCACTTCGTCCGCCACGGCAGGCAACCGAGGTTTCTCGCCCATCATCCGCGTCCGTCTTCGGGAATTTCGGCGGCGGTGAGTCCCCCGCCCTCTTCATGGCCTTGAGGCTGGACGGGTATCCCGAACTTGAGCAGCAGGTTCCGGAAGTCCTTCTGGTAGAAGATCTTGATGTTGACGTCGGGGTACAGTTCCTTCAACCGGCGGACCTTCCGGTTCTTCTTCGTGACCAGCTTCTGACTCATCGTGGTGAGCTCGATGTAGAGGTCGAGGTCGACCAAGTAGAAGTCCGGCGTGAACGAAGCGATCACGTTACCCTCGCCGTCCCATTCGATGGGGAAGGACGTGGGTTCGTACTCCCAGCGTATCCGGTAGAAGTCGAGAATCTCGGCTGCGACAGCCTCACTCGGGTGCGCGAACTCGATATCGTCCCTCTTTGTATGGGGCGCTGGATCGGTCGGGTGTATGTCCGGCTCGGTCATGATCCCCTTATGCCAAGTCCTCGAACGTACGCCCCAAAGCCCGTCTCAGCAGGAACGACTTCAGGTCGGAGGTAAGTTCCGTCAGGTCCGAAAGCGTATCCACGAGCTTCTGTCGGGTTTCGGGAGTGCGGTGCCGGAAAGCCGGCATGAGGATCTGCGAGAAGAACGCGGCCTCTCTCTCGGCATACGTCTCGTACATCCGGAGATGCCTGGGTTCGACGCCGAACCGGCGCAAGTCCCAGCACACGTGAGCGATCTGCACATCCAGCCGGTCGATCTCGGGGCCATCTTCCCCTTCCATCGGGGTGACAAGACCGAACTCGGCAAGTTCCTCGATGAACGACGTCGGCAGCCCAAGGGAGGTGGGGACCTCCTCGACCTTCACCGTGTCGGCATCGTTGAGGGGCAGTGCTACCGGGGTCGCTGCCGCACCCGTCGTAGGTCTCAACTCGGCAGGCATCTTCCCGCGATCGTATTCCGCAAGCTTCTCCCTGATGACCGCAAGGGGAAGGAAGTGATCGCGCTGAAGCTGCAGGATGAGTTCGAGGCGCTGGACGTCCGCCTGCGTGAACTTTCGGTAGCCGCCAGGCGTTCTCTCCGGGGATATCAGGCCCTCTTCCTCGAGGAATCGCACTTTCGAGATCGAGAGATCGGGGTAGTTCGAACCCAGACGCTTGACCACGTCGCCGATGGTCATGTAATCACGCGACATCTGCGATCACGAGGCCTTCCCTGCCATGAAAACCATCTGGAACGTCCCGATCTGCACCGCGTCGCCGTGCGCCAGCTGCGCCTTCTCCACGCACACACCATTCACGTATGTGCCGTTCAAGGAGCCCGCATCCTCAATGGACACCGCATCACCCACCACGTGTAAGACCGCATGGTTGCGAGAGACCGTGACATCGTTCAAGAAGATGTCCGAGGACGGATCGCGTCCGACAGTGAGGGAATCCCGGTCCAGGTAGAAGCGCTGTCCGACCTCACGGCCCTTCCGGACTACGAGCATAGGGCCCTCGGCCTCCTCCATCCGCGGAGCTGGAGGTTCTTCTTCGGCGCCGACAGGGGCAAACGACTGCGTTGACCCCTCGAGGTCAGCGCCGCATTCCGAGCATTCTGCTGCGTTGTCGCCGACGGCGGCGCCACACGCCGGGCACTTCGCCATGGCACAGCTCCTCTCGCTGGCCGGGTCCTGGGACTCCCGGCTAGTCGGTGAAACCGAACTCCCGCTTCTGGAAGGACGCAGCGATCTGCTCTTCTAGCGCCGAGGCAACCTCGGGATTCTCGAACACGTGGGCCAGCTTCTGCTCACTCAAACGGTTCTTGACGTACGGGTCTGAGAATACGTCCGTAAGCTTCCGCCCGTTCTGGACCTCACGTATGACGTATTCGACGACCCGCTCTTCGACGGCGTCGGTCGCCAGCTCGTCCATGAACGTCTGAAGTCTCTCGACGATCGACGCCATCTGGCCTCCTCTTGTCAGTCTCCTGCTCTTGTCAGTCCTCGGCGTCGTCGACGCCCTCGCCCTCGGCCGTGACGTCCACGTTCGAGACACCCCTGAGGTCGCTCGCGAGTATCCCGATCAGACGGTCTACGTCGGACGCCGAGATGACGTCCTCGCCTGCTTCGCGCTGCGCCTTCAAACGGCGCACGAGCTCCGCACGCAGGATGTCGATCTTGCCGTGGAGGACCCTCCGGCGATACGAGATTCTCTGCTCCTCCTCGTGGAGGGCGTTCAACAACTCCCGAATCTCCTCGTTGGTCCGACTCTCGAGGTCGAGTAATGCCTGCTCTATCTGCTCGTCGCGGTCCGACATGTCCCCTCCATTTCGGACGCACATACCGACCGGTCAGATTGTATCAGACGAAGAGTTCCGAATCCCTCACGTTGTACCCTAACCCGAGACTGTGACACTCAGTCCCGTCCTGGACGTTTGACCTGCACATCGGCTTGCAGCGTACGTGCATCATCGAGTTCCCCGGGGGTGATGGACGCCAAGACCAAGGACACGCCGAGCGCCCCGGCCATCGCGTCGCTGACCTCACTGACGAACTCGGATTCCGAGGGCAGTGCGACTCCTGCCTGGGCAAACGTCCAAGTGACGGACTCGAGCGCCTCGCGACCGGCATCGTCCAAGCCGAAGACAGCCGCCTCTCTTTCGACATCGCGTGAAACGGTTAACGAGCCGTGTTGCAGGACCGTGTCACCCAGCCATGTCTGTGCGCTACCGGCGAGCTTCGCGCCGTCCACGGACAAGTCGGCCTTGGTCGCATGAAGATAGCAGGCAGGCGAACTCGCAGAACCGCGATGCCGCTCGGTCAGCTCGGCTTGGACGCCGAGTCTCCGATAGGCGGCTACAAGGGCGGCACAAAGGTGTCTGTAGCTCGCAGACGTTCCGCGGGGAACGCCGTCCGAGATGCTCGCGACGATGCTGTACGTGAGTTCGTCGTCGTGAAGAACGCCTCTACCCCCGGTGAAGCGGCGGACCACGTCGACTCCGAACTCCTCGCATGCCTCCCAGTCCACGGCATTCGCATTCTGGAACTTACCCAGGCTGATCGTCGGACGCGACCATCGGTACAGCCGGATCGTGGGCGGTACCAGACCGGCCCCCTGAGCTCGCTGGATCGCCCGATCGACGGCCATGTTCCACACGCCCTCGCACGGGCCGTCCAGCACCAGCCGCCACCGCTCGGTCACGCCCTTACCCCCTCGGGCGCCACCGCAGCACCGGATCGCGCGCGGCGCGCGCTTCGTCGAGACGCCGGACAGGCGTCGTATACGGCGCGTGCCGGACGGTCTCGGGATCTCGCTCCGCCTCGGCCGCTATCGCGATAAGCGCCTCGGCCAGTCTGTCGAGGTCCTCGAGGCTCTCGGTCTCCGTCGGCTCCACCATCAGAGCTTCCTCGACGATAAGCGGGAAGTACACCGTCGGAGGATGCATTCCGTGGTCGAGCAGGCGTTTCGCAATATCCAGCGTGCGCACCCCGTTCTCCCGCTTCTGCCGGGAGCCCGACAGCACGAACTCGTGCATGCACGTCCGGTCGTACGGGACGTCGTAGACACCGTACAGCCGTGACTTGAGGTAGTTGGCCGAGAGCACCGCCTGCTCGCTGGCCTCGCGCAAGCCAACGCCGCCCAGGCCCATGATGTATGCGTACGCGCGAACGTGTACCCCGAAATTGCCGAAGAAAGACCGGACCCTCCCGATAGACCGGTTCGGATCAGTCAACACGTATCCCTCACCCTTACGCGAGACAACGGGTCGAGGCAGATACTCTGCCAGCTCCGCAGTCACGCACACAGGGCCCGCTCCGGGGCCACCACCGCCGTGCGGGGTGGCGAAGGTCTTGTGCAAGTTGATGTGCATGGCATCGAAGCCCATGTCCCCCGGCCGCGCGACTCCCATGACCGCGTTGAGGTTGGCCCCATCGCAGAAGGCCAGGGCACCCACCTCGTGAACCGCGCTGGTGATCTCGGCGATATTCTCATCGAACAGCCCCAACGTATTGGGGTTCGTGAGCATCAGCGCAGCCACATCGGTGTCAAGCACTTCGCGCAAGGCACGGACGTCCACGCCCCCACGTTCGTCGCTCGGCACCTGGGCGACAGAATACCCGCACATCGCGACGGTCGCAGGGTTGGTGCCGTGAGCCGAGTCCGGGATGATCACGCGCGTCCGCGGACCATCCCGATGGGTATGGAAGGCGCGGATACACATGAGTGCGGTGAGCTCCCCGTGCGCGCCGGCGGCCGGCTGGAGGCTCACGGCGGGAAGCCCAGAGATCTCCGCAAGGGCCTCCTGGAGCTCGAACATCAGACGCAAAGCACCCTGCACCGTTTCGGCGGGCTGTTCAGGATGCAGACCCGCGAATCCGGGCGCACGGCACGCGTCTTCGCTGACCCGGGGGTTGTACTTCATGGTGCAAGACCCGAGCGGGTAACTCCCCGTGTCCACTCCGAAGTTGAGCGAGGCAAGGTGCGCGTAGTGCCGCGCGACCTGGACCTCGGTCACGTCCGGCAGCGCCGGAGGCTGAAGGCGCACGCGATCTCCCAGCAATCGCTCCAGCGGCACTTCCGGCACGTCGAGCGCCGAGTCGTCTGCAGTACGGGCATCGCCGGCGTCCAACTCGAAGATCGTCTCGCGCGGGCCCCGCGACGGCGCGCCATCCGGCGTGTGTGCGAGTCGGCGGGTCACAGCGTCCTCACTTCGTCCACGAAGGCATCGATCTCAGCGCGGGTGCGCTTCTCCGTGACGGCGAAGATCACCCGACCGCGCGCGGCAGACTGCTCGTCGGGAGGAATCACGCCTGCCAGGTACCCGCGAGTCAGTAGCTCCGCTCGCATCGCCGTCGCGTCGCCCTCGTACCGCAACGCGAACTCGTGTCCGAACGGGTGATTCCACTCCGTCTCGAACTTACGTGTCTCCAGCAGGCGTTCACGCATGTAATGTGCCTTCTGCACGCTCGATCGGGCCACTCGAGCCAGGCCGTCGGAACCAACTGACGAAAGGTACACCGCGGCAGCGACCGCATTCAGTGAGTGATTGCTGCAGATGTTGCTCGTTGCCTTCTCGCGGCGGATGTGCTGTTCCCGCGTCGACAAGGTGAGCACGTAGGCCCGGTTACCGTCGGTATCCACCGTCTCCCCTACCACACGGCCGGGCATGTGTCGTACGTGTCGCATCTCACACGCAAGGAAGCCCAGACCTGGTCCGCCGAACGACATGGGGCTGCCGAGAGGTTGGCCCTCGCCCACGACGATGTCCGCGCCCGCCGATGAAGGCGGTTCCATGATTCCTAGCAGGATGGGACTGACGGCGATCACCGCGAGCGCCCCCGCGGCGTGCGCGACCACGGCAATCTCATCAGCTTCTTCCAGGTTCCCCCAGTAGTTGGGGGTCGCGACGAGGACGGCGGCCGTCTCTTCGCCGACGACCCGACGCCAGTCCTCGGGACGGGTGACGCCGTCGCCGCCCACATACTCGAGCTCGTAGAGCCCGGAGGCTGCGTACGTCTCGAGCGTCTCCCGCCATTCCGGATGGACCGTGCCGGCGACCGCGACGGTGCGTCGCTTCGTGATGCGGCACGCCATCAGTGCCGCCTCTACGAAGGCGGTCGCCCCGTCGTACAAGGACGCGTTCGAGACATCCATGCCGGTCAGCTCACAGATCATCGTCTGATACTCGAAGACGGCCTGCAGAGTGCCTTGACTGACCTCGGGCTGATACGGCGTGTACGCAGTGAAGAAATGGGGCTTGCGGAGGACGTCGTCGACGATCGCCGGGATGTAGTGGTCGTAGCAGCCCGCGCCCGCAAACGATATCAAGCCGGTCGCAGGCATGTTCGCGCGCGAAAGCCCATCGAGGTGCGCCACCAGCTGCATCTCGCTCATCGGATCCCCGAGCCGGAGAGGCCTACACAGCCGGACGGCGTCCGGCACATCGGCGTACAGGTTTTCGACCGAGTTCGCGCCGACCGCGCGCAGCATAAGCTCCTGCTGCGCTCCCGTGATCGAGACGAATCGCATCGCGGCCGAAGCCCTATGCTTCGTCTTCGATGAAGGCCTCGTAGTCTTCGGCAGACAGGAGTACGTCGATCTCGGACGAGTCGGCCATCTTGACTTTGATCATCCAGCCCTCGCCATACGGGTCCTCATTGACCGTCTCCGGAGCGTCGTCCAGCGCCGAATTCACCTCGACGATCTCGCCGGTCACGGGAGAGTACAACTCGGAGACCGACTTCACCGATTCGATCTCGCCGAATGTCTCGTCCGCTGTGACCTCGTCACCTTCGGAAGGAAGGTCGACGTATACGACTTCGCCAAGCTGATCTTGAGCGAAGTGGGAGATGCCGATGACCGCTACGTCACCCTCGACACGCACCCACTCGTGCTCTTTGTGGTACTTCAGGTCGCTGGGATACATGTGTCCCGACGCTCCTTTCAGGCCTGCCTGGCCGACAACGACGTCTCCCTCACGAACGGTGGCTTGGCCACGGTCGCCGACACGGTCTTCTTCCGGATCGACACCTCGAGGCGCGCCCCCTCCTCGGCGAGCTGCGTGGGCAGATACGCCGTCGCGATGCCCCGCCCCAGCGTCGGCGAGAAGGTGCCGCTTGCCACCTTACCCACCTCGTTCCCCCCGCGCAATATCGGAAAACCCGGTCGCGGGATTCCCTCGTCCACGACGATCCCGGACAGAACTCGCGCCGGGCCTTCTGCGCGAACACGTTCGATCGCGTCGCGGCCCACGAAACCCCCTTTGCTCTTCGAGACCGCCCAGTCGAGGCGGGCGGACACGGGATCGACACCGCGATCCATGTCTGCGCCGTGGAGCGGGTAGCCCATCTCCAGCCGGAGCGTGTCCCTGGCGCCGAGTCCACAGGGCGTCACTTCCGGGAAGCTAAGCAACATTCTCCATATCGCAGACGCTCGCGACACGTGAGTGAGGATCTCCACGCCGTCCTCTCCGGTGTAGCCGGTGCGCGACACGAGCGCCGGCACACCACCGAGAAAGGCTTCTCCGAGCTCGAAACGCACGGGCGGTACGTAGCCGTCCGGAGTCAGCTCGCCCAGGACGTCAAGCGCACGAGGTCCCTGCAGGGCGATCATCGCGGTGCGGTCCGACTCGTCCACGAACTCGACCGTGCACTCGGAGACGTCCCCCGTCCGCACCGTCTCGTGAACGAGCTCCAGGTCACCGGGACAGTGGCTCACGAGCCACTCCCAATCGACAACGCGGTTCGCTGCGTTGGCGACGATCATGTATTCCAGGTCGCCGCTGTGGTACACGATCAGATCGTCGATGATGCCGCCGTCCTCGTCGCAGAGCAGCGTGTACTGCGCTTCCCCGACCCGCGCGATCACGGAAAGGTCGTTCGTGAGCACCCCCTGGAGGAACTCGAAGGCACCAAAGCCGAATGCCCTGAACTGCGCCATGTGCGAAACATCGAAGACTCCTGCCGAAGAGCGCACCGCACCGTGCTCGCCCAGGATGCCCGCGTACTCCAGAGGCATCTCGTAGCCTGCGAAGGGCACGATACGGGCGCCCAACCGAATGTGTTCCTCGTATAGCGGCGTTCTGCGGAGACCCCCATCAGCCACCTTGGTGCGCTCACCCTCCCCTATTGCGAGACCGGAGCCTCGCCCTCGCCGAAGACAGCCCGCCAGCCCCGAACCATGCCGATCCATACGCGCTCGAAGAAGCCGGGTCTTTCGACGCCGCTTGCCGCGACGACAGGGACCTGGGCCAGCAATCGGTCGCCTTGTTTCACCGTCAATGTGCCCAGTCGCTGGCCCGCACGCACGGGAGCGTCCACGCTCTTAAGAAGGTTCACTGTCGAGGTAATCTCTCCGTCGAGGTCGAAGACGGGACTGCAAACACTGCTCTCGACGATCGCGGCTACCTGTTCGTCCAGGTAGTCGGCGACCGGGACCATGCCCATCGTCGTCTCGGCGCTCGCAAGAGAGGCAATGCGGTAGTGGGCGAAACCCCAGTCGAGAAGTGCGGTGGCTTCATCGAACCGCCCTTGATCGGTACCTGCGCCCAAGACGACAGCGATGAGTTCGGCATCGTTGCGCCGTGCGCTTCCCGCAAAGCAGAAACCCGCCCGGCTCGTCCAACCTGTCTTGATGCCGTTCGCGCCGACATATTCGCCGAGCAACAGGTTGCGGCTCTCGATGGTGCGCGGCCCATTGCCGCCGTCGATCCGGCTTTTCTGAAGCGCGGCGACCCTTCGGAACTCCTCGTTGCGCATCGCGTAGGCGGCAAGCACCGCAAGGTCTTCGGCCGACGTGTAGTGACCTTCAGCGTCGAGGCCGTGGGCGTTGGCGTAACGGGTGCTGTCGAGGCCGAGTTCACCGGCTTTCGCGTTCATCATCTCGACGAAGCCCGCCTCGCTCCCCCCAACGTGCATCGCCAGGGCAGCGGCAGCGTCGTTGCCTGACGGCACGATGAGCGCTTCGAGCAGCTCGCGAACTGTGTATGTCTCCCCATCCCGAAGCTCTGCGGTGGACTCGCCGGGGCGTGCGCGTGAGCCCGCGATCGTGACCCTCTCGTCGAGGTCGGCATTCTCGAGCGTCACGACAGCCGTCATGATCTTCGTGGTGCTGGCCATCGCGTGGGTCTCGTCCGGATCGCGCGTCCAAAGGAGCCGGCCGTCGGACGTGATGAGCGCTCCGGCCGCCATATCGACGTCGGGTGCGGTTCCCGGTTCGAGTTCGCTTGCCGCCACACCACCGACCAGGTCGTCGGCGTGTACGACCGCTGCGGCCTGGGGAACGATGATGGCGGTCGCGAGAACCGGGGCGAGGACAAATCGTTTGAGCAGGGCTTTCAAGAATCCTCGAAGCTTCCGATATATGGAGCGATGGCAGGACACAGTGCATCATACGACACGGAATCGGGAGGAGCACTCCGATGTCGGTTGGGCAGGCACGGGATGCGGGTTACACCCTGCTCGAGGTCGTGGTTGTCGCCATCATCCTCGGCATCCTTGTGTCGATCGCCCTCCTCTCGTACACCACATCCACCAGCCGCGCGCGTCGCATCGCATGCCAAAGCAGTCAGCGCGTGTTCATGTCGGTCGTACCGCTGTACCGAAGCGAACACGCAACTGAGCCCGCCGGCATCGAGGACCTTCGGCCGTACGTCAAGAACTTCGACGGGACCGTCCAGTGCCCGACCCATGACGGGACGAGACTGGCGTACGACGTGTCGACAGGCATCGTGACGTGTGAGAACCACCCCTAATGACGTACAGAGGAACAGGAGTCCCGATGAGGTATTCGCGCTTTGAGGCGCTCGTGCTTGCAGTCGGCGCAGCCGCGATCGTGGGCAGCGTGTTCTTCTCGCTCGACGGCGCGCCCTTGGTGCAGGAAGTGATAGCCCAGCTTCTCTTGCTCGGCGTGCTTGTGGCTGCCGTGCACTGGGGAAGGAAGGGCGGATTCGTCGCGGCGACTCTGGCTTCCGTGGCCTACATCGTCATGCGGATCCCCATGTTGCTCGACCAGTCCGCCGCGCTATCTGTCGACGCCCTCTCCCTGATCCTCGTACGCGTGCTCACATACGGGCTCGTGGGCATCGTGGGAGGCGAGCTGTGCGGACGCATACGGTACATCTTCGCGCGACTCGAAGGCGGGAACAGCATCGATGAATGGAGCCGGGTATTCAATCAGAACATAATCGCCCGGACCCTCGAATCCGCATCAAGCCAGTTCGCGCGATACGACACGCCCTTCTCTGTGGTGCTCATCGAGCTGGCGCCCCGGTTGTTCACGGACCTGAGGGTGAGCAAGCAACGTGCGATGGTCAGAGCCGTGGCCTCGCATCTACGCAACGACATCAGGCTCGTCGACGAGCTCGGTCGACTGGAGGACGGTCGCTTCGTGGTCGTGCTCCCGCACACGTCGAGAGAGGGCGCGTCGGTAGCCGCGGAGCGCCTCAGAGCTGGCGTGTGTGACAAACTGGGCGCGAAGCCGGAATCCGTGGGTCTCGAGCTACTGGCCACGCCTGAAGACATGGAGCGCCTGGACCGGCTCCGGCAGGAACTCGCCACTCCCTCGGCAGGAGGACTTCAGATGGAGTCTTGCTCGTAGAGCGCATCGGCCGCTAACACCTTCAGACCTGCCCGTTCCAGAACGGCCCCGGCTCGCTCGTCGTCCACCTTGAAGATGTCTACCGCCGCCCTGGCATCCGGCTCCACGAACGCATACGCGTACTCGACATTCATCCCCTCGGCGCCGAGGGCCTCCAGGACGTCCGCGAGTCCGCCCGGCCTGTCCGGCATCTCCACCGCGACCACGCGGGTGATCGACACGCCGAATCCGGCATCCTCGAGCGCACCTTTCGCGGCATGAGGCCGATCGCAGATGATTCGCACCACACCGAACTGTTCGGTGTCCGCGACCATCAGCGCGCGCATGTTGATGCCCGCGTCTGCGAGCGTCCGTGCCAGCTGCGCGAGATGTCCGGGCTTGTTCTCGAGGAACACCGACACCTGCTCGATCATGGTGCTCACGCTCCTTCGTTCTCGGCGCGCAGGTCGAGCACGCGTTTCGCCTTGCCCTGGCTGCGCTCGATCGACTTCGGCTCCACGAGCTTCACGTCGATGCTGACCGCAAGAGCAGACGCGATCTCATCCGCAACCTGCCGTCGCAGTGACTCGAGTTCGCGAATCTCGTCGAAATCGGTATCCGGCGCCACCTCTACGTGGACCTCGACGTGGTCCATCGAGCCCCTCTTGCTGAGCACGACCTGATAGTGGGGCGCGACACCCGGTATGCCCGTGAGGACCTGCTCGATCTGGCTGGGGAACACATTCACGCCCCGAACGATCAGCATGTCGTCGGTACGGCCCGTGACCCGCTCCATCCTTCGGAAGGTACGACCGCATGAGCATGCGCCGGGAATGATGCGTGAGATGTCCCTCGTGCGATAGCGAATAACAGGGATGCCCTCTTTCGTGAGCGTGGTGAAGACGACCTCGCCGTACTCGCCATCGGGAACCGGCTGCAGCGTGTCCGGGTCCACGATCTCGATGAGGAAATGGTCCTCGTTGACGTGTAGTCCGTGCTGCTCGCTGCATTCCGACGCCACACCCGGGCCGAGAACTTCGGAGAGACCATAGATGTCTATCGCCTTGATCCCCATGAGCTCTTCCACCTGGCGGCGCATATTGTCGCTCCAGGGCTCCGCGCCGAAGATTCCCGCCTTCAAGGAGAAGTCGCGGATGTCCAACCCCATCTCCTGCGCGGTCTCAGCGATGAGAATCGCGTACGAAGGCGTACACGCGAGTATCGTCGTGCCGAAATCTTTCAGGACTTGGACCTGTCGCTTCGTGTTGCCGCCGGAGATCGGAATCGTGACGCAGCCCAGCCGCTCCGATCCGTAGTGGACGCCGAGCCCCCCGGTGAACAATCCGTACCCGTACGTGACTTGCACGATGTCGTCGGCCGTGCCGCCGGCACACGCGATAGTCCGCGCCATCATATCGGCCCAGTTCTCGATGTCGCGCTTGGTGTACCCCACGACCGTGATCTGACCCGTAGTGCCTGACGACGAGTGGACGCGCACGATCTCACGGAGCGGCACGGCGAACATCCCGTACGGGAACGCCGAGCGCATGTCGTCCTTGACCGTGAACGGGAATCTCGAGAGATCTGAGAGTGCCTCGATGGTCGGGCTGATACCGGCGGCGTCGAGTTTGTCCCGGTAGAGGGGTACATTCTCGTAGGTTCGAGCCAGCATGTCTTGGAGACGCTGCACCTGCAGCGATTCCAAGGCATCGGACGACATCGCCTCGAATTCCGGCTGGTACATCCCCTCACCCCTTCCGACGCCGCGTACGGTGACTACGGCGTGGCGCTCGTCGTCTCGGGCACAGACACGGGCATCGTGCCCACGCGGGCGACTTCCTCCTTCGGCTTGTACACGGACGTGAAGGAGTCGGTCCTCAGGACCGTGCCACCCTTCTTGACCGTGCGTGTGACGACTATTGTACGACCATCGACCCCCGCGTCCTCAACAACCCGCGTTCCCAGCGCAAGAGTCGGGTCCTTCGTCTCGGACACCGGGTGCGGCTTGATGTTCGTCCACGCTCCGACCGAGGCGCTCACCTCGTAGCCCGGATCGGTCCCGTACAGACTGATGGTGAGGGAAGAGCTGCTGTATCCTGTCGCGATCAGGACCCAGTTGTCCGTGTCGTTCTTGAACTTGAAGTCCGGACCGCCCCAGGAGACCGTCGCGTCTCGGCCCGTCGGATAGTGGCTGATGTAGAACGAGTGGTTGCGCCGCTCGAGCACCGGAAGGCCCGACTCGAATATCGTGTTGAAGATCGTCGTCCCGACCTGGCAGATCCCGCCCCCGAGCTGCGGCACGAGCTTCCCGTTAACGATCGCCGGCGCCTCCTGGTACCCCTTGGCCGCGGTCCTGGGCCCGATCGTCTCGTTGAACGAGAAGGTCCCGCCCGGCGGTATGAGAGTCCCGTCGAGAGCGTCGGCAAGGGTGTGGATGTTGTTCACGCGAGGCTTGTTCCCCGAATCGAAATGAGTCGTATACGTCGAGATGCGCTCCTTGATGCCCATTGCCTCGGCGTCGGCGGTCGTGCGCTCCGGCGCGACCCGCATCGTGCGCAGCTCCACCGTCCGAGGTCCGCCGGACGTCAGCGTTTGAGTCAGTTCTCTGGCAAGCGCCTCGACGTCAGGACCCACACCGTCCTGGGACGGGATGATCGTGACCGAACCGCCGCCCACCTTGAACTGCGCGTCAGCAGGCGGCCGCCCCGCCTCACCCACCTTCGCCGTGACCGTGGCCGATGCGGCATTCGAGTCGATGAAGGCCTCGAGCACCAGTCGAGGGGTACCCGTGGTCTCACCGCTTGCCGAAGACCCTTCTGCCGAAGCGGACTGTGAGGCTGCAGCTGCACCCAACGGACTCGCGGTGTCCTCGGCAGCGGGTATCGGCCTGAACTTGATCCAATGTGCGATCTCGTCGGCGGCGAACTCCCATTGCGCGTCGTCGTACGTGACGGTCACAGGCCCCGACATCATCATCTGGGCATCTTCGAGAGCCTGCTGCGCGTCGGCATCAGTGACCTGAACCGGCACGAAATCAACGGGCACCGACACCTGGCGGGTCTCCGATGCGAACGACTCGAGCAGCATGTTCGCGACATCGGCCAACCGCATCGCCACGCCGACCACGGCCGGCTCGATGCGGGCGGTCGTGCCGTCGATTATCACGGTTGCGTCTTGGGGGGGCCTCGAAACCTGCGCGTCGATGGTGGCGACGAGGCTCCTGAGCGCCTCCGGGTCAGCAGCGACGAGCGGCGGCAGTTCCACCGGAGCGAGCCATGCCGATGCCCGTTCCTTCACCCGGGTCCACGGGTCACCCGTTCGGCCCACGGCCATAGCGGCTTCGGTCATGTCTTCGATCTGCGGAGCAGCAGCCACATGAGTGGCTTCGACAGACCACGACTGGTCTTCGAAGGCCACGAGGACGGGGTCATCCATGCGAGTGCCGATGGCCGACTCCAACACTTCTGCCGCGCCCGCGGGCGTCCTGCCGCCCACCGGCACACCGGCCACACGAACCCCCGGATGGATGCGACCGACGCTCGCGGCCGCTTCGACGCCCAACACCGCAAGCAGGAGCGCGACCAGGAGTGTCGGCGCCACGATTGCCACACGCTTGGCGGGCGACAGCTCCGCGAGACGCCGCCTCAGTCCCCGTGGCGGTCCGGCGCTTCGTCCGGCTCGGCGCCCACTAGCCGTCCGCCGTCTGGCGCGAGCACTACCCACCTCGGCCACGCGTGAAGCCGTGCGCACATCGCTTCCGTGTGTCTCGCGTTCGTTCATCATTCCTCGACCGGTTGCCCGTGATTGAACACCGGCGTCTGCGCCTCTGCCACCCGCAGTCCCTCCCCTTGCTGAATCTCAATGCCCACACCCGGGAAGGTCGAGAGCGTGGAAACCAGTCCTCCGGGGAGTGTCAGCGACTGCTCCAGGCCGTGAGGGTCGCCGAGGGCCACGACCTTGTAGCTCCGGGACAGCTCCGCTCCGTCCAGCACAACCCTGCCGTCAGAGCCCGAGAAACCCGAAGTCGCCGATACTCTTCGGCCGTTCACCGCGATCGCTTCCGCCCCGCCGGCCCGCAGCTCGTGCACGAGCGCAACGAAGTCCTGCGGCAGCAGGACGCGCTCTGGATCGTCGATCACGATCGTGATTCCCGTTCCCATTCCGGACTCGAGGCCGGCCATTATGCGCAGCGAGTTCAGCTCCTTGGCAGCTTCGTTGAGCACTTCGCTTCGGTCTATCCCCTCACGCTCGGCATCGAGTATGCGGGTCTGCAGCCGAAGGACCTCGCTGCGCAGACCCGCGTTCTCTGCGGTGAGCTGCTGGATGATCATCCCGAGACTCTGGTCGCTCTGGCGCGCTACGTCCGTGCTCAGCGACGCGTTGCCCCGCCACTGCGCAACGAGCAAGAAGCCTACCAGGAGCAGTCCCGCGGCCAGGGTGACCAGGAGCCGTCCCTCCTGGAAACTGCGCTCCATCGCCTTCTCCGACTCGACAAGCCGCTTCCAGGACTCGTCACGCAGCTGGATGAGGGTGCGATGCGGCTTGAGCTGACCCATCATTCCCACCCCCAGCGTGCGAAAAGAAGTTGTCGGACCGTGCCGAGGTTGTCGAACACGCGCAGCCCGAACGCGACCACAGCCGCCAGGTACAGCTCACGCACGCCGATCCTGTCGCCTACGAACACGATGAACGCGGCCATGAGTGTGTTGGTGAGGAACCCCGATACGAACACCTTGTCGTCGAACGTATGCTCCAGCGAGGCCTTCACGCCGCCGAGGCAAGCGTCAATCGCAGCGAGGACCGACACGCCCAGGTATGTGAGCATGTCGGCGGGCACGCTTATGTTGGTGAGCAACCCAAGCGTGACGCCGAGAGCGAGTGCGAGCAGCAATACCAGCATCAGCTCCCACCCTCCTGCGCGCTCGTTACGAACTGCGGTCGGAAGCTGCCGCGGTACGGGGCCACGGTCTGCTCTTCGGCCTGCTTGACAGATGCCTGGAGGCCGAACTGGGTCTTGTACGTCGTGAAGAGCAGTGATGCCACTGGGTCACCGAGAATCGCCTGCTCCAAGGCATGTGGGTCCCCGATCGCCCTAATGGTGTAAGGGCTGCCGAGGCGCGCGTTGTTGACCAATATGGTCGTCCCGGCGCATCTGATGGGCGTGGTGGCCACAACACGCTCACCGTTGATGTCGATGGCTTCGGCACCACCGATGAAGAGTGCGTTCACGACGGCGGCGATATCCGTGTCGTGGATGAGGTAGTCGTTCGGGTCGGTACCGGCGGCGACCTCGGAACCGTCGCCGAGCACCACTTCTACCCCCGGGCCCAACAGTCCCGACATCCCCGCCGCCTGCCGGGCTACGGCCAGCTCCCGTGAATACGATTCGCGGACTCCGGAATCATCGGCCGCATCTCGCTCGAGGGAGTCCATCTCCGCTCGAAGCTCCTCGAGCCTGTCCTGCAGCTCGGACCTCTGCTCTTCGAGATCGCGGACGACGTCGACAAGGTCCGTGGCGCGCTCTGGACGAGCCTCCGCGAACCTCTGAGTGGTGTTGAACGATACCGCGACCAGGAACCCCAGAACGCCTACGACGGCGACGAGGGCGGGGCGGCTGAGTACGTTGGTCATTCCCGTGCCAGGCCTCTTGCGCGTGTGCCGACTGAACACTGCATTTTAGCAGGCGAGAATAAGAGCGGGTAGCATTGGGGCCGCACCACTCTTGCGCTAGGTTCCGGCGATCGCGTCTTCGACGATCGCCCTCCATCTCGCGAGCAGCTCCTGGGACGATGGCTCGTCGGGCCCCTCTGCGTATAGGAGCACCGTCGGATCACTCGCGTGCGGGAGCACGAGCGCCCATCCGTCGTCCGCGAACATCTTGATGCCCTCAGTAAGATCGGTGCGCATCCCGGCGGCTGCCTGCGTCACAGCGCGCATCACCGCCCCCTTGCGGTCTATGGGGCAGAACACGTCCTCGTGAACCTTGTGAGACGCGGGCAGTCCCGCCACGACGTCGTCGAGCGACTCCCCCGTCTCGGAGAGCATCTGGGTCACCATGCCGAGAGTCATCACCGCGTCGTAGGCGGCGAGGAAGTCCGAGAACATGAATCCACCTATCGTGGTGCCCGCAAAACCGACGTCACCGGATTGAGCCAGCGTGGCGAGGGACCGTCTCGAACGGCCGGGGCGCTTGACCGCCCGGCCGTGGGCTTCCGCAACCTTCTCGACGGCCGACGTCGCGTGCAACGGCACCGCCAGGGGCAGTCGAGTGGAATCCGTACGACACCACAGTTCCACCAGTGCAACGAGAGTGGTCTCCCCGTCGAGCATTCTGCCCGATGGGGTCATGAGACCGAGCCGCTCGCCGGCAGGGTCGAACAGGACCCCAAGGTCGGCGCCGAAAGTCCGGACGAGGTGTTGGAGCTCTCCCGTGTCACCCTCCCGTCCGTCCCAGACGTTCTGGCTCGTACGTTCCGCGTCGAGGAACGGGTGGACACTGACCAGATCCAGTCGCCACGACACCGAGAGTTGCGGCAACACCAGCGAGGCGACCCCGTGGTTGAGATCGGCGATCACCTTCAGCCAGCGGCCCTCGTCCGCCTGTCGGCGCTCCAGTGCGAGCCGCAGTCCCGCCGCGTAGTACTCGAGGGCCCGTGGCGGGTAGATTATGTCGCCGATCTCGGCCAGGAACGCGCGCCGGAACTCTCCTCGGAAATAGAGTCGTTCGAGTTTCTTCTCCTCCCAGGGCGCTATGTCCAGGCCGGTCTTGTCGTAGAAGTGAATCTCGAGCTGGCTGTGGTCCGCAGCGGACTGGCACACGTGGATACCGCCTACAGACCGCGTGTCGCGCGCGGTGAACCGGTTGATGGCGGGAGACGCCACCCGGAGGTCACGTGCGTTGATGCCGGCCGAGTTCAGGCCCGCGACCATCGCGCGTTTCACCATGCGTGCAGCTCTGCTCGAGTCCCGGCTCACGATCACGTGAGAGCCTTTCTGCAGCATCGAGCCGAACGCTTGCGCGGCTTTCAGGGCGATCTCGGGCGTTATGTCCACCCCGACCAGTCCCGAAATACCGTCCTCGCCGAAGAGACTCCGTGAAGCTGTGGCCTCCCAGATCAACGACGTGCCGACGACAGCGGCCGGCTCCACGCGTTTGTATGGGTAGACCTGCACACCGGTGCGGACTTGCGCCCCCTGCCCGACCATAGACTCGTCGCCTATGACGGCGCCGACCTCCACCGAAGCGCGAGTGCGTATGTCCACGCGGCGGCCGAGCACAGCACCGCGTACCTCAGCGTTCTTGCCGACGAACGCGTCGTTCCAGATTACCGAGTGACTGACTACCGCGTCGTTCCCTACCACGCAGTTGTCCGCCAGAACCGTGTACTCCCCCACCCGCGCGCCTGCCCTTATCACACAATTCGGCCCGATCACCACCTTCGAGCACAATTCGGCACTCGGGTCGATCTGTGCCCCCTCGCCGATCCACAGGCCCTCATGCGCCTGAAGGCCGGGGATGAACACCATCGCTTCGCCGTCGAGTATGTCGCGGTGTACTTGCATATACGTTTCGAGTGAGCCCACGTCGCACCAGTAGCCGTCCACCTCGCACCCGTACAGCGAGTAGCCTCGCTCCATCAGCAGCGGGAAGAGCTCGGACGAGAAGTCGAACGGCTGGTCGTCGGGTATGTGATCGAAGATCTCGGCTTCAAGCACGTAGATACCTGTGTTGATGGTGTCGGAGAACACCTGGCCCCACGAAGGCTTCTCCAGGAACCTCTCTATCCGGCCGTCTTCGGCGGTAATCACCACGCCGTATTCGAGCGGATCGGGGACACGCTTGAGCGCAATCGTCACCGCGGCCTTGCGCTCCTGGTGGAACTCGATGACCTCGCTCAGGTTGATGTCGGTCATCGCATCTCCGGATATCACAAGGAAAGTGTCGTCACCCACGAGCGACTCCGCGTTCTTGATCGAGCCGGCGGTACCCAGCGGGGTCTCCTCGTGGGCGTAGGAGATGCCGACGCTCCACTCCTCGCCGTCGCCGAAGTAGTCCTCGATCACCTGCGGCATGAACGCCAGCGTCGCCACGACCTCGTCGATTCCGTGGTGCTTGACCAACCCGATGATGTGTTCCATCACCGGCTGGTTCACAATCGGCACCATCGGCTTCGGTCTCAGGCTCGTGAGAGGTCGCAGCCGAGACCCCTCGCCGCCCGCCATGACGACGGCTTTCACGGCGTCCCTCCCTCTCCGGGTATCGCTTACGTACGCACGGATATGATGCCCACTAATCTGCCGAAGACCCCGCTCGCCGCACCATCCTTGCGGCGCGGAACGTGTAGTCGACCGCCGCACTCAGCGACAGCACGATTCCCACGTACACCAGGAGCAGACCCGCCGCGACCGAAGTATCGCCTGCGGTCACGTGCGGCCAATCGAGTATCAGAAGCGAGAACCCGATCAGCAGAACCGCGGTCGTCCACTTGCCCAGGTAGGTCACAGGCATGCGCATGCGGTGTCGCTCGAGTCGCCAGGCACCATAGAGTAGGTACACGTCTCGAGCTACGAGCACCAGCACGATCCAAACCGGGATCCGGCGTTCTATGTACAGGCCGATCACGCCTGACGCGATCAGAAGCCGGTCGACCAGCGGGTCGATCGCCTTGCCGATGGTGGTGACGGTACCCGTGCGACGGGCGATCTGTCCATCGAGCCAGTCGGTGCTCGCGGCGGCAGCGAACAGGGCGAACGCGAGTACGTTCGACCGGTCGGAGATCAGGACCGCGAAGAAGAGCGGCACGAGCATGAGCCGAAGCACGGTGATGATATTGGCGACCGTCCACACATCGTGAAGGTGCTCTTCGGTCTCACCCACCGAAGGCGCGGGGTCCTGCCGATCTACCACCAGTCTCTCCTCCTGAAGACGTAGAGCATTCCGACAGCGATGAGCACCATGCCGCCCAACACAATGAAGTAACCGTACTGCCAGCGGAGTTCGGGCATGTTCTGGAAGTTCATACCATAGATACCCGTGATGAGCGTAAGCGGCATGAATATCGTGGCTACGACCGTGAGCTGCTTCATGATGGCGTTCATCCGGTTCGACGCGGCCGACAGGTAGATGTCCAAGACTGCAGCGGCGATGTCGCGCAGCGTCTCGATCGTGTCCTGCACACGCGCCAGGTGGTCTCCGATGTCAGCGAAGTAGCGGTATGCCTCCTCACTCACGAGGTGCTCTTCGCGAGCGAGGCTGCGCAACACGTCGCGCTCCGGTCCGATGACCTTGCGGATGGCGAGGAGATGCCGTCGGATTGAGTGGAGTTCCTCGACGTGCGCGGGTGCGGCCGCCTCAACGACCTCGTCTTCGAGTTCCTCGAGCCGGTCGCCCATGCCGTCCACGAGCGGGAACACGTCGTCGACTATGCGGTCGAGAATGCCGTGCATCGTCCAATCCACGCCGCGCGACAGGTTCTCGCTGACATCCGCGGCAACCAGCTCCAGCGCTGCCGAGGGCTCGCGATGCACGGTGATCAGCCACGACTTTCCCAGGAAGAAGTCTATCTCGCGCCCAACGAGGTGGTCCTCGGCGGCGAGGTCGTGCCAGACGCAGAACAACGACTCAGGGTATACGTCGAGTTTGGAGCGTTGAGGGTAATGCAGGCAATCCTCGATCGCCAAAGGGTGTAGCGGAAAGTGGCGGGCAAGCTCCGCAAAAACGTCCTCAGCAGGGTCGGACAGGTCCACCCACACTCTTGCGGCGCCCGAAGCCTCGCCAAGCGATCGCAGGTCCCCGGAGCGCGTCCGCTCCCCATCCAACCACCACACCCTGACAGCGGACATCGCAGCGACCCCCTCACGCGCGCACTCACCTGCACTCAAGGTACCCGAAATGACGAACGCCCCGCGGTACGGGGCGTTCGAATGCATGCTGGTCGGGCTGACAGGATTTGAACCTGCGACCCCTTGACCCCCAGGTGCAAGCAGCACGTCCGCCGTTATGCGTCGATGTTCGGAAAACGCAGGTCAGGGCGATTTCGTGTCATTCACGGACGGTGACGCACGCCCCCGAAATGAACCGCGTTGTTGTCAGCGTTGTTGTCAGAATCGGAGGCGGTTTTCGCAGATGGCGTTCTGTTCGGCGGATCGTGTCACGTGCACCAAGCAGCAGCTACTCCCCCATGTTCGCAGAGTCCGCCGTATCAAGGATTTCACCGCTCTCAGCATCCACGAACGTGACCACGACATGATTGTCCTCCGGCGGTACGCCGTCGAACGCCTGGTAGTTCATCCCGGCGATGTAGAAGACGAAAGCATTCATGGTATCCAGGAACGAGTACTCGGAACCATCAACCTTCGCGGTGAATTCACTCATGTCATCGTTGTATTCGACACTCAGAAGGGCGCCAGCATCGTCGGGGTCATCGAGCATGTCTTCGATTGTCTCGTCGACGGACTGTTTCAGTCCTCCCAGGATCTCACGGTGCTTTGCTCTCGTCATCGTGTACGTCACGGACCCGTCAGTGTGGATAACGACGTCCTGATAACCCTCCGACTGTGCGCCCTCCCGAATCTCCTGCTCCGTGTACTCGTCGAAGTACGCAGCGGGGAACGTTACGTCGACGGTGAGCAGCCCCTCATCGACCTCGACAGCACTGCTGCTTTCCCGCGACTCAGAGACGCCCGGCACCTCGGAGGTCGTTTCGCTGCTGCAGCCGATGGTCGATATCACGAAGCACGCAGCGAGGAGCACTCCCAGAATCCCCCTCACGACAATCCTCCTGACCGCCCGCGTCCGCGTCGCAGGCAAGACACCTAACGGTTAAGGTTTGAGTACCGAGCGAAACGCGCGTGTTTGAAACTCGGGTTGAACATCGCCCTCTGCCTGCTAGTTGATGGAAACCGACCAGTCCCCATCAGCTTCCACGTTCATCAGGTATCCGCCAGGGTCGACCCCGACCACCGTGGAACCGCTGTGGGACCCGATCTCGTTGACGATGAGGTCGACATACTGGCCGTTCATGTCGAGAAGCCAGATGATGAAGTTGCTCGAACCGCTGTGCGAGACAGTGAACGTGTGGGCCCCTGTGGACATCTGGAACAGGTTCGTTGCAGTAGGTCCTGACCCCGAGAAGCTCTTTGTGAACGGAAGCGACGATACGGCAGGTCGCGGCTGCGTTACGTCTATCGACCACGGGCCATCAGCGTCGACATCGAGGTAGTACGAACCTCGAGCGTCGATTCCGGTAGCCTGACTCCCGTCGTAGTCACCGATCTCGTTCGCCATCAGGTCCACGTACTCACCATTTGAGTCGAGCAACCACACGATGAAGTTGCTGCTGCCTGTGTGAGTCATGTCGAAGACGGCCAGGCCTTGGTTGAGCGTGAACGGCCCGATTGCGGTACTCCCGCTGCCAGAGAACGACGCGGACCACATCAGGGCCTCGATCTCGCTCACGACCGAACCCGAGACCGCTCCAGTTCCGCCGAACACGACAACGCTATCCGTCTGACCTCGCTTGTCGTTCAGGAACACAGCCGTTGGAGAGGCAAGCGTGGTGGGTGCCGTCAGGAGCTGACCTTGGTTCGCCGCACCCATAGCGACACCGGCGGCAAGCGCGTCCGGGAAGTTGGTGCCGGAGGAGACCCCTACACGGTCGACATTGGTCCCCCAATTCGAGACCGCATAGTCCATGGCCGCTTTGGTGGTCTCGTACCTGTTGCTGCCAGCAAGCCTCGTGACGCTCATCCGGCCGCGGAGACCTGATTCGACGCCGCTGCTCACCACACCGGTCCCGCCGACGATGTAACCAGTGTTCACGCGAGAGTCCACGGATTGCGTGGCAGCGGGAAGGTACGTTGGGGCCGACAGGAGGATGGGCATCCTGCGGGATGCCGCAATCGCAGACGCACCGAGTGCATCCGGGAAGTTCGCGCCGGTGGCATAGAACGCGCTGCCGTCCCACGACGGCGAAGCCATCACCTCTGCTGCAATCTTCGCCGCTGTCTCGTAGCGGTTGGCGCCCGCGATCCGACGCACACTCCCGGCCCGAGTAGAGAGCGTGTTCTGCACCCCTGTGGAGACTGCTCCCGTTCCGCCGAGAATGACTACGTTTGAGGCTCCCAGCCGCGAAATCTCGTTCAAGACGGCGGTCGGCACCGAATCAGGTCTGACGAGAAGGAGCGAGGCATCAATCACACCACATAAGGGGGCGGCGCAGAGAGCATCGGGCCAGTTGGCTCCTGTGGCAATCACGACGGTGTGAGCACCACCAGCGAAGGCCCGCTGAGATATCTGCACCGCCGTGTCGTATCGGTCAGAACCAGCCCACCTGGTCACGCCGGACCATGCAGCGGGAGCCACCTGGGGCTCAACCGACGGCTTCTCTCCGGCGGCGACGGCGGCCACGGGAATAGTCGACAGGAACATTGCGGCACCCAAGATCAGCGAGATGCCACACAAACGAAGCGAACGACAACTCATCGCGTCCTCCCCCCGGGAACAGCATGTACCGATCACACGTTACTCAACGCCGAGCCGCAGGTCCACCGAGCTTTCTTGGCGGCCGCCCGTACCGTTCCGGGCACTCGACACCTGGACACGTCGCGGTCAGTCGGGTCAGAGTCAGTGCGGCCGACGGGGCCCCGCACCATCGTCACATGCGACGGCGCAGGCTCATACTCACTGTCAGCTCGAGCGCGGTCAGACAAACCGATGTGGAAGATGGGGCGGACGGGGCATCCTTCCCACCGCGTTCAGTCCCGCTGCAGATGAGCTACTGAATCGCGAAGAACGTCCGGGTGTCGTCGAAGCTGAGCGACTCTTCCATGATAATCGCGCCACCCTCAAGCTGGTCTGCGGGCACTTCGAAGACGATGTTGCCGCTGATTGAGGCGTCCGGGAACGTTTCGCCCGCGTCAGAGATTGGATTCGGGGCGACGGCCATGCTCTCGCCACCTGAGTCAAATGTATTCCCACCAGATCCGTAGAACTTGTACGACATATCGACCCAGAAGGTACCCGACTCATCACCGACATACTTGGCGTTGACCGTGACGAGAACGTACTGACTTCCCTCCACCGGAGGCTCGTTGAATGTGTTGGCTTGGGCGACTACGTCGTTCGCGTTCGTGTTCACCTCGGTGACGGCAACCTCCCAGCTGCCCACCTTGGCGGTAGTCCCGACAGGCAGCGGGTTCTGCCGAGTTCCGATCGCGTCCGCTTCCTCCGATGCAGGTTCCGCCTCATCCACAGACGCATCTTCCGATTCGTCGCTGACGACTTCCGCTCCTGTACCATCCGCTGAGTTGCACCCCGCAACCCCCAGCACCAACAGGAGTCCGAGCACTACGAGGACTGCGAGAATTCTCCTACGCAAGATCTCCCCCTTCCCACGAATCACACTGCAGACCAAGGATAGCGCAACGTGCTTCGAACGCGACCAGCTGCTCCATCCGCTGGTCGCGTGGGCAACTACTCGAATTCGGACTCCTGGGCGTCACCTGACGCGTAGAAGTCGAAGTCACGATACTCCTCCAGCTCGGCCATCAGCGCCTGGGCCTCCGAGCGAACACCTGAATCGTGAACCCCCTTCTCTCGAGCCCGCTGTACAAACGATTGGACGCGCTTGAAGAGGTTCTGAGCGTCGTCATCGTCCACGAAGCCGACAAGCATGGAGGCAGCACTCTCAATACGATCAATCTCAGACACCGAGTCGCCATCGCCCTTGACAACGATGCCGCTGAGCATGGCTTCGAGAGCCTGGTGGATGGTGCCCTTGTGATGGCTCTTCTGCTTCTCTTGCAGTGCGGGGTCTGGCGGATAGAACTTGCCGTCTCGGCCGATGGAACCCCCGTAGTGCGGACCCTTGGTAGGATCAAACTCCCCGTTCATGGGTCGAACCCTCCGCGATCCCCTCTGAATCGCTCTCGCTTGCCTCGCCCAACGGGTTTGCGCTTCACCAGCGGCGCGGCCCTGCTGCGCCGCTGCCACCTAAGGATACCCTCGCACGGCCGCGCCGTCTGTGTGGAAGCGCGGGTTAGCCGTGCCCTCTATGACTCCCGGTGCATCACGGCTTCAAGCGCCGCTCCCTGCGGCGTGTCCGTTCCGCCAACCATGGCAAGGAGCTGATCCGAGAGCGGCTCCAGGTCCCCAGCCTCGAGGGCTACGGCAGCGCGAGTCAACGTCCTCAAGTGGAACCACCAGGCCCAAAGCGCCCAGCGGTTCTCGTCATTCTGCAAGCGTTCCGGTGGCTGGGGCGTCCAGGCCCCATTGACGTGGGGGAGCCCGTGGTAGAGAGCCTCCATGTCACCGTGGCTCATCATCGAGAGGAAGGGATAGACATAGCGGTACACGTCTTCCAGACCAATCAGCTTGGATCGAGTGCACAGGTCTGGCAGTCGCGGCGGCTTCTTCGCGTCATCAAGTACCAGTTGAGGCACGGCACCCACCTCCGCTGCTGCAACGTCCGCGTCGGTGAGCTTCTCGATTGCCATGAAGAGCCTGCCGCGGTTGCGGCGGGCGTCAAACTGCATGTCATCCAGAAACTCGCTTTCAGTCCTCTGAAGAAGGAAGTACGAAAGAGTGACCCAATCCTCGAACCCGGCCCTCACGAGGTTCAGGGCGTCAACATACAGGCCACGCCTGAAGAGTTCACTGAGGGCGACCGTTCGTCGCTCGACTCTGAGTGCGAATCCCGCCGAGAAGATCTGGCGTGGGCCGCTGGATGACCGTGACTCGCTGAACAGCGAGGAGCACGTTGCAAGCAGCTGGACTTCCGCTGCATCCCAGAAGAACGCCACACTCCACCCCCCGTTCCGTGGCTACGGCTAACGTGTTCGCGTTTGACCTGCAAGACGAGGCCTGGCCTCGTCTTGGTGAGAGCGTAGCTCTCAGGGCCGAGTCTTGTCAGGTCGAAACGCTGGTTCGACAAGCCCTGAGCCGTGTCAGCCAGGAGAGCTAGTGCGGCAGGTAGTGACTCGGGACAAGAGGTTTGCGGCGGCGAAACCAATACCCGACCGCAAGGCTAGAACCTCCGATGACGTAGGCGAGCAGCGTTACCCTTCCGGCGGGAGGAGTGGTGGTCCACTGAGCAATGAGCATGATGCCCATGAACGCTGGAGCCAGGTTGGCTCCAGCCAAGAACCACCACGTGACCTCGGGGCGCGTTCCCAGCGCCGATCCGACACCGCCACATATTACTCCTCCGATTCCAATTC
>Ga0209164_1000192_pt1 | contig 194990 bp, 170 predicted proteins | sample MTBNYHSulfiMetaG_FD_187458 | JGI IMG/M metagenome (GOLD analysis project Ga0209164, IMG submission 187458) | Enrichment culture microbial communities from rom New York Harbor, USA that are MTBE-degrading - MTBE-NYH (New York Harbor Sulfidogenic)... | ecosystem: Environmental > Aquatic > Marine...
CAGTTTAAAATTATTCCAAATTGAATTCTAACGTTGCAAATAACCGGTGCAAATGGAGCGCAGCGGAAAGCGTCCCCTGCACCCGGCTTGTTATGCCTTTTCTCCAACCGACTCGACTTGTGTATTTAATACGTGTTTCATCATGAAAAGTGAGAACTTAACACCCTCTTTTTCTGAGATTATATTTTTGAGGTAAATTCTATTGTCATTATACTCTTCCGGAAATCGAATACTAATGTAAGTCATAAGTTTTTTTCCCTCTTCCCAGAACCTGTATTTTATTTCTTCGTGACCAGAGAATTTTTTAAGAAAACGATCTATGGTTCGGCCTTCACTTTGCCAATTCACCAGTTCCTTATTTATCCATACATCGTTCCAAGTTTCAAAGATTGGAAAATGGGCAAGAATATTGCGTACTACCTTAAATAGAGGACCACCAATTTCAGCCTCCATTGGAGGACGTTGTTTCTTAATAGCCTCAAGGACATACTTGAAAGGCTCGTATGATAGTAGTTCTGAATATACCGAAAAGATGCTGGATACCTTGGTAAATCGATACCAATCTTCATTATCCCAAAAACCATCATCCATAATCTCATCGAACAAATCATAGAAACGATTATATCCTAATTTTAAGAACAACTTTTCAGCTTTTGTTGGTCTCATATCCATGGCTTAAAACCTTTGAGGCATAACAATTCTTCTACAGATATCCCGTAAATACGCACAATATTAATAAAATTTGCTCTAAAAAGTCAACGATAATCGTATGTATAATAGAAAATGATTATTAAATTCTGTATTCCACGCTTAAAAGAGTGATAAAACTCATTCAAAAGTAAATGTATTTTTAAATGTTCCCTGAACATACTTCGCGGCCTTCGCGCTCTTCCTGTTAAAAATCTTACTATCGAGATAAATATTACTACCTTACCTGCCGGTAATATATCCTCCGCATCTCGTAAAAGAATTCCAGGTATTCCGTCTTCTTATAATCAGGATAGGTCCAGGGCCAGAACCGGAACTGTTTCCCGGAATAGTGATATTCATTCTCCAGGTACACGCCCTTTTGCAGATACACGCGGTGATAAAAGTCCTTGCACGAGGCCAGGAAGACATTGGCGAGCGTCATGTACCCGGGATCGATATTGACGCGGCGCTGCCCTTCCGTGGAGTGAATATCTTCAAGGGAATTGGTGAGGAGCTTGATGGCGGCGATTTCCCCGCGATCCACCAGTCTTTCAAAGGAGAGGAGCACTTTGTACAGGGGCTCGCCGATTTCACGGTAATATTCCGTGTTGTCGAAAAGTATGGGGCCGCTGCGGAGATCGGAAGGGCCGAAATTATGATTCAGTTGTTCTTCTACGGAGGAGAGATCGGCGGAATCTTTGTAGAGGATGCCCGTGAAGAATTTCGCCTTTTCGGGAATTAATGGCTCAGCCACGTTTTTGTTTCTCCGCGATCCATTTCGCCGTCTCATAGTCAAAGGCCGTGGTTATCTTGAAATTTTCCGGACTTCCCTGGACAGCAGCCACCGCGAGGCCCGACCGCATGACCAGGGACACGTCATCCGTGGCTGTGCCGCTGTCGGCACTGCGGGCCAGGTCGTGGGCGTGCCTGATAACACCGTACCTGAAGGCCTGGGGTGTCTGGGTTTGATAGAGGTGTTCCCGCGGCGGGATGGCTCTGACCCTGGTATCAATTATTTCCGTAATGGTGTCCGCTGCCGGGATATAGACACCGCAGGCCCCGGCATTCCGGGCCTCTGTAATGCAATTGGTGATGATTTCGGCCGTCACAAAGGGGCGCGCCGCGTCATGAAAGAGGAGTATATCGTTTTCATGAAAGTCATGGCAGTTCAGCGCGTTCCAGGCCGATCCCTGGCGCGTGGTCCCGCCGGCCGTGATTTTCAGGACCTTCGGTTCAGGATATGTCGCCAGATGTTCTTCCATCCAGGGGATATGCTCCTGCGGACACACGATGATGACATGGTCGATTTCTGGTACGGCCGCGAAGGCGTCCATGGACCAGCGGATTACGGGCTTCTCTCCCAGGGGGAGAAACTGCTTGGGGGTTTCGGCGCCGAGGCGGGTTCCCTGCCCGCCGGCCAGGATGATGGCATGGGTCGTCATGAGTTCAATTCCCGGAAAAGTGATTTTGTTGAAGTATTATGAAGTATTATGAAAAAAGTAAAGAAATAAAATGATGCTGACATCAGTAACATCATGAATGATGACGGGGGACCCGTTGAATGTATCGGGCACAAAAATTGGTTGACCTGATGGGAATAATGACAATATGAGTATGGATTAAGGCGAGAGTACACTAACTCGGAAATACGGCATTTCCCGGGAAAAACCGGAAATGCCGTACCTAAATACCCTTTGCAGAATGAGTAACAATGAAAAAAGCCCTAATTACCGGCATTACCGGCCAGGACGGTTCTTATCTCGCGGAATTACTTCTTGAAAAAGGATATGAGGTTCACGGCATTGTCCGGAGAAGCTCTTCATTCAACCGGGAAAGGATCGAACCCCTGTATCTGACCACGCTGATACAGGACAGTCACATCTATAATAAACTGCAGCTGCATTACGGTGATATGACCGATTCAAGCAACCTGATCAGGCTTGTGCAGACTGTTCAGCCCCATGAGATATATAACCTGGCAGCGCAGTCCCATGTGAAGGTCTCTTTTGACGTGCCGGAATACACGGCCGATACGGACGGCCTTGGTACGCTGCGTCTTCTCGAAGCTGTCCGGTTGCTGAACCTTGAGAAAGAGACGCGCATCTACCAGGCGTCAACATCGGAACTCTTCGGCAAAGTCCAGGAGGTTCCCCAGAGCGAAAAGACGCCTTTCTATCCCCGGAGCCCCTACGGTGTGGCGAAACTCTATGCCTACTGGATCGTGAAAAATTATCGCGAGGCCTACGGCATGCATGCCAGCAATGGCATTCTTTTTAATCATGAATCGGAACGCCGCGGTGAAAATTTCGTGACAAGGAAAATAAGCCTGGCCGCGGCGCGCATCTCCCTGGGCATGCAGAAAAAGCTGTATCTCGGCAATCTCGATGCAAAACGCGATTGGGGATACGCCCGGGACTATGTTGAATGCATGTGGCTCATGCTGCGTCAGGACGAGTCGGACGATTATGTCGTGGCTACGGGCGAGACGCATTCCGTCAGGGAATTTGTCACCCTGGCCTTCAGTGAGGCAGGGATAGATCTGGAATGGAAAGGGCAGGGAGTTGACGAAAAGGGAATCAACCGGGCAAACGGCGATACATTGATTGAAATTGATCCCGCCTATTTCAGGCCCGCCGAGGTTGATATTCTGGTGGGAGACGCGTCAAAGGCCCGACAGCGCCTGGGATGGGTGCCGAAAACCACCTTTGGAGATTTATGCCGGATAATGGTGGCCGCTGATATGAGGAAATGTACCGATGAGCAAAAGATCGGGTAACGTTCTCATCATCGGCATTGACAGTTTCACCGGGGGTTATCTTGAGAGAGAACTTCTCGCCGCCGGTTATGACGTGAAAGGAACGGTTTTTGGCGAATCCCCCGGCGAAAATTATTATCAGTGTAATGTGAAGGACCGGGAACAGGTTGCCGGCGTGCTTCAGAAAACGGCTCCGGACTATATTATTCATCTCGTGGCGCAGTCCTTTATTGCCCATGATGACATGCGGGAGTTTTATGAGGTGAATCTTTTCGGCGCCATAAATCTTCTCGATGCCGTACTGGAGGGAACGGACCACGGGCTGCCTGCTAAAATCATTTTAGCCAGTACGGCCAATGTGTACGGGAAAACAGCCTATGCCGTTCTCGATGAAAATGTGTGTCCTAATCCCGTGAATCATTACGCCCTGAGCAAATATGCCATGGAAAAAATAGCCGCGAATTATTTTGACCGGCTCAACATCATGATAACCCGTCCATTCAACTATACCGGCGTGGGACAGTCGGATAAATTCATCATTCCCAAAATCGTCGGGCATTTCCTTGAGAAAAAAGAAATTATCGAGCTGGGGAATATGGACAGCGAACGGGACTTTTCCGATGTGCGCGATGTTGTCAGGGCCTACCGTGTCATAATGGAATCGGACCTGTATTCCGGGATTATAAATATCTGTTCTTCCAGGACCATAAGCATATCCAGAATTCTGGAACTGGCCAGGACCTATTCCCATCATGATATAAAAATAGCCGTGAACAATTCTTTCAAGAGGCGGAGCGATATCCGGAGCCTGCGGGGCGACAACGGCAAACTCAGACAGCTGGGATATGTGAGCCGATATACTATTGAAGATACCATTGCATGGATGCTTTCGGGGGAGAAGAATGCCGGTGATAATTGAAGGTACGAATATCGCCAAAAAATTCAACCGCAAGACCCTTTTCCGGGATATATCTTTCTCTCTTTCCGCGGGCCAGTCCCTGGCCATAACGGGCCGCAACGGTTCGGGAAAATCAACGCTGCTCAGGATTGTTGCCGGCATTACCAGTCCGTCGTCGGGGTCCATGACCTATGCATTGAACGGCGCCGCCCTGGAACGATATAATTTTTTCAGCCATATCGGTTTTATCAGTCCCGTCATGAATGTGTATGAGGAACTTACGGGACTGGAAAATCTCCGGTTTGTCGGCGGGAAAAAGGACGATGATGCGCACCTTGCCATACTGGACAGGTTTGAGCTCAGGGGTCATGAGAACAAAGCGGTGCGGCTCTATTCATCGGGGATGAAGCAGCGGCTGAAACTGGCCTGCTGTTTTCTGAACGATCCTCCCGTACTCCTTCTCGATGAACCGGGCATGAACCTGGACCGGAAAGGCAGGGATATAATCTATTCATACCTGGATTCAGTCAGGGAGAACAGGATAATCATCATCGCAACGAATGAAAATGAAGAGGCCGCACTGTGCCGGGGGAGGATCGACTTTGATCAGTGATGTGCTGCGTCAGCTGAAAAAAGACTTCCTCGTTGAATTTCGCAGCCGTGCTGCTGTGAATACGGCCCTGGCCTTCGCCGGTATCATCACCCTTTCCATAAGCCTGGCTGCGGGCGGAACGCCTTTTTCGACACTGGTTCAGGCCGTGTTTCTCTGGATTATCCTGTTTTTCAGCGCCATGAACGGGCTGCTTCATATTTTCACCCGCGAGGAAGAGGAGCAGACATCGCTGTTCCTGAGCCTCAATGTTCCGGCTGAAGCGGTCTACCTGGCCAAACTTGTTTTCAACATCGCCTTTTTTCTTGTCATCGAAATGGTTACCTGTCCGCTTTTTATTTTCTTCCTGCAGGTAACGGTGAAGGATATCATCCTGTTTGTCATGACCGTGCTTTCGGGCGGGCTCGCCCTTGCTTCGGCGGTAACCATGCTGGCAGCCATGACCGCCCGGGCCGGGGGCAAAGGGTCGCTTTTTACGGTCATATCCTTTCCCGTTGTGCTTCCTGTTATATGGGTCAGCATCGGCGCCACTGTGGAGTCGCTTCAGGGCTCGTCCGGGGATGCGTGGAACAGCGTGGTTTTTTTACTTGCATTTTCCGGTGCTGTCACGGCTATATCGTTTCTATTATTCCGATATGTGTGGTACGATGAATGAAAACAGGAAGACTGGTTTACCTATTCATGCCCGCGGCCATTCTCATGGCCTTCTTGTATGCTCCTCCGGCGGCAGGTCTCGGTGAGGCCAGCAGGATAGTATATTTTCATGTTCCCCTTGCCTGGGGTTCCGTACTGGCCTTCGCTGTCTCGGGGATTCTTTCCATCAGGTATCTTTTCGGCAGTAACGGCAGCGAGGCGATGCTCGATATGAAAGCCCATCACTCCGCCGGCATAGGGCTTACCTTTACCGTGCTGGCCATAATATCCGGATCGATCTGGGCTAAAATGAGCTGGGGGAGCTACTGGAACTGGGATCCGCGTGAAACTTCCATCGTTATTCTGTTGCTGATATACATTTCCTATTTTGCTCTTTATGGTGTCATGAGCGACAACGGAAATCGCGGAAGAATATCCTCGGTATACCTGATACTGGTCATGGTGGTTGTACCGTTCTTTATTTTTGTTGTGCCGAGAGTATATCCATCTCTGCACCCTGATCCCATAATTAACGCGGAAAAGAAAATGAATATGGACATGAAAATGCGGATGACACTCCTGGTGTCGGCTGTGTCATTTACGCTGCTCTATGTTTATTTCATGGGAATGAGAAACAGACTGATGGGAATTGAAAAAAAGATTGATGAAAAGATTGAGAACAGGCGAGAGATATAACCATGAATAAATTATCAATGGCAATGGCATTTTGTTTATTACTGGCCGGTTCAATTGTACCGCGGGGAAACCCGTCACCCGATGGAAACATAGCAGCGATAGCGCCGCAGTATTCCCTGGTATATGCCGGTGAAAAGGATATCCCTATTGCCGGTGATTCCTCCAAAAAGGACGACGTGGATGACGTGAAGAACGGCGTTGACGGCGGGATGGAGAACGGCGGAAACGGTGGGATGGAGAACGGCGGAGACGGCGTTCTCTACCGGGTTATGGCTATTGTCCTTGTTATATGGATGGGACTTGCCCTGTATCTTTTCCGCATGGACCGGAAAATTGTTAAACTGGAGAAGGACCTCAATGAACGTTAAGCGTATTGTTATTTTTCTCGCTGCCGTCGCCCTGCTTATTACCGGTATCGTGGTTCTCAGCGACGACATCATGTCGCCCTATGTGCCCTTTAACGAGGCGAAAAAGAAGGCAGGGACCTATGTCCAGATCATCGGCTCTCTTGATAAGGCTGTTCCCGTGGAGCATGGAGAAGGAAAGTACCTGTTTACCATGGTCGACAAAGAAAATGGGAGCATGAGAGTCGTCCATGGTGACGTAAAACCCCTCAATTTCGAGCACGCCGAACAAATAGTCGTACTGGGCAGGTACAGTGCCGCAGGAAATATCTTTGAAGCGGACAAGATACTGGTAAAATGTCCGTCCAAATACAGCAAAGACCCGAAACCGTCCGTCAACGAATAATTTATCATGAGGTAGGAACCGATGAATCTAGGATTTGTGCTGCTCATTTTTGTCCTGACCGTTTCACTGATTATACTGTTTTTTCTGGCCCGCAGCGCCTCGGGGAACATGTTCAATCTGGTGACATCTCGGCAGCTTTTTTATCTTACGACTATCCTTCTTTTTTTCGCCCTGATGTTTCTCCTCAGCGCCTTTCTCAACGACGAGTTCAAGTATCTCTATGTATACCAGAACTCATCGCGCAGTCTTCCCCCGATATATAAATTTGCCGCGGTCTGGGCCGGCAAGGAAGGGAGTTTTCTGCTCTGGGCCTTTATCCTGAATATTACCGGCGTTATCGTGACCCGCACGGAACATAAAAACGAAAATATCATCATGGCCGTCATAACCATGACGCAGATTTTTATCCTGCTCCTGCTTATTGCCGAATCGCCATTCCGGTTCATATGGGACGCCTATCCCGAACACTTCAAGGCAGGCATAGTTCCCATGGACATGGACGGCGAGGGTATGAATCCCCTTCTCATCGATCCCTGGATGGTGGTGCATCCGCCCGTGCTCTTTCTGGGATATGCCACGGCCACGGTACCCTTCGGGTATGCCGTGGCTGCCCTGCTGAAGAAAGAATATAAGGAATGGATCAAACCGGCTTATCCCTGGGTACTTTTCAGCCTGGTCACGCTGGGAGTCGGCATTTTCCTGGGCGGCTACTGGGCATACAAGGTCCTGGGCTGGGGAGGCTTCTGGGGCTGGGATCCCGTGGAGAATTCATCGCTCATACCCTGGCTCGTCGTGGTGGCCCTCATGCACGGCATGCTTATACAGAAACGCAAGGGTTCTCTGGTGAAGACCAATCTCATTCTGGCCATGGCCTATTTTATTCTGGTATTCTACAGCACCTTTCTGACCCGGAGCGGCGTACTTTCGAATTTTTCCGTCCATTCCTTCGGTGCAGGGGGCATATCGGGCTATCTCCTGTACTTTATCATCTTCTACCTGTTCATAAGCGTTTTTCTCATGGTCAAAGGATATAAGGGAATTGAATCGGCGGCGTTGAGCAATCGGATCTGGACATGGGAAAACCTTACGGTTTACGGACTCATGACACTGGTCATATACTCTCTCATTATTCTGGCGGGAACTTCCATGCCCATCATATCGGGCCTTTTCGTGGAAAATCCCACGGCCGTGACAGAGCGTTTCTATAACAACCTGTCGGTTCCCCTGGGCCTGCTTATCATGGGGCTCATGGTGGCCGCTACCATCGCGGCCCTGGGACAGCATTTTCAGAAGCGGGCGGCCATGATACTTGCCGCAGCGGCACTGCTCCTGGCCCTGGTTTTCAACGCCGGAACGGCATTCAACCCCGTGGCCTATATCTTTACCGCCGCGGCTCTTTTCATGGTGTTCAGCTATCTTTCTGATATGGTCCGCTTTAAAATCAGGCTTGTTCTGGCCTCACGGCTGACACATCTGGGAGTGGGAATTTTTATCATCGGTGTCATCGCATCGGGATATCATTCCACGACATTTCAGAAAGAGCTGGAAATAGGGAAAGAGGAACTGGTGGGTCCCGTGGCCCTGACCTTCACGGGATTCAATGAAGGTGAGAAATCCAGCGTTTCCTTCACCATCAGGGAAAGCAGCGGCACGAAAGATTTTAAAACGGATTATTATGTAACGGAAAAAACCAATTCTCTGTACCGCGAGCCCTATATCATGAGCGGGCTGTTCGGCGACATATACATAACCCCCCAGGAATATCATTCCGGTATAACAGCCATATCCCTTGTCAATCTTTCCAAGGGTGAGGAGAAAAAGGTCGGGGATCTCACGGTGAAATTCACCGGATTCAGAACCGAGGGTATGACCGCCGGTATGCCTGTTGTGTATACCGATCTGGAAATAGACGGCCGGAGAGTATCGCCGGGCTTTAAAATAATCGAGGGGCATCGTCATCCGATAGATGCGAAAATTCCCGGCAGCGGACGGGTCGTAACACTGCGGCAGGTTGATGTGAACAACCATGCCGTTGAGCTATTCATCGATCCGGGTAAGGATTCAACGGTTCCCCCCGATTCCATCATAGTTGATCTGTCGGTCAAGAGGATGATATGGCTGGTCTGGGCCGGTACAGTGCTCATTGCCCTGGGAGGAATTGTAACCCTGGTTCAGCGTGCCGGGAAAGATTGAATGTTGCTTGGTATCTTTTCGAACATGAACAGGGTCTATTAGATTATTGACAAAAAATATCGGTCTATTCTCATTAGCAAAAAGCCTGATCAGGCTCTTTGTGTGAGGAGAAAACCGATATTACCATGAATATTATCGTAATAGCCTTTATTATTACGGCATTTTTTCTTTTTGAATCTGCCCTTACCGTATACAGGCTGCATCGCGATGCAGCTCTGAACAGGGTCTGCGCTCTTTTGCTTGTGCTCTTCACTGTATTTTGCGTTATATTTGCTCTTTTTGTATCGGAACGGGGCCATGACGCGGCCTGGATGCTGTCCAAAATTACCATAATACTCTCGTGTTTTGTGGGGAGTATCACCCTGCATTTTCTTCTTCTCCTGGGAGGATATGAATCCCTGAAAAGGAAAAAATTACTAATCGCCCTCGTATATGTCCCCGCAGTTGTTCTGGCAATTTACGCTTCCCTGCATAATCTCGTTGTTGTCGATGTTTTTCTCACCGGTTTCGGATGGGATAACCGGCCCCGTTCAGAGCTCACGGCCTGGGATATGGTGTATTTTCTCTACAGTATGGGTTTTATTGCCGTGGGTATTGCCGCGGTCGTGGTTAAAATTATCTTTTTTAATGCAGATGAGCTGGTAAAAAAACAGAACACGGCGTTTCTCAAGTTCAGCGGCGTGGGTCTTTTCACGGTTTTTATTTCCTCTTTGTTTCTGACATACCTCTACGATGATACATCGCCTGACGCTATGATACTGGTATCGGATTTGTCGCAGGCAGGCCTCCTCATAGTATGGCTTGTCGGCCTGAGATATGCAATGTGGAAATATAAATTGCTCGTTGTGCTTCCCTCCTGTCATACCGGTGAACTCCTGTCGGGATTCAGCACGCCGATTTTGCTGATCGACGGCCGGGAAGAAATCATTTTCGCCAATAAAGAGGCGCTCAATATAATTTCCCCCGATCCTGAGAAGAATGAAAGGCTTGTGGGTCTATCCCTGAAGAAACTGATAGATAACTTCGCAGTCATGGAAAGTGAATATGAGAAAATTACCGGCGGCATGGCCTCTCATCTGATGTGTACCGTCAGGTTTAATCTCGGTGATGAAAAAAGAAAGACCGGTTATTTCCAGGTGCAGATGTATCCCATTCGGAATGAATGCAATTATTATATCGGCTGCCTTATTATTATCAATCCGTCACCGGGTTTTTCTTTTCTCCGCTCCGAGTATGCTCTTACGGATCGGGAAATGGAAATAGTCCGGCTCCTGGACCAGGGTCTCAGCGCTCCGGCTATAGCCGGGCTTTTCTCTTTATCAGAACTGACGGTAAAGACCCATATCCACAACATATATCAAAAGACCGGTGTAAAGAACAGGATCGGTCTATCCCACCTGATCCGCAATTAATTGCTCATCTGTGTATACATCGATCGGTGTAGAAAGAATAAAAAAAATAAATTTCCGAAACTACACCATTCGATGGATTTACGATTCTCCCTTTTAAGCTACATTAATCATGAAAAAGAAAAGGCCGTGCTTCGGAAACGTACTACCGGCGCATGAGCATTACTATGGAGGATATGATGTTTTTTAAAAATTTTTACATGATCAGGTTGTCTCTTATTATGCTCATTAGTCTCTTCGTCGCGGGCTGTTTTCTTGATGAAGAGAATTTGGAGTTTGTTTTCGCTGATAATGTGGTAGTTATCGAGAGTGATATTACCGTTCCGACAACCTGGGACAGCACCAAGGTGTATTATATCGGGTATAGAATGGGTGTGACCGCCTCGCTGACGATACCCGCCGGGACCGTTATCAAGTTTGGACGGGAGGGAGGTATCGATATAGATGCGACGGGAACGATCAACGCTGTTGGAACAATAGGTCAACCTATCATTTTTACGTCTGTTAAGGATGACCGTTTCGGCGGTGATTCGATTCTTGACGGCGTAACCTCGGGAACAAGGGGTGACTGGGGTCAGCTCTGGTTTTCCTATGTGAACGGGTCAACCCTGAGCTACTGCCAGTTTCATTTCGGCGGCAATGCCGGAACCGTGTCGGAATCGGTCATCAATCTTTTCGGTGGGTCCAATGTCAGTATTACCAACTGCCTGTTTGCTTTCAATACGGGTTCGGGCAGTGATATGACGGGCGCTCTTGAAGCGAATGGTGCCGGGTCCGGAACGGTAATTACCGGCAATCGTTTCTATGGCAATATTCTGCCTCTCTCGATCAATAGCGACATGTCTCTCGATGACTCCAACAATTTCTCCAGCGTTGAAACTGATCCTGGTACGGGGGAGCCCTTATTTATCAATACCTACAATGGTGTTTTCATTGAAGTCGACAATGGCATCGGTACGGTTGCTTGGCGTGAGACCGAAGTCGCCCTTGTCCCTGTCAGCAACAGCACGGTCATGGTCAATGATAATGAAACCCTGACTATTGGAACCAATGTAGTAATGAAATTTCTCGATAGCGCCCATTTTGAATATGACAATGGTAATGGAGCATCAATCAGTTATACGGGGGGAACGGTTGATTTTACCTCATATAAGGATGATTCTTTGCTGGGTGACACCAACGGGAACGGTGCAGCCAGCGCTCCCGATGCGGTTAATGGAAACTGGGACGGCGTATGGCGATGGAATTCGGGATCAGCGGAATGGGAAAGGACTTTTGTGACCGATTGCCATTATCTGTGCCCTCTTCCCTGATTATTCAGAGATTACATCTAATCTTTATCGCCCGGGGATGCATTCCCGGGCGAACCTGTTTTATGCTTGACGAAGTGATTTTTATGATGTCCATTGCATGTGCTTGAGGCATTATTTAAATAGGTTATTTTCTGTATTTTACAGAAGATACTGATTTTACTGCCTTGTCTCATTTAATCAACGGGAGGAATATCAATATGTTAAAAAAATCAGCTACTCTGCTCAGTGTTCTTATCAGCGCGGCGCTTATCGCCTCATGCGGTCCTTCGGTCAATCCGCAGCTCAAGAAAAAAACCGATAACCTGTTCTCATCGACGCAGACGAAAAATTATGGTGCTTCACGTGCGTTCAAGGCCCCCATGAAATACGCCGTGGGCCAGTATGTCGTTCATGGCATGACTGACGGCAGCGGCAATCGCTCTATTACAAAGACTTCCATCGTGGGCAAAGAGGGAAACGGCTGGGTTATGGAGTTCTATTCCCTCAACAGTAAGCAGGAAGCCGTTGTGCAGATGCTCATTGTTGGCCTGGACAAGGCTGCGCAGACGGGAAACACCGACGGCATTGAAATCCAGAGGATAAAAATCAAGGACGAGAAGGGGCAGGTTCAGTCATTCGAAGGCCCCATGCTTTCCATGATGAAAAACCTGTATAAAAACAATCTTTCTTCACTCGATGTCCAGACCGGAACATTCTTGACCGGAAGCGCCGTGACGGTTCCTGCCGGTGTCTTTACGGGAACGTACACGATAAAATCAAAGGTAAAGGTTTTCGGGAAAACCTATACCGGTACGGGCTGGTATCACTCATCGGTTCCAATCAACGGCGTGGTTAAATCCGTCTCCGATGATGACAAGACCACCATGGTTCTCCTGGACTTCGGTACTAAAGGGGCAGTTTCTCTGTTTGACTGATCTCACGGATAAGGTGCAGATATTCAGGAAATAAAGAGATACTAATGGGGATGGGGCTGATTATCATCAGCCTCATCTCTTTTTATAAGGGAACCTCTAAGAATTAAATATTGGAGGTGCCCATAATACAATTATAAATTTCCTATGACCTATATGCTCTTATTCACATAACAGGGAACAATAGAATTTTCTCATGAAAATGATAACACGATTTTCGCTCTATGGGTTTCTGAAGAACCTTGATTTTTCGGAACCCTTTCTTATCCTTTTTTATCTTTCCATCGGATTGAATTTTTTCCAGATCGGCGTGCTGGTTTCATTTCTGAACATCTGCATTAACATCATGGAAGTTCCCAGCGGAGCCCTGGCCGACATTTACGGAAGAAAAAACTGCATGATACTGTCCCTAACGAGCTATATTTTCTCCTTCGCTATTTTTGCTTTTTCCACATCATATATTCCCCTTTTCCCCGCCGTATTTTTTTTCTCAATCGGGGAGGCTTTCCGGACTGGTACGCACAAGGCCATGATTTTCGACTGGCTCAGGAAGAATGAGCGCCTTGGTGATAAAACCAAGGTGTATGGTTTCACGCGTTCGTGGTCAAAGTATGGGAGTGCTATTTCGGTTGTTATATCGACTATCATTATTATCTTTTCAAAGAGTTATCGCTGGATTTTTATTTTTTCAATAATTCCCTACATTGCCGGAGTCTGGAACATAGCGTGTTATCCCGACTACCTCAATAAAAGACTCTCCGACAGGATCAGTATCAAACTCATTTTCACACATACTTTTAAGAGTTTAAAGACGGTTTTTGCCAGCAGTAATCTCCGGAAACTCATAGTGCAGAGCATGGGATTTGAGGGCGTATTTGAGGTTACCAAGGATTACCTCCAGCCGATCCTGAAGGCCCAGGCCGTGGTGCTTGCCGCCTATCTCATGCTGCCCGAGAAGGAGAGTACTGCCGTTACCGTGGGCGTAATATATTTTATTCTCCACATCATATCGGCAAACGCGTCGCGACGATCTCATGTCTTTGCCGCACGGTTCAGGTCCGAGCAAACAGCTATTACGGCGATGATCTTCGCCGGGTTTGCCCTTGCTTTTCTTTCTTCGGCAGGACTCTATCTGAAGTGGTATGCTGCGGCTATTATAGCCTACATATTTTATTACACCATACAGAACCTGTGGCGGCCCATACTGGTGGCGCAGTACGATGATTATGCCGAAAGCAGTCAGCAGGCATCCATCCTTTCCATTGAATCGCAGACCAAGACCGTGGGCATTACGATAATCGCCCCCGTTGCCGGATTTATGGCGGACCGGTGGGGTATCGAGTCATCGCTGATGCTTCTTGCTGCCCTGCTTCTTATCCTTTGGGTTTATTCCGCGGCAGGAAGGAAAGAGAAGACCCCGGCCTCGTGATAAACGATTCCGGGGTACGGTATTTGCAGACCTGTTTTAAAAAAGTCTTATACTATGCCTTGTTGAAAAGAGCCTGTGCCGCTTCAACAAATTTCCGGAACTCGGCCCTTTCGAATTTTGATGAATCCTCCAGGCTGTGACTGTTCCGATACTCAATGAGCATCTTGATCTTCTTCATGAGGTCGGGATTGGTGGCGCTGATGAGCGAGGCCACTTCCCTGGCCCGGGTCAAGAGGTTCTCCGCAGGCACCACTTCCGTGACCAGCCCCCACTCAAGAGCTTTGCGGGCATCGATATACTGGCAGGTGAGGGACATTAATTTGGCCCGCTGCTGCCCGATCTTCTGCTGCAGCAGCTGTGTCATGCCCCAGCCGGGATGTATTCCCACCTTCGCGTGGGTATCGCCGAACTTGGCGTTTTCCGACGCGATGAGGATATCGCAGTTCAGGGCCAGTTCGAATCCGCCTGTTACCGCAGCTCCGTTGACGGCACCGATAATTGGCTTGTCGCAGGCTCCCATGACATCAGGCAGTTCCTTACCGTCACCGCGCGGATTAAATAGATTCTCCTTGCCGATGACCTGGAGATCGATTCCCGAGCAGAAAGATTTACCGTTACCGGTAATGATGGCGGCTCTTATGCCCGGTGTCCGGTCGACCTTTTCAATTGCGTCATAGAGCTGGGCAAGGAGCAACTGGGTGAATGAATTATGCCGCTCCGGCCTGTTCAGTGTTATAATTGCGATGCTTCCTTCTTCCTGGTATAATACGGGATTTTCCATTTGATGCCTCCTATGCACTGCAAATATGTAACAGCAGCAAATATTGTAAACCACTATTTCATATTACAAAAATGGGGGGCTCTGACCCTTGTTATCTCTGGTTCTCCTGAACAGGGCCATTTAAAATATGGAAAAAGTAAGCTCTGACCCAAAGATTTTTTTAATAAAAGGAACCTCCCGCTCGTGTTATTTATAACAATTTGTACATGAACAGGAGGATCCATAAATGCCAAGAGAACTGAGAAACATAGCTCAAGGGCAAACACACCATTGCTTTTCACGCTGCCTGAGAATGATGGATCTTATGAAAAGCAGCCATGCTCGACGATACTTCATTGAAGCAATTAAAATGGCCCAGGAAAAATATCAATTTGAACTAGTCGCAGCAGAGCCCGTGGGGAACCATATTCATCTCATCCTCCGCACACTGGAAGATGAAGAAACCGTATCACGGATAATGCAATACATCAAATCACGCATTGCAGAAAAATATAACAGGGCCACGGGGAATAAAGGCCCTTTCTGGAACGAACGGTTTGGTTCTACTGTAATTGAGGAATCAGACAATCCTGAACAGTACCTGTTATGGCTTCTATGGTATATCGGTTACAATCCTGTTCGAAAAGGGCTGGCACGTGATCCCCGACAGACTACTATAGGTTTTATAAATGTATATCTTGATGAAAAATATGAGGCACCGGTTAAGATTACACGACATGTCTTTTTTGACCGACTGGGTGAGACTTTTGAACAGTGTGTGAAGGCCTTTCTGCTTTACGAAGAAGCCTATCTCAAAAGGCGGGCTATTTATTTTTGAAAAAAAGGCATGGAGGGTCAGAGCTTTCTTTTCCCCCATGCCTCTTGTCAGCGAGATATCTGAAGAATCAGGCCAGGAAGCCACCGTCACAGACAATGAGACTTCCCGTGGTGAAGGAGGCCGCATCGGAAACGAGATACAGCACGGCCCCGGCCATTTCATCGGGTTCGGCATGACGCCCCATGGGTATCTGTTTTACCACATAATCATAGATGGCGTCGTTGCCCATAAGAGCCTTGGAAAATTTTGTGTCCGTAAGCCCGGGCAGAAGGGCGTTTACCCGTATTTTTAGCGGGGCCAGCTCCTTGGCAAAGGCCTTGGTCATGGCGATAAGAGAAGCCTTGGTGATGGAATAGACTCCCTGGAAAGGGGCCGGTTTGATGCCGTTAACCGACGATACGTTCACCACTGATCCGGAGCCGCTCTGCTTCATGAGGGGGATGGCCTTCTGTATCATGAAGAAGGGACCCTTGAGATTGACATCGAAGGTTTTGTCCCATATGGCTTCATCGACGCCATTCATATCGCCGAAATAGGGATTGGTCGCGGCATTATTGATGAGGATATCAAGGCGGCCGTACTTCTCTTCGATGTCCTTGTAGAGTTTATTGACCTGCGCGTTCTCTCCCACATGACAGGCCATGGGAACGGCCTTACCGCCTTCGCTTTTTATGGAGTCGGCGACCTGCTGAAGAGACTCTATCTTTCGGCTCACCAGTATGACTTCAGCGCCGTAGGCGGCCAGGGTCCTGGCGATGGATTCTCCAATGCCGCGGCTTGCGCCCGTAACTAAAGCTACCTTCCCGTCAAGTTTGAAATCGATCATTATTTTTCTCCTGTAATGGTTTTTTCAATATTTATTCCAGCCCACGCACCCTCGTGGATGGCCTCGAGAAAGCGCCGGGGTGATATGGAGTCACCCACGTCAGTTGTGGGAATACCCATCTTTTTCAGATCTGCCGTCAGTTCCTTCCGGGATTTTGCGCCCAAAGCGTTGATGACCATCCCGGCTTCTATACTATTTTCAGAACCGTCCTGCTTCCGGACTCTGACCAGGTTCTTTTCGATGGAAATGATTTCGTTTCCCAGTTCCAGCAGGGAGCCGCTTTTATACAGGCGCCGGTGAAGCCAGTAGCCGTGAGCCGTGATGGCATTGACGGGCGGGAAAGGGGCTTTTTCAATGATCGTCACTTTCATGCCCCGCTGAATCAGGAAATCAGCCGTCTCCATACCCACATACCCGGCTCCCAGAATGACTACAGGATCAGTGGTGACGGACGTAATTCCGGTGAGCACATCTCTTGCGTCTACGACTATCTCTGTATCAATTCCCGCTATGGGAGGAACAAGGGGCGCTGCGCCTGTGGCGCAGATAACCAGGTCGGGTTTTCCTTTTGAGGCATCACCAGGGGTCAGAGCCGTGTTATATTCCGGCATTATCCCCTTTCCGGCGAGCCGGCGCAGGGCCCAGGCGAGCCACTGTTGAAGACCTTCCTTGTGGGGCGGCATACTGGCCGAGATAAGCTGGCCCCCGGGCTCTGACCCGCTTTCGAAGATACGTACCTGGTGGCCCTTTGCCGCGGCATACATGGCGGCTGAAAGACCTGCCGGTCCGGCACCGGCAACCCAGACGGTACGTGGTTTTTCGGCCGGATCGAGATCCATGCGGTATTCCTCACCGCATTCGGGATTAAATACACACGTGGCTGATTTAAACTCGAACATGAGGCGCTCAATGCATCCCTGGTTGCAGGCGATGCAGAAGCGAATGTCGTCATAGTTGCCGGCCCGGGCTTTATTCAGGAAATCGGGGTCCGTGAGGTGCTGCCGGCCGAAGCTGATGAGATCCGCATCGCCCCTGGACAGGGCCTCTTCAGCGAGCCGCGGGTCGTGTATCCTTCCTACTCCGATAATCGGTACGGACACAACTTCCTTAATGGCCTTTGCCCGGAAGAGATTGAAGCCCGGCTCCACATCCATGGAGGCAATGGTGAGGTTTCCCGGCGTTGAATAGACACCCAGGGATACATGGATGGCGTCAGCCCCGGCCTCAACCAGTTTCGGCGCCAGCCAGCGGGAGAATTCCAGGTCATGACCGCCCTTCACAGCCTCGTCGGATGATATGCGTATGATGACGGGAAAATCCGGTCCTACGGCCTTTCTTGTTTTTTCAAGGATTTCCAGGGCGAAGCGGGCCCGGTTTTCCGGGCTGCCGCCATACTGGTCCGTGCGGTGATTGGAAAAGGGTGACAGGAACTGGCAGACCAGGTAGCCGTGGGCCCCGTGAATCTCCACGGCATCGAAACCGGCGTTTTTTGCCCGGAGAGCGGCGTCGGCGAAGGCCTGCGTCACTTCGTTTATGCGTTCTATGGTCATCTCCTCGCAGGGCTGGCGGAGGATGATGCTGGGCAGGGGAGACGGTGCTTCCGGTTTTGCCCCTACGATCCCCTCGGCGGTTTCACGCCCGGCATGATGGAGCTGGGCAGCTATGAGTGTTCCCTTACGGTGAACAGCCTCTGTAAGCCGTTTAAGGCCGGGGATAAATGAGTCATCCCAGATGCCCACTTCTGAGGGGAATCCCTTTCCCCGTCGATCCACGGCGAAAACCTCAGTTATGATGAGGCCCACGCCTCCTGCCGCACGCCGTTCAAGATAGGCGATGAGCCGGTCACTCACGGTACTGTCCGGATTACCGTAACCCGTTCCCATGGCGGGCATGACGGCCCGGTTCTTCAGCGTCATGCGGTTTATGTTTATGGGAGAAAATAAATTATTCAGATCTTTTGCCATTTTGCATTCCTTGATAATGTTATTTTTGTCCTGTGAGAAAATTCGGCTTTAAAAAGGCGGGATCGGGATAGGTGTAGAATCCCCGACCTGTTTTGCTTCCCAGGTGCCCCTGGTCCACATAGCCTTTGAGAAAGGCGGCATTTCTTTTTCCCTGGTTATTATTGCTTACATTGGCCCAGTAATCGGTGATTTTATACACGGTATCGATACCGATCTGGTCCATGAGCGCGAAGGGACCCAGGGGCGAGCGCATGACGCCGACGAAGGAGCGGTCGATGTCCTCAATGGAGGCGACATCCCGCGCAGCCAGGGTCAGAGCCGATGCCAGGAGCGTCATGAACATGGCGTTGAAGACATAACCGTTGTTTTCCTTGTGCATGACGATGGGAATCTGTTTTATGGACAGGGAAAAATCATGGAGCAGGTCTACTATCTCCTTCGCTGTTCCCGGGTGGGGCATGATATCGACCACGGGGGCCATCTGGGCGTCATGAAAATGCAGGGCGGCGAATCTTTCGGGCCTGCCCGTGGCTGCGGCGAACTGTGACGGGAGCAGCGAAGAGGTGTTCGTGGTGAAGATGGTATGGCCAGGACATATTACATTGAACTGCCCGAATACTTTTCCTTTCAATTCAGGATCTTCGGGTATGGATTCACTTACCAGGTCGGCATCTTTCCCGGCCTTTTCTGCCGATGAGGTTGATGTTATGCGCGCCATGACTGCGGAAACCTCATCCTCTTTCAGCTGGTTTCCACGGACAAGACGCCTGGCGATTTTCTGAATGCGTAGCATGGCCTTTTCCAGCAGTTCATCTTTAATGTCGTAGAGAACAACGTTATACCCGTTTAAGGCGCACTGAAGGCCGATCTGCTGACCCATGGTGCCGCTGCCGATTATCAGCACTTTTTTAATATCATTGACATTCATGCTTTTACTCCTTTTACCTTTACAGGTCTGATTTTTCCGTAATTGAAAGGGCGAAGCCCTCGAGTATTTTCACGGCATGAATGAGCATGGCAAAGCGCTTATCCTTTGTCTGGCCGTGGAAATATCGATAATAGATCTGCTGCGCGATGACTGCCAGCCGGAACAGGCCGAAACAGAGATAATAATCGAAGGTGTCTATTTTTCTACCGGTGATATCACCGTAAAGGGCGACCTGCTCGTTTCTTGTCAGCATGCCTTCGAGATTCGTGGGCATCATCCTGATCATCTGGACAGCCTTGGGGTCGTTGATCTCAACCCAGTAGGCCAGACTGTTTCCCAGGTCCATGAGGGGATCACCGATGGTGGCCATCTCCCAGTCAAGGATACCCGTGATTTCCAGGGGGTTCTCGGGATTCAGCACGGCATTATCGAGCTTATAGTCGTTATGGATGATGGTGGGGCGGTCCGTGTCGGGAGGCATTTTAACATGGAGCCATTCCATGACCTTTTCATAATCGGGTGCGTCTTCCGTACGGGCGTCGCGGTAGCGCTTGCTCCAGCCCTCGACCTGGCGCTGCACATAACCTTCCGGTTTGCCAAAATCATCGAGCCCGACGGCCTTATAATCGATGCTGTGGAGTTCACAGAGCACCTTTACCAGGTTTTCACTCAGGGTCCGGGCATCGTCGGGCGGAAGGATCATCCCCTCGGGAAGGTCTTTACGGAATATAATACCCTTTAGGCGCTCCATGACGTAAAAAGGAACATCCATGACCGCCGGGTCCTCGCAGTAGGCCAGCGCCTCGGGACAATACCTGAAGTGCGGCTTCAATGTTTTCAGGATGCGGTACTCGCGCAGCATGTCATGGGCGCTCTTGGCCTTTTTGCCGAAGGGTGGCCTGCGCAGCACCAGGTCGCGGTCACCGAACCTCACCAGGTAGGTGAGATTGGAAAAGCCGCTGGGAAACTGGCTGATTTCTATCTGCCCCTGGAGACCGCTGATGGTGTCCCGGAGATATGCCTCTACCTTTGAGGCGTCCAGCTCTTCACCCTGCCGGACATTGATGGCTTTATCGATGGCGCTCATGTCTGCCTCCTTAAATACGTTTCAATAAAGCTGATTAAATAATCAGCATACTCGTCGACGGATATGTTTCTCCGCTTGTATTTCCACCGCTTCAGATACCAGTCCTGCATCATGGCCTTGATGACCGATGCCGTGAGACGGGTATCGATAACGGGAAAGATATCCTGGTCGATACCCTCTTTGAGAATATCAATAATCATACCTTCCGTGAGAAGCTCGCTGTCAATGGAAAAGGTTCTCGATTCCCTGCTGAAATTTTTGGTTTCCATGAAAAGAAAATAGAACCAGTACTGCATGGCTTCACTCAGATAGAGATGGGTCTTAACCATGGCATGGAGTTTATCCCGGACTGTTCCGCATTTTTCCAGCTCGTCCCGGAGAATTCTCTTCATGGTGAGCTGCCCGTGTTTCTGAATAAGCAGAAGCAGTTCGTCCTTGCTGGCGAAATAGGAATAAAGGGCCCCCATGCTGAGACCGGAATCGGCGCTGAGATCGCGCAGGCTCATGGCGTTAAAACCTTTCTCATTGCTCAGTTTCAGCGTACTGTTCACGATAATGGAAAGGTTCTTAACGGCAACGGCCTCTTTTTTTATTTTGATCCGTTCACGGTTCTGGTTGAAATACTCGCGGCAGATATCCTCCACCGCGGTAGCATAATCGGCAATAAAAGTTTTAAAGGTCATACTCTGGCAATCCTCTTCCTACTTGCCGCTTTTCCCGTATCTGTTCAGATAACGGCGGGCGAAGGAAGCCTTGTGCACCTCGTCGGCGCCGTCGTAGATGCGGGCGGCCCTTTCATGGCGATAGAAGAATGCCAGGATGGTGTCATCGGTCATTCCCAGTCCGCCGTGGACCTGGAGCGCCCGGTCAATGACGTGCTGCATGGTGTTGGCCACGACGAACTTTATCAGGCTCACCTCATCACGGGCTTCCTTGGCTCCCACGGTATCAATCTTCCATGCCGCGTGCAGGGTCATGAGCCGTGCGGCCTGAATTTCCGCGGCGGAGTCGGCCACCCACTGCTGGACGATCTGCCGTGTAGCCAGGGTCTTGCCGTCGGGAGATATTTTTCTTTCGGAAGCGCGCTGACACATGAGATCCATGGAACGGTTACAGATGCCGAGCCAGCGCATGCAGTGATGGATGCGTCCCGGTCCCAGACGGTCCTGGGCAATAACGAAGCCCTGGCCCTCGGCGCCCAGGAGATTTTTCTGCGGCACACGGCAGGACTGGTACAGAATCTCGCCGTGGCTGGCGTAATCGTCGCCGCTATGACCCATGACGGGGATATTTCTCACCAGGTTGAATCCCGGCGTGTTCGTCGGCACGATGATCATGCTGGCCTGGAGATAGGTGGGGGCCTCGGGATTTGTCACGGCCATGACAATGGCGAATTCAGAACCGTCGGCGGCCGTAGTGTACCATTTATGGCCGTTGATGATGTAATCGTCGCCGTCCTTTACCGCCGTTGTTTCCAGCATGACGGGATTGGAACCCGGCATGTCGACTTCAGTCATGGAGAAACAGCTGCGTATATCGCCCATGGCCAGGGGCTCCAGGTATTGTTTTTTCTGCTCCTTCGTGCCGTGCGAGTGAAGAATTTCAATGTTTCCAGCGTCGGGGGCCTGGCAGCCGAAGACGTAATGCCCCAGCGGCGTCCGCCCCAGGGATTCGGAGACGAGGCCGTGCTCTACCAGGTTAAGTCCCATGCCCCCCAGTTCCTTCGGGATCTGGGGCCCCCACAGTTCCATCTGTTTGACCATTTTTCTTTTATCTTTCAGAACGGGAACCATCTCACTGAAATTGTGAGTGATGAATTCCGGCTCCAGGGGAATCAGCTCCTTATCGACGAATTCATCGATCATTCCCAGAACGGTCTGCATTTTGTCGCTAATCGTAAAATCCATGACGGCCTCCTTAATTTTTCTTTGTACGGTACTGCTTTATCTGTATGTGATGAGTCCCCTGTCCCCGGTCAGTTCAAGATGACACACATCATTGAAACTCATGAGGGAAAAGCGGTCTTCGGTACATTTAAATCGGCTGACCGATGTATTGATGATCTGCCAGGTGAGCCGCATGGAATCGTCATCGGAAATATGCAGGGCCATCATCACTGCCGCGGCTATTGGACCGCCCGAGGTGACGATGGCGACATTTTTCCCCCGGCCGAAGCGTTTCATAATTTCATTGATTCCACCATGTACCGCATCACGGAAACTCCGGTAAGGAAGAAGCTCCCCGGGGTGGTTCCCGGAAATCCAGCGCAGCATGGACAGCTCAAAAATTTTCTGAAAGGATGTTCTGCTGGAAAAGAGACGGTCCACATCATATTTCAGCGATGGGTCTTCGGTCAGAAGGAGGGGCACCAGGGTGGTAAGAACAGCCCTTGAATCATATTCATTGAAGGCATCATTGAGATACATGCGCGGAGCGTTCAGCCCCTTTTCACCGCTGAGGCGCAGGATTTCATTGGCGGTCCCAATTTGCCTCTCCAGGGTCCCTGTATAGATAACGTCAAAGGTGACTCCCGTGAGCATGAAATGCCGGCCCAGCAGGGATGCCTGCATGATGCCCCGTTCGCTGAGACGGTCATAATTCTCTTTCCCGAAGGAGGCCTGCCCATGCCGTATGAAGTATAATGTACTCATAAATAATTTTTTATTCCCCGATTTTGAACACATTCTCTAATATATACATGTTTATGGCAGGTGAATTAGTTTGTCAAGAAAAAATATAGCGAGCGTTCGTTTTTTTTCTTGCAATATTTTTGATCTCTTCTATATTTTGCTTACAGACGTAAGATAAAAAAAAGCGAGGTTTTTCCATGACACGATCCTTCCTGCATGCATTAATGAATCCCACATCCATTGCCACGGCAGGGGCGGGCAATAATGTGATGAAAATGGGGACCATGCATCTCCTGAGTATTCTGAAAGACGGTTATAGCGGGAAGGTCTATCCAATACATCCCAATGATGAGATCGTTCTGGGCCAGAAAGCGTATAAATCACCGCTTGACCTGCCTGAAGCGCCGGAGCTGGCGTTGTTTATCCTTCCCTCGAATCAGCTTCTCCCGGTTTTTGAGAATTTTGGTAAAAGGGGCACTAAATATGCCATCGTTATAACGGCGGGTTTCAGGGAAACGGGTTCCGAGGGCAGGGTACTGGAAAAAAAGCTCGTTGATATTGCCGACAAATACGGCATGCGCTTCATAGGACCTAACTGTATGGGAATCATCAACAGTGAAATGTCGCTCAATACCACGGTTGTTCCTCTTCAGTCAGGACCGGGACTCCTGGGATTCGCTTCCCAGAGCGGGACCTATGTGACGCAGCCCCTGACCTATCTCGCGAAAAAAGGCATCCGGTTCAGCAAGGCCCTCAGCGTGGGGAACCAGGCCAATGTGAATATAATCGACGCTCTGGAATATCTTGGGGAGGATGAGCAGACCAAAGCCATTTCGCTGTATATCGAGGCGCTGATGGATGTGGAACGATTTCTTGAGGTAGCCCGAAAGATAACGCCGCACAAACCGGTGCTTGCCCAGTACATCGGCGGTTCCGAAGCCGGTGCCCGTGCGGGCCTGAGCCATACCGGGTCCATGGCGGGTCCCGATCACCTCTACGACGGGCTCTTCAGGCAGGCGGGGATTATCCGTGTTCATTCCGTCGAGGATCTCTACGGCTTCGGCTGGGCTCTGGCCACACAACCGCTTCTGAAGGGGAACCGTATGGGCATTGTCACCAACTCGGGCGGACCGGGATCGGCCATTGCGAATACCTGTGAGGCTGGAGGGTTCACGGTGCCGGCCTTCAGCGAAAAACTCCAGAAACAGATTAAGCCTCTCATGCCGGCACATGCTCCGGCTGGAAATCCCGTGGACATTACCTTTGCCATGGATATAGATGTTCTTGCCCATACCATCCCGGACCTGGTTATGAAAAGCGGCGAGGTGGACGGCGTCGTTCTCCATGGGGCCATGTCTTCGGGATTCATGAAGGTATTGTCGAAAAATCTCAAAATGGTCCTTGATCCGGCAACCGTGGATGACGTGGTAAAACTTGCCGAGAGCAGAGACCTGACGGAGACCGTACGACTTCCCTTTGAAAATGATATTCCCATGGTAATTTCCAGCTTTTTTGACAATGACGATCATTATATAAAGAATTATATTGAAAACAATATTCCCGTGTTTGACGTTCCGGAAAAGGCGGCCCGGGCCATGGGGACGCTGCTGGAATATAAAAAAATCAGGGAGCGCAGGACGGGCGCCGGTTCTGCCGCCGTGAAGCCGTCGGCGGAAGCCCGGGAAATTATCGGAAAGGCCGTGAGCCAGGGACGCCTTTCCCTGGATGAATATGAGGCCAAGCGTCTGCTTGCCTCGTATGGGATTCCCGTTTCCCGGGAGTTCCTGATAGCTGGTGAAACGGAGCTGGCTGAAATCGGGAAGAAACTCACCTTCCCTGTGGCTGTCAAGGTCTGTCATCATGAGATCATGCACAAGACCGAGCGGGGACTGGTTTATCTGGGAATACAGGACAACACAGGCGTGCTAGAGGCCTTCAGGAAGATACGGGCCGAGGCCGGTGATACGGTGCCCGTTCTCGTGAGCGAGATGGTCCCGGGAAAGAGAGAGTTCCTGGCCGGTATTTTGCGGCAGAAGGATTTCGGCACCTGGACCGCTTTCGGCGTGGGCGGCATTTTTACCGAGGCCCTGAACGACGCGGTGTACCGCCTTTCTCCGCTTTCAGTCGAAGAGGCCCGCGAGATGATCGGCGATATCAGGCATACTTCATTCCTTGGTGATTTCAGGAAAATGTCCCCGGTGAACCTTGATTCCCTGGCATCTGTTCTGCAGCGTCTCAGTATGATACCGCTTATTCATCCCGAGATCAGAGAAATCGATATCAATCCCATAATCATCTGCGGCAGCGAACCTGTGGTGGTTGATTCGCTCATCGTTCTGGGGAACTGATGAAGATACTGGTGTGCATAAAACAGGTCCGCGATGACACATCGCCGATCATGATCGGTCCCGAAGGGAAGGATTACCAGGACGACAGGAACGCGGTTTTCAGGATGAACCGGCTCGATGAATACGCCCTGGAGGAGGCAATCCTTATCCGGGAGAAAAATCCCGGTACCGTGGTTGACGCCGTCTCCGTGGGACCGGAAAGGGTCAGGGCCGTTGTCCGGAAAGCATTGGAAAAGGGAGCCGATAACGGCTTTCACATCGTAACAGGGGAGGCTGCTTATGCCCCTCCCCTTGCCACGGCAGGATTCCTGGCTTCCTTTGCACGCTCCGGAGAGTATGATCTCATTCTTACAGGCGTCATGTCCGAGGACGATATGAACGGCCAGACCGGTTCAATGCTGGCCGGATTCCTGGATCTTTCCTGCGCGGTTTCGGTCATAGCTGAAGAAATCGGTGAAAACGCCGTTATAGATGTCATCTCCGAACTGGAGGGCGGCATGCGGGAGCACGCCGTCATTTCCATGCCCTGCGTGCTCACCATCCAGTCGGGTATAAACAGGCCCCGTTACCCGTCCCTCTCCAATGTAATGCGGGCAAAAACCCAGGAGATTGTCACCGTGGATGGAACAGAACAGGATGAGCAGGCCGGAGGAATGGAGCAGGTCTCACTCTCCTATCCGTTAAAAACGGGCCATGGCGTTATCCTGACCGGGACGCCCGAAGAAAAAGCTGTTGCGCTCCTGGATATTCTACATGAGAAGGCCCTGGTTTAAAGGTGATGGAAGTGAAGGGAAAAAACAATATCCGACATCTTCTGGTCATTGAGACACTGGAAGGGAAGATAAACCGTGAGAGCCTGGAGACCCTGGGCTTCGCTCTTTCCTTTCATGATAAAATCGATGACTGCGCCCTTCTCATTGCCGGCGCGGAAATAACGGAATCAGCCGCGTCACTGGCTGAAGACCGGGGCCTTGATGTTGTTGTATTCGATGATTCGCGATTCCGTTATCCCAATGGAGATCTGCTGGCCGCGGCACTCGTTGAGACCATAAAGAAATATAATGTCGCGAGCGTTGTCCTGCTCCATACGATTACCGGGGTCCATGCCGCTTCACGGGCTGCCGCTACGGCGGGCATGGCCTGCATAACCGCCGTGGAATCAGTGATACGGGAAGGAGAATCGACGGTATTTCAGCGGTGCCTGCAGTACGGGAAAATCAGGGCATCGATAGAGCTGCAAGAAGATAAGTTTATCCTGACTGTACTTACCGGTTCATTCGCAGCTCCTGAGCCGGGAGATTTTCGAAAAAAGCCGGGGACTGTCTATGATGAAAAAACCGGGCGCAGTGCGTCTTATTCCCCCCGGAGTGTTGAACGGGCCGAGAGCAGCCGGTCCCTTGAAGAGGCGGAGGTCATCGTATCAGCGGGCAGGGGCATCGGGAAAGAAGAAAACCTGGAGATGATCCGTGACGTGGCGAAGATATTTTCCCGATCTGCCGTGGGTTCATCGCGGCCCCTGTGCGACCTGGGATGGCTTCCCTATGGGCACCAGGTGGGTTCGACGGGTAAAACCGTATCACCGAAACTGTACATGGCCTGCGGTATCTCAGGCGCCAGTCAGCACCTGGCCGGTATGAAGAGCTCGCAGATCATTGTGGCGGTGAACCGCGATCCCAATGCTGCAATATTTTCCGTGGCGGATTACGGCGTAGTGGAGGATCTGACGGTTTTTCTTCCCCTCCTGGCCGATAAGTACCGGGAAGGAAATTGGTTGAAGAAATAAGCAGGGGTATGGATAAACGTCATAGCCGTACGATTCTGATTATAAAAAACATGAGGTTGAAGGAATGAAATCATTGGATAAAAAAACCGCCGTGATTACCGGCGCGGCATCGGGAATCGGCAGGGCCCTGGCAGTACAGCTTGCGGCTGAAGGATGTGCCCTGGCCATTGCCGATGTGAATGATACGGGCCTGAAGGAGACTGCTAACCTGGTGAAGGGTGCCGGTGTTGATGTCATGACGGCGAAGCTCGATGTGTCCAGTGAAAAAGATGTGAATAAATTTGCCGCTGCCGTGGTGAAGCGTTTCGGGTCAGTGGATATCGTTATCAATAATGCCGGTGTCAATCATAACGGCAACATGATGGACGCCTCAATTGAGGATTTTGAGTGGATTTTCGGCATAAACTTCTGGGGTGTTGTGTACGGCACAAGGGCTTTCCTGCCCCATCTTGTAAAGCGTTCTGAAGCGAGCCTCGTTAATATATCCAGTCTCTTTGGTCTGCTGAGTGTTCGGAAGCAATCGGCTTATTGCGCCACAAAGTTCGCAGTCCGGGGTTTTACCGAGGCCCTGCGCCAGGAGCTGAGAGCAACGGGTGTTGCCGTAACCTGTGTGCATCCCGGGGGCATAAAGACCAATATCGCCCATACAGCCCGCATATCAACGGCAGGAGGGCGCGGTTCAAAACAGGACCAGGAAAAGCTGATAAAGCTCTTTGACAGGGTGGCGGCCACCAGTCCTGAAGAAGCGGCCCGTGTCATCATTGACGGCATTAAGAAGAAACGTCCCCGGGTTCTCATAGGGAAAGACGCAAAGTTCGGTTGCCTGGTCCAGCGCCTTTTCCCCGCTATCTATGACAGGGTTCTGGAGAAGATACTGTAAAACATTACGCCGGACGGCAATTATGATGGGGTGCTTTCAGTTTTCTTCCTGGACGGTGTAGAGTTTTTCCGACCGGAATATTGTACGGGAGCAAATGACCTTCTCATCATAGGGAATGGACGAACCATACCGTTTTTTCATGAGCCTCTTTACCCGGGGATGCGTCAGGTCAAAATCCCGGAGTTTCTGCAGTTCCCCGACCTCGATATGGGCGGCGCGCTTATAGACTTTCCACACGAGTTCGGAACAGTATATGCGCGCGTCACTCCAGAGAAAGGCGCTGTCATAATTTTTTCCCAGGAAACCTGTCGCTATTCCTTTCATCTTTCGTATCACCGGTGGGGTCAGAGCCTCATCCCTGTTTTTAAGACGTTTTATTACAAAATGACCGTTGAGGCCCCGGCTTGTGAACTGACGGAGCGGCGTTATCTTTACGGGTTGAACCGCTTCATAGACAAGGGATTCCTCTCCTTTCTTAAAAATGATGCCCATGTGTGTGTATCGCGATTTTGTCGCCAGCTTCAATTCCTCACCCTGAAGGGATTGTGATTCCTGGAATATAATATCACCGTCAAGCAGTACGGGTTGTTTCCCGCTTATGCACGTTGTTGATAAAAATAAAAATACTATGATGAAATAGAGGGCTCTTTTGTTCATGAGCTACATCCTGAATTTTTGTTTTGCTATTTGAGGCCTGATTATTTCCGTATGGTATGGCACGCTTTTCTTTTTTCAATACATTTTTGCCTTGATTTTATGAGTCATACCGGTGATTCTTCCTGCCGTATCGACGCGAGGAAACTGAAATGGACAATAATAATACAAAAAGCCCTTTTATAAGCGATCTCCGCGATCTTGATCCGCGCGTTCATATCACGTTCTGGCTGGTAACCCTCATCATGGTTCTTCTTCTCAGCCAGCAGAATCTCGATTCACCCAACCTGACGCAGATAGGGAAAAGCTTCGGCCTCGATCCCGGGAACATCCGGTTGTTCATCGGCGGGAAAGCCTACCTGGGGACAACCATTGTATCGTCCATTGCCCTCATCATCTTCGGCTATCTTACGGACAAGGTGAACCGCAAGACGCTGCTTGTCATCTCGGCAGCCATAAGCGGCGCGGCATACCTGGCGGCTCCCTTTGCCGTTACCGTGGATCAGTATATCATCATGCGGTCCGCTGCCGGTGTGGGGATCGGCGGAATTGTGCCGGTCATGTTTTCCATAACGGGGGATATTTTCACGGAGCGGAGCCGGGCGGCCGCATCGGGCGTCATCATGGTGATAATCAACATGGGCATCGGATTCGGCTTTGTGCTGGGAAGCGTGGCAGGACCGGAACACATGCTGGGCTGGCGCGGGTCTTTTTTTCTCCAGAGCATTCTTCTTCTCTGTCTGGTGGCATTGTTCCTGGCATACGGCAGGTTTCCCCTGCGCGGCCATGCGGAAAAGAGCCTTCATGACAGGCTGGCTGAAGGGAAAAGGGAATATAAGGAGCGAATCAAGCTTTCGGACCTGAAAAACATTCTGACGAATCCCACCAACCTGGTTTTCATTTTTGCCAGTTTTTTCGCCACCTTTTCCGGCGGCTTTGTGCAGCGCTTCATGGTGGACGCCTATGCCACGAATGGGGGTATATCGGAAATGGCAGCGGCCCTTTTCCTCATGCTTGTCCTTTCGGGTACCATCATCGGTGACATGGTGGGGGGATTTTTCGGCGATTTTCTCAGAAAGAAGAACAGGGTCTATCCCATATATTTTGCTCTTACCGTTCCCATTGCGGGGACCTTTCTCCTGTTTCTCTTTTTTTCACTTCCCCTGTCCGGGGGGTTCGCCTTTCCCCAGGTCCTTCTGCCCGTATCGATCGGCTTTGCCGGAGCCGCCCTTATCGAGGTGCATATTCCCATTCAGAAAGCGATGATGCTGAACGTTAATGTTCCCGAGAACCGCGGTACCATTTCAGCCGTCATTCAGACCAGCGCACAGATGGGATTCGGTGCCGGCGCATACCTGATTTCCTTCATGGGCGTTCGTGTTGCCGATCTGTTGAACAGGGAGCATACTCCCTTTTTTGATTTCCAGTTTGCCGCGCTTCTGTGGCTTATCCCCATCCTGTCCTGGGCATTCATCATATTCACGGGAAGACGGGACGAGGACCGCGCCGCAGCCCTTATCGGGGAAAGGGCGAAGAAACTGGATGGCAAAGACAGTGATCAAACCTGATTTAATATTGACAGACATTCCGATATTTATAAAAAGACATTCATTTATGGGGACCATTAAAAATCAGGTCTTTCATTAACAATAAATTGGAAAACCTATTTTTTACAATTTTTGTGCCCACAAGGGAACATCTGCTGATCAGGATGATCGAATGCAGAGCCAGCTCAGGATGAGCTAAAAGGGCTCTGCCAAATAATGATTTAAAGAGGTTCCCTTATCGTTGTTTACTAAAGAGGTGATGAAGTGGTAGGTGAATTTTTCGGAAAAGTAATCAGCTGGTACATGAGTAATATCAACTACGGAACAGTGGTTTTCCTCATGGCCGTAGAGAGTTCCTTCGTCCCTTTTCCATCCGAGGTTGTGGTTCCCCCCGCTGGATGGAAGGCAGCCCAGGGCGAAATGAACCTTGCGTTGGTAATCATAGCGGGCACGGTCGGAAGCATGATCGGCGCACTTTTCAACTATTACCTGGCCATACTGGCCGGGAGAAAAATCATCTATGCCTTTGTCGAAACAAGACTCGCACGGGCCCTTATGCTCAACCGAGAGGGTGTGGAGAAGGCGGAGACGTTTTTTAACCGGTACGGGAATATTTCCACGTTTACGGCCCGTCTGATTCCAGCCGTAAGACAGCTCATATCCATTCCGGCCGGTCTTGCCCGTATGCCCCTGAAGAACTTTATCCTGTACACCCTGGCCGGGTCCCTGACGTGGAACATCATTCTCGGTCTTCTGGGCTATTTCCTCTATTCACAAAAGGAATTGCTGGAGGAGTATTATCGCGAACTGTCTTATGCCGGTATATTCCTCGCGCTGGCTGTCAGCGCATATATATTATGGTCCGCAATGAGGAAAAAATCCGGGAATAACGGTACGGCAGATTAAAAGGCCGCATCACCTGAAATATTTCATTATTATTGAAGGAAAACTGAAACAAATCGCGATGAATTATTAACAAATACCATGGTAATGCTGAAAAGGTATTCGATAAAGATCATACTATGATACATTACAGACAGAAGTCATTAACGCTGCTTTTTTCGCTGCTCATCGCCTGTTCAATTTCGGCGGTTCAGAGGGCCTATGCTGACAGCCCGCGTGATTCAGCGTCATCCCTGGGTGAAATTCAATACGATGAATATTCAGTTTTCAAAAAGGTTGACTCATCATCTTTCAGTTTCAAGCCCAGGGTCTTACAATCAGCCGGTCTTTTCCCCAGTCCATTTTATATCGGTAATTATAATCATGCCGTCTTTAAAAAACGTATATTTCAATACTATCAGAACGCACAGCATAAAAAATTCGCAATCCGCTCCAAGGGAACATTCTTCTAACCACCTCCATCACATAACAGCATTTTGCTGAACCAGTGTCATTTATTATCTGCCGGCAGCGGTACATGAGGCGATATGTAATGACCGGTTCATACCCTTTTCAGTACTGTATTGTTGGAAAGGCCGATCGCTGAAACTGTACAGCCGCGGCCCTTCAATTGACGGAAATATCAAACATATAAGGAAGAATGCCATGCTGGATCTAATACTGTATATACTATTCGGGTCTAAATTTGAGAGAGAGATGAAGAGAATACGACCCATTGTCGACGCAATCAATTCCCTTGAATCGGAAATGAAGGAACTGTCATCCGATGAAATGAAGGCAAAAACCGGGGAATTCCGGGACAGGTTGCGAAGGGGAGCAAGCCTGGATAGCCTCCTCCCCGAGGCTTTTGCGCTGGTCCGGGAGGCCGCGGTGAGGACACTGGGTCTGCGGCCCTTTGATGTGCAGCTCATCGGGGGAATCGTTCTGCATGAAGGCCGCATCGCCGAGATGAAGACCGGTGAGGGAAAAACACTGGTTGCTGTCATGCCGGCCTACCTGCATGCCCTGACGGGCGAGGGTGTGCATATCATCACGGTAAATGACTATCTTGCCCGCAGGGATGCTCAATGGGTGGGGAGGATATATACATTTCTCGGCCTTACGGTCGGTGTCATCCAGCAGGATATGGATGTCCGTCAGCGGCAGAGTGCCTATATCTGTGATGTCGTATACGGCATGAACAGCGAGTTCGGTTTTGATTATCTGCGCGATAATATGGCGGTATCAAGGGCGCACCGCGTGCAGCGCGGCCATATGTATGCTGTTGTCGATGAGGTTGATTCAATTCTCATAGACGAGGCCCGGACCCCGCTTATAATTTCCGGCCATGCCCCTGATTCTCAGAAGAACTATATCCTGGCCGACGGCATTGTTTCCAGGCTGAGACCTGGAGCGGATTACGAAATCCGTGAAAAAGAGCATACAGCACTGCTCACAGAAGAGGGCATCAGGCGAGCCGAAGGGATGCTGCATGTTGACAATCTCTATGATGCCGATAATTTCGGCCTGGTTCATTGCATCGGCCAGGCACTCAAGGCCCATGGCCTGTTTAAGCGTGACGTCGATTATATAGTCGAAGGGGGCCAGGTTTTCATAGTAGACGAATTCACGGGGCGCGTTATGGCAGGACGCCGTTATTCCGACGGACTCCATGAGGCGCTGGAAGCCAAGGAGGGCGTAAAAATCGCCCGTGAGACCATGACTCACGCCACGATAAGTTTTCAGAACTATTTCAGAATGTACAAGAGACTTGCCGGCATGTCGGGCACGGCGGATTCTGAAGCCTTCGAGTTCAGAAAAATTTATAATATCGATGTGGTCGTTATACCGACCAATGAGCCCATGATACGGAAGGACCATGCGGACCAGGTATTCATGACCGAGGCGGAAAAATTTGAAGCAGTGGCCTGTGAAATCGGGGATATGGCTGACAAGGGACGGCCGGTACTGACAGGAACGGTCTCCGTGGAGAAATCGGAAAAACTCTCACGAATTCTGAAAAGCAGGGGAATCCGTCACAATGTACTGAACGCAAAGAATCATGAGAGGGAAGCGGCCGTCATAGCTGAAGCAGGGAGACCCGGGGCAGTTACTATCGCCACCAACATGGCGGGCAGGGGGACGGACATTGTTCTGGGAGGAAGCAGGACGTATATCGATGAACTGGAGGCGTATGAACCGGTTATTGATAAGGCCGCCTGGGAAGATTTCCGGGGACTGGTTTTAAAGGATGACTTGGACGCGGCAGTGGCTGTCTATGACAGGATGCCCGGCGAGGAACGGCAGAAAGCCGGAGAGATCATAAAGAAGGCCTATGAATGGGACGGGGATCACCGCGCGGTTGTCGAGGCCGGCGGGCTTCACATCATAGGCACTGAACGCCATGAAGCGGGCCGTGTGGACAACCAGCTGCGGGGCCGGTCCGGCCGTCAGGGGGACCCCGGTTCATCGCGTTTTTTTATTTCCCTGGATGACGGCATTGTGCGGATATATGGAGCGAAGGATCTGCCGCATGTGTTGAATGGAATAACGGCGGTGAAGGGAGAATCGATACGGAACAGTGATGTTTACCGGTTGATTGAAAAGGCGCAGAAAAGCGTGGAAAAAAGAAATTTTGAGATACGGAAGCACCTGCTTGATTATGATGAAATAATGAATACGCAGCGGCTCTATATCTATGGTCTCCGCGACAGAATCATTAACGGGAATGATATTTCCGGCGATGTTGCCCGCCATATGAGGGATATATGCAGAAGGGAATTTGAGCCATATCTTGGTAATAAACAAAAAAACGATGCCGTCTATGAGAAAATAGACCACTGGCTCAGGTCCATGCTTGGCCTTGATATGGCGGCATTATCCATTCTCCCCGGCAGTCTCACCATGGAGGAACTATCAGTCATAATTGAAGAAAAGATCATAAGGCAGTATGCGGAAAAGAAGGAGGCGCTGGGCGCCGGCGTACTGAACCGTGTTGAGGGAATGATAACCCTGCGGACCATTGATGCTTTATGGGTAGAGCACCTGCTGGCTATGGATGAGCTGCGGGAGGGAATCTGGACCGCAGGGTACAGCGAGCGTGATCCCCTGGTGGAATACAGGATTCAGGGATCACTGCTTTTTGACCGGGTCATGCGTAATGTTAAACAGGGTGTCGTTCAATTTATACTGAGGATGCCCGTTGAAGCAATGGCAGAAATGGCCCGACAGAATATCGGTGGCGGTACGGCCGATGTGGAATTCACCGGCAAGGAATATGCATCGGATGACCAGAAGAGAAATGATTACAAAGGCAGTTATGCCGGTGATGAAGAGACGGGGAAGGGGAGTAGAGGCAACAAGGTCCGTATCACCACGGGAGGCGTTAAGAGGAAAAGCTCACGCCGGACGAAACGGCGGTGAGGGACAATACCGATGTACCGGGGGAAAGAATGAGCGCGGAAATATGTAGCCGATAACGAAAAAATGGTGTCGTATGACAAGAGTTAATTTTTGGAATGCATGAGTCCCATAAGTTTATTTTCGAGGATTTTTTTATCGATGGGTTTTGAAATGTAGTCGTCGCACCCTTCGAGTATGAACCGTTCCTCGTCTCCCTTCATGGCATAGGCTGTCTGGGCGATGACGTGTAGTCCCTTCAGGGCCTCATTCCGCCGTATCCGTATAAGGGTTTCCTCGCCGCCCATGACCGGCATCTGCATGTCAAGCAGCAGGACATCATAGTTTTTGTCAGCGAGCATCTCCAGGGCGATTTTGCCATTCTCGGCCATGTCGCACCGGAATCCCAGCTTCTCGATCATCATTCGCAGTACGCGCTGATTGATTTCATTATCTTCGGCCACGAGTATTTTCAAATCATATATGGTTTCTGTTTTCGTTGAAGACAATTCCGGCGGGCCGGGCCGGGTGTTCCGGGTTTCCGTGCCGGGCACGCCGGGAAGGCTTTCATAGTTTTCCTCGACCGCTTCAGGCATGGGAATGGTGACGGAAAAAACCGATCCCCTGCCCGGTTCGCTTTTAACGGTGATGGAGCCTCCCATGAGCTGTATGAGTTGTCGTGAAATAGCCAGTCCCAGACCGGTTCCGCCGAATCCGGTGCTGATAGTATCATAAGCCTGTTTGAAGGCCGTGAATATATCCTCCTGCTTGTCTTTTTCGATGCCGATGCCCGTATCTGCGATGGAAAATGAGACGTGGCCGTCAGAGTATTGTACCGTGATGGTGATACTGCCCTTTTCAGTGAATTTAAAGGCATTCCCCAGGATATTGAGGAGCACCTGCTTCAGGGAACGCTCATCTCCAAGAACGGAAGAAGGCATCGCTTCAGGGAGTTTGATGACATAGGTGAGGCCTTTTTCACGGGCCATGGAATTGAACATTTCCTTGATGGACTTGAGCGTGGTAACGATATTGAAAGGCCTGTAGAGCAGGTCATGCTTTCCCGCTTCGATTTTCGACAGATCCAGAATACCGTTTATAAGTTCCAGGAGGATGTTGCCCGATTTTTTCATGACTTCAAGGATATTGATTTTTGCCCGATCCGTTTCATCCTGGAGAAGTATATCGGTGAAGCCGATAAGTGCGTTCATGGGTGTCCGTATCTCGTGGCTCATGTTAGCGAGAAAGTGGCTCTTGGCCCGATTTGCCTTTTCTGCCTCAAGCTTTGCCTCCAGAAGCTGCCGTTCAAATTTTTTATTATCGGTCATGTCGGTCATGAGACCCACAACGCACTGCGGTTCTCCGCCTTTGTCGCGCAGTAGTACCGTTGTGCACAGGGTTGGCACCACGGTGCCTTCCTTGTTTATGAAGGAAAGTTCGCCGCGCCAGTACCCCGTTTCCAGTATTTCCTCAAAGGCCTTTTCCCGCCTTGATAGTTCATCGGGGGGATAATTGTCGTGAAAATCTTTGCTGAGAAGCTCCTCTTTTGTATAGCCCCTGAGCTGTTCATAGCTGCGGTTGACGAAGATATACTTCCCATTGATATCCTGGACCGCCACGGATTCCCTGGTCTCCTCGATAATTGCGGCGTAGAGGTTCAGCTTTTCCAGGGTCAGCCGGGCATTATCAACCATGATGTCCATGCTCTGAATGAGCTCGATGAGCTCCTGCTGGGTCATTTCTTCATATTTCATTTGAAAATATAGTAGCATGGTGTTTTATTTTTTGCAAGCAGATAAGGCCGATTTTTAGGTTGGTATCGGATACATTTACTCAATGTATCGCTACCGTCCGGGCCTGGAGTAAAATGGACTGATATATAGAAACAGGGTATATTGATGGTGAAACAGCCAATTTCGACCTGTATTTTAAAAAATAGTTGATAAAAAATGTATATACTACTAAATAGACCAAAATGGTAGTATATAAAAGGAGGCACTTATGAAAATTGCTGCTAGTATTGTGGATCTAATCGGCAACACCCCGTTGGTTAACATAAACGCGCTCAATAGGGGTGGATACGCCCGGGTTGTGGCAAAACTGGAATGGTTCAATCCCCTTTCAAGTGTCAAGGACCGTATCGGCTTTGCCATGATCGATGACGCTGAAAGAAAAGGCATTTTGACGAAAGAATCAGTCATCATTGAACCTACAAGCGGGAATACGGGCATAGCCCTCGCCTTTGTAGCGGCAGCCAAAGGCTATCGCCTCATACTGACCATGCCTGAGACCATGAGCGTAGAACGCCGAAAACTCCTGAAAGCGCTGGGCGCCGAAGTGGTACTTACCGATGGCTCGAAGGGAATGAAGGGGGCGATCGCGAAAGCGGAAGAGCTGGTAAAGGAATTACCGAAGGCATATATGCCGCAGCAGTTTAACAATCAGGCAAACCCGGAGATTCACCGGCAAACCACTGCTGAAGAGATATGGAATGATACCGATGGACAGATTGATATTCTCGTTGGCGGTGTCGGAACGGGAGGTACGCTTACCGGTATAGGTGAGGTGATAAAACAGCGAAAGTCTTCCTGCAGGGTTGTGGCGGTCGAACCGGAAGGTTCCCCTGTCCTGTCGGGCGGGCAGCCGGGTCCCCATAGAATTCAGGGTATCGGCGCGGGATTTGTACCCGAAGTGCTCAACACGGCAATCATAGATGAAATAATACGGGTGCGTGAAACTGACGCTGGCACTGTGGCGCGCCGCCTCGCCAAAGAAGAAGGGCTGCTCGTGGGCATATCCTCCGGTGCGGCCATCTGGGCCGCGCTTCAGCTGTCCCGGCGTGAGGAGAATAAGGAAAAGCTTATCGTGGCTATCAGTCCCAGTTCCGGGGAACGATATCTCAGTACCTGGCTCTTCGATGAAACGGATGCAGAATGACCGATTTTCTGCGGTCGGGTTGCGGAAATTAACATATCAGGAGATTGTATCATGTCCGAAAAAAAATATCGTTTTGAAACACTGGCCCTTCACGCGGGACAGGTCCCGGACCCGACCACGCTGTCCAGAGGCGTTCCCGTGTACCGGACCAGCTCCTACGTGTTTAAAAATACGGAACACGCCGCGAATCTTTTCGCGCTGAAGGAACTGGGAAACATCTACTCAAGGCTCACGAATCCCACCAATGCCGTGCTTGAGGATCGAGTGACAGCCCTTGAAGGCGGTGCCGCATCGGTGGCACTGGCCTCGGGTACGAGCGCCATTCATTACGCCGTCATCACCCTTGCCGCCCAGGGCGATGAGATTGTGGCAGCGAACAATCTCTACGGCGGGACCTACACCATGTTTGACGCGATTTTGCCGCAATTCGGCATAGTCACGAAGTTCGTGGACCCCAGGGAACCGAAGAATTTCGAGAAGGCAATAACGGCAAAGACGAAGCTGATATTCATTGAAACCATCGGCAATCCCGCCCTTGATTTTACCGATGTAAGGGCCGTGGCCGATATCGCCCATGCCCACGGTCTCCCCCTGGTGGTGGACGCGACTTTCACGACACCGTATTTGTTGCGGACCATTGAGCATGGCGCCGATATCGTTATCAATTCCCTGACAAAATGGATCGGCGGGCACGGATCGGCCATAGGCGGTATCGTGACCGATTCGGGAAAGTTCAACTGGAAAAGCGATAAGTTCCCGCTTTTCAACGAACCGGACACCAATTATCACGGCCTGCGATGGGCCCATGATCTTCCTGAACCGCTGGTGTCCATTGCCTATGCCCTTCGCCTGCGCACGGTCCCCCTGCGGAACCTGGGAGCCGCCATTTCCCCTGACAATGCCTGGATATTTATCCAGGGCGTGGAGACGCTGCCGCTCCGTATGCAGCGGCACAGCGAAAACGCATTGAAAGTGGCGGAATTTCTGAAGGGCGACAGACGGGTCGAATGGGTGCGATACCCGGGCCTTCCCGGTGATCCATCCCATGATACGGCGAAAAAATATCTGAAACAGGGTTTCGGCGGCATGGTGGTCTTCGGTATCAGGGGAGGATATGACGCGGCAGTGAAGCTCATCGACGGGATAGAGCTCTTCTCACATCTCGCCAATGTCGGCGACGCCAAAAGTCTCATTCTCCATCCCGCTTCCACCTCCCATTCACAGATGAGTGACGCGCAGCAGAGGGAGGGGGGTCTGACCCCGGAACTCATCAGGCTCTCCATAGGCCTGGAGCACGCCGATGACATTATCGGGGCCCTGGACAGGGCGCTGTAGGGATTGCGGGAGGAACCGTTTCCCGGCGATGCAGTGATAACGGCATTGTCACCGGTTCCACATATATCAGGAGATTGGCGATGAAACTCTCGACGAGAAGCAGGTACGGCGTACGCATGATGCATGAACTGGCCCTTCATTATGAAGGGGAGCCGGTGATACTGAAGGATATAGCGGCGCGGCAGGATATTTCCGAGAAATACCTTTCGAAGCTGGTCATTCCCCTGAAAGGGGCACGCCTGGTGAATTCCGCCAGGGGAGCCCATGGCGGCTATACCCTTTCGCGTCATCCCTCAAAGATCACCCTTCTGGAGATCGTGGAGATTCTTGAAGGAGGTATCACCCCCGTGGAATGCGTAAAAAATGAGAATCTATGCGGTAGGTCCGGTTCATGTACGACGCGGGATATCTGGTGCAGGCTTGATAGATCAATTTCGGGCTTTCTTGCAAGCATAACCCTGGAGGACCTGGTCCGGGGAAGGGATTCCGGCGCTTCGGCCTACTGTATTTAAGATGAGTTCACCGGAAGAGTGCCATGGTTGTGAAGAGGGAACCCCGGTGAAGGTCATCGCGCACCTGGGAAATTGAAAGAAGACACACCTTTCCGGAGCTGGAACTAAAAATAGTATTGAAAATTCCCCGATTCTTCTGCTATACTTTATTCATCTTCAATAGGAATGTATCAATCCAATGCGTAAAGGCGCGCAAACGATAATGAGCGCTGCCGAAAAGAGGGGTGAAAATGGACACGAACCTGAAAGTTCTCATGGTGGATGCCTCGTCGGGATATTACCGGGTGAACCGGTACCGCGTGGGGGATTTCTTCGGTCCCGTTGACCTGGGCCTGCACCTTTCGGCAAAACATAACAGTCTGAATATCGGCGCCGGTCTCCTGGCCGGATCCATTTTCCCCGGAACGAACCGTCTTATTTTTACGGGATTTTCTCCCTGCTGGGGAGGCTTTTATGTTTCATCCATGGGGGGCGCAGCCCTGGTCTTTGACAACCTGGGCATAAATCTTCTTTCTCTCATGGGAAGGGCGCCCGTGCCGTCGGTGATGTACCTGAACCGGCTCCACGGCGAAGAGGTGGAACTGGAGCTCTGTCCCGTGGACCCCGCGGCGGTATGGGGCCAGGGAAGGGGCGGTATCTACGCCATGATGGACCATGCTTACGGACTCTTCGGGCACCGGTATGCCACGGATCCCCGCATACTGGCCGTGGGCCCGGCGGCCCTGGCAACGGACTTCGGCGCCATCGCGTCGGTTCCCATCACGAAGGGCGAGATAAGCTGCGTGGACACCTGGGCGGGCCGCGGCGGCTTCGGCACAAAAATGCTCCGGGAGCATAATATCGCCGCCATCATTTACGGCGGTACCGTGGTGGACGAGGACTTCCGCGACCGGAAGGTGGCTGACCAGTGGTTCGTGGACAAGTACGAGAAGCGCATCGCGGCCAAGGACATCGAGGCCACGGCAAAGTACCGTTTTGTGGAAAAACTTGAAACGGGCGGAACCTTCGGCGTCAACTTCGCCACGCTGGCCGGGGCCATGATATCCTTCAATTACCGCAGCATATACATGAGCGAAGAGGAGCGCCTCCGTATCCACAAAGAGTTCGTCCTGGACCACTACCTGAAACAGTTCAACGATGAGACCATCAAAACAAAACAGCAAAAGACCTGCGGCGAGCCCTGCGGCGCCGTGTGCAAGAAGATGAACCATGAATTCAAGAAGGACTACGAGCCCTACCAGACCATGGGCCCCCTGTCGGGGATCTTCGATCAGCGGGCCGCCGAGAAGCTGAACCATCGCGCCGACCTGCTGGGCTTCGACGGCATTTCCGCGGGAGGTGTCGTGGCCTGGCTCATGGAATGCCTTAATGAACAGTATATTCTGCCGGAAGACCTGGGGATCACGGGCGTGCCGCGCTTTTCTCCCGAAGGCTTTGACGTGGTTGCCGATTCCATGCACAACGCGGAGATCGGCACTGCCATCCTCGATGCCATCATAGAAAAAAAAGGAGTTATGGACTTCAGTGAAGGCGCTCGGAAATTCGCCCGACGACTTTCCCGGGACCGGGGCGCGGCGGTCATGGACTGTTTCGTCTACAATGCCTACGCTCGCACGGGGTGGATGGTGCCCAACCAGTACTGGACCCCCGGCGCCCTGTCGCCCATGGCCATCATGGGTAAATATTACATGCACTACGGCAGCGAATTCGTGCCGCCCAGGGAACTGGGGCGCAAAAATGCCGACAGACTGAGGAAAGAACTGGTCATGGACAACATGGGCCTGTGCCGGTTCCACCGGGGCTGGGGCGAGGAGATGCTGCCCGAGATCATGGGCTCCCTCTACGGCCTGAAGGATGAATTTCTTTCCAATATTGCCTTCACGGCTGCGCGCATCAACAGCAGAAATTCATCCATCTACTGGGAGTCGAAGCGCAACGTGGATTTCGTCCACCAGTTCCTGAAAAGGAAACGCGATGTGGACGGGAACACAGACCCGGCACTGCAGACCTGGATCGAGTTCTTTGACCGCGACCCCGGTGAGGCTGCCCTTTCCTTCTGGTACGAGATTCACAAGGGGATCACGGAGTCGCTGCGGGAGTTTAAGTGAGGGGGAATCCCGGGCGGCTGAACCCGGTATGAGGTGCTTCCCGGTTATGGCAGCTTTTATCAGCTAATGTATATTGTAAGTGCTGTTTACAATTTGCATAATTCCAATCATTTTATTAAAATTCACCAGGACAATTCAGTCGAACCCTGGAGCGGGATGGGTACTGCAATTATCTATGAGGACAATTGCCAGGATACGGCATTTCCAGGGATTCTTCGGAAATACCTCTAACAATGATATAGGTCGTATTTTTATATTGATCATGTCTCAAATTATGATACTATAATAGATAATACTACAGATAAGGAGATTGCGACATGGCAGGAAAATTTGAAGTATACAAAGACAAGAAAGGAGAATATCGGTTTAGGCTTAAGGCCGGTAATGGAGAAATAATCGCAACGGGGGAAGCTTATTCATCAAAAGACGCATGCCTTAAAGGCATCGATTCAGTCAGGCGTAATGCACCGGACGCTGATATTGTGGATGTGGATCAGTAAATTTATTTCTTCTTCCAAAAGGGATTTCTCCCTTTGGATGACATTTTAAGGTATCTTTACCAAAATATGGCCTCTCAGGAAGCCCCAGGAGGCGATTTATTTTGGGCTGACGGTCAAAAATTATCATTGGAAAAATGAAGGGTTTCATTCCCTCCACAACCTTACCCTGCTCTCCCTGGCTTCGCGGTAAGCTTTTAGAAATCAACCCCCTCGCAAGCCAGACCCGTCACTGAAAATGCACCCGGTCCCGACCCATTCGTTTGGACTCATACATTGCCGAGTCAGCCCTTTTCAGGGGATCCTGGGCATTGTCATCGTTTTCCATGAGCGACGTGAGCCCTATACTTATCGTGAAATCCGCCGTGGTGTTGTCCATGGAAACACGCGTCGTGGAAATCTCGTTCCTGAGCCGATGGGCCACCTCCAGGGCTCTGTCGCGGTCTGCGTCTATGAGAATCACGGCGAATTCCTCGCCGCCCAGGCGTCCCAGGATATCACTTTCCCGCAAAACCTGGCGGGTCTTTTCCACCAGGCTCCGCAGCACCATATCGCCGAAGAAATGCCCGTGAGCGTCATTGATGCTCTTGAAGTGGTCTATGTCGATCATGAGAAAGGAAAGGGGATAACTGTAACGCCGTGACCGGCTGATTTCGTATTCCGCCTTTTCAAAGAAACTCCGGCGGTTGTCGATACTGGTGAGAGGGTCCGTGGCAGCCAGGTGCTTCAGCCTGTTCTCATGGCTCTTGCGCTCGGTGATGTCGCGCACCAGGGCCTGAACATATTTTTTCCCTTCCAGGCCAAGGACGCTCAGCATGACCTCGGCCGGGAATATCCCGCCGTCCCTGCGACGGTGTGTCCATTCGAAGAGATGGCTTCCCCTGTCCATGGCCCTCTGTATGTGTTCCCGTGATGTTTTTTTAGAATTCTCACCGCCGGGCTGTTCAGGAGGGGAAAAATCATAGGGGTGATGACTGATGAACTGGTCGCGGCTGTCGCACCGGAACATGGTCAGTGTCGCCTCGTTGCAGTCCACGAATGAGTCATTTTCAAGGATCATGACGGCGTCCCTGGTTGACTCAAAAAGCAGGCGGTGTTTCATCTCGGACTCCCGCAGTGCCCGTTCCGTCATTTTCAGGGGAGTGATATCAATGGTGAATCCCGCCAGGAGCGGTGGATGGTCTTTGCGGATGATGGGGAACTTTGTCGTGGAATAGTAGCGCCCGTTCAGTTCCTCCACCACTTCCAGGGGTTTTCCTTCCCGCAGAATCTTCTCATCATCGGCCACCATGCCTTTCGCCAGATCCGAAGGGAAGAGGTCGAACATGCTTTTGTTCAGCAGTTCTTCTATGGGACGGCCGATCATTGTTTCGTAATTTTTGCTCAGTTTAATGGAACGGATATGGTCGTCTTTAAAAAACACATAGCTGGGACTGTGTTCCAGGAAGAGGTTGAGCAGATCCCGGTCGTTTTCCAGCTCATTAATGCGGTCTTTCTGCCTGTTATGTTGCGAAATGGCTGAGCGGATTGCCATGGGAAGAAGAGTCGCGATATGGGATTCCGGTATGTATCCGCAAGAGATCAGGGACTCTGATTTTTGCAGCAGTTCCGGGCCGGTATCATCGCCGACAACAAACAGTAACGGCAGGTCATGGTCCATGAGCAGTGCTGACAGGGAATGTATGTCGTCGGGAAGGCATTTATGGGAAAGATTCATGATGATAATCTTATTGGCATCATGAGTTGTCAGTTTCCGGAAAGATTCAGCATCATGTACCGGTGATATGCTGAATCCCAGGTCCCTCATAGAGAGGACAGCTGTTCCTTCCCCGGCCGAGCGGGGATCAAAAAAAATGATTGCGGGTTTATCCATTGATTAAACAGGCTCCATTGTGCAGCATTATATATACAGTAAAAAGAAACGTACAGGTATTTTCAAATATTTTATTTATACTTTTCCAATATTTATCAGGCCATGGGGATTTCCTCTCCGGCCAGGTTGGTAATTCTCTCCTTCTTCATGGCCAGGCCCAGTTTCAGGCTGAAGACATACCACATGGGTCGTCCCTGGACACGGAATAAATCCGGGGCCCTGGTCATTTTTTTTTGGTCCAGGACCAGGTCTCCCAGGGAGAGTATTTTTCCTTCCGCGTCGCGTATGATACGGCTCTGACCCTCGTGGAGGCAGTCGAAGTCGCCCAGGGGGTTGATAAAATAATAATTATCGGCCAGGAGGATATTGTCATGACTGTAAATGCTCACGGGAAGGTATTCTATCTCCGGCCCGGTCATGGAGCGGAAATACTCTTCCAGGAAGGTTTTCAGACGCTCTGACCCCAGGAAGTATCCCCGGGAATTGCCGATGATGTCATGGATATCCCCGCCGGAATTGGCCCGGAGGGTCAGAGCCCCGGAACGAATCGGGCCCACACGTTCCCCCACGGCAGGATAGTAATCTAAAATGCCCAGTTCCTCCGGCGGATTTTCCAAGAAAAGCTGGTCCTCGTCGTTCAGATTGCCCGTGGTCTGGAGAAAATAGAACTTCATGGAAATATCCTGCCATAAATAAAAGATATTTACAAATAAAAAATGATTGTCAGGGGACTGTTGCGGCGCTATGACATCTGTATGGTTTTCGATTTTTAAACGGCAATTATATAAAAGAGGGACATGGTAGAAGTAACGGGATTGACCAAGTATTTTTCCACACGGAAAAAGGGGTTCTTTGAAAAACCGGGCATAGTTCGTGCCGTGGACGGCATAAGCTTTTCCATCAGGCGCGGAGAAACCCTGGGCATGGTGGGCGAGAGCGGCAGCGGCAAGACCACGGCGGTTCGCTCCCTTCTGCGTCTCATTGAGCCCGACGCCGGGACCGTTGTCATCAACGGTGTACGGGTCGATTCCCTGGCGGGAAAGGATCTGCGGGGATTTCGTAAAAATGTACAGATAGTGTTCCAGGATCCCTACAGCGCTCTTGATCCGCGCATGACCGTGGGAAAAATAATTTCCGAGCCGCTGCGCATTCACACCGATATGAACAGATCCCGTATACAGGAACGCCTGGAGGAACTGATCGACCTGGTAGGGCTCACGCCGGACCATATCGACCGGTATCCCCATGAATTCAGCGGGGGGCAGCGCCAGCGCATCGGCATCGCCCGGGCCATTGCCCTTAATCCCTCTTTTATTATTCTCGATGAACCGGTCTCGGCCCTGGACGTTTCCATTCAGGGACAGATCCTGAACCTGCTGAACGACATACAGGAAAAGATGGGCCTGACCTATCTTTTCGTGGCTCACAACCTGGCCGTGGTGGAGCATATGAGCGATACAATCGTGGTCATGTACCTGGGGAAAATCGTCGAGGAGAGCCCCAGGGCGGATCTCTTTGCCAATCCCCTTCATCCCTATACCCGGAGCCTCCTCAAGTCCGTTCCCGAGATGAAAGCCCGCAAGCATGGTTTTTCCGTGCTCAAGGGAGAGATACCCTCGCCGGAAAATCCGCCGCAGGGCTGTCATTTTCATCCCCGGTGCCCCCATGCCATGGATATTTGCAGGGACGTCTATCCTGAGATGAAAAAGACGGGCAACGCGCGCGCCGCCTGTCATCTCTATTGATGGGGCCGGTCATTATCATATGAAGGAACGGGAAGCCATTCGCCGCCGAATTTACTCAATCATCACCTTTACTTTTATTACTGCCATGACCGTTTCGTGCCACCGCAGCGCATTTGATATGAGCGGTTTCATTTATCCCGGCAACGATAATGCCATGATGCCCCGCATCGGTACCGGGGAAATGATATCCGTTCCTTCGGGGGAGCGCCTGTCGCGGGGATATTTTTCTCCCCGGGGTCAGCGTCTTGTCGTGTTTTTCCACGGCAACGGTGAATCGATGTACCACATGGAAATAACGGGGAAAAAATTTTACGAGGCCGGTTACGGTATTCTCCTGGCTGAATATCCTGGATACGGCGTATCGGCGCAGTATGAGGCGAACGAAAAAAACATTTATGACGATGGCGATGCCCTTATCCGCCATGTTCAGTCCTCACACTCAATTTCGCCGCGCGATACGGCACTGTTTGGATATTCCCTGGGAACGGGCGTGGCCGTCGAGATGGCCTCAAGGGGACTGGGCTCGAAGATGATACTCGTCGCGCCCTATACGGCAACCTATGATGTGGCAGCCCATTACCTCATTCCCGGACTGCCCCGCATGCTTATAAATGACATCTATGAAACAAAAAGCAAAGCCCCTTCCATTACCATGCCGGTGCTGATCATACACGGGAAGCGCGATAAAACAATACCCTTCAGAATGAGCGAGGAGCTGACGCCTCTTTTCAGGGACGCCGTGATGATTCCCGTTGAGGATGCGGGGCACGAGGTCATAATGCGCATCACCGAAGGGGAACTGTGGAAGGCGGTCACGGTTTTTCTTGCCCGCTGACTACCTGCGGTATTTTCCGATAATGATCATAACGGGCATTATAGAAACTGGTTTCTAAAAGTAATACCGGGCTCCGATGCCGCCGTCGATGTCAAATTCCGTGGCCGGATAGAGGGATATTCCCGGGGCGAGTTCGGCAAATAACTCAACCCGGGGGATGACGAAGAACTGGAGGCCCACGGGAATGCGGATGCCGAAACCGGCTGTCGTATCATCATGATGGTTATTGTCGTCCCTGCTGTGTTCATCCATGATACGTAATTTCAACCCGGCGCCGATGAACCAGTTAACGGGCTGGGCAAGGGTGGCGTTGTAGATCCAGTAATCGCAGTGCAGGTGGAAATGGTTATTAACAGACCAGGCAATGCCCACAACCGGGAAGTTTTTATATTTCAATGAAATTCCGGTCGGTTCGCCAAGAATGACGCCCAGGCCGAAGTCGGTCTTTCCCTGAGCCTGAATACTGGTAATTCCCGAGAAAATAAAACCGATGATCAGCACAGTCAATAAAAGAGTACGTTTTTTTATATTCATAATGGGGTATTCCTTTTTTGTTTTTTCCGGCGGTTGTTTCGGATTGCTGACCGACTGGGTATTAAATAGTATTGCAAGCTAAATTGTGTCAATTAAAAAGTTGCCTGACTACCATTGTTTTTTATTGCAAAAAATGGGACGGCATGAGCTAAGGTATTCCAGAGGAGAATCATTCAATGGATCTATTATCGGTTTTTGTCATTGCCGTTGCCCTGGCCATGGATGCCTTTTCCGTGTCGGTATCGGCCGGCATGGCGATCGACTGTCCCGGGCCCCGGCACTATTTCCGCATGAGTTTTCATTTCGGCCTGTTCCAGTTCATGATGCCCATCCTCGGGTACCTGGGCGGGAAATATCTTGAGAATTATATCCGGAATTACGATCACTGGGTGGCCTTTTCTCTTCTTTTTCTGATCGGGATAAAAATGATAAAGGAATCCTTCGATAAAAAAGACGAACAACGGGAACCCGGCAGTAATGCCTGCAAGGACCCGTCACGGGGCTGGACGCTTATCGTTCTTGCCGTGGCCACCAGTATTGACGCCCTGGCAGTGGGTCTTTCCATCGGTGTCCTGGATAAACCCATCATCCTTCCCAGTATCATCATCGGTATTGTATGCGCCGGCTTTTCAATTATCGGTATTGCCCTGGGGAACCGGGCCAGCAAATATATGAGCAGCGGCGGAGAGGTTATCGGCGGCGTTATGCTTATTTTTATCGGGATTAAAATACTGGTGGAACACCTGCTCTGATCGCGTAGTATTCCTGATAATGGCATAATTATAAATACATATTGGTTTTCCTGAATCTATTTCCCGTCGGGAAATATCGCTGCCTGCTGTTAAAAAAATGGAACCTGCCGGACCTGACCGGGGTCAAACCGGTATAACACAAAAAGAAAAGGAGAAAATCAATGTATACGTTACAAAACAAAAAAATGATTTATTCATTATTGCTGGTTTTAGCCATGGTCTTTACGGCGGGCGGGCTGTATGCCCGGGAAGGGAAAAAATGCTGCGGCGGACCCGGTGGACCGGGATTTGGCTATCACATGGGCAGTATCCATCATCTGGATTTTCTGCAGAAGGAGCTTAACCTCTCTGACAAACAGCTGAAGGACGTTTTTGATATAACCCAGAAATATCGGCAGAAATATTTTGATAACAGAGGCAATGTGGACAGGACACTGGAACTCCGGCTTGAGGAGAGGAAGGAAATCAAAAAGGTGCTTTCCGACGAGCAGCAGAAAAAGTTTGACGACCTTTCCATGAGAAAGGGCCGCGGGATGAAGGGCGACAGAATAGACTGTCCATACCGGAATAAATAACAGGTAATGACAGAAATGAGCGGAACCGTCTTCTGCTTATAACAAAGCGGATGACGGTGCCGCGTTTAAAAAGGAGAATCAGCCATGAATAAAGTACTGATTGCAATACCCTTACTGATCGGCATACTCACTGCTCCGGTAATGGCAGGGGAGGGAGAAAGGTTTCACGGACGGAATATGCGAAACGGTGAATGCATTGCCGGTCCCGGACCCGGTGGGCATATGGGCCCCTACCATGGACTCTGTTACGGTGATCCGAAATTCCTCCGTGAAGAGCTGAATCTCAGCAGTGAGCAGATCGGGAAAGTGGCGGAAATCAACGACCGGTTCCGGAAAGAAAGAGATATGTATTACAAAGAAATGATGCCCGGCAAAGAGGAATTGAAAAAACTGCTATTGGCGGGGACTATCAATTACGACGAGGTGCGGAAAACACTGAAGCAGATATCAGACATTGAGATAGAGTTGAGAATTCTTCAGATCAAACACCGTCTTGAGCTGCAGAAAGTACTGACACCGGAACAGCTGGATAAGCTGAAGAACGAGTACCGGCATATGAAGCATCGGAGGATGCGCAAAAACAATGACTGACCGTGAATTCGCCGACATTGTAGGCCGGACAAAGGCCGTGGTGCTTTCTGCGGTGGGGAAGCACCTGGACAGCAGGCATTATCATGCCATTGATGATGTGGTGCAGGAGACCTATCTCCGGGCCTATAAAAATCTTTCTAAGAACGGTTTCCGGCAGGATTCGTCTATCGGCACCTGGCTTTACACTATTGCCAGGAATGAATCTATCCGGATGAACATGAGGATGGGCCGTGAAGAGAAAAAATCCAAAAAAGCCGCCGAGGACATGAAAAATGTTGCCGCGACAGGGGACCTGCCGGATTTTGAGATTGAGCATTTGCATGATACAATCGCCATGCTTCCGGAAAAATACCGGGAGGTGCTGGAGCTGGTGGCCCGGGGATTTTCCATTGAAGAGATAGCCGGTAAACTGGGCATGCGCCGGGGCACGGTGAAATCCAGGACATCGCGGGGAAAGGAGATGCTGAAAAAAATGATGCAGGAGGTGACACAATGATTGATAAGATTGATAAAATTGATAAAATTGATAAAAATTACGACGATATTATGCAGAAGGAAATACAGGCCCGCATGGAAAGCAGTACATGGGATTTTTCCATTGCCTCGTCCGTAATGCGTGAAAAACGGAAGACCGTCCGGCATTTCACCTACGCAGCCTCATCACTGGCATTCGCGGCCGTGTTTACCGTGGTATTTATCTTCGGCCTGGGACGGGATGCTGAAAAGCCCGTTTACAGCGACTTTATTTCACAGCAGGTCGAGAAGACCCATGCCGGGAGCTTTGAAAAAAATATTCTGCTCGTATCTTCTGCCAAGGCCGAACAAGCGGTGATATTTTCCGATGATATGACCAGTCTTATCGATGATGCTCTCATCATGAGATAGAGACCCGGGAGCGTGCTTTTCTCCATAGACGCGGGACGGTAAAAATCTTGACAGGTCGGCCTTTCGCGTCCATCGTGCATGACATGGGAATCAATAAATATATTTTTCAATATGGATTCAAAGCCTTCCGCAATGCCGGTCTGTTTTTCCCAGGGAAAATAGTCCGCATCATACTGCTTATCTTTTTCTTCCAATTCACCATCAGCCTCCAGGCCGGAGAAATCTGGAAGGAGGTGCGGTATCTCAATGATCTGCTGAGAATCGCCGAAAATCCTCCTGTTGAAGAGCTGCCCACGGAAAAGATTTATCTCGGGAAAGAGGCCCTTTTCTGCACCGGCGAAGAGAAAGTGGCCGTGGAAAACAACCGGGCAGCGCGGCTGCTGGAGGAAGGGAAGTATGACGAGGCCAGGGAAATACTGAACAACGCCCTTCCCCATGCAGCGCTTTTTTTCCCTTTCCGTTATAATCTGGGCCTGTGCTATCTCCATATCGATGATCTCAAGATGGCCCATCTCCATTTCACCAAGGCGCAGCAGGTTGTTCCCCAGTTTCCCAAGACGTATCTGCAGCTGGGATACATCTATGAACGATGGAACAGGGACAGCGAAGCCGTGGAAACATTCCGCGAGGCCCTGCGGCGCGATGCCAGAGAACTCGATACCTTCATCCTGATCGGCGATATATTTTTCAAGAGGAACCAGCTGGAGATGGCGCAGAAGTACTATGACGCCTCCCTGTCGCTGCAGCGCCGATTCCCCAATGGGCTTCTGGGCAGGGCGAAGATTCAGTTCATGAGGAAAAGATATTTACAGGCCTTGAATCTCCTGAGAGCCATTGATACAAAGGGAGACTATGACAAATCGCTTCATTACTATTACGGTGAGGCGGCCTTCAAGCTGCGTGATTATAAAACCGCGGCGGAACAGTATGAAATTCTGCTGAAAAACCGGACCTCGCGGTTTTTTCTTACCAACTCGCCACGACTGATTGAACACAAGCTGAATCTGAGCAGGCAGTTCATTCAGTAAGGGTCTTGCGCAAATGATTGTTAATTATCAGCTGGGATAAAAATGGACAACAAGGAGAAAAATACCAGGTTGGAGAATATGCTTAATCCTGAATACCGGGCCCGAATCAACCGCGTCATGGATTATATTGAGAGCAACCTCGACCGGGAATTTACGCTCGATGAGCTTGCCAGCGTGGCCTTTTTCTCCAAATATCATTTTCACCGCCTGTTTTCGTCGATCATGAATGAAACGCTTTTCGATTTCATCCAGCGGACCAGAATCGAGAAAGCAGCTTACATTCTTCTGGTTGAACGCGGCAGAACCGTAACCTCTATAGCCTATAACTGCGGCTTCTCCAGCCATGCCCTGTTCACAAGGACATTCAGGAAGTATTTCGGTATGAGTCCAAGCCACTGGCGCCGGGAGAAAAGCAACCAGGATCAAGAGGAAAGCAAGAACAGTCAACGGGGGAGCAACGAGGGGAAAGCGCCGGAATCTTCAAAGGTATATGTTGAGTACAGAGAAAATAAAAATCGCTGGAGGTTTTCAATGGATACTCAACAACAAACCGTGGAAGTAAAGGACTTCCCCGAAATGACAATGGCCTATGTGCGCCACATAGGGCCCTATAAGGGCAATGCCGCGCTTTTCGAAACCCTGTACGGGAAATTATGCGGCTGGGCAGGGCCGAGGAATCTTATCGGCCGGAATACGAGGTTTATCAACATCTATCATGACAATCCGGAAATTACCGATGAGGAAAAGCTGCGAGTCAGTGTCTGTCTTGAGATTGACCGGTCTGTGGAGGTCAGCGGTGAAATCGGAAAAATGACTGTGGTCGGCGGCAGGTATGCCGTGTCACGATTTGTCGTATCCGAAGACGGGTTTCAGGAGGCTTGGGAATGGGTTTACGGCACCTGGCTGACCCAGAGCGGCTATCAGCCCGACGACAGGCCCTGCTTTGAACTTTTCCCGGAAGAACCGAAAGATGGGAAATTTACTGTGGATATATGCGTGCCGGTGAAACCACTGTAATATCCTTCCTGCTCTCTGCTTCCTGGAGATACAGGAGGCGGAGATATTATTTTTCAGGGAGCGCTTCGCGCCAGGGCTTTCCATCGATAAAAAGCTCCTTGATGGAAGCATTACCCTTGTTGTCAATGCTCACCACCAGGGAGCCCTTGCCCTGCCTCACGGCCCGGTCCAGTGATTGGCTTTCATTCTCGGGGATATAGAAGCGCTCGATGCCCGCTACAAATGAACCGCGGCGGCAGGTCCCTTTAAGGACCGCATCGCAGCGTTCGCGCCAGTCTTCGTTAAGATATTCCATGGCGTAGCTGCCGATAACTGCATTATTTTTATCCAGGGAAAGACAGAGGAACAGGTCTCCTGAGTTCCTGTCGTGACCGGTGCAGACATCGGTGTCCAGGGCGAGGCGGTATGTCAGGTAATGGCCCGAGAGCAGGTCACGGGGATCGAAACCGGTAATGGGAATAATCACTTTCCTGCCGGAATGGATTTTAACCGCCTTGTAGAGCGTAAGCAGCGCCAGCATTACAATGGGGATAAGAAGGGCCGCGGCCAGCTTTTTATTCAGTCCCGTCATGGCTTTCGGCTCCTGTTATTTTTCTGAAAAGCAGTTCCAGCCTGTCGCGCTGCCGGAACCAGAGAAGGGAAACGCCGATGATGATCATTCCCGAAAATATGAGGCCGAAGCCCGTGGAAGCCAGGTCTTCGAAGACCTGGAAGTAAACCACGAGAAACCGGATGCCGGCGAGAAAGGTCATGGCATTGAAAAGCCTCCTGTTGTCCCTGATAATGAAAAGGGCGCCGGCGAAGAGAAGCATGATGATTGAATAGAGCGCGCCGTAGAATTCATTGCCGGTGCGTGATGCGTCGGTGTCACCGGAAAGTATCAGGGGGATATAGGGCAGAATGGCTATGATGATCATCACGAGTACGGTTACTTTTTCTTTCAGTGTTTTTTTTGTTTCGGAGAAAAGTGCAGCCATGTAACAGAGAATGAACAGACCCGCGGGAGCCAGGACTTTTACGGAAAAATCCACCTCATCCTGTGAAAGGTAGACATCGGTGAAGAAGACCAGGCCCAGGAAACCGGCCAGCGCCCACCGGATAAAAGCCTGGGAGTGAAGCCTGAGAAGAACAACCCTTTCCATGAGACTGCTGGAAAAAAGGCACAGAAAGGGGAGCATGAGGCCAAGGGCGATAATAGCTTCATCATCATCGCCGATTCTTTGCCACCACGATGTATCTGATACGGACCATGCCATGAGTGCCCCGAGAAAACCCGCTGTCCACAGGTAAGGAAGGAATCCCTTTTTACTGAAAAGGCTTAAAGGGAAGATAACAGCAGTCCAGAAGAACAGGGCCAGGTACAGTTCGCCGCCCGTATGCAGTACCTGGGAGATCAGTCCAATGGAAGCCAGAACGAGCAGGGCGAAGAAGGATAGCGCTGTATCATAGAGAATGTCTTTTTCCCGGCGGTCAAGCCGGAGCACCATGAAGGCAATGCCCAGAAGTATCATGAAGTCGATGAATATTTTTACTGAGCCGGGAATATCGTCCCAGTTTGCCGCTATGAGGGAGATTATCCCGATGCCAACAACACTGACCCCCAGGATGAGGAAGCCGTAGAGGGCCCACCGCGTTCTAATGCTGCCGGAACGACTTTCTTCAAAACTGATGATGGATTCCCGCTGCGCGTCGGTAATAATGCCGGCGGTGGTCCAGTTTTCCAGGCTTTTCAGTATACTTTTTTTCATTATGGTGCCACCCAATGCACAATTGCAGTATCTACATAGATCATCGCTGGTGACAACTCTTTTACGGATGGGAATCCGCTTTTCCTCAGGAAAGTTTATTCTTCACCGTTTGCATGGTGCTGCCACCAGTCCAATACTTCATGCAGTCGCCGGCACCGGCCATGATGAGAAGACGGTTCAAAATAATGTCAGGCAGAAGGGCACGTGCCACCTGTCCAAGGTTGAGGCTCCATGGTTTTTTGACGACACAGCGTTCTTTTTTCAGGGCCTTGTTGACCACCGCCCTGGCAATATCATCATGGCGCTCTACCCGTGGGAGGAGAAGTTCTCCGAGAAGATTCATTCTACTCCCTTCAAAGAGTCCTTTTTTCAGAATCCCGGGATGAACCGATGAAAACCTGACACCGTTTTTATGATCCGCCATGGCCTCGAGCCTGAGGGATTCAGTGAAGCCGTATACGGCCCATTTGGTGGCACAATACACGGCAAGGTCCGGAAGGCCCACCAGTCCGGCACCCGATGAAATATTAACGATTTGGCCGCTGTTTCGCTCATACATGTCCGGCAGGAAAGCGGCAGTGGTGTAGTAAATAGAATTGAGATTGATTTGCGTGAGCCTGTCCCATGACTCGACGGGATGGGAAGTAAACCTGCCTGCCGTCACCGTACCTGCGTTATTGATAAGAATATCCACAGCCCCCATGTCTCTTTTCGTTTCCAGGGCGGTAACCCTGACCTTTTCGCTGTCGCTGATATCGCAGAGATAGAACCTGAGCTTCGGGGTATATTCCGCCAATTCATTTTTTGCTTTCTTTATTGCCTCAGTATTGTTATCCCACACAGCGACACTGCACCCTTCATCGAGGAGACGCTTGACAGTGGCGAAACCGATTCCCATGGCGCCGCCGGTAACCACTACTTTTTTATTGCGTATGTTCTTCATTTATTTTACCCTGGATTTTTATTTTTCCACTGGAAGTGTTACATAACGGCCGTTCAGACAGACCGGGATAAGGCCGCCCGTGAGTCCCACCGTGGCGTCGACGGGGCGGATGGCGTGAGGTGTATGTTTCGGTATATACACCGCTGCCGGCGTGGATACCTCGTAGAACTCATCACCCAGCATTACTTCAAAGGTAATGGCCTTTTCATCTCCGATCATCAGATACATTTCATCGTAATCATGCATGTGCGGAACAGCCCGGTCGCCCTTTATGGCGATATTTTTGAGGGACTCCGTTATTTCCTTGATGTAAAGATACAGGACCCAGGCAGCTGCTTCCGGAACCAGTTCACTGCCCATGAGGACCGGATATGGTATTACCTGGCTCAAATCGTGGTCCGGCAGCTCATTGACATTGATAGGCTTTCTGACGATGAATTTTTCATATTTTCCCGACATACTATCCCCCTTTCCTGCTTACTATTATGATAACCAGTGGTTAGTAACTAACGGTTACCTTTTATACTATTTGATGTAAATGTCAAGATCAAATGCATGATTTTTTCTAAAAATTGTCACAGTTGATTCATCGATATGCGACAGGATCGGCGTGCTGACATACCGGGTATGTTGAAATATACTTGACCATTATGTACACATGCGGAATAGCTTTGCACATGGCAAAAAAAACAGAAAAACCAAAGAGAAACCGGAGAGAAGAAATAATCAAATCGGCGAGGCAGCTTTTTCTTAAAAAAGGCTACCGCCTGACGTCGATAGAACAGATTGCGGAAAAAGCCGGTTACAGTAAACGGACCGTGTATCTCGAATATGTCAACAAGGATGACCTTTTCCTGGATATTGCGACGGACGGACTTGAAATACTGCTGACCCTTTTACAGGACATAAAGGGGGGTGATATTTCTCTATATGATTATATAGTGAAATATATCGGTGTTATTACCGATTTTGCTTTTCTCCAGGGCAATTATTTCAAACTGCTGGCCTCCGATGTTTCAGCTGAAGTGATCGCAAACAGCACCGAAAGGGTAAAGCAGCGGGCCGCCGGAATTGAGCGGGCTGGCGTAAAGCTCCTGTCGGATCAGATAGAAAGGGCCATACGTGAAAAAAAGATAAAAAAAGTCGATTCATGGGAAACATCGGAGATCATCATCGGCTCCGCAGTAGGAATCATTGTGTTGTCTCTGGGCGGGAGCCAGACGATCCTGTCTCAGGAAAAGCTGAAAAACAAGGTTGAAAGAATGGGACAGGTTTTTTATCAGGGCCTGTTAAAATAGATGAAAGGTGAGAAGAGTTTTTCAAACCGGGGAAATGTTTGTTAAATAAATGAAAAAATTATATTTTAAATGTTTGATAGTATTCTTTATCCTGAATATCAACGCCGTCTCTCATGCTGAAATACAGTATGGGACCTGGGGAGGATGGAATTTCCCCATATCAACGTTAATTGATAACAAAAAAAAGAATCTGCTCGATGACCAGAAGTTCGGTTCAGGAGGCATATCGACCGGGGCCATTGTCCTGTTCGGGAACAAGAAACTATCTGTCGGCCCGGAAATTGCATACATTCCTGTATATGAGCTTGGACAATCAGGGGACATGATGGATTTTCGGGCATATATGCCGATATTTCTTCTATTAAAATTCTCTTCAAAAAAAGGGCTTTATGGCGGAATCGGGACGGGTTATTGTAATAGAATAAAAGATACCTGGCTGCGTCAGATGAAAGGAGGTGCTTTCGGCACCGAATTATTTCTAGGATATAATCATATGATTACCCAGAGATTTTTTCTCGGACCGGCTTTAAAAATTATCACTATATTTGATGAAAAAGTTGTGTATAATTTCATACCGGTGTTTAGTATCAGCTATATGTATTAGAATAACACCTGCGACTTTTTTCATTTTCCTGCTTGCATAAAATCTCATTTTCAGTCATGATTAATACAAATGCCGGTTCCCGGCGGATTTTCCTGTTCTCCGCTATCACCTGTAATGCCGGCAGCACAATCAGAGAGAGGTCGCTCCGTTGAAAAAGAAATCACTGCTTATACTCGTTTCGGCATGGGGAATTATTTCCCTGCTGCTTCCCCTTGAGGCCGCGGATGCCGATGTATACGGGAAAATAATTTCCCGGGGAGAGCTCCGTATCGGTGTGTCCCTGCATTACCCTCCCCTGAACTTCGACGGCGGTAAAGAAGGGGTCGAGGTGATGATGGCCAGGAAGCTGGGAGAATTCCTGGGAGTGAAAGTATCTCTTGTATCTCTCAACGTGTCCGAGTATGTAACAGCACTGGAGAAAAACCAGGTGGATATGGTCATTGCCGGGTTTTCCCGGAACCTGCAGCGGGGAAGGACCGTATGGTTTTCCGACCCCTATCTCACGGTAACCCCCGGCGTCCTGGTGAACAACCGGGCCCTGCCGCAGCGCCGCTTTGGTGATGAATTTGAACAGAATCCCATCAATACCATCTGGGACCTGAAGAACCTGTCCCGTTTTACCTTTGCCGTCAAAAAGGGCAGTTCCTATGAGATGCTTCTGAACGAACAATTTCCCTCCATGACCATCACCCTTATAGAGAAGAATGAAGAGGGTGTTGCGCTGCTGGAAAAGGGAAAGGTTGACGCCTTTGTCCACGATTCTCTCTACCTGCAGTACCTGTACAATACCAGCGCACAGTTCAGGGGCTCCTTCCGTCTTCTGCAGGGCGGCAAACAGACAGAAGCCATCTGTATCGGTCTTCCTTTCGGAGACACGGTCCTGAAAAACCAGGTCAATCTATTTATCGCCGAACTGATCCGGCAGGGTCTTATTGATGAATGGCTGAATACATACAATAGCAGATAAACATGGTGAATGATGAAACAATCGTACAGAGTAATTATCATACTTTTTCTTTTCATATCTGTTTTCATGGGGGATATGTACGCGGCGCAGCTGGACCCGCTCCTGGAGAAGCTGACCCTGTCGGGTTACATGCGCATGCGCACCTGGTACACCGGGAGCAGTATAAAGATGCCGGGATATTTTCCCGGGTCCGGCGACTTTGAGCAGGTCAACTACGAAGACCTTTTTTTCCGGAACCGTTTTTATATCAGGGTCCTGCCTGAACTGGAAATACGTTCTGTCTTTGATATCAGTTCAAAGTTCGGGAGTGATGACTTCGCCCTGGGCAGGGGCGGCACCAATCTGGTTACCCGCGACATATACGCCCTTTTCAGGCCCGGTGAGAACATGGAGTTTTCCCTGGGTCTCATGCCCTTCAGCCTGCCGGGAGGCTATATACTGGCCCGGGATGCCACGGGGCTCCGGTATCAGCACGATCTGCTCAATAAAAGGCTGAAGCTTTATCTGTCCCTCATACGCGCCTTTGATGATGCCGACACGGGATATAACGATACCACGGACATTCCCAGCTACGCCGATGACAATATTTTCATTTTCGGCGGCGACCTGGCCCTTCTCCAGGACCTGGAATCGCAGATTTATTATGTTCTGGAGGTGGACCGATACACGTCGTCGGGTGATGAAGACCCTGCTTTCCCCGCGCGTTATTTTATCGATGATGGAAGGCAATCGACCCTCCACTGGCTGGGGATACACAACAAATACATTATCAATGATTTCAATCTTAAATTCGGTGCCATACTCAATGCCGGGTATATCAGAACAAAGGCCGAACATACCGATGATCCCTTTATCCGGACGAATATCCTGGCCTGCCTGTGGGAATTCGAGGCTGCCTGGAAATGGCGCGACCTGCAGGTATCCCTGGCTGCCGAAGGGGCCACGGGAGATCCGCGCGATGCCGCGTCGGGGGGTTCATTCCAGGATATCAAGGCAAGCCACGGGTTTTCCCTCATTGCCGTGGATAACACGGGCGGCCTCGCCATCCGGGGAAGCGGTGAATCGAGCTGGTACGGCCTGGCAGGGCAGGGCCTGAAGGTTCAGTACACCCTTTTCAACGCCGTGCTGTTTAAACTGGGAGCGGTGCATGTCCGCACATTGAAAAATATATCGTGGAACGGTTCCTCTTCTTCCTGGTACGGCGATGAGTGCGACCTTGAGGCCGAGTATAAATACCGTGAGGTTTTATCGGTAACGGCGTCGGCTGCGGCCTTCTTCCCCGGCGACGCCTATAGGGGAATTGTTCAGGATAGAAGCCATGGCGTCATACTGGAATGTATGCTCGGGGCTTCGGTAACGTATTAATCGTCTGCCCGATCATATTGAACTTCCTTCTGCCATTCAGTAATAGTACCTGAAGAGCGGAACTGCAGTTTGATTGTTTCTTTCTTCCCGTCATCAGTTTCATATGTTATATGAAATGATTTCAAAAACCCTGTTTTTTTATGATTCGTTGTGTTGAGAAGCACCCACTTTTTTGTGAATAGTCCCGGAGGTACGATAAATTCTTCAGAGAATAGATGAGTTCTTGGGAAAATTTTTGCGTTCTCAATATTATTTATAACTTTATTAAATTCGTTTACGGTCAGGGAGGTCAGTGCTCCGAGGCCCGTGAATGCTCCTGCCGCTTTCACGCCTTTGTTATCACTGGTCATTGCAACTGTTGTTCCAATGACAGCTATTGAAGCAAGTAATAGTTCTCTGTTATACTCACGTATCTCATTTCTTTTTATTACAGCTTCCTGCCAGAGAGTAAGATCATTACCTGAAGTAAATTTAACATTTTTATTTGCTTCTTCGGATAATAAATCTATAGATACTTTTTTTATTCTGATCCATTCCTGTGATTTATTTTCGAAGGTCAGATTAATAAAACCGAAGTATTTACTGGATAAATCAGGATCTTCTTTTGCACTGATGACAAGGCCTATATCAGTTTTTTTCTTTTTAATGACATTCCCTTTTTCATCTATCTGCTCTGCATAATATCCTGAGTGTAAACTTGCGCAGGAGATGAGGCTGATTAATAAAGAGAATACAGCTAGATTAATAAATCTGATTTTCATTTACGGCTCCATGAGAAAAAGTTGGATAATTTTTGTGCAAAAATAATTGTATTCTAATAAAGTGTAAGCATTTTATTCGATGATGAGCCGCGAGATCTCAACCTTGTACATGTTATAGACATTGACCAGCATCTTCCGCAGGTTTCGGTTCAATTCACGGTCCGTTGACCGGCGCTCAACGTATTTTTCGATCTCGTTGAGATGATCCAGGAGCAGGTTTCCCAGGTTCTCCAGGTCCCGGGTTACGGCCGCCGACGACGATGATCGTCCCCCGCGCCGGATGTTTTTCAGCTCTGTCTCGAGTTCCTCTTCAAGCTGCTTTTTTGTTTCGCGTTCCCTGAACAGGCTGTCCAGCACCGATTCGGCGTATTCCTTAAAATTGACGGGATTGCTGATCTCGTAATGACGCACGGCTGAAACGGTGCTGCTGAAGAGCAGTTCGGATATAATCTTGCCGGCGAAGCGGTCCTTCACCTTGGACCAGGTGTCTTCGTCGATGATTACGACGTCGTACAGCGTCTTGTCCAGAACCGGATCGATTATATATGAAGGATAATGCACCAGTTCGTCGCTGATACGGTTCACGGGTACGGTAATGATCTGGTTGAGGACATGGATGCGGTTTTTAAAAATTCTGCCCGAGCTGTAGGACTTTATGTTATCAACAATCCTTAGTGAGGCATTGACGGCGTCGGCGGGATCATTGAAGTATGATGTGATCTGTTCATTTGTTATGCGCGATATTATTCCATGGTGTTCGGTGATGGCCGAGGAGATAAAGGATTTTACGCGGAGGTTCATTCTTATCATCTGGGCCACGCTGGAGCCCTTGAGTTTCTGGTCCTCGCCTATGACGTTTATGTTAACGATGGTGACGGTATCGTGCTTCAGGTTGTCTACCCGAATGGTCTGCTTGGTTTCCGTGAGATTCAGGTCGCCGAAATCGGGAGCCTCAAATTTCCTGAAAATATTGACGATGAACCCGTCGATTTCCTTCAGGTCCTCCTCGGGAAGCAGTTTCAGCACGGCGGTTATGTCGTCGCTCATGCCGTATTCTTCCTTGAGCAGCGACACCAGGAAAAAGGAAAACTCGATGGAACGAAGTTCGCCCAGGATTGTGAGAATATCCCGCTGAATCATCTTGTTCTTGATGATGAGCATGTCGCGTATGGAGCGAAGGGCTTCGTTGTCGCCCATTTTAATCAGGCAGAGGCACGAGTATATCCTGACCCGTATGCCAGGATCTTTCAGATATTCATGGAAATAACGTGTCACCTGCCGCTTGTTGTAATTTTCCGATGTGGATATTATTTCTCCCATGGCGCGGACGATCATATCCTTACCGTCGCTGCTGTTCATGGTGAAGAATAGTTCATTAAGATAGTCTATATCGTTGTCAAAACCGCACCTTCCCAGGCCGAGAATCGCCAGGTTGCGTATCGCCTGCACCGTGTTATTCTCTATTATTTTTTTAAATATCTGGTTTGCCGTCATGTTATTGCGGATGTCCCGTTCGAGCATGATTTCCAGCGCGGTTTCTATAATTCCCGATTCCTCCGTGACCCTGGTCTGGAGAAATTCAAACAGAATATTCAGGGAGCGCTGTTCCGTGTAAAACGAGATGAGTCCAAGCGCCTTTATCTGCTCTTCAGGGATGCCCGTGGTCAGGAGTATCTCTATCTCGCCCAGCATGTAGGAGTAATTGAGTATGGCAAGGGTCTGGATTATGGTGTGTATAAGGTCCTGGTCGGGATATTTTTTCAGGTAGTTGTAGATGTTTACCAGCGGGGAGGCCGCATCATCGATATGGAGCAGGGCGATGATATTGCAGAGACGCAGAATCCTGTTGCGGAGGTACCGTTTTTCGAACTCTATATCCTCGATGCGCGACGCGGAATTTTCCCTGGATTTTTTATCATCATCGAAAAGAATTTCAATAAGATAGTGGAGCTGTTCTTTTTCATCTTCGCCGATGAAGGGTATCCAGCCTGCATAATCCTTTATGATCAGATGCGTGTTTCTCGATTCGTCGGACGTGAGAAAATAGATCGTCCGTTTCTTCAGCTCCGGTGTCATGTTCTCCAGAATAAATTTTCTCAGCATCTGGAAACTCTCGGGATAACTTTTTTCCGCGACACTCCTGATCATGTATTCCTTGCGATAGGTTTCAAAATAGGACTCCAGCGTTACCACGATATAGCTGAAAAGCTTGTCTTTTAAAATATGATATTTTCTTTCCTCGCCGATTCCGGTAAAAAATTTAATAAACATTTCTACGATGAGTTCATTGTCGCGCTGTGATTCCGTCGAGATGGCGATGAGATTTCTGAAGAGCTTGTCCGGGTCCTTGAGTTTTTCGATGTTCGTATTGAGCGCGTACAGAGTCGTCCTGATGAGCTCGGTGTTTTTCGAGGTAAGAGCCTTCATGACATAGATGAGGTATTCCCGGTGATTGCACGAGACCATGGCGGTAATGAAGGCCACTTTTGTTCCCGTTGCATAATTCTCGAACCGCGGAGACATCTTACCCAGGAGGACGCGGATATCCAGTATTATCTTGTCTTCGTCGGTCTGGCTTGTCGAATACGTATACAGATCGGTTTCATCGGAATCCATGGCTCTTCCCGCGGCGGTATTGAGCTGATTGTTCATGTCCGTGATGGTCCGGTATACATAATAGCTCAGCGTGTCATTGTTCATTTTCAGTATTTCCTCGAGAACGGAAATAATTCTGAAAGAAGACAGAGATAATATAGCCTCGCATTGAAACTGGATATGGGGTTCCGGAGTATCTATCATATTAATGAGGAAATGCATCACTTCATCGGACTGCGCTCCTATAGTCTGGATCACCCTGAAGGCTTTGGTGAGAATGAGCCGTGACACAGTTTCCGCATTCTGCGCCTGAATGAATGACATAACCTCGGGCACATCATCGGCGCTTCCGTATTTCTGGATATGATCGAGTATGAAGATTTTTTCATTGTCAGTCAGACTTTTCGCCAGCAGAGGCTTTATGGCCGTCAGGACCTGCGGTTTGGCGATGTCCGTAAGAATGGCCAGGGCGCTTTCGCGTATATCGGGTCCCTTCTCCAGCTCCTTGATAAGGATGCTCACGCCGATATCGGTCTTCAGCATGCCCAGAATCTTGTGAAATGCCAGGCGCTCATAGGGTACCAGCTTGAAATTTCTGCTGATTTCCAGTTTGATGCTCTGTAAAAGGTTTTTGTCCTGTTCCACGATGATTATCCTGTTTCAATCTGACTGTTGCCGCTGATTTGTGAAAGAAGTCACGGGGGGAAATCCCCTGAAAAGCCTCTGAAGGGCAGTCCCCAGTATTCATGGAATAATATGCCGGAGGGAATTGCAACCAATTTATGCCGTACCGGCACTCATAATATGTAGTTAATTTTAAATCAATAAACCTGAAAATAAATTGACTCAAACACCTTTTAATGAGTATATTAACACCTGAATATTTTAATCTATAACATTGTCGGGCAGGAGAGTTGATAATGAAAAAGGGACTTGTCATCATACTCAGTATTTTTTTAGTCGCAGGGACTGTTTCATGCGGAGGCGGTAAGCAGACCAAGGGCAGCAAATCGTCTTCCTCAAAGCAGACGCTTCCGGCGAACCGGGGTCAGGCCACGGGTTATGCCACTATTTATGATAACGATACGGCCCTGGCCAGGGACCGCGCCACTGATGACGCCAAGAGCAAACTGGTGCGTCAGGTTCTGGGTGAAACCGTCGAAGGCAGAAGCATCATGAAGAACTTTGAGCTGGTGGAAAGCATCGTGGAAGCCAAGTCTGTCGGTCTGGTCAAGCATGACAAGATCATAAAGCAGTGGCAGGCCGGTTCAGAGTATTTCGTAACACTCGAAGGAACAGTGGAGCCCACGGCAGTAGCCGATGCCATAGCCGATATCCTGAATACCTACGGTCGCCCCAAATTTATGGTGCTGATCCAGGAGACCTTTGAAGGGAAGCGGCAGATGCCCGGGTTCACCGAAACGGAAATGATCATCCAGGAGATCATGGGTAATTCGGGATTCGAGTTTGTCGATGCGGGGATGACCCAGCAGCTCATGAAGCGTGACCGGCAGAAAATGACCAGGGCCATGAACGGCCAGGTCAGCGCTGATGTCCAGGACCTTCTGCTCAATGACGTGGGAGCTGAAGTTATCATCATAGGAACGGCCCAGACAAATGACCAGTCGGCCGCCCTCAGCGCTTACGGCGCCACGAACATGAAGTCAAAATCGGCCATTGTCCGCCTCAAGGCTATTGATGTATACACGGGCCGCATTATCGCCACCATCAGCAGAAATGCCCCGGGAGTCCATATCGACAATGACACTGCATCCAAAAAAGCCATAGAGAAGGTTTTCCAGCTCATCCTGGGTAAAACCGATCCTGATACGGGTAAGTTTGTCATTGGACCTTTCATGGAAACCATAACCAACAGTTTTGTCAAGGCCGCATCGGAACGCCAGATAAACCTTCTTGTTTCAGGTCTGGAATACAATGATCTGACAAAATTCAGGAATGACCTGGCACAGCGGATCCGCGGGGTGAAAAATGTGAATCCCAAGGGACAGGCCGGGAAAGCGGCCAAGCTGGAGCTCTATTTCGCCGGTAAAACCAATGATTTTGCCGATGAACTCGTGGCAAAAGCGGGCAATATGGGATACAGCATTCAGGTCAAGGAGAGTTATCCCAACAAGCTGGTCCTTGTGGTAAAATTGAATAAATAATACTGATTTCGTCGAAAGCGGTGCGATATTGCATAACCCCTTCCCGCCCTTTTGTTAAAAGGGATTTACCCGGAAGGGGTTATTTGTTTTAGAATTAACAGATGCTATTATGACAATATTTTTTAATAATAGTACATATTTTTTAAACGCGGCACTTGACGATCAAAATTTTTTTTATTAATATCTAACTAAATAGTTAGTTTGAATAAACGGTTAGTTATGAGAGGGATAATGGAAGAGGACAATACTCTTGAGAAGATCGAAAAAGGAGCAATTACGGAATTCTCTCAGTTTGGCTTTGATGGAGCCAGAATAGACCGTATCGCGCAAAAAGCGAAGATAAACAAGGCCATGATCTATTACCATTTTAAGGGAAAGGAGGCCCTCTATGAGCACATCGTCAGGAAAATTGTGTCAGGTATTTATGATGTCATCAATCCGCTGATACCTGAAATGCCTGAATCAATCGCGGATTTTGAATACCTGTTGAAGGGATATTCTTCCTACCTGGGCAACCTGGATGAGAACTACATCAAAATAATGCTGCGAGAAATAGCCTCGGGGGGCAAGTATTTCAAAAAAATAACGGTTCCTGTTCTTTTGCAGCCTGTCATGAAAAAGGTAATGGATATGTTCACCAACGGTAAAAAGAAAGGACTGTTTGTAGATATTCATCCTCTCTATACCATGCTGCAGCTCGTGGGTTCTGTTGTTTTTTTTAATATGTTCAGGACCACCATCCGGGATACCCCCATCGCGGACCTGATATTTCAGGAAGATTATGTAAACAAGTACACGGAAAATCTTCTGCGGATCTATTCCGGCGGGATATTTCTAGACAAGAGGTAATGCCATGATGAAAAGGAAAGCCCTGTTAGTGATGATAACGGCACTAATGATATCGTATAACGTTATAACTGTCATGGCCCAGGAGAAGCCCGCTATTTCCCTTGATAAGGCCCTGATCATAGCACTGGGCAACAACCAGGATTACAAGATTGCCTCCCACCGACTGAAGGAGGCCAATGAAAAGGTCAACATTGTGTGGGGACAGCTGCTGCCGGCCCTTGAATCGGAGGCATCACTCCTGAGACAGGGCGCCGACACGGGACCTATGAGTCTTAGTGACGGCCAGTATGACCTGAAATTCATTCAGCTTCGCTTCGGCATAAACCCCGGCGCCTTTTATCATTCATTACAGCAGTCCCATGCGGGATATGCTCTGGCAAAAGAGGAACTGCGCAGGATCAAGCACGAAGTGGAATTCAATGTCATTAAAGGATATTTTGACGCCATCCTGGCAGCAGAGACAGTCACCCTGAGAAGTAATTCCCTGCAGGTACTGCAGGAAAACCTGAAGGATGTCCGAAGGATGTATCAGACCGGCAGTGTGCCGAAGTTCGAGCTCCTCCAGGCCCAGGTACAGCTGCAGAATCAGGAACCTGTCCTGCGTGAAGCTGAAAATAATTACAGAACAGCCCTGGAAATATTTAATTATCATCTTGGATTTAATGCCATTACATATACAGTGAAAATTGATGATGTGGATAAGAACGCAATCAGGCTTCCAGTCGAAGAGACGGTAATTCCCGGTCTCATAAAAACGGCCATGAAAAACAGGCCTGAGGTATTGCAGGTATCCCTCCAGAGGGACGCCCTGGATCATTCACGGAAAGTCTACCAGTCCTCCTATCTGTGGCCCACCTTTTCTGTTTCCGGGTATTATGGAAAAACATATCAGCTTCCTAATCCCGTGAATATTAACCTGGGAGGGGGACCTTCTCCGGATCTTTCGCAGATCACCGGTTCAAAGGACTGGCAGGATACCTGGCAGGTTCGTTTTGCGGCGACATACCGGTGGGGAACCCTGATTCCCTTTGATTCTCAGCGTGCCCTTGAACGGGAAGAACGTGAAAAGATACAGGAGACAGAGCAGAAACTCTTACAAATACAGCGGTTGACGGGGATAACCATACGTACCAGTTTCGGCAGACTGAGTACGGCCTATCAAACAATCCTCAGCCAGGAGAAAAACCTGGAGACGGCCGAAGAGGGGCTCCGGATCGCCAGGGAAAGCTATCGCGCCGGCGTAATTAAAAACGCAGACCTTCTGAACGCGGAACTGGCCCTGACGAGCGCCAGGACCGGGTACGTGAAGGCCCTGTATGATTATTACATGAGCAGGGCGGAACTGAACAGGGAAATAGGTGTTAACAGTGATACAGTCTTATTCCGGGAGGATTCAAAATGAAAATAAATAAAAAAATCATTCCACTGGCGATAGCCATAATCATCATCACCGGGGCCACGCTTTACTTTGAAGTGTTCAGGGACCTGGGAGAAAACGGTAATACCATAAAGGGCAGCGGGACCATCGAGGTGACGGAGATTGAGATTTCCTCAAAGATAGCCGGCAGGGTCATGGCTCTTCCCCACGAGGAAGGCGACACGGTAAAGGAGGGAGGACTGCTGGTGAAGCTTGCCTATGATGAACTTGACGCACAGCGTCTTTCTGCCGTGGCCAATCTGAATAACGCGGAAAAAAATCTGAAGCGGGTACGGGATCTGAATGCCACCGGTTCAATTTCCAGGAAGGATCTGGATAATGCCGAAATGGTCTATCGAGTCGCCAGGGCTAATTATGAGTATGTTGCTGCGACTATTGAACAGGCTGTAATCTATTCACCCGTTAACGCCACTGTTCTGGAAAAAAACCTTGAAATAGGCGAACTGGCCTTTCCGGGAACGCCGGTAATCACCCTGGCCGATCTTACGAGGCCATGGATAAAGATATATGTACAGGAAAAACGCATCGGGAGGGTAAAGCTTGGTCAGAAGGCCGTCATAACCGTTGATTCATTCAAAGACAGAAATTTCAGCGGAAAGGTTGTTTCAATAGCCAACAAGGCGGAGTTTACTCCCAAGACGATCCAGACTAAAGAGGAACGCGTGAAGCTCGTCTTCGCCGTGAAGATAGCCGTGGAGAATCCCGGCTTGTCTCTGAAGCCCGGGATGCCGGCCGACGCGGAAATTATTCTGGGAGAAGAGAAGTGATCGCCGTTCGGTCCTTAACAAAAACTTTCGGGGATCTGCGAGCCGTTTCCTCCCTGGATTTCGATGTGCGCCGGGGGGAGATCTTCGGCATAGTGGGTCCCGACGGCGCCGGCAAGAGTACTATTCTTCGCATGTTGTCAACAATACTGGTTCCCGAAGAGGGGAATATTGTTATTGATGGTATGGATATTTTCCGGAACCAGAATACCGTCAAAGAGATAATCGCTTACATGCCGCAGCGTTTCGGTCTCTACGAAGACCTTACTGTCGAGGAGAATATATTTTTCTTCGGCAGGCTCTTCGGGCTGAAAAAAAAGCAGATAAGGGAGCGTCTTCCCGTGCTTTACGGCTTCAGCAGCCTGGGGCCCTTCAGCGACAGACTGGCGGGAAAACTTTCAGGCGGGATGAAACAGAAGCTGGGCCTGGCCTGCTGCCTGGTCCACAGGCCCCGTCTTATTCTCCTGGATGAACCCACCAACGGGGTTGATCCCGTGTCCCGGAGAGAATTCTGGAAGATCCTCTATGAACTGCTCAGCGACGGTGTGACCATCGTGGTGAGCACGGCCTATCTCGACGAGGCGGAACGCTGCAGTCGTGTGGCCCTCATGTACCAGGGTAAATTCATTCGCATCGGTGAGCCCCGCGAGGTAAGGACGATGATCGGCGAGTCCCTGCTGGAGATACTCTGCGACAGGCCCCGTGAGGCCGAGGAGGTTCTCAGGGCCGTGAGTGAATACAGGAAAGTCATCAGGAGCGGGGAGTCGCTGCGTATTTTTGTCGGTGATGCCCGTCGCCATAAAAAGGCAATAGAGTCCCTGCTTAAAGCAAAGGGAATTACGGTCAGGGAAATGCGGACTATCGCGCCTTCACTGGAGGATACCTTTGTGGAAGTCATTGTGCGGGAGGAATCACTGTCATGAAAGCCGTCAGATCTCTGCAGAGGATCATGGCCCTGGCCGATAAGGAATGGATACAGATCCGGCGTGATGCCCGCAGCCTTATACTATCGCTCATCGCCCCGGCTCTGCTGGTGGTGCTTTTCGGCTATGCTCTCAATATGGACGTGAAGCACGTTTCCATAACGGTCATGGACCAGGACAGAACCGCCTTTTCACGGCAGATGATCGAAAAATTTTCGCACACGGAGTATCTGCAGATACACGGCTATGCCGGGACGTATAAAGAAATTGATGCGCTTCTGAACAGCGGCGAGGCTTCCCTGGCCCTGGTAATTCCTCCGGATTTTACACGGGGAGTAAAGGCAGGACGAAAAGCAAAACTGCAACTACTGGTGGATGGTTCCGATTCCATGTCCTCCACGGTGGCGGCCGGATATGTACAGGCTATACTTATGGAATTCAATCTGGATGTACAGATGAAAGGCCTGAATCGCGCCGGGATATCAAAACTGCGCCTTCCCCTGGATGTCAGGAGCCGCGTCTGGTATAACGAGGAGCTGCAGAGTAAAAACCTGATTATTCCGGGAATTATCGTCATCATCCTGGCCATCATTTCAGCCCTTATCACTTCGCTGACCATATCGCGTGAGTGGGAGAGGGGTACCATGGAGACACTCATTACAACGCCCGTACGACCATTTGAAGTGATGACCGGGAAGCTCATCCCCTATCTCATCATAGGGACCTTCGATGTGGTTATGACGTTTCTTGTGGGATATTTTTTCTTCGGTATTTATCTCAGGGGCAGCTTCGTGGAACTGCTGCTGCTCTCGGTGCTTTTTCTCATCGGTACGTCCACCCTGGGTATATTGATTTCGTCGGTTACGAAGGTACAGGTCCTTTCCATTCAGGCCGCCATGGTCGTGACGTATCTCCCGTCATTTATCCTTTCAGGATTTGTCTTTCCCATCCAGAATATGCCCATGGTAATCCAGGCCATCACCTATCTCATCCCGGCAAAATACATGATAACCATAATCAAGGGGATTGTCCTGAAAGGAACAGCCGCGTCGCTTCTGACTGCCCAGATTGTTTTCATGGCGGTCTTCGCCGTAGTAGCTGTGCTTTTAGGAATCCGGAAATTCAGGCTTACGATCAATGATTGAGAGGAAAAAGGAATCATGAAGTTTATAAATCCCATGAATGTCCGGAGCATGCTGAAGAAGGAATTCAAGCAGCTTTTCCGGGATCCGCGTATGCGGGCCATGATTGTCGGACCTCCCATTATCATGCTCATGCTCTTCGGGTACGCCGTCAATACCGATGTAAATGTGGTAAGGATGGCTGTTATAGACGGTGACAGGACCGCCTTGAGCAGGGATTTCATAAGCGGCTTCACATCATCGCCTACTTTTGAGTTTTACGCCTATGTTGATTCACCGGCAAAAGCCGTGGAGATGCTGGACCGGGGCGATATTGATTTTTTCATGCAGATCGAGAGGGGTTTTTCCCGGAACATAAGAAAGGGCCTTACTGCCGTTGCGCAGGTGATTATTGATGGTTCGGACTCAAGCCGGGCTTCGGTGATTATTTCATATATCAACGCCGTGATTCTGGCCCGCAACCAGGAGCTCATGAAGGACAGAATCAGGCTGGCCGTTCTGCAGCACGGGGCTGCGGGCCGGAAAATGCCCGGGAGTATCAACCTGGAGCAGAGAATATTCTTCAATCAGGACCTTACCAGCAGAAATTTCTTTCTTCCCGGTGTTATCGGGCTGCTCATCGCGCTGTTGACCATTATGGTAACCTCCATGTCCATTGTCAAAGAAAGGGAATCAGGTACCATCGAGCAGATTAACGTGTCTCCACTGCGTCCCCTTGAGTATATCCTGGGGAAGATGGTACCCTTCGCCCTGGTGGCTTTTATCGACATCTGTATTATAGTCTTCCTGGCAATTACCTGGTTCAATGTCCCCTTTCAGGGCAGTTTTATTTTCCTGCTCTTCAGCGGGATTGTATTCATTCTTTCAACGCTGGCCGTAGGACTTTATATTTCGACTATCTCGACGACACAGCAGCAGGCCATGCTCTCTTCATTTTTATTTTTTTTACCCGCCATGCTGCTGTCAGGATTTGTTTTCCCCATATATTCCATGCCGGAGAGCATTCAGCTCGTAACCTATTTAAATCCCCTGCGGTATTTTATGACGATAATACGTTCTGTTTTTCTGAAGGGAGGCAACATCATGATATTATGGAAGGACCTCCTGCTTTTACTTCTCCTTGGAGCAGCGCTCCTGTTCATGAGCGTTAAACGATACAGTAAGAGGATGGCCTGACAATGGAATATTCCGTTGATGTACGAAACCTGACACGGACCTTTGGCGACTTCACTGCCGTGAACAATGTGAGTTTCTCGGTTAAAAAAGGCGAGATATTCGGTTTTCTGGGCCCCAACGGCGCCGGGAAAAGCACTACGATCAAAATGCTCTGCGGCCTGCTCATGCCATCTTCCGGCGAGGGGCATGTCGCCGGCATGGACATCATGGACCAGCAGGAGGATATTAAAAAGATCATAGGGTATATGTCTCAGCGTTTTTCACTGTATGACGATCTCTCTGTAGAGGAGAACCTCGAGTTTTTCGGCAGTATTTACGGGCTGCAGGGAACGAAGCTCAGGGAAAGGATGAATTTTGTTATTGATATGGTGGGCCTGGGCGACCGTCGTGACGCCCTGGTTAAAAATCTTCCCGGCGGCATAAAACAGCGGCTGTCGCTGGGTACCGCCATAATTCATGACCCGCCGGTTCTCTTCCTCGATGAACCAACATCGGGAGTTGACCCCCTCATGCGCCGGACATTCTGGGAGCAGATATACGCCTTTTCAGCCCAGGGGAAGACCATTTTCGTGACAACACATTATATGGATGAGGCGGAGCATTGTGACCGGATAGCTCTCATCATAGCCGGAACCATCATCGCCCTGGATACGCCCGACAGCCTGAAAAATACGATTCCCAGTGATGTTTTTCTCATCCGGAGCGATTCATTTCTAGACACCTTTGAGATTCTTTCCCGGCAGGATTTTGTCCAGGAGGCCGCGCTCTTCGGAACAGATATCCACATTATAGTAAAGGACGGCAGGGGAATAATACAGCGAATTCGTTCCCTCTTAGAGGAAAAGGATGGCAAGCGTATCATGATACGGAAAATCAGGCCCTCCCTGGAGGATGTTTTCGTCGTCCATTCAAGGAATCATGGTCTGTGAAGGGGATAAACTATGATTCTTTAACCACAACGGCAGTCCCGGTATTATCGGCCCTGTACAGGGATTTCATGACGGACTGAATCTCCGCGGCATTTTTATTGAGCACCGTGGATAGCGATGACAGCTCCTCCGATATAGCCGCGTTGTTCTGACTGATCTGGTTAAGCTGGTCCATGCCGGCGCTTACCTGTTCGATTCCCGTATCCAGCTCCTCCGTGGCAGAATTCACTTCCTGGACCAGGGAAGCTGTTTTTCGTATGCTGTCGAAAATATCATTGAGCAGTACACGGGCCTGGCCGGAAACGCCGACACTGTGCTGTGCCAACTCACTTATTTCTTTCGATGCGTTCTGGCTCTTTTCCGCCAGTTTGCGCACTTCGCCCGCAACAACGGCAAATCCTCTTCCGCTTTCACCGGCCCGTGCTGCCTCGATAGCTGCGTTCAGGGCGAGGAGATTGGTCTGATAGGCTATGTCTTCTATGATGCTGATCCGCTTTGATATCTTGTTTATAGCCTCGATGGTTTCACCGATGACGATGCCGCCTTCTTCGGCCTTTCGGGTTGTCTCAATGGCGATACTGTCGGTTTTCCGCATGTTGCCCGCTGTCTGTTTTACCATGGCCGCCATCTCCTGAGAAGACGATGATATCTGTTCCACGTTGGAAGCCTGGGAATTGGCACCGTCACTGAGCTGGGTTGATGTGGCGTTTATCTGGTTTGAGGCTTCGGCCAGCCTGCTGATCATATCGCCCATGGACCGGATAAGATTATCCTGATTCTTCATTATATCTTCCATATCCTGCCTTTTCTGCAGTGAATCGGAGATGGCCTTTTTCATGATACGGATGATGAGGATGCATATGAACGTCACAAAAGAGAAAACTGCGGCATAGACGGTTATCTGTGAGGACCTGACTAAGGGATCAAGGGCGGCCTGGCTGAGGACCACGACAATCATGATTATTGACGTGATGGATACAACGGCTATGGTGATGACATCGCTGAAAAGGGCGGCCAGGACGACCATGACCATGAAGAGCATGGGAGTCACTGACCCGCCGCTCCTGTTTGCATACACGAAGAGCAAGGTGGGCAGGTGAGAACCGAACACAATGGCATAGGACGCCGCCCGGTATTTTCCTGTGCGGAGGAGCAACAGAACACAGAACAGCATAATATAGAGTGTAATCCGGAAAATATAATCGACGGCCTTAAAGCCCCGCATGGAGCTGGCGATCACTTCCGGGATAAGCAGCAAAGCGCTGACGAACATGTAATACAAGAGTGTTTTTGCCTTAAGTTTAATATCTATTGAACTGTCCTTGAATCTCCATAAAAAATAGTTTTCAAGTGATTGAAACATGGGTTTCCTCCGCTGCTATGCTTACAACTGAATTATAAAAAGTATCCTTATTGTAAATGTAAAACAGGGGTTCATCAAGAAATAAAATAAAAAATCGGAAATTAATGTACGGTATGCTCTTGACTGGTGATATGCGTATGATATTCTTTAGATATCTTGATCAGTGCAGAACAAAGGGAGGAATAATACAAAGATATGGAAGATAACAAAAAATTATCCCTGCATTTTACCGGCAATGGCGGCGATCTGTTTATTATTTATCTGATCAATGCCATCCTGATACCGTTCACTCTGGGAATTTATTTTTTCTGGGGAAGCGTGAAAATTAAAAAATATTTCCATGAAAACCTTGAATTTCTTGGCGGTCGTTTCGGCTATCATGCCACGGGGAAGGAGCGATTTTTCGGTTTTCTCAAGGCAGTAGCTTTGGTCATTGTTCTGGGTGCTGCCATGTTTGTCTTGATGAAACTGCTGTCATTCATCGTTGGAGAGAAGGCGGCAGCTATTATCATGCTGATTCTTTTATACGGAGGAATTATTATTCTGATTCCCGTCATACAGGTGGGAACGCTGCGGTATAATCTGAGCAGGACCTCATGGAAGGAATACTGTTTCCGCTTTACCGGGAGGCCTTCAGATATGCTGATTATCTATATCAAGGGTCTAGTTCTCACGGCAATAACACTGGGAATATATGCACCATGGTTCATCTGCAGTCTTTCGGCGTTCATTATGGGCAATACAAAAATAGGGAATGAAAACTTTGAGTATACGGGCAACGGAAAGGATATTCTCTTCAAGGTTGTAAAGGGAATTCTTTTATCAATTATAACCCTGGGTATATATGTGCCGTGGTACATCGCGGACATTGAAAGGTATAACTGGGAACATACGCTGTTTCAGGGCAAGACTTTCAAATCCGACATGACGGGAGGACAGCTCTTTGCAGCCATGCTTATATCAGCAATACTGGTCATGTTCACGTTTGGGATCGGTTTCGCCTGGGCCGTTGTGCGGATCCGGAAGGTTTATCTCGATTCACTGTCCATAACGGCTGAACCTGATATTGCCGGCCTTGTTAATATCAATGATAAGGACGCCTCGGCGACTGCATCGGGAGTAGAGGATCTGGGATCTCTTCTTGATACACTGGCTGATTTTATCGGTTGATGATATATAATCTTTTTACATTCCGCGGCACCGGTCCTGCCGATGCCGCGGACAGAATCGTACATTTCATGTAACAATCCCTCTCTGACAAATTTGATTATTATTTGACAAAATTAATTATGTTCCAGAAAATAACTCCCATTGCACTTTAACAGGTGCATCACCTGGTGCAGCATTGAAGGATTGGAACATGAATACCGGTATAAAACAGATACCTGATCCGGCACGTGAAACGAGGCGTATAACATGGATCGGCCTCGGTGTTAATCTTTTTCTTACTGCCGTTAAGTTTGTTACCGGTATTGCCGGGTCAAGTCAGGCGGTGATCGCCGACGCCTTCCACAGCTTTTCCGATATAATAACCGATGTCGCCGTACTCTTCGGAGTCCGGTACTGGTCAGCCCCGGCCGATGAGGATCATCCCTACGGGCATTCACGCATTGAAACGATCATTACGGCTTTTATCGCCCTTGCTCTTTTTACTGCCGGCATCGGTATCGGGTGGAATGCCGTTTCAACCATACGGAATCCCGATGTGGTGCGCCCCAGACTTATCGCTGTTATCGGTGCCGCATTCTCCATAATACTGAAAGAATATCTTTATCACTGGACGGTTCGTGTCGGAAAAAGAATAAAATCTCAGGCACTTATCGCCAATGCCTGGCATCACCGGTCCGATGCATTCAGTTCAATCCCGGCTCTTATTGCCGTATTGCTGGCATCACTTTTGCCCGGCCTGGCATTCATTGACCACCTGGGCGCCTTTATTGTATCTCTTTTTATAGCTAAAGTTTCGTGGGATCTTATTAAACCGACTCTATCGGAACTCACGGACCGCGGCGCTGATCAGCGGGATATTGAGAGGATAAAAACAATAGCCCTTGAGGTGGAGGGAGTAAAAGAGGTTCACGCCATTCGTTCCCGGCGTCACGGCAGGGGATTTTTTCTCGACCTGCACGTACTGGTGGATGACGATAAGACGGTCCGTGACGGACATGAGATCACCCGCACCGTTAAACACCGGCTTCTTGAAAGCGGGCCGGGAATTATCGATGTAATAATACATCTGGAACCCTTCATTACTTGCACACGGACACTAAAGAGGTGATGTATATAAAAATAAAATGTCGTATAACGCGGTGCAGGATAAAAATTGCTTAATTCCTGCGCAGCGGTTAAATATAGTTGGTAAGAATTTCCAGTATGGCGGCGTCGAGGGAACCATACTTGTTTTTAAGCTCCTGTTTCAGAATTTCCGTTTCCCGGTCAGGCCTGAAGTCCCGGAGATACCGGTACCGTCCTGTCCGTCTGCCAACGATGTAGGTTTCCCTGTCACCGGGATCCATATTAAAAAATGAATCAATAACTCCTGTCATGAATGACCGGTCTGCGGGAAGGGAGCCTTCGATGTCCTCGATGAGATTCATAATGTGATCACTTTTCAAAACGCTTGTTATGTTGTCGAGATTTTCAATGAAGAGGCGTATTTCCCTGACTTTATCCTCCTCGGGTACCGGAGTCCATTTTCCTGCAAGCATGAGATCGTGAAGCGGTGTCCCGGGAACGGGAATCGTGCTGCGCAGGCGGATAAAAGTGGGGTTGATGGCGCTTAAAACACGGGCCGACTCCCGGGCGTTTTCCCCGGAGAATTCAGTGCCGCCCGATCCCGGCATAAAATACTGGGAAAGTTCAAACCCGGCGTCCATGGCTTTTCTTCCTGCATCGATCTGCCTCTCGGCAGTTACTCCTTTCTGTATCATTTCCAGTACGCTGTCCGATCCCGATTCCATGCCGATGTGTATGCGGTTAAGACCCGCTTCCCTGAGTTGGCGGAGTTCCTCGGGGCTTTTACGGCTTACGGTGTGTGCCCTTGCATAGGATGTAATGCGCTTTATGGTAGGGAACTTTTCACGTATATATTTGAGAATATCCACGAGTTCCGTAGTTTTCATTATAAGTGAATCGGCATCCTGCAGGAACAGGCTTTCCATGCCGTGATGAAGCCAGAAGGCAACCTGCTGAATATATTCAGTTCCGATACCGTGGGTCGAAGCAATGTCCTGCATCAGTGTTCCGTTGATGATTCCCGATTCACTCGTGCATTTCAGTATTTCAGCGGCAATAAAATACATGCTGTCAATATCATGCCTGATCTCTTCGGGAGTACGCAGGGAAAATTTCTGTCCCTTGTATACGGGGCAGAAAGCGCAGCGGTTCCAGGGGCAGTTTCTTGTAAGTCTCAATAGAATACTCGAGGCTTCACTGGGAGGTCTGATGGGACCAAGTTCAAAAGTGTAATGCATGATTATTCCCGCTTTAAATAGTATAGTGTATGATATGATCGCTTCTCATAGTATTTGTTGCAAGTAAATTAACGTAATAAAAAAGTTCTTGTATCTGGTCGAAACCATGCTAGTATATCTATGGGGTTGGAAACCACTGAATGCGGGAAGTACATAACCACCGAGTTTGTCGATTACCTTTTTTGTGAATACCTCTGTCTGTACAAGCCCCGTCAAAGACCGTGGTGTAATTATGTTACCGTCATTTGAGAAAACCGTCTCGTCTGATTCCAGGGAGTCAAAAGCCTTTTTTTGTCATCGGCAGGGAGGAGGATATTCTACCGGCCGTTAATGTGACATTCGTAACGTTAATATCCATGTAATATAAAAAAAACAACGTGGTTAAGCCAGAAGTGAACACTTTAGGAAAACGACGAAATTCTTATATAAATAATAGCTGATAATATAAAGACATTACTTGATATATTTGATGGCATTTATTATAATAATCACAGTAGAAACCAGGTATAAAAGCAAGAGAGGTAACTCTTATGGACGAAAGAACCAGGACCCGTGTGCCTTTTCACGTCAGGGCTTCCATTCAATATAACGGCAGGAACATAGAGGGCGATGTGGAAAATCTCAGCCTGAATGGTCTCTTTATGAATACGAGAGAAGACCTGAGTCTAAACACTGTTACAAAAATAATCGTGCATCTTTCAGGTTCCTCTTCAGAACTCAGTCTTAACCTCCAGGGGAAAATAATCAGGAAAGAGGAAGCCGGTATAGCCTTCAGCTTCATGGAAATGGACCTCGATTCCTACATACACCTGCGCAACATTATGACCTTTAACAGAACAGACAGCGGCAAAATTATTCAGGAATTTGAAGAGGCGAGCATAGATACGGAAATCAAGGATTGACGGTAAAGTTTTATGATTCGCAGTTATATCGATGATGTCTTCAATAATATCCTCCGCATCAACAGGAAAGACAACCGCGATGCTATTCCCCATTCCGATGTCTTTTATAAGGAATATACGGCCGCTACCGGCATCGAACCCGATTTGCTGGTGCAGATTATCGCCATCTTAAGGGAATCGCATAAAATACTCTCCTTTGAAATACTCAAGGAGGATAAGCAGCGCAATGTCAAAAAAATTGAGGCGTATGTGGATGCGGACCTGACCACGATTCGCAGGCTGAAGCATTTTTTTCAGGATCTTCTTGTGGAATTTTATCAGGAGGAATACGGGAAGCCCCTGATGGTCCATCAGATCATACAGGAGCTCTTTCCCAAAATTCATATCATAAGCAATACACCCATGGGCTTTATAGCCAACAAGGCGATTATGCTCGACGAGTACGAGAAGCTCCTGGAAAAAAATTACAGTGAATACACAGAGGACTTCAAAGAAAAAAAGCTGCTTGAAATTCTCGAGGAAAAGGGAGACTTCCTCGACGAAAGGGTAGCTGCCGGGATGGGCAAGAGTTTAAAGCCCGTTGCCGGGGAGGTCGTGCAGAAACCGGAAGAGCGTGGAAAGCGGAGGGCTGTAGATTCCAATGAATTCCAGGAATATGACGAAAAACGTTCACAGGTACCGGTGGAAACCCTCCTGCGGATTTATGGCGTTGATTTTTTTTGCCGGGTCCATCTGCGTAAATACGATTTTGATTATTTAAAGCAAGTCATTGAGAGCGGTGTCATCAACAGGAAGGCCGATCTGACTAAACTCAAGCAGATGATTCAGACCATTAAGGAAAACATGGAACGAGATACAGGCCTTGCCGAGCATATGACTGAGCTTTACAGGCTAGACAGGACAGTTTCACAGGCCATGCATTTCGCCAGGGTATGAAATTCCCAATCTTCCGGGATTATCATTACATCGTAACTTTTGTTTCTCTACAGGCACCTATCCGCTTACATGCTGAAGAGGTTCGAGTGATGAACCTCTTCAATTACAGCGTCGGTATTAACATTAACAGTGAGGAGGAAGGCCATGTCGGAAATTACATTAAAAGGAAATATCATACATACAACGGGGATACTTCCCGTAGCAGGAAGCCCGGCGCCGGATTTCATGCTGACAAAGACGGATCTCTCCGATATATCCCTCAGGGATTTCAGCGGTAAACGGATTGTCCTGAATATTTTTCCCAGCCTTGACACCAGTGTTTGCGCCACATCGGTGCGCCGGTTTAATGTTGAGGCGGGTAAGATGAAAAACACCCGGGTCTTGTGCATCTCAATGGATCTTCCCTTTGCGCATAACCGCTTCTGTACGGCCGAGGGTATAGAAAACGTGGTTTCCCTCTCGGAGATGCGTAAGAGATCCTTTGGAGAGGATTATGGAGTTCGCATTATAGACGGTCCTCTTGCGGGACTTTTTTCCAGGGCCGTGGTGGTCATTGATGAAAAGGGAAAAGTCATTTATACGGAACAGGTTCCGGAAATAGCACAGGAACCTGATTACGAGGCTGTTATAAAGATACTGGCTTGATAGCCCGGCTTAACTATCTGCTCTTAGTGCCCCCTAAATCCCCCAGAGGGGGACTTTAAGAGAAAGCAGAAATATTTCGAACCCCTCTCAGGGGTGGCGACTGTCATTTACTATAAGGCGTAATCATTTTCGCCGGGGTCTTTTTATCCGGGAAATAATTCACACCCGGTCCGTCACTTCCATAAAATTACAAAATTAATTTGACAGGGAACACTTTACGAAAAAAATGCAGTATCCTCAGTGAAAAATTGCAGCCGGGAAGGAATGATCATGGAAGAAACAAGCAGTTTGATAAAAATTAGAAAAGACAAGATTAAAGAAATTCGGGATGAGATGAAGATCAATCCCTTTCCCTACCGCTATGATGTCACGCATTATTCTTCCGGAATCATTGAAGGATTTGATTCATTTTTTGAGTCCCAGTCCGAGGTCAGTGTGGCAGGACGGATCATGGCCCAGCGGATCATGGGAAAGGCCAGTTTCTGTACCATCCAGGACAGAAACGGCAGAATTCAGCTCTATGTGTCGGACAAGAACATCGGCGAGGAAAAATATAAACTTTTTAAAAAGCTCGATATCGGCGATATCATCGGCGTCAGGGGAACGGTAAAAAAGACCAATGCCGGTGAAATCAGCGTATTTATCACCGAACTGACGCTCCTCGCCAAGAATATCCGGCCCCTTCCCATCGTTAAAGAAAAGGACGGTGAAACCTTTGATCTCTTCGCCGACAAGGAGCTGCGGTACCGCAACCGGCACGTGGATCTCATCGTCACCCCCGGTGTCCGGGACACCTTCATTGACAGGATCAGGATAATCAGGCATATAAAAAACCTGCTCAACGATCGCGACTTCTATGAGGTTGAAACTCCCATACTTCAGCCCATCTATGGCGGGGCCGCCGCATCGCCCTTTACCAGCCATCACAATGCGCTGAATATCAAGCTCTATCTGCGCATTTCCCTGGAGCCCTATCTGAAAAGACTCATCGTGGGCGGGTTCGACCGTGTGTATGAAATCGGTAAATGTTTCAGGAACGAGGGCATCGACAGAACGCATAATCCCGAGTTCACCATGCTGGAACTCTACCAGGCCTACGGCGATTACGAAGACATGATGAAGATCACCGAGGATATTTTCGAGCAGACGGCCCTTGCCGTGCATGGAAAGACAAAACTTGAATTTGACGGCAAGGAGATAGAACTTAAAACGCCGTGGCGGCGGCTCAAGGTCGTGGATGCCCTGAAGGAATATGCCGGTCTCGATGTGATGGCCATGAGCGACGATGAACTGGAAAAGGCCGTTGATAAACACGGCGGCATTATAAAGGGAGAGTACGTCCGGGGACTCGCCATTGACCAGCTTTTCCAGTTGCTTGTGGAGGATAAGCTCGTGCAGCCCACGTTCATCACGCACCAGCCCGTGGAAACCACGCCCCTGTGCAAACCCGATTATACTGATGAGCGTTTTTTACAGCGCTTCGAGCTCTTCATAAACGGTACCGAGTTCGCCAATGCCTACAGCGAGTCCAATGACCCGATCTTTCAGAGAAAGACCTTATACGAACAGTCCCTGCGAAGAGAGGTTGATGAGGAGGCCCCGCCCATGGATGAAAATTTTGTTCAGGCCATCGAGGTGGGGATGCCGCCCACGGGAGGCCTGGGAATCGGCATCGACCGGCTTGTCATGCTGCTTACCGGAGAAACATCGATCCGGGACGTGCTCCTTTTCCCCACCATGAAGCCGGAACAGGAATAATGCCCGTCACCTCGGGAATCGCCTGTTCTGATAGACGATTCTGCCGCCCGATATGGTCATGAGAATTTCGATATCCTTGATCTTTTCCGGCTTCACTGCCGTGAGATCATCGGATAGAATCACCAGATCGGCCATCTTGCCGGCGGTTATGGAACCCTTTTCATTTTCCATGAATTCGGCATAAGCTGATCCCATGGTATAGCAGTAGAGGGCTTCATAGGGTGTGAAACATTCCCCGGCATTGAGCGGGCCGTGTTTTCCGTCCTTGCTTTTCCGTGTAACCGCATAATAGATACCCAGAAGGGGGGTAAAATCCACTTCGGCGGGAGCATCGGAACCAAAGGCGAGAGGCACGCCCTTTTTAAAAATGGTGAGAAAAGGATATGCCCGCTGCGCCCGCTTATCTCCCAGAAGCTTCCTGTCCTTTACGGGATCGCACATGGCAAAGGGCTGAACACAGGCCACTACGCCGAGTTTTCCTATCCTTTCAATATCTTCAGGAGCCACAATCTGGACATGTTCCATGCGGAAGCGCAGTTCCTTTGTCCAGGGATATTTGGACTGTGCTTTTTCCACTGCATTGAGAAACTGGCGCACCGCCGCATCGCCGATGGCGTGAAAGGTCAGCTGCTTTTTATCCCGGGCTGCTTTCAGGACTATCTCGTTCATTTCAGCATCGCTGTAGCGGGGACGGCCGAAATTGCCCGGTTCATCGGCATAGGCTTTATCAAGGAGCCATGCCGTGCGGGTGGAAAATGCTCCATCGGCAAAATATTTCAAAAGACCCGGCCGTATCCATTCATCATCATAGGATACGGTTTTCATGAGTACACGGGCCATGGATGGTTCGCCTATGGGCCAGCAGGTGAAGCGGCAGGTAAGCCTGCCGTCGTTCCGGTATTCCGCCAAAAGACGTCCCGTCAGGGGCTCCCAGGTATTGTCCTGGACAGAGGTAATCCCCGCCTCGCGGTACTTGGCCAGCATGACATCGATGACCCGGCGATGGTTTTTGGCGATGAGGAGGTTGGAGGTATACTGGGAGTATCCCGAGCTTCCCATGGCTGTGTCTCTGAGGATACCCGTGGGCTCGCCTTTTTCATCCCTGACGATCTGCCCGCCTTTTGGATCAGGCGTATTCAAGTTGATATCCATTTCTTCGAGCTGCCGGGAATTCACCCATGCGGCGTGGGCCGAGAATTGTATCAGCATGACGGGATTACGGGGTGCCGCTTTGTCCAGCATGGATTTATGGGGCTTCGGGCAGGTCGTATAGTCCCAGGAATTTCCCGTTATCAATTCGCCTGGTTTTTTCCGTGAGGCCTCGATTTTTATTATATCCGCTATCTCTTCACAGCTCTTTCCCCAGAGAACCGGCGATTCATAGAATATGCCGGCGGCAAAAGTATGGGTGTGATTATCATTAAAACCCGGGATGAGGGTCCGTCCCTTGAGGTCGATCCGGACTGCCCTGGCTGATACGCGGGTTTCAGCCTCCTTCAGTGATCCGGCGAAAATAATTTTCCCTTTTGAAAGAACAACGGCCTCTGCGGAGGGATTGTTTTTGTCGACCGTTATGATCTTTCCGTTGAAGAGGAGTGTTTCCGGACCCGGTTCGGGCAGCGATACCGATGACGGTATAACGGCATACACGGCGGCGGCAAGGATGATGACGGCTATCAACAATCCTGTTCTTTTTTTCGTGAGTTTCATGAGGGATATTCCTTTTATCAACTATCTGTTTTTATCGATGAAGACCACTGCCTCATCGATAGAGGGGAAAACGGCATAAAAGTCGAACAGGACGGGATGACGGACCATGACATCCTGAAGCAGTTCTTCCGAGATGGCAAGGATCATATAATTTTTAGCCTTTTTTACCAGACCCATTGATTTCATGAGAATTCCCAGGGCAGGATCGGACACTTCCCTGACCTTAAGCACATCAAGAATGAAACCATCGTGCTCTGGCTGGGCCGGTAGTTCTTTTTCAGATATGGCGAATACTGTATCGGCTTTATCTTTATCGAGTACGGATTCGTTTACGTGAGCGATAAGTATTTTTTTGTCTTTAAGAAACGTGAATGAAAGGCTCTTTTCAGTCATGGGCTGCTCCTGTCGGCAATTATATTCTTGCGGTTACGCTTTCAATAGATATAGAAGCCACGGCCTGTTTTTTCACCAAGCCAGCCGGCCGATATATACTGGCGGAGAAGGGGACAGGGACGATATTTAGGATCGCCATATCCCCGATACATCTCCTCAAGAACGGCCAGGATAACATCAAGGCCTATCATGTCCGCCAGGGCCAGGGGGCCCATGGGCTGATGGAGCCCCTGTGTCATTACCTTATCAATTGTTTCAGCCGGCGCCGCACCTTCATAGAGGAGCTGAATTGATTCATTGATCATGGGCATGAGCATGCGGTTTACCAGAAATCCGGGGAAGTCCCTGGCCTCCACGTGTTTTTTCCCCAGCTTTTTCACTGCCTGCCGTGTCATCTCAAAGGTTTCTCTCGTGGTGGAGAGGCCGCTGATTATCTCCACCAGGTTCATGGTCCTGGCAGGGATAAGAAAATGTATGCCGATCACCGATTCCGGCCGTTTTGTTGCTGAGGCGATGGCCGTTACGGAAATTGAGGAGGTGTTGGTGGCGAGCACTGCGTCGGCCTTGCAGGTCGCATCGAGTTCCCTGAATACCTGCTTTTTCGTGGCCAGGTCTTCCGATACGCTTTCGATCACAATATCGGCCTTACATAGATTTTTCATATGCGGAAAGAATTTAATCCTCGTGGTGATTTCACCGACCCGTTCCTTGGGGACACGACCCTGCTGGACATAGCGGTTAAAGCGGTCCTGGATGGTATTGAAGGCATTGCGGGACTGTGTCTGGTCGATATCATACATGAAGACCTCAAAACCCGCTTCCGCGGCGATGTGAGCGATATCAGTACCCATGGTCCCTGTTCCGACTATGCCGAAAATTTTCATTTTATTCCTCGCTCCCCGTGATGTAGCGGATACTATGAAACGACAAAAATAATAAAGCAAGAAAAAAACGGGGGATTGAATAGTAAGGGTGATATGGTTTCAAAGAAGTATGGAAGCGGAAGAGACAGTGGTGGAAATGGCGATCTTGTTTATTTATTTTTCATCCGGATCATCCTCACGCCGTCGGTCCTTTCTTCTTTCTTTTTTCCGTCGTTCTTCAAAATATTCGAGGTTGGCAAAGGCGTCATTTACGCGCCTTTCGTAATTTGACTGTCTCCTTTCGGTATTGCGGCGCTCCTGGAGCGGGTTGTTTTGATTCTTGTTCCTGGTGACTATGATAAAGGATAGAAAAAGAATAACCACTATGACAACAGAGGCGATCAACATATAAAAATGCTGCTCCATGTACGGCAACCTCCCCCTGGAAATAATAAACAGCCAATCTCTAAAAGAATAATAAATTTTGTACTAAATGTCAATGTCAAAAATCACGCTCAATCCAAAAGCGGGATTTAATGTATGCAATACACTGTATTGATATATAAATAGGTGCAATACATACAATTATAGGAATGAAAACGATTGAAAGGATTTCATAAAGGGCTGGTCGGATAGGGGTTTCCCGGCATCAATTATTCTTCAGTATAAAAATCAACAAATTTTTGGGCGATAACAAGTATTTCATCATAGGAGAAATTGGAGTTTTTATTTTTTACTTCGTTAATGAATGTGTGTACCTGGTCCATATAGCCGGCCTCTTTCAGTTTTGCTATGGTGAGGCCGATGAGATGGGACGACTGTATGATGTCGGGCAGTTTACATTTTGGTTTTTTCATAGTTAGACTTCATGTTCTTATTAGGATAACCGTACAATCGACGGGAATTAATTGCAAGTCAAATTACGCAAGACCTGCTAATTTAAGAGCCTTTTCCTGGCCTCAAAGAGATAGTCCAGGGCTGCATCCGTTTCACCTTTGAAGAGATGGCATAAGCTGAGACTGATAAGACTGTTGCTGTCGTGCTCAGCCTTTTCATGGAGAATGTCGATCTTTTCCTCAATGGTGCCGAAACGGTCTGTAAGCACTTCCACGGGAACAGACTTGATGAAATCATTATAAAGGCGGCAGCCATCGGTGACCCTGCTGATATTTTTTATCTCCTCCGCGGATTCGGCCATTCTGCCGGCGCGGAAAAGAATGGTCGATTTGAATTCACGGATCTTGAAATTATTCTGATTCAACTCAATGAGTCTGTCTACCAGGTCCAGGGATTTGTCAAAGTTGTTCTGATTGAAATAGATTATCGAAAGCGCAGTAAGGGCGACGCGGTTTCCCGGCCACATAGACAGTACTTTCTGAAAATTTTCTTCCGCGGCCCTTATATTGTTCATGCGGCTGTAGCACAGGCCTATTACCAGTGTTGACAGGGAAAACTTGCCGTTGATTTTCCTGGACCGTTCCAGGTTTATAACGGATTTTTTATAATCACCGGTCTTGTAATAGATGCTGCCGATATTGAAAAATATAAGATAATCACTCCCCAGCTTCAGGGCAGACTCATAACATGTAAGTGCTTCCGGGTATTTCCCCAGGATGGAATAGACGTATCCCAGGCTCATGTGCGCTTCCCGGTGATGGGTGTTTTCCGCAATGATGGATTTATATTCACTGACGGCTGTCATGTAATCGCCGCCCTTTTCCAGTTTCTGTGCATGAACCATTCGTTCTGTCAGAGCTGAATTGATCATCTTTTTCTTCTCCATGCTTCTTCCATATTCTGTGCCGCTTTATTTATTCAGCCTTTATGGGCAACGACCTTGTTTCTGCCCGATTCCTTTGCCTTGTACAGGGCGGAATCGGCGCGGCCGACAAGGTCTTTTTTATCAAAATCAATGTCAGGATTATACATGGCCACACCGAGGCTGATGGTGACATGCAATGGTGTATCCTGTCCGGGGAATTCATGTTCCTCGATAACCTGTCTGAGGCGCTTTGCGATATTGATCCCTGCAGTAAGATCTGTTTCCGGCAGTATGATGGCGAACTCCTCTCCGCCGTAGCGTGCCGGTATGTCGATACTCCGGGTGTTGTTCCTGAAGAGTCGTGCCGCCTCTTTCAGGACGATATCACCCTGTTGATGACCGTACGTGTCATTGAATTTTTTAAAGTGATCGATATCGGACATGATGATCGTCAGGGGGGTCTTCCCCCTGTTTGAACGTTTGATTTCCTCAACCAGCCGTTCCTGGAAATAGTGATGAATGAAGAGACGGGTCATGCGGTCCAGGGTCGCCATCCGGTAGAGGCGTGAATTCTCCACGGCGATGGCTGCGAATTTGGCCAGATCCTGAAGAAATTCAATTTCACTATACGCTATTGACTCTCCCGTGAGTTTGCTGCCGAGAATTATCAATCCATTGAGAGAGTTTTTGGATTTCATGGGTACAATCAGATTGGGTTGCAGAATGGAGAGTTCATTGAGATCACCCACTAGTTCTCTTGTCTGCATGAGTTCATCGAAGAGAGAGGGACGGGGATTCTCATCCAGAGTCTTGAGGAGAGGTGAATCGCTTTTCAGAATAATACGCTTTCTGTTGAATTCCTCATCATATCCCTTGGCCATATGTATGTAGTAATTGTCCACGTCGATGTCGACCTGGAGGAGGATGGCCACCTTATCAAGAAACAACTGACCGATGCAGCTGTAAAGGATTGATTCCACCAGGCTCTCAAAGTCCAGGTTGGAGGAAAGGCTGATTCCCAGGTTGATCAGGTTTTTCAGGTCATAAATCTTCCGCTCATGCTCCTGTATTTTTCGTTCATACATGGGCACGTTCCCGACCGCGAAGGATATATTTTTTTCATCAAATTCTTTCTCAGGCATGAGATGCACTATTCCCTTTCAGGTAATATCGGACATAATCAGTAAAAATTATACTAATATTATGGCTATCCTCAGAATGTTTAAATAATCAGCTGATTATGTATTATTTATGGTAACAGACAATATATGTCGCGGCACGCCTTTTTTTCATAAAAATGAATTTTATTGGAGGCAAATGATCGTAGATAAGGGTGAGTAACAACTCATATTTTACGATAAAATAAAACTGTAAAGAGCTTGCAAAATTTTGTGGTTCATGGTACGACAAGGGGGAAAATAATAAAAAACGACGGCGAAAAAAATCTTTACACAAAATATCCGGTAATTACATTAGTTCACGATTTTAAATACCTGCTGGGCAGTTTCACGGAAATAATATCTTCTCAGGATCAAGAATTTATTTTTATGAGAAGCCCGCTGATCTCTGTTATCTTCTAAAAAAACAGAAAATAAATTTTATCAATAGAGGAGTAACGCACATGGCAAAACGAGTTTATGTATTTGGCGGCGGCAAGTCCGAGGGAAAAGCCGATATGAAAAATCTCCTTGGCGGAAAAGGGGCCAACCTTGCCGAGATGTCCAATCTGGGGATACCTGTTCCTGCCGGTTTTACCATCACCACCGAGGTTTGCACTGAATATTATGATAATAACAAGCAGTATCCCGCAGGACTGAAAACAGAGGTTGAGACTGCGTTGAAAGAAGTCGAAAAGATCATGGGCGCTAAATTCAATGATCCGGAGAATCCTCTTCTTCTTTCGGTCCGATCGGGAGCGCGCGTTTCAATGCCCGGCATGATGGACACGGTTCTGAATCTGGGGCTCAATGACGAAACGGTGCAGGGCATTATCAGAAAATCCGGCAATGAGCGTTTCGGATGGGACTCATACCGGCGTTTTGTCCAGATGTACGGCGATGTTGTCATGGATATGAAACCGGTGAATAAGGAAGATATCGATCCCTTCGAGGAAATCATGGATCACCTCAAAGAGGAGAAGGGAGTAAAACAGGACCTGGAGCTTACCGTTGATGACCTGAAGGAACTGGTGAAGCGCTTCAAGGCCATGATTAAAAAACGTCTCGGTGTTGACTTCCCCACGGACCCGTGGGAGCAGCTCTGGGGAGCCATTGGGGCCGTTTTCGGTTCCTGGCACAATGAGCGCGCCGTTCTGTACAGAAAAATGAGCGGCTATGATGACAGCTGGGGAACGGCCGTCAATGTTCAGGCCATGGTTTTCGGTAACATGGGTGAAGACTGCGCCACGGGAGTTGCCTTCACGCGCGACCCGGCCAATGGAGACAACCGTTTCTATGGAGAATATCTTATCAATGCCCAGGGCGAGGACGTTGTGGCGGGCATCAGGACTCCCCAGCAGGTAACCGTGGTCGGTTCTCAGTTATGGGCCAAGGATAATGGGGTGTCCGATTCTGACCGCAAGAACAAATACCCCTCGCTTGAGGAGACCATGCCGACAGTATACAAAACCCTGGTGGATGTGTATACCAAACTGGAAAAGCATTATAAAGACATGCAGGATATTGAATTCACGATCCAGAACGAGAAGCTCTGGATGCTCCAGACCAGGAATGGTAAACGGACTGCGGCAGCCGCGGTAAACATCGCCGTTGACATGGTGAATGAAGGTCTCATCGACAAGAAGACAGCTCTTCTCAGAATCAGTCCCGATTCTCTTGACCAGCTCCTTCATCCCACCTTTGATCCCGCGGCGCAAAGAAAGGTTATCGCAAGGGGACTGCCGGCTTCTCCCGGAGCGGGGACAGGCAAGGTGGTGTTCCATGCCGATGACGCCGATGAGATGAATAAGAAGGGAGAAAAGGTAATCCTGGTAAGGATTGAAACATCCCCCGAGGACCTGAAGGGCATGAGCGCGGCACAGGGAATTCTGACCCAGCGCGGTGGTCAGACATCACACGCCGCTGTAGTTGCCCGGGGAATGGGCAAATGCTGCGTTTCGGGCTGCGGCTCCCTGGATATCAGCTACAGTAAAAAGGAGATCCGTGTCGGCGGAAATGTTATCAAAGAAGGAGAATATATCTCCATAGACGGAACAACGGGTGATGTGATGATGGGAGAGGTTCCTACGATTGACGCGGAGCTTTCCGGCAATTTCGGCATCATCATGCAATGGTCCGATGAAATGAAGCGTCTTGCCATCAGGACAAACGCCGATACTCCCCATGACGCACAGGTTGCCCGCAATTTCGGCGCCCAGGGCATAGGCCTCTGCCGCACTGAACACATGTTTTTCGAGGGAGATCGCATCAAGGCGGTCCGCGAGATGATTCTTGCCGATGACCTGAAGGGCAGGAAAAAGGCACTGGAAAAACTGCTTCCCATACAGCGCGGCGATTTTTACGGCATCCTGAAGGCAATGGAGGGATTCGGTGTGACCATCCGTCTCCTCGATCCCCCGCTGCATGAATTCGTCCCCCATGAAGAAGCACAGCAGAAGGAAATGGCCAAGGAGATGGGGATATCGGCTGAAGCGGTAAAAGCCAAAGTGGAAGCACTTCACGAATTCAATCCCATGCTGGGACACCGCGGCTGCCGTCTTGGAATCACCTATCCTGAAATTACCGAAATGCAGGCACGCGCCATATTTGAAGCGGCATGCCAGCTTAAATCCGAGGGCGTGAACGTGAAACCCGAGGTAATGGTGCCGCTTGTTGGTACCGTGAAGGAACTTTCGCTCCAAAAGGAAATAATCGTTCAGACGGCAGAAAAGGTCATGGCAGAGAAAGGCATCAAGGTCGATTACATGGTGGGAACCATGATCGAAATTCCCCGTGCCGCTCTTACCGCCGATGAGATCGCAAAAGAAGCGCAATTCTTCTCATTCGGCACCAATGACCTTACCCAGATGACCTTCGGCTACAGCCGCGACGACTCCGGAACGTTTCTCCCGGAATATGTCGATAAAAAAATACTTGCCGCTGATCCTTTCCGTGTTCTGGACCAGGGAGGTGTGGGACAACTGGTGAAAATGGGCGTCGAAAAGGGACGCAGTGTCAAAAAAGACCTCAAGGTCGGCATTTGCGGTGAACACGGCGGTGAACCCAGTTCCATAGAGTTTTGCCACAAGGTAGGGCTTGATTACGTGAGCTGTTCACCATTCAGGGTTCCCATTGCCCGTCTGGCCGCGGCACAGGCTGCGATTAAAAATGGATAATAACAGCTGATATACGGCAAAGGCGAAGATGAATATCTTCGCCTTTGCATTTAATCAATATAATGCAGGGGACAACGATGAAAAAAATCGCCGCTATTCTAACCATCCTTTTTATGACGGTCAACCTTTTCGCCTCATACGAGGAGGCCCTGAAGCTGTTTAAGGAAAAGAAGTATGATGAATCTCTGAAAAAACTGGGTGATGAACTTGAAGTAAGCAGGGATATGGAAGCAGGGTCGCCTAACTATAAAATACGATTCCTGGCCGCCCACAACCACTGGAAGCTGGGGAACAGGGAAGCGGTGATATCCCATTTCAAGCGATGTATGGATATTAAAAAGGATACTGCGGATCCCTATATTGACCTGTCGCTTTTTCTTACGGAACAGGGACTGTTGAACGATGCCGAAACCTATGCCAGAAAGGGCCTTACGGTGAAAGATAGCGCCATGCTCTATTATGTCCTGGGGAAGGTATCCCTGATCAGACAGAATTACTGGAGAGCCAAGGAGCTCTTCGAAAAGGCAAATTCCGTGGATCCCGAGATTTATATGTCCTATAATGGCCTGGGGATAGCACTTATGAAGCTGGGAAAATATGGTGATGCCAATACGGCCTTTACCGTTGCCCTGGCAATACGTTCCGATTCATCGGAGATTCTCAACAACATGGGCCTGAGCCTGGAAAAGCTGGGGAAGAATAAAGAGGCATATGAATATTATAAGAAGGCCAATTCACTGGATATGGAGAATAAGGTGATCCTGGCAAATATGCTGCGTGCGAAAAAACTGGCTGAAAAATAAAGGAGACCGCATATGTCCATCGCAAAAGGTATAAGGGATTCCATAGAAAAATCATCGTGGATTCGCAAGATGTTTGAGGAAGGGGCAAAGATGAAGGCGCAGTTCGGTGCCGAAAATGTCTTTGACTTCAGCCTGGGAAACCCCGACCTGGAGCCGCCGGAAGAATTTTTTTCAACCCTGCAGGCCATGTTAAAGGAGAGAAAACCAGGTTCTCACGGATATATGCCCAATGCCGGATTCCCGTCGGTGCGTGAAGCCATTGCGGGGAAGGTGTCCCGGGAACACGGAGTAACGGTCAGGCCGGAAGGTGTTATCATGACCTGCGGCGCTGCCGGGGGCATGAATACGGTACTGAAGACCATACTGAATCCCGGTGACGAGGTCATAGTTCTTAAGCCCTATTTCGTGGAGTATGGATTTTACATCGGCAATCATGGCGGAAAAATGGTACTCGTTGACACTGCAGCCGATTTTTCAATAAATGTCGGGAATATCAAACAAGCCATAACAGAGAGAACCCGGGCCGTCATCATCAACTCACCCAATAATCCAACGGGAAAGATTTACCGCAGACAGGAGATCAGTGATCTTGCGGAAATGCTCCGTGCCACGGGTCAGACCATATTCCTTATTGCCGATGAGCCGTACCGTGAAATAGTGTATGATAATGCCGAGGTTCCCAGCATTCTGGCCTTTTATAATGAATCAATAGTGATTACCTCCTATTCAAAAAGTCTGTCTCTCCCCGGTGAACGTATCGGTTACCTGGTCCTCCATCCTTCATGTCGTGACTTTGATATGGTAATGGCGGGTATGATCCTGAGCAACAGGATATTGGGATATGTCAATGCGCCGGCCCTGATGCAGCGTGTTGTTGCCGAACTTCTGAATGTAACCGTGGATGTGGACATATACAAGAACAAGCGCGATATATTTATCGAGGGCCTTTCGTCTGCCGGGTATGATTTTATCACGCCCGAGGGAGCCTTCTATTTGTTTTGTAAAGCGCCTACCGATGATGACGTGGCCTTTGTGCGGCATCTCCAGAAATTCAATATACTGGCAGTGCCGGGAATCGGTTTCGGCGGGCCGGGATATTTCAGATTGGCCTATTGTGTACCCGAATCAACCATCAGGAACTCGATGCCGAAATTCAAAGAAGCCATGGAATCATACGATATACAGGCATGAAAAAACTCGCATCAACAAAACGCATTCCCATGGATAGTGTCCTCAGGGTCTATAAAAAAGGCTTTGGATATTCAAGGCTGACTATTATAGATACCAATGACAAATACATGGCAACCCTGACTGATGAGGATTTTTTTAATTCTATTGCCGATGGATCTTCAATTGAAGCATATCTATGGGTGGAAGATGTAGCCTCATATGAATTCTCCTGCACGGTTATAGGAAGAATAACGCAGGGAGAGCGAATACTTTTTCTCAGCCATACCGAAGAGATCAGGCGCAACGAGAAGCGACTATGTCTCACGGCGCAGGTTTCAGTCCCCTTTCAATTTTTTATTTTTAATTCAAAGAAGATTGAAAAAAGTTTTACCAGTGAGGAAATTAAATTCCATACGGGGCTTATCACGGAAATGAGTGATCGTGAGATGATCTTTACCTGCACTGATAATCTTTCAGCCGTCAGTCTGCTTTACGGACATATCCATGTTTTTGATGAAGATGTTGAAATTGTCGGAAAATACGAGCAGAGAGAAGAAGGAACATATTTTGTCAGGCTCACGGGTATGAGCGAAAGGGACCGAGGTAAACTTTTGGATTATATTTTCAGCGTGTACCGCGAGTAATCCCCGGCAGATCCTTTCCGTATTGGATGCTATCATCTTTTAGATTGATTAGTATTCCCTTCGAGGTTGCCGAAATGTATCAATACGTGTCAGACCATATTTCTGTGCCCACCCCACAGCTTCATCAAACTCATCAAGCGTAATTCTTCGCCGCAGGTCAAAGCACTGTTTTGCGTGAAATTCGGGATGATACTGATCCATTATATTAACGTAGGTGTCCGGGGACAGAGCAGCGAGAAAGGCCAGAACCCGGTCCGTGCCAGCCAGGTTATTGGGAAGAACCAGGTGGCGTACTAGAAGCCCCCTGACAGCCATGCCGGTTTTGTCGAAATGAAGATCGCCCACCTGATGGTACATTTTCTGTAACGCGGCCATGGCCATGGCTGGATAGTCCGGGGCACCGCTGAGTTCCCCGGAGGCACGGGAATCCATATATTTCAGGTCAGGCATGTATATATCGAAAATATCCGAAAGGAGCTCGATGGTTTCAACGGCATCGTATCCCCCGCTGTTATAAACCAGGGGCAGTTTCAGTCCACGGGGAATGGCGATTTCCAGCGCCCGGACGATGGGATAGACCATGTGTGAGGGGGATACACAATATATATTATGGCATCCCCGACTCTGCAGAATAAGCATCATATTCGCCAGCTCTCCATAAGAAATTTCTTTACCGGCACCGAGATGGGAGATTTCATAATTTTGGCAGTATATGCAGGCCAGGTTGCAGTTGGTAAAGAATATGGTGCCAGACCCTCCTCTTCCAACAAGGCATGATTCTTCGCCGAAATGTGGACTGTATGATGAGACAATGGGAAGTATACCGCTGCGGCATTTGCCCTCCTTACCTTTAATCCTGTCAATCCGACACTGGTGTGGACAGAGCGTGCATTTTTTCAGAATTTTATACAGCGCATTGGCACGCCGCGATACTTCTCCTGATTCAAAGAGAGAGATGTAACCTGGGTTCAAAATAAAACTCCTATTCTGATAGGTTGATCAGTATTTAATATCATATTTTATATAGATCACTCTGAAATATTAAATAGGACGGATTGTACTTTAAACATATCAGAAAATAATTCTTCATGCAATACATTGGATGGGATTTTATGCGAAAACTAAGATGACATGTTTATTGCTCTGACCCCTCAGGATTCTTTTTAAAAATACAAAGCCAGTCTTTTCCGATATGCCTCCTCGAACCAGAGAAATTTCTCCACACACTGCTCAAAGGTCTCACCCAGGCGATTGAAAAAGGCATGACGCGTTATTGTAACCGGCGCCTTAAAAGTTTTATCGAGATACACATTGATAAAACCAACATCGTTCTGCCGTGGATCACGTGAGAGACCTTTCCGTACGGGATTGTACCCTATATACCAGAGAAGCCATAACAGGTACTGTTCCGGGTCTTCGGCCTCTTCGATTACCGAGGAACCAAATCTCTCATTCCAGAAAGCACCGGTACTTCCTGTTGCACGGTTGTATTTTTCAGCGACCCGGGCTTTGATATACTGCATTATCTGTGAAACAGTCTCCTTATCAAGTATGGTCTGGATCAGGATATGAATATGATTCCCCACAGGCTCTGCTGCAATAAGATCAAAATCATACTTTTCCTGGGCCATCTTGATTGCTTCGATAAAGTAGCGACGCACATGGCTGCTCCGCATAAGGTCCTTTTTCCCGTGACACCGGGACCAGCAGTGATGGGTATTGCCCTGGGAGATATTTCTTCGTTGTCGTGGCATAGTGATGTGCTCCTTCTAAAAAATTCGTTCAATAATAATACGAAGGAGCGGTATGGGGATTAAATATAATTTTTTTTACGAAGGGGGTCAGAGCCCCGTTTCTCAATAGATCAATTTAGGATAAAAACCATCGGTTTTAATTTTTTGTTCTTTTCCCAGGGTCAATAATACGATGCTCTGACCCCATACAAAATCTTAAAGAGGATACGTTCTTTCCTTATAAGGAGAAGACTGAAAAAAATACACCTTGACTTATACATTACCATTTTTATAAGTATGAACAAAATCCTGTGTAGCGGAGAGTGTATGAAAATTGTCATTACCGGCCCAAAGGGATCGGGCAAGACAACGATAGGGAAAAGACTGGCGGAACTGCTTAATATCCCCTTTTTTGAGACAGATAGCATGCTGGAGCAAATCTGGGCAGAGGAAAAAGGAGAAACGCTGACTTTTCGTGAAATATATCAGAATGCCGGAGAAAATGAATTCCGGCTTCTGGAAAAACGTGCTGTGAAGAAGGCCGCCTGCCTGGACTGGTGCATAATTTCCACGGGAGGCGGTTCTCTTTATGATCCAGAGTCACGGGCTCTTTTGCGAAACAATGCCATCATGGTTTTGTTAAAAGCAGGAGATGATCTCCTCTGGGAACGCATAACACGCGATGGAATTCCTGTTTTTCTTTCGGGAGACAGGGGATTTGAAATACTGAAAGAAAGAAATATCAGACTATATGAGACAGTCGAGCATCTGAGCGATATTGTCATTGATATTGAAAAGAATACGGAAAATGCGATTCACTGTACCCTGGCGGAACTGATATTTTCCACCATGGTGCTGGGCATGTCATCACCTAACTCCTTTGGTGAAATAGTCCGGGTAACTACGTTCGGAGAGAGCCATGGCGCTGCCGTCGGAGCTGTTCTGGACGGGATAGAACCCGGGATTGATCTGAGCGAGGATGATATTCAGGCCGAGCTGAACCGGCGCCGTCCGGGACAGAGCCGCGTTTCCACGCCACGCGACGAGAAGGACCGTGTTCATATACTCTCGGGCATATTTGAAGGAAAGACTACGGGGACCCCTATCTGCATGCTTGTTTATAATGAGGACCAGGATTCATCGAAATATGATGCACTACGCCATGTCTTCAGGCCGGGACATGCCGATTTTTCTTTTTGGAAAAAATACGGCCTTCGTGACCACCGGGGCGGCGGCCGTTCATCGGGTCGTGAGACTATAGGGCGGGTCGCGGCAGGCGCTGTTGCGAAAAAGATGCTTGGCGATGAGGGTGTTGAAATTTGCGCATATGCTGAAATGATAGCCGGTATCACGGGAGAGCGTGTTGATTACTCGTTTATCGAGAAAAATTCCGTTCGGGCAGCCGACCCGGATAAAGCCGCTGAGATGGAAGAGGCAATAATGGCGGCACGGAAAAACAGGGATTCCGTGGGCGGTATTGTCCGCTGTATTATAAAGAACTGCCCTGCCGGTCTGGGAGACCCGGTTTTCGGAAAGCTTGATGCCCGGCTGTCCATGGCCTTTTTTTCCATCGGCGCGGTTAAAGGGGTGGAAATCGGGGCCGGATTTTCCGTCGCGTCCATGAAGGGAAGCGAGAATAATGATCCAATGAGGGAAGGGAATTTTGAAAGCAATAATGCCGGCGGTATCCTGGGCGGAATATCAACGGGCCAGGACATCGTTGTCCGTATTGCGGTTAAGCCGACCCCTTCCATTGCAAGGGAGCAGCACACCTGCGACACTACGGATCAGGATACGGTTATTGCCATCGAAGGACGACACGATCCATGCATAGTTCCCAGGATCATTCCCGTGATTGAATCCATGGCGGCACTGGTGATACTTGATTCCCTGCGCATGCAAAAATGCCTGCGCGGTGTGCATGAGTGACCCTATCTCGAGTAAAACGTGAAGAAAAATGACACTATTCAGCAATATCCCCGATAAAAGTTCCTTCAAAAATCCCGTAGTGACTATCGGCAATTTTGACGGAGTGCACGCAGGACACCGGAAAATACTGGAAGCGCTCAGAGCAAAGGCGGAACATGTGAAGGGTGACCCTCTTGTGGTGACCTTTGAGGCTCACCCAAAAAAAATTCTGAATCCCGACAATGCACCGAAGATCATCACCACGACAGATGAAAAAATACGTATTCTCACGTCTATGGGGTTTGCCAATATCATCCTTCTCAATTTTACCAAGGCTATGGCAAACATGAATGCCTCGGATTTTTATAATCATCTGCTGGTGGGCAGACTGGGTGTCAAAGAAATCGTTATAGGATATGACCATGCCTTTGGAAAGAATCGCGAAGGAAACATGGATTTTCTTCTGGAACTGGCCCGCGAAACGGGCATCGGTGTAACCAGGGTCGATGAAGAAATAATTGACGGTAAACCCGTATCGTCAACCTGGCTGAGACATGCGATCATGGCCGGCAACTTTATCGAAGCGAACCGTCTCCTGACGTGGAATTACAGTCTCAGCGGAATGGTGGTCCAGGGCGCCGGCCGTGGAAGGATTCTTGGTTTTCCCACGGCAAATATCCGTCCCGATGATCCTGATAAAATTATTCCTGCCGACGGAGTTTATGCCGTTACGGTCCGCTTTGAAAACGGCGGCACCCGGCATGGAATGCTGAATATCGGGAATAATCCGACCTTTGAAAATATGGACCGGAGCATCGAGGTGAATATTTTCGATTTCAGCGATGATATTTATGGGAAACCGGTAACGGTTGAATTTCACCGGAAGCTTCGTGACGAGGTGAGATTCAGGAGCGCTGAAGAATTGATAGAACAGATTAAAAAAGACCGCGACGATGCGCGTGCGGTTCTGAAAAATATATGATGAAAAAATTAAAAATATCACACAGTCTTGACCGGCTTGTCGATCTTCGCACAAGGACCATCGATACCCCCCTGTGTCCTGTTTCATTTATTGCGGACAGCAGGGCCCTGCGTGCGGTGATTCTCAATCCTGCCGGGACATCTGCCGGCGAGAGTGCGGGAACGGGGAAAAATGCCATTATTACCAATGCAGGGAAAATTATTAATCTCTATTTCAGTAAAAGGAAAATGGGACCGGTTATTGTCCGCCTGCTCTCGGGAAAAGATATATTTTTTTCCGCCAGGACATTAATGTCGCCCCGTACCGATAAAAAATTACCGGCCATGGAAATTACCCTGGACCTGAGCTTTGTTTCTGAAGGCGAACGCAGTGTATATCAGCGCCTTCTCGAGGTCCCCTGCGGGTATACGGTCACGTACGGGGAACTGGCTATGGTATCGGGCTATCCCGGCGGTGCCCGGTTCGTGGGAAATGCCATGGCAAAGAATCCATTCCCTCTCTTTATCCCCTGTCACCGCGTGGTACGGGCCGGGGGGGATCCGGGCGAATTTACATCGGGGCGAGAAAGAAAATTATTTTTGCTGCATATGGAAGGGGCGCTTTAATCCTCACGACGGGAATAGAACGGTATTGTTGATTTCTGAAGCATATGGGCGAATATCCCGCATTTTGAAAAAATACTTGCTTATTTATATATATTCCGGAATAGTTTATCCAGCAATGTTTCTTTGTCCCAGGGTACGTGTCCCCTGGATACATGTATCCGTCGCAGGAGTTTCTATGAAAAGAATACTCATCATCGATGATGATGAAGATATCCGCACCATTCTGCAGGAAGTTATATCCCTTTCGGGATATGAAACCCTGACCGCTGAGGATGGTACTGAGGGAATCGAGATGCAGAGGAACAAGCCCTTTGATCTTATCATAACCGATATTATCATGAGCGGCAAAGAAGGAATCGAGACTATCCTGGAGCTGAAAAAAGAATACGCCGATCTGAAAATAATAGCCATGTCCGGAGGTGGGCGTATTTCGGGAGCGGATTATTTGACCGTTGCCGGCAGAATAGGCGCTGATGGAACCCTGGCGAAGCCCTTCAACAACAAGGACCTCATGGCCCTTATAAAAAAAATTATTGGCGAGTAATATCCCTCTTACCGGGCATCGCCCCCTGCGTAAACCAGGGCCGAGAGCCTGTCCAGTTCCCCAATTTCATCATCGGTAAGCCGCACCGCAAGAGACAGGAGGTTGTCCTGAACCTGGCTGCTGTTGCGGGCGCCCACGATGGCGGCGCTTATTCCCCTGCGGGCCAGTATCCATGACAGGGCGATATTCCCCGGCGAGGCATTACGGCCGGCGGCCATTGTTTTCATTGTTTCCAGGAGGTTTGAGATGGCCGGCCAGTACCGAGCCTTGAAATGCTTGTAGAAAAATGATCGTACATCGGTTTTATCAAAGGCACCCGGTTTGTCGTACTTTCCCGTGAGCATCCCGGCTCCCAGGGAACCATAGGATATGATACCCGCTCCGTTTTCGATACAGGTTCCTATTATTTTTTCTTCAATATCCCTTTTGAGCAGTGAATACTGTGGCTGCAGTGACACGACAGGCGCCAGTTTCATTGCAGCCATGAGTTCTTCACCGCTGTAATTGCACAGGCCTATATGGCGGATTTTTCCCTGCTCACGGAACCTGGTCATTGCCGCCATGGTGTCTTCAATGGGTGTAGCGGGATCGGGCCAATGGCACTGGTAGAGATCGATATAATCGGTCCGGAGGCGACGGAGTGAATTGTGCAGGTCTTCTTCGAGGAATTGCGGAGAGAGGTCTTTGGGGAAGCGTTTTGCCATGTTGAGGCCTCCCTTTGTGGCGATGACGATGTTTTGCCTTTTCCCTTCCAGTAGCCGTCCCAGGAGCTCTTCGGCGCGGCCGCCTCCATAGGCCGGGGCCGTATCGATGGTATTGATTCCCCCGTCAAGAGCGGCTTTCACTGCCTGTACCGCATCCTCTTCGTTGAAGGGCCCCCAGTTTTCTCCACCCATGGCCCATGTCCCCAAAATTATTCTGGAGACGAGGAGGTTGCTTTTCCCCAATTGCATCATTTCCATAGAGCTGTTCCTTTACAGATAATCTTTTGCAGTTGTACTGTAAATACTATTTGACGCCTCAGGGGGAAAACGTCAAGAGAATAATCCGTGATATAATTGACAGCAGGGGTGTGTCACGATATGTTTGCATGCAGGGAAAATATACTCTATGAAAATACTGGTTACGAACGACGACGGCATTCATGCCGAAGGTATACGGGTGCTTTTTGACGTACTGTCCCTTTCATTTGACACGTATATGATTGCTCCCGACAGTGAGAGAAGCGGCTGCTCAAATGCCTTTACCATTCACCGGGCCATGGTGCTGAAGAAGGAGGGGGATAAACAGTTTTCACTGAATGGTTTCCCTGCCGATTGCGTCAATGTGGGACTTCATGGAGATATCATCCCTCCCGTGGATCTTATCGTCTCGGGTATAAATCACGGCCCCAACCTGGGTGATGATCTCTTTTTTTCCGGCACTGTTGCGGGAGCACGGACGGCTTATATTTTCGGCAAAAACGGTATTGCATTGTCAATGGACAGCTATCATCGTCCCTCGGAATATTTTAAGGAAGCTTCACTTTTCCTGGTGTCATTCATTCATGAATTGATCTTACAAAAAAACAGGCCCTGGTTTTTCAATATCAATTATCCCGATATTCCCATGGAGGAAGTCAGGGGCATGCAGTACACTGTTCCCTGCAAGAGACTGTACCGGGACACGTACATGAAGGAACACATCAATACTCATGAAATGCAGGTCCGACTCGAAGGCGATATTGAATCCGTGGCCCCCGAGGGCTCTGATATGGATGTGGTAAAAAAGGGATATATTTCCGTCACGCCCCTATCCATTGACTGCACGGATCATGCCTTTTTAAGCACCGTCGCCGGCGGTGATCTGCGGAGAGAATAGGATATAGCGGTAAAAGAAATGGCTGATATCGATCTGAATGGGAAAATCAGGGAATTTCTTGACTCGGCTCTGAAGAAATTTATCGTTCGCGATTATAATGAGGCCATACGGGATCTGAAGGCAGCCGAGGTTTTAGACCGGTACAATCCGGAAATACTTTATAACCTGGCTGTTAATTATGCGCGCATGGGTTTACATAAAACGGCCGGTGAATATTTTGAAAGGATCATCAATCTTCCCGCCACCTTCGTGGATATTCTCGACGTGAAAAAGCTCTATGCCTATGCGCAGATAAAATTGAAAAATTACGAGCGAGCACAGCAGGTTCTCGACGATGTCATACAAGTGTCTCCCGGCGATACGGCAGCCCATAATATGAAGGGCTTCTGCCTGGAGAAGGAGGGCCGCTATGATGAGGCTGTTCTCGCCTACCGCGCCATTATTGAGATAGATAAAAAGAATTCTAATGCATATAACTCCCTGGCCTGTATATTGGCGGAAAAAGGAGGAGATCTTGGTGAGGCCCTGAGTTTTGCCAGGCTGGCTTATGAGGCCGACAGAAACAGCGCGGCCTATAACGATACTCTTGGATTTGTTCTCATGAAACGTGGAGAAAAGTCACGGGCAGAAAAGTTTATTCTCAAGGCGCTGCAGATACAGCCCTGGTCCGAGGAAATCAAAGAGCACTTGAAGACGTTGCGTGGAAACCGGGAATGATGATTCCCGCAGTCTGTCTCCGGGGGGCATTTATTCAAATTAATTTCTTGACATATCACTCCTATATGGGCTTATACTATGGAATTGTGAGTCATCTTTTTTAAGGTTGAACGGGCAGGGTACATGAAATATTCGCACAGGATATCATCGGATCAAATTGAAAATATTCCCATCATCGTTATTGAAGGAGATATGACCTCGGATGCTGATGCCGATGTTAAAAAGGTGTATTCAGAATTAATGGATCAGCACAATATTGATAAAATTATCGTCAATTTTGAAAAAACCAAGTATATCAACTCCTCGGGTATTGCCACACTGATCAATATTATTCAGAATATTAATGATAAAAACGGTAAAATAGCCTTTGTAGGCATGTCGGATCACTTTAAAAAGGTGATGGATATAGTGGGTATTACCGATTTTGTACAGATATTTGAAACGAATAATAAAGCAGCTGATGTGATCAGGTAAGTTTATCCTGCCATTCCAATAAACCTGTCCCTTTCCATATATTTTGACATTACAGCATATATTCTTTTACAGATATTCACGTAATATTTTCATGTTACCGGAGGAGTTATGGCAAAGAAAAGAAATCGTACCGATGATTGTATTTTTACCATTGATGCGGGCACGCAATCAATCAGGGCCGCCACCATCGACCTGCAGGGCAATATAATCGATATGGTAAAAACTTCCATTGAACCCTATTTCTCTGAGCATCCCGGATGGGCCGAACAGGACCCCGAATATTACTGGAAAACGCTCTGCATAACCTGCAAAAAGCTCATGAAGGAGATGTCTTTCCATCAGAAGGCCATAAAGGGCGTGACCCTCACTACGCAGAGAGCCACGTTTATCAATGTGGATAAAAACGGTAAGCCGCTCCGGCCGGCCATCGTATGGCTCGATCAACGCAAGGCCGAACCGGAATCCTGGCCCCCGGTTCATCTGAAAATGGCACTGAAAGCCATAGGCATGTATGATTCAGCCATGCACACTGTCAGGGAATGTGAAATAAACTGGATTCGCCAGAATCAGCCCGATATTTGGGACAAAACACACAAATTTCTCATCATCTCGGGATTCTTTACCTATAAACTCACCGGGGAGTTCAATGATTCCGTGGGGAATACCATCGGCTACTTTCCCTTTGACTTTAAGACCCATACCTGGTGCAAAAAGTCCGACATGAAATGGCAGATGTTTCCCATTGAGGAATCGAAGCTGCATGGTTTGGTAAAACCCGCCGACCTCCTGGGTTATATTACCGACAGGGCGGCGAAGGAAACGGGGATTCCCAAGGGACTTCCCGTTATCGCGGCAGCCGCAGACAAGTCCTGTGAAGTCCTTGGCTCGGGATGTCTTACCCCGGAGATCGGCTGTCTCAGCTACGGAACCACGGCCACGGTTGAAACGACGAACAGGGATTATGTGGAAATAGTACCTTTCTTTCCTCCCTATCCCAGCGCGGTGCCGGGATATTATAACACCGAGGTTATGATTTACCGGGGATACTGGATGGTGAGCTGGTTCAAACAGGAGTTCGGTCTCAGGGAGGAGCAGCTGGCGAAAAAACTGAAAGTAGCCCCTGAAGCCCTTTTTGATGATCTCATCCGCTCCATACCTCCCGGCTCCATGGGGCTCACTCTGCAGCCCTTCTGGTCTCCCGGAGTAAAAATTCCGGGACCCGAGGCAAAGGGTTCCATTATCGGTTTCGGCGATGTGCATACCAGGGCCCATATATACCGGGCCATTCTTGAAGGGCTTGCCTATGCCCTGAAGGAGGGAGCGCAGAGAACAGAGAAAAAGAATAAAATAAAAATTACCAAGCTGCGCGTTTCCGGCGGTGGTTCACAGAGCAGTGTTGCAATGCAGCTCACGGCCGATATCTTCGATCTGCCGGCGGAACGTCCCCATACTTTCGAGACATCGGCCCTGGGAGCGGCCATTGATGCGGCTGTGGGGCTGCGCCTGCATCCCGATTTTAAAACAGCCGTGAAGGAAATGACGCGTGTGCGCGATGTCTTTGAACCGGTACCGGCCCACCGGGACATGTATCAAGATCTCTTCAACAATGTGTACATGAAGATGTATGACAGGCTGAAACCGCTTTATGACGACATCAGGAATATAACGGGATATCCGCCCAAACACTGAGCCTGACTATCGTATTTTAAACGTGGCGATATTATCCTTCAGCTTCAGGGTATTGGTGTTTATTTTCTGAGAATTTTCATGCACAATGACGGCGCTTTCCGCCGTCTTCTGCGTGATGGTACTGATGGAATTAACGGCCCTGGTCAGTTCCTCCAGGGCTGATTTTTGCTCCAGAGAAGAAGTGTGTATTATATCAGACATTTCTCTCATGGTTTCGATATTCCCGGCGATTTCGTGATTTTCTTTGATAAGACTCCCGATGAAATCGCTGGTTTTATCAATTTCGCTGCGGGTATCGCCGATTTTTGCGCGGACCGCCTTGAAAATATCCACGGTATCGGAAATGGACTGCAGTTCGACCGATATCCCCGATGTTCGTGCTGAGATATCGTTACGGATGCTTTTAACCAGGGCGCTGGTCTGGTCAGCGAGCTTGTTGACCTCGTCGGCGACCACGGCGAATCCCCTTCCATGTTCTCCTGCCCGGGCGGCCTCGATAGCTGCATTGAGGGCCAGAAGATTTATCTGGTCCGCCACATCACTGATATGATTTACCGTTTCTTCAATGGTCTTCATGTACTGGGCCATCCCTTCAATGGCCCTGACGGAATTATTGATTGAGGACTCTCCCTGCTCCACGCGGTTGATGGCCTCATTGATGGAGGCATGGAGTTTTTCTATACTCTCGGAAAGTTCGGTGCTGTTGTTATTAATCGTCAGAATGTCATTTTTAACTCTTTCGGCCTGATAGCGCTGTTCATCGATACTCTCCAGAGTCGAATCAAAGGCGGCGAACATTTCCTCGTATGATCCCCCTGTTTCCTCTACGATGGCTGTCAGGTCGCTGGACATTTCCGTTAATTTTGACGATGAATCGTTGAGGTCCATGACGGAATTCCCGATCTCATTTGAACTGGAGGATATGGCATTCACCATGTTTTTCAGGTTTTCTTTCATCGTATAAATGGCGATATTTATGCTGGAAAGCTCATCCATGACTGCGATTTTACGGGCAAAAGCAGAGAGGTCTCCGTGGCCGACTTTTGCCAGGAAGTCCTGGATGTTGTTTATCTTGACGTAGATTGTTTTTGACAACACCCGCGATACCAGCACTGCCGCGGAAATGCCCACGATGCCGAAAAAAAGCAAACGGATGTAGATTTCTTTTGAAAATCCGCCCGAGTTTTGAATAAGGGTAAGCATATAGGTCAGCAGGATCAGGAAAGGGAGAAAGGCAATCGTCGTAATGGATGTCGTCAGCTTGGTAAAGAGGCTCATTTTCCACCTGAGCCTGGTTTTAAGTGGAAGGGGAAATACCCCTTCATTGTAGATGTTCTGAATAAAAAGTTCCGTGAGAAGGAAGTATAAAACGGTCCCCAGCGGAGCATTGATGACAATCAGCATTATCATGTTGGTTATCTGCATACTATTGGGATTACCGAAGATAAGAAAAGGAACACCAAACATTAAAAGACCACCAACCCAGCGGAAGAAGGCTCCAAAGCTGTGGTAATAGGGAAGAGAAAGAAAACGGTGATGTGCCTTTTGATATTCTTCTTCGTCGGGCTTTTCGTTATTTATCAGCTTTTTAAAGTAGGCCCAGACGGGTGCGATTACAATCATATTGTTTATGTGCGTGGTGATGAAGGAAATCGTTGTGGCGATCGGGGCTGTTACGAACAATATCCAGAGCTGTTCCCTGGTCAGAGCCAGATTTGACCAACCATAAAAAACCATGAAAGGGACAATAAGGAAATAACTGATACCTTCTGTTTTAAGGATAAAGAAAAATTTAAAATTTCGGATATACCTGCTGTATTGTTCTTGTCCCGAAGAATTCATCATAAACCTCTCTGAATCCGGTTTTTATGTTTTTAGTGTAATTATAATTTAAATTTTATACAATAAATAAAGTTTTGTATATACGATATAATATGAATAATAATTACAATTAAAAAAATATTTCCATAATGAAAATATTACCGGAAGATGGGAAATGGAGTCTTTGACTGTTATGTGGCGCATTGTGACGGCTGAATGCGCTTAATGAGGTAGATTTAAATCCACCGTAAGGGTGCCAGTAATTGTTGCTTGCAGAAATAAAAACCGCTGTCATGGTTGTTAGATATATGGAAAAAGGAAGAGTTGAGTCATACATTCCGGGGGTCTGTTCAAAATGCCCCCGCAAATGCAATACCGACCGGAAGAGCGGGAAATATGGATATTGCAGGAGCAGTGACAGACTGAGTATCGCCTCAATATGTCTGCATCGCGGTGAGGAACCGGTCCTTTCGGGTGACACGGGTATGTGCAATATATTTTTCACCCACTGCAACCTGCAATGTATTTACTGCCAGAACTTTCAGATCAGCCGAAACAATACGGCAGAGAAACAAATTCTATTGGAAGAGGCTCTCGATGCCATAGAGGGCTTTCTTGATACGGGGGTCACCTGCGTCGGTTTTGTCGCTCCCTCCCATGCAATCCCGCAGATGAAGGCAATCATTGATGGATTGAAATGCCGCGGAAGACAGCCTGTCCATGTCATGAATACCTCGGCCTATGATCTGAAGGAGACAATTGAATCCCTGGAAGGATTCATCGATGTGTATCTTCCCGATTTTAAATACATGGACGAACGCCTGGCCCGCGACTATTCCGGCACGATGAACTATCCTTCCGTGGCCCTGCGGGCCCTGCGTGAGATGTACCGTCAGAAGGGATCAAATCTGCGTATCAATGATCAGGGCGTAGCTGAATCGGGTCTCATCATCCGCCATCTCATTTTGCCGGGCCATGTGGAAAACAGCATCGACTGTCTGCGCGCCATCGCCGAGGAATTGTCTCCATCGGTCCATGTGTCCCTCATGTCTCAGTATCATCCCGTGGAGACCGTGTTAAATCATCCTGTACTGGGAAGGAATCTAACGCGGGAGGAATATGATACGGTCGTGGAGGAGTTTTTCCGGCTGGGCTTCCACCGCGGCTGGGTACAGGAATTCGAGAGCCATAGTGAATACCTTCCCGATTTTAATCGGGAGCATCCCTTTTAAAAAAAGCGCTGGTGATATTTCTCACATTTCTCTCGAGGCGTTTCAATGCTGTTTCCATATTTATAAAAAAATGCTATTTCTGTGAAAGGACGTATGTTAAAATATCACCCTGCGGGAAAAAAGAATGGAACAAATGCCTGAGAATCTATCTGAAGAAGAACTGGTAGAGAATTATCCATGGTATTAATAAGGAATTAAAAATGAGTTCCTGGGAGGAAGTCATGGGAAAGGATCGGATAACAAGACGAGGTTTTTTAAAAGTCAGCGCAGTAACAGCGACAGCGGCAGCGGGCGCCGGACTCTGGATGTGCGGCGGCACAGTGGGCGATTCCGAGCATGGCGCCGGTTTTAATGAGAGCCTGTTTGTCGGTGGAGAGCGGGTTATACCGGAGAAGGTCATCGGGAAATTGCCCGGTTTTGCCGGCAAGCGGCCTAATATCATCACCATACTCTGCGACGACCTGGGCTGGGGTGATATCGGCTGCAACGGAAGCCGGGCCATCAGGACGCCGAATGTCGATGGTCTCGCACGCCAGGGAGTCCGTTTTACGAACTTTTATTCCTCATGCTCCGTTTGTACTCCTTCGCGATATGGTCTGTTGACCGGACGATATCCGGTCCGATCCGGCCTCACCTTTGTTCTTCCCGCCTCGAATGAATCGGTTGTTCGTTTCATGATACGGAGGCTCGGTCGATGGTTCGGCAGCCTGGGGGCCGTGGATGTTCAGGATGACTGCTGGTCCGACGGCCTGCCCGGCGACGAGATCACCCTGGCGGGAGCGCTGAAAGTAGCGGGTTACCGCACCGGCATGGTGGGCAAATGGCACCTGGGCGATTTCAGCGCGAATCCCCGGTACAACCCGCGCCGGCACGGCTTTGACAGCTTCTTTGGCGTGCCGCACAGCAACGACATGTGGCCCTGTGCCCTGTACCGAGATGAGACAATGCTGGAACCGGACATCAAGCGTGATCAGGCCAGGCTCACGGGCCTGTATACGAAAGAGGCAATCGACTTTATCGAAAAGTCGAAGAACGGTTCCTTTTTCCTCTATCTTGCCCATACCTTTCCTCATCAGCCCCTATATGCGTCGGAAAAGTTCAAAGATAAATCAAAGGTAGGAATATTCGGCGATGCCGTCGAAGAGATCGACTGGAGCGTGGGCGAGATCATGCAGTGCCTGGAACGGAACGGCATCGCCGACAACACCATTATTATATTCACCAGCGACAACGGCCCCTGGTACAATGGAAGTCCCGGCGGTTTCCGAGGCCGGAAAGGGCAGAGTTATGAAGGCGGATACCGTGTACCCTTCATTGTGAAGTGGCCCGGCCATTCTCGACCCGGAACGGTCTGTTCCGAACCTGCCATGAACATCGATCTGTTCCCGACACTGACGGCAGCGGCCGGGCTTGGCACTCCATCGGACCGGATTATCGATGGGAAAAACATCGAGGGGCTTGTGGCGGGCAGGAAGGCGAAGTCGCCGCATGATACTCTTTTCTTTTATCACTACGAGGAAGTGGAAGGGATACGGCAGGGTGACTGGAAATATTTCCGCAGCATCAATCACTACACATGGCCGCAGCCCGTTGATAAAAAGTCCACGTTCATGGGAAAGGTGGCAAAGGGAAATTTTGGAGACTGGCCGAACCTGTACCGGCTCGACGTTGACGAAGGGGAATGCTATAACCAGGCGGAGCGGTATCCCGAAGTATGCCAAAAAATGGAAACATCCATTGAAAAATGGGAGCAGGGGATAGCGAAGAATCCGCGCGGATGGCTGAAGAAATAGTCTGAAATATCTCCGGGATATGAAAAATTAAAAAAGTCTTGCAATCACGGCACGTTCTATCAATAAAGAATCGTTACGGTCTATAGTATTGGAACACATTCGAGGAAATAATTATTAAACATGAAAAATCTTTTTTCCCAAATATATACAATTTCTTCAGTAAAACTTTTAAAACTTATAGACAAAGCCAAGATGACGGAACATTCATTCATGGTTATCATGGCTTTGATTATCGGCACGATAGCCGGCTTTGGCGCGGTGCTGATCAGAATAATGATTAAAACAATTTCCGATATATCCTTCCCGGGCAGCGCTTCTCTTTTATCAAATATAATTTCAGCACCATGGTATGTAAAGATACTGGTCCCCGGTATTGGAGGCCTGATTGTGGGACCGCTTATTTTCTTTTTTGCACGGGAAGCAAAGGGACATGGTGTTCCCGAGGTTATGCAGGCGATATTATTAAAAGGCGGTGTTATAAGGCCGAGAGTCGCAATAATTAAAGCAATCGCTTCATCGATAACGATCGGTACGGGCGGTTCTGTCGGAAGAGAGGGCCCTATCGTACAGATAGGCGCCAGCATCGGGTCGTCAATAGGACAATTTTTTAAAGTATCAAGAAATCGAATGAATACCTTTGTCGGATGCGGAGCCGCTGCCGGGATTGCGGCAGCATTCAATGCTCCGGTGGCAGGAGCTCTCTTTGCCGTGGAAATAATACTTCAGGATTTCACGTTTACGCAATTTTCCCCCATAGTTATTTCCTCTGTAATGGCCACAATAGTATCACATAAGTTTGAAGGTGATTTTGCCGCCTTTAAAATCATGCCGCAAAGCTATCAGCTTGCGAGCTCGTACGAGATTATTTTTTATTTTATACTGGCAATATTTACTGCAATGGCCGGCGTACTATTTATTAAGACTCTTTATGCCTCGGAAGACTTTTTTGACTTAACATTTAAATTTCCGGAATTTCTTAAACCGGCAGTCGGCGGCTTGATCATCGGATCCGTAGCAGTCTTTTTCCCTGAAATAATGGGTTCCGGTTATGAAACAATAACCAGTGCGCTGCATGGTGAAATTATCTGGTATATGGCTGTCATGCTGATTTTTGTGAAAATATTTGTTACGTCAATGTCTCTTGGCTCGGGCGGTTCGGGCGGTATTTTTGCTCCTTCATTGTTTCTTGGAGCAATGACCGGTGCCGCCTTTGGCACGATTGTTCATAATTATTTTCCTGCCATAACGTCAGGTTCCGGGACCTATGCAGTAGTTGCAATGGGAGGACTTGTCGCCGCGACAACGCATGCCCCGATAACGGCCATTATTGTCGTGTTTGAATTGACAAAGGATAATAATATCATTCTGCCTTTAATGATTACCTGTATCATCAGTACCTTAATCGCAACAAAATTTTCCAGAGAATCGATCTATACGCTTAAACTGGTGAACCGGAATATTCATATAAAAGATGGCGCTGAAATAAATATAATGAAATCAATTTTTGTTAAGGATGTTTATACAAAAGATTTTGAAACTATATACTCAAACATAAAATTTGATGAAGTTGTTAATAAGATCATTACAGGACGAGATCCCTATTTCCCGGTTATAGATTCACATAAAAGGTTTCAAGGAATTATATCTATCTATGATATTAAAGAATATTTATATGAAAAAGATATTTTGCGCGATCTTTTGATCGCCGATGATATTTCAAATAAAACCGTTGATGCGGTTACCATTGATGATACCTGCCAGGAAGCTATTGACCGATTAAGTGAAAACAATCTCCAGGGAATACCGGTTATTGATAAGAAAAAGGGGAATAAAGTTCTCGGGATGATATGGCGCAAGGATATTCTTGACGCATATAATAAAGAAATTGAAAGAAGAGATATCACTTCCTCGTATGCAAGCAAAATAACAATGAAAAACATTGATTCGGATGTGCATTTTTTTGAAGGATATGCCATGACAGAAATATCCGTCCCTGAGAAATTCATCGGTAAATCAATTAAAGAATTAAATATCCGCGCAAAATACGGAATAGATATTCTTCTTATACGAAGCAATAGTGAAAATAAATCTGTTATAAAAGCAATGCCAAAGCCCGAATATGTTTTCTCCTATAATGATTCAATTGTCATTTCCGGTGAAATAGGAAAAATAAGTTCACTGAAAAATTTATAGAATTCAATTGATGAATAAACGCCCTCCCGAATCACCGGATATGAAACCCCGCGTGACCGAAACCTGATCAATATCATTTAATAGAGACATAAAAACTCATGTTTTCTATCCCTGATCCGGCAGGTAGTATTAATTGCTTGTCATACCAATGAACAGTAGGTATTTTTAATGAAGTGTCTGGCAATATCCTCTGAGCAAGAGGATGTTGCGTTATGTGCAAAAGCCAATAATTATCTCATGAAAAAAAACAGAAATAGTATACTATTGATTCCGGCGACCGTGATATTCATTTCCTTCATTATGATGGTAAATGATGCCATGATTTCAATAAGGCTGAATGAACTCAAAGTGAGTCTTCAGGATATTGACCGCAGTGAGGGGAGCATAGACAATATCGGGCTGGTGACCACGTATGAAACACATAAGAAACTATTTGAAAACCGGATAACCCAGGATAAAGCCGACGCGATTGAAAATAAAATAAATTCACTGACGAATCTTAAAACAAACAATAATGAACAATTCGCTTCAATGTACAGTTTGTTTTCTTTGCCGGTGATCAAGGTGATCAACTTTAACAGGTTTATGCTCGGTAAAATGCCGCTCATCTATCACCGCGTCAATGATCCGGTTTCTCTCAACCTGGACCTGGCATATTATTATGAACGAAACTTTCATTATAAACGCGCCATAGAACTCTACGATAAAAGCCTTGGTGAAACAAATCTGCCTGACAGTATCAGGGCCGGGATTTTACTTCATCAGGGATACTGTTACGCGCTTTCCCAGCTTGACGAAAAAGCGCGGAAAAACTATTCGATTATTATCGAAAAATACGGCAGGGAAAACAGCGCGATTACGGCTACAGTCCTGCTGCGGTATCTTGAAGGTTTCAGTCTCGCACGGCAGCGGGTATTGAGCGGAAAGGACGACTCGCTGTCGCAAAGTCAGCAGCTGGTCAGCCTGCTGGATTATAAGCGGGCCCTGGCAATACTCGAAACAGTGGAGCATGAGGCAAGGCCCGAAGATATTTCCCGTATTACTTATTTCAAGGCCCGGTGTTTTTCCGGTATGGGTGAAACGAAACGGGCCGTGGATAATTATTTGAGAGTTGTTACATCAGATCCTTCATCGCAGTATGCCCGTTGTTCCAACCGGAAGCTGTTTCTCATAGGAGCGCGGAGCGGAGAAAAGGAACTTGTGGAAATTTCAATGGAACTGAACAGGAGTTTAAATGATCCTGAGTTGAGCAGGATGATCAAGGAAAATGCGAAAAATAATGGCAACGGTATTGAAAAACAACAACCGATTAAAATTGATCTTTCTGCCGATACGCGGGAAAAAATCGGGAAAATAGTATCTAAGAAAAAGGAACCGGAGTTGAAAACCGACAGATATCTGATTATCCATACCAGCGATGGAAATACCTTCAAAGGGACTATCATTGAAGAAACAACGGATCACATTGCTCTTAAGACCTCAATCGGCAGTATTAATGTTAAAAAAGACAGAATCATAAAAATTATTGATAAGTGATGATTAAAAAACCCCGGTCTCTGTTTATCGCGTCTGTTATGCTGTTGCTGCCTTGTATCGGCATGGGCGACGTGGTTGTGACCAAAGACGATATGATCCTCAATGGTAAAATAATTGAAGAGGTTAAAAACAAGTATGTGAAATTCGCAAACTATCATGGCATGTTTACCATCTACTATGCACAGATCAAAGAAATCCACCGGACGGAAAAGTATGAGGATGATGTCCTGCTTTTCAAAAAAATGGGGAAAAGCATCGATGAATCAGTGGTGAAAACAAACTACCAGGCAGGTATTGAAAAACTCGAGGCGGAAAAAACCGGCGGCAAAAAACCGGCAGACGATTCAATACAATACGTATTGTTCGGTTCTCCTTTTATTATTTTTAATACGGGGGATATACGATCCGTTCTGCCCTGCAGTTTCGGCATATCTGTTTCGGGCGAAATCAGGTTTCAGACCGAGTATACATATTCACCCGATGGTATGAACATTGATGTTCAATATTTCCACGCAGAAAGAGATGAAAAAAAAATATCGGCTTTCCGTTCCGGTCTCGGTGCCGTATGGATAATTCCCGTGAGCATCCGCGGTTATTCACTACCTCTGGCACTGTCCCCTGCCCTGGGAATCGGCTATTACGCGGTACAGGGCAGATACCGGGAAACCGACGGCGCCAAGTTTCATGCATCCTTTACAGCCGGACCGGAATTTCTCATATCTTCCTGGGTGATCTCCCCACGGATGAGGTTTGATTATATTTATGACAATGCCGCGCCCTTATTCGGGATCGGATTTTCCATGGGGGCGGGATATCGTTTTTGATATATGTCCGGGATGCGATTGATATGTGGAAAGGAGATAAAATAAATTATTTACGGGAAAGTGCTTTCGGGCCGATCGATGCGGCAAAAAACCTTTTTGTTGCCATAAGTATATTCGTCCTTGCAGTGTTGTCCACGGGATGTGGTGCCGGATTTGAGGTGTTGTTTGATAATGATGTTCCGGATACTCGCTTCAGGATTTACTGGTCGGAAAACACGGGAAGCATAAAAAGGGCCAGTACAGACAGAAGCCTTCAAGAGGAAATAATCACTGTCACGGGAACACCCCTGGACATTGAGCTCTATATGCCGGGGCAAAAGATTTACTGGACCGAGGACACGGGGACACTGTATGTAATTAAAAGCGCTAATATTGACGGAACAGGCGCTGGAACATTTTTCACATCGGATGTTTCGGACTACCACGGTCCTACCGCAATCGCCATTGATTCCAATGACGCCGTTATTTACTGGAATAGACATCAATATACTTCGGGCCTCAATGATGTATGGCGCTCATCTCTTTCTTCACTGGCGCCGGAAAAATGGCAGAACGACCTCCCCTATGACTATACCTATTGTATCGCCCTCGATACGGCTAACAGGAAGTTGTATTTTAATGCCCACACATACTGGGATATCAATAACTCCTTGGGAAGCGGTTTGGTCGGCGCAATGTACACCGGTTCTATGGACACTGCTGATTCGGATACATTCAGCTTTGCCGCGTCTGGTCCCGTCGATCCTTCAGTACCCCTAAGGGGCATCGCCGTTGACGTTTTCGGCGGGCATGTGTATTATGTGGACAATCAATTGGCGGCCGCTATTATTAAAAGGACGGACCTCTCCTTCGGGAACTCCACAGACTGGATTACGTCCAATGGATTATTTGATATTAACCAGCTCGCCCTGGACCTGCAGGAGGGGAAGATTTACTGGACATCGAAAGCTGACAATAGGATATATCGTGCGAATATCAACGCGCCTGAATCAGGGGTTGAAATCTTTATTCAGTTAACAGCCGCTCCCACGGGAATTGCCATATCCCCATAAAAAATTTTCATGCTTTTATGCAAACAGTGTTCGTGGTTTTTATATTGGCTGACAGTTCATACCGCCGCTATTTCAATGAATACTTTTCAAGTAAATCCTGAAGCGGCAGGGGCCGTGAAAAGTAATATCCCTGGTACAGCGCGCATCCATGCTTTCGGAAAAAATCAACCTGCTCCGGCTGCTCAAATCCTTCGGCAAGCACGGTGAGGTTCAGGGATTTTCCCAGATCAATAATATATTTTGCCAGCATTTCCTTTTTCCTGTCTCCCGGTACGGGACGGACAAAATCCATGTCGATTTTAAGAATATCCACGGGGAGTTCAGCCAGATAGCTGAGCGAGGAAAAACCTTTACCAAAGTCATCAATGGCGATAATAAATCCCTTATCCTTCAGCCTGGCAAGGCTTTCCCGCGCCATGAGAATGTTCTCCATGAGAGTGGTTTCGGTAATCTCAAGAATCAACCGCCCCGATTCAATGGAATGCTGCTTTGCGAATGAGGCAAGAAAATCGCCGTATGCGGGATCGGTGAGCTGTACGGCGGACATGTTTATACTGATACCCAGCCTGTTTTTTATTTTCATCTCCATATCATAAAAGGCTTTTCGGACGACCAGGTTGTCAAGGTCCTTCATGAGGCCCGCTTTTTCGATTAAAGGGATAAAATTTCCCGGGCCGCCTATTGCGGGATTATTATTGGTACACCGCAGCAGGGCCTCGGCATAAACTATCTTGCCTCCCGTGTCGACGATGGGCTGATAGTGTAAGACAAATTCTTCATTGATGATACAGTTTCTGAGAAGATTGACCGTATGTATATTTCTCGCCGAGCCTTCAAGCAACGCTCTGTCGAAAAAGAAACAGGTATTCTTTTTTTCCTTTGCGCTGTGTATCGTGCTGTATGCATTGTTCATAATGATATCGGGATCCCTGCCGTCGCGGGGGACAAGGAGTATGGCGATACTGACCGTCATGGTATATGATTCATTTTCAAGGATGAAGGGATTTCTCAGACTTGAGATAATTTTTGCTGCGAAATCGCCGGCCTCCTCATTGGTGACAGCTCCTTTCACTAAAAACGCGAATTCATCACCGCCGATACGGTAAAGGGTGCCGGCATGGGCAAAATTTTCAGTCAGTCTGTGTGAGAGCAGTCTGAGGAGTTCATTTCCCACGGATTCACCATAGGACTCATTGATATTTTGAAAATCGTCAATGTCCAAAAAAAACAGAGACATGTTTGTGTCATTATAGAAAGACGTATCCAGTTCATTCAGTAAATCATTTTTAAAACATTGTCTGTTGGGAAGTCCCAGAGCCGGATCCTGGTACAGGCTTTTGTTTATGGTATTTTGAATGTTGATGAGTTTCATGCCGGAAATAATAGAGATATCGGTGATCGCGAAGGTCATGAATACAATGAAAATAACAATGCCAAGCGAAAAATGCGGGAAGCCATGGTAAGGAGACCCGTTTCCCTGGCCGGTGAATACCATGATATACATGTAATAAAAGACGATATAACTGGTTATAACAAGGCCGGTGAGAATATTTTTTACGGGAAAGCTGCTTTTGTTTTCCATTTCCGATAGCAGCATGAGGATGATGGTATATATCAGATAGGCAGCGAAGAGAATGTTTCTTATACTGTATAATAGTTCGGGAGTTAACGTGCGTGCGGTTCCACCGTTGGCTGCCATGTTAATGGGATCATGCATGAAAATCAGTTCATACATTATGGCAGCGGCTATCAAACCCGAAGCCATAAGCCCGCCCAGGAAAAAGCCGAGGTTGATTTTTTTAAATGACCCTTTTAATGCATACAGGCGTCCGAGATAATAGGGGGCCATGAATAAAAACACCAGTGGCGTGAGCTCTTTTATTAAAACAAAAAACCTGGCAGAATCTTCATGGGGCATGGTAATGGTGAAAAAGTCGGTTAAAACATCGCTGAGAAGATAGAGGAAAGCCAGGCAGGTTATTATCAACGATGCCCTGATATCCTTCCGCGGCATTTTAATATATATATAAAGATAATGAATAAAAGCGAAAAGAATCAGACCCGAGAATGCAATTTTAAGGTTATAATATATTAAAATGGGCTCCATGGTTTTTGTTTACCTGTCAATTATTGTGATGAAGGGTGAAAAAGTCGTTGATAATACGGTAACCTCTGGTAACATTATCAAACAATTCAGGAAATGTCAAATACGATGAAAATAAAATTCACCAGGTCCATCGGTTTTAAGATACTATTTTTTTACATGATGCTTGCATTGATTAATGTCTCCTTTATAATTTTTATTTTATTCGAAAATCAGGTAGACCTTATCAGTAAGAATTCCAAGCTGGAAGTTGAACAGCAATTTTCAAATCTGATCGATATTATAAAAAGATCTTCGGATGAAATACTGAAGGGAACCTTGTTTGTTCACGGCAATAAACAGGAACATATTCATCAATTTATAGAATTGATTAAACCGTTTGCTGCGGATTTTTTTATCATAACGGATAAAAGCGAAGTCATCTATAAATCAGACGCGAAAATGGATCCTCCCGCGACAATGGTTCAGGACGCTCTCAGGTCAATTACCGTAAAGAATTTTTCGGGTAAAGAATACTATCTCCGGATAGATGATAAGAAAAAAATTATGTACTGCTATATTCCCTTCAGTGATATTCAATCGGGAAACACGATACTGCTTGTGGTCAAAGATATGAGCGGGATTAATGAGTCGATGCGGAATCTTTATAAGCAGGCGGTCTTTGTTATTATTGTCATGCTTTTCTTTCACGCAGTATTTGCCCTCACGCTTTTTAAATATATAATACGTCCTTTAAAACAGCTCAATCTGGGTGCGAAACAAATATCGGAAGGCAATCTTGAAACCCGTATTTCGCTGACCGGGGCACAGGATGAATTCGAGTCTCTCGCCGAATCTTTCAATATCATGGCCGGATCAATACATGAAAACATGAAGAAATTAACGGGAGAAATCGAGTCTTCGCGTGAAACAATAAAGAGAACCGATAATCTGACGGTGAAAGACGGCCTTACCGGTCTTTTAAGCCGGGCATATATAATCGAGCGTATCCAGGAAGAAATAAAAAAATCTGTGAAGAGCAATAACGCTATTGCGGTAATTATGATTGATATTGATAATTTTAAGACCATCAATACTCTTTATGGGTCAAGTTCAGGCAACATAATATTGTTTGAAACTTCAAAAATCATTACCAGGAATAGTTCTGAAAATGACATAGTGTCGCGTTTTGCTGACGACAGTTTTATTGTCTTATCAACCAGTTCTTCAATTGAATACGCTGCAAGCCTGTCAGAAAAAATACGGGCCGAAATTGAGAATAATTCAGTGGTAACCCCTGACGGGGTTTTTACGGTAACCGCGAGCATCGGTGTATCGGTTAGAGCATCTGAATCCCTGAGAGATACTGAAGCTGAACATGACCTGTTAGTATCAGCTGAGAGCGCCCTGTCGCAGGCGAAAAAAACCGGAAAAAACAGAGTGGAGATCATCCCCTGAAAAACGACAGGAAACAGAAAACGTCATTCGGTGCGCACAGGGAACAGGAGCGGGAAGCACGGCGCGATATCATCGTCACAGCCGCGGAGCGCGTCTTCGCGCTCAAGCCCTTTGACCAGGTGAGCATCCGCGATATCGCCCGGGAGGCGGGAATATCCCACGCGCTGATTTATCGTTATTTCCCGGACCAGCAGGCTCTATTCGTTGAGGCGTTCCTTCGGGGAGCCGGAGAACTCATGGATCTTATCGCCGCCGTGGAGGAGGAAGGAATAGAGTCCGTGGCGGAAACCTACCTGCGTTTCCTTATCGACAACGATCAGTACTTTCGTATGATGACCCATTTCATGCTGGACGGCTCTCTGAACAGCGAGTTGACGGAGCGTCTCAACACCATGGAACGCATGCTGCTGGACCGCCTTGACCGCTTTTTCCCGGAGACAGGCCCTGAGGGCGGCTCGCGGAAGCTCTCCCACGCCTTTTTTGCTGCGATGAACGGCGTACTCATCTCCTTCAGAAATTACCCGGGAAGAAACAGGAACGAGGTCACCGACCACATGCTTCATCTGGGCCGTATAATTGCCGCAAAATTCAAGCAGTAGCCAAATCCATGAATTGCCTACCGATTACTTCCCTCAACTTCAGCGAGCGCCAGATCCTGGTATGAATGAAAAAGGTTAGTGCAGAACTGGTCCCATCGACGGCAGATATCGATCGTTTTTTCATCATCACCGAACAGGTGAGGGTGAGCGGTCAGCTCCGTTATCTCGGCTGCATATTCCCGGATAAGGGAAGGGTCAGAGCCTTGTAGAACAGACGTGATAAAATTCTCGGGTTTATACCAGGCGGCCGCTTTTTTTATATCGTTATGTATCTGGGTGATGAGTACATTCCGCGGTCCTTCCCAGAGCTCGTTGATGGCGGCGTCCCGGTAGAAGCGCGGCAGGGATGAGAAATCTTCCATGACGCCGTGACCGCCGAAAATAGACATGGCCTTGCGCGTCAGGTCCGTAGAGTCGGCTGCCGCCGTTATTTTCTGGAGCATGATGAGTTCCCGCACATTGAAGCGTTTCTGCCGCATTGCCGGCGGCTCGTCCGAGACAAGGCCTCCTTTGAGACCGCCCTCGAGACCAAGAAATTCACTGTAAAGTTTAAAGGAGCCCGCCGTAGTTCTCCGGGAAATTGTGTCCATTTCACGCAGTTGCAGCTTCACCAGGGGAAAGGCGCCGATCCGCATGGCAAAGGCATCACGGAATTCACTGTACTTTTTTGCCTCACGGTAATTGCGGGCCATGCCGGCTCCCGAGGCGAGGCCCACGGTAAGGCGGGAATAGGTAAGAACGATACCAACGACGTTTGCCAGGCCTTTTTCCAGGGGTCCGACAGGATAGGCGACGGCGCCGTTGAAGGTAAGCTCGGCCGTGGTCAGTTCACAGGTTCCCATCTTCCACTTGATCCTGTCGATGGTGTACCCGTTGCGTATTTCCTTTTCCCTGTTTCCCGGAAGCCATGAAGGCACCACGAAAAGGGCGACCTTTTCAGAGCCATGCGGTTTTGCCGTCACTACGGCGTAATCAGCGTGTGTGGCTGAACAGAAAAATTTTGTTCCGTACAGTCGCCAGGATCCCTTTTCCTCAACCGCTTCGAGAATATTGGCCCCTACATCGGAACCGCCCTGTATTTCCGAAAGGTACTGGGCACCGATAGCCACGTGTCCATCGATTCCCTCTTTGCAGTGCATGAGAATGCGCTTCGTTTCCGGTGTATCGGCGTATTTCTCCAGGAGTTTCACGAGCCCCTCGGTGCAGGTCAGAGGGCAGGCGATACCGGCCTCGCTGTTCTGGTAGATGATATACATACCGATGAGTTTTTCCCATGGCGTAACAGAATCGGAAAACAGCCGTTCGCCGAAAACCTCACGTTCCATGATTTCTATTTCGTGAGGCCGCACGATCCGGTCGATCCGGTTATGGTGTCCGTCATAGTGCAGCATGAAGGGCCACTTCTCGGGACGCGATATGGCATCGGCCATATCGCGCCAGCGGAAGGATGCTTTTCCCGATATAACGCGCGCCCGGGTGTCGACCTTTTCGCTGGCGGTGCCGCAGAAATGTCTCACTACTTTTTGTATGAAGGGATCGTCGGCATAATAATCGACGTTTTTACGCCATTCGAGATATTCATTGAAGCTGTAAGGGTTGTTGCGGTTTGGCTGTGACATGGGGACCTCCAGGGATGTTGCGGAGATAAAAGTTACCAGTGGTTATCAATATAACCACTGGTAACTTAATGTCAAGCTTTTTCTATTCAGGTATAAGATATTCATCTTTCCCGGGATTATTAAATATATCATTAAACTTAAAAATACCTTGCAAACGGGATTATTCTGCCAATAATCAGAAATATGATTACCTGAGACCGGTTCGGGTACCGACGCTATCTTCATATCCAGGGAGGATCAATAATGAAAAGGCAGGTTTATTCGAAATTATTTATACTGACAGTTCTGGCAATCTTTTTTATCGGCTGTTCCGGCCGGGACTTAACCGTGTCAGTTGAGGGAATGAATACTATCCAGCTGCCCCCGCCTGAAACAAAAGGAGGCAAACCCCTTATGGAAGCCCTGAAAGAAAGAAAATCTTCAAGAAATTTCAGCGAAAAGAAACTTTCCGAACAGGTCCTCTCAAACCTCCTCTGGGCCGCGTTCGGCCTGAACAGGCCTTCTAAAAATTTACGTACGGCTCCATCGGCAGTCAACTGGCAGGAAACCGATATCTATGTCGCGCTTGAGGAAGGCATATATATGTATCAATATAAAGAACACACCTTACGGCCTGTAGCGAAAGGGGACTTCAGGAGTATAACAGGGAGTATGCTGCAGCCTTTTGTGAAGAAAGCGCCGGTAAACCTGATATATGTCGCCGACTATACAAAAATCGGAATTACCGGTTTTGCCGTGAGTGATGAGGAAAAGACCATGTATACGTCGGCGCATTCAGGCTTTATCGGTCAGAACGTGTACCTCTATTGCGCTTCGGAAGGATTATCAACCGTTGTTCGGGGCATGATTGACAGGGACAGTCTTAAAAAGGTTTTATCACTGACAGATAAACAGAAAATCATACTCGCCCAGACCGTCGGCTATCCCGGAGAAAAAAACACGTCGAAGGAACTGATCGATCTATCAGGTGTCCAGGACGGTGCATATGACGGGAGCTATAAAACCGATACATTCACCTATGAGTTGAGAGTTTTTGTAAAGGCAAAGAAAATCGAAAAGATCGAGGTCCTGAGTTTTCAGAAAAATAAGTATGATACAGCAGTCAAAGAAATCGCTGACCGCGTTATTAAAACCGGCTCTCTTGAAGTTGATACGGTGACCGGTGCGACACAATCAAGCGAAGCGGCTATTAATGCCATCCGTGATTCCCTTATCAAGGCAGGTAAGAATAAAGACTGATGACAGTATTCAGTTCTTAGAAAACTGAGTGATGTCACCTCTCCCGGGGAATCCATGGAAAAAACCCTTGAATTATGGGATTTTGCCTGTATACTGATAGTGGATATTCTTTCAGGAAAATGGCCAGGTAATGAATCCCATGATTTCAAGAAAAAACCGTCTGCTTATGGCAGTGACACTCCTGCTCGTATCGGGATTCCTTGTGACAAGCCTGGCAAGCTATCTCGTTTCCCGATCCTCTCTGCGTTCAGAGATCATTTTCAATTCACTGCCCCTCACCAGCGATAATATTTATTCTGAAATCCAGCGGGACATGCTGAGGCCCATATTCATTTCCTCCCTCATGGCCAATGACACTTTTCTCAAGGATTGGGTGACTCACGGAGAAAACGATACGACCAGGATATCCCGTTATCTCCGGGAGATAAAAAAGCGATACAATACGGTATCGAGCTTTTTTGTTTCCGATAAAACCCGTAAATATTATTACCCCGACGGAGTTCTGAAAACCATATCGCCTAATGAAAAACGCGACACCTGGTACTACAGGGTCAGAGCCATGAATACCGATTATGAAATCAATGTTGATTATGATATGGCCAACCGGGATACCCTTACTATTTTTATTAATTACAAGGTCTTCGATGATCACGGCAGTTATATCGGGGCCACGGGTGTGGGGCTGACGGTCAATGCCGTTAAAGAGCGTATTAACAGCTACCAGAAACGGTATCAGAGAAATATATTTTTTGTAAATAACATCGGTGATATCACTCTCCATGGTTTCGGGTTCCCTGAAAATGTCACATCCATCAAACAGATTGAAGGACTTTCCGGCCTGGTTCAATCCATTCTGAGCTCTGAAAGCAGCACGTATAAATACGAAAAAAATTCCAAAACGTTCCATCTCAACACACGCTTCATAAAAGAATTCAACTGGTACCTTCTCGTGGAACAGTCCGAGGATGATTCGGTAAAGCCCCTACTCAATGCTTTGATCCTAAACCTCTTTATCTGTTTCATCATTACGGGTATTGTATTTTTGCTGCTCAAGCCGGCTATAACCTCTTACCAGAAAAAAATCGAGAAACTGGCCACCACGGACCTATTGACGGGACTGCATAACCGGCTTTCGTTCAACATTCTTATTGAACAGGCTTTGAAGGAAATAAAAAGGAAAAAGTCGCCCCTCTCGATAGTACTCATGGACATAGATCACTTTAAATTAATCAATGATACCTATGGCCATGGCGCAGGAGATATTGTGCTCAGGAAATTATCCCTGCTCATACAGAGCCAGCTTCGCGACTCCGATGTGCTCTGCCGCTGGGGAGGAGAGGAATTTCTTGTACTTTTAAAGGATTGTGATGTCCGGTCTGCTTATTCCACGGCTGAAAAAATCAGAGCAAACATAAATGATGAAAAAATTGCGGTGAACGACAGTGAAATTTCCGTTTCAATGAGCCTCGGCGTTTCGCAATATCATCACGGTGAGGATATTGGCACTGTTATCGAAAGGGCTGACAAGGCCATGTATGCGGCAAAAGAAAAAGGGCGGAATCGTTCCGAGAAGATGTAGTGACTGATTATTTTATCTATAAGCCTGAATAAAAAAGGGGCTTCTTCACGGGAGCCCCTTTTTCTTTTATTTTATGTAAGATGTATTCGTTTAAATATCGAACTGATAGGTTGCGGACAGGTTGTAGTTGCCGACACCGGCAGCTTTCCATGTGCCGCCGGGAGTATCTTTTTCAACTGAGGCTACGACATCCATTCGATAGATGAACATCACGAGAAGTCCCATATTCTCAAAGGCAACACCGAGGCCGGCTTCAAAGCCGATTCCGAAACTGGTATAGTCAAGTGAAGTTTCATGCCCATTTATCTTTTTTATCGGTGCTGAATCAAGTAATAAACCAAGCTGGAGGGCCAGGGCGGCGCTGCCGAAGGAAAAGGTGCTGAGGTCGCGGATGCCGGCATGCCAGCCAATGCCCATTTCATCATAATTGGTTGTTGACTCAATCGCCGCACCCCAATACCGGAAACCGCCGTAGAGAAGGGTATATCCCATATCACCGGGCTCACGCGCAAAGATGAGGCCCAGGGAGAGGTCAAGAACATTATAACTGAACTTATCAACTCCCGAAGGATTGCCGTCCTTATCTTCAAGGTCTTGGGCGCCGGCATACTGCCAGGAACCCAGCAGTGCCAGATATTTCCAGGTGAACATACCCCCGAGGTGAAAGCCCATGCCATTCCCTGAATAGAAGTCACTTGTTTCAGCTTTATCCCCCACTCCAAAACCGTATATGGCGGAGCCATAGCCGATACCGCCATTGGCATAGATTGCCATATCAGTACTGTTTGCTCCGCTGCCGCTGTCTTCCTGGGCGCTGGCGGTAAAAACAAATCCTGCCGCGAAAATTAATGCCAGTAAAATCTTTTTCATTTTCATATGCTGCTCCTTGTTCCATTATTTGTACACGCTGAAATAATGTAATAAAATGGCATAATAGCAAGAATTATTTAATAAGAATCAGTGTATTTTTCCAGGCGAGGTGGCAGTGTGATTTGTGTTTTGTAAGAGGGATATGTGTCGGTCAGACCTGAAATGAGCACCTAACGGAACGCTGAAAAAATACTTTTGATGAATCCATTATTTTGTCGCTAATGCATGCCGATATTCATTATAGTGTTGTCATTATATCCCTTGCGTGCTCTTTAAGCAGGGTGTGATATAAAACGGCCATAATAATCATGAACATAATGAACATCATCGAAAAGAAGCGCATAACAGATGCGCAGCTCTATGATCTTATCAGTCCCGGCGACAGGATATTTTTCTCCAGCGGGCCTGTCACTCCCGTTACGACCCTGCAGGGTATCATGAGAACCATGCACGGCAATCTCAAGGATCTTGAGTTTATTCTGACAGCACCCATACAGGCCTTTTTCCGGGAACAGGATTGTAACCTGGGCAAATATCGCCTGAAGACCTTCATAGTGGGAGAGAATATAGCAAAAAAATACGCAACGAGTTTCATTGATTTCATTCCCACAACTATCGCCGAGCTTCCTTACCTTTTTGTATCAGGAGCGGTGGAAACCGATGTGGCCATCGTACAGGTATCCTCTCCCGACAGGTCGGGGAATGTGTCGCTCGGCCCGGTTCATGATATCGCCCGTCTTGTTATTGATAAATCCCCCCTGGTCATCGCTGAAATCAATCCGCGGGTTCCCCGTACTCACGGTGAAACGTCCATTCCAATGAATGCCTTCGATTATATTATTGAGCGTGATGCTCCCCTGCTGTCAGATGCCGGCAGGGACATGGATGAAACGGAAAAGGAGATAGGGAGACAGGTTTCCTACCTCATCGAAAACGGGGCAACGCTGTCCATGGGCCTGGGAGGTATATTCAATGCCATTGCCGCATCTTTAAAAGGCAAGAAGGACCTGTCCATCTGTTCCCACGTCGTGTCTGACTGGATAATTGATCTGGCTGAATCGGATACCATGGCCCGGCAGTGCGCTTTCAATAACCGGGGACCGGTCGCGACCACATCGTGTATCGGTTCAGAAAATCTCTTTCGTTTTATTGACAATAACCGGGCCGTGGCAGTTCTGCCTCTGTTGAATTCATATTATCAGAAAGAATTGAGCAGGATACCGCGGCTGACCAGCATTGTAGATGTGGAGAAAATTGATGTTTCGGGTGACACCGTTTCCATCGCGGGGAATGAATACAATCTGGATGGATTCGATAGTAAGCTCAATTTTTCAACGGCAGCGACACACTCCCGCGACGGGAAATCCATTGTGGTTCTGCGATCCACCGATGAGCAGGGACAGAGCAATATCCTCATCAACCATTCCGACAGGCCCGAAAAGGTGAGGTCCATGCTGGGGAGCACGCGGTATGTGGTGAGCGAATTCGGCATCGCCGCGGTGTTCGGCAAGACCATCAGGGAGCGGGCCATCGCCATGATCGACATTGCTCACCCGCGGCACCGGGAATCCCTTATACTGGAGGCGAAACGGGCGGGGATCATGTATCCCGATCAGATATACTGTGTGGATCATGCCATGAATTATCCCCGGGACCTGGAGGAAGTGAAAACATTTCACGGCGGCGGGGAGATATTTTTCAGGCCCATCAAGGTCTCCGACGAGGAAATGATGCGGCGCCTGTTTTATAAAATTTCGGAAAATACCGTGTATATGCGCTATCTCACATCAGTGAGAACCATGCCCCACAGCAGGATGCAGCCCTACGTCAACATCGACTACCGTGATACACTCTCTCTCGTGGGCATTGTTCAGAAAAGGGGGATTGAGCATATCATTGCCGAGGGACGTTTTGCCCGGAACGACGATGATAAAACACATGAAATCGCCTTTATCGTTGATGAAGTATATCAGGGCATGGGAATCGGGAGTTACATGGTGGACCGGATCATCGGTATTGCCCGGGACAGGGGCATTTCAAAACTCACGGCCTATGTCCTGGCGGAAAATGAAAAAATGTCCCGCGTGCTGGAGCGGGCCGCGGTGCTGCCTGATATCCTGCACAATGAACATGAGAAAGAATATACCTTTTTACTTAACGACGGCCTTGCCATGAGGGATACGTATACGGTCATATAATATTTGTGCTGTAGAGATTTTTACAGCCGGAAGGAATGGCATGCCGCTACGGCCAGGGCGTCGGCGGCATCGTCGGGCCGTGGGATGTCCTTCAGCTTGAAGAGCTTTTTAATCATGGACTGCATCTGTTCCTTGGAGGCCCTGCCGTAGCCCGTTATGGCCTGCTTTACCTGGGACGGCGTGTATTCACAGTAGTCCAGCCCTGACTGCTTCAGGGTGAGGATGATGACGCCAATGGTTTTAGCCACATCAAGAGCCGTAGTGGTGTTTCGGGAGAAGAAGAGTTTTTCCATGGCCACGTGCTGCGGGTGATAGGTTTCGATGAGGTGCTTAAGCCCGGTGTGGATATCCAGGAGCCTGTCGTCCAGGGGTCTTCCCTTTTCAGTGGTGATGGTGCCGTACTGCACCATCACGAAGTCCTTCTCAATAATGGACCAACCGAGGATTCCGTAGCCCGGATCAATGCCCAGTATGCGCACGGTTATTCGCTCAGTTTCGCCATTATGTCATCGGGGATGTCATAGTTGGAATAGACGTTTTGCGCGTCGTCCTGGTCCTCGAGCTGTTCCATGATGCGGAGGCACTGGCCCGCTTTTTTCTCGTCGAGCAGGGTGGTTGTTTTAGGTATAAAGGTTATCTCGTTCACCGACACCTTGATATTTTTTCCCTGGAGGAATTCTGAAACAGTGTTGAATCCCTCGGGCGTCGTAGTGACCGTGATGGCGCCGTCCTCGGTCCTGATGTCCTCAACATCGAAGTCCAGAAGCATCTCTATGATATCATCCTCCGTGGTCTGTCCCTCATCTATGACGATCATTCCCTTTCGGTCAAAAAGGTAGCTCACGGAACCGTTTTCTCCCAGGTTCCCGCCGTTTTTTGAAAAGATGGTGCGGATCTCAGGTGTGGTCCTGTTTTTATTGTCCGTAAGGCAGTCGACCATTATTGCCACGCCGCCGGGCCCGTATCCTTCATATCGCACTTCTTCATAGACGACACCTTCCAGTGAGCCCGTTCCCTTTTTGATAGCCCTGTCGATGTTGTCATTGGGCATATTCACTGCCTTGGCCTTGTTGACGGCGGTTCTGAGACGCGGGTTGGCATTCAGATCGTCGCCGCCGTTTTTCGCAGCAACGGTTATCTCCCTGATGATTTTTGTGAACATGGCGCCTCTTTTGGCGTCGATGGCTCCTTTTTTGCGTTTAATGGTAGCCCACTTTGAATGACCGGACATATCGGTATCCTCCCTGTTGTTTATAGTATAATTGTCAGATTTTTCGAAATTTATAAGTCTTAGGATTCCTGCAACAATTTAATAACCCCGTTTTATTTTCAACTGTAATTTTATGATTCTGTCCCGGGCTTCATTGGCATTATAGTCGAAGGAAATTGCCTCGCGGTACCAGTTTATGGCCTCATCATATTTTTCCAGTTTATCCAGGGACAGGGCCAGGTTCCAGCGGATGGCACCGGCATTGAGCACGGCATAATCGTGTTTCTGTCTGTTCAGGTCAATGGAGAGCTTGCCCTTCTCTCCCTGGAGATATTCGAATTCTTCGAACTGCTCATAATCCTGGTTCTTCAGAAGTCCTGTTTTAATTGCCGATATTTTTTTATCCAGTTCACCTATGCGGGTTTCTGTTTCATTGATTTTTTTTAGAACCTGTTCCTGGTACCCAATGGTTTCCCGGTAGTTTGCCGCTGCCTTCTCGTATTTCAGGTTATGGAGAAACATGTCACCGCGGTATTCATGGGCCTTGGACCTGCGGAATATTTCCGTCTGCGGAAGGAGATCCAGGGAGCGTTCAAAGGATTTCTGGGCAAGAGAAAAATTGCCGGTTCTTTTAAAAGCGATATATCCCAGGGCGAAATGTATGGGGCCGTCATCAGGTTTGTTTTCCAGGTAGCGGATATAGTATTTCTCCGTGTTGAGGTACTGGCCCAGGTCCTCATGAAGGTTCCCGGCCATGAGCAGGAGACGGGGTTCAATGGTTTCACCGCTCTGATGAATATAGCGTTCAAGATGAAACAGGGCCTTCTTTTTTTCACTGGTCCGGGCAAGGTCCAGGCCCAGCTCAAGGCTGTACCGGTATTGCGCGGTATTGAGTGTATAGGCCGTTTCAAGGGAATCGACATAAGCCTGGAACAGCCCTTCTTTCTTTAAGGCCTGGGAAAGGTCGTAGTAAATGGCATCATCCTTTCCGTATTCGATCTTTTTGTAACGCAGGGCCATGATAAACTGATTGATGGCCCTGATATACTCCTTTGTCCCGGCGTAGCATCGGCCTGCATAGAGATGAAGTGTATGCAGTTCGCTGTTTTCTTCAATGAAAAATCCCCGGGCCTTTCTGTCCCTGAAGACCGCTTTCAGGTCTATATCCTGTTCGGTATTTTTCAGGGAGATGAATTCCGTGGGAACACGCTTGTCTTCAACTCTGGTGCTGTATATTTCATCTAGATTCTTCAGGATGATGGGAAGCGCTTCCCGGAACTGCCCCTGATCATAAAGCTGCCGGTATGAGGGATCACCTTTCATATCCTGGGAATGGAGATTTATAACAGAGGCGAGTATCAATATGACTGTAATGATATGGGAGATTGTTTTCATGATAGTATGGTCCGGTTTCTTTATCGGTATATTAGCCGGGACACATTACAGGCATTCCGGAAAATCTCCTGATGTATGGCAGCGCCGGCAATACTCTAAAATAAGAATAATATCCTTTTATCGCAAAGAAAAGTAGTTGTAATTATTTATTGTTTTTTCTCTTATTATTTAAGTATGCATTGATGTTCCTTAAAAAAACCGCTACTGGAGCTTATCGAATGTCCAGATTGAAAGAATTCAGCTATTCAGATGTAAACCAGCGAAGACTAATATATGCCGGTTCCCTTTTGAGTTCTGTGTCCATCGCATTCATTCTTACTGATTATGTATATTCGTTGAAATATTATTTTTATTATTTCCCCGTATCGCGCTTTGTATTTTTTATCGCACTCTGTGCCCTTTTTCTGGGAAACCTGGCGGGCAAGCTTCTCTTCTCCCGTATGGAGAAAGGAAGGGTCCTGATAATTATTGTCGACGTGCTCTTCATTCTTGCGGCTGTTCCCTATCTGTTGCGCTTCTACCTGCTGCCGGGCATAGATGAACCTATCATGTATATCTTTTCCCTGTGGATGTACGCTATTCCTCTTTATATCTTCATACTTCTTTTTCTCGTGGGCATAAAAATTAATTATTTTCTGAAAGTTTCCTGCGGTGATTTCATTGATGAAAAGCAGGGACTGGTGATGCTGCTCAGTCTCATGCTCCTGGGATTTCTTCTTGGCCTGGGCATTTCTTCTGCACGATTTTTACTTGCGGCATATATTCCCTGGTCCGTGATGAATGCGGCTGTGGTTATCTTCCCCGTGCTGATGATTCCCTTGACGGTGATTTTGCGGCTGTCCTATAATCCTTCTCCCATGTTTGCCCGTCATTTTGAGGAGGAGACGGAAAGCAGGGAAGAGGAAATCGCTCACAGGGATGACCTCTTTTTTACCTACCTGAACTTTTCCTATATTTTCATGTATGTTTATTTGGGGTATGTCAGCTTCATAAAATTTTACGGGGATATCTATTATATAAAATTTATATTCCTGGGAGTAATACTGTTTTCGGCCCTGGCGGGATTTATTTTGAGCAGGTTTTTCAGACTAACTTCGTGGCACATCTATGCCGAGATGCTTTTCCCTGTTTTTTTCCTTTCATATGTCTTCGTACTGTATCGGCTGGGCAGCCTGCTTCCTTTTTACTATGGCATGTGTCTTTTCGTAGCACCGGCGATTTTTTTCAGTTTTGTCATTCTGCAGAATATCAATACGCTTATGGCGAATTTTGACCACAAGAGGCGTTTCAGGATTATTGATTTTTCCCTGCTTATACTGCCTGTGCCTCTACTTGCGGTCATGGCTCTCACTGAATTCACTTACCTCTGGTATTTCATACTGATTTACGTGCTCACCTTTTTGAATATCATCATTCCCGGCCTTTACCTGGTGAATAGGCAGATGAAGAATTACAAAAAGGCCGTATATTTTATCTTCGCACTTCTGTTTATTCCCGTCATAATCGTCATGCATGTTTATTTCAAGATACCTCTGAACAGTGATATTTATGTAAGCAGGATGCATAACTTCAGAGAAATTAAGAGCACCAACATTAACGCCCTGTATATAAAAACCGAAGCCATGGTGACTATGAACGGCTTTCCCGTATTTAAGATGGAGGACAGCATCATCCGCAATATGAAACGTGCTTTCATTGCCATTGCCATGCATCATGAGGATATGCAGAAGCGGATACTCATCATAGACGGTAACCAGAAATTTTTCCGGAATCCCATTTTTGCCTATTTCAGAAATGCGCTCTGTGTGGACCCGCTTTCGGAGGAGAATGTGGATCACAACAGGCTTCCCATCGCCGGGGAGCAGCTCTATTTCCCCGATGAGCAGGATCTTATGATATATCTTTACAGGGAAAAAAGACGGTTCAGGACTATTGTTGACAACCCGAATCTTCTTGATCAGACCGTGAATGAATTCCGCTTTTCCCGTGTTTATTACGCGATGCTGAAGGAACGCCTTGAGGAAGGAGGGATGTTTATCCAAACCTTCCATACGAGCCTGAGTGACCCGGCGCTGGTGCGTCTGGCTGTGAAAAACATGGACGACCTCTATAAAAATCATATCGTGTATCTCTTTTCCGATATACTGGTTGTCCTTTCATCGGACAGCGATTTTCGTTTTTCGGAAAATAATAGAAATCTAATCCTGGACTTTATGCAAAACAAAAAGGAGCTGAAGAACCTGTTTTTCGATGAGACTCAGCTTTATTCACACCTGCTCTTCACCGACCTGGGAGATCTTGCCAGATTCCTTCCGGAAGACCAGGGAAAGAACATCAGGCGATTCAGGCCAGTGACGGGAAAGAGCTTTGCTGACCGTGAGATTTACGATCTTCTGGGTTCCAGAAATGATGCCATCACCGGGCTTGTGAGCCAGGACCAGAAGGGCTTCTATTTCGGCCTTTTCCTCCGGAATGCCCTGGCGCGCAATGCCGATATATTGAGCAAGCTGAAAAAAACCGAACTCGCTGAGGCGGAAAAACGCTACGAGGATGAAACTACTTTTCTTTTTGACCTCAAGCGTTATACAGAATATATGACGGAGCTGCGCAGCTATCTCAATGTCATTCTCTCCTACAAGGAGGAATATTATTTTAACGCGGCCCTGCGCCTGGAGAAGGACAGGAACTGGGAGGGGGCAAAAACCCTTTACCGCGCCATTCTCATAATCAATAAAGACAATTTCGAGGCCAATTATCGGCTTGGGCTTCTCTGCCTCACTCTGCAGGACCTGGATAATTCTTTTATCTATCTCCAAAATGCCATGAAACTGAGAAAGGATCATCCCAAGGTTCTCTATCTCATGGGTGTCCTCTATTTTTCCATGGGGAAGATACAGGATGCGATTCAATATCTGAACCAGTCCCTTCAACAGCGGGAGAAAAATTCATCCATATTCCTGTATCTGGGGCTTTCCTATGAAAAACTTGGGAACCTGGCTGAAGCCAGGGTCAATTATGAGAAGGCGCTGCTTGAGGACCCCAATGATGTGACAATTCAGGCCCGGATTGATGGCATAAACAAAAAGAATGAGGACGAAAAAAATAAATGGAAAGTGGAATCACCGAAAAATGCCATGGAGGACGAGAAGGACGAGGAAATGCCGCTTCCCATAAATAAATCGGCCTACGAAATCAGGCTCGGTGACGAAGAAAATAAAACGGAACAGAAGTAGAATACAGGAGATAATGACCGGCATGCTGTCAAAACTAACCGATGCTCTGGCCCAGAAAAAGGTGGTTATCTTTTCCCTCGCGGTGACGGCTGTTCTCATTTTAATTATAAACCGCATTGATTCACGGCTGTCCGGGTCCGGAGGTCTTGAGATTCTTTTTCTCCAGATAGCCTTTACCAGCAAAGATTTCGATACGGTCCTGGCATCGTGGGGAACCGGCGGCATCGACTATTATGTCCAGACCATCTGGATCGATTATTTATACGCCCTTTCTGCGGCATTTCTCCTATCATCGGCTACGGCCTATTTCAGGGTCCAGACTAGACTGCTTGGCGGTGAATCTGTCAGGAAACGAGACGGCCTGATTTTCATTCTGCCTCTGGTGTATGCCCTGCTGGAAATGGCTGAAAACACCCTCCATATTTTTATAATTGTGACAAATATATTTAGAGAACCGGCCGTACTCGTTTCCTCCCTTGTTTCAATCCTGAAGTATATCTTTCTATTGCTGGGCATTGGTGTGATGATGCGGCATTATTTTAAATTCCGTGAAATGATTAAATCTCAAGGCCGCCAATAAATTCTTCCATATCTCTGGGCAGGGGCGCCATGACGCTGATAATCTTCCCTGTCCGGGGATGGGGAAAATGGAGCTTCCAGGCGTGGAGGGCCGATCGGCGAAATCCGAGTTTTGCCAGAAGCTCCGGTGTGTATCCCTTCTCGATAAATTCAAGGTAGTACCTTTCATCCAAGCCGTAGAGTTTGTCTCCCACAATGGGGTACCCCTGGTGAAGAAGGTGAATCCGAATCTGGTGCTGGCGGCCCGTTTTCAGTGACGCCTGTACCAGGGAATACTTGCCAAAAACACTTATTCGTTCAAAGAGGGTCAGAGCCTCTTCCGGAGCCCCTTCATAGGCAGCGCGTCTTTTCTGTATACGGGAGAGGGGGTCAGAGCCTATAGGGGTGTTATCCATAAAGGTTTCCTCACCAACCGCACCATGCACCAGGGCCAGGTAGATTTTTTCCCAGGAATCCGATTTTTTATTGAGAAGAGACACTGTTACGGCGTTTTTAGCGAAGAGTATGACCCCGGAAGTTTCGCGATCCAGGCGATGTACCGGGAAGAGGCTCTGTCCCCTGTCCTCCTGCAGAATCGTGAGAAGAGTGTTATGGAAGAACCTGCCGGAAGGGTGTACCGGTATATTTCCCGGTTTATTTACTGCCAGGATATCATCATCCTCATATAAGAACGAATAATCACGGTCCACGTCCGGTTCTTCGATGTCCTGTCCCGTAAAGGCCATGAAGTCCCCGGCTCTGACCCTCTTGTGGTAATTTGCGGCAACGCTGCCGTTCAGGCTGATATTTCCGGCACCGATTTCACGCTGCCAGGCGGAACGGCTGAGGTAGGTGAATCGCTCAGCCAGGTACCGGTCAAGGCGGTATCCGTCAAAGTTCTCGGGTACGGTTGATTCGATTATTCTTTCCATTGGTCTCCCTCATAGGCGTATGCCGGTCATAAAAATCAAGCTCTAATTAGAAGGATAGGCACTATCCCCGGATATATCTTCTTTTAAAAAAGTACTTTAAACCTCAGATAAAAAGCGCATAATGTCTCAAAAATAACCTGTGGGTAATTATTTGTTCATGAAACAACTGACACGCGATATACTGAATCATATTTATTATAAAACTTCACATGGTTTTTTTGTCACCATGGAAGACCTGGAAACGGAATTCGCCCTCACGGGCACACAGTTGCGGGCCGTATTGGAGGACCTGAAGGACGAACTTCTTGTTGTGGAGCACGACGAGGGCTTCCAGGTATCACGACCGGGGATGAACTACTGCAGGACGCAGTGGGACTGATGTTCCGGCTTCTCTCAACAAACCGGAATATATACCAGCCGGGTTATACCGCCAGATCCAGAACCTTCTGTAAATCATAATTGTAATAGCTCAGGAGATGACGGGCTATGAGGTCGGGAGAAGCGGTCTGCAGGGTGCTGTGCTTTAGCTGCTCCGTGACTATATGTATCATTTCATTTTTGACGCTGTTTGAAAGTTGCATGACATCCTCCTTGCTGGTTGCGAGAACCATTCTTGCAGATCTGATTGACTACTATACAAATGTATGCATATAAGCGTGTAGTGTCAATCATAATAAAGGAGAATAAAGAGAAATTTTTAATTGTACTGTAACCAGAGACTCATTTGTTACCGCCCTGTTTCCATACCTTCTTCATTTCTTCGATAAGCTTTGTATTGCTCGTGCCGATCATGACAGTGTTTGACCGCCAGTCTTCACTGTCTTTAAAATACTCCGTGGCCATACCCAGAACCTCAAAAGATGGGAGATGCTGAACTGTCCCGTCCTGCCCTACCAGTGGTCTGTCCCCCTCGGCGATGCAGAAATAGATGCCGTTTTTAATGAGCCGATCGAATAATTCCGATTCCGTGTTCCGCTGGGAAATTGTCATGGAGGTCAGCAATACCTCCGGTGCCGGGTTCTTTGAATTTTCTGAAGGGTCCCCGTAAGAGCACGCAGAGGGGAATGACAGGGTCAGCTTCAGCATACCAGCGGTGGCCAGTTCCTTCGGGATCAGCGTGCGGAATTTTTCCCGGTGCAGCAGCACCTTTTTCCCTACCAGGGTTCCATTGGCGTATATCAGGCAGGGCTGATAGGGGCGTTCCCTGAGGAGTCGTGGCGCTGCCTCCAGGTCCAGGTAACAGTCATTAACTCCCGATGGCAAAATCATCTGAACGGTTACCGATTGTTCGGCAATCCAGGTCCCTTTTTTATCCTGTACGCCCAGCCCCTTCAATATATACACCCCGGCATTACCCTGAGGGCCGAAGGTTATGGCATGGAGTATGCCGTGGATCGGCCTGCTGGCATCTAAAAGTTTATAGATATCATAGGAGAAAAAGCGTAACATATACGCGTTGTTTTTTATGAGATACACGGTATGCGATTCACGGTCAGCGAACATTGCATCAAAGTCCTTTAAAACAGTAATGGTGCCGTTCTCCACATAGGATTTGCCCAGGAAAATGATCAGGGAGAGCGTGATGCTGTTCATGTAATACTTGTCCAGAAAGGCCAGTTCATCGTTTACCAGGGCCCTTTCCCGGGGATTGCGGATAAGGGGACGTCGATGTTTTTTAGACTCGATTACGACATCAAAATTTTCTCCCGCAGGTACCGGAAGAGCACGGTAACCAGGACCAGGCTGGAACGGGTCGCCGGGTATGGAATCCCGCCACGCCTCGACAGAGTACCAGTATTCCATGCCCGGTACAGCGCTATAGTCGATATAGCTTGTTGATCCTGATTCACCGATCTTCCTGAAGGGGCCCTGGGGACGGACAGCCCTGTAGATGCGGTACGTATCATTCTCACCGGAAGCATCCCAGGTGATAAAAATCGAAGTGGGGGAGCCGCCCATGGTAGGTTCTGCCTTTCCCGTCCGGTGCTGATCGTTGCCAAGAAAGCGGGATATGCGTCCTGCCAGGGATACCGTTGCGTCGAGAGTATTATCAGCGTCTTCCACGGTCTGTGTTGCGGTAAAAACAACTGTACGGGCTTCAACGGAATAAAGGAAGGCGGTAATAGTATAGGCGCCCTCCTGTTCTTCCATAGCCCCGGCGAGGTAATAGTCACAGTCCATATCCGGCATTGCTTTATCATTGTCATTGCTGTCGCCGCTGGTTTGTCTTGAAATGGTTATGCCGTCACTGTACGCCTCGTCAAAGATGATGTCCGACTGCGATGCCGTATTGTTTTCGTAAAATGCCCCTTCTCTGTAGGTGTTGGATGTGGAGAAACCGAGGAGCAGGGGAGACGGTTGGGCAAGGTTGGCGGGAGTAAGGGTGAAACGAAAAGTTTTATCCTTTGAAGAAGGCACGGGAGGGAAGGTGATGAGTGTAGAACCCGATTCTTCCGTGGGTGTGAAAGTCACCGGTATTGATCTGATTATGGTTTCGCCCGTGGCGTTCATAAGAGAGAAAACATAGGCCATTTCATCTCTCATGCCGCATGTTGAATGGAAAATTTCTATACCGCTGAGAAAATCACCTGAGGCTGTAAAGGTTTGATAGAAAGGCTGGTTATTCGGCACCGGTTTCAGTATATAACCGTTATTTATGGAAATACGTGACGGTTCAATGCTTCGCTGCCGTATCGTACACCGGTAATCGCCGGTCTCGTTTTTCTGTGAAATGGAAAGGTTGTCCTGCTTTAAAATTTGATTTTTAATAGACCCGGTTATGGCATTTACGGAGATTGAATCACGCGGTGTGGTAAATGGAAAAACCGCAATGGAGTATTTTTTTCCAGCGGTAAGTTTATGATGAACAGGGGAAAAAGTCGTTATGAGCAACCCTAGTATGAGAAGTTTTTTTATCATGGCGATTATTTGTAATTCATTTCTGTTAACGGCAATAAAAAACTTCAGCCAGGGGACTCCCTGCCCTGACGCCCTTTAATATGCATTAATAATTATTTTTGTAAATGATTTATTTATAAATGATCACATTTTTTCCCACGGTACCTGTTTACTGCCGGTTCAACGAAAATAGCTTGACTTCATAATTTTTACCGTTTAAATAATGATACCGATATTTATTTTAACTATGGTTTCAAACAGGAAAAATATGTTTCGATATATTGTCCTAAACCTGACATTTTATTTTAAGGATCTTTCAAAGAACATACTGAAGGCCCTTTTTTCCAGTTTTGGCATACTCTTTCTCATTTCCTTCATGGTGCTTTACCTGTCCCTGCGGCAGTCCGTTAAGGACTACATTGGCCAGAAATTATTCGGCACGCTGGATATAAATGAAATTGTCATACATCCCAAAACCAAACCGGGGCATGATGTATTTGCCAGCAAGGAGAACACCTTTACCGAATCGCTGGTGGAAAGCATCCGGGGCATGAAGGAATTCAGCGATGTTTACAGTCTTACCAAAATAAATTACACAACACGCATCCGTGTCGGCATGTTCGGATATTACCAGGTCCAGCGCGTTCCTGTTTTCGGGATTGATGCGGGATATTTCAGGAACAGGAACAGCCGCTGGAAAGAATTCGTCAACCGGGAGCCTGTCCCGGTTATCATTCCTAAAATCGGGCTCCAGCTTGTCAATACCTACACGGCGCAGATGGGCCTTCCGCAATTGACCGAACAGCAGCTTGTGGGATTTGCCGGGAGCATCATTATATCCACGGTGAATCCCCAGGGCAAGGAGATGATGCATGAAATTCCGGGAGTTCTCCATTCGCTCTCGGGGGAAATAGATTTTCCCGGCATAGTTGTGCCGAGCACCTTTGTCTTCGAGTTCTGCCGCAAACACCGGATGGATGAGGGATATGAAGTCAAGGGCTATTCCTATATCCGTATGTTCGCCCGGGTAAAAGATATAAAGACCCTGCCGGATACGACGAGAAAGCTGGAGCGTATGGGTCTCCAGGTGGAATCCCAGAGCGCTATCTCCCAGAAAACCAATAAGGCCATGACGATCCTGGACGGAATGTTTTTTCTCCTGGGAGCGGTTCTGGGGTTGCTCACGATCATCTCGATTTTTAATTCCTACCTGGTCATCGTCTATAACCGCAGTTATGACATCTCCCTCAAGCGCGTAATAGGAGTTTCGAAGCTGCGTGTCATTGCCGGTTTTGTTTTTGAGGCGGCCTTTATCGGCGCTATTCTCGGGGTGGTGGGATATTTTGCCGGGAGTTATCTCACTCATTTGCTTTCATCACGGATAGCGGAGTGGATACCGGCGCTGAAGGGACTTGAGCTGAAACCCGTTAAGGAGAATCTCCTGGCGTATTCAGTGGTCCTCTCCATCGTCATATCATCCTGTTCAGCGTTGATACCGGCGATATTCGCGTCAAATAAAAATCTTTTCAGGACAATGGGAAAGTGAATTATCGATTTATTAATGCCGCGCGGAGAAATGTGTATGCTTGATATTCGGAACATCAGTATGGTATACGGTGAACGCGAGATACTCCGGGATGTTTCCCTGAGCCTGGAGGAAAAGAGTATTGTGGTCATAACGGGAAAGTCGGGCTCCGGGAAAAGCACACTCCTGGGCATACTTTCGGGGCTCCTGAAGCCCCACACCGGAACGGTATTTTATAATGGCCAGGACATTTTCCAGTGGGGCGATTTCAAACGGGCCCGGTTCCGGAACCGGACTATGGGATTTGTTTTTCAGTTTTTCAATCTTTTCCCCGAAATGACCGCCTATGAGAATATCCTCTATCCCGCTTCCCTCAACCGGAATATTTCGGTTAATGTGTATAAGGAAATTGAAGCGCTGGTAGAACTTCTGGGCATCGGCAACATCATACGGCAGTATCCGGCCACACTCTCGGGAGGAGAGCGGCAGCGCGTAGCCATTGCCAGGGCTGTGGTGAATAATCCCAAGATCATCCTGGCCGATGAGCCCACGGGGAACCTGGATGGGCAAACCACCAGGGATATCATCAGCCTTTTTCTGCGGCTTAAGGAGGAACGGGGGATAACAACAATCCTGGCTACTCACGAGAAAGAGTTTGTAAAGAAGGCCGACGCTACTTATACCATTGAAGGAGGAGAGCTGATCAAGCAGGACATAGAAAAACCTGCTGCCGGGGAAAGGCATCGTGACCGGAAAAGATCGGCAGTAATCCAGGTCGATGGCCAGAAGAAATCAGGACGACCGTTATCGGGCAGAAAAAAAACAGGGAAAGGGAAACCGGTGAAATGATCACTGGTTTATGTATTTTTCCATCCTTCGGCCATGTTTGATGGCTCCATAAAGAAAGCATTGAAAATACTAATAATTTCAGTATTTTAGTACTAGTTATTTCTACATTGCGATTATGACCATGATCTGATCGGAAATAAATAAAACAGAATCGCTCTGTAGAGGAGTTGATGTGGATTGAATAACAGTGAACAGAGATTATAATTGACAATAACCCTCGTGATTAATTAGTATAAATTTTCATTTGCACAGGAGTTCATGGCAGGCATCAAAGAATAATGTTGTGTGAAGATTTAACACCCCTGCCTGGGGGACAAAATGCGTTAAAGAAATAATAATTATGACTGAAATTGATAAAACAAAAGAAAATATCGGTGTAGACAAGCTGGATCAATCCACCAGGAAGAAGCTGTTTAACAAGTTTGTTGATGCAGGCGGTGAAATTGTCTCCGAACGGTCAAAACGGAGAAGCCTGATAATAGATCGGGAGAAACAGCAGGTCTACAAGGACCGGCTTGACGAGCATAATAAAAAGGCCCGCAGCGCCACGCCCTACAGTGAGCGGAACAGGATGGGAGCAAACGGGAAGCCGGGAACAGGATTGCTGTCATCCCGAAGTCCCGTCATAGAGAGCCACTTCAGCGCCTTCATAAACAGGCTGAAAATAAGGCTGCATCTGCGGTTGCTGAAGGTGTCGCGGTTCAATGGCGTTTATTTCCACCCCAAGTTTCTCGAACGCTTCAATAATACCTACAAGTCGGCCCTGATGGAAATACAGGTAATTTACCTGGATATTTTCAAAAAAAATCTTACCAATGGGGCGCGTATAACACAACGTCTCGACAGGATCAAGCCCCTGTACTTTGAAGTGATCGAGATGATCGGCAATATATATGATAAGATGACCACGGACCAGATCGTGGAGCATTATATTAATTTCCCCGATGTCCCAAAGAATGTCTCGGAGTTGAAGGACCCTCTCATGGAGATTTACCGCCGCCTCCACCTGGTCAAACTCTATGAAAACAGCATACTCAACGGTTTCATTAAAGCCCTGGAACTGCAGGAGATGGTAGAGAATAAAAAAGCACAGGGATTATCGGCCCGGAGAAGAAAGGTGAAGCACTCCCTGAATGTTCTTTTTCATAAGCTCTATCCCCGGCTGCACTGGCTGCTCTGTCTCTACGAGGGGCATTTTATCCAGTTTGACAGTCAGGAGATAGATGATATTTTTTCCATCTCCGATGCTGAAAAACCGGGAAACCGCATTTTCAACAAACCGGGATATGACGATACCGCGATGGGCGATGATGAAGAAAGCGTTATCGATTCCGATGACCGGCAAAAGGATGAAAAGAAGAGCATTCCCGACAATGTTAAAAGAGGCCTTCAGCTTATGTACAGCCTGAATCTCCAGGAACTGCGCAATGTTTATGATAAAAAGGGCCTCTTCGAGCATATCAGTGATAATGACAAGGTGCTCGTTACCTTTCTCCTGTTCAGCGAATTCGACAGTGAGTATTCGTTCCTCCTGACGACAAATAAAATAAAGTTCAATGTTGAATTCACCGCTGACGGGAAGTTCAACTACGGCACACGTCTGCAGCAGCTGTATGATGATATGAGAAAACCCACGGACAGCCTGCGTGATTACGCGGCGATTTTCGCCAATTATGAGAAGATCCGCAATGAAAAACCATCGAGCAACACTCAGTATATTGCCTATTCAAAACGCCTGCAGGATATTCTCAAAAAGAGAGACCAGTCGGGTAAAATGGCACGCATGGTAGTCCGTGCCTATATGGAAAAGCTGACAGAGGAATTAAAGCCTCTGATTGAAGATATGAATACGATCCAGAAGTTTGTACTGAATCCCCAGGATGGCCTCATGCTCGATGACAATATCGAGGGGAAGAAGAAACTCCACGGTAAAAAAGTGTATGAGGCCATTCAGGCCATGTTTAATTACGCCTCGGCCTTTGTGAACAGGCTTGCCCAGGGCGGGGATCTTTCCGGCAGTATCGAATACAAGGAAGGGGAACAGGAAAGCGCCCTGAAGTCAATGGGTGCAGAGAAGGTATCGGAACAGAACCTTGAAGAAAACCTGGATACGCTCGATCCCTCCAAGTCTATTTTTGATGAGCTTGATGATATGCTCTGACCCTCTCTTCCTCCATTTCCTTTAATCGTTGCTTTAATATATCTTCGCGATCGGTTCTTAAACCGGGATCCCGGTAGGGCGTTGATTTGTAATTTTCCCGAAGAGCCTGCAATTCGCCGGCGTCAAGGGGATCGACGATGGGTCCCCTCGACGCTATGGTGCCTTCCCGTTTTCTTCCCATGGACGGCCCCTTTCCCACGGTGAAACCCGCGTTCAGCATGGCCATCCGAACCTGCGCGGCACTGGAATAGGTTGTCAGAACGGAGGTCTCCTTCATCAGGCCCAGGATATGACGAAAATATTCAACGCTCCAGAGCTCGGGGTTCTTTGATGGTGAGAAGGGATCATGGAATACGGCGTCAAAGGACCGGTTCTGCAGCGTAAGGATGGTTTCCCTGGCGTCTCCCATGAGTACTGAAATATCGATATGGCCTTCCCGGGTTTCGCCGGTCATGAAGGCTTTTTTCACAAGATCAAAGTATGTTTCACGTTCGTCGTCGAAATGTATCTGCTCAAGGAACGGGGCGTAGGACCTGTCTTTTTCCAGCGACACAACCGACAGGGGTATAATGCTTTGGCATTTTTTCATTTCCATCAGGAGAGCGAGTATATTGTATCCCAGTCCAAAACCAATGTCCAGGACCGCCAGGGATTCACCGCCTGCGTCAAGAATCCGTGACGGGTATATGTGCTTGATCAGTGATTCCGTGTAGGCCCCTGATTGCGTATGCATGGCTTCATCGTATTCGCCGAAATAGAGTGAGGGCGACCCGTCATCGGTGGTGATGATCCGTATGGAACCGGGTTTCATTTTGTACCGTTTCCCGCAGCCTGTTTTTCCGCCTCATCGATTATTTCCTTCAGGGGAAAATCGATAAAGGACTCGCACCAGTCTTCTTTACATTCAATGGCGATGATGGTTCCTTTTTCCAGTGCTTCTAGGATTTTTTTTTCAACGGCGCCGGCGTCGGTTAAGGCAGTGTAGGTTATCCTTAGATGACCGATAAGAAGCGCGATGGCCCGTTTTTTCCCCAGTTCCAGGACCTGTTTTCTGTGCTGTACCGAATCCTTTTCCATATCCTCATCGACGGCGGTTTCCCGTATGTATACACGCAGTGTATCGCCTTTCAGGCCTTCGTAACGCCGGCTGCTTCGAAGGTCATTCCCCGAACATGCAAGCATGGTCATGACGATGATCATTAATAGCGGGATACAGGCCCTGAGATAACTTTTACTCATGGGGATACTTCCTTCTATTTTTGTAGTGTTCAGTATTCTTATCCAATAATGCACAGTCGGCCCGATTCCTTCAACCTATAATTTCGTTTGACAAATAATATTATTGACCGTATCTATTAAGAAGTGATTACGGGAATTATACAGAAACAGAAGGAGTCCTGGAATGAGCATGCCTGTCATTAAGGAGATTACTATCGACCATCCCCATGTAATTAAAAAAATGGGCACTTCGGGATTGCGGGAAACCCAGGATGTATATAATCGTCCCCTTTTTCTTGAGCAATTCACTCAGGGCATAGCTTCATATTTCAAAGAACTGACGGCTTCACGTCCAGTTTCGGAAAAGAACGACACGCTGCTCCTGGGAGGCGATCCCAGGAAGGGGAACAGCGGCAGAATCAGGACTATGGCGTCGATTCTCGCGGCCAATGGTTTCAGGGTTATTATAGCAGAAAACGGACTTGCCAGTACGCCTGCCATGTCTCATGGGATCAGAAGCCTGAAGACCGCCGGTGGGATTATACTCACGGCCAGCCATAATCCTTTTACCGATGTGGGAATCAAAGTCAACAATGCCGACGGAGCGCCGGCCCTGGATGATACCGTGGATCGGATACACCAGTTCCAGAACCGGTGCGACAGGGTACTCACCACCGATTTCGACGCTGCCGAGGCGGCGGGCCTTATAGACCGGGTGAATATCATCGCCATGTATGCCGATCTTCTGGACGGCATATTTGATTTCACCGCGATGCGGAAAATGATTGCCGCCAGGGGAATTCGCGGGGCTTTCGATGCCATGCATGGTGCTGCCGGGCCCTTTGCAAGGGAAGTTTTCATCAACCGTCTCGGTATGGACGCCGTTATACTCCGCGAGGAGCCGCGCGAGGACCTGGGTGGCTGTAATGAGAAAGGGGAGCCGCTTCACCCCGAACCTGATTTTGATTACATTGAACGGCTCATCGAAATGAACAATACAGGTCAGTATGATATAGTATCGGCATGGGATTCCGATGTGGACCGCAGGCTCGACGGAGGCAGGGGATTCTTTGTGGAGTCGGCCGACGAATTCGCCCTCTTTGCCCGGTATGGTGATATTATCGAACTGGACAGGCTTTTCGACGGCACTATGTATTTCTGCCGGTCCACGGTTACTGCCGGCAGTGTGGATAAAATGGAAGACTGGCTCACGGATAAATTCAAGCCGATGCCGGTGAAGATTGTGGAAACACCCACGGGATTCAAGTGGATAGCGGAACTGGGGAATTGGGGAGTTGAGGAGAGCAATGGCGTGGGAAACCCTTTTCTGCGAGAAAAGGACGGCATTTTCTCCACAGTATTTTTGTTGAAAATCATTCTCCATACGGGGAAAAATCCCCGTGAGCTCATGGAGGATATCTGGAAGAATTTCGGCAGGGTCTATTTTACACGCGGAGAGGTTTCCGGATCCGACATGAACGAAATGGAACAGCTGAAAGATATTTTGAATGGAAGCCCGGGACAGGCCGGTGAAAGGTTCGGGGATCTCATATTGAATACGGCCCGCTCATGGGATTACCGGCATCCCGTGACCGGCGAGCTGGCATCATTGAACGGGGCATGGGTGCTGGACTTCAGCGAGGGAAATATGGTGAAGGCACGCTTTTCCGGCACCGGGTCAGGGGGGTACACACTGCGTGTATACTGCTCCAAATATGACCGACGCTATGCCCTTCCCAAGGCAGCTATTACCGGTCCCATGAAAAAAGCCTTTAATGAGTTTCTGACCAGGAATGGATTCAGGGGTCAGAGCAAAAAATATACCGATGCAAATCAGCCCGATGTATATCGGTGAAGCGGATAGTATCCCCCTGATGCCAGGGGAGGGCTGTATATGCATTACCAGGAGTCGGATATGGCAAGGCGTCTTATACTTCATGGCCGGGTCCAGGGCGTCTGCTGCCGTCAGTATTGCAGCATTTATGCCCGGAACTTGGGACTCCGCGGCGCGGCCACGAACCTTTACGATGGGACTGTGGAAGTGCTGCTCGACACCGATGATCGGACGGAGATCGAGCGATATATAAGTGCACTCGAAAGCAATCCGCGGCGGGTTCAATTTTACGGCATGATTGAATCAATCGACAGCGCCGATTATAGCGGTACAATTCGCGGGGATTACCGGTTCTAGTGTTATGAGTTTAATTTTTTGTTGACTTGACCCGGAATGTTCTATAAGAACGTAACTAACGATATAATCAGGGAGAGGAGCAATGATAGAAATTAATGACAGAGGGTCAGGCGTATTTGTCGTGAAGATAGTTATGACGGAAGTTCATACCCTTGATGTTCCGGATTTGAAGGAAAAACTGCAGCAGGCAATTATCAATAATGATATTAAAAAACTCGTGCTTAATCTTGTCGATGTGAAAATGATCACCAGCTCGGGAATCGGTATTTTTCTTAATATAAATCAAAGTCTGAAGTCGCAATTACGACTGGCCTCAGCCAATGAGGAAGTAAAAAAGGTTCTGGAGCTTACCAAGGTAACATCGGTTATTAAATTATTCGATAGCATTGATGCGGCGCTGAGCAGTTTTTAACGAGGCTTGCTTTTTCTGTCGCACCCTAATCAGCATAATCATAAATACCCCTGTCTCCGGCAGGGGTATTTTTTTTGACGGTATTTTTGTAAAATAATTAAAAATTTTTGACTTTTACCCGGTTGTCATTATATTTCATTTATAAATGTTTTACACGGTTTTTACAACATTTATGTTTCTTTAGCTACACCCCGAGGGGTGAGTTGAGTACGGTACTGTGTGTACCAAAAGTTGTACGTGTAAGAATAACACGAGAAGATGAGAAAGGGGGATACTTTCCTGAAAGGTTTCCCCCTTTCTCTGTACAGAGACCCCTTAGAATCATCGATTGATAGTGATTATGAATGCTGCAGTTAATTTCTCCTTATGGGGTGAACCGGGCTTTACGGTTTATTCTATGCCAGTGCATACGAAAGAGGAACGGGGCCTTTTTTTTCTTTAATGTCTTGTACCTTTCCTTCATATTCCGGGCCATGCCCTCGTGCTCAGAAAGGAGCTTATCCGTAAGATCGGCGCATTTCCCGTGGAACCCCTGGCGGTCTTTTCCATCCTGCTCTTTTTCCATCAGGAGCGCCATATCCTTCTCCAGGGTGTCTCTCCCGGTCTGAAGCGCCGGTGCCAGTTCGGCGTAATTCATGAGAACCCGGCGGTGGATATCCTCGCCGGTCCACCAGAGTGTTGCCGGATCATACTGACGGCCCGCCGAACCGTAGATATCCATGCCCTGATCACTGTGGGAAGAAAAATGATTCTCCACGTAAGCTTCGCCCGGTGCGGGAAAGGCGTGGGGCTTGAAAAGACTCACACAGGGGGCCGCAGTTCCCGTGAAGTATATGAGCGGGCGCTGTCCGTCCTTGAGCACAGCCACCATGGAGCCCGTGGACTGGTAGGCGATAAATCCTCCGCCGTGCATGCATATGCGCTCCATGTGTTTTTCCCCCGGCATGAAGGGCTCCGGCGCGTTATGATTGCGAAGATATCGCATCATGTCCAGGGACGTAATGTCCTTTTCCCCCGTTGAGAGCAGACCGGTGCTGCAGCTGTGCCTGATCTTTCCACGTCCGAAATGGGTAAATATCGTGTCGCTGAAGTCCCTGCTGAAATTGAGCCGCTCATTTTTTTGAGTATATCCTTTTTCCCTGGCATACTCTTCCAGACCCGGGGAGGTTTCGTTATAATCATCCTCGATGGAAAGACTGTTGGAAATGCTCGCCGTGGTGATGACCTTTTTAAGCACCCAGAGCCTGTCGGCCGTTTCCAGGATATAGGCGTCGCGGGGATCGGCTATGATATATGAATTGTGATAATAGAGCTTCCCATCCATGGCGCAGTTTCCCCCCTGTCCGTGCTGACTGATCAGGGAAAGAATGACTTCATAGGCCTCCTTGGCCGTTGTAGCGCGTTCCAGGGCCAGTCGGAGCAGGTCCATGCCCGTAAGGCCCGTTTTGGCATAGGGCTCCCTGCTGTATACCGCCTCATTGCCTATGGCAACACCGTGTTCATTCACTCCCATCTCGGCACCGGGCATCCAGAAGGGACGTGAGAGAAACACAGCGTAGGTGTGACGGACCTGTGGTATCTGTATGTAGGTGCATTGCAGGGCAGCGCCATGGTTGTGGGTTCGCGCAGGAATGTAGGTGATATTCTGCGCTTCGTTGGGTTCCCTGTCGGAGTTTTTCCCCAGAATCATTTCACCCCGGGCCGTTACCGATGGCGTGGCAATAAGTGTATCACACATTCCCGTCCTCCTGCTGTTTTCAGCGTTCTACTTTTCCCGGTAGTCTCAGAGTATACCGTTTTCTCATAATTTTTTCAATGAAAAATTTATCGATCCGGCGGGCTGCCTGGTAAAATCTCCAGATATTCGCGTCATGTGAATAATAGGTATCAATTTCTTTCCGGGTAAGTTCCGCCCCCATGTTTTTGCTCCTGATGAATTCATTGGCCAGATCTATGTAATCGTCGATGAGGTCGGAGCGCTGTTCCTTGTGGAGATTGCCGATGAGATCGATGAGCACGGAGCGCAGATCATAATAGCGGTCCACCACTTCCTGGAGGAAGAGTTTTTTCAGAAGATAGCGCAGGAAAGACGGGGCGTTCTTGATGAAGAGTTCCACATTGAGCTGTTCCGCTCCATTGATACGTATGAGGGGAGAACTTGTATCAACATAGATGAGATTGTCGTTGGCCGAGAGGCCCCCCCTGTTATTTTTGTCGGGAAGATGGACCCAGTTTGAGAGCTGCCCGTCAAAACCGATACGTACTTTTCCTTCTGAATGGTTGAAGGAATGGAGAAGTTCGAATTTTAATAACAGCAGTTTGAAGAGAACCATGGCTTCACCCCGGTCCAGATCTCTGATCAGGCGGTGACAGACCCGTGAGGGATCGATCCTCTTCTGGCCGGCGTATACCATGTACTGGTTATTAAAGGGAAATCGGGCGATCCGCTGTTCCGGCACGGTTATGCCCACATCTTCAACAATGATGCGGCGGTATTCCTGGTAGAGTCTTTCAAAGGACAGGGCCTCCTTAAGGGACGGGAAAGGCGGCATTTTCTTCCATATCCATTCCTGGTCCTCAGGCGGCAGATGCCGGTTATCCGCGTCGAGAAATCCGCCCTTTGATATCTCCATTACCGTTGATATTTCTCCGTAACCGATGATGGAGAGATTTGACTGTTCATGATAAAGGGGCCGCAGGTCCCGGATGAAACGTTTATAGAGCGCCGTATCACGGCGCAGGTTCAGTTTTATTTCATCGAAATGAACGATGACATGTTCCAGGGTCACGGCCTGTTCGTCACGAAGCCCCAGGTTGCGGGCCGCCATTTCGTCAATGATCCGCATGACCGGGATATACTTTTCCAGGTAGGGAACTTGCCGGCTTATAAGGGATTTCATGGATTCACCATCGCCTAACAGCAGAGAGTATAGATTGTTCCGTGCACCCGTGCTGTCGATCCTTTCCAAAAGGAAGGCTTTGAAATCCTCATGGTCCAGGTCCAGTATGCGCCGGTCAAACTCCAGAATCGTCCGGGCCTCATCATGCTGACCGAAAAGGCCGATGAGAATATCCAGGGCGCGCGGCGACAGGGAAGAAAGGTCGGAGGGAGTGAATTCCTTATACCCGGTACGGTGCTGGAGAAACCTGTTCTTTAATCGGCGGATTTCTCTGTTGACGCCGGCCAATTTCATGAACCGAAGGCGTTTTTCCTTCAGAACGTAGACGTCTGCCATGTTCCTGAACAATGCCAGATATATAGAATCGGATCTTTTTGTTGTATGCATGGCGTTAACCCGATACCGTTTGCAAAGCGGATTCAATCCTTTTCAAAAGGTAAGCCGCGTCTTTTCCCTTCATGATGAGAGGAGGAAGAAACTGCAGCACCCGGGCATCGTTGCCTGAATAAACCAGATAAATACCCCTGTCAAAAAGAAGTTTGAGCATGAAAAGGGCCGTGAGCTCGTCCTTGAAGGCCAGTCCCATCATGAGCCCCAATCCCCGCACGGAAAGTCCGGGACGGGGATATTTCCGTGAGAGTTTCCCCAGTTCAATTTTCAGCAGGGTCCCCATATCCTTCACATTCTTCAGGAAGGCGGGCTCACGGGATATATTCAGCGTCTCCAAAGCTGTAAAACAGCCCACCTCGCTGCCGCCGAAGGTGGATATATGTATGAAGGGGTCATCTTTGAAAAAGGAGGCCAGGGAGTTCCTGAAGATGGTGGCGCTCATGGGGTAGATCCCGCCGCTCATGCCCTTACCCAGGACCACGATGTCAGGCACTACCCTGAAATGCTCGAAGCCCCAGAGTTTTCCCGTTCTGCCGAAGCCGGTCTGCACCTCGTCGAGAATGAGGAGGGCGCCCCTGGCGCGGCAGATCTCTTTCACTTTCCGGAAATAATTTTTCTCAGCGACCACAATCCCCATGGTGGCTGGAATGGTTTCCAGGATCACCGCCGCCGTTTTCTTAGTAACGGCTTTTTCCATGGCGTCCACATCTTCAAAGGGGACCTGGCTGAAACCAGGGGCCATGGGACCGAATTTTTCCCGGTATTTTTTATCGCCTGCGGCAAGGGCGAATCCCGTGTGGCCGTGGTATCCGCCCCGGACAGAAACGATACCGCTGCGGCCCGTGACGCCGCGGGCAAGTTTTATGGCCAGGTCAACAGCTTCACCGCCGCTTACGCCGTATACCACCTGGTCGAGGCCCCGGGGCAGGGTATCGGCCAGGGCCCGGGCAAGCATGGCCTTGGGTTCGCTGATGAGATGGTGGTTGCCGATATCATAGGTTTTCAGTCCCTTCGTGAGGGCCTTTATAACGGCGGGATTGCGATGTCCCAGGTTAAAGACCCCGCCGTTGCAGTGGCAGTTGAAATATTTTTTTCCCTCGCTGTCCTGAAGATAGCAGCCGTTTCGTTTGCGGGGAACGAGAAGGAGGCCGTATTTCCTGTAGAGTTCCACTTTTCCCGGCGATACGTGCCTGGCGTAATCGTCGATAATTATTTCTTTTTCCCCTTTCATCGTCCCCTCCGCAGCATGATCCAAAATAGGTGAAATAACGGAATCGTCGCATAAGCCGGAAAATGAGAGTACTCAGTCTACTCCGGGACCGGGGAAAATTCAAACCTTTTGTCGGGAGATCAGTTAAAAAAAGGATTCATCGTTTTTTCCCTGCCGATGGTGGTTTCCGGACCGTGACCCGGCAGCACTCTGATATCATCGGGGAGCGTGAAGAGTTTTTCTTTTATGGATGATATCAGTTCAACATAATCCCCTCCGGGAAGATCGGTCCTGCCTATGGAAAAATTAAATAGGGCATCGCCGCTGAAGACCACGCTGTCGATCCGTATGGAGACGGACCCGCGGGAATGTCCCGGTGTGTACAGCAGCTCCAGGGTCAGTCCAGCTACGGTTATGCTGCCTTCCGTGGGAAGGTTGGCGTCGGGAACGGGAACACCCGGGTCCGGTACGCCGAACATGCGTGCCTGGACCGGAATGGTGTCAAGCAGCGGTTTATCCAGCTCATTCACCATGAAGGGAACGGGGTATTTCTTTTTTATGGCATTGACGCCCTCGACATGGTCGATATGGCCGTGCGTTGCGATGATGGCTTCCAGGTTAAGCTTGTCGCTGCGGATTTTTTCCAGCAGTGGGTTTACCTCAAAACCGGGATCGAGAATGAAGCAGGCCGATGTTTCCTTGTTGATGACAAGATATGAATTAACCATGAAGGGGCCGTTTTCATATATGAATATTTCCATTGCAGTTCTCCGTTGGATTGATATATTTAGCAAAACCGTTTATAAGGCATGCACTCCATGCTTCAAATTTTATGAGACGCATGATTATTGTTTTAAATATCAGGCACTCACGGCATATGTGTCAAATATTATTTGACACATATGGCCGCGGGCAGCAGGAATAGTTACGGGGAGGACCATATTGTGGAAAAGAGAGAGACCATTCTCGATATTACTGTTTCGCCCAAATCATCGAGAACAGAGATCGTTCTCGGCGGCGATAACACCATCAAGGTCTACCTTAATTCACCGCCCGTAGACGGCGCCGCCAATGAGGAATGCGTCCGCATATTCGCTAAAACACTCCACATCCCCAAATCCGCTGTTGTCATCCTGAAAGGACATAAAAGCCGGAAAAAACGCCTGCTTATCACGGACATGACTCCCGATGAGGTGTTCAGGAAACTCCGTTCCTGACCTGATGCTTCTCCAATGGCGCCGTACATCACCCCGCATCCTGCATTAATTCCAGTTCTCCCCTCTTGACAGGGAAGGGGTATCCATGTAATCATAAGAACATCAGCCCATTAGAGAGGACCGGTGCCCAGGTATCTATACAAAGGACATCACAGGAGGGAAATTATATTCCGGAAAGCCCTTGATAATTCAGCTGCTTTTATGCTGTCGGCAGTCCTGGCAGCGTCAATTCTTATGGCGGTTCCTGTCCGGGGTCAGAGCCCCGTGGAACTGACGGCACATGAGCAGACCATTTCTCAGGGCAGCCCCATTTCCCTGAAAGCAAGGGGCTGGCTCGATCCTGTAACGCGGCGCAACCTGCAGGTTTTCAATGTCTTTTTTACCCTGGTTTTGTTGAGCATTATCGCCGTCAGCTTTTTTCTCCGGCACCGGCTGAAAGAGAAGGTTCTTCAGCTGGAGAAAGTCCGGCAGGAGCTTGTTGGCCAGAATGAATTCCTGAGGCTGGCTACGGAGACCACCATGGCGGGAATCTGGGATTTTTATCCCGCCAGGGGAACGGGTTTATTGAGCAGGGAATGGTACGGCATGTTCGGGTATGAACCGGTAATCGGCGAGATTCCCCTGGCAGACTGGAACCTTTTTGTTTTCCCCCAGGACCAGCCGGCCGCGGCAAAGGCTTTCAGCGATTATATGGAAGGAGGCGGAAAGGGGAACTTCGAGTCGGAGTTTCGTGTCCGTCGTGCCGACGGAACATACTGCTGGGTTCTTTCCCGGGGACGGGCCATTGCTTGGGATGAAAACAAAATTCCGACCCGCATTATCGGCCTTCATTTAAACATCCAGAAACTCAAGGAAGACCAGGAAGCCCTTCGGGAAAGCGAGGAGAACTTTCGCTCCCTGTTCCGTTTCGCTCCCATACCCATGGCTATCACATCGAGGGATGGCTTAGTGCTCGAGGTTAACGACCGTTTAACCAGTATCCTGGGTTATACCAATGATGATATTCGTACCATCGACCAGTGGTGGGATCGTGCCTATCCTGATGCCGTCTATCGTGGACAGGTCATGGCACTATGGGAATCGGCCATTGAAAAGGCCATGGCGGCCAATGCGGCTATTGAAGCCCATGAATACCATGTTACCTGCAAGGACGGTACGGTCCGTGCCATGATAATCGAAGCGACCATTATCGGAGATAATCTTCTGGTGAGCTTTTTTGACATCACGGACCGCAAACATGCCGAGGAAGAGCGGGGAAAATTGCAGGAACAGCTCCTCCAGGCCCAGAAACTCGAGGCCGTCGGCGTGCTGGCCGGCGGTGTGGCCCATGACTTTAACAACATGCTGGGCGCCATCATCGGATACGCGGAACTGACCCTGGGAAAGATGGATGGTGACAGTCCCCTGCGCAAATATATCGAAAGAATCAATGACGCGGCACAGCGCTCGGCCGATCTCACGCGCCAGCTCCTGGCCTTCGCACGGAAACAGACCGTGGCGCCCGTGGCCCTGGACCTGAACGAATCCGTGGAGTCCATGCTGAAACTTTTGCGCCGACTTATCGGCGAGAACATCAACCTGGCCTGGCTGCCCGGTAAGAATTCATGTACGATCAGGATCGACCCTTCTCAGCTTGATCAGGTCCTGGCCAACCTCTGCGTCAATGCCAGGGACGCCATTGCCGATGTGGGCACGGTGACCATTGAAACGGACACGGTCTTTTTCGATGAGGACTATTGCCGGTTCCATCCGGGATTTTTGCCGGGGGAATACGTGCTCCTGGCCGTCAGCGATGACGGCAGCGGCATGGACAGGGAGACCCTGGAGCATATATTTGATCCTTTTTTTACCACCAAGAGACTGGGTCATGGAACGGGTCTCGGCCTGGCCACGGTGTACGGCATCATACGGCAGAATGAGGGATTTATCAACGTATACAGCGAACCGGGAACCGGAACGACATTCAGGATTTATTTTCGACGCCATGCCCCGGAGGTCCTTGAGCAGCGAAAGGAGATCACCGGCGATATCCCGATGAGCCGGGGCGAAACCATACTGATCGTCGAGGACGATCCCACGCTCCTGGAAATGAGTGCAGCGATGCTGAAGGATCTGGGCTACAACGTACTGTGGGCGGGAACACCCGGTGAGGCGTCATCTCTTGCCGGTGAATATGACGATGACATTCATCTGTTTATCACCGACGTGATCATGCCCGAGATGAACGGACGGGACCTGTCCGAGCTTATTCAGGGTATACGGCCCGGTATAAAAATCCTCTTTATGTCGGGTTACTCGGCCAATGTCATCGCGCACCAGGGCGTGCTCGATAAGGGCGTGCATTTTATCCAGAAACCTTTTTCATCGAAAGACCTGGCTGCCAAGGTGCGGCATGTACTGGGCTGATTTGAAAAAAGAAAAAATTTCTCGCCAGGTTTATTTCCGCATGTAAACGGCAATGATGGAGATGCAACTCTTTTATTGCCACTTGATTATAATGCAATGGATTATCCTTAAAAAAAGCTTGTATTTTCCATATATTTTATTAAAAGAAACTTAATTTCAGCCCATGGAAAAAATTCAAACGGGCACGATATCGGCTATGCAGAACAGGTTGATTACCACACTCCTATCGATTATCATAATTATAGGGGCTCCTGTTCAGATTTTCCCCCAGGCAGGCGACAGCGGCGGGATCATTGTTTCCCCTCCCGGAAACAACGACGACGTTTCTGCCATCAATACAGCCGATGAAAAACATGTGTCCCATGGATTGATCAAAACCGAACTCCTGCCCGATTCCGACCTCTTTCCCGGCTTTCTTGCCGACCCGCGCCGTGTTGAGATGTCATCGACTTTCAGGGTAGCCGATACCACCTATGACGCGTACATATATGATGCCGACGGCAAAAAGACCTATATCTTCGACAACAGCAAAATATTCGCACCCATTTCCTTCGGGGCCCGGCTTCCCCTGGTGAGGATATACGGCGACTGGGGCGCGCTGCAGTTCAATGCCGAGGGCTGCATATGGGCGGTTTTCGCCAAGACCGACTATCCCCGCGCGGCCACCAATCTTCTGAACGCCGATTATTACGTGGGAGCCCCCATCACCTATGCCTGGAAGGATTTTTCCATGAAGGCCCGATTCTACCATATTTCATCCCATGTGGGAGACGAGTTCCTTGTCGCGTATCCGGGACTCAACCGGATAAATGCCAGCAAGGAGTGCACCGACATATTCGGGGCCTATACCTTTTTTGATCGCATACGCCTCTATGCCGGGTTCGGCATGGTGATGCGCCATGATCCGTCCTATGATCTGGAACCCTTTTTTACCGAATACGGCATTGAGCTGCGGCCCTGGCTGCCCATGGGTTTCATTGATCCCGTCACCTGGCAGCCCTATGCCGCGACGCATTTCAGGAACGTCCAGGATAATAAATGGAATCTTGATGTCACCACGGCCCTGGGGGTTGAGTTCAGTCATTACCGCCATCCCATGACCAGGCTGCGTTTTTCCCTGGAATATCATAAGGGCAATTCTCTCGACGGCCAGTTTTCGCGGAATAAAACCAGCTATTTCGCCTTTAACTTCGGCGTAGGATTTTAATATACTCCCCATCATCGATTCTTCTGTAAATTGTCGAAAATGCTTGTAATTAATTCATCCATGCCGTAACTGGTTCTTTTTTCTTGTAAAAAATCCGGCCTGTTCTATTATTGACCGGCAGGGTTTCTATTCCCGTACTATGAGCCGCTTGGGAAACGCTGAAGAAGGGAGGTATGCCGTATGAACAGAGACGCCAAATATCGTGAAATTCCCTATAACTATACCTCCTTCTCCGATAAAGAGATAATCCTCAAGTATTTCGATGCCGAAACCTGGGATATGCTCAATGAACTGAGAAGCAAGAGGGTAACGGGCCGGAGCGCCAAGCTCCTCTTCGAGATCATGGGTGATATTTTCATCATAGACCGAAATCCCTATATCTTCAATGATTTTCTGGAGCACCGGGAAAAGCAGTATAACCTGAAAAGGCAGCACAAACTCAAGCTGGCCATTATCAGGAAAAACGCCACGGATGACCTGGTTCTTGAGATCATCGAACGGGCCCGCAGAGTGGACCAGGAATTCTTCCAGAGTTTTAGACAGGAAGAGCGCGCCAGGAAAAAAATACATTCCGCCTTCAGCCAGGTAACGGCCGGTGAAAATATTTTATTTTCGGCCTTTCAAAAAGTCTCCCATGTCACGGACGCCACGGACTGGCGCGTCGAATATCCCCAGGTCGTGCTCTATCCCGATTCGGCGGAAGAAATTCCGGGCATCATACGGACGGCCCAGAAGCTGAACCTGAAAATCATTCCCCGGGGCGGCGGCACGGGGCTCACGGGCGGCGCCATACCGGTGTACAAGAACACGGCCGTCATCAACACGGAAAAGCTGCGTAAAATCAGCGACATAGAAATCATCCATGAGAGCGGGCTTGATATTCCCGTGGTGGAAGTGGAAGCCGGTGTCATTACCGAAACTGCCATGCACCACTGTTCCGGGCAGGGCTACATTTTTGCCACGGACCCGACTTCGGCCTGGGCTTCCACTATCGGCGGCAACATCGCCGAGAATGCCGGCGGGAAAAAATGCGTCATGTGGGGAACGGCCATCGACAACATTTATTCCTTCCGGATCGTCAATTCCCGGGGTGAGACCATCGAGGTCCGGCGCCAGGACCATCCCCATCACAAAATCATGCCCGATGACGAAGTGACCTTCCTGGTGTACCGCGTCAGAAGAAAGGAAGCGCGCGACCTGATCAACACCATAACCCTGAAGGGAACGGACATACGGAAAAAGGGCGTGGGCAAGGATATCACCAACAAGGCCCTGGGCGGGGTTCCCGGCATACAGAAGGAAGGCGGCGACGGTATCATCGTCTCGGCGAAATTCGTGTTATACCGCCCCTTTGATCACTGCCGGACGGTCTGTCTTGAATTTTTCGGGAAAAACCTGATCAACGCATCGCGGGCCATCGTTGATATTCTCAATTCCTTTACCGGAAACAACGAGGCGAGCCTGACGGCCCTGGAACATTTCGACGAAAAATATGAAGTGGCCATAAATTACCGGAACAAGTCGGACCGCAGCGAGCTTCCCAAGGCCGTGCTCCTCATCGACATAGAGGGCAACAATGAAAAAGCCCTGGTCGAGGCAAGCAGCGCCATGATCGAGATGGTGAAAACCTATGACGCCGAGGGCTTTATTGCGGAAACGGAGTCCATGCGGGAGGCTTTCTGGAAGGACCGGAAAAACCTGGGTGCAATCGCGCGGCACACCAATGCCTTCAAGCTCAATGAGGACGTGGTCATTCCCATTGAATCGCTGCCCCTTTTCGCCGATTTCATCGAGATGCTCAATATACGAAAGGAACTGGAAAACTATGTCGGACTTATAAACGATGTGGATGAATTCTATACCAACAAGGCGCTGGAGGACGATTCTTTTCTTCCCCATAAGCTGAAGACCTTCCTGGCCCAGCTCCAGGAGATAAAATCAACGTTCATGCAGTACATAGGCAATATAGGACAGCCCGTTGATGTGCTGAAGGATGTCGATTCCCGGTTCACCGGCGACACCCGGCTGGTATTTGAATATATCAGGGACAATGATCTGCTTATAAACCTGGAAAAAAAGGTGATTGAAAGCTTCAGGCAGCTCTTCCATGGCTACGATGAGCTCATTGAGGAAATAACCGGGCTTTTCAGGGATCGGAGAAACCGGAAGATAATCATCGCTACGCACATGCATGCCGGTGACGGTAATATCCATGTAAATATCCCCGTCCATTCCAATGACTACGCCATGCTCCAGGAGGCCGATGAAACGGCCGGCATAATCATGCGAAAGACCAAGGACCTGGGCGGCGTCATTTCGGGAGAGCACGGCATTGGCCTTACGAAACTCAAGTTTATTGACCAGCATGTCCTCGATGATTATGCCGTCTATAAAAAACAGAATGACCCCGACGATCTTTTCAATCCCGGGAAACTCCGTTCCGATTTTCCTGTCAGCAGCATTTATACACCGTCGTTCAATCTTCTCGGCAAAGAGGCTTTCATACTGGAAGCGTCGGACCTGGGGAAACTGACCACGTCCATTGCAGCCTGCGTCCGCTGCGGGAAATGCAAGGATGTATGCAATACGCACCATCCCGGGGCAACCATGTTTTACAGCCCCCGCAATAAAATACTGGGGGTCTCTCTCATTTCCGAAGCGGTGCTCTATGAGGCGCAGACCTCGAGCCGCCTGAGCTTCCGGAATTTCCGCATGCTCCGGGAAATTTCCGATCATTGTACGGGCTGCCACAACTGCTATAAGCCCTGTCCGGTGAATATTGATTTTGGTGAAGTCACCCTTGCCATCAAGGAATTGCTGGTGGAGAGGCACCGGTCAAAATTCAAGGTAATAACCTCCTTTGTTCTTTTTTATCTGCGGCGGCGCGGTGTGCGGATCAATACCTTTTTCAGGATATTGCTGCTGAAGATCGGGTACAGCGGTCAGCGCATGGCCTTTTATCTCGGCAGGCCCTTTTTCCCCATCACGGGGAAGATTCTGCCGCAAATTACTGAAATACTGAAAGCACCCCTCCCGCGTTCCGGCGAGAGGACCATCCGTGAAATATTCAATCTCAGGGGAAGCAATACCTTCTACGCCTTTTCAGATCCGTCAAAGCCGGTTAAAAAAAGCGTCGTCTATTTCCCCGGGTGCGGCTCCGAACGCATGTTTCCCGAAATCAGCATGGCTGTCATCGCTCTTCTCTATTACGCGGGCATTCGGGTCGTTATAGCGCCGGAGTATCTGTGCTGCGGTTACCCCATGTTGTTTAATGGCAGGGTGAAACAGGCGAAGAACAAGAGTTATGAAAACAGGGTTATGTTTCATCGTATGGCCGACACTATCGGGTACATGGATATTGAAGACGTGGTGGTTTCCTGCGGGACCTGTTTCGAGATGCTGAACAAATACAAGATCGAAAATATTTTTGCCGATTCTGCCATCATCGATGTCAATGAATTCATGGCCCGTGAGGGACTTTACCGCATCGACCGGAGCGGTGAACAGCTTCTTTATCATGATCCCTGCCATTCCCCCATGAAGCGCCTGGGTGTTGATAAGACCTTTTCGGTCCTGCTGAATGCGAAGCCCGTCAGCGCGCCTAACTGCTGCGGTGAGGGGGGAACGCTTTCCCTTTCCACGCCGGATATTTCCAATAAGCTGCGTGAGAGAAAATCCGACAATATATCCCGGCATTATGACCGGCATGAGAAGGCAACGGTACTGACGACCTGCCCGAGCTGTGTCCAGGGGCTCTCGAGGATACACGGGCGCCTTACGGTAAAGGGGCAGTCCATGGTGGTTTACCTTGCCGAGGAAATACTGGGTAAGCACTGGAAACGGGATTTCAAGAAGAATATCAGGCAACAGAACGGCATAGAGCGGATTATATTATAAGGGAATATTAAATAATTAAATTTTAGATGTGCCCATTGCCATATCCATAAAATGCTTTACCGGTTAAGAAAAAAAGCCGAAAAAGTAAGGGAATACTTGTGATAAGAACGAGGATAGCTATGGGTAAAAGGGCGCTCTTGATATTATTTCTCTCCATACCGGTTTTTCTTTTTTCTCAGGAACAGCCGAAGGAGACGGATGCCGGTAAAAAAACACAGAAAAACATTCCTGTTCTGGCGCAATACAGCAACAGGTTTACGGTAAAACCCATCTACTTTAACAAGCGTATTGATGTAACAGGAAAGGGAGATATTCTGGAGATTGAGATGGTCATCGAAAACCTCACCGATGATCCCATCGATATGTATATTTTTACCATAGCGACCTATGAAAATGTTGAAGCGACACGGAGCAGTTTCGAGCGGCCCATCCCCCCGGCTGAACGCATAAAAACATTCGTGGCCTATCCCGATGATATCAAGAATTTTGAGTATCCCGTGTACGACGAGCAGGGAAATATCAAAAAAGATTTTTTCGGTAAAGAGATAGTTGAATATAAAAAGTATCCCCATGAACCCAGGAAGGGCGTTGATTCCAGCACCGGCAAGGCCTACCGTCTTGTGGACAGGCTGGTTCTGCGTACCTATCATCTCAGCGTTTACAAGAAAAACTATTACTTTTTCAACGAAGCGGCCCTTCTGATTTTTGATATGGAGGGCAATCCTGTTTACCGTCAGCTCTATGATTTGAAAAACTGGAGGCGGTGAGGCTCTCGCTGTATATTCTAAGAATGGCGGAGTGCTTTCCCCGGGCATACCGCCTGCCGTTATAAACGAATTTCCACCGGTTGCACCTCTCGAACTGTTTGAAGGTACCATGCTGATCCGGGATCGACTTTTTATTCCCCCCTTACGTTTAGTAATTGAAAAAAAGAGTATACTTTGCTAACTCTTCATTTTCCCGTGTTGTCATAATGATTCATTTTCAGTAGATTAAAGACCAGGGATGTTCAATGAAGCGCATGTCTTTCATATCAGGAATTTTTTTGACCTGCATTTTGTTCAATATGCCGGGGACGAATCTTGCGGCCAGTGATGACGCCTATGATTATTCCAGCTGGGGCAATAATTATTACCAGTCCGAATCGGTAAATATTAAAAATGTCAACGGCAAGTTCTATGCCTATATTGTTCTTCTCTTTAATGAAAACCCTCATTTTGTAAACCTGATCCAGAAGGACAGTATTCCCCTGAAAATAATGGCCCACGAGGGATTTCACATAAACGCCTATAAAAGTTATCTTAATTCCCTTCCCGAGGGGTCTCTGAAGGGCCTGGCCAGGACCATGCTGTCGGTGTATCTTGAATCAGTCCGCCTTAACGATCAGGAGCTGCACCGAATCGAGGATATTCTTGTGGATCGGAATATCATATTGAAATTTTCCCGTGATAAGAACCGGGAATTCAGAAAGATAACCCTGGATTATTGTATCTATGGCAAGAAGATTGAAATTACCACGAAACATCCCCTCATGGAACATAAAGATAAAATTTACAACATACAGCCCTTCATCTACTACGATGAATTTTCCACCAGCAATTCAACTTTCTATTATGACATGATTTATATAAACATGGAAGAGGTGCTCAATGACGCACTCATTGCGAGAAAAACCATCAAGGGTGAAAATGTTAAGTCGCTGTTTTTTGTCGGCTCCCGCGTAACGGACGATATTAAATTCTGCCTGAATAAAAGCTTCAGCAGCAGCAGCCGTATCCGCGATGAAATATGGGAGATGTTCGTCATCCATGAGCTTACACATAAAATGATAAACAACCGCTTTAATTATTATGACCAGGTCAACGGCGAGGAGCTTTCACTCATGAGTACTATTTATGCGAAACCGTACCTGGGACTCTCGGTCATGTACAGCTATGTCAATTATAATGCCATCAATCCCCACAGGATTGCAGCCATGAATTTCGTTAAATTTGCCGCTGAAAAATCGGGGAACAGGGATATCGGCCGCAATCCGGGACTCATCAAACTCATGGGAGAAGCCCAGCTGAAGCAGTTGGCCAGGGATTATTTCCAGCTCATTATAGATCGCCTGGATTAGTCCAGTATTCTTGCGGGATTCTTTATATCCATGGCATCAAAGCCGGCGTTTTTTACTCCCGTATAGGCATTATCGGCAAGCAATGAAGTTATATCGGGATACTGCCCCGTGTAGAGTGAATCCTCTATTTTTTCCCAGGCCGTAACAATTTTTTCACAGGCCTGTTTAAGCAGGTCATCGATCGATTCATAATGCAGCCCGGCTTTTTCCGCAGGATAGTTCCAGCGTTCCCGGTGGAAGTTGAGCACATGGGTGTTCAGTCTGCGTGGTTGGGGATACTGCACCAGGAAGTCCGAATAGAACAATTTTTTCATGCGAATCTCGCGCACAAAATTTGAAAAATAGGTATTTTTATTCGTTTTTATACCGTAGACTGTTTTAATAAAAAAAGGAACGGCGTCGAGATATCCCCATGTCCCGGTATAATTGCTGTCATTCTCTTTTTTATCCCGCCATATGATTTTCGGATAAATATCGGGATATGATTTGTGCAGGGCCTCCAGGATGATGTCCTTGATGGGGGGACTTAACTGATCGGCCAGGGCACGCTTTCTGACAGGCAGCAGTTTTGCGATATCGGGCTCCAGTTCATTTTTTCTCTCATCCTTGTACAGGTAGTAGTTATCTATGTTGTATTGAAACAGGAGGTTCTGTTCACGGTAAAAAACGGTTTCCTTACGGTCAAAGGAATCGGGAAAGCCGGACCAGTAAAAAATAAAGGGATGTATAAGGGAGTCGGCAATCATATGAGATACAAAGCCAAAGAGATAGGCGCGCTGTTCGGCGCTCCATTCATTGTTCTTATCCTCATATGAATAGAGGCGGTCCAGCATGGCGGCGATGAGTTTTTCACTGTTGCCATTGTGAAGGAAAAATGATATCTCATGGCCGTAATAGTGCTTTTTATTTCTTTGCGGAATATAATCGAATATGTTGGGACCCAGGGAGCCGAATACAGCGGCGCGGTAGTATTCATCCGATGAAAACAGGGCGCCGATGGATCGGAGCAGATAGGTCGGTTTCTTCCGTGCTCCCAGAAGCCTGATGCTGTCGATAAGGATGCGCTGATGCGTTATCATTCCCGGCATAATGCTACCTGTGTATATGCAAACATCTTCATGGTTTGTGACGATACGGAAAAGCGGGAATAATGTCAAGAATAAACATTTTGCCCCTGTGGCAGGGATATACTCTTTTTCTGTCATGAAAAACAGCTAAAAATCATTGACATGGCAGGGATGCAGGGGAGAGAATATGGTTAAAATTTTAATGGGGGATTCAGTATTATCATGAAAAAGCTTATCGCATTTCTTATCATTATTGCCGCATTACATAGCACCGGGTGCGCCATGATTTTCCGGCATATGAAGGAGAAACGAGATACTACCTATGAGGAAGGTGTACGGTTATACAACCAGGGCAAATACACGGCGGCTCATGATAAATTCAAAACAGTCATCTCAATCGATCCCGAATATGGTAAAATAAAGTATTATTACGGACAGACAAGCCGTTATCTGAAAAAGAAGGAACAGAGGTCTCGCCAGAAGGCCAACAGCTATTACACGCAGGGCAAGCAGTATATGAAGGCGAAAAGATATGAGGCGGCTCTGAACATGTTTCTCATCGTCAAGGAAGAAGATGAGAATTATGAGGATGTGGATTTCCAGATCAGTGAATGCCGGGACAACCTGGAAACAACCTTTAACGCCGTAATGAAGTACGCACGGAAATTGAACCGGCAGGGCAGGTACAATGACGCATATAATCAATGCGAGCGGGCAAAAAAGCTGAGCCCCATGAGTCCCGATGCGTCCATTTTGATGAAGGATATCGAAGAAGCTATGGATGAGCGGTCTGAGCCCTATGAGAAGAAAGCCGTAGCCCTTATGGAAAAACAACGATACGAATATGCAAAAAACCTGCTGGGAAAGGCGATCTATTATAATCCGGTTAAACCGGAACTTAAGGAGATGATTAACGAGTGCAATAAAAAAATTGCTATTGATACTGATTACAAGGGTGCATTGAGATTATATCAGAGGAAGCAGTATTTTCCGGCCTATTACAGCTTCAAGGCCCTGGAAAGAAAAGAAAAGGGTTTTAAAAAGACCGAGGTCTATATCCAGCAGCTTGAGACGTATCTTAAAAACAATATCTGGCAGTATTATAACCTGGGTCAGAAATATTATGACAAGGGTGATTATAAATCTGCGGTGCGGGAATGGAACAATGTTCTGGCCATTGATCCCAACCATCAGAAGGCCCGGGAATACCGTGAGCGTGCCATGGCAAAGCTGGAGATGAAGGAGTCATTAAGCGGCGGGAAATAATTCCTTCTTATAGGTCATAGAGGGCGCATTTGCCCGTCATGAGGTATTTCACACCTTCGTCGATGCCGTCCAGCGTCAATTCAAACATGGGAAATATTTCCCTGATCATTTTTATCGTGTGGACATAGTTCCATGACCGGGCCGGAAGAGGGTTAAGCCAGATTACGTCTTTGAAGCGATCTTTCAGCTTCTGAAGCCAGATGATGCCGGGAATTTCATTATAATACCAGTAATCGATGGCGCCGTTTACCCATGTGAGCTCCGAGGGGGCCATTTCGCCGTCTCCAACGATGATTACCTTGTAATCGGGATCCTCGCTTTTCAGGAAATCCATGGTTGAGACCGATTCGTTCCGCTCCATGCTGGTCCAGAGGTCCTGGTACAGGCAGTTATGAAAATAGAAGTGCCTGAACTTGTTTATCTGTGACGATGCTGCGGAAAAAAGACGTTCCACCAGTTCAGAGTAGGGTGTCATGGAACCGCCCACGTCCATGAAGAGAGCCACCTTGGCCGCTTTTTTCTCCTTGTTCTCCCATACGAATTCGATCTCGCCGGCGTTTTTACAGGTCTCGTCGATAGTGGCCTCCACATCGAGCCGTTCTCCCTGGCCGACAGGGAGGAGTGACCGCAGGTGTGACAGGGCCACCCGCATCTGGCGTGTGTCCAGGGTAATATCGCTGGAATAATTTTTAAAGGACCGTTTTTCCGCTATCTGTACGGCCCGCCGGTGAATGGATTCGCCCTGGCCGATGCGCACACCGGCGGGATTGTATCCCCAGGCCCCCTGTGTGGACCGGCCTCCCGTGCCGATGGCCTTGTTGCCGCCGATATGGTCCTTGAATCCTTCGCCCCATTGCTCCTTCAGCTGTTCCTCGAAGTTTTTAAGCACTTCGTCCAGGTTCAGCTGCTCCATCTGTTTTTTTTCCTCTTCGGAAAGCTTGAGCTGTTCAACCTTTTTCAGTGATTCCAGAATTTTTTCCAGGAGCTCGTCGGTAGTTTCAATATCTTTGAAGGTATCGAGAAAGGCCAGGTCGTATTTATCGAAAAATAGTTCATTCTTTACCAGAATTGAGCGGGCTACATGATAAAAACGCGTCAGGCTGCAGTCGTTGAGATTCATGGATAGCGCCTTATGCAGGGTTATCCATTCGTGCATGGAAACGGGAACGCCCCGCGATTTCAGATTAAAAAAGAAATTAATAAACATCCCGCGTCCTCATGCTGGCATTGTAGGCGTAATGGGATTTGCCCGATTTGTCCACGAGTTCGATGTCTTCCTTTTTTTTCAGGAGTGTGCCGAGAAAGGGAATTTCCTGCTCCAGTTTTTTAATGGAGATGCCTCCCACCATGAGAGCCTGGAGCCAGTCGATGAGTTCGCTCGTGGAGGGTTTTTTTCTCAGCATATCGAACTGCCTGATCCAGTAAAACTTTTTCAGCGCCTCTCTCAGCAGCTTTTTTTCTATATCGGGATGGTGAACTTTCACGATTTCTTCCATGAGTGCTTCTTCGGGAAACTCGATATAATGAAAGACGCAGCGGCGGAGGAAGGGGTCGGGCAGTTCCCTTTCGCTGTTTGAAGTAATGATTACGATGGGCCGTGTGGCGGCCTTGATGGTCTCCCGTGTCTCCGGTATATAGAAGGACATCTCATCAAGCTCGTTGAGCAGGTCGTTGGGGAATTCAATATCGGCTTTGTCTATTTCATCGATGAGAAGAACCACCTGCTTGTCGGCGGCAAAAGCCTCGCCCAGTTTTCCCAGCTTGATGTATTCCTTGATATCCGACACGTCTCCCTCGCCGAAACGCGCATCGTTGAGGCGCTGGACCGTATCATAAACATAGAGACCTTCGCGCGCCTTGGTGGTGGACTTAATGTTCCAGATAAACAGTTCCTTGTCCAGTCCCCTGGCTATGGCATGGGCCAGGAGCGTTTTTCCCGTTCCCGGTTCGCCTTTTACAATCAGGGGGCGTCCCAGCGCGATGGACACGTTGACGTTATCTTTCAGCTGGGGAGATATGACATAGTCCGGTGTACCTTTAAAATAATCCATAATTATCCGCCTGTCGCATAGTTTGAGCATACCGTACAGGGAGAGCCATTACAGGGTGTTCATCCTTACGATATGGATGAGAAATTCCCGTGAATAACGTTCTTTATACAGTATTTCTAGTTTCTAGGCCAATGATTTATATGATGCTGATCATGGCAAGAACTTTCTGGAATCCTGTATCCACTGTTTTTTTCTTTAAGATTAAAAAAAATACCATTATGACTTGACACTTACAGTATTTTAGTATATTATATATTTATCAAATACCCTTTGATATCTTCTTGTTAAGTTTAAACTATCCTCCCAGAACGTTTAGAGCTATTCAGGCGGGTACGAAAATACCCGCCTGATTTATTTTTTCAGTGAAATTAAGTTAAAAACCTGTATCGTATAAGCAAGTGTTATACGGAGTTGTTGTTTTATTATGTAAATAGTACAAGACTTACAGCCATGATAAACATACCTGAGATTAATCCCCCGATTGCAATATGGTGTTCACCATACTCCTCCGCTGTCGGCAGCAGTTCATCGAGAGATATATATACCATAATGCCGGCAACGGCGGCAAAAATCATGCCGAAAGCTGCATCATCGAATATGGCTTTAAGAAGGAAATAGCCGGCTAAGGCGCCGACAGGTTCTGCTAGCCCTGATAGAAAGGAAAGGGTAAATGCTTTTTTTCTGCTTTTCGTTGCATAATATATGGGTACTGAAACTGCAATCCCTTCAGGAATATTATGTATTGCTATTGCAACTGAAATGCTTATTCCAAGAGCCGGATCCTGCAGCGCACCTATGAAAGTTGCCAGACCTTCCGGGAAATTGTGAATACCGATTGCTAATGCGGAAAAAATCCCCATTCGGAGAAGTTTCCTGTCATCTAAAATGGTTTCAGTATCACATGAAAAATTTTTGATTTCATGAGGATTTTCATATGAAGGGACGAGTTTGTCAATCAATGCAATTACTGCAATACCGCAGAAAAAAGCTAGAGTGGTAAAAAAATATCCGTTTTTTAAACCATAAAGCAATGAGAGCGAATTTCTGGCTTTTGCAAATATTTCAATTAAAGAAACATATATCATAACACCTGCTGAAAATCCAAGTGCTGCGGATAAGAATTTCGGATTAAATTTTTTTGAGAAGAAAGCCATGATGCTTCCGATCCCTGTTGCCAGACCTGCGAAGACTGTCAGTCCGAAGGCAAACAAAAAGCTACCGATATCCATATGAATGACCCCTTGTAATATTTAAAAATTATAGTCAAAATGGGATAATGCAGTAATGGTATAAATTCCTAAAAGTAAAGCCTTCTCGAAATATTTTGTCAATATTTTAACTCAGCAGTTGCCGGGATCAGTTACGGATAAAACACCTTGCATCCTTTCATCTGGCTTTTGGCGGTGGAATTACATATATATTAAAGTATATTAAAGCAGTGCGACTAATGACATTTGGCCTTGCTCATTTTTTTTAAACAAATGAGCAAGGCAGTGACGTCATGTAATTTGCTGCCATTCTGCTTTTTTGCGAGGATCATTAAGCGACATTTCACCAAAGATACCGGATTGTTTATTCCCGGTGATGAAATGATGAAGAATTGACCTGAGATTATCGGCATTAGAGTTCAGCGCTTCTGATGTGGAAGCCAGTTCCTCTGACGCTGATGCGTTCTGCTGAATAACTTGGTTGAGCTGTTCCATGCCCATATTTATCTGATTAACACCCTGGCCCTGCTCCCCTGATGCGGTAGCGATATCCTGCACAAGGTCGGCGGTTTTTCGTACATTTGGCAGTATTTCTGAAAGGAGGGATCCGGCTCTTTCCGCAATAGTTACGCTCTTATCAGCCAATTCACTAATATCCTGTGCGGCGTTCTGACTTTTTTCCGCCAGTTTCCTGACCTCTGAGGCAACAACGGCAAAACCCTTGCCATGTTCACCAGCCCGGGCCGCTTCAATGGCTGCGTTTAGAGCCAGGAGGTTAGTCTGGTAGGCGATATCCTCAATGATATTAATTTTACCGGCGATCTGTTTCATGGCGTTCACGGTGTCAGAAACAGCCTTGCCGCTTTCATCGGCCTGGTTGGCTGTTTTCTGCGCCAGGGTGTCCGTGTCCGCCGCATTCTGGGCGTTTTGAGTAATAGTGGCACCCATCTCCTCCATCGAGGATGTTACTTCTTCAACATTGGAGGCCTGTTCATTGGCGCCCTGGGCCAGGGCTTGTGATGTCGCACTGATTTCTGACGTTGAATTGGCAAACTGGTCAACCTTCGACAGTACCTCTTGGATCAACCGTGTTATTCTGAATGAAAGAAATAGCCCTATAAACAACGCAGCTATAAAACTGATAATTGTGGAAGCGATGATGATAGAAATTGATGCTTTCCGGCTGTTCTCCATGGCCAGAACATTGTATTTCATCGTATCCTGAATTTTTGTTTCGGCCTGGTCCGCGAGTGAGATGAAGTTTTCAAAAAGAGTGTCAAAGGATTTATCCAGTTCCTTATCCGTTTCAGCATACCGCATATTATTAAACTTTTTATTGAAGCGTTTATCCGAGGCTGTTTTAAAGGACTTTAGATTTTCCCGTACTTCTCGTAAAAGTGAGATAGCCTTTGTATCTGTGAGTGCTTCAAAGGTCCCTTCTTCGTTTTTACCCCCTTCCAGGAGCGCGGTGCTGTACCAGATCGCCTCATCAAGCTGTTCCCAGACTTTTGGTATTAACTCCTTATCTTCAGCACCGCTCATGATCTCTTCAAACCAGAGATGGGCCGTAGTGGCTTGCAGTTTAATTTCCATGATTGCATCAACCTGCGGTGCGCTGGTAATACCGACCAGAGAACTTGTCCTGTACAGGCTCTGTATCATGATGATTGCCAGAACTCCGGCAATCAGTATAATAGTTGAGACGGTCATAAATCCCGTAATAAGTTTTCCTTTTATTCCAAGTTTTATGTTTTACCCCCTCGTGCTATTTAAATATATTATTCTGTATGGATCCTTTTTCTATGGTTATTTATTAGTATATGTGCCGTGACCGGATATGTCAATGGCAGATTCAGGAATATTTTATCAATATATGCGCTCAACGGTCGTTGGGATCAGCTTCGGATAAAACATACTGTGACCGTCAATCGGTTTCCGGAGGCTTACATTAATGTTTGTATTGCAAAAAAGAGACGACAATGCGCAATTGCCGTCTCTTTTTTGCAATAATGACTAAACAATGATTATGTTTTACCGATGGTAAAGCTCCCGGTATAAGGCGGCATGGGCCTTCTCATCGGGAAGAATTCTTCTCATGATTTTAAAGATTCCACTGTCCTCACCGGGGGACAGAGCCTCCTCTATCTGCCTCACGGCGCCGGATTCAATCGCGCTGATTCTTTTCAGCTTCGCCTCAAGGGTCAGAGCCCTCATGAAAAAGGCCGCGGCCCTGCCGGCGAAAAGCCAAAATTTCCCGTTTCCGATTTCACCTTTAAAATTCTTACGGTAAAACTCACGGAAAAGACGCCCATGCATCTCCTCCTGGTCTGCATACTCCCGGAAGCGGCTGCTGAGATCCGGTTTTTCCCGGTATTGTGATGCCAAGGCTCGATACATCCCCGTTCCTATCATTTCCATGCGGAATGATTCCTTTACTTTTTTTTCCAAATTATTCATCTTTGTCTCCTTTTCATATTTTTTCCCGGCATGATGGCCCGGAGCCGCCTGATGCGGTCCTTCAATGGATGTCGAAGAGGCCGCGGAATTCCTCATGCACTATCATGTTTCGGAACCACTGCACCATGTCCGGAGAATCGTAAAAGGGATGATTACGGAAGAGATCCATAAAGGGGCCATAAAAGGACTCATCGAATTTTTCGATTCGGCTTTCCACCATGTCCCTCACCTTCTTTCCGCCCGGTTTATGATATCGGGTGAAACGGGCATCCAGCATCTTCATATCGTAAAAAGCCTTGGTCTTGTGAGAGCACCGGCAGGAATTCTCCGGGTTCACGACGCCGCATACTCCGTTCATGTAGGAATATATTTTCTCCCGTGCCCGCGAAAGGACCTTGCGGAAATTCTCCCTGGTTATTCCCATGATCTCAGCTCCCATGACATCCTTTACACCAAAGACTGCGCCCAGGAGAAAGACGAGCCTGTCCCGGCGTTCCAGGCATATGAGCATCCCCATCATGCATCCGGTTTTAAGTTCCTCCTCCAGGATGCCCGCGTCGGGATGAGTGAAGGAACGATTGTCCGGCAGGTTTTCGATGAGGGTCACATATGTATCAAAATCATGAATCCGCCTTTCGAACTTCCTTTTTTTCATAGTCAGGATATGGTTGGCCACAATACGGTAGAGCCATGTCCTGAATGCCCCCTTTCCCTGGTCATAGGTGGAAAGGCTTGTGATGAACTTGATCAGTATCTCCTGGGTGATATCGCTGGCGTCATCGTGGTCCATGACCATCTTGAAGGCGATGTTGTATATCCAGGCCTGATGGCGCAGTATGAGCCTTTCCAGGGATTCCCGGCCGCCCTGCAGGATGTCTTCGACAAGGGCCTGGTCGTCATCGCCATAATCTATTTCCAAAAAAGGATTTTCCATATGTCCCCTCTCTATTCTATACTCCTTTTTTTGCCTTCTGTGACAGGGATATCAATTTTTTATAAAAAATTATTCATTTTTCCTTTGCTGCAAACCGTTTCCGTTTCTCTTCTAAGGTGATTGATTTAATGCTCTCAGATTTTATTATATTGGGAAAGAGGGGGAATATCCATGAAAATATTCGGAATCAACCGGGGAAGCCTGTTATCTGTCACCGGGGAAACGTCGGCAGCAACTGCGCCTTCCATGCAGAATTTTCATGAAGACCAGCACGAGCCTCAGTTCCCCGGATGAGTCGATCATGGGGATATTTTTGTCACTAAAAAGTCCCTTCTAACAGGGCATTGTTAAAATTCTCCAATGACTTTCATAGAATCTTCATAAATCTCAGCGCCAATTTTTTCATTATAAACACCATCTTCCCAGACATAAACAGATGGTCTTTTGTTGTAAGAAAAAACGGTGCCCGGTTTGTTTTGAATGTGCGATGCTGTCATGATCCAGGCAGCAGCTCCGGCCGATTTTTTGGTTGAACTCGTATCAGGCAAAAAAAACCTCATTGCCGGCATTACGTTCCTCCATAAGAATTGGGTGATTTTATTCTGCTCGCGAGCAAGACCGGTTCCGGGCATAAGCCCCGGGTCAAGAACATATGAAGAAATATTTTTAAATCTTTTTGACAGCTCCACGGCAGTAATCGTGTTCAGAAACTTTGACGTAGCGTACCTGTCAAGATTCTTCTGTTTTGTGTTTTCCGCGCCGGACTTTCCCCGGAGTAATTCATCAATAGAGGTATACTGAGCACCTCTGAATCCATACATCTTTCCGTAAGGATAATTCGGATTGTGAGTGCCGCTCCCGATAAATAGAATTCTCCCTTCTTTTTTGATATGCGGTTGTAAGCCGATAGTGAGCATGAAAGCAGCTAGATGATTGACCGCTATGGTTTCTTCATATCCATCGGGTGTAAATTTTGTTTGATCAACAAACTGTACACCGGCGTTATTTATCAAACCGTCAATTTGCGTGTCCCAATTTTGTATAAATTTTCTGATATTGGCTAGCTGCGATAAATCAAGCAGAACTGCTTCGACATTGCTCCCCGTTTCCCGGGCAATTTCCCGGCCCCTGTTAAGATTACGAATTGCCATTATCACCCTGTTTTCTTTATTTTTCGCAAGATTCTTTACAATTTCCAGACCCAATCCGCTGGTTGAACCTGTGATAAGAAATGTTTTCATGTATTTTCTCCTGTTTTAAATGTTGACGCTGTCAACAAGAATAATATAATAAAGTATGTTGACATAGTCAACATTATATGATAAAAAACTGAATTTATAACTATTCAAGGATTTTGAGGGTAGTACTAGATATGAATAAAGAAACCAGGCAAAGTCTGCTCAGAGTTACCAATGACCTGATTGACAGCCAAGGAGTTGAGGCAGTATCAATGCGGGAAGTCGGGAGGCTTGCCGGGTTATCACGCTCGGCATTATACCGGCATTTTGAGAATAAAGAATCGCTTCTGGCTACGATTGTTGTAGAAGATTTCACTCTGCTGGGAGAAAAGATTTATAAATTAGAAGGAACGGTTAAAGATTCCAAAGGGCTTTTAATCGAAATATTTATCAGTTATTATGATTTTGCAATGGAAAATCCGGGGCATTACCAGCTCATGTTTAACACCAAATGGGATCAGGAAAAGTATCCGGAGATACAGCAGGCGGCTTATTCTGTTTTCCAGAAAGTTGCTCTGTTTGTTTCCGGGGCTCTGTCAAACAAAGAGCCAAATATAAAAGAAGTAATTAAAAAAACGGCAATTCAATACGCCTTTATTCATGGTCTGGTTGAACTGCATTTGATCGGGCACAGGGAGATGTCGAAAGGACTGGATGATGCCAGGGTATTGATACATCATATGGTGGAGTCAATTCTTAAATCATGAACAATTAATGTAAAGTAAAAGTACAACACAGAGGCAGGTGCGGAAATTTTTTTAAGCCTTGCCTTTTCGAATCGCCACTTCTCTTCATCCATGATATCGCGGCACTCGCCCTTCCATGGCCAGCGTATTTTCCCATACATCAACTCAGCGGTCGCCGGGTCCAGTTCCGTATAAGATATCTTGTTCAAACTTTCATTAACAGTATTTTCATTGACATTATATTATTGCCGTTGTGTGATATTCATTATATCGATGGAGGACAGCAATGAAAAAAATACTGTTACTGTGTGTGATTCTTTTTACCTCGACGTCCCTCTTTGCCATGCCGGAGATCAGCGACCTGGCGGAAGACCTTTCCCGTGAATATGTACAGAAGACCGGACAGGTGCTCATCAAAAAACGCATCGCCATCCTGGACTTTGAGAACGTCTCTCCCCTGATGAAAAAGCACGATATCGGGGCCACGGTGAATGCCCTGCTCATGGCGGAAATGGGCAGCAGCACCATCTTCCGGCTGGTGGAGCGGAAGGAAATCAGTAAAATAATGAAGGAAGTGGAGCTCTCCATGACAGGCATGGTGAGCCAGGATCAGGCCGTGAAGGCGGGAGAGCTCTCCGGGGCCGAGCTTCTGCTGGCCGGAACGGTGTCGGAAACCGGTGAGAAAATAAGCATTTCGGCACGTATCATCTCCACGGAAAAGGGCGAGGTTGTCGCCGCCAGGACCGTGAAGGTACTGCGCGAGGACATGATCAAGACCGCCAACGAGGTGTACTGGTCGGCCTTCCAGAGCGAGTACGGCATAAGCCTCTCCCTGGGTATGAACCCCCTTATACCCAATAAGGGAGGCTTTGCACCGCTCATGAGCCTTAACGTGGGATACAAGCCTCTGCGCTACCTGCGCCTGGGCGGCGGCTTTGTCTATGGAAAGATTATAGAATTCAGGTCAGACGAATATGTTTTGGATGGCTCCAGTCCTCAGACCGGTGTCGATACCGGTGTCAATAGCTGCTGGCAGGCCTTTGTCGACTACGGCCGTGATTTTAACATCCAGCACAACTACCACGTCAACCTTGCCATGATCAAGCTCCATGCCGACGGGCTCTACCCGGTGTTTCGCTGGCTCACCCTGGGGGCCCGCCTGGAGTACTGGTTCGGCTTTGGCAAGATGGTCAACATCGAGCAGGAGATCCACGGCTTTCCCGTACCGGTGGCCTTCGATGCGGATAATGATGGTCCCGCACCAGGTGATGTAGTGGAATTTGCCGAACAGCGCATCGTGGTGAACGCCGCGGCTGAATCAATACACATGTTCAATCCCTCGATTATCGCCGAATTCCTCATCTCCCGGCGTATTTCAATCAATCTCACCCTGGGATACCTCGTCGCCATGACCATCAAGCCCAAGGTCTTCTACACCGCCGACGACAACCGGCAGACCGGCAATGTGGATGAGAGCGGTGTCTTCCCCCGGTATCCCTACTACAACTTCGCCCGGGACCAGAATGACAAGCGGATCACCGCTAACATCTCCGGGGTGAATTTTACTCTTGGCGTGGGACTGCATATCTGAGAAGCTAAACGGAAAAGGCACGTTCCTTTCGGGGGACGTGCCTTTGTTTTATCGAAATTCCATTCTCCCGAAAATCTCTTCGGGAGAATGGATAAAAAAACGGTCAAAGCAGATTTTAAAAGCCTTACCGGCCCGAATATTCTGCTGTATCAATTATAAGACAATTTCTTTTTCATCCAATCTGATAAGGACATTAAAAACATTTTTCAATTTAAAATTCAAGGCAGCAGCCGCAGATTATGGGAAAAACGGCTTGACCGGCCATCAACCTTGTAGTATGTTAAAGTCATAAATCCCGTAAATTATCCGACTTGTTATAGTATCTGATCCTTTTCATCTGCCAGTTCTATCGTTCAATATAAAGATCTTTGCTTATTATTCCTGAAATCACTCCAAAGACGAGGGGGCGACTATGAAGAATAAGAGAATAGACCGCAGAAACAGAATAGATGAAAAAACAGATATTTTGAACAGGCCAGGATCGGGTCTAACCACGAGAAGGGATTTCCTGCTTTCAGCGGCCAGCGGTGCTGCGGCCATTTATTTTTCATCATGCTCAGCCAGTAATGAATCCAGCAAAGACTCGATACCTGTCAACCGTGTTGTGCGTGTAATCGACTCTGACGCAACCTCGTGGAACGGAGTAACCCCAATTGATTTTTATCAATATGCAGACCAGAATGCCGTTGATGCCATGGTAGGGCGTGGTGTAAGGGAGCTTACCGGGAAAAGCACGAATGAAGAGGCATGGCGCTCGCTTGTTCCGTATAACAGCGGTGAAATGGTGATGATTCACCTTAACGCATACAACAACAATGACAACAGCAGAAAAAATAATGTCGCCGCTCCCATCAGCGCGGTAATATACGGGCTGGTTGACCTTCTTGGCATTCCCGCAACGAATATTATAATTTCAGACCCGTCGCGAACACTCGTCGGATCAGCCGCAGAGGCCCGTATTATCAATGGATGCCGGCATAGCAGTTCCATCTCTTGGGATTTGTACCGGGGAGAATACGGCTCCGACATTACCTTTACTTCCGGGCATGAGCCTACCAGCGAAGAAAAAATCGCCCGTGCAATAGAGGAGGCTGACCATATTATTCTGATGCCGGTACTCAGCTGGCACAGTTCTGGTATGAGCACAGGAGCCATGAAAATGATGATCGGTTCTCTGGATCATATGCTGGCCATGCATGATTGCGGACCGGGAGATTGGCGCAATAGCGCAGGCCTGGCCGATATCTGCATGCCTTTAAAAGAGAAGCTCAGGCTTATTGTAGCAGATGGACTGTTTGGAAATATAAATGGCAACACCGCTTCTCCACACGCATTCATTACCCTGGGAGGAGCCGGCGGAACAGGCCCTTCCAGTACACTGTACTTTTCCAAAGACATTGTAGCTCTGGACTCAGTGATGTATGACGATCTACTGGATGAAGCGACAGCAAAGGGTTCACCTAAAAGCGGTTATCTCTACGGGTTTTTAAAATTTGCCGCTGACTCTGACCATAATCTGGGAACTTTTGAAATGCGTGACGAAACCGGCGCAGCAGCATACAGCAAGATCAACCTTGTGAAAGTGAATTTGAGTTAGGGATTTCGATACCGGGGAATGCATTTAATCTGTGCAGGAATACATTCCTTCCGCCCGCGATAAGCGCGGCAATAATCCGTTTCACTGAATCCATTATTACATGGACCGGTTTCCGGGCGGCGGAGTTTCCCGTGTATCCAATGAAACCGGGAAGAAACCGCGTGCCCCATGTGGATTGACTGATCTTATTATTTGGAGCCCGAAAGTTTGGGGATGATGGATTGTATCAGGCCCAGGGCGGAACCTTTTGAGCCATAATAGTTATTGATATTGACATTCACCAGGCCCCCTTCAGCCTTTCCTGTCCAGCTAACGCGCCAGGTTTCCAGCGTGGAACTGACCCCGGGGTCCTCGGACCGGGTGATGATTTTCCGGCAGATATAGAAACCGCCTTGAAAATTCTGCTTCCCGCAGGGTTCCTCGCGGATCAGCGGTCCCGGGCCCATACCTGCCGGAGCCTCGGGCTGCCCGGCCATGATCTTCATGACCTGGTCGGCCATGGGCTGCATAGTCCAGGATATCTCCAGGCTTATTCCAAGATCGGTAAAATGTTTGGGGAAATTATCATTGTCCTTCCTGGCCGTGATGATCATCGTGGTTCCAGCGATATCCTTTTCACTGGTGAGGATAAATCCCGGGGGAAGGATCTTTGCCGCCGGGGGAAGTTTGGCGTAGGATACCGCCAGAATGGAACAAAGCGCAATGCAGACAAGTAATGCTTTCACAAACCGTTTTTGCATCATACATATCACCCTGAAATAACTATTTTCAATTCCATGAAGGAAATCGTTTTACTGGAAATTTTTAAAAGCCTTGCCTTTTCGGGATATTTTGTCAATACATTAACTCAGCGGTCGCCCGGCTTATTTTTTCAGCGCAACATTGTATTTCTTTACCATTTCTTCGGGATAATAGGACTCCTTGGCCTGGCGAAGAGCTTCGTTTCCCATATCCTGCTCAAAATTGAAACAGCAGTATTTTTTCGGCATGATATTGGCAAAATTGTTATACATGAACTGGTAGATTCCCTTGTACCGGCGCAGGCCCTTGGCGAAGTGGAGCGCGAAAACCTTTTCGTTCAGCTCCTCGCCGATGATGAATCCCGCCGGCTCGTTGTCGGCGTAATAGATGCCGCCGCAGAGAATGAGCTCATCGTAGAGGGTCAGAGCCTCCCTGGTGGAATAATAGTCGGTGTCTTCGGGGGCAACGGTCATCTCCTTCTGCCACAGATCCAGTATGCGGCGGGCATCGTCCATCTCCTTTTCCGTCAGGGGAAGCGCCTGATGGGTATAAAGGGCGAGAAACTGTGTGAGAAGGTTTTTCTTTTTATGCATTTTTTTCCCGGCATAGGACCCCATTTTTTCAATGTGATGTATGTAATCGGAATCGTCATTGCTGTAGCTGAAAAGATACTCTTCGCCGCTGAAGGCAGTGAGCCATTCCTCGGGGATGGGATACATGTTTTCATATTCCGTCAGAATATCGCGGAGATAGGAGGCTTCAATTTCACGAATATCCCGCGTGGGCATTATATACCGCTGTCCTTTCCTGGTGAGTCCTTCGATCCATGTTTCATGGTCTGAAATGACATGATAATCGTGTACGTTCCTGAAGAGGTACAGGTTGGCGAAGCTGTACTCCGAGAGGTTCGTGCCCGCCGATTTTAATGCAGTAAAAAGAATGTCCTTGTGCTGCAGACCGAGTTTTTCCCTATTCATCATATAGCCATTTCCTCTGTAAATATCGTCGCGTTACGAAAAGGGCATGTAAAAAGATGGAAGCGTTCATTGCCCACCAGATGGCAGGCGCACCCAGACCCGCCGCAATGCCCAGGATATATGCCAGGGGTATACGGACGAGCCAGAGACTCATCACCACAATAACCATGACACTGCGTGTATCCCCGGCGCCGTTCAGGCCGCCGCTCAGAACAACGGCCCAGGCCATGAAGGGTTCGCTTATCATGCTGATATAAATATAGCGTATCGATTCCGCAACGACAATACTATCATCAGAGAGAAAACGGGAAAGGGGACCGGCATTGAGTACGACCAGGATGGTCAGCACGACGATGACGATAACGCTGAGAAATGCCGTGATAAGGCCCGCACTGAAGGCATCTTCGGTTTTTTTCTGACCAAGATAGTTTCCCACGATCACGGCGTTGGCCATATTAAAGGCAAAGGCAGGAAGAAAAATTGCCGATTCTATGCGCATGCCATTGGTAAAGGCGGCCAGTATTTCCACATTGTGAAAGGGAAGGGTGCCAATAATAAGAAAAAGAACCGTTGAGCCCAGCTGCCAGGCCCCGCGAAGAAGAACGGCGGGCCATCCAATGACGGCGATCCGCTTCACGCTTTCCCGGGAAAAGGTCTTTTTTTGCCGCAGGACCGGGCGCAGGTGGATATAATTCAGGATACAGCCCAGGAGAACGCTGAGAGCGGTGGAAAGAGCTATTCCCCGGTATCCCAGCGGTGTGTGGAAAACCAGGATAAAATTGAGGATAATATTGCTCAGGGCCGTTACTGCCATGGTGGACATGGATTTCCGTATCATGTCACCAGCCCGCATGAGACCGTTGCTGTTGATGAGAAAATAGTGGAACACCAGCGATGCGGCATATATTTCCAGCAGGGGCCCGGCAACTTCCTTTACTTCACGGGGAATATGTATGATGGAGAGTATCAGCGGTGAAAAGAGAAGGCCGAAAACTCCCAGCAGGCCTCCCAGAACAAGAATGGTTACGGTTATGGACCAGGCTGAGTCCGCAAAAGCCTGCCTGTCCGAGGCAAATTGCCGGGCCGTTACAGCCACGGTCCCGATTGTCAGGGCATTGCCTATAACCACGAAAATGAAATACAGGGTGGAGACGAATCCCACGGCGGCCTGGTATTCCCGGCCCAGCTTTCCGGCTATATAGACATCGGTGAGATTTATCACGAATTCAAAAAACATGATGAATATCATGGGCCAGCTTATGTCCCAGCTTTTTGCGGCAATGGCCTGCAATTCCCGGTTTTTAAATAGAGATAGATATTTCATGGGCATAACTATATAAATCACTATTATTATGGCAATCTAAAACCTGTTCCTTGAGCCGACCCCATATGGTTTTTATAACCCATTCTTTCATAGGGGATTCCCCTATATATAAAATAGGGGCTGTCCCATTTTCAATAAGTGCTTTGGCCTATGGACTGTGCGCTTATTCCATGATTATACTTTTCATATCATTAGTATGTTATCACATGTGACCCCGGGCTGACATGAATGGATTGAATCACATGCACCCGCCTGATCTTCAGGCTCTGTACCTCCCCGTGGGGGACAGGTATGGAGCCGTGAAAAAGGTGGAAAATCTCATTTTTGAACTCGAACATACGAACATTGACTGGAAGTATGTCATTGCCGAGTTCCGGTCCTACCTGTATGATTTCCTTTACGACAGTATCCCCTATGCCCACGATGTCCTGAATATCATCTTTCATTATCTCATTGAAGCCGTGGCCCGAAGGAAGGTATCGGCTCTCCGTGCCAGTGATACTTTTTTTGATCGTTATATCTTCGTGGTCAAGCAGGTGATTGACGGGAAAGAAGAATTTATCCCCGTAAAGGAAATTTTTAATGCCAATGCCTCATTATTTCTCGACATAATGATGCAGGAGAGTGAGGAGGGTTTTTATTTCAAGGCCATAAACAACAGGGTAAAGAACCTGGGCAGCCTGATTATCACCGCGGGAGACCGGGATGGTGATATTACAGGCATTATAAGTAAGTTTCTGTTCCTCCAGTATCGCCTGTATGTAAACAGCTCCATAAAGACCAATGATTCCGAGATACAAACATTGATATCATACATCGACGATGAGATCGTGCAGGATGAACTTGTCCATATGTTCGATATCGTGTCAGAGGCCACCTATGACGGGAATCTGCGCCGGATTGAACGGGTCTTATCGGAAGCACCGGCTGATCTGCTTGCTCAACACCAGATACTGATGGATTTCTCCCATAATGCCAGAACATGGGAAAAGATATGTCTCCGCATACGACGCATGATAGAAGAAGGGACGCTGATACGGGACAATTCCATTCTTCCTCTTCTTTCCTATCTGATAAAGAAGTCCCATGAAGGGAATGACGGTGAACTGCAGCTGTTCATCTCGCGGACGGTGGCATCGGCATGCACCGTGTTTGTAACGCGGAGAAATCATGACCTCCTCAAGAACATAATCGACCTGGTGATGCCCATACTTCTTTCAGAGATTGAGCGTAATGGGAATTATAATTCGGCCTTTTCCACCATCTACAATATCGGTAAAACAATCATAGAGTCGGGGAACATCTCCCTTATCGATTACTTCAATGATATACTTGTATCCTCCCGTTTCTGTTTTCCCGAGTTTTCCGGGGTCGCTCCGGATTGGTCGGTGATCGTCAATGCCAGCCACCTGGAAAATATCAGGACCTGGATGAAACTCATCGAGCTGAATCCGCCGGTGATGAAAAAACTTGCAGCCTGTCTTATTGTCAACATGAAGCTCGGCGGCGTGTATCTGAAAGACACCGATGTTTTTCAGAGGGACATCTCGGAACTTCTGAACAGCGATCTTGGCGAGGTGTTTTATCTTATCACGTCCCTGGCCGCGGTCTTTCCTGCTTTCTATCATGATATCGGTGCCACGGGGGACATCCGTTCCTTTACGGAAAAAATTGATACCAATCACCGCATGAACGATCTCATTCATTTCCTGAGGAAGCAGGTGCATGTTGAATCGTCCAGCAGGACCGTCACCCTTTTCCAGAACGTCATGGAATACTGGATGAGCGGCGATAAAGAAATTCTGCTTAATATGATTCCCGGTGAGGTATACGACAATCTCGATGGTTTTTTCAGGATGATCAACATGGCCGACGAGAAGGCCGCCCAGAGGATTTTTCAGAAGCTTAATAATAATTTTCCACAGTATGATCATCTTCATTTCTGGGACATCCTGGAGGCCGTGGGAAAGGAATACTTCAATACATTCGTCACGGAAAACGATTTTGAAGAAGTCAGTGACGGGGAAAAGACCGTTGTGCTGGATTACTGCAACCGGTATTTTGACTCGAGAAACCCCACGGAAATGACCAGCATGCTTCACTATATTTCCGGCATGGCGGGCCTCGATGAGTCAAAAATATCCATCTGGAAAATGCTCTATGAAATTTCTGATGATGATTTCCGCAAACTTTTCAACGTGGTGAGCCAGTGCAATATTTCCAAGGTGAACATCGAGAAGTTCATTACCTTTCTCCACGTCTACCGCATGCTCGTGGATAAATATAATTTTTCCGATATTCGGGGAATTGATAAGCTGATGAAATATGCCTCTGAGGGCCTCTTTGATCCACCCAGAGGTTTTTTTGACATATTACGGGGAGAGAACACCATTGAGGCCCAGGATGAACTCTTAAAAGTACAGCATGAGCTGAAGGAATCGGTGCTGCTCAGCAGCAGGCGGTTCGAGGCTCTGGACACCATTGAATTCAAACGGCACATCGCCTTCGGCATTCCATCCATGTACGGTTCCTATAAGGAGAAGAAATTCGATACGCTGAAGGTCTTTTTCCAGATGAACCTGGTCCGTTTTTCTTTCTTTGAAAAGATTGTAGAGGATTTTTTCAGTGATGCCCTTGCGGTCCCCGATTACACGCGGATGAAAACAGTCATGCAGCTCTTTATCCGCGCCTTTCTGGTCGATGGACTTGTCAACCAGGAGATGATTACCGTGGCGAACCTGCTGGAAACGCCCAATATGAAAACATCCCAGTTTCGTGATGTGGTGAATTACCTCATCACCATCCATGGTGAAATATCGGATCGCTTCAACGAGACGTTCAAGGATGTGTGCCGGGCGGCAGTGCATACCATCGGCGTTGATAATATTTCACGGCGTTTTATCCCCAACGGCAAACCGCAGAACATCGACACCGTTGTGGACAGGCTGCTCCGGGACCAGATCATGCAGTCCCCCCACCTGCAGCTTTTTGATAATTTCCTCATTTCTATTCGTGATTGTATCATCTATGATCTTGAAGAGCATGGGGACCTGGTGTGCGTCAACAGTGACACGGGGAAACGTTCTCGGGGAAATGTGGCCTTCGCGATAGGGAAAACAGAGGCATTCCCGGGGCAGGGGAAGATATACGCTCCCATCTGGCAGGTGGGAAATAAGGCCCATGGCCTGCTTTTCGCGGCAAACATGGAGGGAGTCAATGTGCCTCCCGGGTTTATCATCTCTTCCGATTTGTACAAAAGACTGAGGGATGGGAACCTGAAAAATCCCCGTTTTAAAAGAAAGATACTTCATGTCCTGAAAAAGAATATCGACCTGTATACGGGCGGCCGTTACGCCAACAAGCGGAATCCCGTCCTGCTTTCCGTGCGCAGCGGCGCTGTCTTTTCCATGCCCGGTGTTATGGACACCATAACCAATGTGGGCATAACCCAGGAAATCCTGGATCAGTATGCCCGCCATGACAAATGGTTCGCCTATGACTGTTTTCGCCGGCTTATTCAGGACCTGGCCATATCCTCCTTTGGCATGGAGAGAAGCATTTTTGAGAGTCTCATGAACGAGGCAAAAGAGGAAGCGGGTGTTGCACTCAAGGAGATGCTTACGGGAAAACAGATGGAGGCTCTGACCCTTCGCTACCGCTATGCCATTAACAATTTCGGCTATTCCATTCCCAAGGACCCTTACGAACAGCTGCTCCATGCCATCATCGCCGTGTATGAGTCCTGGGATTCGGAGATCGCCAGGAATTACAGGGATTATATCAATATTTCCGGCGAGTGGGGAACCGCTGTCGTTGTCCAGCAGATGGTTTTCGGCAACTATTCGCCATTTAACATCACGGGTGTGGTGCACAGCCAGTACCTGGGAAAGGAAAAAATCAGCCTCTTCGGGGAATACAAGACGCGAGCCCAGGGTCATGACATTGTCAGCGGCGTGGCGAAGGTATTTCCCATCAGTGAAGAACAGAAAAAAATCTATGAGCACAGCAGCATATATCCTTCCATGGAAAACAAGTTTCCCGATATTTACCGGAATCTTTTTCTTCTGGTGAAACAGATACGGGACAGCTGGGGCAATGACGTGGAGATCGAGTTCACCATGGAGAACGACCTGATCTACATATTGCAGATACGCGGAATGACCAAGCATATATTCGACGTGGAGGAGCTGGAGGAGTCGCCGGCCGATCTGCAGCACTCCCTCCTTGGACAGGGACTGGCCGCGTCGGGGGGAGCCGTATCGGGCAGGGCGGTTTTTGACATGGAACGCATAGGCATGATGCGGAATAAATACCCGGGTGAAAAAATCATCCTCATACGTCCGGAAACGAACCCCGAGGACGTCATGGGTCTGAAAGAGTCGGACGGGATACTGACCTGTATCGGCGGCATGACCTCGCATGCCGTTCTCCAGATGCGGCGTCTTGAAAAGAGCGGTGTCAGTGATTTTAACATCATGAAGATCGACGAGGACCGGAACATAGCCGTCGTCGACCGGGTTCTCATGGACGGTGAAAAGGTCAGGATACGGGAAGGGGACCATATTACCATTGACGGGAATACCGGTTACGTATACCTGGGGCATCATCCCACGAGGAAAAGAAGCGGTCATTGACCATGATTGTACGCAGGGACTGAGACCCTGCCATATATACGGGTAATTACAATTTGCAAGGAGAAGAATATGAGCGGCATATCCATAGCATCGGCGGTTGGGGTCAACAGTATCGGCAGGATAGGGAAACTTCTGGTCTGGAGTCTGACGGCCCGCAAAGAACAGGAAAGTATAGTAATTTCCACGGGACGGGAAGTGGGTAAAAGCATCGAGGATCTGGCGACCTATTTAAGCTATGACTCGACCTATGGTTCCTATTCCCGGTTTTTTTTCGGATTGCAGGGAAATGAGCGTGTAGAGATACGCGGCGGCAACCTGTACATGAACGGAGTAAAAATTATATGGCTCAATGATGCGCCGTGCCGCGTCCCGGGCAACATCCCCTGGTCTGAATACGGCGTTGATGTTGTTTTTGATACAACGGGTAAAATGACGGATCCCACTGCCACGGATAATAATTCATTGCGGGGGCATCTCAATCACGCAAAAAAGGTTATCCTGAGCGCTCCTTTCAAAATAAAAAACAAGGGTGCCATGCTTCCCGAGGATGCAATCACCGTCGTGGGCGGTATCAATTTTGACAAGTATGATGAAAGTATCCATGCTGTAATATCAAACGCATCATGCACCACCAACTGCTGTGCGCCTCCCATCAAGGCCCTGGTGGACCATTTCGGCGATAAATTCATTTCCTATTCACTTACAACGGTTCATGCCGCCACCAATTCCCAGAGTGTCCTTGATTCCCTGCCGAAGGCGGGAGACAAGGATACACGGAAAAGAAGAAGCATTATCAACAATATGATTCCCACGTCAACGGGAGCCGCCAATGCGGTCCTGGAGGTGATCCCGGAAATACGGGATCTGGGTATCGGATCACAGGCTTCGTCGATTCGTGTTCCCACAAACACGGGATCCATCGTTATTCTCGATATAACTCTTATGGGTGAATTCGACAATGAACAAATACATGAGATTTTTCGTGAATATAGCAGGAAAAATCCCGACATCATGAAGTTCTCCACTGACCAGCTCGTGAGCGGTGATATTATCGGCAGCCCCTGGTCGACTGTGTATGATTCTCCCTTCACGCATCGCAGGACTTCAAAAAGAAACGACCAGTTTTTCACCATGGTGGATCTGAACTTCTGGTATGACAATGAATTCGGTTACGTCTGCTCGCTTATGAGGCTCTATGATCATATGACGGGAAGGCGGTAGGAATTTTTCTATTGAGATACCTGTCTTTTTAGGAAGGATTAAAAAAATGGGGCCCCAAGGCCCTTTTTTTTTTTAATTAATTAAAAAAAGCCCGTTTATTTTTGATTTTTCCCCATAAATGTAGTATATTCCTTCGATTTATAAAAGCATTTATTTAGAGCCTTTCCCGTTCGCCGTTCAGAATTTTTATAGCAAAGTAAATTTCATAGGCAGCGTCTATACAAGGAAAAACCCTATAATTTCTTATTTAATTGATAATGTCCATATAAATCATTATTTTACAACTGTCGGAGAGGGAGGTTCAACTATTAAAATACCTGCACTTGAAATGTCTCAGCATTAAATACGAATACATAAGCTTTTATAAAGAAAAGAGCTTAAACTGTATATTTTTTACATAACTATCTCAGTATGTAAAGAAAACAGGGGCCCTGAATTGACAACAAAATCATATATCACTACACAAAAATACATATCAGTCAAATCAGCCCCCTGAAAATTTAACTATCCGAAAAGGGGGTAAGTCATGAAAATTTTTCTATTACCAACGGGGCAACAAATAGGCGCCAGGCTGCTTCGTTTATGCTTTTTGCTTTTCTGTTCGTTCTCTTTGGTGCTGATTGCCGGGTGTCTGCCGCAGGGTGATAAAGGCACTCTGACCATTGATTTCTCGGTAAACAATGGACGGAGTATTCTGCCTGACTTCGATATGGACATCAGCCGATATGATGTTCGTGGAACAGGGCCGGATGGAGCTACTTTTTCTGTGTCAACCATGGAAAGCTCGGTTACTATTGATGATATCGTGCTGGGCACATGGGTGATAGAGGTTGATGGCCTGAACGCCGAGGGAACGCTTATCGGCTTTGGACAGGGCGAAACCACGCTCGTCAATTCGCTGGGAACAACATGCTACATTACCATAAGACCGCTGGCGGGAGAAGGTGCCCTGGCACTCACGGTTACCTGGGGAGATTATGAAGGGACAGTTCAGATTACGTCTCAGCTTATTTCCCGTATTTCCGGTGCGACACCAATCCCTGTTGAATTTAATATCGGCACGGACAGTGCCACATATACGAACAACGCAATTCCCACCGGTTATTATGATCTCACCCTGGTAATCAGCAATGGGGTCAGGGATATCGGCGGCGCAATGGAGACAGTACGGATTGTCAATGACGTCACAACGAGCGCGACGATTAATGTTACTATCAATGAAGGCGGCGATGCGACGATCGATATCGTCGAAGACATGAATGATCCGATCAATGTTGTATTGACCGGTCAGCTGAACCTTCTCCAGGTGGGCGATTCAATGACGGTAACCGCCAATGGAGAAAATATTACAGCCGATGAGGAACCGGTTTACCGGTGGTATCTCAATGGAGCCCTGATGCAAAGCGGTGCAACAGCAACTTTCGGCAGCAGTCTTCTCATCGGGACCTATCGACTGGATGTGAGCATCTTTTCAGGAGACGGTGAAAGGGGCGGTTCGGCAACCCATACTTTTACCGTGGTTGATGAGGCGGAATACATATATGCGCCTGAGAATTTATCCGCGCTTTCAGGTTCTACCACAAGCATCAATCTTGAGTGGGATGATATGTCCGGGAATGAAACCGGGTTCAGAATTGAGCGGAAGATGGGTGAATCGGGAAGCTTTGTGGAGATCGCAGCAGTTGCTGCCAATGTCACCGCGTATTCCGATGAAGGGCTCTCGTCAGGGACTACGTATTTTTACCGGGTGCTGGCATATAACAGTTCGTATCTGTCAAACTACTCTGATCTTGTCAGCGCAACTACTTCTGTCGAAGCTCAAAATCAGATCATAGCAGACCATACAGTGGTGGACCGCTATGATGATATACCGGAGTATTATATTAATGAAGTCAAGAAGATGCTTGTGGACATTGCCGGGGAGTCGCACTCCGGCGCTTACCGGATTGGCCAGGATTTACTGGAGTTATATAATGCAACCTATCAGGTAACCACCTATGATGGCACCAGGCCCGCCTATTCTGATCAATATCTTCGTATTGGCCGGCATGGTTCTGTCGGTGAGGCAACTTTCTATACAACGCAGGCGGCCATTGATGCATACAAAGCGCATGTTACCACACAGTATAATACGGGAAATCCTTATACTGTCATGGGCTTCGGCTGGTGCTGGGATATGGTCTGGCATTCCTACACAAATATCAATGGTACTAATGAACGTGATGCTGTATATAATGTTCACTGGTTTGGTTCTTCTGAAGGGGGTCCGGAAGGAGATTATATATGGGGTCTTGATGCTGCAGACCAGACAATTACCGGCAACTCGGTATGCATGGACACCTACCTGGATGCAGTTGAGCAATATAACCAGTACTGTGTTGTAAATGGGTATTCTACTATCGTAGTTTTTACCACGGGACCGGTTGACGGCAACAGCGGAACGGAGAACGGGTTTCAGCGGGAAATAAAACATAACTATATCCGCAATTATGTGGCAGCTGATTCATCGCGGATTCTTTTCGATTATGCTGATATTCTCTGCTGGTCCAACGCTGGTGCTCAGAATGTTGTCACCTGGGACGACAATGGCAATGCGAGAACCCATGCGCAGATTCATCCAGATAATATGCTGGATTATGATGCTGCGTGGAATGAAATAGCCATTACGGAAGACGGGGACCATATCGGAGAAGTCGGAGCGCTACGGCTTGCCAAGGCCATGTGGTGGATGCTGGCCCGCATTGCCGGATGGGATGGAGTTTCAACGGATTAGCAGTACCGGTCAATTGAATATTTAAAAACCGGCGGCATCGGCTGCCGGTTTTTTTATGGATTGCCATTCTGCACTATTCAATATACAACAGCACGGCCTTCAGGTATTCCGTTTCAGGGCAGTAGATGCTGACGGGATGGTCGCCGGGATGGGTGAATTTTCCCAGAATGGAGGCGTTTCTGCCCGAGTCTGTCAGTGCCGAGAACAGGACTTTCTGAAACAGGTCCATGTCCACAAAACGTGAACAGGAGCAGGTAAGCAGCAGTGTCCCGGCTGGACATCGACGGGCGATCTGGAGATTGAGGTCTTTGTAGCCCCGGCACCCCTTATCCAGGGATGAGCGGTTTTTTACCAGCGCCGGCGGGTCGCAGATGATGAGGCTGCTGTCCAGCGGGGATTCGCGTATATACTGGAATACGTCAGATTTCACATAACGGCTGTTTTCATGATACCCGTTAAGGCCGGCATTTCGTTCCGCCATGTCCAGGGCGTCCTGTGAGGAATCAACTGAAATGACTTCCCGTGCTCCTCCTTTGAGGGCATGGAGAGAGAATCCCCCCGTGTAGCTGAAGAGGTTCAAAATGCTCCTATCCCGGGCCAGGCCCTGTATCATGAGCCGGTTTTCTCGCTGATCAATAAAAAACCCCGTTTTCTGACCGTGATGCAGGTTGACGAACAGGGAAACCCCGTTTTCTTCGATGACTACCTCTTCCGGTGTTGCTCCATACACCTGGCCGCACCGCTCAGATATCCCTTCGAGTTTTCGTCCCTCATGTTCACTTCGTTCATAAATACCGGCGGGTCGCGCCAGTTCCACGAGAATATTAATTATAGGGTCCCGGAGCTTTTCCATACCCAGCGTCAGGAACTGGACCACCAGGTGTTCATTGTACCGGTCCACAATGAGTCCCGGCAGGAAATCGCCTTCGGAAAAGACCAGTCGTAAAGCGTTTGTGCCGGAGAGCAGGGGATTATGCGTGCGTTTGTTCAGGGCATTTATCAACAGTTCCCTGAGGTAACCGTCCGTAACGGGCCGCTCTGAAAAAGAAAGCATGCGAATCGCGATGGGGGTTCTGCTGTTGAAGTATCCATATCCCAGATGGACACCGTCGCTACTGCACACGGCGACCATGTCCCCGTCTTCTATGTGAGGGGCGCGGGATTGTAACGCTCCGGAAAATATCCATGGATGCCGGTTCAGAATGGATTTTTCCCTGTTTTTATTAAGATATACTGTTTCCATGGCCGTTTATACAGATATGCGACGGTGAGATGCATGACAATTCATTTTTATTTCTTCAGCCTTTTTTTACCTGAATATCTTTATTATCAGCTCAATTTTTCCGATATTAATAATGAGCAGGTGAACCATGGATGAAATAGCACATAAGGATTATCGTATAAAAAAGGCTGATGTCGTTTTTTATCCCGATACCCGTGTGCAGCATGATCCGGGAAAGGACGGCAAGGGACAGGATCACCGGCGGCATCATCATACCGGCAATGAATGCAGTGAGGTGAAGGATTGCGTCGCCGACATCGTCTCCATGGTGGAAGGTGCGAATGGTCAACTGGAGATTCAGGGTTCCCCGTACCGTTTCAATGTTCGACGCGAAGGAAATGAGGTTTTTATTGATATCATCATCACCGACAGGAAGGGGAATATTTTGTCTGTGCGCGAGAAAAATATCACCCATGAGAAGTTCATGGAAGCAGTCGAACATATTCACAAGAGAGAGGGCCTGTTTTTTGATCAGCTGGGCTGATTATCAGCCATTCATCCTTCAATTTTTCAACTTGTTTTTCGTTACTTCGGATTTTATCATTACCTGATCGCCGCGCTTGAGCTTCGCCCTGAAATTGGTGCCTTCATCATCGATAATCCCGTTCAGATATTTCATATGCCGTTTAATAGCCACTGTGTACAGATTAGAGTTGATGTTATGCCGTGTTTTGAAATGAAATTTGGAGAAGCGCTGGACGTTGAGATATTCATTCTTTAAGCGACTGGCCGTGAGTTCATAGAATCCTCTGGTTTTCCTGATTATATCAAACTCGGTATCGTATCCGGGAACTCCCGCCTCCCTGAATTCATAATAGAGAAACAGGAGCTTTTCCAGGTAATCCCTGTCTGCCATCTGGCCCAGAAGATCGGCTGAACCCAGCATGGCTCCCGCTGTCCGCTCCTCCCGGGATTTGAAAGGGATGTCGTTAAAACTGGTGTTGAGACCCGTACTCTGTATATACCAGGATATTCTCTCAACATGGGAGCTGTTCAGTTGCAACTGATCGTGAATGTGCGCAACAAATTCAATACTGCGGTTAACATGATCTTTTGTATATTTCGCTCCCGTGCCGCGGAAATCACTTTTTTTTTGAATATATCCTGAATCATGGAACAGGGCGGCAATGATGAGGTCCCGCGCTGTTTCATTATTCATGGGCTTTTTGTCAAGGGAATATCCGTCGAGGAGCCGTACCGCGGCCAGGGTCGCGTCCAGCGTATGGCGGAAATCATGATACAGGGTGTTGCAGGAGCGGTAGCCGGGATAGTTTCCTTCAAAGAGATTTTTTGTTATGGTGTAGGCTTTATTGATCGGACGGAAATTCCTTTCGGGATAATGAAATAAAAATATGCGCTTTATCTCTTTGAGATAATCAGCGGGTTTGTTGTTTTTCATGATTTTAGACAGTTGATTGGTTCTGCTCTTCATTAATCCGTCTCCATGATTGTAATATCTTCTTAATGAATCGGGATCGCGGTTTTGTTGCGATTCCGGTGAGTCAATACGAATTCATACGCCAAAGGCGCTCTGTATTCTATTACAGTCCGGTATTTTTAAAAGTGCAAGAAATAATTTATTAACACAGACCGGCAGGTAAAAAAGTAACTTTCCTTTTCTGTAATAACCACATGTCAATACCTGGAAGGAAAAGGTTGATGATGAGAGGGAATGTCCATTCCCGTGTTTCTGGAGATTTGATATGAGGTATTTACATATATTATTAACGATAATTTTACTGACAGGTATGGAGAGTATAATGGATGGAAAGGAAAAGCAGGCCGGGATAAAACAGGAAAAGGCCACATTTGCCGGTGGCTGTTTCTGGTGTATGGTGCCACCTTTTGAGAACCTGAAGGGAGTTGCGGGAGTTGTTTCCGGATACACCGGAGGACATACTGATAATCCAACCTATGAAGAAATATGTTCAGGAACCACGGGCCATATTGAAGCGGTGCAGATCACCTATGATCCGGCTATAATAAGTTATAATGAACTTTTAGATGTGTTCTGGCAGCAGATCGATCCCACCGATGCGGGCGGGCAGTTTGTTGACCGCGGCACCCAGTATAAAACGGCGATCTTTTATCATTCCGATGAGCAGAAAGCCCTGGCGCAGAAATCAAGAGACAGGCTGGAAAAGTCAAAGCGGTTTGGTACTTCTATTGTCACGGAAATACGGAGAGCCGGTGTTTTCTATCGTGCCGAGGAATATCATCAGGATTATCATAACAAAGACAATTTCAGGTATAAAATGTATCGGAATAATTCCGGCAGGGACCGTTTCATCCTGAAGTACTGGGATAAATGACCGGGCCTTACAACTCGGGTGCTCTCTATCCTGTCCCGGAAGTCAGGCGTTGAAAAACTTATCGTCGGGCATATTCCGAAGCTTGTTTTCCATTATTGTTTTCTTTGCGTTGATGGAATTCTGCTCCAGGTCCTGTGAGGTCCGATAAATCTTTTCAAGGTTGGAGATGATATGAAAGGCCGCATCGCCCAGCCTGGTTATATTGTTCCTGATGATTATGCCGGACTGAATAGTCTGCACCTCGCGTTTTCTGCATTCCACTATAAGTTCATGATGCAGTTCCTTTTCCTCGTCGCTCAGGTTCTCAATAATGTCATCAATAGAGTTGATTGAATCCAGTCGTGTATTCATAAAATCCTTCATGCGTATGAAAAGTGTTTCATTTTGATAAAACCATTTCAACGTACGGATCCCCGCAGTCAAGGGAATATTTAAAAATATTTTACTCATCAAAGAGGATGAATATGCATTGTTGAGCCTGTTAATTTATATATAAATATTGTTGCATTGGTGAAATATCCGAATATTTGAAGGGATCTGATAACAGCGGGACTGTGACGCGGCAGGCGGAGAGCCGCGTGCCGCTTATTTTTCACCTAACGGGCATGAGTTCCTTTACCGCTGACGCTGCCGCATCGGCAGCTGCACCTTTTTTCACCAGGTCTTCGTGTTGAATGATGACGTGTTTCAATTTGGTTTCGCCCTTATAGGTGGTAAGAATAATTCCCCTGCTGTTTTGTCTTTTGCAATAGCCGGTTTTGCAGAAGCGGCAGTTCGATATGACCAGTCGCATGGATTCAGCGGGAAGGGTGTTATCGTTGACCCAGCGTCGCAGTCGGCTCACCACCTCATCGAAGAGCTGCTTAACCGGCCCGTCCAGGATGTCGTCGGAGAGCCGGCTGGAATAGATTACCTCAATGGAGAAGTCGCCACGGCGTATGGTTCGTTTGCCGTCCTCAATGGGTTCGCCATAGGGTGTTTTCCCATCCATGGGAATAATGGTGACACTGCCGTCTTTTGCCGTATATTGGATGGATCCGTCTTCGTTGTACTGTATCGGCTCAGAACGCAACTTATAAGAAAAAAGAATCAGCATCACGGCGATGATAATTACAGGCACTTGACTTTTCATGGTTTTTTCTCTTTGCTCCCCTGCACGGTTATTCTACTTCAAAGCCCGGTGGGCGATGTCTTTCCGGTAAAAGGCACCGTCAAAGGAAATCCTGCCGATTTCATTATACACCGCGTCCCTGGCCTGGACAAGAGTGTCTCCCATCGCCGTTATATTCAGGACTCTTCCGCCGCTGGTGTACAATTTTCCATTTTTTTCCACCGTGCCGGCATGGAAGGCCGTGATGGAATCACTCAGCGAATCGAGGCCGGTTATTTCCTTGCCCTTTTCGTAATCACCGGGATATCCTCCCGAAGACATGACCACGGTGATGGCATGCTTTTTTTTGAATGATATACTTTTCGTATGCAGTGTACCTTCTATAGATCCCTGTATAAAATCGCCCAGTTTTCCTTCCAGGAGAGGCAGGATGACCTGGGCCTCGGGGTCGCCGAAGCGGACATTGAATTCCAGTACCTTTATGTCGTCGCCGTGTATGATGACCCCGGCATAGAGTATGCCCTTGAAGGGGATCCCCTCCTTTTTCATGCCGTCAATGGTGGGCTGCAGCACCATGGAATGAATCCGCCTGAGGCGCTCATCGGTGACCACGGGAGCCGGCGCATAGGCGCCCATGCCGCCCGTATTGGGCCCCCGGTCGCCGTCGAAAATTCGTTTATGATCCTGTGCCGCCACGAAGGTCAGGACTGTGGTACCGTCGGAAATGCCCAGCACCGATGCCTCTTCACCCTGGAGAAAATCCTCGACAAAGACGCGGGTCGTGTCCCCCACATTTTCATTGATGAAGGCAAGGGCCTCTTCCCGGGACTCGGGTATCCCCACACCCTTGCCCGCGGCAAGCCCGTCGAGCTTTATGACAACGGGGAACTGTTCCTGTTTTTTAATGAATTCAAGAATTCCAGCCTTTCCCGTAAAATCATGGTGTCCAGCCGTGGGTATCCCGTATTTTTCCATGATCATCTTGGCGAAGAGCTTGCTTCCTTCGAGCCGTGCTGCTTCCGCTGAAGGGCCGAATACGGGGATATTCTCTTCCTGCAGGCGGTCTACGATGCCGGCCGCCAGGGGCGCTTCGGGGCCAACCACGACCGTATCAATCCCTTTTTCCCGGCAGAACCGGGTGATTCCCTCAAAGTCGCTGATGCCCAGGTTAACACGATATGCCGGATCGATGCCGCCATTGCCTGGCGCCACATACACCTCACTGGCGCTTCCATCTTTCAGAAGCCGCCAGGCTATGGTATGTTCCCTGCCGCCGGACCCGATTACGAGATATTTCATGGTTTCCCCCAATTTCTTCCTGTATTTTTTATAAAAGCATTAAAAAAGTCAATTCAAAAGCAATAATGCCGGTGTATTACCTATGCAGATACAGCCTTTGATTTCTACTGTAATGGATGCGGGCGTAAAGAAAAAAATTTGCAAAATGGGGAAAAATCATTTAGATTATAGAAGATATTTTCATTTTTCCCGTGGTTGTAATTATAATTGGTATTCAAATAATAGGGGTCAGAGCAGATAAGGGAAATGTGCCATGTCATCATACACTGAAACGGAAGACCTCCCGGCCATGAATGACCTGTTTTTCTTCGGAGATAACGGTGATGTGAAGGCAGCCGTGGAATTTCTGCTGAAAAAACTGCCGCCCGGAGTAGCGGAAACCATTTATCGTGACTGCATCGTCATTGTCATTAACGATACGCTGGACGGCTATTATATCCCTGCGGAACTGGTGACGGGGAAAAGCATTATCGTGCTCAATTATGCACTGTTCAGGAGTAAATATAATAAGTTCATCACCACTTTTTTCCATGAGGTGGCCCACCACTGGCTGAAACATGCCGTGCTTTTCGGCAGGGACTCGCAGAGGGAGAAAATACAGGAGAAGGAAGCAGAGGAACTGGTCTCGCGGTGGCTTCTGCGGAACGGGGATTGAGGGCGGGCTCTGCGGGATGCTTGTGGCCTTGATCAAAGGCCGGGTGAAGTGTCCCGGAGGTCGGCTCCTGCGCATCCATGCGCCCGCCGACACTTCCCTCGGGCAGCACCGAAAGTAGAGGATGGCGGGGATTGCAGTAATGCAGTCTTTCCGACTGGCAGGTATTTTCTTATGGGTATAACCCCCGGTAAATTTAAAAAAGCCTTGCCTGTCGAACCTCAGCACAGGTAAGACCAGTTGTGTCCCCTGGACCGTTTTTTATCGAAGGAATTTCCTATCATGAGGTGAAGACCATCATCACCCGCGCCGGGGAGGGCACGAAGATCGTTTTCACCGGGGACCCCCCACCAGATCGACACACCGTACCTGGATTCGCGCAGTAACGGTCTCACCTGTCTCATTGACAAGATGAAGGGACAGGATATTTACGCCCACATCACCATGGAAAAGGGTGAACACTCCCTCCTTGCCGAGATCGCCTCGAACCTGCTGTAAATATAGAGAAATCTCCGGCTTCTGTCACCACTCCATGGGACATACGATATTTTATCGGTTATACCTGTTTCGGTAACCGCGGACTTACTTGATGGACACACTTTTCAAGATGGATAAGGCTTTTTAATTTTGTATCAGTGCAATTCCCTGCCGTGTTCCCCTTTGTTTCAGAATAATCCGGTTATAATTCTGTGAACAGAATATAAAAAATAACCTGTTGTGGCAAAACCCGTTGTTACATTTATCACTGTTCGCGGGGGCTGCATTGCCATCATGATTCTCACCGGAATAATTCCACTCACCAGAAGATAGATGAGCATTCCCGGCATTGTAACTGTCGTGTTGAGCGACAGAGCGCCATTGATTCTTCCCCAGAGGTATAATTCTTCCCAGATGTAGAGAAATGCCAATACAATAAAGGGAAACACATATTTAATGAAGTTCAGATACACGGTGCTTACTGGTTTCTCCCCCACTTCATCAAGAACATTTGATACTTTAATCCCCACGATAATGCAGACAAATACAAGGATAAAGCATATAATGGTGAAACCGGTATGATCGATAAAAATACCTCCGAAGAAACCAAGATAAAAAAAGAACAGGCCCAATACAACAGACATTCCCGCCAGGCGCTTTGAGAGAACTGACTTCCCCTCCACGGCTAGATATTCAGTGTTACCGAAAATATATCCGCCCAGTACCCCCACGACAGACCCGAAATAACTTAAAGAGACAAAAATACTGTCCTTTCCGCTGATACCGGATAAACTGTTGATAAGAAAGATGCTCATGGAGGAGGGAATCCACAATCCGAGGATAGAAAAAAAGGTATAACGCTTCCCCCGGATTTTATCACATAGCCGCAACAGCAGCAGACCCACATACCAGCTTACAAAGAATGGCGTGAGAATACTCAGGGGAATAAACCATTCAGGCTTAATTACCTGGTAAATCATCTTTCCCCTGAGTACAATGGAATGAAGAAATAATTCTGTATAAACAAAAAGAACCATGTCGAAGATGATCTCATCTTTGTTGATTTTCAGACGTTTTATTTTGGATAATATGGATTTTTTCATAATCGGCGATAATTATATAGTATCCCGGCTTGAATGCAATTATATAATAAGGGAACCTCGATAAATTAGATTTCGGAGGTTCCCTTGTGGGGAAAACTATTGAAAAAACGTGTCATTTATTTATCCGAAGCAAATTTAGCCAATGACCTTTTTATGTGCCTCAACATGTACAACAATGTTATTTCATTATTGCCGTCTGCTTCTTCACCGTTGATGATGCTTCGATTAATGAAAATAATTACTAATTATTTGTCAGCACATCAACATGATCACTGCTGCAGCATAGCTCTTACGACACGCCAAATTTTAAAAAAAGCCTTGCCCGTCCGGAACTTTCTGTTACTAATTTGACATATAGGTCGCCAGGAACGCCCTTCCGATGCTTCGACAGGCTCAGCACAAGTGCTTCGACATCGGTTGGTGCACTTCGACTGGCCCAGCGACCGGTCGAACCACAGCACAAGTGCTTCGACATCGGTTGGTGCACTTCGACTGGCCCAGCGACCGGTCGAACCACAGCACAAGTGCTTCGACATCGGTTGGTGCACTTCGGCAAAGCTCAGTGACCTCTCGAACCACAGCACAAGTAAGGCCTGTTGTGTCCCATGGACCGGTTTCTGGCGGCGGAGTTTCCTAGATATTAAAAAAATGTTTTTTCTGTTCTTTGCATAGCCATTGCGCCTAACGTCAGAGCATATACGACGCTTTGGCGGAGCGTACCCGCGGAGCCAAAATGTGCCGAAGCGCCGTCTGATAGCGTCAATATTTTTTCGCACATTTATTTGTAGTCCCCGATCTTATGACCTCACAGCCTATGCAACTGAATCCAGATCAATACCATTCAATAAAGACATATTCAAATATTTTCTGGAACTCCAGGTCGATGACGCCACGTGACGCAGTCGGGCAGCGACCAGCATAAGGGCTGACTCGCCATCGGGAAAGGCACCGACTACCCTGGTTCTCCGTCGAATCTCTTTCATGATCCTTTCAAGCCCATTATTTGTCCTGATCCGTTTCCAGTGTTCAACAGGAAACGTGTAATACGAAAATGTCTCATCACATCCCTGACTTACAGTCTCGGCTGCTTTGCCGAGTTTCATTTCCATCAATTTCTCAACCACCATATCCTTTTTACGCCTGGCTTCTTTGATGTTCTCCTGGGCATGGATGGCCTTTAACATCGTTGCCACTTCCTTGATCTTGCCGTGAGGAACATAGGAAAAAACATTGCGATAAAAATGCACCATGCACCTTTGCCATTTCGCACCAGGATAAAAGTCCGGTATGACCTCAATTAAACCCTGAGACTTGTCAGAGATGACCAGATTAATTCGTTGAAGGCCACGCCCCTTCAGATACTGTAAAAATCGTTTCCAGCTCTCCTTGTCTTCTTTGAAACCCTCGGCAACACCGATTATCTCGCGAAATCCTTCGCTATTGACACCTATGGCCACCAGGACCGATACATTCTTTACTTCTCCGCCCCAGGTTCGCTTCAGCCAGATTCCGTCAAGATACACATAGGTATAATGATCTTTCAGCGGCTCATTGCGCCACTTTTCTATCTCGGTATATATCCTCTTGTTCAAGTTGCTGATCGTCCCTGGTGATACTTTTGTCCCCCATAACGCTTCGGTAATATCCTCCACTCTGCGGACCGATACCCCGGCTAGATACATCTCGATCATTGCCTCTTCCACAGATATTTCCCTTCTCTTATACCGTTCAATAATGGCTGTCTCAAAAGTTACTTTTCTCAGCTTGGGAACTTTCAGGGTTACCTCACCGCTCTTCGTTAACAGCTTGCGGTCATAATGGCCTGCCCGGGTTCCTTTACGGCTATCGGTGCGCTCATATTTCTGCGGATAACGTCAATATTTTTTCGCACATTTATTTCAAGTCCCCGATCTTCTGACCTCACAGCCTATGCAACTGAATCCAGATCGATACCATTCAATAAAGACATATTCAAATACTTTCTGGAACTCCAG